>ENA-ORXB01000033-ORXB01000033.1-sediment-metagenome-genome-assembly--contig:-NODE-33-length-374670-cov-10.522444_pt1 | contig 374670 bp, 305 predicted proteins | sample MGYA00237863_ERZ511475 | MGnify/ENA primary metagenome ERZ511475 (study PRJEB26305, sample SAMN06343858) | sediment metagenome | isolation source: hot spring sediment | place: Canada: British...
GCAGCAGCCGGCAGGGTACCACGGTGCACGCGCCGTTCCAGCTGCCGGCGGGCCGTGGCCAGGGCGCGATCGAGCTGGTCTGGGCGCACATCGTGCAGCCACACCTGCAGCCCCTGCAGGGCACACTGCAGGGCGATCTGTGCCCCCATTGTCCCTGCCCCCACCACGCAGACGGTCTCGATTGCCTCGCGGGTCATGACGCCTCCTTCTAGTCACTCTAGGTATCCACCGGCCGAGTTGTCCACTGCCCGCTTGATGGACGCAGCGATTGTACCATGCCCGCAGCGCGAACAGATGGGCGCCGATCAGTCTGCGATTCTGCTCTTGGGGCGGCGTAAAGGACTACAACGTCTCTTTGACGCCCCGGCGGCCCTATGCTATGACATTGGCTGCAGGATAGGGGGACAGTGGAGCAACGTACTGTGGCGTTGTATTGGGGTCGCCTGGCTGCAGACAAGAGGCAGAGATAGATGCGTAACGCGGGGTCGATCGTCGCCGGATTCTTAGTCATTGGAGGGATTATTGCTGCCGTTACGGTAATGAACCAGGTCAGCGCGCAGCAGAAGGCTGAGGAGGAGGCAGCGAAAGCGCGCGCCGCCCAGGCGACCGCCACCGCCATTGCTGCGCGCCAGCCGACGCCACGTCCTGGCCAGCCGGCGCAGGCCCAGCCACAGCAGCGGCCGGCCGGCCAGCAGGCCCAGCCGGCGCAGCAGCAGCAACAGCAGCGGCCGGCTCAGCAGAGCGGCGGGCAGGCTCAGGCAGCGCGGTCCAGTGCCCCGCAACAGTTCCGCCCGGCTGTGCGCGAGACACCGCCAAAGTATCCGACCGTGACGCTCATTGTGAGCACGACCTTCCCAGACCTTACCGTCACGGTCGGGCTCAATCGAGACGTGCGTCAGGGACCGCGCGTGAGTCTGAACGGAAGTCCGCCACGTGACCCGGTCCTGGCAGAGGATGGCACAAAGATCGTGCAATTTGAGAACGTTCCGGTGGGGCGCCATGAGCTCGTGCTGTACGTGCCGCCTTACCTGCCGGATATACCACCCCAGACGTTCCGGCGTACGATCACGATTTCCGGCAATGAACCCGTAGCGCGATTCTCATTCGGCTAGGTGGCCGGACCACGCTGTGGCAGATACACCCACGTCGGGCCGCCGGGCCGTGCCGGCGGCTGTGCTGTTCCTGCTGCTGTACCTTATCTGGGGCTTCACGTATGTTGCCCTGCGCATCGGACTGGCCCATGCGGCACCGCTGACCTTTGCCGCCGGGCGTGCCCTGCTCGGCGGCGTAGTCGTGGCGGCCGCAGCGGCCGGCGCACGCCGGCCCTTCCCGCGCCGGCCGGACGAGCATCGCTTCGCTGCTTTAGTGGGATTAGGCAACGTTACGGCCCTCGCCGGCCTGATGAGTGTCGGTGCGGCGCGGGTGAGCGCGGGTGAGACATCGATCCTGATCTACACTCAGCCGTTGTACACCGCGCTGCTGGCCTGGCTGTGGCTGCGTGAGCCTCTTACGTCGCGGCGGATCGGAGGGTTGCTCGCCGGCTTCACAGGCATGACGCTCGTGTTGGCCGACCGTGTGCGCCCCGGCGCTCATCCTGATTGGGGCGCCTACATGGCGCTCGTCGGCGGCGGCTTGGGCTGGGCCCTCTCGGCGGTGTACTACCGCAAACGCCAGACCGAAGCGCGCCGCCGCGGCGAGCAGCAGGCCGACTTCCTGTGGCTCACAGCCTTCCAGGCGTTTTACGGCAGCATTCCTCTCATGCTGGGTGGGCTCCTGCTCGAAAGCTGGCATGTGGAGCCGGTGCTCGACTTCTGGTGGACGCTGCTCTACAGCGGCGTGTTCGCTTCAGGTGTAGCGAACGTGCTCTGGTTTCACCTGCTCAACCGCCGTGAGGCGGTGGTCGTGGGGGCCTACGTGTTCTTTGTGCCGGTCTTCGCCGTGATCTTCGGAGCCCTTCTGCTTGGTGAGCACCTGCCTCCGCCGGCACTCGTGGGCGGACTGCTCATCGTCACCGGCATCTTTCTGGTGAACTCCCCGACCAAGCGCCCCACGCCTCCCAGCCAGCTTCCCCTGGAACAGCTACATCACGGGCGGCCTCGCTAGTACCGCCGGCGCAGCAGGTGCAACGCATGGCGAAGACCACCACCCTCCCTTCAGTGAGCACTCTAGTCTCGTGCCAGGCTTAAGGCCGGGCTTAACTTAAGATGGACAGCCAACGTTGTTTGCCCGGTCGCGTCATTCCATCTGAGTGGCGGCGAGCAGAAAGGCGCCCGTGCCCCAGGGGTAGGTGCCCGTAGGGATCGAGTTGTAATGGGCGACGTCGCCGGGACCGGTGCCGGCCGAGACGCCCACGACGTTGCCCCGCTCGTCCACTTTGTCCTGCAACGCTCGCCAGGTGCGCCGCGCCGCGTCCATGTAGGCCCGCTCCAACAGGCCAAGGGCCAGGCCGCGGGCAAAACAGTAGGCAAACATCGCCGAGCAGGAGGTCTCAAGATAAGTATCCGGCCGCTCGAGCACGGTATGCCACAGCCCACGGGTATCCTGCACGCGCAGGAGCGCCCGACAATGCTGCTGGAAGAGAGCGGTGATGCGGGGCCTGCCGGGATGGGACTTGGGCAGCCATTCGAGTAGCTCGATGCAGGACATGGCCATCCAGCCATTGCCGCGCCCCCAGAAGCCGCTGGTGCGCCGCCCGGTGCCGGCCTCCTCGGCATGCAGGTAGAGCGCAGCCGCAGGGTCGAAGAGGTGCGCGGTGTGCAGCTCAACCTGGCGCACTGCCTCATCAAAGTAGGCCGGCCGATCAAGCAACGCCCCCATACGCACGAGCTCGGGCGCGCAGTAGTAGACGGTGTCCACGAAGAGCCAGGCATGTCGGTCCGAATGCTGGATCGCCCCATCCGGCCAGCGGATCGCCTCGTGCATGATGAACTCGCAGATGCGCTCGCCGAGTGCCAGATAGCGGTCGTCTCCATACATGCGAAAGAGGGTGGGAATGACCAGTACCGGGCCCCAGGTCCCACAGTAGTGCGTCACCCGCACACCCTGACGGAGGTGATGCTCCATCCAGGCGCGGATATACGCCAGGTACCGCTCGTGGGGGAACCGGTTCGCCGCTGCAGCAAGGCCATACATGAGCAGCGACTCGCCCCAGTTGGTGCTCCACTCAGATGGGTGCCGGCTGAAGACTACCGCATCTGCTACCGTCTCCAGCATGGTATCGGGCATACACGTCCTCTCCCCGCTACTGTGCCCAGGACAGCCCGCGGCACACGGCAGAAGTTGCATAATGCTAGCATTTGTAGGGGAGAATGGTCAAGCACGCGGCTAATAGCCCTTTTGCTTGTCCACGACGTTGATGAGTGGCTCGCCCGCGACGAAGCGCCGGACGTTCTCGCACAGGATCTCGATGGTGCGCTGCTCCTTCTGGAGCGAGTGGCCGGACGAGTGCGGGGTGATCAGGCAATTCTCCAGCCCCCACAACGGGCTCTCTGGCGGAAGCGGTTCAGGCTCAGTGGCATCCAAAGCAGCGAAGGCGATCCTGCCGCGCTGGAGCGCATCGGCCAGCGCCGCATGGTCCACCAGCGCGCCGCGCGAGATGACGATGAGCGCCGCGGTGGGCTTCATCAGAGCAAGCTGCTCGGCACCGAGCATGTGGTAGCTCTGCCGCGTATGCGGCGCGCTGACGACGACAACGTCCGACCTGCGCAGGAGCTCCGGCAGGCCTTCGAGCCCCCAGAGCTCCGAGACGAACGGCCCCTTCTCGACAGGCTCGGGGTCGACTGCGAGCACCTGCATCTCGAAGGCGCTGGCGCGCTGGGCTACCGCTCGTCCAATGTTGCCCAGCCCGATGATGCCCATGGTGCTGCCGGCCAGCTCGATGCTGTGGCGGCGTACCAGCGCCCCCTCCCAGCGGCGCTGACGCTGCAGATCGCGCGCCAGGAGAATACCGCGGCTCCAGGCCAGGAGCATGGCGAAGACATGCTCGGCCATGTTGCGCGCATGCGCCCCGCGGGCGTTCGTCACGATGACGTCGCTTTCCACTACCTCCGGGAAGGTGAGCAGGCGCTCGACGCCCGCGCTGGGGCACTGGATCCAGCGCAGCCGCCGCGCTAAGGCGAACGCCTCGCGCGATGGCCAGCCATAGATGGCGTCGGCATCCACAATCTCGCGCTGCACGTCGGCCTCAGTAAAAGCCCTGACCACCTGGACGCCTTCCAGCTCATCAAGCAGATGAAAGAACCGTTCGTTCGCCCGCGACGCCAGCACCAGCTTCATCGTCGCCTCCACTCCTTTCGCCGCACAGCGGTGTCCTGCCTCAGCACTCCCACCGATTTCTGGAGCGCCACTATACGCGGAAGAACCGCTGTCTGTCCACCACGGTGTGGGCATAAGTCGTTCTGCTCACGACATAGGACGCACGTAGTCCGTAGGACACACCAGATGCTACACTGAGCTGCGCTAATACGATTGTCACGAACGATAGGGAGCACACCGACATGAACGAGACAGCTTCGTCCGCCGCACCCCTTGGCGTTCTCCAGATCGGCGCGGGGGGAGCGGGGGCAGGACATCTGCGCGCAGTGGCAGCACATCCCCGTTGCCGGCTGGTGGCGGTTGCCGATATCGCCCCGGAGGCACGGGAGGCGGCACAGCGTGACTACGGGGTTCCAGTGTACGAAGACTATCGGGAGATGTTTCGCCGTCATAGCGGCGAAGCAGGCATTGCGATCATTGTGCTACCCCATCATCTCTATCCTGAAGCAGTGGAAGCCGCTGCTGAGGCGGGCCTGCACATCTTGAAGGAGAAACCTTTCGCCCGTGACCTCGCCGATGCCCGACGCATGGCGGCCGTCTTGCAACGCACGAATCGCGTGTACATGACGGCGGCCCAGAACGCCTTTAGTCCGGCACAGCAGCAGGCGCGCACCCTGGTACGCCAGGGGGCAATCGGTACAATCTACCTTGCCGAAGGGACGATCCTGTATAGCTGGAACCCCGACGGCCAGAACTGGCGGTGGCGCGGCCGCCGGGCACTCTCCGGCGGCACCGCTATCCTGGACGCCGGCTGGCATATCCTGGAGAGCGTCTCCGCTATGAAAGGCCGGCCGCAACGAGTCTATGCCACGACCGGTAGCATGTCGGCGTGCCCTGGGGGCGACTACGATACCGACGATAAGGGCGTGCTGGTGCTGGAATACGCCGATGGCTCGATCGCCAGCATCGTGACCTGTCATGTGGCATTGCCGCGCCGATTCGAAGTTCTGCTTCATGGGACGCGCGGCAATCTCGAAGTCCAGCCGGACCGGTTGGTGCAGTATGATCGGCGGATCACGATCCAGGTGTCTGATCTGCCGGCGCCGGCCGACCTGCGCGCAGCCCAGCTCGATCACTTTCTCGCCTGCGTGCTGCACGGTGAAGAGCCGCTGTGCGGCCTGCAGCGCTCCCTAGAACTCCAGATGATCGTCGAGGCAGCGTACCGCTCGGCATCTGAAGGACGGCCTGTTGCCCTCGACGAGCTTGCCGGTACTCTCTAGCTGAAGGGCTTCCATAACGGTATTCCAAAGCGCCAGAACGTACCTAGGGAACGCATCTAGGGGAAGGAGCCTGCTCACCGTGTGCGGATACCGGCCCGGAGAGCCAGCGTAACAAGCAGGAGCGCCCACAGCACCAGCGTTGCCGCGCTCACCAGCGCGCCTACCTTAAGAGAGGGAGGGTCATACACCAAATGCACCTGGTGCTCCCCGGCGTCAAGCGGGATGGCGCGCAGCGCCAGGTTGGCCTTCAGGATCGGGGCCGGCGCACCGTCCACGGTGGCGCGCCAGCCCGGATACCAGCTATCGGACACCACAAGAAAGCCCGGCTGCTCCAAGCGGACCTCGATCCACAGCTCTTCGGGAAAGGCGCGGGTGATGCGTGCTGTCCCGACCGGGGCAACGCGACCGGCCTGGTACAGGTGCGCCGACGTTCGTACGAGCCCACTAAACCGATCCGGCGGCGGCTGTTCAAGTACGACGGCCACAGTGGGATCAAACCATGGCTTTCCGGTGGTAAGCAGCCGCGCCGCCTCCTCCGATCCTGCCACCAGAGCATACGGCACAACATAGGCGCGCGGCAGCGCGGCTGTGTTCACAAGCACACGAAGCGAACCAACCGAGCCACCGGCCGGCTCGCTCCAGTCCTGCGTGACGGCCTCGCCTGGCTTTTCCAGGAGATAGCGCAGGCCAAGCAGACCAGCAAGCTGCGGATCAGGACGCGTCCCGCGGCGCGCCATCGCCTGCCGCCAAAGCGTAATATGTGGCGCGTCGCCAGTCTGAAACAGCAGCGCGGCGAGCCGGGCATAGGCCTGCGTGGGCAACAGGCCGCCATCATAGCCATCAATGCTCTGCAAGCCAAACGCGGTCGGCAGGTTTGGCCACAGGCCTTCTTTAAACTGAGTGAACTTGAGCAGGTTCTCTATCCCCAGCGCGTCGAGACGTCCCGCGTAGGCGCGCTCGAGGGTCTTGCCGTCAGAGAGAGCCAGCGGCTCCGGCACAATGCTCAGCACACGGCCTGCTGCAGGGCTATCCTGGTGCACCAGCCGCCGTAGGTAGGCCGCCACCGGACGCTCTTGTGTGTACACCTCGGGCACAGTGGGATGATGCACCGACAGTCCCAGGCCAGCGGCATAGAGTTCGGCGGCCAGAGCGGCGCAGAGGAACCAGGCAACCAGGCGTGCCGGCGCGGCCCCGCTCAGCGCTAGGCCGATCAGCCCGCAGGCGCCTAAGATGCCCAGGGACCAGAGCGCTGCACCGGCTCCTTCAGGCAACGCCTGGCTGGAGCGCACGAGGTACGTGCGCACAGCGTACGCCGCGCCGCCTGCGCTCAGGAGAGAAATGGCGATGGCGAAGCTCCGCGCCAGAGACACCCTGCCCGCGGTATGTCTGGCGCGCAGCAGAGCATCGAGGCCCAGGCCAGCCAGCGCCGCCGCTGCAAACGTCCAGAGCAGCAGCAGGCGGCCCGGCGCCCGAAAGGCGTTGAAGCCGGGCAGGTAGTGGTACAGCAGGCCATACAGCGGCGTGTAAGTGCCCAAGGCCAGCACGACAGCGAGCACACCCATCGCCACCAGCACAGGAACAACGGCTGCATGACGCTGCAGCTCTCCTCCAGAGCTTTCATCCGCTGCCCGCTCGTCTGTGGGCTGTAGTTTCGCCCAGAGGCCAGCCCGTAGGTGTTGCAAGCGCTCTCCTGCCCAAGACGCTATGGCAAGAAGCGCCAGCGCCAGCGCAATAACCCCAACGTAGCCGATCTGCTCGACCGACGGAATACTGCCCGGCTTCCAGTACCCGGGCAGCAATGCTTCGAGGAGGTGCAGGCGATCGAGGGCGTAGCGCGCTGCCTCCTCTACAGGCACTCCGCCCTGGCGATACGATTGCTGAGCCAGCTCCATTGCCGGCACAAGCTGAATGGCAGCAAGTCCGATGCCCAGCGCCGGCATGGCGCCTGCCAGCAGCACGGTGCGCAGGCGGGAGCGCCAAGGGCGTGCTCGACCTGCAAGCGCCATCCAGATCGCTAGGCCGCTGAGGGCCAGTGCTGAGTAGTACGCCTCCTGGGGATGGCCGGCGAGGAGTTGCAGACAGAAGACCGCCCCTCCAAGGAGCATCCAGCGCCAGGTACCATCTGCGACACGCACGCCGGCCAGCAGGAGGAGCGGCAGCCAGGCTGAGGTGTGCACCTGATTGAGATGGTCGGCGTGGGCAGTAAAGTAGCCTCCGAAGGCAAAGCTCAGCGCGGCTAGGAGTGCCGCCTCCACATGGAGGCGCAGCCCAGCGCGGCAAAATACATACATCGCCGCTGCAGCCAGCCAGGCATGAAGTACGATGCTTGCGTTGATGGCCTTCCAGAAGGGTAAGACAAGAAAGAGCGCATCGAGCGGATAGAAAAGCGCTGTCTGAATGTTCGCCAGGAAGGGCGCACCCAGAAACAGGCGATCATTCCACAGCGGCAGCTCGCCACGGCTGATACGTTCAGCAGCATAGTGCTTTAAGGGAAAGAAGTAGGTGAAGCTGTCGTATCCGACGAAGGTCAGCCCATGGAACAGGAGCGAGCGGTAAAATAGCAGCGCATAGCCTGTGAGCGCTGTGAGGGCCAACACCTCTGCGAGGAGCCGCGCGGGCATGACCGCGGCGCTGCTCCCGGCTCGCCTAGAGGTTGAAAGATTCCGTGAAAGCGTGATCGGCGGCACCTGGACGCGCGTGTGAGCCATTGCGCCGGCATTCTATCACTCGCCGCGTGACCGCACCAAGGAGCTCCATTCCGGCTCAGGTATGACACGCGAGGGCAATACCTCATGGAACAGCTCGCTTGCTCGGTTGTGCTTGTCGCCGGTGGCAAGAGCAGACGACTAGGCCGGGACAAAGTGTTGCTGCCCTGGCCGGAGCCCAAGGATGCCGCTCCCGGCGCCGACCCCGGGCCGCTCCGCGGGACCCTCCTCGGAGCCACGCTCAGCCGCCTGGCCCACCTTTCAGATGACCTGATTGTGGTCGGCCGTGCGTTTCCGGCGGTGCCGCTCTTCCGCAGCGTCCCAGATAATGTCCCCGATGCCGGACCGCTAGCCGGCATTGAGGCCGGGCTTGCTGCTGCACGCTACCCGCGCGCCCTCACGCTCGCCGCAGATATGCCGTTCTTAAACCTCGACCTGTTGCGCGCCTTGGTAGAGCTTGCTGAGCGCGAGCACTGGGATGCAGTAGTCCCACGTCTTGCAGAGGACCCGGACCCGTTGCACGCGGTCTATAGCAAGAATTGCCTTTCGGCAATTCGCGCTGCCCTGGCAGCCGGGCAACGGCGCATGATCGCCTTTCTTCCGGCAGTGCGCGTGCGCTATGTTAACACAGCGGAGCTCCGCCGCTATGATCCAGAGCTCCGCTCACTGTGGAATATCAATACGCCTGAGGACCTGGAGCAGGCGATGAAACATGCAAGCGGCTGAGCATGGCAACCCAGCGCCACCCCCAGCCGCTTGGACATCGATGAGAGCCAGCCCTATTGTACGGGTGGGATTTTCAAGACGGTGCCGGGATAGATCTCCGTGTTTGGATCGGCGTTCGCTTCCTCGAGGATACGCTTATTGGTCTCGTACAGGAGCTGCCACTTGCTCTCGTCACCGTACTCCTTGCGCGCGACCGACTTGAGCGTATCGCCCGGCATGGTGCGGTATTCCTTCATGGGCCCGGCAGGTTGCTGTTTCTTCCCGAACAGACGATCCAGAAAGCCCATGGGTGCCCCTCCTCGAACGCACTGGCGCTAGAAGCCTGCAACCGGCAGGATTATAACAAGCTACGCGCAGGTGGGCAACCAGCCTCCGCTTCACACCGCCGCCTGGTGTGTTGACGGCTGCACATAATTGCAGTACACTGGCGCGCAAGAGACGGAGCGCTGGTTGAGCAGGTCCAGGGTCAAGTCTGGCTGTGACATCATGGCTTGTGTCGCTCGGGACCTGCTATCTCTGTGCTTCTTGTCATTAGTAGCTCTTAGCAGTACTGGTAGTACATGTACACTCGTCACGGAGTGAGGGCGAATGGCCAAGGGGCTCACCGCGCGACAGCGTGAGGTGCTCGCGCGCATCATTCAGCACATTGAAGAGCATAACTGTCCCCCTACGATCCGCGAGCTGGCTGCTGAATTGAATATCACCTCCACGAATGGGGTCCGTGACCATCTGCGTGCGCTGATGGAAAAGGGCTTCATCAAGCGCAACCCGCGCCTCTCGCGCGGTATCGAGCTCACGGGAGAGTGGCGAGCGCTGGTCAGACGGGAGCTCGTCGGGCCGGCGAGTCACCCTGCGACGCTGCCGGTCATCGGCCAGGTTGCCGCCGGTTCACCGATCCTGGCTCAGGAGAACATCGAGGATACCCTTACCCTGGATGCGCGGTGGGTGCGTGAGGGCGACTTTGCCCTGCGCGTGCGCGGGGACAGCATGTGCCTGGCCGGCATCTTCGAGGGCGACTACGTCGTTGTGCGCCAGCAACCGGTCGCCCAGCCCGGAGACATCGTAGTGGCGCTGGTCGGAGACGAGGCCACGGTGAAGCGGTTTTACCCCGAAGAGGGCCGCATTCGGCTGCAGCCAGAGCACCCTACTATGGAGCCGATCTTTATTCGCGCTGGTGATCCAACCTTCCGTATCGTGGGTAAGGTTACTGCGGTGTTCCGCGTGCTGTGACGGTCGTATGGGCGGGATCACCGGAGCGATGACGAGTGTTCTGCCCCATCGTCCCGGCGTGGCGTGCTCCCCCCGGCGCTGGGCGGGAGAACGGGCTCGACGGGCAACCGGATGGTGAAGCGGCTGCCCCGGCCAGGGCGCGAGTGCACGGTGATCTCCCCTCCATGGGCTTGCATGATTGCTCGCGCGAGGTTGAGGCCCAGTCCTAGGCCGCCGTACTTCCGCGTGGTGGTCATGTCCACCTGGTAGAAAGCCTCGAACACGCGCTGAAGGTTCTCCTCAGAGATACCCACACCTTTGTCAAGCACCGTGATCTCGACCCATGACGGCGCCGCAGGGATGCGCCGTGCAGCGGTCCCTGACCCGCGACGCGGGGACCGCACGGAGATACGCACCGGCTGGCCCGGCGCAGAGTACTTCAACGCGTTGCTCACCAACACATCAAGCACCTGAGCGATGCGACGGCGATCGCACCGGATGGTGGGAAGATCGGGTGGGATCTTCAGCGTCAGCGGGCGCCCTGGCCAGCGCGCGCTCTGTGTTGCAATCGACTGCCGGAGCAAGGCCGCCAGATCAACCTCTTGCAGGTCCAGCGACAGCTCCCCCGAAGCCGCCGCGGTGAGGTCAACAAGCCCTTCGATAAGCTCCTGCAGATGGCGCGCCTCCTGTTTGATCACTTGCACAGGACGTATCAGCGCTGCCGGATCCGGCAGCGCAGCCGCGCTCCCATCGGCGTGCAGAGCTTGCAGGCGCCGCTCGAGCAGTTCGGTGTACCCGCGGATCGCTGTTAACGGCGTGCGTAGCTCGTGGTTCACAATAGATAGAAATGCATCTTTCGCCCGGGCGAGTCCCCGCTCTCGCTCCACCTCGTCGGCCTGCTGGGCAAACGCTTGAGCGTTGTGAATTGCCAGCGCCACATAGGCAGCAAAACCGTGGAGAAGGGCAAGCTCGCGCTCGTCAAACCGGCCAGGCCGACGACTCAGCACGGTGATGACCCCAAAGAGGGTGTCGTGATAGAAGACCGGCACTGCGGCGCCGGCCAGGAACCCCAGCTCTGCCAGGAAGTCGGCGTGAGAGATCCGCTCATCGCTACGGAGATCAAGGACGACGGCAGGGCGGCGGTGCAGAGCCACCCAGCCGCTCAAGCCATGGCCGAGCGGCCGCCGCCAAGTCCGGACAGCAGGCGGCACGCCATACATCCCGCGCACGAAGAGTTCGTTGCCTTCTAGTGCCAGCACAATGCACGCGTCGGCCTCCATCTCCCGAGCGGTGAGCTCACTGATCAGCTGCAGGCGCTCATCGAGGTCCATCGGGGCAGCCAGAGCGCGGCCAATAGTTAATAGGCTGCTTTCGAGGCGCTCGGCACGCTCCTGCGCCTGAGCCAGCCGCTCCTGCTGCTCTCGCATCGCCGCAACGCGCCCACGCAGGTCGCGTCCAACCAGGACGTAGCAGGGCTCCCCCGACGGACTTTGCCCAAACGAGGCGGAGATCTCCAACGGAATGCGCGTGCCGGTGCAGTCCTGAATAGTAATGGCGGCTAATGCAGGCGTCCCGCGCCGGCGTACTAGACGCCGGAACAAAATATCTCCGCGACGCAGTTCCTCAGGAGGCAGTAACTCGCGAAAGGAACGACCGACCAGCTCCCAGCGCAGGTAGCCGCTTATCTGCTCGCCCGCACAGTTAACAAACGTGATCAGGCCCTGTTGGTCCAGCGCGAGGACCGCGTCGGCAAGCTCCTCGACCACCTTCGGAAAGTTAAGTGCGTCGATGCCCGGCCGGACGGGCGACCGCCCCGAGCGCCAGAATGTCGGTTGGCCTTCGGTCGCCATTTCCATTGTCGAGGTCACTGAGCAGCACAGGCGAGTTCCAGTGTACTACATCCCTCTCATGTACATGATGTATATCACGTACATCTGAGTAGTCCTCTGGGTAGTCCTCTGGATGATTATTTGAATGGTTGCATCCGAAATTGAGGCTCAGGCTGTTCCCGTGCTACACCGCCCTTGCGGAGTTCGGATGCCCGGCATACCAGGTTATATTCCACCACGCGCAAGGCCATTGTGGCATGGTGGAGTTACAGGCTCAGTGTAACGAGAAGTGCCGCCTCAAGCAACCCAGTGACCGCGCACAAAGAGCGCGGTCAGCAATCCGAGCAGCGGCAATGCCAGAGTCAGGTATATTCGTTCGATAATGGTTGACCTCTCACTCCACTTCGCCAGCAGGATGAACACCGGGAAAAGCATGAGAATGTAGCGGTTCACACTCCAAAGGGTAAAGGTCGACACGGTTGCGGCCAGCACGGCCGCACAATAAATGCCGTAGCTAGGGCGCAGACGAGCCAGAATGAGCGGCGTAAGCGCCCACGCACCCACGAGCAAGGCGTAATCAAGTACCTGCATGGTTCGCCACGCCCATGCTGCGTGGAGCCGTGGAGAAAGGTACGCCGGGAGCGCGGCCAGGCCAAAGAGCAGGCATAGCCATTCGAGACTGAGTCGCTGCTTCCGCACTCCAGAGCGCAGGAGAACGAGTGTGGCTATACCTGCCGGCAGGCCGACGAGCAGCAGAGCAGGCGGCATCGCCAGCGCACCGGCGGCAAGCTCACCGGCGATGGCTGGGAGCCTGGCCAGGAAGCTGAAGTCCGTTTCGCCCCAATACGCTTTGGCATTGCGAAACAGGAACGGATCACCAAAGCGCACCCACGTGTAGACGGCATAGATTGCCAGGCCAGCCGGCACCAGCATGCCCCAGAGGAGGCCCCACCAGCTCCGGCCGGGCTCCCGGCGCGCGGCAGTGACATACTCCCAGGCCCAGAAGAGCACGAAGAGCACGCCCACCGGACGCGCCAGCGCTGCCAGTGCACCCAGCAGGGCTCCCAGCCTCCAGTGCCCGCACCGCGTCAGGTACGTGGCCGGGATCAGCAGAGCCAGGAAAAGCGCCTCAGCATAAACACTTGCTAGGAAAAACGACGAAGGGAATGCCAAGAGGAAGAGAACGGCGCGCCGCGCCGCCGGCTCCGGGAGGTCGAGACGCGCGAGCCGGTAGAGGTACAGGGCAGCGATGAGCACCGCAGCGTGCGAAATGAGTAACCCGGCCAGCACCCGGTCCGCCACGACCGTAGAGACGGCGCGAATAGCCAGGGGATAGAGCGGGAAGAACGCCGCAGCCTGCTCCCACGTGTACCCGTTCGCAGCGATGCCAATGTACCAGTCGGAGTCCCAGTGCGCCCACATGGCCAGCAGAGGGTTCGGGGAAAGGCGCACCGTGGAGACCAGCGGCTCGCCGTCTGGGGCAGGGCCAAGCACCTGCCAGACGATCAGCCCGACCAGCGTCAGGCCTGCCCGCCACGCCAGCACCAGGGCGCCGATGGCCGCCCACCAGGGTAAGGCACCACCGCCGACCGGAGTGCTATAGATGGGCACTGCCCTGGGATTGCGAGAGGGGCGGGCAGGAGCGGTTGGAGACCGAATACTCATGGGCTTGCCGGCCGGGTGGCCTCGGGCGGAATCATGCCAAGCTGTTTGACCAACTTGCCGGCCAGCACCGGGGTGACGCTGCCCCGCGGCGGCATACCGGGCACCTCCTCCACCCAGTGCTGGAAGGCGATGTGCTGGAAGCGTTGCACCACGAAGGGTCCGCGCCTCTCCGGTCTCGACATCGGCAGGCCGTAGCGTTCAATCGCCGCATCGACCGAGCCCGGGGTCATATACACCTGCAGGATCGCTGCATCCGTCAGCCAGCGCAACCGGATCTCCCGCGCCCGCTGCCAGTCGCCCTGAGAGCCATCATCACGCACCAGCCGGGGAATGCCGCCCTGGCCCCCGCCCACTTCGGCAAAGAAGGCGCCGGTCGAGGGAGTTGAGAGAGCAGGCGCCAGCCCGATGGCCCGGTGGTACTCCTCTACCATCTGCCGGGTCAGGCGCAGATACAGGTCACCATAGCTCACGCTGGGTTCGATCTGGCTGCCCTCCAGCCATTCATTCCAGGAGGTGATCATGATCATCTCCGGGCGAGTGGCGATGGCCCCCTGCCACACACGCAGATAGTCGGCCCCGTCCTGTCGGTCCACAGCAAAGTTGTCCTGGGCCGTGCGGCCCAGGCGGGTGTCATCGTAGCCCGGCATCACCGTCGCCATCCACAGCACCCGGCGCTGCGGGTCGAGCTCGTCGCGCAGAGCACGCCATGCCTCGATGGGAAACTCCTTAACCCCGTAGAAAATAATCACCGGCCGGCCCTGGTAATGTGGCTAGGCGGGATGGCCGAAGTACTGCTGCGCATAGATTGCCCACTGCCGAATAGTTTCGAAACTCCGCACATATAAGGGATCGACGGCTACGGTGACCTTGAAGTCCTGGGCCGCGGCCACGGCGAGCAGCGTGCGCAGGTTTCTGTCGGTCCTGCCGCCGGGGCCCAGCCAGTCCACAGCGAAGGCGTCGATTCCCGCGCTCTTGGCCTGGCGCACATGGCGCTCGATCGTTGCGCGGTCGTCTGAGTTATAGGGCACCGCCGGCAGGTCGGAGGACTTCCCGCTGGTCCAGTCACCGTAGCCAAACCAGGCGAAATAGGCAGCTACCACCGGAGCCTCGGGGGCCGCCCCGACTGGTGCTGCCGGCACGGCGATGCACAAGACGCCGGCAACCAGCGCCAGGCTCACCAGGAGACGTGCCGTCGGCAGGTTCATCCGTCTACATATCGGTAGGGTCACCCCTCTACACATACACAAACCTATACAGTCTCTCGAGCCAGCCAGGCACGCAAGACCTCCGCATGCTGCGGCAAGGCTACTTCCGGCTCTTCAATCTCGGGATGCCATTTCTTCTCCCATTCCGCACAGTACCATCCCTGGTAGCCAAGGCGCCTGAGCTCTGCCAGCATCTCACGGACCGGCACCTCGCCCTGCCCCAGCAGCACGAGCTGCCAGCCGCCATCGGTGCGACGGGCGTCCTTGATGTGGACGTGCAGGATACGGCCATTCAGATAGCGCGCCGTCTCCTGGGGTGACTCGCCCATGCGATACGGGTGGTGCGCGTCCCAGATCGCCCCGATCTCGGGATCGGGCACGCGCTGGAGCACCTGGGCCACCGCATAGCCGGTAGAGAAGTCGTCGTGGGTCTCCAGGGCAACCTTCGCCCCCTCGCTGCGCGCCGCCTCGGCCACCCGGCGAAGCGACTCGGCCATGTACGCGTAGACCTCTTCGACCGGCACGCCCGCCGGCAGATTGCCACCGAAGACGCGCACAAGCGGACAGTCGAGCCGGCGCGCCAGCGCAAGAAAGTCGAAGAGCACTTGCTCATTCCTGCGACGCTCAGCCGGGTCGGGGCTGCTCAGCCGCGCTGACGAGCCTAGACCAACGATGCTTATGCCGGCCTGTCCGGCCACGCGCCGGATCCGCTCTTGCTGCGCAGGCTCCATCGGTGCCTGGATGAGCTCACCGTCGATGAGCCGCAGCTCAAGTCCCTGGTACCCGTACTGCTGCGCCGCCTCAACGGCGCGCTCGAAGGACCACTGGGGACAGCCCAGGGTACTGAACGCCAGCTTCATTACCGAACCTCCCGTGACTTTTCACCGCAGATCTTGGTCAGAACCTTGTCGGACCCGCGTTCGAATCGCTCGTCGAATAATGGCGGTTGCCCCAGCCGGGGTCGACCGAATGCAGGGAGCAAGCATGCCGGATAGCGACGCGCACAACCTGCGCGATTATAGCACCCTCACAGCGCCCTTCCGACCGTGGCACAGGCTATGCAGAATACCCTGAGAGACGCAGGTCTCGAACACGTAACCGGCCGCCTTGCCGGGCGTTGAGACATGCGACCAGGACACAAAATAGCTAGTCCACCGCGGCGGGATTGACTCGGAAAGGTCCGACGTCCTACACTCTGCAAAGGCTCGCGAGGCCGGACCGGGAGATAGCGGGTGTGGCTGGCTCTGTGAAGAGGGGCAAGGATCTGCCGTTGCGCTCAGTACTATCGCTCTTGCCTGTGAACCCGAAGTGGCTGTACCCCGGGATGGGGGTAAAGCGCTGGGTCCTGCTGCTTGCCGTCGGTGCCCTGCTGGCGGGACTCGGGGCCGGCTACGTACTGGCAGACTTGTATCGCACGGCGCCATTCCCACCGGTGTTCTACTACCTGACGCTGCAGTTCATCCCGCGCCTGATGCGCGGGGCGCTCTTCCTTTCGCTCGGCGGAATAGTGGCCATGATTGGCCTGCGCAAGCTCACGGAGTCGGTGGTTGATCTGGTGGCTCCACAAAGCAGGGACCTGGCGCACAAGGCATACACGCAGCGCTATCTCGCACGCCGGCCGAAGATCGTGGCCATCGGCGGCGGCACCGGTCTCTCGACCCTGCTGCGTGGCCTGAAGGAGCATACCGCGAATCTCACGGCGATCGTCACGGTGGCCGATGATGGGGGCTCGAGCGGACGGCTCCGTAATGAGCTCGGCGTGCTGCCCATGGGAGACCTACGGCAGTGTATCGCCGCGCTGGCCGATGCCGAGCCGCTGATGACCCGCTTGCTTGAGTACCGCTTCAACGGCACGCCAAAGGGCTCCGGCCTGGATGGCCATAGCTTTGGCAATCTCCTCCTCGCCGCTATGACCGGCATCTGCGGCGACTTTGATCGCGCGGTGAAGGAATCCAGCCGGGTCCTAGCCGTGCGCGGCCAGGTGCTGCCGGCGACGCTTGATCACGTGACGCTGTGTGCCGAACTCGACGTCAGTCCCCCGGCACAGAGTGGAAGCGCTCAGCAGAGCGCCGCGGCGGGCAGTGCAGCGACCTCTACCCTGGCGCCAACAGTCGCTGAGGGCCGCATGATTAGCCCGATTATCGTGCGTGGAGAGAGCCGGATCCCCGAAGCCGTGCTGCAGGCAGATCCACGCGCCGGTGGTGCAGCCCGCCGGGCATGCCGCATTAAGCGGGTGTTCCTTGATCCCGAGGCGCCCGCCGCCTATCCAGAGGCTGTCCAGGCCATCCGGGAGGCAGACATGATCGTCCTCGGACCCGGCAGTCTCTATACCAGCGTGCTCCCCAATCTCCTGGTGCCGGAGCTCTGCCGGGCCGTGCGCGAGAGCGCGGCCCTGCGCGTTTACGTGGCGAACGTAGCCACTCAGCCCGGGGAGACCGATGGCTACGACGCCGCTGCGCATCTGGCAGCATTGCACGAGAACTCAGGCGGCCCCGGCCTGGTGGACATTATGCTGGTGAATAACAATACCTCCCCGGAAATCCCCGAGGCATGGGGTGTCTCGCGCGTCCTGGTTGAGGAGGGCACTGCGTACCTCGAGGGGGTGCGGGTGGTGACTGCTGATATCGTCGACGAGGCACGACCCACCCGTCACGATCCGGCGAAGCTCGCCAATGTCCTGATGCGCCTTGCCGGAGGACGCGCCTGATAGCCGGGCGCTTGAGACCGGCCGGGCCATCCGCTCGGTTCCTCTATGCGCCGGCATGGCATCTCCCATGCTTTGTCGGTCCCGACATGTGCCTTGCTGCTCTGTACCCCCTTCCTGCAGAAAGCTGATGCGCGCTCGCGACCAATCGCGCGACTTATGCTATAGTGATGGCTGCGCCGATACACAGGAGACCAAGGTGCAGGGATGCGCTACGCCATCCTCGCCGATATCCACGCCAACCTCGAGGCCTTTCAGGCGGTGCTGGAGCACGCCGGCTCCGTCGAGCAGTATTGGTGCCTGGGCGACGTCGTCGGCTACGGACCGCAGCCGAACGAGTGTATCGCCCTCCTCCGCTCGCTCAGGTTCATCGCCGTAGCCGGCAATCATGATCTGGCCGCCATCGGCCGGCGCTCGCTGGAGGATTTCAATCCTGAGGCACGAGCCGCCGCGGAGTGGACACGCACCCAGCTCACCGAAGAATCGCGCGCCTTCCTCGCCGGGCTGCCCCATCGTGAAGTTGTCGATCGGTTCACCCTGGTCCATGGAAGCCCGCGGGAGCCCATTGACGAGTACTTGCTCAAAGAGTGGGACGCGCGGTGGAACTTCCTGGAGTTCATCACCCAGGTCTGTCTGGTTGGGCATACGCACATCCCCCTTATTTTCGAGCAGATGCAGGAGACCAGCACGGTTCCTGCTGTGCGGACTGTGATCCCCCAGGAGGGTGAGCCTATCCGGCTGGACCGCCGCCGTTTAATTGTCAATCCCGGCAGCGTGGGGCAGCCACGCGATGGCTCTCCGGATGCAAGCTATATGATTTACGACAGCGATGCCGGCACGCTTCAGCTCTACCGGGTGCCGTATAATGTGCGCGCTGTCCAGCAGAAGATCATCGCGGCGGGACTTCCGCCGCGCCTTGCGACCCGCCTGGTGTATGGGATGTAAGCGTGCGGCATACGCGTAGGCTTGCGGAGTGAGCGGCGTGGCAACGGAGCCGCGATCCTCAAATGGCGCTGTGCTCGAAGGCGGCGCGCGTCAGCTTGTGCGGGCTGCGCTCAGCGCGCTGCAGGTGGTGGGCCATGCTATTGCGCGCCTTGACCACGTCACACGCGGCCTGGCAACGCGCGGTGTTCTGGTCGTCCTGCTCCTCTGTCTTGCGTTTTATACCGGCCTGAACCTTGTCGGGCTGGCGAGCACTACGCGGCTGCCGTCGTGGGCTCGTGTGTTCCCGCACCCCCCCGCGCCCCCCCAGGAAGCGCCGGCCGAGGTGGTGCCTGAGCCGCCTGCAGCCGTTGAAGGCGCCGGACAGGAAGCGCCCGCCGCGGTCCCACCTAGGGCCGGACCGACCGCAGTGGAGGCATTGGGCGCCGCGGCGCCTCTGCTTCTGAGCCTGTTCTGGCTTACCTGCGCCTACCTCTTCGACAACGAGGCGCGCCGGCTGTTTGTGGCCCGCGATGAGTGGGGTGAGCGTCGCAGTGGGGCCTATACCGCCGTCGCTCTTGGGTGTGTCACGCCGCTCCTGTTCCTTGGCCTGCTTGTCGGCGCCTGGGGGATCGTTCGTCTCGCCGTCTGGACGGTACGAATGCAGGCGTGGGTGGCTACCGGCCGCGTCCTTGCTGCGGTAGCCCTGTTCTACCTGGCACTGCTGACGATCCGCTGGCTGTTGCGTCCGCGGCCTGCACCGCGATGACGATGGAACAGAGCAGGCCCCCCCAGCCGGTCATTACCGTGCAGAAGCTCGCCTTCGATGGCACAGTGCTGGCCACCTGGACCGGCGAGCTGGTGGCGCAGGACCATGAACGGGTAGTGCTGCGCGCCCGCTGGAGTCGCCCGGCCTACCACGGCCTGAAAGTGGTGAGCTTTGAGCCCGGTGATTGCTTCACCGAGTACTTCTTCTTCACCCGCTGGTATGCTATCTGGCGGGTGGAGCAGCCCCCTGAGCGAAGCGGGCACCTCAAGTGCTGGTACTGTAACATTCAAACGCCGGCTGAGCTTACCGGCGGGGTCTTACGTTTCCGTGATATGGCGCTCGACCTGCTCGTGCTTCCCGACGGAACAGCCTATGTGCTCGACCGTGAGGAGTTTGAGCGGCTGCGCCGCACGACGTTCGATCCATACAGCGCGCGGCAGGCCGAGCAGGCGCTGACAGAGCTGGAGGAGCTGGTTCGTCGGCGTGAGCCACCCTTCGAGGACCTCGCCCGGGCCGGACAGCCGACCCAGACACTACCGCCGGGGTAAAGGATGATGGCACAAGCAGGATTGGGCGACACAGCGCGTCCCTGGAAGATAGGTGTTGCAGGGGTGGGCTCGTTCTCGCAGCGGGTCGTCATCAAGGGGCTGCAGGCATGTGGTGAAGCGCAGGTCGTAGCACTGTTCGGGCGGACTCGGGAGCGGCTGGCGGCGGTCGCGGCCGAACATAGCGTGCCTGCGTATTACGACGACTATGCGGCGTTCCTGGCCCATCCCGGACTGGATGCAGTGGTCATCTGCACCCCTAACGATACGCACTACCGCTTCGCTGTCCAGGCACTTGATGCCGGCAAGCATGTGATCTGCGAGAAGCCCCTGGCGATGAGTGTGCAGCAGGCTGAAGCGCTCTACCGGCTTGCCCGCGCACGCGGCCTGCGCACTGCCGTGAACTTCACCTACCGATCGGTCTCACCCTTGCGCACCATCGCGCGCGTTCTGGAAGAGGGCACCATTGGCCGCCTGTACTTCTTCACCATCGAGCAACTGCAGAACCTGCGCGCCGATCCCACCGCCCCCTTCACCTGGCGGATGGACCGCGCCCAGGCCGGCGGTGGGGCGCTGTGGGACCTAGGGGTGCACCTGATCGATCTGGTGCACTGGTGGATCGGGCCGATCGAGGCGGTTGTGGCGCAGACCGCTATCAGCGTGCCGCAGCGCCCTGACCCGCGTACCGGCACGATGGTCGAGGTAACGACCGATGATACCGCCATGGTGCTGGTGCGCGCCGACGAGGGCGTGCAGGGAGTGTTGCAGACCAGCCAGATCGCCCAAGGGCGCCAGAACCACCTGCGTATCGCCCTGTACGGTAGTCGCGGCGGCCTGCTCTACGATGCCGACCGTGATAAGGAGCCGGAGCTGCGCATCAGCCATCTTCCAGCCGGCGCGGAGGGGCGCTCGGGCCCGTTCGTTGAGCTCCCTATCCCGCGCGAGCTCCTTGTGAGCTACGAGGAGTTTCCTGCCTTTCACATGGCGCGGCTGGTCCGTCAACTCAAGGGGACCGAGGAGTTCCCCTCGTTTGCCGACGGGATGCGCTGCCAGGCCGTGCTCGATGCAGCCGAACGCTCGGTGCGCTCAGGCACCTGGGAGATCGTCCGAGTCCCGCCGCTGTAGCACTGCTCAGTGGATGCCGCGATGAGCATTAGTGCACAAACCGCAGGCGTGTGGCCACGGCCGTGAAGGTGGCGATCAGCGGCGCCGGCAGGAATCCCAGCGCCAGGACTGCTGTGGCGGGCAGAAGAAGGAGCGCCAGACGAAGGCGCTGACTGGAAGGCACCTCGATGCCGGCCGGTGCATTCGCACGGGGCATGAGCATGGCGGCGCCCGCAGCTCGCAGCGCGGCTGCGCCTGCCAGCACTACCGCCGTACCTATAGCGATGGCGGCTCCCCAGTGGACCTGTAGGGCAGCCTGCAGGGTCGCAGCGAGGATGGCGAAGCCGGGGAACGGCGGTAAGCCGGCTACGACCGCCAGCGCACATGCCTCGGCGGAGCCAACCATACGGCTCGTGTAGCTGCCGGGTGGCAGCCCCTCAGCAACGCCGGCGGATGCAGCAAGCAGCGCGGCGGCCACCTGTGTCACCGCCAGCGCTGCAAGCGCCATCCCCACCCCCGCCGGGGTCTCGGTAGCGAGCCCGCACAGCAGGAACCCGCCGGTCAACAGCCAGAGCCCGGCCAAACGCTGGCCAGATGTCCGGGCAGCATAGAGACTCCATCCCCCTACCAGGGAGGTCAGCGCGCCGCCGGCCATGCTCAATGCAGCCGCCTGGCCTTCAGGTGCCAGGTGGGGATAGCGCTGCCACAATTGGAGAACCAGCACAGCGACGGCTGGACCGCTGTTCACAATCAGGGCGCCGAACTGCGGCGCGGAGACATGCTCGGCGAGCTCCCACCACCAGAGGCAGAACGGCCCCAAGGCAAGCCAGGCTATCAGCCCGACAAGGCTCAGCGCCACGATGAAGGCAGGCGATGCTGCCAATTCACCGTAAATAGCCAGTCCTCCGGCCAGGGCATACGCGACAAGGAGACAGAGGGAGCCGAAGACAACAAAGATTATATGTTTCAGCCCGGCGAGCGCAGCTGCGCCGGCCCGTCGCTTCTTGGCGGCGTGCGAGGGAGCCTCGTGAGAAGGCGCCAAGCCAGGCATGCTTTCCTCCATGACACTCGGGCCGGGCGCGGCGGGGACAAGTGCTGACACAGTACTTAGCAGGCCGGCAGCAGCGACGGCCGCCACGCGAAGCTCCCAGGGCACACCCGACTCAGGAGCAAGTGCTGCAGCAGCAGCAAGCAGAAGCAAAGCGGCATGCTGAGCGCGATCAACACGACACCATCCTGTCACCGCGACCAGGTATGCCGTCAGCACAAGACTGAGTACGGCCGGTAACACGATACCGGCGCCCAGCGATGGACGGGAAAGCAGCAGCACAGCGATCGCGCCGGCAAGTGCGGAAAAGGGCGTCCACCATCGCAGCACGCGCGCAGGCAGCACCAGGCTGCCCACCAAGGCTATCCCCACCAGCAGCGGGCCCGGGGGAATAGCCGGCTCGCCGAACTGCGCCAGAATTCTTGTCACAACCATACCCTCTCAGGGCTCCTGACGCTCAGCCGCCAATCCCCTCGGCCGAACCGGCTCACCAGCATGCTCCGCTTCCCGGGAAGAACCTTGCGGACGCGCCCTTCTGAGCTGCGCACGCGCTGATCGGGCCGGTTCCTGGCCGGAACGTGCCGAGTGGAAAAGGCCGCGCTGAGACCAGCTCAGGCTACCGGCAGCAAGATAGTGCCGCGCCATGAGAGACGATCCGGCAGCGGCGACGGCCAGTTGCAGCACTGCTCCTGCCAGGCCCACAACACCGGCTACCGGCCCGTCCTGGATCTGGAGCAGCGTCGCCCCATGGCAGAGCAGCAGAAGCCCGACGACGGCGTGGTAGAAATCCGAGGCCAGCAAGACGGCGAAGACGCCTGCCAGACCGAGCCAGAGGGCAGCGAATTCGAGTTCGGCAGGGCCGCCGACAATATGCTGGAGCGACACGCCCCAGGCGCCCACTGCGCTAACCAGTATGACGCTGAGCAGAAAGAAATCGTCGAAGAAGGCGTGCCGGCGCACCAGGCTCGCGTCGAAGTACCGTCCCTCGGCCATAGCCTGCATCCGGCCATGTCCAACCAGCCCCTGTAGGGTCAGCCCAAGCATCGCGCAGGTCGTGAGCCCAGCGGATCCCAAGCCAAGGCCGGCAGGCGCGCCGGCAACCTGCCAGACCAACACACCCGAGAGCACGTATTGCGCCACCAGACCGACCAGGCTCAGCCGCCAGTGCCGTGCCAGAACGGCGATCCCTCCGGCGCATACCAGCACCACGTCGACGACCACAAGCATGAGTACAGGCTTCCTTAAGAATGGCGCCACCAGAACGGCGTCACCCTACCCGGGCTGTATCCCACTCTCACCCTATCGTGCCGGCCCTACTGTGCCAGCAGCACAACGGTGGCTACACCCACCAGGACTGCACCAATGATGTAGTATCGGCCGTGGAGAACCTGCAGCAGCCCATGCCAGCCGGATACAGCCCGGTCCAGCGCCTCGCTGAAGTCAGGCCACCGCGGTCCAGGCCTGGTCTGGAGCGCTTCTCTGCCGGGTGCGGACCGCCGGAGGCGGCCGAGTGTGCTCGCCGCCCGCAGTAAGCCCAGCGCTGTGGCGACGGCCACGAGCCCCAGCACCGTTGCACTCAGCAGCTCAACTGTGCGCAGGCCGATCAGGTAAACGGTCGGATCAGGACCGCTCGCCGGCACCAGGTCCTGCATCGCCGTACTCCCGACGAGAAGCACGCCGAGCGGGCGCACGAGTATCGCCCCGGCCACTGATGCGGCGAGAAGCCAGGTGCGCGGCGCACCGACGAGCTGGGTGATATCAGACGGCACCCATGCACAACCGGTCCGGCCCATAAGCCCGATCATCGCTGCTGGAACCCCAAACGCGGGCACACCAAGCATCAGCACCGCCACTGCCAGCCACAGGTCGTCTGCCACAGTCCAGTACGCCAGGCAGCGACCAACGAGCGCAGCCGGTAGGTACGCCACAGGCACTGCCTGTTCCAATGTAGGCCGGCGAGACGCGAGCTCGTGCTCAACGAAGAGCAGTGCTGCAGCGAACAGCGTTAGCGCTGCGCCCGGCCAGCCGCGCCCTCCAGCGCCGAGCCCGACCAGTGCGACGCCCAAGAGGTCCCCGGCGATGGCACGCCACAGCCCCTGCGTACCGCCGCTTTCGTCGGAATGCAAGCGCGCAGCGACAAGCCGGAAAGCTGCCCATGCCGAGAGGCCTAGGCCCAAAAGCACCAGCAGGGGAGCCAGCCGTTCGGGCCCGCCGACCAGGCTATCGACCCGCCAGAGCAGAACCCACCCACCGGCACATGCCGGGATAAGGACTACCGCGCGCGCAGCCAATGGCCGCGCACTGTCTGCCAGGAGTTGTATAGGCAGGGCCAGCGCCAGCACCGCTGCAGCAATAAGACAGGCAGCGCCTGCGCCCGGTGCGGCCGCCGGAAGCACCGCGCCGATGGCCGGGGAGCCGCTTACCTGTGCCAGCCGCACAGCCGCCAGGAGCAACACTACTTCGGCCGTGAGGAGCAGAATGAGCAGTAAAGAAGGATGGGCTACGGCCGTGCGAGCAGGCGGACGACGCTGCTCAGGGCTGCCATACACGCACAGCCAGGCCCCACCGAGACTAAGCAGGCCGGCCAGCCAGGTAAGCTGCACCACATCCGGCGCGTTAGCCAGCAGGACCGCGCCCGCGCCTCCCAGGAGCGCAGCGATCACTGCCGAGGGCGGGGCGGCCGGCCACCAGGCGGCGATGCTTGTCACCGCCAGCGCTGTTGCAGCTGCCGCACCAAGCGCCAGGAGCGTGCCGAGCAGCGTGACCTCGATCCCCGCCGTGACGGCCATCCCAGGCCAGGGCACCCAGGAAAAGGTCCAGCGCGCCGGACCATACCTGGCAACGAGCGGCACCGCCGTCGCCGCCGGCACGAGTGCAATCAGACCGGCAGCGACTGCGCCGGCACGGAGGAGACCGGCGTGGCGCCGCCCGATGGAGCCGGCAAGAGCCTGCCAAAGCGCCGCCGCTCCAAGCAGTAGCGCCACCGCCGCCTCCAGCGCACCTACCATCCGTATCGCTCCGGTCCCCACGGCCGGCGCACCAGCTCCTGCTTGGCAAGCACCAGCGTCCGCGACGGCAGGTCTTCGTACAGGATGACGCCCGGTCCAACGCAGCTATACGGCCCGATCTTGCAGCCCGGCATGATGATGGCGTTCACGCCGGTACGGCAAAATTCGCCGATATACGTGGCGTTGGCCCCAGTGGGTGGTATCTCTGGACGGCCTTTGATCCGGTGCACCGTTGCCCCATCATCGAAGCGCAGGGTCCCGCACACGGTCGCGGCGCCGATATCCGTCGCCGTGCCAACGACCCCGGCCATCTCGCAATAGTGGTAGAGGTACGCCCGGTCCATGAGCACACCGCTCATTTCAGCGCCGTGGCCAACGACGCAGCGATGCCCAATGCTCGTGTAGCCGGCGATCTCACAGTAGTTACGCAGCACCGTATGGTCTCCTACGGCGACATTTGGGCCGAGTACCACACCATTGGTGATCGTGCTGTGGTCGCCGAGCCAGACTGTGCCGTGGATCACGCAGCGTGGCCCGATCACGCTCTGCTTGCCGGCGATAACACGGCCGTGGATCTCCGCCCCATCAGAAATCTTTGCCGTCGGGTCGATGCTATCGCCCTGAAGCTTCCGCGCCGCATAATCGAGAAAGCGCCGATTAGCCTCCAGGAGATGCCATGGCTTGTCCAGGTCGACGAACAGCTCGGTCGCCGGAACAGCCAGCACTTCCAATGACTCATCGAGCATAAGCTGGAGCGAGGCCGCCAGCTCTGCTTCCAGCGGCGGCATTCCGCCTACCGGAACGCTCTCTAGGATGCCCGGGTTGCGCTCGATATACGGTACCGCGCGGCGGTTGAAGGCATAGATGCCGCAGAGGCGATACTGCCCGCTTCTGGGGTGCCCTAGCACGCGCACGAGCGCGCCGCCGCTCGCCTCAGCACAGATCCAGTCGCGGGGCGCCTCACCGTCCAGCTCGGCGAGGAGCGCCGCAGCAGGCACGTCTTCGGCCGCATACGCCCGCGCCAGCGCCTGAACATTCTCCGGCGCGACCAGGAGATCGCCATGCGCGACCAGAAAGTGGTCCCCCTCGACCAGCGGCAGGGCGCTCAGCAGAGCATCGGCAGTGCCACGGGGCGTTTGCTGCGTGACGAAAGCAACCTCAGGTAATGCCCCGAGCGCCTGGCGAATGCGCCCCCCGTCAGGACCAACGACCACAACAAAGCGCCGACAGCCGGCGTAGCGCAGGGCATCGACCAGGCGTCGCACGGCCGGCACATTGGCGATCGGCAGGCTGCCTTTCGGCCGTGTCTCGCTATACGGCCACATGCGGCTGCCGGATCCTGCCGCCAGGATCACCGCCGTCTCCAGGCGGCGGCCTCCGTAAGGGGTCTCGGCCGGTGCTCCTCCATTCACTGCCTTGCCACTGCCTCCGGAACGCGGTCAGGCGGATTATACCACGCCCCTCTCGCTTGTCCGGCGTGCGGCTCTGTGGTAGATTGACGATAAGCCACCCGGAACAGCTAACGAGCCGCCTAGGCGCATCCCGTCTGGCCTCTCCCGGTCCGCGCCGGCCGGGTGTCGCACACAAATCACGCACACGGTTCACGTTTGCGCTTGCTGCGCATGAGCGCACACATCCTGCACACGAACGACCAGCACGGGCGCCTCGGCACCTTTCCACAGATCGCCGCGCTGATCCAGCAGTATCGCACTGCGTATCCGAACACCCTCCTCGTTGACACCGGCGACCTCGGACTAGCCCGCTACTACTGGCCTCTTATTGTCTCCGTACTGCAGCACGTGCGCTACGACGCCATCGTCCCAGGAAACCTGGAAACCCAGCTGCCGGATTCCGCCTCCGCCGCCGACCGCCTTACCGAAGTCGGGGCGCCGCTGCTCGCCGCCAATCTCGAGGACTGGTGGGCCCCATCTCAGCCTGTCCTGGTAGTGACGTGTGGAGACCTGACCATCGGCTTGCTCGGCCTCACCACGCCCTTGCCCTATCCACCCGGCCATCCGCTCGCGCCTACCGAGCGCCCCCCCGGCACGCCGGTAATCACCGACCCGATCGAGGTCGCGCGTGTGTGGGTGCCGCGCCTACGGCAGATGGCCGATGCGGTGGTTGTGCTATCCCACCTCGGCTTGGCCGGTGACCTGCCCCTGGCGCGGGCTGTTCCAGACATCGATCTCATCATCGGCGGCCACAGCCATCATCGCCTCGCCAGCCCTATTCGGGTCGGCCGGACCAGCATTGTGCAGGCCGGTTTGAACAACATGGCCATCGGCTGGTCGTCGCTGCGGCGGGAAAACGGGAGTATCACAGCGGAGTACCGTCTGCTGCCGGTGACGCTCGGTGCGCCTCGTGACGCCGTAGTAGAGGAGTTGATTCGGCACTACCTGGAGCGCTGCTATCCGGAGAAACTTGAGGTAATTGCGCACACCGAAGGGTTCGGTGGTGACCACGCCCTCGAGAACGGCTTCAGTAACCTTGTCACCGACATTCTGCGCCATGCTGCCGGAGCCGACATCTTTCTCACCAAAGCCAGCTTCATCGTGCCTCCGATTGAGCCCGGGCCGCTACGCCGCTGGGACCTGGAGATGCACGTGTTCCTGGCCACCGCCTCGGTCGTGGTCATGGAGCTTACGGGAGAGGAGGTGCTCGCCGCATTGGAGCATGGCGCCACCGACCCTGTCTTCACCTTCCTGCCACCGGAGACCCGCATGGAGGATGCCCGCCTGATCGAGGCCGCGGAGGTACGGCCGGCGACGAACTTCCTGTACCAGTCCGGCATGCGGCTTCTGGTCGATTACACACGGCCGTGGGGTGAGCGAGTAGTCCAGGCGCGCATCGGCCGCAGCAGCCTGCGGCGAGAGCGGACATACACCGTTGCTATGGACAGCTTCCTGGCGCAGGGCTACTCCGGCTTCCACTGGTTCACCCAGGGACGCAGCCGCCGGGAAGTGGGGAAGGTGATGGACCTTCTTGTAGACGAGCTCCAGCGACGCGCTCGGGCCGGCCCGCTGCGCGGACGGTTGGATGGCCGGCTCCATATGCGCGGCCTGCGCTTCGCCGGATGACGATGGGGAGTGGCTCGGCCGAATCTCGGCAAACCTGCTACACTGAAGCGTACCGGCATGGGGCGCCGGCAGCTCTGCCGGCCGCCCGCCACACCCTCTGTCCTGAGAGCCGCCGCACCAGCCCCACGCCAAATCACGGGGCCGGGCATCCGGTGAGGTGCATAGACATCCCGTCTCTGTGCTCGTGCCCCCGGTCAGGCCGGCGGAGGGCTCACCATGTCTCGAAAATCGGAAGTCGAGGAGCCCCATGGAGATCATCCCCGGTGCTGAGCGCGAAGAGGAGAACCATTTCCTTCCAAAGGGGCAGTCTCTGCCCGCACACGACGCTCGGTCTGGCAGCGAGCCGCGGCCGGGCATATCCGCAACCCTCCTGGAGACTGCGCCGGCGCAGGAAGACGGGAGTCTTTCTCCCGGCGAGATCCGCCGCATGGTGGTGCGACTGGCCTGGCCGGTCATTCTGGAGAACCTGCTGCAGACGATGATCGGCGTGGTTGACATGCTCATGGTCTCGCGCCTTGGCCGTGAGGCTATCGCCGGCGTCGGCGTGGCCACGCAGATCTTGTTCGTCGTCTTTGCCGGCATCGGTGCCCTGGCGATGGGGACCACGGTGCTGGTCGCGCGGTTCACCGGGGCGCGCCAGCCCCACATGGCCAGCCGCGTCCTGCAGCAGTCGGTTATGCTCTGCACACTCCTGGCAGGGATCCTGACCGTGGCCGGCGGCGCGGGCTCGTACTGGATGGTGCAGGTGCTGGGCCCTGAGCCGGAGGTAGTGCGGCTGGGCGGCGACTACCTCCGGCTGGTGTTCCTGTTTTCGTTCTTCCTAGTCGCCATGTTTGTGCTGGGCGGCGCGCTGCGCGGGGCAGGGGATAGCCGCACGCCCATGCTGGTTACCGCCCTGAGCAATGTCATTAATGCGCTTGTAGCCTACGTGCTCATCTTCGGCTTCGGGGGCCTGCCGGCTCTAGGCGTGCTGGGCTCAGCGTGGGGCGCCGTCAGCGCAAGGATCGTGGGCACGCTCCTCCTGCTTCTGGTGCTGCTGCGCGGGCGGGCCGGCCTCTATCTTCCCCTGCAGCCTGCTCGCTGGGTCATCGACCTTGCGCTGGCGCGTCGGATCCTGGCGATCGGCATTCCCTCTATGATTGAGCAGCTTTCCCGCTCGGGTGGCATGCTGGTGTACAGCACCGTGGTGATCTCCCTGGGCACAATGGTCTTCGCCACCCAGCGCATCACGTTCAATATTCTCGGGATTTCCTTTATGCCGGGCTTCGGCTTCGGCATGGCGGCCACGGCCTTGACCGGGCAGAGCCTCGGAGCGCGGCGCCCGGAGCAGGCGCGCCTGGCAACCTGGTTTGCCATGCGCTCGTGCATGATCTGGATGACGCTGGCGGCGCTGACCTTTTTCTTTCTGGGCGAGCAGATCATACGTCTGTTCACAAACGATCCGGAGATCGTACAGCTCGGTGCGCGCTGCCTGAAAATCATAGCCTTCGGGCAACCCCTGCAGGCCATCGCCATGGTAACGGCCGGCGGCCTGCGCGGCGCCGGGGACACGCGTTTTCCTATGATCGTGACGTCGGCCTCGATGTGGCTGGTGCGGATCCCGGTGGCCTACGTCCTGGCTGTGCGTGCCGGGCTGGGCCTGCCGGGTGCCTTTTACTCCTTCCTGTTCGGCTCGCTCCTTGAAGCGAGCCTGAACTTCCTGCGCTTTCGAGCCGGCAAGTGGCAACAGATCGAGGTGTAGCCCCTCACACGGAGGGCTGGTTTGTGGAAAACGTAAAAAAACAGGAGGATCCGGGCATGTCTGATCGTCGGGTGCGCGTGGCCTTGATCGGTGCGGGCCACATGGCCAACAGCGTGCATTATCCCTCGCTGGCAGAGTTCGAGGATGTAGAGCTGGCTGCCATCTGCGATCTGATCGAGGAGAAAGCGCGGGCGACTGCCGAACGCTTTCGCATCCCGCGGGTGTACACCGATTACCGGCGTATGATCGACGAGGTGGAGCCCGAGGCTGTGTATGTCATCATGCCGCCGCAGCACCTGTTTGAACCGGTAGTGCACTGCCTGCGGCTGGGCCGTCACGTATTTATCGAGAAACCGCCGGCGGTGACGACTTTCCAGACCAAGGCGCTGGCCTACTACGCCGAGGAATACCGCTGCATCACCATGGTGGGCTTCCAGCGCCGCCACATTCCGGCGCTCACTGCGCTGAAGCAGCGCGTGGAAGCGCGCGGGCCGATCCAGCAGGCAGCGGTGAGTTTCCTCAAGTCCACCCGTGATCTTACCCAGCCCGCCTTCGTGTATGGCGGGGTCATCGACCAGCTCACCGTAGATGGGATCCACGCCGTCGACAACCTGCGCTTCCTCTGCGGCGGTGAGGTGGTGGACGTCGTCAGTGACATCCGCACGCGCTACGTCCCGGGACCATTCCCCAACGCCTTCACCGCCCTGATCACCTTCAGCACCGGAGCGGTCGGCATTCTGCAATCCAACTACACCACCGGGCGGCGTATCTTTCGGGCCGAATTCCACGGCCGCAACATCACCGCCTACGTGGACGCCGACCGTGAAGCGTACATCGTGGCTGACGACGGCGAGCCTGAGCGCTATGACCCGCGCGACTTCTTCCCTCGCCGTGAACGGCACCACTACCTGGGCTTCTACCACGAGAACCGTCACTTCATTGACTGTGTGAAGGAAGGCCGGCAACCCACCAGCAACTTCGCCGACGCCGTCAAGACCATGGAGCTCGTTGATCGGATCTACCAGGCGCGGATGAAGGCGTAGCTCCTGCATGGGGCTAAGCCGGCTGCGGGGCCGGTCCGGCCCTCCCACTGCGCCGGGCTGATGGCCGGCATGGGGACGCCTGCCCTGCTGCTTTGTCCCGGTGAGCAGGGCAACAAAAAGCCGCAGCTGTTCGCTGCGGCTAAAAGCATATGGCCTGCCCCTCCGGCGAACTGGAGGGGCAGGCCAGCAAGGCCGGAAGGCCCATCCCAGGGGCGACACTCGGGCCGCCCTTGTTCTATTCCTGCCGAATACGGTCTCGAATTAGGGGCAATTTACACTGCCACGAAGCGAAGCAGTGGCTGTCAGCGGTGACGGACCAGGGGTGATACTAATGGTAGATGTGTTGATTATCGTAACATCTGATCCTACTACCCCTTTAAAGGGCACTATATAGTTAATGGTCAACGTTGCGCCAGGCGCGACCGTCTGTGGCACGGTATTGGGATCCGGCGAGAAGCTTGCAGTGCCCTGACTCAGACCAGACGGGCCGGACAGAGTATCTGTCAACCCATTCACCGTAACGGAACACTTGAGATTGTTAGTAAAGATAATTTTCCCTCGGATCTGGCACGAGAACCCGCTAACTGAGGAAGGCTCAAGTGCATCAATTGTCTTGTCAACATCTACGAATCCCGGTGTGCATGCCACCGCCTGCGCCAGAGCGAGCCGGTGCATGCGCGGGGCCATGTAGGTCGCTGCCCCCGCTGCGGCAGCCCCGGCGCGCAGCAGCCGGCGGCGCGTGGCTGCGCTCAGGCCGCTGTACCTGGCCCCCAGAGTTCCGCTTTCCTGCCCTTCCATAGTTTCCCTCCCTCACATTAAGCTAGATCCCTGTTGATACCGGGTATACCTGCGCCTGCAGGCCTACCCGGCGTTCTGACAGGGATGGAAGCATTAATAACGTGCTTGCAGCTTACACGTACTTGCAGCGTAACGGATCCGGCGACAGCGTAACAATCCCCCCAGGGCCTAATTCTAGAAACTCTGGGCGCGCAAGAGGCGTACTCCTCTTTGACTATGCGGGCCCAGGGATCATACAGCGCCGGGTGACGTTACCGTCTACTCACCCAGGGCGAGCGGATTAAAGTTCGTCTCCCGGTCGTAGACGTCGATACCCTCGATGCGCTTCAACAGGGTGACAATGACGTAGGTAACCGGGGTGACCGCTGCCTCGTAGACAGTCTTTGTCAGCCACTGGGTCAGGATGGTCGAGGCCAGCGCTTCAACTGAGGGCATGATCCCGGCAAAGGCCAGGGTAACGAAGACCAGCGAGTCAAGCCCCTGCCCCACTAGCGTTGATCCGATGGTGCGGCTCCACAGCCATCGCCCCTGGGTCAGCACTTTCATGCGCGCCAGGACGATAGCGTTGGCGAACTCGCCGGCCAAGTAGGCGGCGAACGACGCCACCAGCAGGCGCGGCGTAAAGCCAAGGATGCGCTCATAGGCCGGCTGCGCGTCCCAGAATGGCGCGGGCGGCAAGAGCTGGCCGGTCCAGATCGCCAGGACCATCAGCAGGTTGCAGAGAAAGCCCAGCCAGATGACCCGGCGGGCCATGCGGTAGCCGTACACCTCGGTGAGCACATCGCCGAAGATGTACGACACCGGAAAGATAATCACCCCGGCCGGAAGAACCACCGGCTCTCCCGACCAGGGCAGCACAACGCCAGGGATAAAGAAAAGCTTGACGGCGATGATGTTGGAGGTGAGCAGTGCGGTAACGAACAGCGCCGTGATAGCGACAAACCAGTGCGAGACCTTCACCCCACCCTCCAGACGGCTCCAGGCTGCCAACAGAGGCCGGCAGCGAATATGATAGCCGATCAGGCCGGGTGCCGTGCCTCCCGCATGGCCCTCACGGCGGCCGGTGCGGGGTGACGCCGGGCGCGTTAAGCATCAGCCACGCGCGCCGGCTTGACAAGCGCGCGCAGGTCCCGCTTGTAAAAGACCCAGGTGCTGCCGACCTTGTAGCCCGGGAGCTGTCCACTCTCAATCAGGCGATAGAGCTTGGAGCGGCTGATGCGCAGGAACTCCATCGCCTCGGTGCTATTCAGCAGCACGTCATCGTCGTCGATCGGTGCTTCGCGCTTGAGCTGCCCCATGGCCAGGCTCTTCCTCCCATATTGTGCTGCAGGAGCGCGGCCGCATAGACGCGCTCCCCCCGTCCACACCTGGTGGACGCTCTCAGTGTAGAGCACCGCCACGGGCGCGGCGAAGCGGTGGGCGAAGCGGCTAGTACTGTCGGGGTATGCCATGCTGTTCCGTGCTGTTGTATGCCGCGGTACTGCGCGGCGTGCCGGGCCTTGATCACTCGGCAAACGAGCGGCAGCGGCCGGAGCACAGGTCCTGCTCAGCCTGGGCGTACCGCTGGGGATCGCCGATATCGAGCACGTAGCCGGTTGCTTCCCATCCATATACCGGCATGCCGGTGGCAAGAAGGCGCGGGATCAGATCGTGCCCGAAGTCGTAGGGCTCCTCGGGCGGCACAAGGCGCAGGACTTCGGGAGAAACCACATAGATGCCGGCATTGGCGAGGTCACTGAAGATCTGGTCAGGAGCCGGCTTCTCCACAAAGCGCACCACCCGACCGGTGCCATCGAGCTCGACGATGCCCGCGCGCGCCGGGTCGGGCACGCGGTACAGTGCCATGGTCAGCGCCGCCCGACAGGTCGTGTGCTGTGCCAGCAGGGGGTCGAGCGGTGTGTCCGTCAGCACGTCGCCGTAGAGCACCACAAAGGGCCGGCCTTCGAAATAGGGCTCCAGGCGCTTGGCGGCCCCCGCGGAGCCCAGCAGGCGCTCTTCGTACGAGTACGTAATACGCACGCCAAAGCGCTCGCCGTCGCCGAAGTGCGCGGTGATCACCTGCGGCAGGTAGTGCAGGTTAATCGCGATGTCGCGGATGCCATGATAACGCAGGTAGGCGACCAGGTGCTCCAAGAGCGGCCGCCCGGCCAGCGGCAGCATCGGCTTGGGCCGGCTCAGGGTGAGCGGGCGTAGGCGTGTGCCCTCCCCGGCCGAAAGGATCAACGCCTTCATGCGTCACCTCGTTCTTGCCCGCGCCGTACGGCTTATAGGCCCTCCTAGCTCCCAGCTTCAGGGAAGGTGGCGGGACATATCTCGTGGGCACGCAGAGCGCGGCTACATCCTGCGAATGGCATCGCGCAGCGCCTCGGCCAGCGCGTGGTTCAGCGTTAGATGCACATCCTCGATCTGCGCCATGGAGTCGCTGGGGACGACGATCGCCACATCCACCAGGTCCTTGAGCCGGCCGCCCTGGAAGCCGGTCCAGCCGATGGTCGCCGCCCCGCGGGCACGGGCGAACTCAACGGCTTTCAGCACATTGGGAGAGTTGCCGCTGCCGCTGATTGCCACAACCACATCGCCGGGCTCCAGCAGATTCTCCAGTTGCTCCATAAAGATATCGCTGTACGCCGCATCGTTTGCCCAGGCGGTGATGAGTGGCACATTGTCGGTGAGCGCAAGCGCCTTCACCCGCGGCTTGCCCGGCGAGATCGTGAGCTTGCAGAAATCGTTGGCCGCATGTGAGGCTGTGGCTGCGCTGCCGCCGTTTCCGAGGAAATAAATGCGCCGGCCATGCTGATACGCCTGCAGCAGCAGCGCCAGCGCCCGCTCGATCTCCGCCACTGGCAGGCGCGCCAGCAGGTCACGCAGGCGCGCGTAGTACCCGGCGATGCCGCCGTCCGCCGCCGGTCCATATCCCGCCATAGGCGTTTCTCCTTTTTTACTTTCACTTTAAGCCTTACCTTTAAGGTCTTACCCCCGGCCCCTCACCCCAGCTCATAGCTGATTGACACGTGCAGCCGCCCCTGCTCGGACGGCAAGAGCACGAGACGCACGCCTCGCGCGATCACCGGCCCGCCAGCCTTGATCTGGAACGCGCGCGCATGTGCCGGCTTGATGTATACAGCGCAGCGCAGGCCCTGCTCAACCGTAAGCTCCTCGTGCACGCGCAGGCGGCCGTTTGACCAGTCGTACTCCCGCAACAGGGTTGCCGGTACATCGACGGTGCCGTCCCAGCGCGCCGGGCGAACCGTGGCGCGCAGCCCCTGGGGCCGTTCTTCCAGCTCGCCTGTCAGCGCCCAGTGCGCCGCCAGCACCCCGCGCGGTGCAGCCAGCAACGGACGCAGTACGCGCCGCCACAGGCGCAGCGCCGCCGTGCCGGTCCGGCCGGCTGCGAGCTCCAACCGCAGCACAAAGAGCCAGAGCCGCAGGTCCCGGCCCAGCCGATTCTGCGCCAAGAATTCGCGTAGACGCGTCACCGGACGCGGTCGCAAGGGGTACAGAGCAAAACTCCCCTCGCTCTCCGCCTGCTCCGGCCGAGGATGGACCAGATTGCGCCACCCGCAGTCGGCCCGTCCGTAATAGACCACACTCGCTCCTGCCAGCGCCGTACCATACAGCAAGTTCATCGGCTGTCTGGCCGTGCGCACCAGGAGGGTCTGATGGGCATCATCGTAACGCACGAGCCCCGCCTGCGGAAAGACGCGCCGATGTGGCTGGCCCGGCGGTACATACTCGGCGGGCTCGTCCGTGATCGGCAAGAGATGCGCCACCCGCGCGATCCACGCTGCATCGGCCGTATGGAAGATCGGGCACACGAAGTCTCGGTCCGGTCCGGCATGCGCCGCAAGCGAGCCATCGCGCTGCTGGTGCTGCATCACCTGCTCCAGCGCCACCAGCGCGGCGGTGCGGTAGCGCTCGTCCTCCCACAGCTCCCAGGCGCGCAGGAAGGCGAAGATATCGTACGGGAAGCTGCCACTCTCGTCGGGCGCCTCCCAGAACCACCGCTTGGCCTCTAGGAGGAGGCTCTTGCGTCCGTCGGGCTGATGGAGCGCCAGGAGAAACTCAGTGCCCCGCCGGAGCGCCTCCAGCAGGCGGGCCCGCCGCGCCGCCTCCTCCGGCTGTGCGCTGCCCAGACACTCCAGGGCGTAGTGCGCAAAAGCCAGACAGCGAGACTGGTAGTAGCTCGTGATATCGCGGATGCCCGGATGGATGCCGGCCTGCTCGGGAGCGGGATGGTACGGCCAGGAGCCGTCGGCATGCTGCTCGTCGAGCGAGCGCTCCAGGCACTCCCAGATAATAGACCGCCACTCCGGCCGGCCCAGCAGCCGGTACGCTGCCGCCAGGCCCATGGCACCCCACAGCCGCTGGTTCGTGATCTCCTTGCCGGGCGCGTGGCAGGCCAGGTAGGTAGCCGCGTTCTCGGTGATCGCCTGCTCGATCGCTTGCTGCTCCTTTTGCTCCAGCCGGTCGCCGTGCATCAGGAGCAGCGTGGCGAGGGCGTCGGTAGCCTCGCCACTATCGATCACCGAGGTGGAGATATTGCGGGCATCGTGCCGCGCCGGCAGATAGATCCACGCGCCGTGCTCCGGATCGCGCGCCCGCCGGGCCAGCGTGCGCTGCGCACGCCGACGCGCTCGCTCGAGGTAACGCTCCTCTCCGGTCTCGCGGAAGAGAATGCAGTCGACAACGATGCTGCGGGCGTTCTTCGCCGTGTGCTCGATACGATGGCGCGGGCACACCAGCACACCGTTCGCCCGCGCTGGGCCGGCGAGGTACGTCGATACGCCGGCCAACAGCTCCAGAACGCGCCGCGGGATCATCGCCTGGATGCACGCAGCAGTGCACTCATGTTCGGGCAGGCCATGCCTCCTAGAGCCTTATGCCCCAGCCCGCTTGACCAGCTCCCAGACGTAGATCTTCGCCTGGTTCCGCAGGAGCGGTGTCAAGACACCCGCCGCCGCAGAGAGCGCCAGCGCCGGATACTGCAGCTTCTTGAAGGGCTCGCGGAAGTTGCGCACACGGTGGCGCACCTCGTCGGGCGGCGGCAGCGGGAAGAGCCGCCGGTCGCGCTCTAAGAAGAGCCCACCCTGACGGCACATCGCCAGCACCTGCACCGGATCGAGCGGCTTGAACGGCCCCAGGCTCGGATCGGGCGCCAGGATATACTCCACCGTGCGTCGCTTCTGCGAGTACAGCCCGCGCAGCAGGCGCATCAGCGAAAAGTACGAGAAGCGGTTGACGAAAGCGAGCACCATGCGCCCACCGGACTTGAGTGCCCGGCCGGCCTCGAACAGCACGCGCACCTGCTGCGCCTTCGGTAGACCCTCAAGCCGGAAGATGCACGTCACCACGTCGAGCGTGCCGTCCTTGAACGGCAGCGGCTTGTTCCAGTTGTACTCGTAATACACCAGCGGACGCTTTGTGCGCTTCTGCACGAACTCGGCCGTCTGCTCGGAGAGTTCCACGAACGCCACTTCTTCAGCGTCGGGATAAGCCTCGCACAACCCCTCGAGATAGAGGCCGGTGCAGGGGAAGAGGTCCAGCCAACGCTGCGGCTTGAGCTCGCGCAATCGCCCGCCGATGAGCGAGACCAGCGCCTCATATTCCGAGCGCACCGGCTTGTTGTAGCGGGCGCCCGAGCGGATGCGCGCCATCTGATATTGCCGGATCTGCTCCATCGACCAGCGATCGGGGTCCGGCGAGGTCGGCAGCAGCGTGCGTGGGCGATAGCGCTGCCAGTGCAGCAGGTCCTCCACCGGCCAACGCCGCGGGGCAGACGGCTGTTCATCGGGGTAGCCCACCAGCACCGTGGCGACGAACTCGATCTGCGGCGGCAGGCCCAGCAGCTTGCGCAAGAGCGGGAGATCATCCACCGTGGCGACCCAGTAGCCGCCCAGCCCGATCGAATGGGCATAGAGCAGCATATTCTCGATCGCCGCGGCAGTGCTCTGGATGCCTCCGGCGCTGCCCTGGGAGAACTCTTTGTTGTAGCAGGCGAAGATCGCCGCCGGGGCGAGCTTCACGTGAGGCACCGCCTGAGCGATCTCCGCCAGCCGCGCCGGGTCGGTCACCACGATGAAATCCCAGAGCTGCATGTTGCAGGCGGTCGGAGCCCACCGCGCCGCATCGATCAGGTTATAGAGTACCTGCTCCGGCACCGGATCGGGCTTGAAGCGGCGGATCGTGCGGCGGGTGCGGATGGCCTCCATCACCGTCATCGGCCGCTCGCCCGCGGTCGCCGGGGCGGCCGGCAGCTGCGGCGTTTCCGGCGCGGCGCTTTGGCCGCCGGTGAGATCATCGAGCTGGATCAGCGGTACAACACTTTCCTGCTGCACATCGCCCCGGCCGGTGGCATGGTGCGCGGGATCGGCTGCGCGCACGTCCGGCGTGCGAGAGTCAGTCGTTGCCATCAGACCTGCCGCCTTTCATTACGTAAGGATATATCCCTATGGCAAAACGAACGAACATAACGCTGGTAACATACAGATGCTACAGGAGCTCCGTCAAACCCAGCCGCTACCCGGTGCGGCGTGGCTGAGAGAGTAGCCATCGTGTCTTCCAGGCGCGGTATGCGAAGAGGAGCGGCAGGCCAAGCCACATGACGAGACCAAGGGGAGCCCACAGCGGATGGGGGCGGAGGGAAGCCTGCACGATATCGACGACGTCGGTCGTGGTCTCAGTGACCGGCACAAAGATATGGCGGTGCTCCCACCGGCGAAACGGTCCATGAAGTTGCCGGTCAACGAACCCCGCCGCGGCAACTTCCTGGACCTGCAGGACCCAGCGCAGGCTGAAGGGCCCCGCGCGTAAACGAAGTGTGACCACATCCCCGCCTGCCCCCACGGAGGAGCGCTGCTCTATCGTTACGCGTAGCGGCGGCGGCGTAATCGCCTCCAGGTTCTCCGAGCGGCGGTGGAACGCTGCGACCGCTGCGAGTGGCGCACGCACACGAAAGCGATGACGAAAGGTCATCGCAGTAGATCCCTCAGAGCACGCTCGATCTCTGTGTACGTGAAGGAGAACGCTTCCTGCTGAAGACGGGCAGGCACGGCCCGTTGTCCGCCCAGCAAGAGGAGGTCGGCGAGTTCACCAAGCGCGAGCCGCAGTGGAAGCGCCGGAACCCGCATGAAGGATGGCCGCCGCAACACGCGGCCCAGAGCGCGACTGAATTCAGCGTTGGTCACCGGCGTCGGAGCAGTGAGATTCCATGGCCCCTGCGCCCCTTCACGCTCGATAAGGAACCGGACGGCTGCCACATGGTCGGCGATATGAATCCAGGGCATCCACTGGCGTCCGCTTCCCAGCGGTCCACCCACGAAAAAGCGAAACGGCAGCGCTACCAGGGGAAGCAGCCCGCCATCGGCGCTCAGGACAAGACCGGTACGAATGATCACCCGCCGCACTCCCAGCGTCTCCACCTCCGCCGTCGAAGCCTCCCAGTCCACACAGACGCGTGCGAGGAAATCCGTCCCGGGCGGCGTGTCCTCTGTTACCAGGTCATCGCCGCGCGGGCCGTAGTAACCCACGGCGGAGGATTGCACAACTACCCTTGGACGGCGCGCCGCGGCGCGCACGGCCTCCACCACAGCGCGACCGGCATTCAGCCGGCTTTCGCGAATGCGGCGTTTGCGCTCCGCAGTCCATGGGAGCGGTGGGATACCGATGCTTGCGCCGGCGAGGTTGACGATTGCCTCCGCACCGTCAACCAGATCGCCCCAGCCATCGGCCGTGCGGCCATCCCAGCGGACAACCTGAGCTGCCGATGGCAGCGCGTGCGCTCGTGCGGGATCCCGGCTAAGGACAACTACTTCATATCCGCCGGAGAGCAAATGCTTTGTCAGCGCCCGCCCGATCAGACCGGTTCCTCCCGTAATAATAACCCGCACTGTTCTCTCCTTAGTATCTTAAATCTTAAGTTTTTACTTGTTTCTACCAGGGATTTATTATATAAAATTTACTCTGAAACTCTGAATTTAACCGATCAGGGATGCGAAAGTGCCTGGACCTCACTCTCGATAGCGGCAATAAACCGGCGAATGATCTCTGCTTGCTCCGCTCGACTGCAGCTCCACGCCGCTCTAGGGACATACCATGGCCCTCCAAAGCGCAGCCACACGGCCGCGCGTCTTCCCGCAAAGGAATAGTGCAAGCCGGCAGGCACAATAGGAATCGGCTGCCGGGCAGCCCGCTCAGCCAGGATGACGAACCTGGCGAAGCCGGGGCGGAACGGCACGAACGAGGAGGCGGCCGGTCCTTTCGGGCTATAAACGGGATCAATATTGGGGTATCCCTCTGGAAAAACGACGACTGCGCGGCCCTGGACAAGCAGCCCTACCGTATCTGCCACGGCACGGCGCAAGTACGCCGGCACCTCAGCGGCGCTGTAGGCGCTGCGGTGTCTGTGTGCGCGTGCCATCGGATCGCGAAGCGCCTCGGAGCGCAGCACCACCGGCCAGCGCGCAGTGCGGCAGGCCCATTCCATGAGCCTGCGCAGCGCCGGACGATCGACCCAATCGAGCGCGACGACAAACGAAAGCGGGCGGGGCAGTGTAGCAAGAAACACACAGGCGTCATAAAGATGATGGTAGTGCCGAGCGGCGATCAGGACAGGACCGGCCGGCGGGACAGCGTCTGCCCCTTCTGTGTACACGTCAAAGGATCGCCGGAGCATGAACCGGCTGTATGTGCGTAGCATCCACCAGGCCCATGTGGCCGCCGGGGAATCGACGCGAGTCTTCGGACCTGCGCAGCCGACTACCGGAAGCCGGAGGAAGCTGCCCTCTCCTTTGTGTGCTCTGCGGCCTGTATGTACGTCGCTCAGGTTGATACAGGCGCTTGGGCCGGACTGCCGACCGGCCGGCTCGGAGCCCCACGTTCTTTGAGCCAGAAGCCGAGCAAGATCGCGCAGACCGGGCCAATCCCGGAGACACTGGCCAGAATCGGTGGTATCCATAATCCTCCCCAGAGACTAAGCACCGTCGCAAAAGCAATGTTTGCCGCATACACTGCCAGAGGGATTCCCACCGGTACGCTCTCGTGCGGTGGAGTCCGGCCCCACAGATACCGGCTCAGCGCAAGGAATGTTAGGCCGGTGAGCGCCCAGCCGGCCAGGTTCGTGAGCGGCATGCCGAAATACGGACCGCTCACATGCCAGACCCAGAACTGCGCGGGCAGCCTCGAATGCGACATCGCCGGATCGAGAACTATATCCCAGGACACCAGCAGCCAGGTACCCAGCAGCACCGACCATCCGGCCCATGCCTCACGGGTCAGGCGCTGTACTAGGGCGTCCGCAAGCAAATACGAGGCAAACCCCATATAGAACCATGACAGCGGAATGCTTACCGGCACACGGTCAAAGACCCGCACCCCTAGTCCTGACATGTAGGAATAGGCCCCAAAGGGCCACCCGGTGCTCGTGCCAAGGAGTTCGTAGATCAGTGAAACCCCTACGCTTACTACAAAGAACAGCGCAGTACGGCGCGCTCCCAGCCGGCGTATGCCAAAGGCCAGCATCGTTGCTGCCCCGCACACGATATGTACCGACCCCGCATATTGCAGACCAAAGTTGAGCACCGGCAGGGCTGCTGTGTTTGCGGCCCAGGCATGCAACTTCGGCAGCACGACCAGCAGTCCAAAGAGGCCGAAACCCAGGGCGGCCAGATGGGCGGCAAAAAATCCGAGAACAAAGCTCATCACCATTCTCCAACGACTATCTCGCGGCCGCGCCAGGTATGGCGGCGGCGTAGCAGGCTATCCCACAACCTGACCACAGCCGGCAGATCGCAGAGAGGAGAAAGCCAGTAGCCCCATGGTCGCGAGGCATAGGCGCGCGCCATGCCCCACAGAACCCCCAGCCGGATACCGACGAGGAGACTGTTTACCGCAAATGCCCAGCGCCGCCGGCGGCGCTGCGGCCAGAGCAGCACAGTGAAAAGTAGGGGCAACGCCTGCACAAACGTGACCTCAATCAGCGCGACGATGCTGCGCGTTCGCCAGAAACGATCTCGGAGTGGGAGGGAGCGAGGCCAGTTGTCCCAGACATCCCGCCAGTTGCGATACATCCGCACTCTGGCAAGTGAGCCTGCCTCATAGAAACCGACCCGGTATCCCGCCGTAACCAGCGCGCGGGCCAGGGTAACATCCTCACAGAGCGAATCTTTGATCGCCTCGAAACCGCCGCAGGCGCGGAGCGCATCCTTGTGCACGAGAAAACACTGCCCGTTTGCCTGGACCGCATCGACCTGTGACACGGCATGCCCCGGCGCACCGAATCGATAGACGAGCGTAGCCAGGAACACAGCATGTACGAGAGCTTCCAGAGCGTCCGAGACCTCCTGCTGCGTGGCCACGCTGAGGGCGTGAATTCCGGCGCGCTGCGCGTGCACAACAAGTGACCGCGCCAGGTCCGGAGAAGGACGGACATCGGCGTCGAGCGTGAGCAGCCAGCAGGCCGACGATGCCGATGCATCGAAGCCTACCTGAAGGTTCCAGGCTTTGCCGTTCCATCCCGGCGGAGTCGGACCGGCATCGATCAGGCGCAGTCGCTTGTCGCGTGCTTGATAGTACGCAACCAGCTCCGGTGTGCCATCCGTCGATCCGCCATCTACAACGAGGATTTCAGCCACTTCTGGGCCCTGCTCCAGAAGACCCTGGAGACAGGGCGCGAGGCGCTCACATTCATTGAGCACCGGAACAACGACAGAAATCAGCGGCAGATTGCTCTCAGCAGCATCGCACGGCCGGATGGCCTGCCCATTGAACGTTCGTGCTAGACGCAGCATCACGCGCAGGCCGAACAATGCTTGAAGGAACGCAACAAGGCTAAGGAGACGGCTCATCAAAGCACGCATCGACATGTCAGAGCATCTCCGAGCGTGACCCGCTATGCTCATGCTCCGGCCGGCATGCAGCCGCTCGATAGCGCTCAGACCTCAGCGGCACAGAAAGGACTAGACGGCGCCGGAGGCCGGCGCAATCTGCATCCACGAGCGCGGCCGTAATCTCTGCAGAAGCCAGCACACCCGGGAGCCCAGCACCGGGGTGCGTGCCTGCGCCGACGAGATACAGCCCCGGCACATCTGCACAGCGATTATGGGGCCGGAAGTATGCCGATTGGAACAAAGTTGGCTCGATCGAGAATGCAGCCCCAAGATAACTTCCCAGCTCGCCGGCAAAGTCACAGGGAGTAAACCGGCGCTCCACAGCAATGTGTTGCCTAATGCAGGTAAGCCCGAGCCTGTGTTCCAGCATATCAAAAATCCGCTCTCGCAGACGATGAGGCATCACCGACCAATCGATATCTGCCTGCAAGTTCGGCACCGGAACCAGCACATAAAGCGTCTCTCCACCCGGTGGAGCGAGTGTTGGATCGGTGCGTGTCGGCGCATGAATGTAGAGAGCAAGGTCATCCTCAATCAACTCGTGATGGAAGATGGCTTCTACAATGGATCGGTAGCAGCGCGGCATCACGATGGTATGGTGATGCAAAGAGGGGTATTGCTTTATTAATCCGAGATAAAGAATGAAACACGACATAGAATACTTCAGATGTCGAAGTCTTGCTCCCCATCCTTTGTTTTGATACTGAGCAGGAAGAAGTTTGAGGTACGTCGTCGCCACATCAGCGTTGCTTACCACAACATCTGCAGAAAGCATCGCGCCGGATCGTAAACGGACACCTGCAGCTCGCTTTTCTCGAAGAATGATCTCGATTACCGGATCGCCACACTGTATGTTGCCTCCCAACTGTTCAAACTGGCGCGCCATTGCCTCCACAAGGGCATACGTGCCGCCACGTACGAACCAGACGCCTCCCAGGTGCTCAAGATAGGGCACCATGCTATAGATCGCACTGGCCCGAAATGGATTGCCCCCGATAAAGAGGGGATGGAAACTGAACGCTATCCGCAGGTGTTCATCCTGAAAGAACTGGGCAACGTAGCTGTAGACACTCCGGTATGCCCGAAGGCGCGCAAGATCCGGCACGATCTTGAGGAAACTTGTCAGAGAAAGAAATGGCTTCCTGGCAAGCTGCTCGAAAGCACGATGATAGATAACGCCAGTCGCTGCCAGAAAACGGCGATAGCCGGCAACATCTGACGGACAGAGCCGAGCAATCTCTGCCTCCATTGCTTCCGGCTCGCCCCAGTACGAAAAGCGCACGCCATCAGCGAAGCATATCTCGTAGAACGGACGCAGAGGAACCAGTTCAACAGCATCATCCAGATTGCTACCCACTGCAGCCCACAGCGCGCGCAACAGCTGTGGAGCAGTGATAATCGTCGGCCCTGTATCAAAGGTATATCCGGCTTCGCAAAACTGATATGCTCGCCCGCCTACACGCGGCCGCGCCTCAATAACTGTTACATCATGGCCGCGCGCTTGTAACCGCATGGCTGTTGCCAGCCCACCGACCCCACCACCGATTACGAGAACGCGAGCCATGACCGCACCTCAGTTTGAAGCTGTGAAGATGCCTCGCCGGGCGCCTCACCACAGTCTCGTCCCCACAGATGCACCAGTGCCAGCGCCGTCAGCACCTCACGAAATTTGACGAGATGGGAGACAACAGCCCGTTGACCAAGGACATTGTAGTCTTGTGCCTCGATTGCCTTGAGAATGGCCCGATACACCCGACCGGCAACCAACACGGCTAGGCGTACCTCAGGAGGCAGCAACCAGACCCCTGCAAGGCCGCGTGCGTAGTACATCTGAGCTCGTTCGATTTGGACGCGCATGAGCGCCCGAAAAGAGTCATCCGGTATAGCAGAGGTCGTGGCAAGGTAGCGCAACCGTGCCGGAGAATAACCAAACTGTGCCAGCTCATCAGCAGGGAGGTAACTCCGTCCCCGCCGCAAATCGCTTCCCAGATCCCGCAAGATATTGGTGAGTTGCATGGCAACGCCGAGCTCTGCTGCAGCACGATAGGAGGAAGTATGACGAGCTCCTAGCAGATGACACATTGCCAGCCCTACAGTTCCGGCCACGCGCATGCAGTAGATATACAGCTCCTTGAAGGTGCATATTGTCACCGGAACCAGGTCTGTTTCTACACCATCAAGGAGGGCCAGCAAGTACGCGCGGGGCACGCTGAAGCGGCGCAAGACCGCTTCAAGCTCAATGGCAAGCTCCTCCGGCTCAGGCCTACTTCCGCAACCTTCCTGGTGAAGCCACCGGCGCCAGCCATAGAGCCTGGCACGGATTTGCTCGTTAGAGAGCTCCGGCGAAGGATCATCAACCAAGTCATCAATTACACGACAAAAAGCATATAACACAACCACGGCCCGGCGATAGCGCGCGGGTAAAAACCGAGCGGCGAGAGCAAAGGTGCGCGCTCGAGTCGAGAGGTACGACGCAATCTGTGCCGGCACAGGAGCGGCGGGATCATTTACGCTCATGAGGCCATCCCCGCACGGTGTGTGGCGAAGTCAGGCAGCGGAAACCATGTATGCTCTACCTGAAGCGTCACCTCTTCTACTACAGCCCCCTGAGCACGGAAGTGCGTGACCGCTTCATGCACCAACTCCTCCGGTGTCGAGGCACCGGCGGTCAGGCCCAGCACACGCGCGTGGGCAAGGACGGCAGGATCGAGCTCGGTAATCCGCCCTACGAGGTACGCTGGCGTTCCGGTCCGTGCAGCGACCTCACGCAGTCGCTGGGCGTTCGAGCTGCTCGTATCTCCCAGCACAAGCACAACATCAACCCGGTGCGCTAGCCAGCGCACCGCATCTTGGCGATTGCGTGTGGCGAAGCAGATGTCTGCAGTAGATGGCCGAACCAGGCCGGGAAAGCGTCGCTCCAGAGCCGCCATGACCGGAGCGACGTCTTCCGGACTGAGCGTTGTTTGCGTGACGCAGGCAACCCGCTGGGAATTCGCTATCACCAGGCGCTCGACGTCCTCAGGGCGCTCTACGAGGTGTATGCGTCCAGGTGCCTGTCCGAGCGTTCCCACCACCTCATCATGGCCGGCATGGCCGATTAAAACCACCTCATATCCTTCCTCGAGATACCGCCGGACTTCGCGGTGCACCTTGGTCACAAGCGGGCATGTCGCATCGAGGACGTCCAACCCGCGCGCGGCTGCCGCCTGCCACACAGACGGTGCAACACCGTGTGCGCTGAAGATCACGAGTGCTCCGGGGGGCACCTCGTCGATCTCCTGCACGAAGATCGCCCCTTTTGCCGCAAGCCGGGCTACGACATGAGGGTTGTGCACGATGGGACGGCGCACGTAAACCGGCGCGCCATACACCTGCAGCGCCCGTTCCACTATATCTACGGCGCGCACAACTCCGGCACAGAACCCGCGTGGAGCTACAAGCACAACCCGCTGGATCATAAACCTTCCTCAGCTCGTGCAGTAATGCTCTCGGCACGCGGCTCGCCTCCGGCATCGATTGCTTCAACCCCGGCGGCAAACACCGCAACGAGTTGCTGAAGATACGCCTCACGATCCGGTGAGTTCTCGCCCCCGCGCCGCAGCAGCTCCTCGTGGATAACAAAAGAAAGAAGTGCTCCGGTGAACTGACGGGCAAGCCAATCGGCGCGCAGCTGCCGGCGTGCCCTTTCGGGCAATGCACGCTCAATGAGCGCCGCTACGGCGCCCTGGGTAGGGTCAGACAACTGCTCGAGATAGCGGCGCCCCCATTCCGGGCGATGATGCGCCTCCACAAGGACAACCTTGAGGAGTTGTTTTGCCGGTATCGTGCTGATGCCGCGGAAAAACCCACGCCCGGCAGCCTCCAAGATCTCCCGAAGCGATGCCTGCTCCGGCAATCGCGCCACACCCTCGCGAGGACCGCCGGCCGCGCGCTCAAGGAGCGCCTCCATGATCGCTTCCTTTGATGGGAAATAGTGATACAACGACGCCGGACTCATCCCCACTGCCTCGGCAATCGCGCGCAAGCCGGTTGCTTCATAGCCATGCTCTGCGAAGAGACGGAGAGCCGCGTGAAGAATCCGTTGACGCTGCTCGTGATGTTGGGGTGTAGGACCGGGCCGCCGACCTGGCATCGTCACCAACCATGCATTCTTGGTCGTCTCTTCTCTTACGCTCTCGTACGAGAGCTACCGTAGGTGCGGCGGCATGCCTTGTCAAATACCCCATGTTCACTGAGCGACCGGTCCGCGCACCCTCCCTCTACGGCTAGATAGCTCCGGCATTCGCCGCAACCATGTCACCCGGTGCCGGAGCCAAGCGGTTTGTCCTTCGCTGGCTAGGCCAGCCCGCGCAGTCGGGCCCGATACCCATATCGCCAGGCAACTATCAGGATCGCTCCGAGGGCCAGGAGTAGTGGGAGAACCGCACCGACAGCGCCACCGGTGCGCGGGAGCTGCTGGGGCTGGTCGGTCGCGTCTACGCTCAACAGAGCTTCCAGAGCAGGCTGCTCACCCACCAGTCCCACGGCATACACGGTGTACACGGTTCCGGCGCTCAGGCGCACCTGAGGTACCTCGAGCGCTACAGTATTCGTTCCGGCGACGCGCACCTCGAGGTCATACGTGCCCGCCGGCACCGGCGTATAGGTGCCGACCTGCCGAAACGCAATATTCTGGAACAGCACCGGTCCTCCCTTCACGGCGATGTCAACCGCAGGTGCGTTCGGCGAGGCATGGACAAAGCGCACATGCGCGCGGTTTCCTACAGGGAGTGTGTTGTCGTCCATAAGGACAAGCGGCGCGATGCCGGCCAACCTGCCCGTTGCAATGACCGTGTAGTCGGCCCCGGCGCGCAAATCCAGGGCGGCGTCAATAACGACCGGTTGGGTAGCGCCTGCTGGAACGACCTGCACCGCCGCCCGACCTGGAGCAAGGGGGGCATACGCTGTGACCCATTTGAACGCAATATTCCGAAAAGCGGGCACGTTGTTCACAATTACGTCGACCGCAGGAGCGTCCGGTGAGGCGTGCACCACGCGCACGCGGGCTCGTCCCGCCTGGGCAGCGACGGGGTGTGCCGAAACTGCTACCAGCGCCAGGCTGAGCAATGCTACCATCCAGCGAAGCGCCATCCTGTGATCCTCCTCATTCATTTTTCTTCCAAACGTTCGTTTGGCTAATTCATGATAGAGGTTCACCCACCAGATGTCAAGGCGTATGGCCGCTTAGTCTGAAGAAAGACCGCGCCGCCTTGTCTTGGCTATCCTCATGGTCCAAGGCGGCATAGCGCAGGCATAGGACACTGAGTCATGCCGGTGTGCCCCGGCGTAAGGGCAATGAGGCAGTCGTACGAGGGTTACCCTGAGAAAGGACCGTAGAGTTCCTGACGCCACAACAGCTCCGTCACATAGGCCACGCCACACTTGAGATGGCGGCGGAACGTGCGCGGCGGTACATTCAGAAGATCGGCTGCGTGCTCCTGGGAAGGTGCCGGCTGGATATACGTGTGGAAGAGTGCCGCATAGGCTTTGCTCAGCCGGGGCGCGCTCCGCAATGTCTCTAGCGCCTGCATCAGGATTTCTCGCAGCGTAGTCACGCGCTGCGTAGTTGTCGCGCGCCAACCGCTCCGATCGAGCACCAAACGCGTCCGCAGGAGCGGATTTTCCCCGAGCGCAAGCGGTTGCTGGAAGGCCCGCAGCGCTGCCTTGACCGCCGCGGCAAACTCCTCCCGGCTGAGCGCCAGGACCTGCGTTGCTGTACCCGGCTGCGGAAGAACTGGCTCGGTTGTAAGCTCGCGCTCAGCCAAGAGCTCAAGCCAGGCTGCAGGAGGAACGACCCGCCAATCGTGCATGTAGACGCCATACCGCCGGCCGGCGATTTCAAAATCAGCCTCGGTAACGCGCGCAAAGTCCGCATAGGCACAGATAAACTCCCAGAGCTCCGGCTCGGCACAGGGAAGAAAGGTAACGGCCAGCCGCGCCGTACTCAGCGCGTAGCGGACTATCTGCACTGCAATCAAGCCCTGGACGGGCGAAGGGGCCTGATAGGTCTCCTGGGCAAGCCAGAAGCGAAACAGAGCGGCTCGCTCTCCCTCGCGAAGGGGACGGGTGGTCTCGAGATACTGCCATGCTGCTCGGGTCGCCGGATCGAACGCGAGGTCATGGACAGAACTCTCCTGGAGTATCACAGTGAAGAGCATACCGACCGGCCGGTGCGTGTGGTTGCGCACCACGCGCACGCCCTCCGGCTGACGCGACCACCAGTAGTCGGCAAGCTGTGCTGCCGGCTCGCCCTCGTGTTGTGCCACCATGGCGCGCAGGATTGGCCAGTCATCGGGGCGGGGGAGATCGATCCAGAGCGCCTCGAAAGATTCTACTTCTTCTTCAAGTTGAGTAAAGAGGGGCTGGAGGAGGGGATTATCGCGGTGCAGGTAGATGTAGTCTGCGAGCAGTGCCTGCTGGCTCCGTTCATCGCCCCTGTCGAGACGTGCAGCATAATAGGCCCGCGCTCGATCGTGGAGCCGGCGGTAGCGGTCGGGGTTGCGCCACCGGAGATCGGCCGCGATCGCCTCCCGCGCTAAGTCGTGCAGAACCACGCCCCGTGGCACAGCTTCGATGAACGAAAGCGTACGCAGCCACTGAAACAGATCGTGGGCATCCGGTATTGCCAGCATCTCAGCCAAGAGCGATTCGGTCATCACCCGGACGACTGCACAGGCCTCTATGGCAAGACGATGCAGCGGGCCGGGTACCTCCAGCAGCAATTGCTCGAGCAGCCTACCGACCATATCCGGGGCCGCCTCCGGTCGAAAATCCAGGTCGGACCGCTGCGCGAAGAGATCAGCGACCAAGGAGAGCGCCAGCGGATGTCCGTGCGTAAACGCAAGCACGCGCTCCTGCTGTACAGCCGGCACTCCCCGTCGAGTCAGGTACAAGCGGCTTTCGCCCGGCGTCAGATTTCGCAGCGCAAGCACACGAAGCAGATTCTGCCAGCCGGGATCGGCCTGCCAAGGGGTTGCCGGAGGCCGGCGGCTGGCCAGGACGACCAGCACATGCGTAGAAAGCTGCGGCAGGAACACTTCACGCAGCCAGGAATCGAGCGGAGCCAGCGCCTCATACGTATCGATCAGCAAGACCTGCCGTTCCATGCGCGCCCACAGCGCTGCCGTGGGGTCCTCCTCCGGGCGCAGCTCAAGCACGCGTCGTAAAGCATCAAGAAACGCACTCGGCGTCGCCTCCATGGCGCGGCCATCGAGCATATAGACAGGGATCTGCTCTTGATCGCAGAGCAAGGCGAAGCGACGCAGCAAAGTCGTCTTCCCGACGCCGGGTGGGCCAAAGATGTACAGCACACTAAACGGCGCTTCAGCGCTGCCGAGCGCGCTCTGAAAGAGCGCAAGTTCGGCGGCGCGACCAACAAACTGCTGCTGGCGTGCCAGCGCCAGCCGATCGCCGACTGCTGCGCTCATGCTTTCCGTCTCTCCCGCCTCACTCACCACCTGGCAGCTCGCCTTCCCCTTTTGCTGCTTTTTTTTGCTACTTCTAGCTGCTAACACGACACCTGCACCGCAACATCCTGCGTTCACAGGATACCACAGCGCCGGCGGCATGATCAGCACCGGCCGTGCCAAAAGTGGCCGTAAAATGGCCGCTCGTTGACCTAGACTGCGCCCTCTCCAGGGCCTACCCTGGAGAGCAGAGAGAAGCCTGCGCCGCCCCTTATTGGTGAGGACGAAATGGTGAGAGCAGCGAGCCGGGAGCGGCGCAGCACTTTCTCACCGCTCCTCCCAGAGTGTCCAGAGTGTACGCCTGGAGGGGAGCTAGACGGGTGTAAACGCCGGATAACCGGCGTGAGTGTCAATAGTTCACTTCGTTAAGTCAGGTCAAGTTAAAGTTGAGCTAATTTAGGCAAGAAAGGAGGAACGTAGAGAAATGGTTGTTAATAACGAAACCCACGAGCAGGCATCTGCGCCATCCGCGGCGACAAACGCAACGGCTACGCGCAGCACGCTCCTGCGCCGCGGTGGCCTCATCGCCGGGGGAGCTGCCCTACTGGCCATGGTCCAGCCGATAAGCTTCCCCCAGGCATTCGCGCAGACTGCCGGCTGCCCGGAGAGCACCACCGACATTCTCAACGCCGCACTTACTGCGGAGCAACTGGCCACGACTTTTTACTACCAGGCCCTTGTCGGCGGGCCACCGAGGCTTCAGGTAGTCCATGATGAGGAGAAGCGGCCGTATTTCCAGGCAGCGCTCTGGGAAGAGTTTCAACACGCTGCCCTGTTCAGTAGCGTTGGAGCGAAGAGCCTGGCCGGGCCGAGCCCGCGGTTCTATTTTCCGGCCCCCACGTTCAGCAGCTCCACGCAGTTCCTTCGCGTGCTTGATGCGCTGGAAACGGCGTTCATCAGCGCGTATATCGCCGCAATTGGCGCCTGGGCAGGCGCCTCGCCGAACGCGGTAAGCAGCACCGGCTCGTTTACTCCGGCCCAACTCGCCAAGATCGCGGCGCAGATCCTGGGAATCGAGGCCGAGCATCGCGTGCTCGGGCGAGACGCAGGCGGCGAAGAGGTGCCAAATAACCTCATTCTCGAGCGTGCCCTCTTCTCCTGCGTGGGGAGTGCTACTAACACGTCGGGCACTGCCGTAGGCGCGCTCCTGCCCTTTGTGACCGGAGGCCCCGGCTTTGCAGGTCCGTATACGATGCCGAGCGAAGAACAGGTTCGTTCAGCCGTAGGAAGCGTAATAATTGCAAAAGTGATCAATCCAGGGCTTGCATCGCCATAGACTCTGCCACACCACGATACGCGGGTGCCGCCTGCCCCCGGCTGTTTCTGGTATCCAGCCAGAAACAGCCGGGGGCAAACTATTTTGTGAGGCTTGCAGTCGAGCGAGACGGCCGAGCAAGAAGAACGCTACACGGCAGAGGCGTTCACCACCCTACACCAGCCCTCTACCCTGCCCGCGCGACAGTCACCGTCTTAACGCTGGTAAAGAATTCCAGCGCCGCGCGGCCCTGCTCGCGAGAGTGCGAGCTGGACGCCTTCATGCCCCCGAACGGCGCCTGCGGCTCCACCCCGGCCGTCTCGCCGTTGATGCGTACCATGCCCGCCTCGATGCTCTGGATGAACGTGAGGATCTTATTGATGTCGTGGGTGAAGATCGAGGCGGAGAGGCCGTACTTCACTCCGTTGGCGATGGCGATGGCCTGCTCAAGACTGTCGGCGGCCATGATCGCCAGCACAGGCCCAAAGATCTCCTCTTGGGCGATGGTCATCTCCGGCGTCACATGGTCAAACACCGTCGGCTCGACGTAGTAGCCGTGGTCATAGAGCTCGCCTGTAGGAACACCGCCGCCGACAAGTAGGCGCGCTCCTTCTTGCTTGCCCTTCTCGATATACCCCAGCACGGTCTCGCGCTGGCTGCGCGACACCTGCGGGCCCAGATACACGCTCTCGTCCAGGCCGGGCCCCACCTTGAGCTCGCGCACCCGCGCCACCACGCGCTCGGTGAACTCCTTGAGCACCGGCCGGAGCACAATGGCCCGGCTGGTGGCGGTACAGCGTTGGCCCGTGGTGCGCATGGCGCCTGAGACCGTCAGCTCAACTGCCTGGGCCATGTCGGCATCTTCACACACGATCACCGGGTTCTTGCCGCCCATCTCAAGTTGGTACTTGGCGCCGCGGGCCAGCGCCGCGGCGGCTACCTGCTTGCCGACCTCGTTGGAGCCGGTGAAGGTGATGCCGTTGACGAGTGGGTGCTCGGCCAGCGCCTGGCCCACGACGCCGCCGCGGCCGGTGACGAAGTTCAGCACGCCTTCCGGCAACCCAGCCTCAATGAACGCTTCGACGACTTTCGCCGCAGTGACCGGCGTGTAAGAGGCGGGCTTAAACACAACGGTGTTGCCGTACACCAGCGCCGGCGCGATCTTCCAGCAAGGGATGGCAACCGGGAAGTTCCAGGGCGTGACGACGGCGACGACTCCGAGCGGGACCCGCGTCGTGAAAAGCAGCTGGCGCGGATCGACCGAGGGCACTACTGCGCCGATCTCACGCATGCCTTCGCCGGCGTAGTAGCGCAAAATTGTTACGCCGCGCAGCGTCTCCGCGCGCGCCTCGCCAATGGTTTTGCCCATCTCACGGGTCATGGTGCGGGCCACGTCTTCCGCCCGGCGCTCCAGCGCATCTGCGGCGCGGCGCAGGTACTCCCCGCGCGCCACGGCCGACAGGGCCCGCCAGGCCGGCAGCGCGACGGCAGCAGCCTCGACAGCGCGGGCAACTTCCTCGACCCCAGAATCCTGCGCCACCCCCACAATCTCCCGCCAGTCGGCCGGGTTCTCGCGCTGGAAGGTCTTGCCACCTGCAGCGGGAACCCATTTGCCCGCAATGTAGTTCTGGAACACGGGCGCAGATGTCTCAACAGCCATGTGATCCCTCCTGGTTCTTCGCTCTTCCTCATCGCGTATCTTGGCGTATTTTGAGCCGGTGTGTCCAAGCATCAGGCCATCGCCCGCGAGAAGGCCATCACAGCCCTACGGAGTGTCCCGGTCAGTGATGATCAACGTACGGCCGGATCTCTCGCTCCTTAAACTCCAGCACGAACGTTACCAGGGCGCTTACCGCAGCTTCGAGCAGGCGCTGGCCCTTCTCTTTGGTCGCCAGCGTCGGATCGCCGATAATCCCGGTCTTGGAGATACGGCTCCAGCGATCCTGGAACGTCACAGGAGACTTGCGGATCAAGTCGTTCCAGATAAACTGGGAGGGTGGGAAGTTGATGTCCCGCACCGCCTTGGTCATGTCCACCAGGTCGGGCCGGATCGCCAGCATGAGCGATGTCTCAGCCTCGCACGCGTGCGACATGCCGCCGGGGAACTGCGACTGCCGCACCTCTTCCCAGACCTCCTGCGGCACAAGCGTCCACCACGGTGCCATGGCGCAGATCGCCTCGGTCTGGTTCGTGATATTGCGCGCCACAATATCAAGGAACGGCACGTTCGAGCCATGCCCGTTGACCAGCACGATTTTGCGGAACCCGTGACGGGCTAGGCTCACGCCAATATCGGTGATATAGACGATGATATGCTGGGGCTGAATGCTGATCGTGCCCGGGAAGTCCATGTGGTGCTCGTTGAACGAGTACCAGACCGGCGGCATCACCAGCACATGCTCCGGGATGCGCTTCGCTGCTTCCTCACAGACGGTGCTGGCCGTGAGGACATCCACGGCGAGAGGGAGGTGCGGACCATGCTGCTCGGTGGTGCCAACCGGAAGCAGGATGACGCGCCGCTCGGCGACGGCGCGCTTGATTTCAGGCCAGGAGAGTTCGGCATAGTGGTACTTTGCCATCGCTCTTCCTCCACGCCAGCGGAACGCCTCCTGCAGCGCAGACTTGTTCGAGCGCACCGCAGGTAAAGCGCGCCGCTAGTAGTGTACCTGCGGGTCGGAGCAGGCGCAATGAGCACGCATCATATCCGCTGCCCCGGACAGCGCGGGACGGACCGCCGATCTTATGTTATGATAGCGAGCGTAGTCCCCCGAGAGCAGACACCTACAGTCCGGAGCACGCTCGATGCTCGTCACTGACGTGAAGCTTTCGCGCCAGACAAAGCTGCTGCTCTTCTGGACTGCCGTCGCGGTCACGCTGCTCTTCCTGTGGGCGGTCCGTTCGACCTTGAGCCCCTTCATCTGGGCAGCGATGGCGGCCTATCTGCTAAACCCGCCCACAACTTGGCTGCAGCGGCAGATGCGCGTGCGCCGCATCTGGGCTGTGCTCACGGTGTACCTTATCCTCGGCATCCTGCTCACCTGGGCCGGACTTGTGTTCGTGCCACGCATCATTGCAGAAGTTCGTGACCTGATCCGCACCGCGCCGGCGCTGGTCAATCGGGTGGAGGCATACCTGGTCGGCACCAATACTATCCAGATCCTGGGCATGGAACTCGATCTCTCCAACTAGACCGGTGAGATCGCACGTGCGCTCACGGACTTTCTGGGCCGGGTGTGGCAAGAAGCGCTCCATGCCGTGGTCGGATTGGTCGAGACGCTGTTGAAAGTCTTGCTCTTCCTCTTTGCGACGTTCTATTTCTTGCTGGACGCCGATCGCATCGGTCGCCTGCTTCATGACCTGATCCCAGTCCAATATCGTGCAGAGCTGCTCAGCCTGGCGCAGGACATCGATAGCGTGCTCGGACGGTTCGTACGGGGCGAGCTTATCTTAGTGCTCATCATGAGCACGGCAACGTATCTCAGCCTGCTGGTCCTGCAGATCCCCTACGCGCTCGTCCTGGGCATTCTGGCCGGTTTTCTGGAATTGATCCCGATCGTCGGACCTATTACCGCTGCGACCCCCGCCGTGATCATCGCGCTTGCCCGGCCTTCGCCCTTCGGCTGGCCCCAGCCGGTTCATGCCCTGGTGGTGGCGGGCGTCTACTTTGTCCTGCGCCACCTTGAAGATTACCTGGTCATTCCGAATGTGGTCGGACGCGTTGTTGAGATCCACCCGTTGGTGGCCATTTTCGCCGTCATTGCCGGAGGCACTCTCGGCGGCATCCTGGGGATGTTTCTGGCGGTACCGGTAGCTGCGGTGCTCAAGATCGTGGCGCGCTACCTCTACCTGAAGCTCACTCTGTGAGCACAGGCCTGACCCGGGTGCCGATGCAGCCGGTTCACTTAGGACGCCCTGCGCTGCATCGCGCCGGTTGTGCCGCTCCGTGGTATCATGTCGCTGACAGCGCCCGTGATTCAGGCATTCTGGCCGTTCTGGGGTCGCTCAGGGAAAGCAGGCAGACGGAACACACTGTGGAACGGAGCATGGGACGGGAGATGGCGGGCAAGCGTGCCCTCAAAGTCGGACTGCTGGGTCTTGGAGTTGTAGGGAGCGGTGTTGCAGAGATCCTCTGCCGCAAGGCAGACACGCTCGAGCGCGAGATCGGCCGGCGTGTCGAGATCGCCCGGGTGCTGGTGCGCGATCCAATCAAGCCGCGCCGGCTTGAGTCGCTACGCCCGCTGCTCACCACCGATCCCGCAGCGGTCCTAGACGATCCTGAGATCGATATCGTTATCGAGCTAATGGGCGGCGAGGAGCCGGCACGGAGCTATATTTGCCGCGCGATCAAAAATCGCAAGCACCTTGTGACTGCGAACAAGGAGGTCATGGCCAAGCATGGTCTTGCGGTGCTCCAGCTTGCCCAGGAGCACGGCGTGGATGTGTACTACGAGGCCAGCGTCGGCGGCGGTATTCCCCTCATTGGCACCTTTCGCCAGGACCTCGCGGCAAACGAGGTACGTGAGATCCTCGCGATTATCAACGGCACCACGAACTTCATTCTCTCCAAGATGGCGCAGGAAGGGTGGACGTTTGAGGATGCCCTGCACGCCGCACAACAGCTCGGCTACGCCGAGGCCGATCCCACGAATGATATAGAAGGCATCGACGCGGCGTATAAGCTTGCCATCCTCGCCTCGATCGCCTTCCGCCAGCAGATCCGCCCAGAGCAGATCTACCGCGAAGGCATTACCCGACTCCATCCGAGCGACTTCCGCTACGCCCATGAGCTGGGATATGCGATCAAGCTGCTGGCGATCGCTCGCGCCAGCGACGGCGAGGTCGAGGTGCGGGTGCATCCCACGCTTGTGCCCCAACACTGGCTGCTGGCGCAGGTGAATGGCGTCTTCAATGCGGTCCAGCTCGATGGCGATCTCGTGGGCAAGGTCCTCTTCTACGGGCAAGGCGCAGGGGCATATCCGACGGCGAGCGCTGTTGTAGCTGATGTCATCGACATTGTGCATAACATCAATAGCGGCGTGGCAAACCGCGTGCCGTTTCTGGTCAACGGACGCCGCCGTCTGCGCCCGATCGGCGAAGTGGCCAGCCGGCACTATTTCCGGTTCTGGGTGGCAGACCGGCCGGGCGTCCTGGCGAAGATCGCACACATCTTTGGGGAGAATAACATCAGCATCGCCTCAGTCTTGCAGAAAGAGTCTGATGAGACGGCCCAGTTTACTGAGCTGGTGATCATGACGCATGTCTCCCGCGAGGCCTGGGTCCAGCGTGCCCTCGAGCAGATCCGTACGCTCGACGTGGTGCGCGAGGTCGCGGCCTGCCTGCGCGTGGAGATCGGAGAGCGCTAGGCGGCGGACGAACAGTGAAGACCTCGGAGCGCATGCAGTCGGCTGGAACGCCCGGCATTATCGCGCGCTATCGCGATTTCCTGCCGGTCACGCCACGAACCCCCCTGATCACGCTGGGCGAGGGGAACACGCCGCTTGTCCCGGCAGAGCGCCTGGCTGAGATGGTGGGCTGCCGCGCTGTTTATCTGAAGCTGGAGGGCTGCAATCCCACCGGCTCGTTCAAAGACCGCGGCATGGCGCTGGCTGTGGCAAAGGCCTTGGAGCGGGGGGCGCGCGCAGTCATCTGCGCGTCAACGGGGAACACCGCCGCGTCGGCGGCGGCGTTTGCCGCGCGCGCCGGCATCGAGTCGATTGTGTTACTCCCGGCCGGGTATATTGCCCGCGGGAAGCTCTCCCAGGCGCTGATCCACGGTGCCCGCGTGGTGGCGATCCAGGGGAACTTCGACGATGCCCTACGCATCGTGCGCGAGCTGGCGGCGCGGCACGAGGTCGCGCTAGTGAACTCGATCAACCCGTACCGGCTGGAAGGGCAGAAGACCGCTGCCTTCGAGGTGTGCGACGTGCTGGGGCGAGCCCCCGATATCCTCTGCATTCCAGTCGGAAACGCCGGAAATATCACGAGCTACTGGATGGGTTTCACAGAGTATCGTAATCGCGGCCTGGTAACGAGCACGCCAAAGCTGTGGGGGTTCGAAGCAGCCGGAGCAGCCCCGATTGTCGAGGGTCGGGTGATTGAGCGTCCTCAGACCTTTGCAACGGCAATTCGCATCGGCAATCCGGCAAGCTGGGCACGCGCGGTGCAGGCACGTGACGAGTCCGGCGGGATGATTGACAGCGTGACCGACGAGGAGATCGAGCAGGCGTATCTCCTGCTTGCGCACCGCGAGGGGGTGTTCGTCGAGCCGGCCTCCGCCGCGGCGGTGGCGGGTCTTCTGAAGCACCGTGAGAAAGTGCCCCGCGAGGCCATTGTGGTGTGTGTACTCACCGGGAGCGGCCTCAAGGACCCAGATGCCACCGCACGCGCACGTGCTGAGATGCATGAGCTCCCCAACGACCTAGCCACGATTGAGCGCGCGCTCGGATGGCTTGCCCGCGGCTAGGGCTGCCCTCTATACTTAGGTGTAATATCGGTGTCATCGAGCTTATCCCAGAACTGGCGCTAGAATTCCCACATAGCACCGGGCGATCGGTACTGAGCACGGAGGCGGTGAGCCGGTAGGACAAGCGTCTTGGGACCCTTAAATCGGTGTAGGATGCCCGAGACGCAGGTCGTGTGCTCGGAGTGTTCGTTGGGTGCTTGCCGGCTGGAAACGCCGGCCGGGCGAAGGAGGTTCCATGCTGGATATAGGAATGCCGGAACTGATGCTGATCATGGTTATCGCCTTGATCGTGCTCGGTCCGGAGAAACTGCCCGACTTCGCCCTCCGTGTCGGCCGCATGGTGTATCAGTTCCGGCAGCAGTACATGGAGATCGCCAGCCAGATCCGCGCCGAGATCGAGCGCGCTCAGCAAGAAGTACAAGGGCTTACCGGTGACCTGGGCCTCGGCTTCGACGGCGCATCAAGCGGGAACACGCCGCGCCTGCGCGTGAGCATCCTCGGTGCCGTGGCCGGTATAGAGCCTACTCCTCCCACGAGGCTTACCGTGCAGAGCTCCGCCCTTGCTGCAGTGTGTGGCCGGCCGTTGCCTGCCGCACCTCCGGTCCCTGCCGTCGAGGCGTTGGCAGTCGGCGAGGCTGCGCTTGCCTCGCCCCATCCGAACGGTAGCCCCCACCCCGTGGAGACGCCTATGGCTCCGGCGCAGACAGTAGGCACGCCGGAGCAGAACGTGCCGCTCCACTAAACTGCACTAAACTGCCCGGCTCTGTCCCGCGTCGCCGAACACGCACGCTGTCTACGGCTGTCCAGAAGTCCTATTTCTATTGACCGTGCCGCGCCGGGGCACTACCCTTAAGACAGGTAGACACACTAACGCGCATGCCGGGCAGGATGGGCGGATGCAGGAGAGCAGTACCAGCGAAGTTTTCACCCTTGATGAATTGGCTAGCTACCTCAAGGCCGACCGCGTCGCAATTCTGCAGGTTGCAGAGGCCGGCGAGCTCCCCGGTGTGCGCATCGGTGGAGAATGGCGTTTCCACCGCGAGGGTGTACGGCGCTGGCTGTTGCGGCAAGATGTCTCCTCGGTGACTTCGCGGCGACGTGCCGGCGGGACCGTTGTTGTGATCGACGATGATACGGTAGTCTGCCGCATCGTGCGCGACGCGCTGACTGCGGCGGGTTTTACTGTAGAGACCTACCCCTCTGGAGAAGCAGCGCTCGCAGCCCTCCAGGAGTGTGAGCCGGACCTTGTCCTGGTAGATGTCGTGCTCCCCGGCATCGATGGCTACGAGGTGTGTCGGCGCATTCGCCGTGATCCCATGCTAAGTCGGTTGCTGACCGTGCTGATGACCACGCGCTCGTCCCTCTCCGACAAGGTGGATGGCGTAGCTGCAGGGGCCGATGACTATATCGTCAAGCCCTTCGATCCGGCCGAGCTGGTTACCCGGCTGCAAATGCTCCTGCGCCGTAGCGAGCGCGATCAGCAGCTCAATCCCCTCACCCTGCTCCCCGGTAATCGCGCCATTCAGCAGGCGCTGGAGGCACGCCTGAGTGGGCGCGAGCCGTTTGCCGCGTGCTACGCCGACCTCGACCATTTCAAAGCCTATAACGACCGCTATGGCTTCGTTGCTGGTGACGATGTGATTCGCTTGCTGGCTCGCGTGATCGTTGATTCAGTCGCTGCGCTCGGCGTGCCAGACGTTATGACCGGTCATATCGGGGGAGACGACTTCTTGTTCATCACCCCGCCTGAGCGAGCTGCGCCTCTGTGCGAAGCGATCATCCAGGCGTTCGATCACGCGATCGTCGAGTACTATTCGCCTGAGGACCGGGCGCGCGGAGGCATCCGTGTGGTTGACCGCACGGGCATTGAGCGAGAGTTCCCCTTTGTTAGCGTCTCGATCGCGATCGTGCAGTATCGTGGCGAGAAAGGGGTGCATCCGGCAGAGATCGCCCAGGCCGCCGCAGAGATCAAGCGTCTCTTAAAACGAATGCCCGGCAGCAAGTACTTCGTGGACCGCCGTGCGTTGCGCCCGGAAGGAGATGCTCTCCCTGCACAGGTGATGGAGCGTGCCGCGCGCTCCCGTACCGTAGAGAGCAGTATGCGATCTTGAGCAGGTTTGCGCCTGGCAGGGACGTGCTATAATCTATTGCTGCAGCACGCTGCTGCCCCCACAGCGGGGCGGCGTGCTCTTGGTACCAGCGTGATGGAGAGATGGCCGAGTGGTTGAAGGCGCGCGTCTCGAAAACGCGTAGGCGATGAGCCTCCTGGGTTCGAATCCCAGTCTCTCCGCCGCACATCTTTGTCGACTGCATACCTGCCCGCCACTCCTCTGCGGCGGGCAGATTTTTTCTTCAATCGCCCTGATAGCGTCGGTCTTGCTCTCCGCCTCTTCGCCCCCAGCGTCGCGCGGGATGGTCCTCGCCCGGCATCCCCGGAGCACCGCGCGCGTGAAGCGCTGATGGTAGAATGGGGTATCTCGCCGGTGAGCGCATGGGTCCCCCCCTCAGGCGCCCGGCGACATAGGTACCGTCCAGCCATGCATGGGCCGTCAATGACCAGCTCGCCGCCGATGCGTATGCAGGTCGGCTCTCCCGCAGCTCCTACGAGCCCCGATGTGGTGCGCCGCATCGCGCGCAACTCGCTGGTGCCGATGGCCGCGCAGTTCCTTAACAAAGGGTTGTTTTGGGCGTTCAACATCTACATGCTGCGCGTGCTCGGCCCAGCGGGGAGCGGAACCTATGCCGTTGCAACCAACCTGGTTACCTACTGCGCGATCGTGGCCGACTTCGGGCTTACCACCCTGCTGGCACGGGACATCGCTCGGGAGCCACAGCTGGCCCGACGGTACACTGCGACTGGGGCGACACTGCGCCTGCTGCTCACGCTTGGGTCCTGGCCTGTGCTGGCGCTGGTTGCGCTCTGGCGCATGCACTCAGGCGGCGATGGGGACTTCGGGCCGGCACTAGGGTTGCTGGCACTGGGCCTGCTGCCCGGCGCATTAAGCGGCGCTCTCAGCGCGCTGTACTACGGCCACGAGCGCATGAGCTTACCTGCGGGCGTGCAGGTGCTCACCGCGGCGGTCAATGTGGTGCTTGGGGCAGCCCTGCTGTTCCTCGGCTGGGGTGTGCTCGGGCTGGCAGCCGCCTCGCTTGTGGCGAACCTCGTGACGCTGGCCGCGCTCTACGCCGCGGCGCGGCGCGATTTCTTTTCCCTCGAGCTTGGCTTCGATCCCGGCCTAGCGCGCTATTTTCTGGCAGCAGCCTTCCCGCTCATGCTTAATTCACTCTTGAATTCCCTCTTCTTTCGCATTGATATACAAATCCTCGATGCGAGCGGGCCGGTAGTTCTGCCGTGGGGTATGGCACTGCCTGGTGGCGAAGAGGCAGTCGGGCACTACACTGCGGCATATAAAGTTGTCGACGCGATGCAGGTGCTCTCCTCCAGTTTTGTGCTGGCACTCTTCCCCACGCTCGCCAAACGGGCGGGGACGGCCGACCACGTGGGGCTAGCCACCGCCTATGGACACGCCCTGCGCTTCCTCGTGCTTATTGGCCTACCTGCAGCGCTGGTGCTCAGCTTCTACGCTGCAGAGATCATTGGCCTCTTCGCCGGTCCACGCTTTCTTCCGCATAGCGCCCTGGCACTGTCCGTCCTAGCCTGGTTTATCCCGCTGAGCTTCGTTAACGGCGTGACACAGTACGTTCTGATCGCGCTGGATCGCCAGCGCCTGATCACGGTCGCCTTCGCCATTGCCACCGCCTTTAACATCGCGGCGAACCTGGCGCTGATCCCTCGTTTTGGCTATCTGGCCGCTGCCGCGACCACAGTAGCCTCGGAGTGCGTCTTAGTGGTGCCGTTCGGCTGGGCAGCCCGACAGGAGCTTCGTGTGGCGCTGGCCGACGGACTGCTGCTCCGGGTGCTCCCAGCGGCTGCGGTGGCCGGGGGCGTGCTCTGGGTCGCAAAGCCCTGGCTGCCCGCGCTGGCGCTCCCGCTGGGGCTGGGCGTCTATGCGCTGACCGGTCTGCTCTTCGGGGCGGTGGCGCGTTCTGACCTCATGCTGGTACGCCGTGCGCTGGCGCGCGGATAAGCCTTCTTTAGGGAAGTTTTTAGCGAACCTTGAGGATTCCTGCCGCCCGATTGCAGTAGTATGCATAATGTGACGGCAGCGGGCGGCAGGAAGCGACATCCCTGCCAGGCATCTCGTGCCCGGCACGCGTTTCCGGCCTGCATGTGCTCGTTTCCAGTCCCGTGGTCTCGCACATAGCCTTTAGTCTTACAGATCTTTAGTCTTACAGTCCACAGGTCCTCAACTACAGGTCCTCAAGTAAGGAGGAGCACCATATGGGATTGACCCGCCTCGCTCTGACGCGACCGGTCGCGATCCTGATGCTCTTTGGCGCGCTGATCGTGCTGGGGCTCAACGCATACACCAAACTGCCGGTCGACCGGCTGCCACGCCAGACGTTCCCGGTGGTGCAGATTGCGGTGAGCTACCCCGGGGCATCGCCTCAGGACGTGGTGGAGTTCATCATCAAGCCGATTGAGCGCGCCGTGTTTGGCGCGCCCGGCCTAGACTCGCTGGATGCCACAGCAAGCCAGGGCCAGGGTGTTGTCATCGCGCGCTTTGCTGAGGGAGTAAACCTCGACGCGGCTGCGGCCGATATCGACCGGCGCGTGAGCCGTATTCGCGGCCAGTTGCCCGCCGACGCTAGCGCGCCGTCGATCATTCGCTCAGATATCGGGCAGTTCCCCATCCTGAACGTGATTATGACCGGGCGGTTGCCCGCGGCGCAGCTCTATGATCTGGCCAGCGAAGTCGTCGTGCCTGCCTTGCAATCCATTCCCGGTGTAGCCGACGTCACGCTCTTCGGCGGCCGGGCACGCGAGATCCAGGTGCAGGTTGATCCCTTAAAGCTCAAGGCATACGAGCTCTCGCTGCAGCAGGTTGCCAACGCGATCACTCAGGAGAACGTCGATATTCCCGCCGGCAACGTCACGGTGAGCGAGCGCGAAAACACCGTGCGCCTGACCGGCCAGTTCAAGAGCCTGGATGAAATCCGGAACCTGGTTATCCCAGCCACCGGCGCAGCGGCAGCGGGGAGCACGCCGCGCCCCCCCGTGCGCATCAGGGACGTGGCCACCGTGGAGGATACCCTGGCCGACGTCACCCGCATTCAGCGCTATAACGGCCAGGAAGGCATCGGGATCACCATTGTGAAGCAAACCGATGCCAACTCCATTAAGGTCGCTGATGATGTAAAGAGCGCTCTGGCGCGTAACGGCCGCATCACGCGGCAGCTCCCGCAGGGCATCGAGTTTATCATCACGAACGACACCACCACTTCCACCAGGCAGGCGCTGGCGGCAGTGCAGAACGACCTGGTGCTGGCCGTGCTGATCTGCGGCCTAGTCCTGCTGGTGTTCCTGCATTCGTGGCGCAACACATTGATCGTGCTGTTCGCTATCCCGACCTCGCTGATCTCGACGTTCCTGGTGATGTTCTTTGCCGGGTTCACGCTGAACCTGATGTCCCTGATGGCCTTGGCGCTGTTGATCGGCATCCTGGTGGACGACTCCATCGTCGTGCTCGAGAACATTCATCGCCATTTAGGGCTGGGCGAGACACCGTTCTCTGCGGCGCTCAAAGGCCGCGCTGAGATCGGCTTGGCGGCGATGGCGATCACGTTCATGGACGTGGTCGTTTACGTGCCGGTGGCGTTCATGGCCGGCAACCTCGGCGCGCTCTTCCGCGAGTTCGGCCTCACCATCGCGACGGCGACGCTGTTCTCGCTGTTCGTCTCGTTTACGCTTACGCCGATGCTGGCCTCCCGCTGGATGAAGCCACACGATCCAAACCACAGAGCACGTGGCTGGAGCTTCAGCGAGTGGTGGGACCGCAACTTTACCAGGCTCTCGAACGGCTATGGGCGGGTGCTGGAGTGGTGCCTGCGGCACCGTTTCCTGCCATTCATGATCGGCGTCGTGGCGCTGGTCGCCTGCTGGGCGATGGTGCACTACAACGTCATCGGCAGCGAGTACGCGCCGCAGGAGGACACCGGCCAGTTCAATGTCAACTTTACTATGCCCCCCGGCACCGGGCTGGCCGTCACGGATGCGGCGGTGCGCCGCATCGAGCAACAGTTGCTGGCGATGCCTGAGGTAAAGACCGTCTTCACCTCCGTGGGCGGCCAGCGCGGCCGCTTTGCCAGCATGTCGGTCGAGCTCGTGCCCAAGGACCAGCGAAAGAAGAGCGTCTGGCAGATTATGCAGCAGGTGCGTGAGCTGGCGGCAGAGAACCCTGAGCTAACGGTACGCACGTCTATTCCGACAGGCTTTGGAGGGTTCGGCGGCGGCATCACGGTGCGTATCTCCGGTCCCGACGCCGACACGCTGTCGCGTCTGGGCGAACAAGTTGAAGCAGTGGTGCGCCGCACCCCCGGGGCAATCGAAGTGGTGAACTCGAGCCAGGCAGGCGAGCCTGAGATCCGTGCGGTGGTAGACCACGAGGCGCTGGCCGACCTTGGGCTAACCACTAACCAGGTGGCGCAGGCGATCCGCACGGCAGTCCAGGGCACGGTAGCCTCACAGCTTCGCGTCGAAGGCCAGACGCAGGTAGATATTCGGGTGATGCTGGACCGCGGTGCCGATAGACAGCTTGACCTCCAGGACCTGGAGACGGTCCCAATCCTGTCCAGCCGCGGCTTTCTGGTGCGGCTGGGCCAGGTGGCCAAGCTCAGCTACGCTACCGGCCCGGCGCAGATCAACCGCACGAACCGGCAACCGGTGCTGACGATCAGCGCCTCGGTATCCGGCAGGCCGCTCGGCGACGTGGCGCGTGACCTGCGTGCCGCCCTGCGCAGCGTGCCGGTGCCGTCTGGCTATAGCGTCAGCGTGGTAGGCCAGGCACAGCAGCTTGATCGCGCGTTCCAGTCGCTTGTCCAGGCGCTCACCCTGTCCGTGATCCTGATGTACATGCTCATGGCCGCCCTATACGAGTCGCTTATCCATCCCTTCACCGTGCTGCTGTCGCTGCCGCTGGCGCTCGTAGGGGCGCTTGTGGGCTTGAAGCTCACCAACAACACGCTCAACATCTTCAGCATGATCGGCATGATCATGCTGATGGGCCTGGTGGCAAAGAACGCCATTCTACTGGTCGACTTTACAAACACGCTGCGGGAGCGCGGTCTGAGCCGCTTCGAAGCGCTACGCCAGGCCGGGCCGATTCGCCTGCGCCCGATCCTCATGACCACCGGCACCATGGTCTTCAGCATGATCCCGCTGGCGCTGAAGCTCGGAGAGGGCTCGGAGACACGCTCGCCGATGGCGATTGTGGTGATTGGCGGATTGCTGTCGTCAACGCTGTTAACGCTGCTGTTCGTGCCAGTGCTATACACGTTCCTCGACGATTTGCAGGGCCTGCTGCTGAAGACCCTGCGCTGGCGGCCGGCCTGGCGGCTGCGTCTGCGTCGCCGCCCGGCACCTGCGCCGGTGCCCGAGCCTGCACCTGTGCCTGCACCGGCGGTGCAGCATACGCAGGTACCAAACCTGGGCGTGCAACCATTCTCTGAGGCTTAAGTCTGAGGCTTACGTATGACGCACGGCACTACCGCCCTGAACTGGAGTCGCATGGGCATTGCGTAGAGCTGCATAGGCGACCGAACGCCGAAAGGAGAGGTGTATGCGTCTCCCTGGTTGCTTGCCGGATCGTATGTATTCAGTTGCGGCGCGTCTCTGGCCCGGCCCGCGCCGACGACGGGCAGGCGTTGCCGGAACGATGCTCTTTGTGGCTACCGCTCTCGTGGTGGTGTCGGCCTGTACTGTGCAGCCTATCCCTGTCGGACCGTTCCGCATTGGCCCGCAGATAGGCCAGCAGGGACAGCCGGGTCAGCAGGTTCAGCCTGGAGGGCAGCAAGGTCAGCAACCGGCACAGCAGGCGCTGCCGGTTGGGGTGGCGAAGGTCGGCCGCGGGACCCTGACCTCGTCGGTGACCTACACCGCAACCATCCAGCCGAAAAAGCAGCTCAACATCCTGCCCCGCATTGCCGCGCGCATCATTCGCATTCCGGTCGACGTGGGGCAGGAGGTGAAGGCCGGCGACTTACTGGTGGAGCTCGACCATACCACGATCGATGCGCAAATTGCTCAGGCAATGGCGACGGTCAACGTGCAGCGGGCGAACCTGGCGGCAGCCCAGGCTCGGTTGAACACGATCCTGGCCGGGCCCAGGCCGGATGACGTGGCTGTGGCCCAGGCACAGCTTGACGCAGCCCGAGTGCGCCTGGAGCAGGCCCAGGCCGGCGGCCGCCCCGAGGATATTGCCGTGGCCACCTCTGCCCTGGAGAGCGCCAAGAACCGCCTGGCGCAGGTGAAGGCCGCCGGCCGGCCGGAAGATATCCGTGCCCAGCAGGCGCGCCTTGACCAGGCTAAAGCCCAGCTCCAGGCCGCCGAGGCCCAGCTCCAGGCCGCCCGCGTACGGTTGGAACAGATTAAAGCCGGACCACGCGAAGAGGACGTACGCGCGCAGCAGGCTGCGCTGGACCAGGCCAAGACTCGATTTGCCCAGCTCACCGACGCGCCGAAGGTGCGTCCGGAGGACCTGCGCGCCGCGGAGATCGAGGTACAGCGCCAGCAGGCCAACCTGGATAAGGCGCGGGCGGATCTGGAGACCCTGCGCGCCCGTGGCATCGGCTCCACCCAGTCTGGGGCGGCTGCACCGACGCAGGCGGTCTTCGACCAGATGATCGCCAGCGCAGAAGCAACGGTGCGTGCAAACGAGGCGGCGCTTCGCGCAGCGCAAAATAACCTGGAGAAGCTCAAGAACACCGGCCCTACGCCCTGGGATCTCCGGCTGGCCGAGCTCCAGGTGCACCAGGCCATGGCCAACCTGGACAAGCTGCGCAATGTAAGCCCGTTCGATATCAAGTCGGCCGAGGCGGCGGTGGCGCAGGCCGAGGCGGCAGTAGCACAACAGCGTGCTGCGGTGGCAGTTGCAGAGGCGCAGCTTGACCTCTTGAAGGCGCCGACGCCGTTCGATGTAAAGGCTGCTGAGGAAGCAGTGAACCAGGCCCAGGCGAACCTGGAGAAGCTCCTGAAGCCGAATCCGTTCGATGTCGCGGCAGCGCAGGCGGCAGTGGACCAGGCCCAGGCCAATCTGAACCTGAGGATGCACCCCTACACGGATAATGATCGAGCCGCTGCTGAAGCGGCCGTGGCGCAGGCTCGCGCCGCAGTCGAGCAGGCCCTTGCTGCCGTGGAGATCCAAAGGGCTGCGCTGAACGATGCCTTTATAACTGCTCCCTTCGACGGGATCGTGGCCGACCGGCTGCTGACCGAAGGCGCTATCTCCTCGGCGAACTCGCCTATCCTCACGCTTATCTCCAAGGAGATGGAGGTGGTCCTGAATATCGAGGAGAGCGTGATCGGGCGCATCCGCGAGGGCATGGGTGTGAAGCTGACGGCTCCGGCCTATCCCGGCGAGCAGTTCAGCGGCACCGTGAGCTTCATCGGCCTGAGCGCCGATACACGCAGTCGGACGTTCACAGTGAAGGTTACTCCTAACGATCCGGAGCGGAAGCTGCGGCCCGGCATGTCGGTGCAGGTGAAACTCGAGACCGAGCGGCACGAGAACGTGCTGACCGTGCCGCGCACGGCCGTACTCCAGCGTGACAATCGCAGTGTCGTGTTCGTCGTAAGCGATGGCGTGGCGAACATGCGTCCGGTGACCACGGGCCTGTTTGACGAGCGCGTGATCGAAATCGTCAGCGGGCTACAGGAAGGCGAGGACGTGGTGGTCTCGGGCCAGAACGTGCTGCGCGACAAAGACCCGGTACGCGTCGGCCAACCGGGTCAGGGTGGCGCAGGCAGCGGACCAGGTGGTCAGCGACCAGGCCAGGGCGGGCCCCAGGCAGGTCAGCCAGGTCAGCAGCCTCAGGGACAACCAGGCCAGCAGCGGCCGCAAGCGCCGGGTGGTTCGCAACAGGGGGGCTAGCGCCGAGAAAGCTGATCGTCAAGGGACGAGAGAGCACTGTCTCTCTCGTCTCCTCGGAGCTGCGATCGGTCCGCCCCAGCCACTCGCCCAGGCCGGACCGGCAGGGTGTGCCCGCATAGAGCTGGGGGCACCGGCATGCCGGCATACTGCGTGGTCCTCTCGCATCGTTGGCCATGCCCTTGCGCGCATTTGACACTTTCGGGGCGGATAGCGTATCCTTAGTGCGGTGCCCAAGGGGAACCGCGCGATGAGCGCGGTTCGAAGACCGAATCCTTTAAATCCGGTCCTGTGAGGCCGGGAAGGAGCAGCCGGTGGCACAGTTTACCTCCACATACTCTCAGTGCAATGGATGTAAACCTCTTGCCGAAGGGCAAGTGGTTTTTTTTGTGCCCCGTGCTCGCCCCTGCTCGCATCGACCGCGCGGCGCGCCTGCCGGCGCGCCGGTGTATGAGGACTTTCGTTCCCTTGACGAGGCAGTAAAGCATGTCCCGCCAAGCCGCCGACGAAAAGATCATCCTGGGCCCTGACGATATCCGCCGCGCGCTCGTCCGCATTGCCCATGAGATCATCGAGCGGAACCGCGGCGCCGAAGGTCTGCTCCTTATAGGAATGCGCTCTCGTGGCGTGCCCCTGGCCCGGCGTCTCGCCGCGTACATCCAGCAGTTTGAGGGCGTTGAGGTTCCGGTGGGCCAGCTTGATCCGACGCTGTACCGCGACGATCTGAACCTGCGCAAAGGGCTGGGGCTCACCGCGACGTATCTGCCGGTCGATGTCACCGGCAGACGCATCGTGCTGGTAGACGACGTGCTGTACACGGGTCGTACGGTGCGCGCCGCTCTCGACGCGATCATGGACTACGGCCGGCCGGCAGTGATCCAGCTCGCGGTGCTCATCGACCGCGGTCACCGCGAGCTGCCGATCCGTGCCGACTACGTCGGTAAGAACGTGCCCACCGCCCGTTCCGAGGAGGTGCAGGTGCGCCTCGTTGAGATCGATGGCCGCGACGAGGTCGCCATTCTGCACCCTGTGCCACAGCCCGCCTGAGACGGACCGGGAGGAAGCATTATGCCACTCTACCGTAAGGACGTCCTGGACCTGGACGATTTCTCGCCGGACGAAATCCGTCTGGTGCTGGATACGGCCGATGCGATGAAAGAGATTCTCTCGCGGCCGATCAAGCGCGTGCCGGCGCTGCGTGGCAAAACGGTTGTCAACCTGTTTTACGAGCCGAGCACGCGCACGCGGGTCTCGTTCGAGCTGGCAGCAAAGAACCTCTCGGCGGATGTGGTGAATGTGAGCGCGTCGGGGTCAAGCGTGGAGAAGGGCGAGTCATTGATCGACACGGTGCGTACGCTGCGCTCGCTCGGGGCGGACTTTGTGGTAATGCGGCACCCAGCCTCGGGAGCGCCCTACCTGGTGGCGCGGCACTTTGAGGGCTCGGTGATCAACGGCGGCGATGGATGCCATGCGCATCCCACGCAGGCGCTGCTTGATCTCTACACGGTCCGCGAGAAGCTCGGCCGCATCGAGGGGATCAAGCTGGTGATTGTAGGCGATATCGCCCATTCACGTGTGGCGCGCTCCGATATCTGGGGCTTTACCAAGATGGGCGCCCATGTGGTGCTCTGCGGCCCGCCCACACTGATCCCGCGTGGCATCGAGTGCCTGGGTGCCCGCGATAGTCTGGGGCACGGGTGCGTCTGCATCGAGCATGACCTTGACCGAGCCCTCGAGGATGCCGATGTTGTCATGGCGCTGCGCATCCAAAAGGAACGCATGATGGGTGGCTTTCTGCCGAGCCTGCGTGAGTACACGCGCTTGTACGGGCTCACGAGCCAGCGCCTCAGCCGAGCAAAGCGGAACGTGCTGGTGATGCACCCGGGGCCAATGAACGAGGGCGTGGAGATTATGCCGGAGGTTGCCTACGGACGGCAATCAGTCATTGAGGAGCAGGTCACAAACGGGGTGGCCATCCGTATGGCGCTGCTCTTTCTCCTCGCCGGCGGAAGCGGGGTCGTCGGCTAACGCCCGTGGCATCGCCCGATGCGTTGCAACGAGCGTGCAGGTGATGGCCACAAGCAAACGATGCGGGTGACATCTCGGTAGGGAAGAGACAGGTGCAAGACAAGGCAATGCAGCCACTGGTGATCCGTAACGGCAGGGTAATCGATCCCGCCCAAAGGCTCGACGCGGTAGCCGATATACTGCTGCAAGATGGGAGGGTCCGCGCCATTGCAGTACGCGGACAGGCTGAGCTTGGCCGGCCGGATGGAGCGGTGGAGCTCGATGCCGACGGGCTCGTGGTGTGCCCCGGCTTTATCGACCTGCATGCCCATCTGCGCGAGCCGGGGTTCGAATATAAGGAAACGATCGCCACAGGAACACGTGCCGCCGCCGCGGGAGGATTCACCACCGTGTGCTGCATGGCAAACACCAATCCGCCCATTGACACCCGAGCCACGGTGGAGTACGTGCTGCGCACGGCGGCCAGGGAGGGGGTCATACGGGTGCTGCCGGTGGCGGCGATCACGCGCGGGCTGGCCGGCTGTGAGCTCACCGAGATGGCTGATCTGGCAGAGGCCGGTGCCGTGGGTTTCTCCGACGACGGCAAGCCGGTGGTATCGGGACAGGTGATGCGCCGGGCCATGGAGTACGCCTCTATGTTGGGACGGCCCATCATGCCCCATCTGGAAGATCCGAGCCTGGCTGAGGGCGGCGTGATGAACGAGGGCCCGGTAGCCACGCGGTTGGGGCTCCGGGGCATTGCCCCAGAGGCCGAGGAGGTCGAGCTCTACCGCGACCTTGCTCTAGCGCGCCTGACCGGCTGCCACCTCCACGTCCTGCACGTTAGCACGGCCGGCTCGGTGGAGCTGCTCCGCCGCGCGAAGGAGCGCGGCATACGCGTGACCGCTGAGGTCACGCCCCATCACCTGACCCTGACCGACGAGCTCGTAGCGGGCCAGTGGCGCTCGGCGGCGTGGCGCCTGGAACCATACGACACGCGCACGAAGGTCAATCCACCACTCCGCTCAGCGGCGGATGTGCGCGCCGTGCTCGACGGCTTGAAGGACGGGACCATCGACTGCATTGCTACGGATCATGCACCGCACGCCGACGTGGATAAAAACGTGGACTACGACTCCGCCGCGTTCGGCATCTCAGGGTTTGAGACAGCGTTAGGCCTGCTCCTGGGATTGGTCAGAGAGGGAGAGATCACACTACCGTTCCTGATCGAACGACTGACCTTGCGCCCGGCTGAGATCCTTAACCTGCCATACGGCCGGCTGACGCCGGGCAGTGCGGCCGATGTGACCCTGTTTGATCCGGAGCAGGAATGGGACGTTGATCCGCAGCGCTTCCTTTCAAAAGGCAAGAACACGCCGCTGGCAGGTGCCACCTTGCGGGGCAAGGTGCAGCTCACCCTGTTTGGGGGGCAGCCGGCCTACGTGGGTGAGCGCCTTCAGGGAGTGCTGAACCTGAACATGGGATGGGGTGGTAAGTAAGGAAGGATTGAGGACGTTACCCTCACCCCCGCTCCTTCTCCCCGCGCTTGCAGGAGAGGGGAGTGAGGGCCAGACAGGACTAACGACGACCGATGAGTATGACCGCTCAACCTGAGCCACAGCGCGCCATTCTCGTGCTTGAAGACGGGGCCTATTACTGCGGCTACGCGTTCGGTGCCGAAGCCGATGCCGAAGGCGAAGTCGTCTTCAACACCGGCATGACCGGCTACCAGGAGATCTGCACCGATCCGTCCTACCGCGGGCAGATCGTCACGCTGACGTATCCGCTGATTGGAAACTATGGGGTCAACCAGGACGACGTTGAGTCGCGGCGCCCCTGGCTGCAGGCCCTGGTGGTGCGCGAGTACACGCCGGAATATTCGAACTGGCGCGCGGTCGATGACCTGCACGACTATCTGTACCGCCACGGCATCCCAGGGATGCACAGCGCGGATACCCGCGCCCTGGTGCGCCACCTGCGTACATTTGGAGTGAAGCGTGGAGTGCTTGTACGCGTCACTGACGAGATGCTGCCGCGTGGCCCGGATGGGCCGGCGATGTGGCTGACCGGCCGAACGCCGGGGACGCAGGAGCTCGTGGCGCAGCTTACCGAGCGAGCGAAGCGCATTATCCCACTCTCAGAGCAACCGCTGGTCGAAGCTGTCACGATCGATGCGCCGGTGCACCTGGACAACGCGGGCGGGCCGCGTGTGGTAGTCATGGATTGCGGCCTGAAGCAAAACATTGCGCGCTCGCTTGTGCGGCTGGGCGCCGACGTGACCATCGTGCCGTATGGCACTCCCCTGGACGAGGTGCTCCGGCTCAGGCCACAGGGCGTGCTCGTGGGCAATGGCCCCGGCGATCCCGAGGCAGCGCACCGGGCGGTGTCTCTGCTCCGCGACCTGGTCGAACAGAACCGCCGCGATATGCGTCTGCCGGTGATGGGCATCTGTCTAGGCCATCAGCTCCTCGGACTGGCCATCGGTGCGCACACCAGTCGGCTCAAGTTCGGCCATCGCGGCGGCAACCAGCCGGTGAAGGATCTGCGCACCGGACGGGTGTACATCACTACCCAGAACCATGGCTTCCAGGTCGACGCTCAATCCATCCCGCCGAAGAGCGGCTTCTACGTGAGCCATATTAACCTGAACGACCAGTCGGTCGAGGGCCTGGCGCATCCCGACCTGCCGGTGTGGAGCGTGCAGTATCACCCGGAGGGCGCGCCGGGACCACAGGACAATCAGTATCTCTTCGAGCAGTTCTTGCAAAAGGTAGTGAAAACAACAGCATAGCCCTTCCCTGGCTATTCCCAGGAGAGCGACCGTTTGAGGTCCTTCGTCGAGGCGGGGGACCAGGAAAGGGCAAGTCTCGTACCTAGAGGGAGTAGGCGTGGGTACCTCCAGCACTAAGCCACAGAAGGTTTTGATCATCGGATCCGGTCCGATCGTGATTGGCCAGGCTGCCGAGTTCGATTATGCCGGGACCCAGGCATGCAAAGCCATGCGTGAGGAGGGCGTGATCTCGGTCCTGGTCAACTCGAACCCGGCCACGATTATGACCGATCAGGATATCGCCGATATCGTCTACATCGAACCGCTGACCGTCGAAGTGCTGGAGCGTATTATTGCCCGCGAAAGACCCGACGGCATCTTGCCGACTCTGGGCGGGCAGACGGGCCTGAACCTGGCCGTGCAGCTTGCCGAGGCAGGGATTCTTGATCGCTATGGCGTGCGACTGCTTGGCACGCCGTTGGAAGCGATCAAGCGCGCTGAGGACCGCGAGCTCTTTCGCGATTTGATGCGATGTATCGGCGAGCCCATCCCGGAGAGCGTGCCGGTTACGACGGTTGAAGAGGCAGAGCAGTTCGCCAGGAAGATCGGCTTTCCGCTGATTATCCGCCCGGCCTACACGCTGGGCGGCACGGGCGGTGGGATCGCATACGGCTGGCATGATCTGCGGGAGGTAGTGCAGCGCGGCTTGGTGACCAGCCCGATCGGCCAGGTGCTCGTCGAGCGCTCGCTGATTGGCTGGAAAGAGATCGAATACGAAGTCATGCGCGACTCCGCCGATAACTGCATCACAGTCTGCAACATGGAAAACATCGACCCGATGGGAGTGCACACCGGCGATTCCATCGTGGTCGCGCCCAGCCAGACGCTTTCCGATCGTGAGTATCAGATGCTGCGCTCAGCAGCGCTCAAAATCATCCGCGCCCTGGGCATCGAGGGCGGGTGCAACATCCAGTTTGCGCTCGACCCCCAGTCGTTCCAGTACTACGTGATTGAAGTGAACCCCCGCGTGAGCCGCTCCTCTGCCCTAGCGTCGAAGGCAACCGGCTATCCGATCGCCCGCGTCGCCGCGAAGATTGCTCTCGGCAAAACCCTCGATCAGATCCCAAACGCCGTCACCAAGAAAACGACGGCTGCGTTTGAACCCGCACTGGACTACGTCGTCGTGAAGATACCCCGCTGGCCGTTCGACAAGTTCCCGTACGGCGACCGGACGATTGGCACCCAGATGAAGGCGACCGGCGAGGTAATGGCCATCGATCGGTCCCTGGAAGCGGCACTGCAAAAGGCAGTGCGCTCGCTGGAGGTGGGCGGGAAGAGCCTCCTCTGGGAAGATGAGCAGTGGTCTGAGCGGGAAACAGGCGGCCGCGCCGCGACGCTGGAGAAGCTCTTCGAGCTCATCGCCCGCCCCAACGACTTGCGCCTGTGGGCAATCATGGCTGCGCTGCGCCGCGATGTGCCGGTTGAGAAGCTCCATGAGCTGTCAAAGATTGATGTCTTCTTCCTGAACAAGTTCCGCAATATTGTCGACATGGAGCGGCGGCTGCTGCGTGAGCAGCTCACGCCGTCACTGCTCTTCCAGGCAAAGCGTCTGGGGTTCTCCGACGACCAGATCGCTGAGCTCACCGGCCAGGCCAGCGCCGATAAGATACGCGAGCTGCGGGCGCAATGGGGCATCAGACCGGTGTACAAGATGGTTGATACCTGCGCCGCCGAGTTCGCTGCTGAGACACCGTACTTCTACTCGACCTATGAGGTCGAGAACGAGGCCGAGCCGCTGCGCGAGCCGGCAGCACTGGTGGTCGGCTCCGGGCCGATCCGCATCGGGCAGGGCATTGAGTTCGACTATTCGTCGGTCCACGCAGTGTGGGCCCTGCAGCAGAACGGCCTCCGCGCGATTATCGTAAACTCAAACCCGGAGACGGTCAGCACTGACTTCGATACGTCCGACCGCCTGTACTTCGAGCCGCTGGACGCTGAGAGCGTGTTGAATATCCTGGAGAACGAGGCCGGCGCGTCCGAGAACAGCGCTGGAAATGGCTCACGCCGCGAGCTGTGCGACCTGAGTAACGCGCCTCCCGTAGTGGTCCAGTTCGGCGGTCAGACCGCTATCAACCTGGCAGAGGCTCTGGAGCGCGCGGGCGCCCGCATTCTCGGGTCGTCGGCACGGGCCATCGACATCGCCGAGGACCGCGAGAAGTTTGAGGCCTTCCTCGACTCGCTGGGAATCCCGCAGCCGCCCGGCGGGGCGGTGACCTCGGTTGAAGATGCGCTGGTAGTGGCGCAGCAGATCGGCTATCCGGTGCTCTGCCGGCCTTCCTACGTGCTGGGCGGCCGGGCTATGGAGATCATCCATGACCCGAAAGACCTGCGTCGCTACGTTGCCACGGCGCTTGCGCTTGATACTCGGGCACCGGTGCTCATTGACAAGTACCTGGAAGGGAAAGAGGTCGAGGTCGACGCGATCTCCGACGGCGAGGATACCCTCATTCCCGGCATTATGGAGCATGTCGAGCGCGCCGGCGTCCATTCGGGCGATAGCTTCGCGGTCTACCCGCCTGTTGATGTGGCGCCCGCGGCTATCGAGCAGATCGTCGACTACACCTGCCGGATCTGCCGCGGGCTGGAGATCAAGGGCCTGGTGAACATTCAATGTGTCATCTACCAGGATCAGGTGTACGTCCTGGAGGTGAACCCGCGGGCGAGCCGAACGGTGCCGTTTCTGAGCAAGGTGACAGGCGTGCCCATGGTGCGCCTCGCCACTGAGATTATGCTGGGCCGCCCGCTGCGCGAGCTTGGCTATGGGGTAGGGCTGTGGCCGGCACGCCGGCTCGTCGCGGTGAAGGCACCGGTCTTCAGCATGTCTAAGCTCGGCGGTGTCGATACCTACCTGGGCCCGGAGATGAAGTCTACCGGCGAAGTCATGGGCATCGATACCAGCTTCACCCCGGCGATGTACAAGGCGATGGTTGCCGCCGGCCTGGGGCTCCCTCCCTCAGGTGAAATCCTTCTCTCCATAGCCGACCGCGACAAGCCAGAGGCCATCCCTATCATCCGGCAGCTTGCCGCCTTGGGCTATACCTTCTGCGCCACCAGCGGCACCGCTGAGTTGATCCGATCGCTTGGACTGCCGGTGCGTGTGGCACGCAAGCTGCGCGGCCGCCGTGCCGAAGAAGACCTGCGTCGGCTCGATCCCGAGGAGACCCCCACGGTGGTCGATGTGATCCGGCGTCGCGAGGTGATCGCCGTAATTAACACGATGACCGGGGCTGAAATTCCCTTGCGGGATGGGTTCGAGATCCGCCGTGCTGCAGTTGAGCTCCGCATTCCTTGCCTCACGTCGCTCGATACGGCACGGGCGCTTGCCAGCGCGCTGGCAGCTGGCACCGGCTTGTACAGCGTTCGCCCTCTCTATGAGTATGTCGGCTTAGGACCTGTTGTGGCCGGTGCACCCAAGCACTAGCACCGCCATTGCGCAGGAGGACCACAGGATGAGAGATCTGCCTGGAACGTCCTGGAAGAGCCTTCGCCGCGTAAGGCTCACGCGCCGCATGGTTGCCGGTGCCCTCGCCGGGGGTATCAGCGCTCTGGCAGCCGCCTGCAGCGGTCGGGGACAGAGCGGCGGAGAAGGGGCGGGCAGCACCGGCTTCTCGCGGCTTGGGCCGGAGGGCTTCCGGTTCGAGCGGCCGGTCGCGCTGACCTACTGGAAATCGCTGGAAGGGCCGCGCCATGAGGCCCAGGTGAAGCTGACCGAGGACTTCAACGCTACACGATCAGACATCAAGGTCACGCTTGAGCACGTTGGCACGTACGCCCAGGCCGCTGAGAAGCTGCAGGTTGCTCTAGCCGGCGGAACCCCTCCCGATGTCATGATGCTGACGGTGGATTCGTTTATGCCCGGCTTCGCCCGCCGTGGGGCGCTTTACCCCTTGGATGACTTCGCCAAGGTAGATAAGAGCGCCGGCATGGATCGCTATGTGCCGGGCTTTCTCCGGGATGGCACCGTTAACGGAAAGCTCTACCAGCTTCCCTTTGCCCGCAGCACGCCGCTGTTCTACTTCAACCGCGACCATCTCGCCACCGCCGGTCTCCCCAATGTCGCGCCTTCCACCTGGGACCAGGTGCTCGACCTCAGCCAGCGCCTCACCCTCGCCGGCGTGCCGCAGCCCGACACAACCGACCAATCCCGCATCGCCATGGGCATCGCCGCATACTGGTGGCCCTTCCAGTCGATCTGCTGGGCCTTTGGTGGCCGTCTCTCCGACGATCAGTTCAGGCCAACGGTGACGCAGCCGGAAACGATCGAAGCCCTGCAGTTCCTGGCCACGATGATCGAGCGCCGCATCGCCCGCGGGTACTCTACGAGCGGCAGGTTTCAGACCGCCTTCGTCCAGGGCCAGACCACGTTCCTGATGGAGTCCACCGCCCAGCTCACGCAGATCGAGCAGCAGGCCCCCTTCCGCGTCGGCGCGGCCTTTATGCCGGCCCGAAAAGAACGGGCTGTCCCCGGCGGTGGCTCGGGCCTGAGCATTATTGCCTCGATCCCAGCGGAGAAGCGAGAGGCCGGCTGGGAGTTCATCAAATTTATGACAAACACACCGAACACAGTGTACTGGTCTATGGCGACCGGGTACATGGTCGTGCGCACCGATGCGCTCTCCGTGCCGGAGTACCGGCAGCATCTGGAAGCAAATCCGAACGCCAGGGTTACCTTTGACCAGATGGCCTATGTGCGCACGCATGACGCAATCGTTGAGGTGCCCCAGGCGCCGGCCGCCATTGAAGACGCGCTCCGGCAGGTCCTCGTCGAGCGTGCCCCGGTGAAGACAGTCCTGGAGGAGCTCCAGCGTAAGTTGACGGTGCTGGCACAGGAGGCGCAACGGTAGCCAGCTTACTCGACCAGCTCTACTACATCCCCGTCAGAAAGCACATAATCGCGACCAACACGCTGGCCGTCGAACTTCGTGGAGCCCCACACGAGCGCGTACTTCAGGTTTGCCTGCAGGTCTTTGTGGATCTTTGCCGCTAGGTCTTCCACTGTGCTTCCTCGCGGTAAGATGGTCGGCGCTGTGAAGTCGGGCTTGCCATGCGGCGGCCGCGTGTAGACCCGCACGACATCGAGCGCGCCGTAGAGGGCGCGCTTGAGCTCTTCTAAACCTGTGCCGCTCTGGGCCGAGATGCCGTAGAGCGGCAGGGCATCGCCGTGCTCAGCGCGCCAGAGCTCACGGAACACCTCATACGTCTCGGCCGCGTCGGGCAGATCGAGTTTATTTGCCGCCACCACCACCGGCACACGGGTACGCAGCCCCTCCTCATCCGTAGCACCGCGCCCCCCTCCTGGAGGCACCGGCTCGATGCGTGCAGCCTCGAGCGTGCGCAGGAGCATCTCCAGCTGGCTGAGCGGATCATCCTCGAGGTCGACCATGAGCAGCGCAGCATCGGCCTGACGCACCAGGGCACGCATCCACGGCTCCATGCCCTCGTCCGTCACCGGGGGCAGATCAACTAGCTGCACCCAGACGTTTTCGTATGGCATCATCGCCGGCATGGGCAGCACCGTAGTGAATGGATACGGGCCGATCTTCGGCTGCGCACCCGTGAGAGCAGCCAGCAGCTGCGACTTGCCGACGTTGGGCGGGCCAACCAGCGCTACCTGCCCGGCACCCTCTTTCTTCACCACGTAGAGCTGGCTGCGCGAGCCACGGCGGCGCTCGGCTTCCTCACTCAGCCGGGCAATGCGCGCGCGGAGCTCCCCCCGCAGGTGATCGGTGCCCTTATGTTTTGGCATGATCGCCAGCATCTGCTCCAGAGCCTCGATCTTTTCCTGCGGGGTCTTTGCCTGACGATACAGTTTCTCCGCTTCGAAGTACTGTGGAGGCAAATTCGCCGGCACGACTGCACCTCCCTCGTAGAATATTATTGTAGTCCGCCTGTCATGCGCGGCGCTGCGGCAGGGCAAGTGCTTTTCTCAGCTTCGTGACGGTGCGGCGTGACCTCGTCGCCGGGTTCCAGACTGTTCGCTCGAGAAGAACAAAAACAAAGGCGAATGCCCCGGAGAGGGGCATTCGCCTTGACGGTAGCGTGCAGGAACAGGCGTCGAAGCAGCGCTACAACGGTTGGCCTGCTACAAGGAGCACCGACGGAAACCCGTCGGTGCGACGCATGCTGCTATAGGCCCTTGTAGCAGGCGCGATGATAATGCAGCATACGGCGGCCGGGCATAGACATCACCGGCAGGTGGTCCTTGGCCACGATAGGCTCGCGGCACGCCGCGCACAGATGCCCGGTCGGGCGGTTCGCTGCCTCATGGTCGAAAACGGTGGACGACCGTGCGGTCTTGCCCAAGCCTTCCGTATCCTTCCGCTTGCTTGCCATTGTCGTGATCCCTCCTCGCTTTGAGCGCCGTCACGGTGATCGCACGCGGCGCATACGAGCTGTGAACAGTACAGAAAAAATGCACAAACCACCTCTGCGTGGCATGCAGGTGAATCCTATCACGCCGGTCCATCCCAAACAAGTTCGCTCACCTACCTGGGGGAACACCGCGGCGCGGCTGGACTTGCATCTTGGCGCCACAGATGGTAGCGTGTGCGCCCTCCGGCATAATCCAGCCTGCTATGCCGGCCGTCTCGTTGCATGACGGTGTATACTGTGGTATTTCACGATGAACAGGGACAGATTCCGGCCAGTTTGAGGCAACGAAGGCGAATCAGCCATGGACGCACTGGTATTTCACAGACAACTGGAACTGCGCGCACCCGACCTCGTGGCCGCATTCGCCGGGTGGCCTGATGCCGGCAGCGCGGCCACGCAGGCACTCGTGTACCTGCGCGATCACCTGCCGGCCGAGCGGATCGGGGAGATCCGTTCAGACAGCTTCTTTGATTTCACGATGGCGCGGCCGGTCACGGTGATTCGGGAAGGCGTGATCCAGCGACTGCGCTTTCCAACATTTGAGCTCCACGCCTGGCGTAACCCGAAGGCTGACGCTGAGCACGACCTCGTGCTCCTGCTTGGCACCGAGCCGAACCTGCACTGGCACCGCTTCCTCGAGGCCGTGCTGGCACTGGTGCGCCAGCTGGAGGTCCATCGCGTGATTACGCTCGGCGGGTTGAATGACCGCGTGCCGCATAGCCGGCCGGCGCGCATTTCTGCAGTGGTCACGCGCGCGGACATGAAGCCGCGGCTGCGTAGCCTGGGTGTGCTGTTCTCGGAGTACGAAGGCCCAAGCAGCATCCATACGAGCCTGCTGATGGCCTGTCTGCGGCATGACGTTCCGGCGTGCTCGCTCTGGGGCCATGTGCCCAGCTATGCTCAGGTGCCCTGGAACCCAAAAGTCTCCTATGGGTTGCTGACGTGCCTGAACGCGCTCCTCGAGCTACCGGTTGACCTGGAACCGCTGCGGCGCCGCGCCCAACAGCTCGATGAGCTGTTGGACCGGCTGGTGCGGCAGAACCCCGAGCTGGCGACAGCCATCCGGCAGCTGGAAGAGGAATTCGACGCAGGGGCTGAGCGTGAGCCCCTCTCCGAAGCCGAAACGCTCCCGCCGCTCAGCGAAAACGTGATCCGCCAGATCGAAGAGTTGCTGCGCCGGCAGGGCGATGAGCGCGACAACCGAGGCCAGCGCCCAGAGCAAGAATAGGCGTAGCAGGTACGGACACAGCCTGATCACGATGGTAGAATTGGCATACGCACACAGCAAGTGATCTGCACGCGTAGCCCTTTCCTTGACGTGTGCTTGGACTTCTTGGACTTGACGTGCTCTTGAAGGGGAGGAGATCAGGTGGGAGAACGGGTCGGGCCCGTCGTCGAGCACTCGCTGGCGAACGGGCTGAAGGTGCTTACCAAGGAGATCCACTACGCGCCGATCATTACCTTCTGGGTCTGGTATCGGGTAGGCAGCCGCAACGAGCTCCCGGGCCTCACCGGGGCCTCGCACTGGGTCGAGCACATGATGTTTAAGGGCACGCCGAAGTATGGTAAGGGCGTGCTTGACCGCATCATTTCAGAGAACGGCGGGGTGTGGAACGCCTTTACCTGGATCGATTACACGGCATACTTTTCCACGCTGCCGCGGGAGCGTCTGGCTTTGCCTATCGAAATGGAAGCCGACCGGATGGTCAACTCCCTGTTCGATCCCAACGAAGTGGCAAGCGAGCGTACCGTGATCATCTCTGAACGGGAGGGTCGCGAGAACTATCCCGAGGCGCTGCTCTACGAAGAAGTGCACGCCGCCGCCTTTAAAGTACATCCCTACCAGCATCCAGTGATCGGCTGGAAGACCGACCTGCAGCAGATGACGCGCGATGACCTTTACAACCACTACCGCTCGTTCTATGCGCCGAATAACGCGGTGGCTGTGCTGGTCGGGGATTTTGACACCGATGAAGCCATGCGGCTGATCCGGCAACACTTCGAGCCTATCCAGGCGCAGGTCACTCCGCCGCCGGTGCGCGCGGTGGAGCCGCCACAGGAGGGCGAGCGGCGCGTGACGCTGCGGCGGCCTGGGCCGACGGCCTACTTCCAGTGTGTGTACCACGCTCCTCCGGCCTCGCACCCGGACGTCTACCCGCTGCTTCTGCTTGATGCCGTGCTCTCAGGCGCCAAACCCCTGGGCCAAGGCGGCCGCGCGATGGGACGCTCCTCCAGGCTCTACCGCGCGCTGGTCGATACCCAGCTTGCGGCATCGGCGAGCTCCCATTTCGGGCTGACGAAGGACCCCTACCTGTTTGAGCTCTACATCACCCTGCGCCCCGGCGTGCCGCTGGAGAAGGCGGAGCAGGCGTGTTTTGAGGTGATCGCGCAACTCCAGCAGGACGGCCCCACTGACGAGGAGTTCGAGAAGGCGAAGCGTCAGTATCGCGCGCAATTCGTCTATGCCTCCGAAGGGGTCCAGAATTACGCGCGCTGGCTGGGCAGCATGGAGATGGTGCACACGTACAAAGCCTATGAGCAGTTCCTGGAGAACCTGTCCGCCGTGCGAAAGGAGGACGTGCAGCGCGTGGCGCAGACCTATCTGACCGAGAACAATCGCACCGTCGGCTGGTTTATTCCGGCGCCTGCAGCGTAGCCAGGGGGAGGTGGACCAACCATGACACAGACGATTCCGCCGGGGCCGGCCGGCTCGGTGCTAGCGATCCAGCGCGCGACCCTCTCAAACGGGATCGTGGTGCTGGGGCAGGAAAACACTGTCGTGCCGGCCGTGACGATGCGCCTGAATGTCCGGGCCGGCAGCGTCTATGAACGCGATGAGAAGGCCGGCCTTGCCAGCATCACGGCCTCCATGCTCCGCCGCGGCACCCATCGCCGCACATTCCAGCAGCTCAATGAGGAAACCGAGTCCGTCGGTATGTCACTCAGCACCGGCGCCAATTCCTTCCTCGCCGAGGCAAGCCTGCGCTGCCTCAGCGAGGACCTCGATCTGGGCATCGATGTGCTGAGCGATGTGCTGCTGAACCCTGCATTCCCGACGGATGAGCTGGAAAAGGTGCGGAACCTTGTGCTCACTGCGCTGCGGGAAGCCGACGACGACACGCGGGCCATGGCCGATCGCACGTTCCGCGAACTGGCTTATCCCGAAGGGCATCCGTTCCGCCGCCGCACCAGCGGGTACATTGAAACGGTGCAAAGCATCGGGCGCGATGACCTCGAACAATTCCACCGCGAGATGTACCACCCCGACGGTGCCATCGTTACGGTGGTGGGTGCCGTACGCTTTCCCGACGTCGTCGACCGACTTGAGCGGGCACTGGGCGGGTGGCGGCCGAAAGGGACGGCGGCGCCGCTCGACGTGCCGCCGGTGTCGCCGCAGCCGCAGCCCCAGCGGCCGGTGCGCGAGGTCGAGCTGAAAGGCAAGAGCCAATCGGATTTCGTGCTTGGCCATCCGAGCATCCCACGCCGACACCCGGATTGGTACGCGCTTTCGATGGCCAATCTGATCCTGGGCAGGCTCGGGCTGTACGGCCGCCTCGGCGCAAACGTTCGGGATTCGCTGGGTCTGGCCTACTACGTGTTCAGCACGCTCGAGGGCGGGCTCGGCCCCGGCGCCTGGACGATCCACGCCGGCGTTAACCCGGCCAACCTGCAGCGTGCCATTGATGCGGCCATCTCCGAGGTCGAGCGCATGCGCCGCGAGCCCTTCACGGAGGACGAGCTGCGCGGCGGCCAGAACTACGCCACCGGCGTCATGGCCCTGCGGCTTGAGACGACCGATGGCGTCGCCCGCATGCTCCAGGAAATTGAGCTCTACCAGCTCGGCTTGGATTACGTCGATCGGTATCCGGGGATCATTCGCGCGCTGACGCGTGAACAGCTTCTTGATGCGGTACAACGCCATATCGTGCCGGAAGCCTTCGCCCTGGCGATTGCCGGCCCCGGTCGAGCACAGCAGGGGGTGTAGGGAGCACGCGGCACCGGCTGGCTCCGGTGGAAGCCGGGTCGGCCGGACACCCTGGAGCATGCCATGCCACGCTACACACCACCTACGTGTGTGCTTGCGGTCGATGTGGTAATCTTCCGCGCTGCACCGACGGAGGCGGGGCGCGCTCGGCTCGAGGTGCTGCTGGTGCGCCGCCTCAACGCGCCGTATGCCGGTTACTGGGCGATCCCCGGCGGGTTCGTGGAGGCAGATGAGGAGCCGCGCGCGGCAGCGGCGCGTGAGCTTGCGGAAGAAACCGGCGTGCGCGGTGCCCAGCTTGTCGAAAGCGGTGTCTACGCGGCGCCCGGCCGTGACCCGCGCGGCCGGGTGGTCTCCCTGGCCTTCTGGGCCTACTTGCCGGCCGGTGCACAGATTGGGGCCGGAGGCGATGTCGAGCGCGCCACATGGTTTCCGGCCGATGCCCCACCGCTCCCCCTCGCGTTTGACCATGCCCAGATTCTCGCGGATGCGGTAGCCGGCCTGCGCCGCCGCCTGCGTCGTGGCCTGCGCGCGCTCGCAGCATTCCCTGACCACCTGACGCTCAGCCAACTCCGCGAGCTCGAACACTAGCCGCCCTCGCCGGCAGCAGGACCGCTCTCAGCAGGGACCGGAGCAGGAGCCGGCGCCGGCTCAGGCCCACCAGGCACCGGCGAGGGCGCGGGCGGCAGGCCGGTCTCCAGCACCGCGTCGACAATGGGCTTGACATTGCGGCAGGCATAGTACGCGCGGGTCTGGTTGTTCCACACGCGGCTGAACTCCGTACTCAGGATGTTCAACACCTGTGGCCACCACTCGATGAAAGGCCGCGGCAGCATAGGGATCCCGGGCGCCGCTGCCCCGACGCCACGGTTCTTGCCTGCGGCAATAGGATTATCATCTAGAAAGAGTGGCTCCGTGCCACGCAGGATAGGCGTGCTTATGCCACTCTGGAGCTGCGCACCATCGCCCTCCGGCGAGGCCAGGAACTTGGCCAGCCGCCAGGCCTTGTCGGGCGCTGTCGTTCTGGCCGAGACTGCATAGTAGTTCCACTCGGCATACGTGCCGAGTTGCTTCTCGTGTGGCAGGGGATAGATATCCCACTGGAAGGTGTTTTTGATCTGGCCAGCGAACCAGGCGAACTGGCTGGTGAAGTCCACATGCATCGCCACATTGCCCTTTTGGAAGGTAAAATTGCTCCAATCCGAGGGCAACGGAGCGACAAACTCCTTGTGGATCAGGTTCGCCAGCCACTGTATGGCATCTATGACCTCGGGCTGATCGAGCAGGCTGCGCGTAAGTGTTCGATTGAACAGCCGGCCGCCGTTCTGCAGAATCCATGCCATCCACATGAGATGCCGCCCGGTCATGAGGACGCCTGCCTGGCTCATCCGCTGATTCCCGCTCACACGCGTGACCGCATGCGCTCGCGCCAGAAAGTTTGTCCAAGTCCAGGAGGGATCCTCCCATTCGACCGGAGGCAGCGGGACACCAGCGCCCTGGAAGATGGTTTTGTTCACATAGAGTACAGCCTGGCGTGCAGCGACGGGCAGTCCGAACAAACGTGCATCGCGGCGGCTGGCCTCGAGGTACTGTGGCTGATACTGATCAAGAAAGGTGTTGCCTCCCCGGCCCTCGACGCGAGCGAGCCGCACCAGGTCGAAGAGCGCGTTTCTGTTGGCCAGTTTAGGTAGCAGGACGCCATCGATAGTGAGCACATCCGGCTCAACGCCCGCCTCAATCAACGCCTCGAGCTTCGTCGCATAGTCCCGGGGCTCCTCTACCTGAGGCTTGGCCACAATATCGGGATTCTGGTCATTGAAGCGCGCCAGTAACGCCTGCTTGGCCTCAGTTTCATTTCTTGGGTTCCCCGGCACCAGCCACGTGAGTGTTGTTACCACTTCGCGTTTACTCTCTGTGGCACGACAGGCTGTAGCCGCATACGCTCCAAGCGGCCAGATGGCCGCCTGGGCAAGCGCGCCACGCCGGGTTACCACGACTGTGCGTGCACTCGTCAGATCGCAGCGAGCTACCGGCAGGGCTCCCACAGGTTGTGCTCCATTCTTGGCAGGCTGCTTTCGTTTACATGTCGAGAAACTTGAACAGCTCGCGCAGGTAGGGCGACACCTTTGCTGCGCCTAATCTTAGCATATCTATGCCACATCGCCCGCGCACGTCCACCTGTTTCACTCTAGCGAGTTCTCGCTCAAGTGCTGTGAGCGCGATGAGAGAACGGCAGGCAGCATTGTGCGGGAGCAGGTTCACCTACGCGGTGCCGGCACGCCTGGGACACCGAGGAGTCATTCTATGGGCCCGCGCCCGGCTGGGGAGGGCTCTTCGCCGGTGAGGCGCCGCTGCTGCGCAGCAAGCTCACCGGTCAGCGCCGGCACGAGGCGCCGTTCGACTGCATGCGGCTGAATCCCAGAACCATAGAGCAATAACACATACATGATGCCCAGGATTGGAAGATGGCCTAGGAGCTCCACCGGCGGGAGGAAAGGAATAGTTACGTTAAATGGCACCCACATGCCCAGGATGACCACGCGCGTGAGTACACCGCTCATGAGCAGCAGACCGATCGTTGCCTCAACGATGCCGGCGAGCAGCGTGAACTGTTCGTCCGTGATCCAGCCCCACCCCAGGAACACGCGGGCGACATTGAAGCCTGGGTAGCGCTGCAGGAATGCACTGCCGGCTTCAGGGACAAGTAGCTTCTCTGTGAAGGCGACAAGAGCGATAGAAAACCCGGTGAGGATACGCAAGGCAGCTATTGCCTCGCGCTCATACCCACGCAGCACGAGGAGACGCCGCGCAATCGCAGGCGGAGGGATCGTTCGCCCAAGGACAAAGAGCGCGATCCCGATGCCGGCATAGAGTGCCTGCTCGAGCACAGCCCAGGCGGGAAAGAGCATAAACCCCAGCATCCATACGCCAGCGAGCAGGAGGGCTCCCGCGCGGTCTCCCAGGCCGGTGATCAGAGTAAAGCCGATAAGTATCTGCAGCGCCACAAGCAGCCAGCCAAAGATCGTCGGTGGAAGACTGAGCGTGGGGATAAACAGATTACGCTGGGTGGCAAAGTAAATCAGGGAGATGCCGGTCTGCACAGCGAGGATTGTCGTGGCACACGGCTCCATATGGGCGAGGAGCTTCACTTTAGGGATGTGCGGCGATCCAGCCAAGCGCTCAACGAGGCGCAGCAGAAGAAAGAGCAAACCACTGGCTATGATAACGGCAAGCGTAGGCCACGAGAGCACGCGTTCCCAGGCAGGGAGGAACTCCTGCTGGTCCGGGATGAACCAGCGCACATGCGCTGCGGCCGGCGTCGCGGCGGCAAGCGCCAGCGCGACGCCGGCCATGCATCCGGTGAAGCGGCCAAGTCTACGCAACACGTATTTATGCCTATCTGTATACCGTATGCCTATTACGGTAATTAACGCAGGGCGATAACCATGCCGGTCGGCCACGCCGGCAGCGGCTACGTGTGCGCCTCCGGGGCCGGCGAATGCCCTTCTCCGGTGGCAGGCATGGTGAGCACCTCCCCCTGCAAGCGAGCACGCAGCTGCTGGCGCAGCTCCTCAATGCGGCGAGCGGTCTCGGAGATGCTATCGAGGACATCGCGCCGAGCCTTCATGCCCTCGTGGAGCAGGAAGGCGGCAGCCTCAGAGCGTGTCTTAAACAGCCCGGCCTGCACCAGCTCATCGATGGCACGCAGCGTCTCGTCGTTCACCCGCACCATTACGACGTTGGCGCGGCCCTCCAGCGCTTGGTTGATGCTCTCGCGAATAGTCCGGCCCAGGCTGGCCAGGAACTGGGCACTCTCCCGGCTCAGCTCGGCCACCGGTATGCGCGCCTCCCGGACCTCACGCGCCTCCGCCGCGCGGGCCGGCGTGCCTCCCGTCTCCACCTGAGAACTGCCCATCTCCTCGGGGCGCTTCTCCTCACCATCCCCATGCGTCTGTCGCGGCTCCATCACCTTTTCCCTCCATATGTACAAAATTATGCAAAAACACACAGATTATGACCGGCCAGGTAATGTACTTACATAAAGCTTTGTAAGCTGTATCCTGTAATCCTCTTACAGGATACGACGCCTGCAGCCATGCGTCAAGGCTTTTTAAGCGACAGCGTTACCCCTCCCAGCCATTCACCCCTTATGAGTCAGCGATGCACTGAGGCGCGCGGCACCGCGTGACGTGGAGGTGGGACGGGGCGTGGGCTTCGCTCTACCAGTTGGTCAGCGGCGCCGCGCTACGAAGGGGGTGCGCACCTGTGCCCGACCAGGCCACAGGGCTCCCAGCCGTTGCGGCCGTAGCCAGCGCCCGAGGGCACGGCCCCAGTAGGCCAGATCGGTTGCCGCGATGCGCAGCCGCCGCAGGGCGACATCGATGATAAAGAGCACCAGCGCAGCAGTAAGGAGGTACGGCCAGACTTCCTCGGGTGCACGGGTGACGATGCCCTCATGCCGGTAGGCCTCTGCCGGATCGCTCAGCACCCTGCCGCGGGTCTCCTCAGCAATGCGCCGCAGCAGACGCTCGTTCGTGCCGACGTTGGCGTACTCGGCCAGCGGCTGCACCACAAAGCCGGTCGTCTCCGAAGCCACTACTCTGTCACCATCGCGTTGCTCCACGGCAAGGCGATAAGCGCCCTGGTCCGGCGCAGTGATGCGCCCCTCGTACCGGCCCGGCGCAGTCTGTTGAAGAGGCACGACCGTCTCCGTGCCGGACGGCGTGAGAATGCGCGCTTCGGTGGGAACCAGGTTGCGGAACGAGAGGTTCTCTTCCAGGGCCTCCACACTGATGGCGACCGTGTTGCCATCCACCGATGTTGAGACCTGCAGGGTGCGCTCCATCGGGAAGGGCATGGTCCAGCGCACCAGCCGCTGCCAGAACAGGCGCAGGTCCGGGCGGGTCATCCAATCGCCCGCCCACTCCGGCGTCGCACTGGCTGTCCAGGCGGCAGTGCGCCCAAGCCCGTACTGCCAGTGCGCCAGAAGAGGATCACCTGCCTCGCTGATGAGCGGCACCTCAACATTGCTCTTCGGGTTTGTGCGCACGTACCCCTGGACCTGCGGCAGGGTATCAAGGTCCAGCCCCTTCAACACAGGGCTGCGATCATGTGCCTCAGCACGCACCGGCTTTTCAACCACGAAGGTCTGGAGGGCCGTACGAATCTCCTTCAGCACAACCTGCGGGATCTCGCCGGCACGATCGACGAAGTAATACCGTCCATTAGCGGCCTCAGCCCATTGCCGTAGCCGCACGCGATCGGCGTCGTTCCCAATGGCAATGGTAGACAACGACACCTGCGCATCACGAATGCGATTGATAAGCTGGTCGAAGTTGCGGTTGTAGTCCTGGCCGTCGGTGAGCAGCAAAATATGCTTCTGCCGTGCCTCGACGCGGCGCAACTCCTGCTCGGCCACATCCAGCGCCTTAAAAATGTTTGTGCCGCGGTCTGCATCGATCCTGGCGATGTTATTCTTAACACGAATCCGCGTCTCCCTATCGCGAATGGGTTCGATCCCCTTAGTATACCAGGAGGGTTCATCGTCAAAGGCAATGACGCCGAGGAGGTCATTGTCACGCAGCATATCGACCGCTTGCATGGCCGACTCGCGTGCTAACGCCATCTTCGACTCGCGTCCTTGCTGATCGCCCATACTGCCGGACTTGTCGATCACCAATACCAGTGCGACGTTGCGATCTTCTTCTTTGCTGGGCGGGTTCATACTGACCGGCAGGGCGCGCTCCAAAGGCGTGCCCTGGTAATTGCCAACGGCGTAGCTTTCCCGCCCCCCAACGACCAGCAAACCGCCGCCAAACGAGCGCACGTATTCCTCGATCGCGCTCATCCGCGGCGTATCCAGGCCGTTGCCTCCGGCAGGCACATTGACCAGCACCACCGCCTGGTAGCGGGCCAGCTGCTGCGCCCCCACCGGCACCTGCGCCGGCGTGGCGAACTCCACCACGATATTCTGGCTCTGGAGGATCTCAGCGAGCACCTGCGCCTCAGCCGGATCCCGTGCCACGACAAGCACCACCGGCTTCTCTTTCACTACCGTGAACGCCCACGCGGTATCGTTCTGGCGCACCGTATCGCCCTGCGCCGTCGCCTCCACACGCAGGCTGTGGTAGCCAAGAGGCAGGCCGGGATGGCTGAACGAGAGATGCTGCGTGCCTGTAATAAGCGTGAGTTCCTGTTCGGCAATCTTCTGGTTGTCGATCCACAGAGTGAGGCGCGTCGGTGTCGGCACGCCGCGCTGACGCAGGGTCAGGTCAATATCGAAGGGCTCGTTCTCCCGCAGCGCGGTCGGCACACGCACGCTCTCGACCGCCACGTCCGAGCCGGGACGATCGCTCGGCACAGGGACCACATCGATCTGCGTGCCCGGAGGCAGGTCTTGTAGTGCCTGCAGCGCCCTGCCGTTCGTCTCATTCCCATCCGTGATCAGCACAATGCGGCGTGCCACGCCCGGGGGGAAGAGCGACGCTGCTGTGCGGATGGCGGCAGCTAAGTTGGTGCGCTGCGTATCGCTCGGGGCACCCCACAGCGGATGCTCCCGTTGCTTTGACATGGCCTGCTCCACCTTCGCATCGCCGCCGAAGATCACGATGCCGCCGAGGTCATCCGGCCCCATATGCTGCAGGGCCGAAAGCACCCAGCCCTTCGATGCCTCTTGGACAGTCGGCGGCACCGACGCCGAGAGATCGACCACAAACGCAACCGCAAGTGAACGCGGGACGGTAGGGACGCGCAGACCCGCTAGAGCCAGCACAAGCAAGGTAGCGATGACGACATGCAACGGCAGTGAAAGGTCACGGGCGCGCCAGCGACGCGGCTCGCCGGCCGCACGTGTCTCGCGGCCGGCTCGGTGCGCCACAATGATGTAAAAGGGGATAACGGCCAGCAACAGCAGGGCCGCTGGATAGGCAAACTGAATAGTCATGGCACCAACTCCCGTGCCGGTTCCTGCCCCCCGTCGGATGATGCAGTCGGTGCGGGCGCGTCCGGCACCGCGGGCTGCTGCACGCGACGATAGCGGCGGGAGTGGTAGAGCCACCACTCTCCAGTGACGATCACCAGCGCGACCAGGGCAAGCCAGCGCCACAGGTCGGTCCCGGCAGAGACCCGCACGGTGGCGCGCCCGGGCTCTGTGCGTGGGGGCGCAGGCAGCTCGCGAGGCGTGATATCGGCCTCGCGCTCATCCACCGCCACATTGGGGGCAGGGGACTGGCGCGGGCTTAACCACTCGATCATATTGCCGATCAGAATAGGAAATGCCGAGCGCAGAACCAGGTTCGTCGCGCGCAGGTCAAACGCCACAATGATCACGTTGCGGCCCTCTGTCCGGCCAATGGAGAGCAGCGGGCCGTCACTGGAAATGATGACGTCTTGCGCCCAGAGGGGTGGCTGGATTTTTTTCATCCGGTTGATCACCAGGCCAGTCAGATCGACGGCGCGGAGCAGCGGGCTATCCTCCACCACGCGAATGCCGCGCGCTTCGCCCAGCGTCTCCTCCACCGGAATGATCTTGTTGTCCGCGGGCGGATCGATAATCAGCCAGTGACCAGAAGGCATAAGTTGCGGAGCGGAGGGGAGCCAGCCATCAAAGATCGTAATGTCAAAGCCGGCACGCTGGTAATTGGCCGGCGTGGCATAGTGCATTTCCACGCCGGGCAGGGCGGCGAGCGCCTTGGGCAGATAGCCCGAACGCTCGCTGACCAGCAACACCTTGCGCACATCACTCCGGCGCAGATCCGCCCGCGCATAATTATCCAGCAGCAGCGCATCCGGCCCGCCTGGGGAGGTCCGTGGCGGCACCTCACGGCCGCCGCTCCAGAGCCGGACCTCAATTACCCGCGTTGCCGGCGGGAAGTTGCTCAGCAACAGGTCAATCGCACTGTGCCCCTGGATCGTCTCCGTGCGGGTCTCGGCGAACCTGCCGTCCACATAAATGTGGATGGGGACATCCCGCGGCGTGCCGGCGAAATTCGCTACGCGCAGCAGGACCTGCCACTCGCTGCCATCGTGGGTCAGCCGTGGCGCGAGCGTCGTGATCGCCTGGTTATCCTCCGAGCCCCCCGTCGTCACAAAACGCACCGGCACGCCCAGGCGTAGATCGTCCGGAGACACCACCATGGCGGCATCCGTGAAGACTACCACCTCGCCATTGGGGGTGATCTGCGCCAGCGCGGCAGCGATCGATAGCGTCTCACGCAAGTTGGTGAGGGGTGTGGCGGAGGCCAGGCGCCCGGTTGGCAATGTGCTCCGCCGGACTTCCGGTCCATCGACCTGAATGCTCCGGATCGCCGCGGCCAGGCGATCGCGATCAGCTTCTTCCAGCGCCAGCACCTGGGCGTGGTCGGTCATGCGCACGACGGAAGCACGCTGCCCCGGCGCCAGCCGCTGCACCATGCGCAGGGCCTGGCTCTTTGCCTCATCGAGACGGCTCGGGCGCACATCGCGCGCCGCCATACTGGGCGAGGCATCGATCACCAGCACGAGGTGCCGCGTCAGTTGCGCCTCGCCGGGCAAAAACGGCCGCGCCAGCGCCAGGGCCAGCGCGGCAAGCACGCCCAGTTGCAGGAACATCAACAGGTTGCGGCGCAACGGCTGCCAGGGCGTCTCGCTCGTGGTCTCACGGACGGCCTCCTGCCACAGCCACAGGCTTGAGACCATGCGGCGCTCGCGGCGCGGGCGCAGCATGTAGAGCAGCAGGATAATCAGCCCGCCCAGCAGCCACAACAACTGAGAGGGAGCCAGGAACGTCACGTGATCAGCATCCTTCGCGGTCGCAGCGTATGGAACAGCAGATCCTCTAGCGGGACCGAGGTGTCCACCAGCAGGTAAAACGCCTCCCGCCGAGCGCAAAAGGCTTCCAGACCATTGCACCAGCTCGCCAGACGCTGACGGTAGCGCTCCAGCACGTGCTCATCCGTGGTGAGATCAACTGCCTCGTTACTCTCGCTGTCGATAAGCTGGAGATCGCCCTTCAGGTCGGGACGCAGCTCTGTGGGATCGAGCAGGTGGATCGCCCAGAGCTCGAAGCCTTTGTCGAGGAGGGCCTGCAGCCCATCGTACGCAGAGCCGGCCATGAAGTCTGAAAGCACAATGGCCAGCCCAGTGGCGCCACGGCGGGACGCGTAGCTCCGCAGCGCGCGTCGGAAGTCCGTCTCGCCATGTGGCCTGAGCTCGTCAAGGAACTGGAAGACGCGGAAGATGTTAGCCCGCCCGCGCGTCGGCGGCAGCGACTCATGCAGCCGGTCACTGAACGTGGTGATCATCAGGCGATCGTAGCCGGCCAGTGCCACATAGCCCAGCGCCGCGGCCAGCCGCCGCGCATACGCCAGCTTATTAAACGTCCCCCAGTCCATCGAACGCGAGACGTCGATGAGAATGTGGACGCCCAGGTTCTCCTCGTCCTCGCGCAGCTTCAGGAACAGGCGGCCGAGCCGGCCGTAGATATTCCAGTCGATCTGCCGGAAGTCATCGCCGTGGACATACTCGCGGTAGTCCGCGAACTCAATGGAGGACCCGCGGCGGCGACTGCGCCGCCAACCCTCCCCGGGGGCGCCGTGAATACGCCGCGACGCCAGGCGCAGGCGTGAGAGTTTCTGCAGCAGCGCAATGTCAAGCAGCGCTGCAGGAGACGTCGACGCAGCCATTAGTCTTCAGGAACTGACTCAAGGATCTGCTCGATGATCGCGTCGGGCTGAATGCCCTCCGCCTCCGCCTCGAAATTCAGGATCAGGCGATGGCGCAGTGCCGGCAGAGCCACAGCACGGATGTCTTCAAAGGCGACATTGTAGCGGCCGTGGAGGAGCGCCCGCACCTTCGCGCCCATCACCATGTAAATCGCCCCGCGCGGGGAGGGTCCATAGCGCACGTAGCGCTTTGTTGCCGGCGCTGCGGCGGCGTTCTCCGGATTAGCCGCCTCCCAGATCCGCAAGGCGTACTCCTGCACATGGGTGGCGATCGGCACCTCAAGCACCAGCGCCTGCATGGTCAGGATATCCTCGCCGGAGGCGACCTTCTGGACCCGCGGCCGGATGTGCTGCGTGTTGCGGTTTAAAATCTCCATCATCTCGCTGACGGACGGCATCGTCACATTCAGCTTGAACATGAAGCGGTCGAGTTGCGCTTCCGGCAGCGGGTACGTCCCCTGCATCTCAATGGGGTTCTGAGTCGCCATAACGAAGAAGGGAGACGGCAGCCGGTGCACCGTGTTCGCCACCGTCACCGTGCGCTCCTGCATGGCCTCAAGCAACGCCGACTGGGTCTTCGGCGTGGCCCGGTTGATCTCATCGGCCAGCACGAGATTGGCGAAGATCGGCCCGGGCTCAAAGCGAAACGCACGTTCGCCGTGCTGTTCGTCAATGATATTTGTGCCGGTGATGTCCGCCGGCATCAGGTCCGGTGTGAATTGGATACGGGAATACCGCAGGTCCAGCACTTCAGAAAGCGTGCGGATCAGCATGGTCTTGCCCAGGCCCGGCACGCCCTCAAGCAGCGTATGCCCGCCGGCCAGGAGGGCGATAATGGTTCCCTGCACGACCTCCTGCTGGCCGACGATGACTTTGCTGACCTCGCGGGCAATCGCCTGCGCTTTTTGCTGGAACTGCTCGACGGCAGACTCAACGGATGAGATCATCGCAGCGCTGTTATCCTTACGTGCTTGCTGATACGTTGTGAAATTGCCTCGGGCACCTGGGCTCGTGCACTCCTTCGCAGGTCAACAGATCCACCTCCGGCACCCTGTAGAGGAAAAAGGGCTTAACCGTGCACCCAGCTGGGACACCCGGGCCACCTGTAGAATACCGGGAGAATACCGGGGAGGATCACCCATTCACCGCCTCGCCGCGTTCCCCTGATCGCCCCGGCTACCCCTCTCTTAATTGTACTCAATCTCGGCATCCCCTTCGTTTTGCCCGGCAGTCCCTGGATGCCGGGCATCGCCCGAAGCGCCCCGGCTCAGCGGCGATCGTCCAGCGAGCCGAAATACTGGCGCACCAGCTGGGTCTGATCAAGCGGGACGAAGTGGCTGCCTTCGCTTGCACCGCCAATTGTGGGAGCGGCGGGCGGAAGCGGGATCGGATTAGTATCTAGGAGCAGAGGGGCACTATCCGGTGGGATTGGCCGGAAGACCGGCGGCGCGTCGCTGAGGACGCCAGGCAGGGGAACAGTGCGGGCGTTCACATTCAGGCGCGGCGCCGGCTCAGCGTTCGATTCGCCGGTGCCATCGCCGCGACCGGCACCGCCGCCACGCCCACTCCGCTCAGACATTCCCTGCCCTTGCGCGCTCTGCTGGTCGCCGCGGGCGCTCTGCGCCTGGTCGGCCGACATCCCGCCGGCTGCCCCGGCGCGGCCGCGCTGCTGGGCCTGCTGCACGCCCTCCTGTTGCTGGCGTGCCAGCGCCTCCACCTCCTGCAAGGCGCGCTCAAGATCCTGCTGCGCCTGCCCGGCTTGGGCTCGCTGCAGCAACTGCTGCGCCATCTGGCGCAGGGCCTCCTGCGCCTGCTGGTCATTCTGCTGCTCCAGGCCCTCGCCGGCCGAGCGCATCTGCTGCGCCGTTCTCGCATCGGCTCGTGCCGCCTGCTCCGCGGCCTGCTGCAACCGCTCCGCGAGCGCCTGACGCTCCTGCGGGGTCAGGTGCTGCAAGCTCTGCGCCAGCGCTTCCATCTGGCGCGCCGCACGCTCGTATTCTTGCCGGGAGAGGCTCTCCGAGAGTGGCCGGGTCAGCGCCATGTCCCGCAACGCTTTCGCCAGTTCGTTGTACGCCTTCTGGGTCGTCGCATCGAAAGTGCTGCGCTGGATCTCCAGCTCCCACTGCGCCTGACGCAGCATCGACAGGGCTTCCTCCGGCGTGATCTGCTTCTCGGCGAGCTGGCGATTAATTTCTTTAATAAGTTCGTGTATGTCCTGCGGCTGCGCGGCCTGCGCGTCGGCACTCTGGGCTGCCGACGCTGCCGGAGTCTCTGCCAGCGCTCCACTCCCCCCCTCCAGGAAAGCAGACGAGCCGGTGAGGGCCACGCTGCCCCAGAAGGGCATAATCAGAGCGGCGCTGAGCAGCACAGTCAGCGCATGCATCTGCGCAGGCGGCAGCCGCAGCGGGAATGCCTCTGCCGGGCGAATGCGCTGCGCCAGCGCAGTGGCCTGCCGCACCTGAAACACCGCCAGCGTGCTCACCGCCTCCTGCCCAGGGACAGGAAACCCGCCGGCGCGCGCCTGAAGTTCCACCGCGGTCGCCAGGCGCTCCTGAAGCCCCAGCCTGGCGTCGTACGCTCGTGCCACAGCCAGCAGCGGGAGCCGACGGCGGCTGATGCGCCAGCATTGCACAGCGAAGAGCAGCACCGCCATCGTCACAGGCGCTGCCGGGGGCAGCCAGGTCAACCAGGAGTACCCGGCGTATGCCAGCAGAAGACCCACGCCGATGCTTACCCAGGCGGCCTGGACCAGCGCTGGAAGGTTCTCGTACCACCACAGCCGACGCCGCAGCTCAAGAAGACGGGCAGTGAGCGGGGTGTCCGGCACGAGCTCCGGCGCCTGCGCGGGCGTGCGCGTGGCCGGCCAGGCGGAGAGGCGGTTCAGGCGGATCATTTCCCTCACCGTCGGACGGATTGCTCCCGTCCTTCCCCACCCACCCTACTGCGGCATGAACTGGTGCTCAGCGTCCGCACGTCGGAGCGAAGGCGGGGATGCCACTCAACCCTACAGTTCTGTCAGACATCGTGCGTAGACATTGTGCGAGCCAGAGAGCATCCTCTAGCAGGCCAGCGTGCCCCGGCACCGATGCCTCGGACACCATTGTAGCACCGTAGAGCGGGGGCAACAACCACGCCAAGCCACCCGCGGGCACGCCCAGAGCCCTTCAGGCTGGGTTTTTAGGCAATTTACAGGTTTGCAGAAGTTCCAGGTTCAAGGAGCAGTTTGGCGGAGAAGAAAAGGCGTCACCTGCCAGTACCGAGGAATTCAGGGCCACAGCAGCGCAAGCAGCGGATGCCGGCGGCGTCCAGCAGGCATGCGGGTCGCCTGCATCACATGGGCCAGCACGCGATACCCACAGCCACAGGGGCAGGGATGATCGGAATAACCGGCAGTGATCAGGTACGCCGGCTCGCCGTCGGGACGGTGCTGATCGCAGTAGCGGCTGATCTGGACAGTGAACGGGTCGAGGCGCCGCAGCACCGGATGATGGCAGCGCATGCCGCGGGTATTTGTCCCCAGACAGGTGACGCGCGTATCGTCATGCGCATCCCACAGGGCAAAGACCCAGGCCGGCCCGATCCGCACCTGTAGTATCCCGTTGTCGTCTCGCCACCAACGCTCGTAGGAGTCGGTCTCCGGGTCTCCGTAACTGCCGCGGCCCGGCCAAGCGGCTGGACGTTCCGCACTCATGCTCGCACAGTGTGCCTGGAACCGGCTTGCGTGCGCCGACGCCTCCACGCGTCTCCGGCCATCTACCGCCCCATCCAGTATACGCAATATCCTGCACGCGAGCACGGGTGAAACGCGGCATGGCAGCACAACGCCTATCAAGATCAGCCGCGGCAAAATCGGGAAAAATCCCCGATACGCTCTGGCGCGAGCTCTCGGTATACTTGGAGCTTGTGACACAGGAACAACACATACAGGAGCTGCAGAAGCGATGATGCGACACAGAGCACCCTGGCCCTGGGCAGTGCTATGTGGTCTTCTGCTTGCCGGTTCAACTGCCTGCACTACTCCTCGCGCGACGACCGAGTTCATTGTGCGGGCGCGTGAGTTCGCCTTCGAGCCGGCAAGCATAGCGATACCGGCGAACACGCCTGTGCGCATCGTGCTGGTGAACCAGGGATCGGTCGAACACGACTGGAAAGTGACCGGGCTGCGCGCCCGGATTCACCGTGAGCAGCACGCCGGGGGACACGGTCAGGCCAGCGCCCCCGGGGAGATTCACCTGCACGCGGCCCCCGCCAGGCGCAGCACGATCGAGCTCACCGCCACGCAGCCGGGCACCTATGAGATCGTCTGCACCGTGCCCGGGCACCGGGAGGCCGGCATGCAGGGTACGCTGACCGTGCGGGTGAGCTAACTCCCCGCCCGGCCCAGCCGGCGCAAGGGTTGCCGGCCTTGCTCATCGCGCCAAGCCTCACCAGCGGCATACGGATGATAGCTTTGTGGAAGATGTTATTCTCGGGCTCGCCACTCTCCCGAGCCAAAAAACCTCGGCGATCCCATACTGGCTTACCGTAGGACAGTGGCGAAATCGTGCTCGAGAGTAACCAGGTGGGCTATTGGTACCACGGCGTGCTCGGAATGGCCTGCCATGCTCGCGCCCCGGCCGCGTGCAGACCCTAGCCACGGACACAGGCGGACTTTGGCACCACCCTGTACTTCCCAACATTGACGCGCATAGAAAGCATGAGTTAGGATAGAGGTAGGATAAAGGAGATCATCGATAGGATAACGCGTGGTTTAAGTAACTGTCGCCTCTACAATGTGTTATTTAAGTCACAATTGATGTGCTGGTGACATATGCGTTTTAAGGGGTGTGGCTCTCCAGGCGATGGCTGCTGGTCAGGATATTTTCCCTGCGGAGTGCGGAACGCAATGGGAGGGCCACTTCTACAGGTACGCTCATGTTGAAGATCAAACAGTCCACCGTGTGGTGCTTCGTAGCTGTCCTGCTACTGTGCACTGGCGGCAGCGTCGCTGCCGGGCCAGAAGGGGAGCCCGGCCAGCATGAACTGTCTCAGGCCAGCGCACCGGAGGGCTGCGGAGACATGGTGGCCGAGGCAACAGCTATGGCGGCAGGGAGCCAGGCCGCTCGGGTGATACTGGCTCAGGCTGCTACGCCTATGAAGAGACTGACTGAGCCGGTCGGGCAAGAGGCAGACGGGTATTCGCCACCTATGCTGCAAGTGGCCACCCACAAGGCAGCATACCGCCTGGATGAGCCGATCACAGTCTCCATGGCTAACCAGGGGACCGAGAGTGTATACCTGTTGCAAGGAGACGCAATGCAGGCAGGCGTGACGGTACAGCGCTTCGAGGATGGGCAGTGGGTGCTCCTGGGCGGTGCTGCGCTTGATGACCCTGCCGGCGTTCGCATGATCCCGCCCCAGGGTCGTGTCTCCCTCGTGGTCAGCCCGACTGTGGCCCAGCCGTCCATCCAGGGACCAATCATTGGGAAAACCTCCCCGTCGGTGTTTGAGGGAGATCTACGCACCCTTCCCCCTGCCCCAACGCCAAGGCTGGACCAGCCTGCCCGCGAGGTACCGCTGGGCATTCTCCCTTCCTCCTCCACAGGCCCGACCACTGCAGGGATGCCTGGGAGCGCGCTTGGCCCCGGCACCTACCGGATACAAGTACGGTATCTCGCCGGATCCGCTGCTGAGAGCAGCCAAACTGCCTGTTCCAACGTGTTTATCATCACGGACTGATCGCTCAGGCTATCGCTACGCCTGCGGTGCTGGGCTATAAGCGCGTCTCTTCTCCTCCGCCTGCGCTCTGTTCATCTCCGGGCCTTCTTTCTACTCATCTCCGGGTGCTACAACTTGCCCGTCCTTCCGTGCTCAACGAATACGCCACCGGCCGGGCAGGAGCATCCACCCATCTAATCCGACAGACGTACGCCTTCGAGCGTACGTTTTGGGGCCTATCATCCGCCAGGCGTACGCCTGCACACAGCTACAGGCCAGCCAAAATCATCCTTGATTCAGTCTTCTGGATGATGTGTACCTCATTACGTTGTTCTAGACTGGTCTGGTGTTCTTGGCGTTGGCGCCGCTCTCGCAGGAAGGAGAAACAATATGCACCCTTTGCCCCGGTCCCCTGATCTTCGGCATGTCCCGAGGGGAGTCGGCATGATTGCTATGGCGCTCTTCACCGTCCTTCTGCTCCTTGGGCACGGGGCGATGCAGCCGGAGGTCGCCACCGCGCAGCAAGGGCGCGGTCCGTATGTGAGCCCGCCGGTGAAACCCGTGGTGTTCGATAAAGACTTGCGCACGCTCCCCAAAGCACCGCCCGGCAGGACCGACCGGCCCGAGAAGTACCCCTGGGCATTCAGTCACAACCGTCTTCTCCGACCGGCACAAGCAGTCCCGGCTCGGGTGGTAGCCTCATCCCAGGCCAGCCGGCAAACCCCACCAGTGCGTCGGTGACGCCGGCCGAGTTTCTGAACCCTAATCCCAACTTCGCAGGGATTGGGTATACGGGCCTGGTGCCGCCCGATCCCGTCGGCGATGTAGGACCAAACCACTACATCCAGGCAGTGAATGCACAGTTCCAGGTCTTCGACAAGCAGGGCACCTCCTTAGCCGGCCCGGCTAACATCAATACGCTGTGGTCAAGCTTGCCCAATGATCCCTGTTTCCAGAATAACAACGGCGATCCCTACGTCCTGTATGATCACCTGGCCGACCGCTGGGTGATCAGCCAGTTCGCGGTACCCAATGGCTTCAATAACCCGCCGACATGGCAATGCATCGCGGTCTCGCGGACAGGCAACCCGGTTACCGGAGGCTGGTACCTCTACACCTTCCAGTTCAACTTCGGGCATGATTACCCGAAGATGGGCGTATGGCCCGACGGATACTACATGAGCTCGCAGCAGGGCTTCTCCGGCGGGAGCCTGAATGCCGTTGTCTTCGACCGGGCAAACATGCTGAACGGCAACCCGGCGACTTTTCAGGCCTTCACGCTCGCTCAACCGGCGCTGATCCTGCTGCCGAGCGACCTGGATGGCCCGCCACCACCGCCTGGCACGCCGAATTTCTTCGCCCGGCATGTCGATGGCGGCCTGTGGGGCGGCGTAGACCGCGTGGAGATCTATGCACTCAGCGTCAACTGGCAAAATCCGGCTGCGTCTACGTTTACGTCAGTGGCGTCGCTCAACACCGTCGCCTTTGACTCCAATCTCTGTGCAGGACAGAACCTCAACGACAACTGCGTCCCCCAGCCGAACACGAACGTCCTGCTGGAGACGCTCCCGCACTGGGCGATGGGCCCCCTGCAATATCGCAACTTCGGCACGTACGAGACGCTCGTGTTCAACCACACGGTCGACGTTGATGGGAACGACCACGCGGGCATTCGCTGGTATGAGCTGCGTCGGCCCTCCGGCGGAGCGTGGTCGATCTACCAGCAAGGCACCTTCTCCCCGGATGCCGGCGCTCCGGGTCTCGCCGATGATCCGCATCGCTGGATGGGCAGCATCGCGATGGACAAAGCCGGCAACATAGCGCTGGGGTACAGCGCGTCGAGCGGCACGCTCTTCCCAGAGGTTCGCTACGCCGGCCGGCTGGCCAGCGACCCCTTGGGGCTCCTGCCCCACGGTGAGGTGACCCTCGTCGCCGGTGGCAACTCGCAGATTGCCAACGGCAGTCGCTGGGGCGACTACTCCGCCATGCGCGTCGACCCGGCTGATGGCTGCACCTTCTGGTACACGACGCAGTACATCGCTGGGGGCGAGCCCTTCGGGACTGGCAACGGCGGAGCCTGGGCGACCAGAATCGGTGCCTTCCGTTTCCCGACGTGCAACCCGGCCGACCTCAGCATCACCAAGGTGGACCGGCCTGATCCGGTGAGCGCCGGACAGTCGCTCTTCTACGATGTTACTGTCACGAACAACGGGCCAGATGCTGCCACCAACGTGGTGGTGACAGATGTGCTGCCAAATGGTGTCACATACGTTACAAGCACGATTCCCTGCACAGCTACACCACCGCCGCCGACCGAGCGCACCTGTACGATCGGCACGCTCGCTGCCGGCGCATCCAGCACCTTCACCATTGAGGTCAAGGTCGATCCTAGCCTGCTTGTTAGCACCGGTGGCTCAACCAGCATCACCAATAGTGCAGCGGTGACGGCGACCCAACTGGATCCGAACACCGCGAACAATACAGCGACTGCGACCACCGTCGTGAACGAGTTGGCCGATCTGCGCGTGCTGAAGGAGTGCAAGCCAGACCAGCCCAATAAGCAGCTGGCCGGCACAGAGACCTTCTGTGAGATCTACGTGGACAACCTCGGGCCCTCAGACGCCCGCACCGTCGTGGTGACCGACCGCATTATCAGCACCACACCCATCACCATCACGGCGATCACATCAACCACGACGACCGGTACGCCGGCAACCTGCCCGGCCACCCCGATTGGCCCGACGACCGCCACCACCCTCACCTGCACGGACACGGTTCTGCCGGCTGGCGCACGTGATACGATCAAGGTCACCTTCAAGGCCAATGACGCCGGTGACGTGGACGACACCGCCTCCGTCTCCAGCGCCACGCCCGACCCGACGACGGCTAACAACACCGCTGTGGGCCGGGTCAGCTTCAGCGCGGTGTCCGATCTCGTCCTGGCGAAGAGCGACACCCCTGATCCGGTGATAGCAGGGACGAACCTGACCTACACGCTCACGGTGACGAACAACGGCCCCTCCGCAGCCGCCAACGTGGTGGTGCACGATGTCCTCCCGAAGCAGGTGAGCTTCGTGAGCGCTACGCCGAGCCAGGGCTCCTGCCAGTCAGGCGTGGTGCCGGGCGATCCCGCCAAGCCGCTTACCTGTACCCTGGGAACGCTGGCGAGCGGCGCATCTGCAGCGACCGTCACCGTGGTGGTCAAGGTGAACGCCGACGTGCCTGCTGGGACGATCCTGGTGAACAACGCTGATGTCAGCAGCGACAGCACGGATCCGGACACGAGCAACAACGTGCGGACCGCGACTACGACGGTGAACACCAGCGCTGATGTTGCCATCGACAAGACGTCCGATGCAGCTACGTATAAGCCATCGACCCAGGTGAAGTACCAGATCACGGTGACCAATAACGGGCCGTCAAAGGCGCTGAACGTCGTGGTCACAGACAATCTGCCGGACATCAAGCAGGCCATTTACCAGTCAGACACTGGTGGCTGCGTGTTCAGCACGCCGACGACGCTGGTGTGCAACCTGGGCGACCTGGCAGTGGGGCAGAGTAAGACCTTCTTCATCTATGTGACCATCAAGGGGGCGCAGGGCACCGTATCGAACACGGCCTCGGTAGCCAGTTCCACGCCTGATCCGACTGCGGGCAACAACACAAGCACGCGGCAGGTGACCATCAAGGGCAAAGCGTAAACGCCGCCTGCCAGCGGCCTAAGCGGAGGAGGCTCCCACCGGGAAGCCTCCTCCGCTTAGCCATCCCGGGCTGATACTCCGCACGAAACAAACTACTCTTTGATGCCGGTGCATACCCCGCTCCAGGCCGTCGCGCAGGGGTACTGCCAGGCAGGTTAAGCCTCCGCCCGGCCAAGCCTGTGCAAGAGGTCTTCGACCGCCCACTGCCGCCCTGTCGTGCGCAGCCGCTCCAGGAACGGCTCCAGGCGGTTACGCACGTACCACGGCCCGCCTTCCTGCATCACCGTCAGCATCGGGTCAGGGACGGCATCCGGTCCGGAGAGACACTGTTGCCACCAGTCCATCAGCAGCCGGTCGCAGGCGGCGACGGCATCGGGCCGCCTGCCGGCGAGGTCGGCCGTCTCGTGCGGGTCCTGGGCCAGATCGAAGAGCATCACCGGCTCGAACGGGTGATGGCCGGGATGGTAGGTCCTGATACAGAGCCAGTTGCCCGTGCGCACGGCCCGCTGGCAGGTCCAGGCGCCCTGGCCGAGGACCAGGAACTGCCGGCCCTCGAACGGCTCGCCGCGCAGGGCAGCGGCGAACGAGCGCCCGTCCCAGCGCCGAGGCACAGGCACGCCAAGCAGCTCGCACAGGGTCGGCGCCAGGTCAAGCTGGTAGACCAGCGCCTCGCAGCGACCCGGCCGCGTCACGCCGGGCCAGCGCACGATCAGCGGCACGCGACAAGTTGGATGATCTGCCGTCTGGTGGTCGCCGTAGATGTTGAGCTCGCCCTGATTCTCTCCGTGGTCGGCGCTGAAAATAAACGCCGTCTCCTCGAGCACGCCTAGAGAGTCAAGCGTCTCCAGCACCTGGCCGATATGATCGTCCATGTACCGGATGCCGGTGTCGTAGCCGTCGATCCAGCGAACGTAGTCGGCACGCGTGGCGATCTCAGCCGGCATGCGCGGGAACGCGGTGCGGCGCTCCGGCTGGTCCCGCGCCGACATCGGCCCGTAGCTCTCCCAGTGGCGGTGGATGGTGTCTTCGTCCGGCCAGGCCGGTGCCGGCAGCCCCTCGAACGGGGTGCCGTACTCAAGCGGCGTGCGATAGGGCGTGTGTGGATCCCAGTAGTTGATGTGAAGGAAGTAATGCTCCTCACGGCCGTGCGCTTTAAGCCAGGGCAGCACAGCCGCGTTCACCTCCGCGGCGATCTCCCGGCCGTTCGCGTTAGAGTGTTTGTGAATCTCATCCCAGCCGGCGTAGAAGTGCCAGGCCAGATGGCGCTGGGCGAACGTCGTGAAGGTGATGGTACGCACGCCGGCGCGGCTGAGCGCCATCGGCAGTGGCAAGAGGTCCGGGTTCGTCATATGGCCGTCGCCGGGGTAGCGCATGCGCGCGGCCGTGCCGCCGTGGCCGACCACGCCGTTCTTGATGCCGAAGCGCCCGCTGAAGAGCGCCGTGCGCGATGGCAGGCACGGCGCATCACTGGTATAGCAATTGGTGAAGATGACGCCTTCGGCGGCGATGCGGTCGATGTTCGGGCTCGTCGCCCGTCCGGTGGCCTGCTGATAGCCATAGCAGCCTAGGTGGTCCGGCCGGCACGAATCCATATCGATGTAGACGATACGCATGGCGTGCACCTCTCACGTTGGATCTTTCGCCAGGGACACACGATTATCTGTGGGGACATGTGAGTATACGCCTTCCCCACCGTGGTCCCATGTTGCTACGCCCATACAGCCCGGCCATGTTGTGCCTCTGTGGCATCCGGAGGCCTCGCAGCATATTGCACCAGGCCAAGATACACCGGACGGTAAGGGCACGCCATCTCGTGCCCTCATGGTAATCAAACCCCTCAACGTCTTCCTGACCGGATGCACCGGGCGGCAGGGGCCCGGCTTGCCGCCGTGCCGGCACCCGGGCCGACACGGACTGTACGACGCAGCATGTAACCGTCGTAGAGGCACGGCATGCCGTGCCCCTACGAGGCATCACGTTCGATGACCGGAAATTCCGCCTGTATGAGTTCTGCATATTTCAGGCCGGTGCCGGTATTGAAGAGCACGATGCGTTCGTCCGGGCGCAGGACGCCCTGCCGCAGGAGGCGCTTGGCCGCGGCCCATGTCGCTGCACCCTCGGGGGCGGCAAAGATGCCCTCACACGCCCCCATCTCTCGCATGGCCTGGAGAATCTCCTCGTCGCTTACCGCCAAGGCAGCGCCGCCTGACTCGCGAATGGCCCGCAGGATCAGGTAATCGGCGATGGCCACCGGCACACGCAGGCCGCTGGCAATCGTCGAGGCGTTCTCCCAGGGCGGGGCGTGCTCCAGCCCCCGCTCGAACGCCCGCACGATCGGTGCACAGCCGGCAGCCTGGACCGAGATCATCCTGGGACGCCGTGAGCCGATCAGGCCGAGGGCCTCGAGCTCCGCGAAGGCCTTCCACATGCCAACGATGCCCGTGCCCCCGCCGGTGGGATAGATGATGGCATCCGGGAGGTCCCAGCCGAACTGCTCGGCTAGCTCCAGCCCCATCGTCTTCTTGCCCTCGGCGCGGTACGGCTCTTTCAGCGTCGAGACATCAAACCAGCCCTCGACGGCGGCCTTGCGGCGCACGATGGCGCCACAGTCGTTAATGAGGCCGCGCACCAGCGTCACGTGGGCGCCGTAAATCACCCCTTCTTTTTTGTTAAGGTCGGGGGTATCTACCGGCATGTAAATGTGGACTTCCATACCTGCGCGAGCGCTGTAGGCCGCCAGCGCAGCGCCGGCGTTGCCGGCCGATGGCATGGCGATCTTGTGTACGCCCAACTCCAGCGCCCGTGACACAGCCGCGGAGAGCCCGCGTGCCTTGAAGGTGCCGGTCGGGTTCAGGCCTTCGTCTTTCACGAAAAGCGCCGTGCAGCCGAATGCGGCGCCAAGGCGCCGCGCCGGCAGGAGCGGGGTGTCCCCCTCGCCGAGCGTGACGATGTGGCGGGGATCGCGCACCGGCAAGAGCTCCCGCCAGCGCCACATGCCGCGCGGGCGACGAGCCAGGTCCTCGGGCCGGAGCGTTCGGCGTGCCTGCTCCAGGTCATAGCGCGCGAAGAGCACCTTCCCGCAGGCGGGGCATACCGTGTGCAGCTCATCGGCGCTGTACCTGGCAGCGCAGGCGGTGCACTCGAGAAAGGAAAGGGCACTGGAAAGCTGCACAGTCATGTGTGCCTCTGGATGGTGGGGTGGAGTGGAGCCCCTCCCCATCCCGCCCGAATAGTGTACACTAGCGCGCCGAACCCTGCAGCAAGCTCAGGAGGCGATCAGCATATGCGTCCAGGTGTGGTCGGGCTCATGCCGCGCGATCCCCGTGACATCACGGCTGAGACAGCGGCGCGCGTTCGCGCCCACGGCTTTACCGGCGTGACCGTGCGTATCGAGCAGCCGCTTGACGCGGAGCAGGCCGTATTTGAGCGCGCCCGCCGGGTGCTGCGCGACGGCGGCGTGCAGGTTGCGCAGGCGAACCCGAACTATGAAGTGCTGGTGCATCCGGATCCGCAGCGCCGCGCCCTCGGCATACGGCAGCTTCAGCGCGCCTGCACCGTGGCGCGTTGGCTTGGCGCAGGCAACGTCTACGTCCGCCCCGGCAGCCTCAATCCGGCCGGCCCCTGGACCCCGCACCCGCAAAATACCCGCCTGGCTACACTGGAGCGGCTCATTGCCGGCCTGCGCGAGGTAGTGAAGGCCGCCGAGCAGGAAGGCGTGCCGCTGTGCCTGGAAGGCGGCGCGGTGTCACCTCTCGATACCCCTGAGCGCGTGCGCGATGTCATCGAAGCCGTCGGCTCACCCGGGCTGCGCTTCAACATGGACCCGGTGAACTTCGTTGGTTCCCTTGCCGATGCGTATAACACTACGACACTGGTGAACCGGCTCTATGACCTGCTGGGGACGTACGTCATCTGCGCACATGTAAAGGACTTCCGCGTAGAGAGCCGGCTGCTGGTGCAGATGAACGAGTGCCTCTTGGGAGAGGGCCTGATGGACCAGGAGACATTCTTGCGCCGCTTCGAGACGTGTTGCCCCGATGGCTTTGTGATGATCGAGCACCTACCGGACGAGCGGATCCCGCAGGCCAAGCGGAACCTCGATGCTATCATGGCGCGGGCTGGGCTCGCCTGGAAGGACGCGCCGGCCGTCTGACAGACGTCACCCCAGCCATCACTCTTGGGGTACTTCCACAGGCCTTCGCTCGCGCACGCTGCGGTAGATTGCATCGGCCAGCAGCACGGCGCGGAAGCCGTCCTCGGCCGTCACCGGCGGAGGCGTGCCGGTCAGGATCGCATCGATGAAGGCGCGGTCCTCCTGAGCATAGCCGCCCTTCTGGGCGAAGGTAAGCTGCGCGTAATCATGCACCTCGGTCTCGGCGTCCAAGCCGTGAGAGAGGGCAACGCGATCGAGTTCCTCGATGACAAGCGTGCGGTGCTCGCCGTGAAGCTCCCAGCGCTCGAAGGGGAAGAGCCAGCCGGTGTGCGCGCACGTCGTGAGAGTGCAGAACCGCCCGTCGCGCAGCGCCACAAGCACAGCAAAGTCATCGAAATCGCTGTAGCAGTTCCTGGCGGCGAGGGCATGCACCCAGGCCACTTCGCCCAGCAGCCAGCGCACCAGGTCGAACTGATGGATGGGCGTTTCATATAAGAACCCGCCGGTGACCTGGGGATCGGCGGTCCAGGGCGGCCGCTGAAGCTCGCCCCGGTTCATTTTGATATCGGCAGAATACGCAACGAAGCCGTTTTCCAGGGCGCGCCGGGCAAACTGATAGACCGGCGCAAAGCGCCGGCTGTGGCCGACCTGGCAGAGGCCGCGGGCGCGACGGGCAACCTCCAGCAGCGTCCTGGCGTCTTCAACCGTTGTGGCAAAAGGCTTTTCGAGGAAGACGTGGATCCCCGCCTCCAGCGCCTGACGTGCCATGCACGCATGCTGCACGTTCGGAACGCAGATGTAGATCGCATCGATACCCAGATCAAGTAAGCGCGCCGGCGCATCCGGGCCGCTGCACGCTGTCGCACCGACGCGCGCCGCCAGCTCCTCGGCGCGCGCCGGCGCAGCATCGCCTACTCCGACGATCTGCACCCGCGCATCGCTTGCCAGCACCTGCACATGCACGCCGCCAATATAGCCCGCCCCCAGGATTCCCAGTCGCAGCGTCATGCCCATCACCTCTCCCCAGTGCCCCTGCCGTACACCGACCCCTGCCCTGTGCGCGTGGAGGATCTGTAGCGCTGGTCAGCATACCAGACGGCGAGACAGGCGACCAAGCTCGCCTGAGTTCCTACAGAGGGTTCCCGCGAGCGCACACAAGAGACACTTCGGGGCAGGAGAGCCCCCAATCGCAGAAGCTTGCACATGCGTGCCGCAGGCTTCCAGGGGCGGGAACGGCAGGACGCCGGCAAATTCCCTCAGGAGCGACGCTGCGGCGGCTGCCAGCTGTTGTCGCGCTCGACCAGCTGCACCTGTTGGTCATACAGCACGTCCGGGCCGGCATTCGCGCCGCGGACCTGGTCCCCGAAGCGGCTTTCTACGATCGTCGCCAGCGAGCTTCCCAGGAGGGCCACTCCGGCGGCCGCACTGTCGCTCACCGCACTATTCTGGAGCGAGAGCACGCTGTCCTGGACGAGCAGCATGGCCGGTTGCTCGCCTGCCGGGCCCGGACCGCCGCCATAGCGCAGCACGACGTAGGAAAGCTCGGCCACGCCCGGCGCGCCTCCGGCCGCAGTGATGCAGAGGCATCCCCAGTCCCCCGGCTGCGGGGCACGCTCGCTACGATCACGGGCCGCGCCGCCCGCGGGATCATACATCGAGGTGAACAGGATGGGCTGCGTCGCACTGCCGATGGCGCGCAGCCGGCCGCCGTCGATACGCAGGCTGGCCCCCGGCGCGAAGGTGACCACGGTGCCGGGTTCAATGCGCAGCTCCATGCCCAGGCCAATAGTCACCATGCCACGCACCAGGTAAGGTCCCTCGGCAGCCGTCAGGACGGTTTGTCTGGTGATAGGCACCTGTGTGGACTGCGGCGGAGCGGCGCCGGGCACAGCGGTTGCCGCTGGCGCAGAAGCAGTCGCCGCTGCTTGATCGGCCTGACCGGCGTCCGGCCGGGACATGCGCGCCCGCATCTCAGGGTAGACCGTCAGGGCAATGACGATCACGGCGCTGATCCCCAGTGCGACGACGCGCCGCCACTCCGCCGCACCGGCCAGGAGCGCCGGCAGGCGCAGGAGAGCGCTGCGCATACGCGTGCCGGCACGGACTAGTGCTGGCACCGAGGCACTTGCCGCCCTCGGCAGACGTGCCCCATGGCGCACCCAACCGTCGACGATCGTCGCAAGCCGGGGCGCCGCTCTGGCCGGGAACCGCCGGGCATACACTGTATAGGAAATAAGCGCTGCCATGGCCGGCGCAGCGTACGACCACCAGGTCCGCAGATACCCGCCGGCAGCACGTCTGAGTCCACCACCGCCGGATGGCACGGGTTCAGCCGCTGCCATACCGGCGGCCGGTGCAGGGGCGTGTGGCCCGGCCGCGGCGCTCTGCTGCGGGCGCACCACCGGACGTTCCCGCCAGGTTGCCGGTGCCCGGCCGCTGCGGGCTGCTGCTTCCAGTGCATCGGCAAGGATGTAGCGCACCTCAGGCTGCCCGGGGGAGAGCGCCCGCACTTGCGCGGCCAGCGCCCGTGCCAGCGCCGGGTTCGCCTGTCCGAGCGCCTCGACCTGGGCGATCCACCGCCGCCGAATGCGCGTGCTCTCGTAGCTTGCCATCTCGACCTGCCAGGCCACGCGCCCGGGATCGCCCAGCGCTTCCGCAGCGGTGTCTACCGCCGGCACATGCTCCTTAGGCCGTGCCGGCGCAAGGGCAAGCGCACAGTATCGCCCCAGCAGCTCATTTTGTATCTCCTGGGGCACCAGCTCCTGGCCGTGGATGGCCAGGAGTTCAAAGAAGGCCAGGAAGTACCGGGCGGCCAGATCCTCCTGGTGGCGTTGGCTGCAGGCAAGCGCAGCGGCAATTGCATAGTCGAGGAGCCGGCGGACGAGCGCCAGGCGGCCGGCTAGCCCGGTCGAAGCCATCTCCACTGCCTGGGCCTGCAGGAGGGCACTCCGCAGCAGAAGCCGTAACGCATCGCCGGACTGCTCGCTCGCCCCCCGGGGTGCCCCAACCTGCTGCGGCAGGTCAACAGCGGCCTGCTGCAGATCGGCCAGCAGCAGCCCGGCGAAGCGGCGCGGCGAGACGATGCGCCAGACAAGCGAATGCTGCGTATCGAACTGCCACACGCCCTGCTGCCAGGAGATCGATGATGCGGCCCCCGGCCTGCGCACTGCCGCGCCTGCTCCTTAAATTCAAACTTCTGACTAAGAGCTATATGAGGCTCTAAGAGAATAGGTAAAGAAGGCCGTAAAGGCCTTCTCCAGCCTTCCTGCCGGCTAGTGTATCACCGGAACACCGTGTCTGGCATCCAGGGTCTTCTTCTCCCTCCAGGTGGTTTTCACCATAGGATCTAGGCAGTTTCCCCGAAGAACCGGGTATTTTACGCCCTCACGCGGGCCCGATAAACAGACAACCCCATGCCTGCAGCGATGAGTCCGGCATAAAAGGATAGGGAAATCACGGGCCACTTGAGGGGAATGCCCACTTGGCAGACCTGCAGGCATTCAGCACAATGCAGGTGACACAGACGAGGAGACTCGGACGAGGTGATACGGACGTAGGTGCGCTTCGTCCGTATCGGGATGGCTGCGGCGCGTCGAGCGGCGTTTGGCTGCCACGCCGCTTATCCGGCTCGATCCCTGGTATGGTACCCCGCCTGGATCGCAGATAAGCCAGGTGCAGTGATCCCCGGCTCCACCCGGCCGGTCAGTTAGAGGTTCGCGCAGCATGAGACCGCTCACCGTGCTGGTTGTTAGCAACACTCCTCTCTTCCGCGCCGGCGTGGCGCATGCGCTCGGCGCAGACCAAAACCTGCGCCTCCTGGAGGGGCTGGAAGCGCTGGAGGGCTCCCCGCGAGCCACGGACCGTGATGCCATCGACGTCATCCTGGTCGAAGCCGACGGCACGTCCGATGACCTCAGCGTACAGATCGCCCATCTGCAGCGCCTGGCGCCCAAGGCAGGCATCCTGGTGCTGAGCAATGGAGACGATCTTCAGCACACGGTGGCCGCCTTCGGCGCCGGCGCACGCGGGTTTGCGCGCATTCCCACGCTGCTACCCGACCAGCTGCGCGCCGGGGTGCGGGCCGTCGGCGCAGGGAGCTGGTGGATGTGCCCTGAGACCACGGCTCTGCTGGTGAGTCGGCTGCTGGCCCTGCGCCCCCATCTGGATGACCTGCTGCGCACCGGGGGGGCACACGGCCTGCTTTCGAAGCGGGAGCAGCAGGTCCTTGAGCTCGTTGCCCAGGGGGCTAGCAATAAAGAGATCGCGGCAGCGCTGTACCTCTCTGAGAATACGGTCAAGACCTACCTGCGCCGCATCTTCGAGAAGCTGCAGGTCGACGGCCGGCGCGAGGCGGTGGAGAAGGTGTTCCACACCCCACGGCCTCCCAGTTCGCCTGCTCGCGAGCCGGTAGACCGTCTGGCTCGTACTGCTTCGTGACGCCGGTTGGGTGACAATTGTTCTCTTCCGTGTCACCCATGACCCGCGGAAGAGAGCCGTAGGCACTGGCGGGACCAACCACCTCGCCTGCCACATCGGACGGACAGCACCGCCCCGCGCTGCCCGTCCTAGGATCTGTTTCCCCTGTCCATGCCCTTGCCTGCCCTCCCCGACCACACAGGGTGACTCGCCTAGCACTCCTATTGGGTGATCTCTCGGGTGATAGCGGCGTGCACTGTGTGCAGACGATGGGCTATGTGTATCGCCTGATTTTGCCAAAGCGGGTTGCCCCATCTGTCACCCAAAGAACACCCGGCAGGACGCTCAAGCAGTCTCCGTGCAGGTGCTTTCGCCGCCGCGCCGACGACGCCATACTGGCACTGTCAGCGACGGGACGCGCTCGACTTGCACGGGCGCCCCGATCCCGGCGGTCCATCCGGAACTGTGATCGGAGAGTTCGGTACGATGGCACGCACAAACATCCCGGTCGCCGGGGCCCGCGGGACGGCCGCCGCGCAGGACGGCTCCCCCCGCGGGCGCGATCCACCCGGGGACGGAGCGGTTTGCCGGCGCCGTCCCCGCCGAGCCGGAGGAGCCGGCTCCGGCAGCAGACTCCCTTTCGCAAAGTGCGATTCGTTTTTTACCTCATTACTTTACTTTTATGTAAGGATATGTAAGGAGCGGTAGGATATGGAAGACCGTGGTGCGAAACGGTGGCTCGCCCTAGTCGCCGCCGCCAGCGCAGCGCTCTCCCTGGCGCTGCCGGCGCTGTCGTCAGCCGATAGCTTCCGCATTCGGCGGCTCGACGATGGCAGCGCGGCGGCGATCGGCCAGGCAACGCAGAGGACGAGCCAGGACCAGTGGGGCATCTCGAAGGCCTGGGGCGAGCAGGACGTCGATGTTGACCAGGAGGCCTCGAACAAGGGCGCCAATATCGGCGTGCAGAAGAGCTACGTCGATGCCGATAGCAAGGCTATCAACGCGGCCAAGAGCGGCGACGTCAAGTCGGTGGGCAACGCCACGCTGGTCGTGGTCGCGGCCAAGCAGTCGGCCTCGGCCAACGCTTCCGGCAACAACTCCGGCGATATCACGCAGCTCAACAACGCCGGTGCGTCCTCGACCGGTAACAATAATGCCAACGGCGGCAACGCCAGCGCCAAGACAGGCGATGCCTATGCCGACAGCGGCTCTATTGACGTTCAGTCGGGCGACGCCAAGAACCATGGTGGCAGTGGCGGGAACGCCGGCGCGGCCGTGGCTGTGGGCGGCGCCAATGCTATCCCGATCGCCAGCGGCAACGCCCAGTCAAGCAACACGTCCAAGGCGGGTGCCTGGGGCGGTGGCACCGGCGATGCCGACGGCGGGAAGTCCGCCTGCGTGCCGATCGCTGCAAGCGGTGATACCGGCAATGCCAGCTCCAGCGGCGGGAACACCGGGAATAACACCACCGGGAACAGCAACTCCTCCAACAGCGGCAATGCCAGCAACACCGGTGGCGCCGGTGGTGCCGCGACGAGCGGCGCCGCTGGAAGTGCCAGCAATGGTACCTGCACCAGCTCGGCGAACGGCGGCTCGACCGGCGATGCGCCGACGAGCGCCCAGACCGGCCAGAGCAGCGCGCAGGCGACCGGCGGCAGCACCTCGACCAGCAATAACACCGCACCGGCGACCGCCACCAACACCGGCGGCGCGGGCGGCAGCACCGGCACCGCCAGCAGCTCGGCCAGCAACACCGGCAGCACCGGCGGTAACACCGCAGCCAATGTGGCGAGCGGCGGGAGCGCCAACGGCGGAACGGCTGGTCACCTGACGGCCGGCGGTACGACGGGCGACAACTTGGTCGGCGCGTATGGCAATGCCGGCGGCACGGCGGCGAACAGCCTCGGGCCAGTCTATGTCAAGACCGAGGGCACGTCCAACGCCACCAGCGGCGCGGCGACGACCAACGGCGGCGCCACGGCCAGCACCGGCGTGAACGTGACCCAGTCTCAGCCGCAGACGCTGAATCAGACGGCCGGGAACAGCTCCACGGTCGATCTGGATCAGCGGGTGCGCTCGCGGCTGACCCAGGATCAGCGAGCCTGGCCGAGCCTGACCAATACCACTTCAGCGTCCGGCCAGAGCAATGATCCGACGACTACGACGACGAACCAGGTCTCTGTGAGTGGCAATAGCAACACCACTAATGTAAATCAGCAGCGACCGTGACGTCGTAGCGTCGTCCGCTTGGGCGGCGATGCGCCCGGGGCTTCCCCTGGAGCGCATCGCCGTTCCACCGGCAGCGGCGCCGAGGATTTCCCCGACGTCGCGGAATAGGCCGGGGCAGCGGGGGCGGCCGGGTAGCCGGCATGGACGGGTGATGAAGGGTGGACCCGCCGGCGGCACGGCGCCCCCTCTGTCCTGTATACCTCGCTAGTGGTCTGCAGGGCTACCGGCGAGGGCAAACGCCGTAGCTGAGCTACGGCCGGATTGGTGGATAGTATGGCACGCTCAACGTTCCTCACACGTTTGCTTACCGGCCTCCCCCCCAGTACCGCTCGAGGGTGGGCGGTGGTGTTGGGAAGCGTGGTGCTCGCAGGCATGCTGGGGCTGTTTGCCGTCGCAGCCTGGGCCCATGAGCCTGCCGACTCCGGCGATACCGGGGAGGAGATCAGGGCCGCGCTTACACCGGCCTTGCCGGACGCTCCAGAGATCGCCGCCGAGGCGTCTGCTGCGGCAGAGGCGGCCCGGGCAGCAAGCACCATGCCCGCGGGGGACACGCTCGCCGGTGAGCAGGCCTCCGTCGGCCACACTACTGCGGTGATCCAGAGCCAGCACATCGAGGATCGCGGCGAGTCGGCAGCGCCGGGCACGGGCGGCTCAGCATCCACGACGTCGATCCAGCAGGTGACGCGCGCCGGCCAGGTGGAGATCGGACCAGTGCCGCCGGGGGCAGTGCGACGGACCTTCCTGGTGTGCCTGCCGGCTGATCCGGTCATCGCGCAGGCGATCGGCCAGTTCATCGCCGGACGGAGCTTCAGCGCCACCCTGCGGGCCCTGCCGAATGGCTGCGCAGAACTTATTCTAGACGTGAACACCGCAGATCCGCCCAGCGTACAGGGCACGAGCACACAAACGAGCATCCTCAGCGTAACCACCACGCCGCGCGGCTCGCAGGCGTCTGAGCGGATCACCGTGCAGATCTCTACAACGGGCGGCACGACTACGGCGGTGATTTCGAATACCGTTCCCCAGCTCGATCTGACGCTGCCCGAGCCGAGCCGGCGGGCCCTCGAAGGCCTGCGGCACGGCGATCGGTCCGACCTGCGGCGCTTCCTGGATGAACTGCTGCGAAACAACTGAGCCCAGAACGCATCTGGACACCCCCATCACCCTGGCGGCAGACAGCATGGCCGGCCAGAGACTGAAGCAATAGAGGGACAGGCGATGGCCCGTGTGACCCGAGCGATCCAGAGAAGGCGCTCCCGGCAGGGACGCTTCTACCCCAATAAGGGGGTGGACAAGTAATGTCTACCCCGTCGTTCGGGCGCGGCCGTGCTGGAGCCGCTCGGCACCAGGGCTGGGTGCGCCGGGTTGAACGTGTGGCACAGTCCGAGGCCCTGCGGGTCGTCGCCCTCGTTACCCTGATCGCCAGCGCAATGCTGGCCCCGGCAACGCCGGACCTGCAGGTCAGTCCCATGGTCGGAGCCGCCGGTGTCACCGCCGTGGCGACCAGCCAGTCCGACGGCTCGATCACGCAGTCCTCTCAGTCGCAGACGACGACCAGTCAGTCCAGCAGCCAGTCGCAGAGCACAAACACACAGTCCACACCGCAAAGCCAGACTACGCCCCAGCCAACGGGAACAACCCAGCAGACGTCTGGACAGACTACGGTCTCTTCATCTCAACAGAGCACCGCAACGACCACAACTCAGCAGACGGTTTCGACCCAGGCCACGGCAACGTCGTCCGCACCGACGACGACCCCTTTGTCCGGCCATACCCCAACCGCGACAACGTCTACCGCAGCCGCAGCGAGCCCGTCGGCGACAGCGGCGCCCTCGACCACAGCCACGAAGCCGCCGGCTACTGCTACGTCCACGCCCGGCGCGACGATCACTCCGGCGCCCAGCCCGACTGCACTAAGCAGCACGACCGCCACACCAACGCCTGTGCCTGAGCCGTCCCCGACCGCATCGCCGGGGACCGGTCTGGCAACGACATCGAGTTCCAGCACAGCGCAAATCCCGACCGCAACCGGCACGGCAACACCGGTGTCGGCGTCGCCGACTCCCACTGGAACGCCTACTCCGACGACAACCGGCACGGCAGTCACCGCCACCGGCACAGCCACACCATCCCCCACGCCGGCAGCGACCGGCACGGCCGCGACGGCCACTGCCACCGGCACCGTGACGGTCACGGCAGGGAGCATGGCTGCGGCCACGCCGTCCGTCTCACCGACACCTACTCCTACGCCCTGCGCGCCGCCGACAGCAACGAGCACGCCGCGCGCAGGTGAGGCATCCCCGTCTACAACCGAACCGACTACAACCGACCCGACGATTGCCATCTGCGTGGATAACTCCACCACAACGTCTGCGTCGAGCGGTACTGCCGGGGCCATCGGCGCTGCGGCAACGAACCAGCTTGCCAACACGCAGTCCTCCACTGCGCAGAGCAACGGCGGCAGCGGTACCACCACAACGTCCAACAGCTATACCGCGGTGGTAACAGATGCCGGGGCCGTTTCCGCCCAGTCCGGATTCGCCGGCGCAGTAGGCAGCACGGCGAGTACGACGATCGATACAGGGGGAACACAGCTTACGGCGTCGGCATCCAGTGGCCTGCAGATCACGCCGACCTGGCCGCCGGGCACAACCCCGACCCGAACGGCAACGCCCACGCCGACACGGACGCCAACGGTTACTCCTACCCTGAGCGGGACACCGACCGCAAGCCCGCTGGTGTCGAGCCACACGCTGACCATCACGAACAGCAGCACGACCCTGGCTCAGTCGGGCGATGCCAGAGCTGCCGGGGTGATCGCCACCAACAACGTGTCCACATCGAGCACGACCGCGGTAGATGTCAAGGGGAAGAATCAGGGTGGGATCCAGGTTACCACGGACACGCAGGTGAACGTGGCCAACGTGGGCCTCGCATCGGCCACCACCGGGGATAGCCGCGCTGCTGGGGCACCTGCCAATGTGACGGTGTCTACCACCGCCCAGCCCGCCGGACCTCAGGCCGCGGGAAGCACGACCACCGGAGCGACAGGCGGCACCGGGGTGCTGGTCGCTCGCTCCGGCGATGTCGTCGCCGTGGGAAACACGGTGCAGAATACCCTGGTCGGGGAGCAGACTGCGTCACGCACGGTCACCGGCAGCACCGGCAGCGGCGCAACGCTCAGCAACACGCAGGGTGTTGCGCTGAGCAACAGCGGAAGCGCCAATGCCGTGTCGGGCGTCGCGTGTGCCCAGTGCCAGCAGGCAACAGCAGCGAGCACGCCTCCCCCGGTGCCGGCGCCGACTCCCGGCTCGATCCTGGCGCTCAACAACCAGAGCCTCACGGCAGCCGCAAGCGGCGACGCGACTGCAGCCGGCCTCATTGCGCGCAACGACGTGCAGTCTCGGTCCAAGGTGAATGTCAGCGTCGAGGGCGACAATTACGGCCTCATCAATGTGGTGGTGAAGTTTATCACTAGGATCTTGAACTGGGGCGAGGCCACGGCGCGCAGCGGCGACACACGTGCCACCGGAGCTCCGGCCGAGGTCGTCATAGGGCCGGGCGGCACAACGCCCGCAGGGGGGGCGACCGGCGCGGAAGCCCGCTCAGGTGATGCAACGGCGATCGGGGCGCGCGTGGAGAACCACGTCGCTGCTTCGGGCAAGACAGACGTTGTCATTGAAGGAGACAACCGTTCGCCGCTGAAGATCGTCACTCGGCTCTTCGCCAAAGTGTTCAACTTCGGGCGCGCAGCGTCGAGCACGGGCGATGCCATAGCACGCGGGAGCACCGGCTCCGGCAATAACCAGGCGGTGGCCCGCAGCGGCCGGGCAGACGCTCTCGGACTGGAGGTCTACAACGATCTCCAGCTCAGCTCGGAGGTGAACGTCCGTCTCAAGGGCTCGAACTACGCCCGTATCGACGTCGAGGTGTACGTCGAAGCTGACGTGTGGAACGAGGCGTATGCCCATGCGCAGAGCGGCGCTGCGCTGGCCGAAGGCGGCCCCGCCCGCGCCGGCGTTCCAGCTCGCACCGTTTCCGGACGGGATGAGGGGAACAATGACCGACCGTCGTCACCGAGCAGCGCCGCTACGGCCGGGATGACTCCAACTGCCACTCCTCGGAACGTCGCCCGCACAGGTGAGACCCTGTACGTGCGTGCAACTACCGGCAGCGCTGCCCAGGCAAGCAGTGGAGGGGCCAGCGGCACCGGAGTCAGCAGCGCGACCTTGTTGACCACCGACCAGACTGCACGGTCAAACAGCCCCGGCACAGGGCGGAAGCAGAGCGAGAACACCACGTCCCTCGACCTGTTTACCCTGGGAATGAGCGAGGTGCGCTCCGGCTGCGCCCGCACGGGCACCCTGGAGATCTGCCCCTCGCCGACGCCTACGCCAAAGCCGCAGCCCCCGCAGCAGGCCACTCAGCTGCAGGGTGCTGATAATTCTGGTCATAACACCGCCACGCATGAGGACGGCGAGCCCGGCCGGGACGGCAAGCAGGTGCGCGGGCCATGGCTCACACTCTCCGACCTGTCCGCCCAGCCCTGGCGGCTTGTCTTCGCCCGTCCACGCATGCTCGGCATGCCGGGCCAGCTCCCGCGCGTGCCGGCGATCGCTGTGGTGCGCCCCGCCCCCGCGCCGGTTCCGCAGCCGGCGCCACAGCCCGCCGGCCTGTGGGAGAGCGCTGAACCGGCGATCCTCGCCATGCCCAGCGGGCTCGTCGTTGAGCGCGGCGGGCCTGGTAGCATGCCGGTGCCGGGACAGGTCCACGCGACCGGCCTCGGCCGGCAGCCGGCAGCGCCCCCTGCGACAGCCGCGGGCACAGGCCAGGTGCAGGTACTTCCTGCAGCAGTGCTGGAACAGCCGGCCGCGGCAGAGTTGAGTGCCGGCCCGCCTCCGGCAACCGACGGCGGCACCATCGAAGTGCAGGCAGGCAGTCCTCCCGCGCCGCCGGCCACGGCGCGGCCACTGGATCTCACCTGCCTGACATGGTGGAGTCTCCTCATGCTTTTAGGGACGCTACTCTACCGCCAGCGGCTACGACTTGAGACACTATTCCAGCGGGTGCGCTGGCGCCGAGCCCAGCTACGCCCAGGCTTGCTCGCTGGCCGGGAGGACCAGGCATGATGCATGTGCGGGTGCACGTGTTCACGTGGCTGATCGCGCTGCTCTGCGCGCTGTCCGGGGTGACGTTTTTCTCTGTTGAGGAGAGCGCCGCCGGTAACGACTGGATCGGGCTGACCGCCATCACTCCCTCTGTACGGGCTGGGATCCAGGCGGGACAGCCACAGACCTTCCAGGCCACCGTGCCCTACCGCCTGGAAAGCGCCGCCGAAGGCATGGTGGTGTTGTTCATTTTTGAAAACGATAACCCCGACTCAATTGAGCAAACTTCTACCCCGATCACCGTGCGGCGCGGCTCCGGACAGGTCACGCCGACAATCCGGTACACGCCGCCACGGGTCGGTGTCTACAAGATCAGCTTTATGGTGGCTTTGTTCCGGGATCCCCAGACGATCCTCGCGAGTGCCGGCGGCGGACCGGTGCCGGTCAATCCGCCGGAGGATTACCTCGCCTACGCCCAGGCGGTTAACGCCTTCAATAACGGGAACTATCAGGAGGCGCTCCGCGGCTTTTCCCGTGCAATTGAGCTCTACCCAGGCATGCGTGACTATTACCACTGGCGCGCCGATACCTACGTGCAGCTTCAAAACTACGAGGCTGCGATCGCCGATTACACACGGGCCTTGGAGATCATCCCCAACTACCGCGCCGGCCTGGTAGCCCGCGGCATCGCGCGTATGTGGCTGTATGACTGGGCCGCGGCGATCAGCGATTTTTCCGCGGCCATCGAGCAGGGCGCCCGCGATCAGTGGACCGCATGGGCGCATCGAGGCCGGGGGATCAGCCTCGCCGCTCTGGGACAGCGCGAGCAGGCGATCGCCGACTACCAGGCGTACCTGGCGCTTGCCCCGCAGGCCGAGGACCGCGAGCTCATCCAGTCGTGGATTGCGGCCCTTCAGGAGAGCGCCTCAGCCGGCTAACCGGCTGAGGCGCTCTCCACCGGTTACGAATCTGTTCACCCCACTGCAATGCGTCCACGGTATTGATACGGGGAGCTCGGCTATGGCATGCTTCACGGGAGCGCGCCGGAGCCTGCGCGCGGGCGCGGCGTCAATAGCGGCCGCTCCTCCCGCGCGTCGTTGCCCATGTCGGGCTCATCCGGTACAATCCAGTGGAAGAAGTCCGGCCGGTTCGTGAAAAGCACGCGGGTTGGGCGAACAATGTTCGGCCCGATCTGCCGGCAAGGAGTTTGAGCATCGATGCGTGTCTTGCTGGCCACACGCTATGCCGGCTTCTGCGGCGGCGTAAAGCGCGCCTGGGAGCTGGCACTCCGAGAGGCAGCACAGTCGCCCGGTCCGGTATATCTGTCGGGCGAGCTTATCCATAACGGCCCGGCGATGCGTGAGCTGTATGAGCGCGGCCTGCGCATCGTCAAAGTAACGGAAGGGGACAGCCCCACCGAGGGAACGCTGATCATGCGCGCGCACGGCGAAGGGCCGCGCACATACGAGCGCGCCCGCGAGCTGGGGCTGCGCATTGTCGATGCGACCTGTGGCATCGTAAAAGCCGTGCAGCGCCGCGCTGAACAGCTCGAGCAGCAGGGGTTCCAGGTTATCCTGGTCGGCCACAAGAAGCACCCCGAGGCGCTCGCCACCGTTGCGCATACGAAGCACGGCCTGATCATCGAGACGCCGGAAGAGGCCGAGCAGCTGCCCCACTTCGAGAAGATCGCTGCCATTGCCCAGACCACGGTGCTGGCCTCAGACTTCGAGGCGGTCTCGGCTGTGCTGAAGCGCAAGTGCGACTACTTCGAGGACCAGGGCCGCATCTGCGGCTGGACGGTGAAGGCGCAGGAGGAGGCGGTGGAACTGGCCCAGCGGGTGCAGGCCATGGTGGTTGTCGGGGGCAAGAACAGCTCGAACACGAAGATGCTCGCCCGTGTCTGCAGCGAACTTGTGCCGACCTATCATATCGAGACGGTGGATGAACTCCAGGCCGCGTGGTTCGAGGGCATCCATACGGTCGGTGTGACCGCCGGGGCATCGACCCGAGACCAGGATATCCGCGCGGTGGTGGAGTGGCTGCGCCGGCACGGAGAGCCGGATGGTCGGCTTGGGGAGCTGGAGGAGGTGGGCGAGCCAGATGAAGAGCTGCACGCCCGCATCATGGCCGGTGCGGCGGGCAGCCTCATGGCCGGCGCAGCGGAGCGGGCGACGCATATTCCGGTGGGGCTTCGCCGGAGTGGCCGGCCGGACCGAACGTGATGGGGACAGGAGGACGACGCGCATGAGCGCGATCACGACGAATGGACGCGATGGAGCGCCATCCGAGGGGCTGATCCGGCGCCGCATGACCCGGCAGGTCTCGGTGGGCGGCGTGACGATTGGCGGCGGCGCGCCTATCCGCGTACAATCGATGTGTAGCACGGACACCCGCGACGTCGAGGCCACCCTGGCGCAGATCGAGCCGCTGGTGCAGGCGGGCTGCGAAATCATCCGGCTGGCCGTGCCAGACCGTGAGGCGGCGAAGGCGTTCGGCAAGATCAAGCAGCGCTGCCCCATCCCGATGGTGGCGGACATCCACTTCGATTACGAGCTGGCACTGGCGGCAATCGACGAGGGCGCGGATAAGGTACGCATCAATCCGGGCAACATCTACCAGAAGGCCGGACGCAAGGGCGTCGAAGCTGTGGTGCGCAAGGCCGCGGCAGCAGGGATCCCGATCCGCATTGGTGTGAACAGCGGGTCGATTGAGGCGCGGCTCCTGGAAAAGTACGGCTACCCGACCCCCGAAGCTGCCGTCGAGTCTGCCCTGGGCTACATCCGCACCTTCGAGGATCTGGGCTTCACCGACATCGTCGTCTCGGTGAAGTTCAGCGAGGTGCCGGACATGATCCGTGCCTACCAGCTCCTCTCCGAGGCAGTGGATTATCCGCTCCACCTGGGGGTGACAGAGTCAGGCACTACCTTCAGCGGTTCGATCAAATCGGCTATCGGCATCGGCACGCTGCTGTGGCAGGGCATCGGTGACACCATCCGCGTGTCGCTCACCACGAACGACAAAACCGAGGAGGTGCGCGCCGCTTATGAGATCCTCAAAGCGCTCGGGCTGCGCACACATGGGCCGATGCTGACGTCCTGCCCCGGCTGTGGCCGTGCCGAGGTGGACCAGGTAGGGCTTACCTTGCAGATTGCGAAGGCCCTCGAAGGGGTGAACAAGAACGTGCGCGTCGCCGTGATGGGCTGCGTGGTGAATGGCCCGGGTGAAGCGCGCGAGGCGGACATTGCCGTCTTCGCCGGCAAGGGAGTCGGCGTGATCGTCCGCCGCGGCAAGATCCTGCGTCGTGTGAAGGAAGAGGAGATCGTGCCGGCGGTGCTGGCCGAGGTCGAGCGCTGGGACGATGCCGCGGTGGAACAGGAGGCCCAGCACCAGCTCCCAGTGCTCCAGAGCCCGCTGCGGAACCCCTGAACTTCTTGCCCGAGCTTCCAGAGGCCTCGCTGGAGCTCGCCGCCCATGCCCTCTGCCCGGCTTCCTCAGCCGGGCAGAGGTGCCCTTCCACCGGTACGGCGCTCGCAGACGTCCAGCCCAGGCGCTCCTTTAAGCAGGCCTGCATGCCAGTCACCGGGCGACCCAGGCGATTCCACCAAAGGCCCCGGTGCGATCGAGCAGGCGCGGCTGCCCGCCGCCGGCAGAGACGATGTACAGGCCGCCGGCGGCAGCGACGGCCAGGGATGTACCGTCCGGTGACCAGGCCAGCGAGGGATCATCTTCCAGCAATGTGGTGAGCCGGCGCACGTCGCCTCCGTCGCGCCCGACCACGAAAACATCCATGGGAAGGCCATGGGCGTATACAGCCGGAGTGTGGGAAAGCCGGCCGAGGAGCTCCATGACACCGGCGAGGGCGCGGCGAGCGGTGTTCGCCACCTGCTGAATGCCGCCGGAGGCTGGGGCCAGCGCGGCTGCCGCGGTGGGTGGCAAAACGTCGCTCATCGCTGAAACTGGACGAGCCGCGGCGCTCAGCGCAATCCAGCGTCCGTCTGGGCTAAAACGTGGCCAGGCAATCGCCTCGAGCCTGCCCGGCGGCAGCACCGCGCGCTCACGGGAGATGCCGGTGCCATCGGCAGAGAGTTCAGCGAGAAACAGGCCGGCACCCTGCTCGCTGGTACGCACGTAGGCCAGGAAGCGTCCATCGGGGCTCACGGCCGGCATGGCTGCGTCCGGCACCACCGGTACCAGGTTTCCGTCTGCCAGCGCCACGCGCACTACGTCGATGTGCTGTCCGGTAATCACGGAGTTCTCGTAGCTCCAGGTTGTGGCGGTGGCGTAGAGGGCGCGGCCATCGGGATGCCAGATCGCATTCTCCAGCCTGCCGCCGTACGCCTGCGGGGGCAACGCAGCCAGCCGGCGCGGGCTCTTTCCATCCGGCCCGGCGAGATAGAGGGCTGCCTGGGGCAGAGCGGCCGGCGTAAATGGCCGGGTAGGATCGATCCGAGGTGGCGGCGGTGTCCGCGTAAACACCAGCGCTTTACCGTCCGGCGACGGCGCAGGGTCTTGGTCAAAGGCTCCGCGCTCCGGCTGCGTGAGCCGGCGCGGGGCCGATCCATCGAGTGGCACTGCCCAGAGCGCGCCGTCACGAGAAACGAGCAGCCGCGCCCCGGCCGGCTGGTTGAGCAGACAGCCGGAGCCCGCCAGCGCCGTGGCCAACAGACCGGCCACGCTGCCCAGCCCGGCGCGGCGAGTGAACCGTCCCTTCAGCGCTTCCACACCCATGCCCCCTGTGCACAGGTATCTGCACGAGCACTGGCTCGATGCGGCAAAGACACCGAGCCGTTGCCCCAGAATTCCCTCCAGGGTCTCTACGATAGCAGATTTCACCGATTGATCCCCAGAACGTCGGTGCTCAAACAGTTGTGTATCCCCCAGCGGCGCCGGAACCACGGCCGCCGCCTCATTCCCCTTCTTCCAACTCCTCCAACAAGTCTCAACGAGGAACTCTTCGCTTGGGCGCCGGTACCGCAGCCGGCTATAATTTACGGGACATATTCCGGCATTCCTGGATATGGGCAGGTTTCGCGTAGGAGCGTCTGCGCAGCACCGCCGGACGCTCGCATGCCGGGCCGTGCCCATGAGCAGCACAACAGGGCAACACAGGAGTACTAACCATGCCGAAGCGAACGTACCAACCCAAGGTACGCAGGCGGCACCGTGTGCATGGCTTTCTTAAGCGCATGTCCAGCCTCAGCGGCAGGCGCGTCTTAAAGCGCCGCCGCCTCAAGGGCCGCAAGCGTCTGACGGTTAGCGATGAGTAGAGAGTAAAAGAGTACGGCGCAGGCACCTGCTCGGGTCCGACAGGTGTCTTGGCGCGAGGCTTCCTGAAGAACGCATTACCAGGTGTCCTGCTTAGATCGTGTACCGCCAGCACCGGCTCAAGCGCGAGGAGGATTTCGCGCGCGTGCGGGCCGAAGGCCGGTCGTGGTCTCATCGTCTGCTGGTGCTTGTCGCCAGGCCGAACGAGCTGGGCTACGCCCGCTTTGGCTTCGTTGTCCCGCGCCGGCTGGGGAAGGCCGTTGTGCGCAATCGCGCGCGCCGGTTGCTGCGCGAGGCGGCACGTCTCTTGCTCCCGATAATCGAGGGGGGCTGGGACATCGTGCTCATCGCGCGCGAGCCTATCCGCGGGCTGAAGATGCAGCAGGTGCGTGACGCGCTCGAGCAGACCCTGCGCCGTGCAGGGATCGCTCGGCCAGAAACCGCTCCGCCACCGGCCCGCGAGGAGTCCGTGCCATGACGGCGCTTGCACTGCTGCTCATCCGGCTCTACCAGCTCACGCTCTCGCGGGTGCTTCCCCCGTCATGCCGCTTCTATCCTACCTGCTCCCAGTACGGATACGAGGCGATTCGGCGGTATGGTATACTCAAGGGCGGTTGGCTCACGGTGTGCCGTCTAGCACGCTGCCATCCCTTCCACCCCGGCGGCTACGACCCGGTGCCGTAAGACGTCGAGGCACAGCAAGGGCCTGGTTCCCGAAGGATTATTCCGTTCCAGTGCAGCTGGTATCGCTCCAGCATTCCACAGGTAACGAGCTAGTCAGGTTCAGGTTTCAGAGAAGGAGACTCGTTTGGGCGCTCTCTGGGAACAGTACATGGTCCAGCCCCTGGCGCAGGGGCTGACGTTGCTGGCCGGCCTGACCGGGAGCTACGGCTGGGCCATCGTGCTCTTTACCATTATTGTTAAGCTTGTGCTCCTGCCACTCTCGATCAAGCAGCAGCAATCGATGCGACGGCTGCAGGAGCTCCAGCCGCAGCTCCAGGCGCTCCAAAAGAAATACGCCAAAGATAAGGAGAAGCTGGCGCAAGAGCAGATGCGGCTGTACCGCGAGGCGAGGGTGAACCCCGCCGGCGGCTGCCTGCCGTTGCTCATCCAAATGCCCATCTTGCTTGGCATTTGGCAGGCGATAACGTATTTGCAACACCACGACGGCTTTAACGCGGGGTTCCTGTGGCTGCCCAGCCTGGCACTCTCCGAGCACGCGCTGTGGTCGCAGGGGGTCTGGCCGGTGCTGACCGTGCTGAACATCCTAACGCAGTGGGTGCTGCAGCGCATGATGACCACACCCACGCAGGACCCCCAGCAGCAGATGATGCAGACGGTGATGCAGCTTATGCCGATTTACATCGGCTGGCTGGCGTTCAGTTTTCCCGCTGCGCTGGCGCTCTACTGGCTGGTCAGCAATATCTTTGGCATCGTGCAGCAGTTTATCTTCACCGGCTGGGGGACGCTGCTGCCGGCACATGTCCGGCTCCCGCGCCTGCTCCGGGGCGGTTACCTGTTTCCTCCCCTGCAACCCGCTCCAGGCCAGGATGGCACGACAGAGAGTGTGGCCGGCATGTCCCCAGGCGGACGCCAGCAGCCGGGGGGACAGGCGGCCGACACGTCCGAGCAGGCCGGGGTGCGGCGCCGTGAGCAGCGTCGCTCAGGCGTACGACGGTAAGTATACGTATTGAGGGCTGCTGTGCAACCGGTTGAGTCATCGATTGAGGTCACCGGGCGGACGGTGGATGAGGCAATCCGTACCGCCCTTACTCGCCTGGGCAAGAGACGGGACGAAGTCGACATCATTGTGCTCAGCCAGGGTAGCCCGGGCCGAATGCTCGGCTTCGGGGCCGAGCCGGCCCGAGTGCGCGTCTTGGTCCGCCCGGCTGCCGTCCAGAACACCTTGACGGCAGAGCGTGTCCAGGATGGGCAAGAGGGCGAAGAAGACCTAGAGCAAGACGAAGCGGGCGCACCGCCGGTGCATGAAGCTGCCGCAGTAGGTGAAGAAGCGGCCGGTGAAGAGGAAGAACTGATCGCCGACGTCGCGGCGGATATGCTCCAGGAGATGCTCGACCTGATGGGCCTGGATGCCGAGGTCGAGATCACCAGCGACGAGCCACCGTCGCTGAACGTCGTCGGCGAAGACCTTGCGCTCCTGATCGGCCGCCGTGGTGAGCACCTCCGCGCCCTCCAGTTCTTGCTTAACCTGATGGTCAACAAACAGACCGGCCGGCGCGAGCGCATCATCGTCGATGTGGAGAACTATCGGGAGCGCCGCACCAAGCTGCTGGAGGGTATGGCCAAGCGGGCGGCCGACGAAGTGCGCCGGCGCGGCATCCCTATCGTCCTAGAGCCGATGCCGCCGGATGAGCGGCGTATCATTCACCTGGCGCTGGCCAACGACCCGGACGTGACTACTGAGAGCATCTACGAGGATGAGAAGCGTCGGGTCGTGATCAAGCCGCGGCGCCGCCTGCCAACGCAGCGGTGAATTCCGGCGGAGCTCCCCAGCCCCTTCCCGACTATGTCGCCGTCGGGCACATCACCCAGGATGTGCGCGATGGTGGTCTGGTCTTCGGCGGCACAGTCACCTATGCTTCCCTGACTGCGCGTAACCTGAGTCACCATGCTGCAATTGTCACTGCACTGCCCGACGCGGTCCTCCACGACGTTGCCTTCGCGGACCTCTACCGCGGCATCGAGGTCCATGCTCTGCCCAGCGAGCAGGTGACGATCTTCGAGAATATCTATACGCCGGCCGGGCGAATCCAGTACCTGCGCCGCCATGCCAGGGTCCTCGACCCGACCAAGGTTCCGCCCTACCTGCTCCGCGCCCCGGTCGTCCATCTAGCGCCCGTGGCCCAGGAGGTTCCGGTCACTCTTCTGCACCACATCGATCGCCACACCCTGGTCGGGGTCACTCCCCAGGGCTGGATGCGCCGCTGGGATGAGACAGGCCGGGTCTGGCCTGAGCGGTGGGCCCTGGCGGAGGAGATTCTGGCTCGCGCGGATGCTCTGGTGTTCAGTGAGGAGGACACTGGCGGCGACATGGCTGAGGCGGAGCGATACGTGTCGCTGGCCAGGATTGCCGTGATCACGCGCGGAGCGCGCGGCTGTACGGTCTACGTCCGCGGGACACGGCCCCTGGACCTGCCGGCGTTCCCAACGCGGGAGGTCGATCCCACAGGCGCCGGCGACGTGTTCGCGGCAGCGTTCTTCCTTAAGCTGGCCGAGCGGAACGACCCTGAGATCGCTGGCGTCTACGCCAATTGTGTGGCCTCGTTTGCCGTCGAAGACATCGGTACCCGCGGCATCCCCACGCGAGAGCAGGTCGAGGCGCGGCTGCGCGCTTTCCGCTCGACGGCAGCAGCGCGATACTCGTGGTAGTTTTGCGCGTCTTTCAGGCCCGCGTGGAGAGCGAGTTCAAAAGAAAGCGCGAGGGGGACGGACACAGTGCGCCTGATCCGCTGGGCCGCACATGCCGTGCGCGCCTGCATCGTCCTGGGCGGACTGGGCTATGCGACTGGTGTCGCGGTGTTCTTGAGCCTGCGTCTGCTGCCGGGCGGAACGCAGTACGCGCTGCACGTCGGCTGGGTGCAGTTCCTCGATACCTTTACGCTCTACCTGCTTCTCCCCGGGCTGGCCCTGCTCCCGGTGGGGCTTCTCCTGCGTTCACGCAGCCTGCTTGCCGGCGCGAGCATCCCCTTATTCGCGCTGGCCTTCCTCTACGGGGAGCTCTTCATCCCGCCGACATGGCGTCCGGCCGCCTGGTCTCACCCCGCAGGCAAGCCGGCCGCGGTTCTGACGGTGATGACCTTTAATACAGGGATGGGCAACACGAGCCCTGATCGTATCCTCCGGCTTGTTGCCCAGGAACGGCCGGATATGATTGCGTTACAGGAACTCACCCCTGTGCTCTCCGCCGGGCTCGCGCGCGCTCTGGCCACGGACTATCCATGGCAGGTGCTGGCGCCTGAAGAGGACCATTCTGGCGTCGGTGTGCTGAGCCGCTACCCGATTCCTGTCCACGAGACATTTCGCCTCGGCCCCTCCGAACATCTCGCCCAGCACGTGGTGCTTGACGTCGATGGCACGGCGGTCCACCTGCTCAACGTCCACCTGGGCACGCCCAGGTTACAACGCCGCGCCGTTCCGGTGGTATCTCCAGAGGCCGGCCGGCTGATCGCCCTGCTTCGCCGGATCCCGCTGGTCCGTGCCGGCGCGACCTGGCTTACCGCCCCGGCAGAGGTGCTTGACGACTCTCACGATCTCCGCGCGCTGGTCAGACGCCTCGAGGATGGGCGCATCGCCCCCGAACTCGGCACCTCGCTCCGCCGCGCCCATATCCAGGCGCTGCTGACGCGGGTGCGCGCGATCGATGCGCCGCTGATCGTCGTCGGCGACTTCAACATGGTTGACCAGAACGCCGACTATCGCCTGCTGACCCAGTACCTCCACGACAGCTACCGTGCCGCCGGCTACGGCTTCGGGCATACCTTCCCGCGTCCCGGAGCGTTTTATTTCCGCTCGCGGCGGCTGGTTCTGCCGCTTTCACTCGTGCGCATCGACTACATCTTTACCTCGGGCCACTGGCGCGCGCTGGGGGCCCATGTCAACACGCACGGAGGCTCCGATCATTTGGCCGTGCTCGCGCGCCTGGCCCTCTACCGCTGAGTGCTACCGGCCCTGCAGGCCTGCTCAGGCACCACAGCCGATGAACGTCTTGAAGAAGACGGCAGGTTGACGCACCGGCGAGTGGCCGTTACACTCCCCTGTGATCACGTTCCTGTCGTACACAACACACTGCATTCGACCAGAGGGGAGCCTGCCTTCCATGGCCGATCGTCTCCGTGTTCTCGTCCTGCCGCCGGAATCGCTCTGTCGTGAGATCTTCCAGCCAGGAGCCCTGGAGCGGCTCCAGGCCCAGGCTGAGGTGATCCTGAACGAGAAACCGGGCAACTGGAGCAGTGCCGAGCTGGCTGCCGCTATTCCCGGCGTCGATGCGGTCATCGCAAGCTGGGGCTCGCCGAAGTTCGACGAGCAGGTGCTGGCCGCAGCAGACCGCCTGCGTTTCATTGGCTACGCCGCCGGCAGCATTAAAAACATCATCCCGCCGGAGGCTTTCGATCGTGGGATTGCTGTCAGTCACGCTGCCGACCTGATCGCCGATTCGGTGGCCGAGCTCTGCCTGGGCTACATCCTGATGATCTGGCGACAGATCCCGCAGTATGACCAGGCAATGCATGCCCATCGCCCTTGGCGAGAGATCACCGCGCAGTACGGCTACGGGCGCGGGCTGTACTACAAGACCATCGGCCTGATCGGCTGCGGGATGGTGGCACGCAAATTTATCCGCCTGCTCAAGCCATTTGAGCCGACCATCCTGGTATACGATCCGTATCTCTCCGACGAGCGTGCTGCAGAGCTTGGGGTAACGAAGGTAAGCCTGGAGGAACTTTTCGAGCGCAGTGATATCATCAGCAACCACCTGCCCACCACCCCGGAGACCCACCGCATGATCCGTGCCGAGCACCTGCGACGCATCCGCGATGGGGCGCTGTTCATCAACACGGCGCGGGCGGCATCGGTCGATTACGATGCCCTGTTAGAAGAGCTGCGCACCAATCGCTTCCAGGCCGCGCTTGATGTCTTTCCGCAGGAACCGCTGCCGGAGGATAGCCCCTTCCGCGATCTGCCGAATGTGGTCCTCACGCCGCATCGCGCCGGCAGCACGATCGAGTCACGGCAGCGGCTAGGCACCGCGATGATCGACGAGTTGCTGCGCTTCTTCCGCGGCGAGCCGTTGCGGTACCAGGTACGCAAGGAGCAGCTCGCCATCATGGCCTGAGCGGGCTCGGGGCCGCTGCGAACCACAGGCACGCAGTGTGGCCCGCGATGTCTTGAACCCGATCTCCTAAACTTTTGACCGCCTATTGAACACTTGAACTAATTGCTAATTGCATGGATGAGTTACAAACGAAGGAGTGATCATGCGCGCAAACACGGCCAAGGCGCGGCTGCGCCAGGGCAAACCTATTGTCGGCCCCATTCTTCCCTTCGCCTCTGAGGCGATGATTGAGCTGTGTGCCCTCGCCGGTTTTCACTTTGTGTTTATCGACTGCGAGCACGGGCCCATGTCCGTGGAGACGGTCGAACGCCTGGTACGCGCCTGCGAGGTCGCCAATATCCCCTCGCTGGCACGGGTGCCGGACCAGAACCCTCAGACGATCCTGCGCTTCCTGGACACCGGCCTCCAAGGGGTGCTTGTGCCGCACATCGATACCGCTGAGCAGGCCGCTGCGGCGGTGGCCGCGGCGAAGTACGCGCCGGAGGGCCATCGCGGCCTAGCCGGCGTGCGTGCCGGGGGCTATGGCATCGACCTTCCGCTGGCAGAATATGTGCGGCGGGCGAATGAAGAAGTGATGGTCTGGGTCTTGCTGGAAAGCCGCGCTGCAGTGGAGAACGTCGAGGCCATCGCTGCGGTGCCGGGCATCGATGTGTTGCAAATTGGGCCCACGGATCTTGCCATGTCTATGCTGGGCACGCCCGATTCACGGCATCCCGAGGTTGAGCGCGCGCTCGACCGCATCCTTGCTGCGGGGCGTGCCGCCGGGAAGGCCGTCGGGCGCGGCGCGGTGAGCGGCGAGGCACACATGCGGCGCGAGCTGGAGCGCGGCTTCTCGGTCATTACGTTCGGCCTGCGTGACCTGGTGGTCGAGCCTGGGCGCCGGCTCATGGCGGAGCTCGGTCTCTCGGGTGAGGGGTAGCCCTGCCGGGCTGCACCGGCCCGCCCAGGTTGACAGCGAAGCGATGCAGGGTATAATGGGTGCAGACTTGGCGAGGGGAGGTTGCCAAAACACCCCCACTGAATCGCCACGTAAAACTGAATAGCCGGCCGAATTCCCTTCGGGGAAACGGGGGACCCAGTGTGTGGGGTGAATTCCTCATCCGGCAGTGACCGGTGAGGATAGGGTAGCTCTTTCAGCCCGAACCCGTCAGCTAACCTCGTAGGCACCTGAAAGAGGCATAGCACACGGACTATTTGTGAGCCGGAGGCTATAGCCTCCGGCTCTTTCTTTCTCCCACGGTTTGCCCCCGCTCTTCCCCACCCCTCTTAGGGATGTCATGCCTTCTGTTACCTAAGAGTACACTTAAAAATGCATATACACAAGCCGGCACATCAACAAAAGTTGAAAGGAGGGACAAATGCAAGACGGCAGACGATCGCCCGTTGATGTTCCGCGCGAGGCACCGCGATACACGCGCGGTGGCTTCCTCACCCTCGCTGTACGTCCCGCCGTGCTGGCAGGCACAGCCGGACTCATCACAGCCTGCGGGCCGGGCCAGCGCGCTCCAGGCAGAGCACAGCAACAAACCGGCGGCCCACCCCGGCGCGGCGGTCACCTGACCATGGCGATGAACGGACAGGTCAAACGCTGGGACCCGGCGATCGCTACCGTGGTAGATGAGAGCATCGCCACGCAGGCCATCTACAACAACCTGACCTGGCTCGACGAGAACCTGCGGCCTCAGCCGGATCTCGCCGAGTCCTGGAGCGCCGGCCCGGACTTGATGACCTGGACCTTCAAGCTGCGGCAGGGGGTCCGGTTCCACCACGGCAAGCTCCTCACTGCCGATGACGTCGTGTTCACCTTTGAACGCCTGCTGGACCCGGCCACGAAAGCCCCCGCGCGGTCCACGATCACCTGGATCGAGCGCATCGAGAAGCAGGACGACCATACCGTGGTGTTCCGCTTGAACGCGCCGAACGCCGACGTGCCCACCCACTTCGGTTTCTACTACTTCCGCATTGTGCCATCGGATCGCACGCCGGAGCAGATCGCCGAGCAGCCGTCTGGCACAGGCCCCTTTAAACTGAAGGAGTGGTCGCCGGGCGAGCGTGTGGTCTTCACCCGCAACGAACAGTACTGGCAGCCTGGGCTGCCCTACCTGGATGGCTGGACGATGGTCTCCATGCCGGAGGAGACCAGCAGGATCGGCGCGCTCACCGGCCGCGCCATCGATATCATCTGGCAGCTCACCGCTCAGTCACTGCCGGCGCTCCAGGGGAATCTGAATATTGCCATCCTGAGAGCCCCCAGCGGCAACTACCAGCCCCTGGTGATGAAGGCCGACACCAAGCCGTTCGACGATGTGCGGGTGCGCCAAGCCTTCAAGGCAGTGGTTGATCGAGAGGCCTTCACCAAGGCCGTCACGCAGGGCTACGGCAAGCCGGCCGCCGATCATCCGATCCCTGAGTTCATGCTGCCGGAGCTGGCCAAGGAGGTGCCAATTCCCAGGCGCGACCTGGCGCGGGCTAGGCAGCTGCTCGCTCAGGCCGGGTATCCCGACGGCTTGGAGATCACGCTCTATACATCAGATGGCCGCCCCGGGATGGTCGAGTCCGCGGTGACCTTCCAGGAGATGGCGCGGCCGGCAGGCATCCGCGTCAACATCCAGAAGATCCCTATCTCCACGTACTGGGATGAGATCTGGATGAAGAAGCCGTTCTGCGTATCGAACTGGATCACCCGGCCGACGATCGACAACGTGCTGTCGACGATTTACCACTCTCAGGCCGTGTGGAACGAGGGGTTCTGGCGCAGCGCAGAGATGGACCGGCTGATCGAGCAGGCCCGTGCGGAGCCTGACGCGGCGAAGCGTGCCGCGATCTACATCAGGGCGGCGAAGCTCATTCAACAGGAGGGCCACTCTGTGATCGCCTATTTCCGCGACGTGATCACCGCGGCGAGCAAGCGGGTGCGTAACTACACCGCGCATCCGCTCACGCTGGTCGATCTGCGCGCTGTGTGGCTGGAGGGATGAGATGCTGGGATTCCTCGCCCGACGCCTGGCCTTTCTGCTGTTCACCCTGTGGCTGGTGTCGGTCATCACGTTTGGAGTAACGCAGATCCTGCCGGGCGATGTAGCCAGGGCGATCCTGGGCCAGGAGGCGACGCCGGAGGACCTGGCCCGCCTGCGCGCCGAACTCGGCCTCGACCGGCCCGCGCCGGAGCGCTATGTCACGTGGCTGAGTGGCGTGCTGCGCGGCGACCCTGGGAAGTCGCTCCGGCTGGGCATCCCGGCCGGGCCGCTGATCTGGGAGCGGCTGCAGCGCTCGCTCGTGCTGGGCGGCCTCACCTTCATCGTAGCCGTGCCGCTTGCCCTGGCCCTCGGCGTGGTGGCCGGCCTCTACCGTGATCGCCTGCCCGACTACGCCATCTCCATGAGTACGCTGGTCGCAGTGTCCTTACCGGAGTTTGTGACGGGCTCCGTGCTCATCCTGGTTGTGGCAGCCTGGCTTGGCTTACTGCCACCAACCAGCATGCAGGCGACCATGCTCCCGCTGCACCAGGCGCTGCCCTACCTGGTGCTGCCGGTCGCCACGCTAACCCTAGTCATGCTGGCTCACACCGCGCGGATGGCTCGCGCCAGCATGATTGAGGTGATGAGCTCGCCGTACATCCGCACGGCTCTCTTGAAGGGCCTGCCGTGGTGGCGGGTGGTACTGCGCCATGCCCTGCCGAACGCGCTGGTGCCGGCGATTACCGTCGTTGCTATGAACACCGGCTGGCTCATCGGTGGCCTGGTGGTGGTGGAGAACGTCTTTGGCTACGCGGGCCTGGGCCGGTTGCTGGTTGAGGCGATCCAGGACCATGACGTGCCGGTGTTGCAGGCCATTGCCCTGATCATCGCCGCGATCTACGGGATCGCTAATCTGTGCGCCGATGTGCTGTACACTCGGCTGAACCCGCGCATTCGCTACGCCTAGGGGAGTAAGCGAGCGCATTGCCGCAAGAACAACGTGGAGGGGAGGTTTATATGCTTTCTGCAACAAAGGTGCCGGTCCGGACACGCCGGCCTGAGCTCCGACCGGCGAAGCTCATAGCCCTACCCAGTGAGCGTCGGTGGCTCGCCTGGATGCGCAGCTTCGCTGCAGCGCCGGCCGGTGTGCTGGGGGCATTGCTGGTCGGCCTGCACGTCATTGCCGCGATGGGCGCGCCCTACCTGGCACCCTTCCCGCCGACGGAGTTCCATCTGGAAGATGTCCTGCAGGCGCCGTCCACAACCTATCTGTTTGGCACCGACCAGTACGGCCGTGATGTGTTCAGTCGCGTCCTGTACGGTGGCCGCAGCGCGCTGATGATCTCAATTGCGGCGACGGCGCTCGGCCTGCTGGCAGGGGGAGCGATTGGCATGGCTGCGGGGTACTATGGCGGCTTGGTCGATGAGCTGCTTATGCGTGCCACCGATGCCCTGCTCGCTTTTCCGTCGCTGCTCCTGGCCATGCTGATCCTGGCCATGGTCGGGCCGAACACGGAGAACCTCATCCTCGGCATCGGCCTCATCTTCGCTCCTCGTGTGGCACGGGTCGCTCGCTCGGTCACGCTTGACCTGTGCACACGCGAGTATGTGGCCGCGGCACGTCTGCGCGGGGAGTCAAGCCTGTACATTCTGACCCGTGAGATCTTGCCCAACGCGCTGGGGCCGCTCATCGTCGAAGGCTCCATTCGTATCAGCTACGCCATCCTGCTCGTAGGCACCCTCGGCTTTCTCGGCCTGGGGGTACAGCCGCCGTCGCCGGACTGGGGCCTGACCATCGCCGAGGCGCGCAACTTCATTGCCGTCGCCCCCTGGATGGTGTTCTTCCCGGCCGCGGCCATCGCCTCACTGGTGGTGGGAGCAAACCTGCTGGCCGACGGCCTCTACCGGACGCTCGATCCGGCAGGCGGGCGCATGCGCCGGTGAGCCCACGCCAATGAACAGCTACGAAGATCCATTAAGACTAAGGGTTACGTTGCGGAGACGATGGTTATGAGGACAAACGTATCGCAGCCCTCTCGAGACGGACATGGACGCACCTTAACGGCGCACGTGGAAGATATCGCAAGACAGGAGGGCGCAAGGACAGAACCTCCAGTGCTGGCGATTGACCATCTTTCCGTCGCCTATGCGACGCGCGAGGGCCTCGTGGAGGCTGTGCGTGACGTCTCACTACGCGTGAATGCCGGCGAGACGCTCGGCATCGTTGGAGAATCGGGCTGCGGCAAGAGCACGCTCGCCTACGCTGTGATGGGCTATCTCGCCGAGAATGGGCAGATCACCGCCGGATCGATCCGCCTGCGCGGCCGAGAGTTGCTAGGCCTGCCGCCCGGTGAACTGCGCCGCTTGCGCGGGGCACGCATGGCGATGGTCTATCAGGACCCGGCGACGGCGCTGAACCCCTCGATGATTGTCGGAGACCAGGTGGCCGAGGCCTACCAGACGCATAGCGGGGTATCACAGCACCTGGCCTGGCGCCGGGCGGTGGAGATGCTGGGCCGCGTGGGCCTACCGGATCCGGAGCGGATGGCCCATCGCTATCCACACCAGCTCTCCGGCGGGCAGCAGCAGCGCGTAGTCATCGCCATGGCACTGATCAACAATCCTGACCTGCTGATCATGGACGAGCCGACAACCGGGCTCGACGTGACCACCGAAGCCCTGATCCTGGACCTGATAAACGAGCTGAAGCAGGAGTTCGGCGTCGCTACGCTATACATCAGCCACAATCTGGGCGTGATCGCTCAGGTGTGCGACCGCGTCGCGGTCATGTATGCCGGCGAGGTGGTTGAAGAAGCCGGTGTAGCTACCTTGTTTTCCTCCCCGCGCCACCCCTACACGGTCGGCTTGCTCGGCTGTGTGCCGCGCCTGGACGCGGCAAAGACGACCCGGCAGCTGCGGCCGATCCCGGGTCACGTGCCACCGCCCGGGGCGCGGCCGGATGGCTGCATCTTTGCGCCGCGCTGCGCCCTCGCCCGCGACTACTGCCACGAAGCCGCACCGCAGCTTCAAGCGACCGACCAAAGTGGTCAGCGCGCCCGCTGCCACTTCTGGACGGAGGTGCCGGCGTGGACGCAGGAGGAAGCACGTCCGGCCCCTGAAGGAGAACAAAGGGCTTCCCGGTCCACGCAGCCGACGAGTCGAGGCGATGGCACGCTCGTCCGGCATGCTGAGCCGCTCCTGGAAGTGCGTGAGCTCCGGCGGCACTACGGTGGCTCTACCGGTATTGCGGCGCCCCTGCTGCGCCTGCTGGGCCGGGATACGCCGCCGGTGCGCGCCGTTGATGGCGTGAGCTTTACGATAGCGCCGGGTGAGACCCTGGCATTGATCGGCGAGAGCGGCTGCGGCAAGACGACGCTCGCTCGTACCGTTGCCGGCCTGCTCAGCCCAAGCGGAGGCACCATCTATTTCCTGGGTCATGACGTGAGCTACACAGCCGAGCGACGCCCGGCCGCCCTGCGGCGCTTCCTCCAGATGGTGTTCCAGAATCCCGACTCCTCGCTGAACCCGCGGCACACCGTGGGGGCCATCCTGGAGCGACCTCTGCGCCTGTTCCTGGGCCTGCGCGGCACGGCAGCGCGGCAGCGAGCCCTGGAGCTCTTGCAGGCGGTCCAGCTCGATCCCAGCTACTATCACCGCTACCCCGGCCAGCTCTCCGGGGGCGAGAAGCAGCGCGTCAGCATTGCCCGGGCCTTCGCCGGCGAGCCCCGCCTCGTGATTTGCGACGAGGCGGTGTCAGCACTGGATGTCTCGGTGCAGGCAGCCATCCTGAACTTGCTGACGGCACTACAGGCGGAGCGCGGCACGTCGTACCTCTTTATCTCGCATGATCTAGGAGCCGTGCGCTACCTGGCCGACCGCATCGCTGTGATGTACCTGGGGCGTATCGTTGAGATCGGCCGCACCGAAGATCTGTTCCACCCGCCCTATCACCCGTACACCGAGGCGCTGCTCTCGGCCATCCCCGAGCCGGACCCGCAGCAGAAGCGCCGGCGCATCCGCCTGGAGGGGCCGGTGCCCAGTCCGGCGGAGCGCCCGGCGGGCTGTCCCTTCGCCGGACGCTGTCCGCGCTACCTGGGCTCGCTCTGCGACGACGTCCCTCCCCCGGTCCAGGATGCCGGCAACGGCCATCATATCGCCTGTCAGATCCCGCTGCGCGAGCTAGCTGAGATGCAGCGCTCGGGTAAGCCACCAGTGCGGGCTGCGGCATGCGACGGCACGCGAGCCGCCTGTAGGGACGAATGATTATTCGCCCCTACTCTTCTAGACTTCCCCTCTCCGCATGCGGAGAGGGACCGGGGTGAGGTCTCTTTACTCCCTTCGCCCTCACACCACCAGCCAGACACCGGCGACGCACAGCACGACACCGGCGACGTTGGCGCGGGTCAGGCGCTCACCGAGGAACAATACCGACATGGTGGCGCCGAAGAGCGGTGCGGCGGCGGAGAGGATCGCTGCTTTGGCTGCTCCGGCGAGCTGCACCGACAGGAGAAAGAACGTGCTCCCCAGGCCGGTGCCGAGGATGCCTGCGGCGACCACCGGCGCCAGGGCTTTTGGACCATAGCAACGTGCCAGCCCAAGGCGCCCTTGGACGGCCAGCATCAGGACAAGCACGCCAAGCGCCATAGGCAGCCGGACGACGTTGGCTGTTAGCGCGTCGACTTCCAGCAGGCCGAGGCGCAAGAGCATCGTCGAGCAGGCCCAGCCCAACGCCGCGGCCAGCGCCAGGGCAATCCCGGCCAGGGCCCTGCGCTGCGCCGCGGCCTCTAATACGACGTCGCGGCCTCGCCGCGGTCCGGCGACCAGGTAGAGCCCGATAGTTACCAGAATGGCGCCGGCGGGGAGCCGCCGGCGCAGCGGCTCATGCAAGAACACCGTCGCAAGAGCCAGGGTGAAGAGCGGGTAGACGCCCGACACCGGCAACGCCCGCGCGACACCCATATACTCCTGGCTCTTGAAGAAGAGCGTGTCACCGACGACCAGGCCGGCCACCACGGCGGCAAAGAGCGACAGCAATGCCCCGGACGGTATGGCCAGCACAAGGCTCCACCGGCCCAGCGCCGTCACGAGGATCAGAAAGAACACCGTTGCGGCCAGCACACGCACAGCATTGAGAAACAGGACGTTCCCGTGACGCGTCTGCGCGCGGATGAGGACGCTGCCCAGCGCCCAGGTGAAGGCGCCGGCGATGCCGGCAAGCTCCCCAGCGTACGGCACGGCTGGACCCAGTGGCTCAGGCATCGTCTGATGTGTCAGGCATTGTCTGATGTGGATGACGGAGGGACGCTGCCACGAACCTCATTCGCCGGCACCAGCCCGAGATACTGGTGCACCTCTACCAGTTCATATTCCGGCGAGGTCTGGGCACAGTGCCGGAGGATAGGGAGGTGTCCCGCGCCAATGATCAGCACAATACGATCGTCAGGCGAAACGGGGATACGCTGGAGGTTGGCGAAGATGCGCAGGTTGCGGTTATACCAGGCCGTCACCCAATCCACCCCCGGGTCCTCATGCCCGGCACCGACCTTGAACCAGTCCACCAGATACATCCCATGGCTTCGGAGGATGGCCTGCTCAGCGTCGGTGCGCAGCAGAAGCTCCCGTAGAGTGAGCTGCACCTTCAGCCGGTCGACATGCTCAAGCAGCACGCTAAAGCGCGGTGCCCATTCCGAGAGGAGATGCTCCTGACTGTGCTCCTGGGCGTAGGTAAGAGCCGGCGGAGTGAGGTGCTGAAATGTCTCGAACACGCGCGCCTCGCCGTGCTCCCAGGCATAGGCATCTAGATCACCCCAGGGCTCGTAGTGCCGGCCCCATGCATTCACACAGTACACCCTGGAATGGCCAAGGCGCCGGGCGAGGCGAAACCCGAGCTGGTACACCTCATCGCCCGGCAGCTCAAACGCACCCCGTAAACATGCTTGGTACTGCCGGTCAGTCTCCTCTTGCCACAGGGGCGTCCGCTCAACAGCGATCCTGGTGGGCCGGAAGGCGGTAAGCAGCTCCACGACTTCTGCGATCTCACGCTGCCGCCGCTCGGAGAAGACATCGAAGGCGACCTGCGGCTTATACCGGTCCAAGCCACGGTCCTGGAAATGGAACGTGCCCAGCAGTATCATCCTGGCACCCAACCTTTCGACGAGGGAACCGGCAGCAGCTGACATGAGGTTCTCTTTCTTTATGCAGGTTTCTTCGGAACATTATCGAATAGTATATTGTGACGGAAGTGCGCGTCATATTGTTAGTATGGTATACTCAAGTGAGCAGTAAAGCGAAATAAGCTTCTACGATCAGGGCGCCGCATATGATCACTGAAACAGCAGGAGCAAATGTCTGCTCACGCCTGCGCTGGGAGATCATGCGCCAGCGCGGCTAGCTTGTTCCGGTCAAGCGCCACACCCAGGCCTGGACCTTCGGGCACGCGGAGGTAGCCTTGCTCGTAGCGGTGCGGCTGCACCAGCACGTCGTCCACCAGTAGTCCTGGCCCTACCAGGTCGGAGGGCCAGGTGATCACCCGGCTGGAGGCAGCCAGATGCGCCTGATGCGCCGTGCCGATGCCCATCTCGATGGTGCTCCCCAGCAGGCAAGCTACTCCCGCGGCCTCAGCCACAGCGCAGATCTTCTTTGCGCGGTATAACCCGCCTGCGCCCACCGTGGAGATGTTGAACACGTCAACCGCCTGCGCCAGCACGGCCTTCAGGGCATAGTCGAGCGTTGAGACATGCTCGATGAGCTTCACGCCGGTCTCCCGACGAATGCGCGCCATGCCTTCGAGGTTGCGCGGATCGGTAGGCGTCTCGATACCATCGGGCCGGTACTTCTCCAAGCGGCGGATGTTCTGGATAGCCTCATCCACGCCCCACGCAGCATTCGGATCAAGCTTGAGATGCACGCGCTCGCCGCCGAGCCTGCGGAACAGCGCCACCCGCTCCTCGTCCAAGTCGATATCCCGTCCAACCTTAAGCTTGAAGGCGGTAAAGCCTTCCTCAAGCTTTTGCACAATCTCCGGCTCCATCTCGGCGGGACGCCGGATATAGGCTACCCAGGAGATCCAGATGCGGTCACGATAGTGCCCACCGGCCAGGTCCGAGACCGACAGGCCATGCGCCTTGCCGATGAGGTCATAGCAGGCGCAGTCGATGGCGCACTCTACCAGGCGGTTAAAGCGCAGTCTTTCAGTGGTGCGCTCCATCTGCAGCGGATCGAGCCCCACAAGCGCCTCGGTGAGGGCGCGCTGGAGTGCTGCGGCGGTCATGAGTTCCCCGGAGGGGAGGCGCGCGCCTGGGTCGATATCTGAGACCTCCCCCAGGCCGATCACCCCTTCGTCGCTCTCTAGCTCGATGATATGGTAGTACGAGGTGGTCACGCCGGGAGGCAGCTCCGCCGGCTTCGGACCCGGCCCGCCCGAGGTCAGCGTGGCATACGCGCGGTTGACCGCCACAGGATAGACGCGCACAGCAGCGATCTTCATGCCTACCTCCCTCCAGCAACGGGATACGGCGGTGCCGGCTCAGTGTAGCCGTACACGCCCAACGCGTCAACACCGTATGGAGTAGAGGCGGTGTTATCGTCGTGCAGAGATCGTGTATAGAGTAGCAGACGAATAGAGACAAATCAGCGGCCGGTGAGCTCAGCATCATGATCATGTGGTAGAGTAGTACCGTTACCCGGCGGTATGCCCAGATCTCCGAGGCGAGCTGTCCGTTCCCCGAAGAAGCGCACGACGGGAGGCCGAGACAGATGGACTTTCGCATCGAGGAAGTTGCGGATGAGCCTTCCAAGCACTGGCTGCGCCTGTATGACGGCTCGCGCAAGGCGGCCGAGCTCCAGGTAATCGACTATGAGATGTACATAGCCGGCGTGCCGGTGCCGATGGCCGGCATCGCCGAGGTGCACACCGAGGCCGCCTACCGCCGTCAAGGCTTGATGCGCACGCTGTTCGGCCATCTGGACGGCTACCTGCGCGAGCGTGGCTTTCCGGTTTCACTGCTATTTGGCATCCCTGACTTCTACCACCGCTTCGGCTACGCCACCGCGCTGGTCAACTCTGTGGTGCGCATCCCCACCCGCCAGGCAGAACTGGCGCGGGCGCTCTTACCCGCACGGTCGGTGGGCGAACCAGATATTCCGCTGCTCCACCAGCTGTACGAGCAGGATTGTCGCGGGCGCAGCGGGCCGTTGGTGCGCCGTGAGAGCGCCTGGACGCGCATGTTGCGGGGCTGGGCCTGGCATGAGGCTCCACAGCGGTGCGCGGTGCACGCCGAGGATGGCACACTCTGCGGCTACGCCTTCTGGCGCCCCAATCGTCGCCGCTGCCATGTGGATGAGCTCATCGCCGCGGACATCCACGCGCTGGAGAGCCTGCTGGCAGTGCTGGCACGCGAGGCAGTGGCGCGGCGGGTTGAATACATTCACTTCCGCGTGCCGGCCGACCATCCGGTTGCTTTGCTCGCGCGCCGCCTTGGCGGCATCATCGAACTCACGCTCCCCTACGATGCTGAGGGCATGCTGCGGGTACTGGACCTCCAGGCGGTGCTGGACAGGGTAGCGCCGGCCCTGGCCGCGCGGCTCGCCACCATACGCAGCCCCTCAGCAGCCCGGCTGGTTGTGCATACGCCTGAGGGTACCGCTACATGCGATATCGGGGGGCCCGGCGGCGCGATCGTCGAATGCAGGACGACCCTTCCGGTAGCCGGCCAGCTCCTGATGGGCTTCCGTGATCCAGCCGAGGCCGCTGCAGCCGGCGAACTCACCACCGATCCGGCCGCCTTGCCGCTGCTCCAGACGCTCCTGCCGGCCGGCTTCCCGTATTGCTGGTCATACGATCATTTTTAACGTCCTTCGTCCCTAACGTCCTTCGTCATTACATAAGGAGTGATCGTGTGCCCGGCGTCCCCGACGCTGGAGACTTGGGCACCGGAAGATGTGTTTGGTATTCTCTGGGAGAGTGCCCTGCGCGCACGCTGCCTCGAAGATCGTCTGATCACGGCCGCTATCCGGAGGGTCTACTATGGCCGTCACCAGGATGAAACGCTTCGTGGGCCGGCTCATGGAGCGCTGGCCGGCCTACCAGGATGTGCGCTCCTGGCTCCAGGGAACGCCCTTCGACCGCCTCGCTCTCGGTGAGACTGCCGTCAGCAACCTCACTCGCAGTCTGCAGCCGCGCATCCGGCAGGCAGATCGAGTGGTGCCGAGTATCTGCCCTTACTGCGCGGTTGGCTGCGCGCAGCTTGTCTATGTGAGGAATGGAAGAATCATCGATGTCGAAGGCAACCCTCTGTCACCCATCAACGGCGGGACCCTCTGCCCGAAGGGAGCAGCAACGTTCGGCCTCTACGTCAATCCGGCCCGCATCACGACGGTGCGGTACCGCGCTCCCTATGCCGATCACTGGGAAGAGTGCCCGCTGGACTGGGCGATGGAGCGCATCGCCCAGCTGGTGAAGCAGACCCGTGACCAGACATACCAGGAGCGCGATCCCCAGACCGGGAAAGCGGTCAATCGCTGCCTCGGGATCGCCAGCCTGGGCGGTGCCACTCTTGACAACGAGGAGAACTACCTGATCAAGAAACTGTTCAACGCCGGCCTAGGGATGATCTGGATCGAGAACCAGGCGCGTGTTTGACACAGCAGCACTGTGCCCGGTCTGGGCACCAGCTTCGGCCGCGGGGGAGCCACCACGGCGCAGTGGGACCTCCAGAACGCCCAGTGCATCGTGATCCAGGGCTCGAACATGGCGGAGAACCACCCAGTGGCGTTTCGCTTTGTCATGAAAGCTAAAGAGCGCGGCGCCACGATTATCCATGTCGATCCGCGCTTTTCGCGCACCTCCGCCATGGCCGACATCTATGTGCCGATCCGGCCCGGCACCGACATCGCCTGGCTGGGCGGCCTGATCAACTACGTCATCAACAGTGAGCGCTGGAATAATGATCCGTTTTTCAAGGAATATGTGATTAACTACACCAATGCCGCAATACTTATCAATCCCAACTTTAAGGATACCGAAGACCTGAATGGACTATTCTCCGGGTACAGTGGTGGTCGCAGCGAGGATGCCGCCATCGGCACCTACGATGTGGCGACCTGGCAGTATCGCGGCGAAGAGGCGCCAGCCGAGGTCGGCACGCCGCACGAGATCACGAGCGAGCCGTTCAGCGAGACGGCAGGCAGGCCGACGCCCGGCCCCCCGCCTCGGGACCTCACCCTCCAGGACCCCTATTGTGTCTTCCAGATCCTGAAGCGCCACTACGCGCGCTACACCCCGGAGATGGTCGAGCGGGTCTGCGGTGTTCCGCGCGAGCTCTTCCTCAAGGTGGCAGAGACCCTGCTGGAGAACGCCGGGCGCGAGCGCACCACCACGTGGTGCTATGCCGTCGGCTGGACCCAGCATACCGTTGGCGTGCAGATCATCCGCGCGTGCGCTATCCTGCAGCTCCTGCTGGGCAACATCGGCCGACCAGGCGGGGGCATCCTGGCCCTGCGCGGGCATGCCACGATCCAGGGCTCGACGGACATTCCCACCCTCTACAACCTGCTGCCCGGGTACCTGCCCCAGCCCAGCGCCCTGAGGCCCCACGAGTCCCTGGCACGCTATCTCGAAGCCGAGTACCCGCCAACCGGCTGGTGGGCCAATGCGCCCAAATATCTGGTCAGCCTGCTCAAGGCCTGGTATGGTGAGGCTGCGCGCCGAGAGAATGACTACTGTTTTGACTACCTGCCACGCATCAGCGGAGACCACTCGCAGTTGCCGATGATGCAGGCCATCCACGACGGCCAGATCAAAGGGCTCTTCCTGTTAGGACAGAACCCGGCCGTTGGCGGCCACAACGCCGGCTTCGTCCGCCGCGCTCTGGCGAACCTGGAGTGGATGGTCGTCCGCGATGCCTACGAGAACGAGACCGCGGCGTTCTGGTACGCCTCGCCCGAGGTACAGCGCGGTGAGCTCGATCCCACAAAGATCAAGACCGAGGTGTTTCTGCTGCCGGCCGCCCTTGTGGCCGAGAAAGAGGGCAGCTTTACCAACACCCACCGCCTGATCCAGTGGCATGACAAGGCAGTGGAGCCGCCCGGCGATGCCCGCTCCGAGACCTGGTTTCTGTTCCATCTGGGGAAGCGGCTGCGCGAGCTCTATGCCCAAGATCCGGACCAGCACTCCATCCGTGTGCGTCAGCTCTTAGACCTGACCTGGGCCTACCCGACACGCGGCCCGCACCAGGAGCCTGATGTCGAGGCAGTGCTCCAGGAGATCAACGGCTACTGGGTAGCCGACCGTCGACCGGTGAAGGACTTCACCGAGCTGCAGGCCGACGGCTCGACAGCCTGCGGTTGCTGGATCTACAGCGGAGTGATGCCCGAGCCGGGCCGGAACCTGGCCCGTAATCGCCGGCCAGATCCACCGGAGGGCCCGGGCACCCACCTGAACTGGGGCTTCGCCTGGCCAGCTAACCGCCGTATCCTGTACAACCGTGCCGCCGCCGACCCCGAAGGGCGGCCGTGGTCGCAGCAGAAGCGCTACATCTGGTGGGATGCAGAGAAGCAGGAGTGGACCGGATACGACGTGCCCGATTTCCCGCGCGCGAAGCGGCCAGATTACGAGCCGGATTGGAGCACGCGCCCGCGGGGAATCGATGCCCACTCCGGCCGGGCGCCATTCATCATGAATACCGACGGTGTGGGCTGGCTCTTCGTGCCCCACAGCCTGAAGGACGGTCCGCTGCCGGCGCACTACGAGCCGGTTGAGTCACCGGTCGAGAACGCCCTGTACCGGCAACAGTTTAATCCGGTGGCCAAACTGTGGGAACGTCCGGAGAACCTGCTCCACGCCGTTGGCGATCCCAGATATCCCTACATCATTACCACCTACCGCCTGACCGAGCACCACACCGGCGGGACGATGACCCGCTACGTGCCCTGGCTGGCCGAGGTCCAGCCGGAGGGGTTCGTGGAAATCAGCCCGGAGCTGGCCGCGGAGAAGGGTATTCAGAACGGCGACTGGGTGACGCTCTCCACAGCACGCGGCGAGGTCGAGACCCGGGCGCTGGTGACTCCACGGCTACGGCCGCTGAACCTGCACGGCCGCACCATCCACGTGATCGGCATGCCCTGGCACTTCGGCTATAAAGGCCTTGCCCAGGGTGATGTGGCCAACACGCTTTCGGCGATGGTGGGCGACCCAAACGTTTCGATCCATGAGGGCAAAGTGTTTACCTGTAACCTGCGGCCAGGGAGGAAGGGGCAGCCATGAGGAACCAGCCAGGGTTTGACCGCAGCCGCTCTCCTGTGGGTGGTACTCCTCCCCCTGCGTGGCCCTTCCCTCAACAGTATGATACGTCGGTGCCGCCGGTGGCCGAGCGCGAGTCCGAGCTCACCGCCGGCTTCCCTATCGAGCCGGGACGGACCTATGGTTTCTTCACCGACACGACGGTCTGCATCGGGTGCAAGGCCTGCGAGGTCGCCTGCAAGGAATGGAATAACTTGCCGGCCGATGCGGTGGAGTTCCAGGCGACGAGCTACGACAACACCCGCAGCCTGGGCCATAGCACCTGGCGCCACGTCAAGTTCATCGAGCAGCCGCCACCGAGTGGGGGCGAGGCGCGCTGGCTCTTCCTCAGCGACATCTGCAAACACTGCGAGCACGCCGGCTGCCTGGAGGCCTGCCCTACCGGGGCGATCATCCGTACCGAGTTCGGCACGGTGGTCATCCAGCAGGATATCTGCAACGGCTGCAAGTACTGCGTGCCCTCTTGCCCGTACGGCGTGATCACCACCGACGACCTGGGCGACGGCAAGGCGCACAAGTGCACGCTCTGCTACGACCGACTGAAGGGCGGGCTGGAGCCGGCCTGCGCCAAGGCCTGTCCCACGGATTCCATCCAGTTCGGGCCGATCGAGGAGCTGCGGGCGCGGGCGCAGGCGCGGCTGGAAGCGCTGCACCGCCAAGGCTTTACTGAAGCCCGCCTGTATGGCGCCCTCGATGGCCTCGGTGCTACCCATGGTATTAAAAGCCTACAGAGCTTCTTTTTGCTGATGGACCACCCCAACGTCTATGGACTGCCCGAGGCGCCGCGGCTGCCGGCCCGGAACATCGTGCCCGGCGCCATTGCCAGCTTGGTTGGCGTGGTGCTGATGGTCGGCGCCACGGTGCTGGCGCTGCTCGGTGGCGGGAAGGAGCGATAGCCATGCCTGAGCCGCTGGATGAGGTCCTCAAGCGCACGGGATATCGTGCCTCGCTTGATCCGGCGTACCTGCAGGGCCACGCGCCTGCTGTACTGCACAAGGACGGGCATACGACGCCCGAGCGGCCAAGCTACTATGGCCTGCCGGCGATCAAGAAGCCGGAGTGGCTGTGGTACATCCCGGCGTACTTCTTTGTGGGCGGGCTGTCGAGCGGAGCGTATATTGTTGCCACCCTGGCCGACATACTTGGCCGCCCGGAGGATCGGCCGTTGGTGCGGGCAGGACGCTACCTCGCCCTGGCCGGCATGCTCCTGAGCCCTCTGCTGCTGATCGCCGACCTGGGCCGGCCGGAACGCTTCTTGTACATGCTGCGCGTTTTCAAGCCGCGCTCATTGATGAACCTGGGCTCCTGGGTGCTGACCCTCTTCGGCCTGTTTACCGGCCTAGCTGCAGTGGCGCAGGCACTGCAGGACCTGAGCGTTCGGATGTCGGCGCTGAAGCCCATTGCTGCGCTGCTGCGGGTCTGCTCCTGGCTGGGCATCCTGCCGGCAATGTTCATTGGCAGCTACACCGGCCTCTTGATCAGCGCAACCAACGTGCCCCTCTGGGCAGGCAACCGCGTGTTGATGGGCCCGCTCTTCTTCGCCTCGTCGATGTCTACCGGCATGGCCGCCACGCGCCTAGTGGGGCGGCTCTTCGGGCGCGTGGCTCCGGAAAGTGAGGCCCGACTGGTGCGGGCAGAAGAGCTGATGCTGGGCACCGAGCTTGCGCTGGTGGTAGCGTCGCTGGCGGCTCTGCGCGGGCTGGCCCGGCCGCTGCTACGGGGTCCCTGGGCGCGTCTCTACCAGCTCGGCGGCCTTGGTATGGGTGTGCTCGCTCCCTTGATGCTCCAGCGCGTCGGCGGCGCGCGCAGCGCGGCGGGCGTGGCGAGCTCCCTGCTCGTGCTCATCGGCGGGGCGTTGGCCAGGTTCGCCATCGTCGAGGCCGGCAAGCAATCGGCCGACGATCCGTACGCCTACTTCGAGTACACCAGGCCGGAGCGATAAGCCGTGCAGCGGGAACGCGGGATTGCCCGGCGGGCCGGGCTGCCTACCAGTGGCACGGTGCGCGGCGTGATCACCATTGTGCAGGAGGATCGCTTCCGCCTGCAGGACAGCCTTGGGCGCGGCTATCTGTTCACCCTCGGCCGCGGCGCCGGCGCCACCATCCAGGACCTGCACTTGTGGGAGGCCCAACAAGTGCTGGTCTGTGTTGACTACGAGGGTCCACCCGACCTGGGTGCGATCGCTACCCGGGTCCGTGCTGAACCCTCTTGAGGAGCTTTCTCGCCGACCTGTTACGCGCGCGTGAGCCGGTTGATCAGTGCGGGACATTCGTGTCCATACCCGGCCTCCGCCGGGGGTGGTATAATGGCGGCCGGCTAGAGCGTTTGTTCTTACTTATGTTTCGCGGCCATGCCCGCGCGGGCGTGGGCTCGCGCCGAGCGACCGTGCAGAGCGTTCAAACCAGCGAAGCTGCCGACGCGAGGAGTACCGTGCCCGAGTTTACCCATCTCCATCTCCACACCGAGTACAGCCTGCTGGACGGTCTGTCGCGCATTCCCGAGGTGATGCGGCGCGCCAAGGAGCTGGGGATGTCCGCCGTGGCGCTGACCGACCACGGCGCGCTCTATGGCGCCATCGACTTTTACACCGCGGCGAAGGACGAGGGCCTGAAGCCGATCCTCGGCGTAGAGGCTTACTTGGCCCAGGGCTCGATAGCCGACCGCAAGCGGCGAGGGGAAGACCGGCCGTTCCATCTGGTGCTGCTGGCCAAGGACAATGCCGGCTACAAGAACCTGATGCAACTGGTGACGCGGGCGCACCTGGACGGCTACTACTACAAGCCGCGCATCGATCGCGAGTTACTGGCGAAGTACCATAAGGGTCTGATCTGTCTCTCTGCCTGCGCCTCCGGCCCGTTGGCCCGCCCCCTGTTCGAGGGGAACTACGAAGAAGCGCTGCGCACTGCCCAGTGGTTCCGCGACCTCTTTGGGCCGGAGGATTTTTACGTCGAGCTACAGCGCCATGATCTCAAGGACGAAGACCGGGTGAACCGGCAGCTTATCGAGATCGCCAGGGCGCTGGATCTCAAGCTCGTGGCCACGAACGACGTGCACTATGTGCGGCCGGAGGATGCCGAGGCGCAGGATATTCTGGTCTGTATTCAAACGAACACGACGCTGAGCGATCCGAACCGCATGCGCTTGGAGACGCCCACCTTCTACCTGCGCAGTCCGGAGGAGATGGCGGCGCTCTTCCATGAGCTGCCCGAGGCGCTGCGCAGCACTATGGAGATCGCGGAGAAGTGCAACGTCACCATTGACCTTAAGCAGAATAAGCGCCCGCGCTTTGACGTGCCGGAGGGTTACGACGCCGACAGCTACCTGCGCCACCTGTGTGAGGAAGGCCTCAAGCGGCTCTATCCGGTGGTGACCCGCGAGCTCCGCGAGCGGCTGGACTACGAACTGGGCGTTATTGCCAAGATGGGCTATTCGGCCTACTTCCTCATCGTACAGGACTTCGTGAACTGGGCGCGCAATCGAGGCATCCGCACCGCAGTGCGTGGTTCGGCGCCGGGCAGCCTGGCCTGCTATACCTGCGGGATCACGGAGGTAGACCCGATTAAGTACAACCTCATCTTCGACCGGTTCCTCAACACCGAGCGTTACACCATGCCGGACATCGACGTGGACTTCATGGACCGGCGGCGGGATGAGGTGATCCAGTACGTCACGGAGAAGTACGGCGCCGATCATGTGGCGCAGATTATTACCTTTGGAACAATGAAGGCCCGCGCGGCGGTGCGCGATGTAGGGCGCGCCCTTGGCATGAGTTATGCCGAGGTGGATCGCGTGGCCAAGCTGATCCCCTCGCATCCGGGCGTGAACATCACCATCGCCGACGCGCTCGAGCAGGTGCCGGAGCTACGCGAGCTGCAGCAGCGCGATCCCGCGGTGGCGCGCCTGTTGGAACTGGCGCAGAAGGTCGAGGGCATTGCCCGGCACGTGTCCACGCACGCAGCCGGTGTGGTCATCTCGCATGAGCCCCTGGAAGAGCTGGTGCCGTTACAGAAAGCCACCGAAGGCGACGGCGTGATGACCCAGTTTGAAATGGGGGCCATCGAGAAGATCGGCCTGCTCAAGATGGATTTCCTGGGCCTCTCGAACTTGACCATCCTGGATGATGCGGTCAAGCTGATCGAGCAGCGCACCGGCAAGCCCCTGAACCTCAAAGAGATCCCGCTGGACGATCAGAAGACGTTCGAACTGCTGTCGCGCGGCGATACTTTTGGGGTGTTCCAGCTTGAAGGCGCGGGGATGACCCGCTACTTGAAGGAGCTGAAACCCACCTGCGTGGAAGACCTCATGGCCATGGTGGCGCTCTTCCGCCCGGGCCCGATGGCGAATATCCCGCGCTACATCGCCCGCAAGCACGGCCTTGAGCCGGTGACCTACGCTCATCCGCTCCTGGAGCCGGTGCTGAAGAAGACGTACGGGGTGATGGTCTACCAGGAGGATATCATGACCATCGCCCAGGCGATGGGCGGCTTCACGCTGGCCGAAGCCGACGTGCTCTGCTACGCCGTGCGCAAGAAGGTGGCCAGCATGCTGCCCCAGCAGAAGCAGAAGTTCGTCGAAGGCGCGCGCAAGAAGGGCGTGCCCGACGAGGTTATCGAACAGGTGTGGGCGGACTTTGAGCCGTTTGCCCGCTACGGCTTTAACCAGGCCCACGCGGCGGTCTATGGCCTGCTGGCCTACCAGACAGCGTACTTGAAGGCAAACTACCCGGTCGAGTACATGACCGCGGTGCTGTCGATCGAGGCCGGAAACATAGAGAAGGTTGCCGGCGCCATCGCGGAGTGCCGCAAGCTGGGGGTGCCGGTGCTCCCGCCGGATATCAACACCAGCGAGATGAACTTCACGGTCGAGGGGAATGCCATCCGCTTTGGCCTCAAGGCAATTAAGAACGTGGGCGAGGCGGCTATTCAGAAGCTGCTGCAGGCCCGCGCTGAGGGCGGGCCGTTCACCGACCTGGATGACCTGTGCCGCCGCGTCGATCAGCGTGCTCTGAACAAGCGCGCGCTGGAGTCGCTGATCAAGGCCGGGGCGCTGGATCGCTTCGGCACCCGCGCGGCGTTGCTGGAGATCCTGGACAAGGCGATGGCCGCCGGCCAGCGCGAACAGCGCGCCGCGGAGAGCGGCCAGGCAAGCTTGTTCTCCCTGTTCGGCCAGGCCGGTGCCGCCTGGACCGGTGTCCCGGTGCCGGATATTCCTGAGGTCGACCGCAAGCAAAAGCTGGCCTGGGAGAAGGAGCTTTTGGGGACCTGTATCTCAGAGGATCCGTTCAGTCGGCTGCCGGCGCATTTCGCCGATCCGGAGATCCTGCACACGACCGAGATCCACGACCTGCTGGCCGGCCAGACCAAGAAAGTAGCGGGGATCGTCGTCGGGGTGCGCTTCATCACCACGCGCAAGGGTGACACCATGGCCTATGTCACCCTCGAAGACCGGTACGGCAGCATTGAAGTAGTAGTCTTCCCACGCATCCTGAAACAGACCCGCGCCTTGTGGCAGGAAGATACGGCGGTCATCGTTACCGGCAAGGTCGATAACCGCGATGAGACGCCGAAGCTCATCTGCGAGAGTGCGGTTGAGCTTACCGAGGAGATGGCGGCCCAGGCCGGCGCGCCTGATCATGGCGCTACCGTGCCGCGAGTACCCCCGCTGCAGAATGAGCCCTACAGCGAGCAGCCTCGCGAGGATTGGCTCGCACAGCCCGCTCCCGCTTCGCAGGAGCCTTCTCCTATGCTTGCGCCGGAGCAAGAGGGCGAGCGCGAGGGAGCTTCGCTGGGATGGACGGCGGGTAGCCCCGGCCTGGGGGTGACGGATGGGGAGCAGAACGGCGCTGCCGATCACGGCAACGGTTCGTCTAACGGGTCGTCCCAACGCCTGACCGTGATCTTCACCCGCACCGGCGATGACGCCTCGGATGAGGCACGGCTGCTTACCTTGAGCCGCATCCTCCAGAAGTTTGCGGGATCTGATCCGGTGCTGGTGCAGCTGGTATCGCCGGATGGGCGCTGCGTGCGGTTGGCGCTCGAGGAAGGAGTGCAGTATTGTGATGAGCTGCAACGCCATTTGGTGGCGACGCTTGGGGACGGCAGCGTGCTGGTCGATGGTGGGTGAGTCATGCTAGCACGCCTGATCCTCCGCTGGCTCATCACCTTTGTGGCAGTGTACGCTGCGGTCTGGCTGCTGCCGTCCGGAGTGCAGGCGACCGGGCCCGGGGGCGTCGCCATTTTCGCGGCGGTTCTGGCCCTGTTGAATGTCCTGGTGAAGCCGGTGGTAACGCTGATCACGCTGCCGCTGACGATCCTCACGCTGGGCTTGTTCCTGTTCGTGATTAACGGGCTCATGTTCGTGCTGGCTTCCTGGCTCACTGGCGGAGCGGTGAGCGCTGCGGGGTTCGGCTGGGCCATCCTGGCCGCCCTAGTGGTGAGCATCGTCAGCTTCCTCCTCGAGCGGTTACTGTCCTAGCGCCCGTCCCCGGCTGGATAACCGAGACGGCCGCGCTGCTCCCCCACTCCGGCGCGGCGGGATAAACGGTACAGATCTTCGGCTGCAGGTCCGATCCGGGTCCACGATGGACGGGTACAGTCATCTGCGCGAGCGCGTCTATAACATCCTTGAGCAGGCCGGGACGCCCCAGCCGGCGACGGCCTTCCTGGAGGCTGTGTTTGGCGCGTCGGCGGGCGCGCCGGCCGCGCGGGAGCTCCTGGCACGCCTGTTGGAGGAGCAACTGGCCCAGGACAGCCGCTTCGTGCGCCAGGCCGACGGTCGCTGGGGCCTGCGTGCCTGGACGCTTCAGGAGAGCGGCCTGCGCGCTATAGAGTACGTGATCCTCCACGTGCAGACCACTGGCCCGCGGCCGGAGCGGCACCGCATCAGCGAGGTCGCCGCCGTACGCCTGCGGGAGGGCAGGCCAGCTGAGACGTTCACCACGGTCGTGAATCCGGGCCGGACCATCCCGCGCTACGCCCGCGAGTACAGTGGGCTCTCCGAGGAGCGCGTGGAGCATGCGCCGCAGCTTGCAGAGATCCTCGACGAACTACGCGCCTTTGTCGCAGATGCGCTGCCGGTAGGACACAATCTGCCGCGCCACCTGGCCTTCCTGAGCTACGAAACCGCCTGGCACGGCCGCAGCCCGTTCGCCGGCATGGGGATCGACACGGTAGCGGTGGCGACACGGCTCTTCCCGCGGCTCAAACAACCCACTGTGGAGCGTCTGTGCCGGAAGCTCGGCGTCCAGCCCCCCGGCTCACGGCGCGCTCTGGATATAGCACGGGCGCTGGCGCGTGCCTGGGATCGCCTGCTCGACCTGCTGGTGATGGAAGGCTTGCACTCGGTTGGCGAGCTGCTTGCCTGGCTGGGCACCGCTCCCGGCAGAACCCTCCAGACGGCGCTGGAGAGCCTGCCGGACGCGCCTGGAGTGTACTACCTCACCGATGCCTCCGGTGAGGTGCTCTACGTGGGCAAGGCGCGCAACCTGCGCCGGCGTGTGCCGGCACACTTCCGGCAGGCTTCGGCGTACCTCCATGGCGCCGATGGCCTGCCGGAACAGACCGCGGCGATCACCTTCCAGCAGACCGGCTCTGAATTCGAGGCGCTCTTGCTGGAAGCCCGCGAGATCGACCGCCTGCAGCCACGCTATAACGTGCAGCGCGTTGTGCGACAGCGCCATCCCTACATCCGCGTTGACCGGGGGCCCTTCCCACGCGCCGTGCCCGCCTCAGAGATCTACGCCGACGGCGCCCTCTACTTCGGCCCGTACCGCAGCGGCGCAGCCGTGCGTGAGCTCCTGGAGGCGTTGCACGATGTGTTTCATCTCGCCTCCTGCCGCCGGACGCTGCCGCCGCGCCCGCAGCGCCGGCCCAAGCCGCCGTGCATCCGGCTGGGAATGGGCCTCTGCCCGGCGCCATGTACCGGCCTCCTGCCGGTTGAGGCCTATGCCCCTAACGTCGCCGCGGCCTTGGCGTTCTTGCGCGAAGGGCCGGATGCCCCGGCAGTGCAGGCGTTCCTCAGCCCGCCGCAGCGCATGGCCCTGCCGCGACACCGGCCGCTCGACGGCACACTGGCCGGCGCTGATGTGGTACTGGTCTATCCCGCGGCTGAGCCTGGACACGCCGATCTCTATTTTGTGCGCAGCGGCCGTCTGCTCCATCAGGAGCGCGTCGCGCGCACCCAACCGCTCGATCACGCCCACCTGGCGGAGCTCATTGCGAGGGTCTTCGCCCAGGCTCCCCTGCCAAGACACCACATCTCGCCGCAGGAACTCCGCGACGTGCGTGTCATCCTGCACTGGCTGGCGTGGCACCAGGGCGAACCGGAGATCATCCCGGTGAGCTCGCCGGGCGAGGCGGCCTGTGCGGTGGCCTGCGCGCTGGGCTGGTCCGGCCTGTCCGTCAAAGCGGCAGGGTAGCGCGGTGCACCATCTGCGCAGGCTCCTATGCTCTGCCTTTTCACGCAGAACCATATCTAACTCCAGGCCCCTTGCGTTTTTAGAACGTATGTACTATACTGCGTGGAGTGCTGTGAGGGGCAACGCCTGGCGCTCTTGCTCGTTGCAGGAGAACAACATGTACAGCTCCCGCAGTACCTGCTCGCACGCATGCCGGGCCAGGTACAAACCCAGAAGGGCAGAGCAACACAGCGGAGAGGCAAAGGAGACAGCGAACGCCATGAGTAGCAAAGTTCTGGTCTTGCTCGGCACAAAGAAGGGCGGGTTCATCCTGGAGAGCGACCCAAGCCGGCGCGCGTGGCACCTGCGCGGCCCCCTGTGTGAGGGCTGGTCGATCCTGCACATGCAGTACGACCCCAGGAGCGGGACGATCTACGCCGCAGGCGTGAGCGAGTGGTACGGCCCGGCCGTGTGGAAGAGCACCGATCTCGGCGCAACCTGGACGCATTCCAGCGAGGGCATCACCTACGGCGATGGCGGTCCGCAGATCAGGAAGCTCTGGCACGTTACCGCCGCACACGGCGCCGTATACGCCGGCGCCGACCCCGCCGGGCTGTTCCGCAGCGACGACGGCGGCCTGACCTGGACGCACGTCGAGGGGCTGCGGGAGCATCCCTCCTGTCCAAGCTGGGGACCAGGCAACGGCGGTCTGTGTCTGCACACGATCGTGCCGCACCCACACGATCCGGCCCAGATGTGGGTCGCGATCTCGGCTGCGGGCACGTTCTACACCGCAGACGGCGGGAAGACCTGGCAGCCGCGCAACCGCGGCGTGCGCGCCGATTACCTCCCTGAGCGCTATCCCGAGACCGGACAATGTGTGCACAAGCTGGTCATGGCCCCGCGCGACCCGATGCTGCTCTACCAGCAGAACCACTGCGGCGTCTATCGCAGTTATGACGGCGGTGAGCATTGGGAAGAGATCAGTCAGGGGCTGCCTTCGGACTTCGGCTTCCCTATTGCCGTGCACCCGCGCGAGCCACAGACGATCTGGGTCATTCCGCTCGATGCTGAGGGAGGGCGCGTGATGCCGGAGGGCAAGGCGGCGGTCTGGCGTAGCCGCGACGGCGGCATCACCTGGCAACGGCAGGCTACCGGGCTGCCCCACGAGCACGCCTTCATCGGCGTGCTGCGCGAGGCTCTGGCGGTGGACACTTGCGAGCCGGCAGGGGTCTACTTCGGCACCAGCACCGGACAGCTATTCGCGAGCTCAGATGAAGGCGCTACCTGGAAGCTCCAGGCAGCGTACCTGCCCCCGATCTGGTCGGTTGAGACGGCGGTGATTGAGGCGTGAAATGGCTCGCGTCTATCTGCCGGGCTCGCTCATACGCCTGTTTCCCGGCGCGCCCCGGCACGTAGAGGTAGAGGCAGCGACCGTTGGTGAGGCGATCGCCTGGCTGGAAGCACACTGGCCCGGCATGTCCAGCCGGCTCTGCGACACCGAGCCAGCGCTCCGGCCGCACATCAAGGTCTTCGTGGACGGTGAACCTGCCACCCTCTGCACGCCTATCGCGGCGGCGTCTGAGGTGCTGATCGTCCCGGCCGTCTCAGGCGGCTAGCCGTCTGGCCAGGCGGGAAGGCTTGTGACGCACCACACATACACGAACCGGCCAGGGTAGCCGACGGGCGCTCCCTCAAGAGAACCGGATGAGTGTCTGGCGACGTATACTGCAGTGGCGCGCCGGGATATAGTGCAGGTATCCTATAGAGTGTATCTATAGAGCGTATAGAGAGTGTCCAGAGAGGGCGTCCACCGGCACGCCGAGTGTTCGTACGGCAGTGGTGCAACGCTCCGTGCGCTTGTTAGGTTTTTAGATTTAGCGTGTTTAGATTTAGCTAAGAAATCACTAAAAACTAAAAAAGGACGGAATACATAGCGCCATGCGACTCGCTCGCTTCTCGAACGGAGCTATGAAGACGAGGACGGTGCTGCTTGTGTCTGTGGCCACGCTTGCGCTCGCTGCGGTGGTCGCCTGTGGTGGCGCCGGCGGCACCAGCGCCGGCGCTGCGCCAGCAGCATCCAGTGCAACAGCGCCTACCGCGGCGCCCGCACAACCTGCCCCGGCGGCTGCGACGGCAAGCCAGCAGCTTACCGTTGAGCTCAAGGAGTGGGCCTTTGAGCCAAAGGACATCATAGTCCGGCCCGGCACGATCACGTTTACGCTCAAGAACGTCGGAGAGCGACGCCACAATATGGTCATCGAGGTTGGCGGACAGAGGCTCAAGTCGGCCGATATCTCCGCCGGCCAGAGCGGAACCTTTGAGGTTACCCTAACTGCTCCAGGAAAGTATGTGATCTACTGTGACCTGCAGAACCATCGCGAGCGTGGCATGGAAGGCACGCTGACGGTACAGGGCTAAGGGCCAGGCCACCGACGGTAGTCTGAAAAGGCCTTGTGGGATAGAATAGAATGGTACCATCACACGCCGGGGGGAATCATGCCACCGTTACCGCCGCTGCCGTCGGATCCATTACAGCAGCTGCTGCTGGCATCGATGGTGCTGCATGTGCCCTTCTCAGTGGCCTGGATTGGCGTGGCCCTGTATGCCATCTTTGTGACGGCCACGCCGGGCCTTACTGTTGAGCAGCGCGGTCACCTCCTGCAACGTACGCGCGCGCTGGTGCTGGTCTCTATTCCCGTGCTCCTGATCACCGGCGTGTTTCAGACAATGTACAATCCCCTTACGGAGCCCATTACGAGCTATCAGACCCTGGCGCGGCTGCGCGCCACGCCATATGGGACCGCGCTCTTCTATAAGCACGGCTTCGTGATCGCTACGGTTGTAGCGACCCTTGTGCTCGTGTTTGTCTATGCCGGCAGGCTAGCGCGCGCCGGAGCAGAGGTCATGGCGATCGGGGGTACTCCTGCCACGGTTGCCGGCAACCCGGATGCTGAAAGTATACGCCGCCAGGCTGTCTGGCTTGCGCTGCTGAACGGCCTCCTCTGCCTGGGCCTCTTGCTCTGCGTCACCTATATTGTCTTCAGCCTGCGGTGATCGCAGGCGCGCTTGCGCCCGGGGCAGGGAACATGCGAGAGTACAATGCAGGCCTGCCGGCAGGCTCCACGCCAGAGATCCGCAGGATACGGCTGTATGGCCCCCGAGGCCACGCTGAAAACTAGTTCCAAACCCGTACCTCTACCGCGAGGAACCTCTACCACGAGTGACAGGAAGGCAGCGATGGATTTTCGTTTACCAAGCATCTTGAAGGGGAGCCGTGCCAACCTCGAGCGCATCCAGGAGCGGGCGCGCGCGTTGGGCAAAGACGCCGAGCGGCTCCCGCCCGGGCAGTTCCTCACCCAGCGCTGGCCGGTGCTGCATTACGGCCCGGTGCCCCACACGCGTTTAGCAGACTGGGACTTCCGCATCTTCGGCCTGGTCAAGGAGCCGGTGCGCTTCACCTACAACGAGTTCATGGCCCTGCCGAAGAAGACCATCATGTGTGACATCCACTGTGTCACGCGCTGGAGCAAGTTCGATATGGTCTTCGAGGGGGTGCCGTTCACCGAGGTGATCCGGCATGCGGAGGTAGACCCGCGGGCGAGATATGTCATCGTCCATGCCGAGTATGGCTTTACCACGAACCTGCCCCTGGAGGTGCTGATGGACGATGACGTACTGTTCGCCCACCGCGCCAACGGCGCGGACCTGACGCCGGAGCATGGCTGGCCGCTACGCCTGGTGGTGCCCAAGCGCTACTTCTGGAAGAGCGCCAAGTGGGTGCGCGGCATCGAGCTGAGCGAGCACGACCGCCCCGGCTTCTGGGAACAGAACGGCTACCACAACAACGCCGACCCCTGGAAAGAAGAGCGCTACTGGTAGCTAACCGGCAGGTAAGGTATACTTCAGGCAGCATGAGGTAGACGATGGCGCCCTCACCGGCGCCATCACTCTTTGGTAGAGGTTTTCGCGCGCCGCCTACGGCGGATAGGTTACTCTCTTACCCCAGCCTGCGGTTTCAGAGGCGCACGGAAGATTAGTATACCCTATGTCAGTACCGCGTATGCAACCAGTCCAAGCAGCCTCTTGCACTGCCCCAAGCCAGCCGACACGCGAAGCGATCATCATTCTCGACTTCGGTTCGCAGTACAGCCAGCTCATCGCGCGCCGCGTCCGCGAGTTGCGGGTCTACTGTGAGCTGCTGCCGTACAACGTATCCTGGGAACGCGCTGCCGCGCTGCAGCCCAAGGGGATCATCCTCTCCGGCGGCCCGGCCAGCGTCTACGACGAGGGCGCGCCGGCCTGCCCCGACTGGGTCTTCCAGGCAGGCGTGCCGGTGCTGGGGATCTGCTACGGTGCCCAGCTCATCGCCCAACACTTGGGCGGCCGGGTCGAGCGAGCCGGCAAGCGCGAGTATGGTCATGCCCGCGTGGCCTGCACCGGCTCGACCAACCCGATTCTCGACGGTATGCCGGCTGAGTTCGATGTCTGGATGAGTCACGGCGATCACGTGGTCGAGCTGCCGGCCGGCTTCCAGGTGTTGGCATCGAGCGAGAACTGTCCGGTGGCGGCAATGGCAGGGCCCGGTGGCTTGGTCGGGCTGCAGTTTCATCCTGAGGTGGCACACACGCCGCTGGGCAGGCGCCTGCTGGAGAACTTTCTGTACCGCCTGTGTGGTTGCACGGGCACTTGGACGCCCGCCTCGTTCATCGAGGCGAGCATCGCTGCCATCCGCGCACGCGTCAGGGATAGCCGCGTCATTTGCGCCCTCTCCGGCGGCGTCGATTCAAGTGTGGCCGCGACGCTGGTGCACCGCGCGATCGGCGACCGCCTGACCTGCATCTTTGTAGACAACGGTCTCCTGCGTCTCAATGAGGCCGAGCAATGCATCGCCACGTTTCGCCGGCATCTTAAGCTCAACTTGGTTGCCGTTGACGCGCGCGAGCGCTTCCTCTCTGCCCTGCGCGGCGTGACCGACCCGGAGCAGAAACGCCGTATCATTGGCGAGACGTTCATTCGCGTGTTCGAGGCCGAAGCCCAGAAGCTGGGCGATGTGCGCTTCCTGGTGCAGGGCACTACGTACCCCGACGTGATCGAGAGCGCCGGCAGAGGAACCACACACGCCCTGGCCGCCGCCAAGATCAAGACACACCACAACGTAGGCGGCTTGCCCGAGCGCATGCGCTTCGAACTGATCGAGCCCCTGCGCTTGTTGTTTAAAGACGAAGTGCGCGCTGTGGGTCTGGAACTCGGCCTGCCGGAGGAGCTGGTATGGCGTCACCCCTTCCCGGGCCCGGGGCTGGCCGTACGCATTATCGGTGAGGTCACCCCTGAGCGGCTGGAGACGCTGCGCTTGGCCGACCACATCTTTATCAGCGAGCTGCGCGCGGCCGGGCTGTACCGTCAGGTCGCCCAGGCCCTCGCAGTGCTGACGCCGCTGCAGACGGTCGGGGTCATGGGCGACGGGCGCACGTACGCCAATCTGGTGGCACTGCGCGCGGTCTCGACGGAAGACTGGATGACCGCCGACTGGTCCCGGCTGCCCCACGATTTCCTGGCGCGAGTCTCCACACGCATTGTGAACGAGGTGCCGGGCGTGAACCGCGTCGTGTACGATATCACCACGAAACCCCCGGCGACCGTCGAGTGGGAGTAGCCGTCCACAGACTGAGGGCGCTGTCGACGGATTTGGAGAACGAACTGAACACTCGGGGAGGCATGCTGACTCATGCGTATTCTCGTCACCGGTGGGAGCGGCCGCGTCGGCCGCGAAGTTGTCAAGGCGCTGCATCCCGATCACGAGGTGATCGTCTTCGACCGGCAACAGCCACCTGAGCCGTTCCCACAGGGGGTGCGCCTGGTGCTGGGCGACCATGAGCGCGCTGCCCATGTCTATGACGCCGTCGGCGGCGGGGTCTATGGGAGCGCACGCGTGGACGCTATCATCCATCTGTCTGCCATCCCGGCGCCCGGCCGCCACGCCGAGGAAGAGGTCTTCCGCACCAATGTCATGGCGACGTGGAACGTCCTGGAGGCAGCCACGCTCTTCGGCGTGCAGCGGGTCGTGTTCGCCTCCAGCATTAACGTCCTTGGGTTTGGCTTCTGCACCCGGCCGTTTAATCCCGAGTACCTGCCTATCGACGAACAACATCCCAACAAGCCCCAGGACTCTTATAGCCTTTCGAAGGTCGTGGGGGAGGAGATCCTGGCTGCCTTTACGCGCAAGACGGGCATCCCAACCATCGCCATTCGCCCCTCCGCGGTGCTCGTGCCGGAGGAGAACCCGGAAACCTTCCGCCGGGGCATCGAGACGCTCTCGTACTGGCGCAGTCTGTGGACGTATAGCGACCGGCGCGACCTGGCGCAGGCGTTCCGGCTGGCCGTAGAGTCCAATCTCCCTGGGTTCGAGGCATTCTACGTCGTGTCGCCCGACCCGGTAAGCAAGGAGCCGCTGGCAACCGTCTTCCCGCGCTTCTATCCCGGCACGGAGCAGATCGCCGCAGGCCTGACCGAGGGGAAGAATGCGGTCTCGATCGAGAAAGCACGCCGGCTCCTCGGGTATGCGCCGCGCTACTCGTGGCGGAACGTGCCTGAGATCGCCGGCTAGGAAGCCGGCTGCCGGCGCGCGTTGCCTGAACGAGGGAAAAAATTTCTTGTGGGTTTCTTACACCGGGGACTTGACACGGCAGCGCCAGTCATGTTAACTATTACTTCCGGAAGCGGCGAGAGCCGCTGATGGCTCGACCCGAGCCGGCACCTTCGACAACTGAAGAGGGAGTGCTAGCCTAGCGGCGCCCGGGAAACCGGTCCATGCGCGCCGACTGTGATGGCGGGTTTGATCCTGGCCCAGGGTGAACGTTGGCGGCGTGCCTAAGGCATGCAAGTCGTACGACGCCGGCCCTTCGGGGTCCGGCGAAGTGGCGAACGGCTGCGTAACACGTAGGTAACCTGCCCCTGGGAGGTGGATAGCGCGCCGAAAGGTGCGGTAATCCGCCATACGCTCAGCAGGCGAGGGCTTGCTGAGGAAAGTTCTCCGTCAGGAGAGCGCCCAGGGAGGGGCCTGCGGCCTATCAGGTAGTTGGCGGGGTAACGGCCCACCAAGCCGATGACGGGTAGCTGGTCTGAGAGGACGGCCGGCCAGACGGGGACTGAGACACGGCCCCGACTCCTACGGGAGGCAGCAGCCAGGGATCTTGCGCAATGGGCGAAAGCCTGACGCAGCGACGCCGCGTGGAGGATGAAGCCCCTCGGGGTGTAAACTCCTGTTGCCGGGGAAGAAACCGTCGGCCTTGGCGCCGGCGGGTGACGGTACCCGGCGAGGAAGGGCCGACTAACTACGTGCCAGCAGTCGCGGTAACACGTAGGGCCCGAACGTTACCCGGATTCACTGGGCGTAAAGGGCGCGTAGGCGGCCAGGCGCGTCGGGCGTGAAAGCCCCAGGCTCAACCTGGGGAGGCCGTCCGATACGGTCTGGCTTGAGCACGGTAGAGGGGGGTGGAATTGCCGGTGTAGCGGTGAAATGCGTAGAGCTCGGCAAGAACTCCGGTGGGGAAGCCGGCCCCCTGGGCCGCTGCTGACGCTGAGGCGCGAAAGCGTGGGGAGCGAACGGGATTAGATACCCCGGTAGTCCACGCCCTAAACGATGGGCGCTCGGTCAGGGGCGGATCGACCCGCTCCGGGCCTAAGCTAACGCGTGAAGCGCCCCGCCTGGGGACTACGGCCGCAAGGCTAAAACTCAAAGGAATTGACGGGGGCCCGCACAAGCAGCGGAGCGTGTGGTTTAATTCGATGCAACGCGAAGAACCTTACCTGGGCTTGACATGCCGGCAGTAGCGACCCGAAAGGGAAGCGACCCGTCGAGGCGGGAACCGGCACAGGTGCTGCATGGCTGTCGTCAGCTCGTGCCGTGAGGTGTCGGGTTCAGTCCCCCAACGAGCGCAACCCCTGCCGTGTGTTACCTGTGTCACACGGGACTGCCCTCGAAAGAGGGAGGAAGGCGGGGATGACGTCAAGTCAGCATGGCCTGGATGCCCAGGGCTACACACACGCTACAATGGCCGGGACAATGGGTTGCGAACCCGCGAGGGGGAGCCAATCCCACCAAACCCGGTCTCAGTGGGGATTGCAGGCTGCAACTCGCCTGCATGAACGCGGAGTTGCTAGTAACCGCCGGTCAGCACACGGCGGTGAATACGTTCCCGGGTCCTGTACACACCGCCCGTCACGTCCGCAAAGTGGGGACCACGCGAAGCCGGTGATCCGAGCTCGCTTCGGCGAGCCGGTAGCTGTCGAGCGTGGGACTCGCGATGGGGACGAAGTCGTAACAAGGTAGCCGTAGCGGAAGCTGCGGCTGGATCACCTCCTTTCTAGGGAGTTCCTCGCCGGCTGCAGCTCGACCTCCCCAGCATGCCTGGGCGAGGCTGCATGCAGGCCGGCCACGGGATGCTCCCGCTGGTCATCTTCCTTCCTGTACCAGCGACGTGCGTGGATGGCTTCGTGCCGGCGCCTAGGCGGCGCTCCCTCTGATGTGACCCTGAAAGGCGGCCGGCTCTCCCGGCCGCCGTTTTGTACCTTCCGCCGGGTGCCCGGGGGCTCCGCGGCCTGTATCAAGCAGCGGAGCCCCGGCGCATCCTTATACCCTGTGCAACGAGCTTGCAGGAACAGCGAGATCACACCCTACGACGAGGTTGTTCCGATGCCGCACCTGCACATTTACTTCGTCGACGACTCGAAAGACCCCCCGGCGCAGTACCTGCTGGTCTGCACCAGGGAGCTTGAGCACCGGTGGGCCCAGGAGCAGGCAGGGCGGCATCGTCCTTCTCGAGGACGGCAGCACACGCGGGCACGCCGACAGAAGTCGGTGCCTCCCATCCTGCGTGAGGCCGAAGCAATCGCTCGCGAGGCTTGGCGGCGCCACCGCTCCGGCTACTAAGTAGCCGACCTGCACTAGGCCGTGATGCCGCGCAGAGGTGGCGCTGCCTGCATCTACGGCCGTCCAGGGAACGTTATCCCCAAAGACGTGCGCTCAGTTATCCTGGGCAAGACCGCGCACGGTGCATGAGCAGACGGGCCGGTTGTCTTGGCACTTCCCTGAGGGTCTTCCTCAACCAGAAGGCATTCCCGCGCCCGGAAAGGCGAGCGCAGCCGCTCTGGCCTCCCCTTGCCTCCTCTGTCCGGGCATGGCTGCAACAGGGCAGCGCTGATGCCACAGCCACTGTGCCGGCCCGGATGTGTCCCACCGTGGACGGAGTGGCCACCCCAGCGCGATACGTTGTCCCACGATTTGTCCATGCATGGTTTATGATTGTTTATGAGCCGCGCTTCTCGCCTCGGTGGCACCGGCGAACGGCGTCCGCACCGGACAGGGCGAGCAGTAAGGGACCCGGTCTAGCACGCTCCCGGCCGGCTTCGCCTTGGCTCGCGAGATCCCGGCAGGCCTGCTCTACTGGACTGCTGTCCATAGCGTCCTGGTGTAGACCGTCCTGGTGTAGAGCGATATCGTAGGTCGTAGATGGCGCAATGAGAGAACGACTGAGTCTCGACGGGTACTGGCAATTCCGCATTGACCCCCATCAAAACCTCACGCCAGAGCTCCTGGAGCAAGGCGGCGCTGAGACAATCGAGGTACCCGGCTGCTGGCAAGCCCAGTTCCCCGGCCTGCGCCACTATGAAGGGCGCGCCTGGTACTGGCGGCGTTTCACCGTGCCTTCGGCGTGGCAGGGCCGGCGCGTGGTGCTCCATTTCGGAGCAGTGGACTATCTGGCGCGCGTCTGGCTCAATGGCACCGAATTGGGCATGCACGAGGGCGGGTATACGCCCTTTGAGTTCGAATTGCAGGACCACCTGAACTGGGATGGGGAGAATCTGCTGGTCGTGCGCGTGGATGACCCGCCGCGGGTCGCCCATGCGCCCAGCGAGTACCTCTTTAGTGAGATCCCGCACGGCAAGGAGGACTGGTACACGCGCGTCAGCGGCATCTGGCAGAGCGTATGGATCGAGCGCCGAGGCCTTGTCGATATCCGAACGGTACATGTCACCCCGGACCTGGATACCGCCACCGCCCATGTGCGCGTCTACCTCGCCCATCTGCCCCTCGACGGCGATCCGGCCCAGCTTACCCTGCGTTGTCGCATCACCTCTCCCGACGGCCGGCACGTCTTTGAAGCCTTCACCCGCCTGGCTGCCGAGCAGTTCACGTACGACCTCCCGATACGGGTCGATCCGGTGGTGCCGTGGGACCTGCACGCTCCGGCTCTGTACCGCGCTACGGTCACCGTTGCTCAGGGCGAAGACCCGATCGATGAGCTCACCGTCGAGTTTGGCATGCGCAAAGTCGAGACGCGGGACAACCTCATCTATCTGAACGGCCGGCCTATCTTCCTGATCGGCGCGCTGGACCAAGACTTTTACCCCCGCACTATCTTCACGCCTCCCTCAGACGAGTTCCTGCGCGACCAGTTCCAGAAGGCCAAGCACATGGGCCTGAACCTGCTGCGCTGTCACATTAAAGTGCCGGATCCACGCTATCTCGAGTGGGCCGACCGGCTGGGGCTACTGGTGTGGGCTGAGCTGCCAAGCTGGGGGAGCCGGCTGACCGAGCGCTCCAAGCGCCGCGCTGAGCAGACACTCTTCGAGATGATCGACCGCGACTACAATCACCCCTCAATTATCATCTGGACTATTGTGAATGAGGACTGGGGCGCGCAGATCCGCACGCGGGCAGAGGACCGTGCCTGGCTCAAAGATTTCTTCGAACGGGTCAAGCAGCGTGACCCCTCCCGGCTGGTGGTCGATAATTCTCCGTGTAACTCGCCCTATGGCCCCAGTTTCCATGTGAAGTCCGATATCCAGGACTTCCATATGTACTGCTCGATCCCCGACCAGCAGCAACGGTGGGCCGATTTCGTTGAGGCGTTCGCGCTGAACGCGGCGTGGACCTTCAGCCCCTACGGCGACGGCGAGCCGACCGGCAAGGAACCGCTGATCGTCTCCGAGTTCGGCACTTGGGGCTTGCCCAGCCTCCGGCAGCTTCGGGCCTACTACGGCGCCGATCCGTGGTGGTGGACGATGGGGTTGCCGGCCGTGCCCGAGCTAGAGCACGTCATCCCCGCCGGTGCCGAGGAGCGCTTCCACGAATATAAGCTGGACCGGATCTTCGGCAGCTTCGAGGACTTCATTCTGGCGACTCAGCGGCACCAGTTCTACGCGCTGAAGACCCAGATCGAGGAGATGCGCCGGCATCCCAGCATCGCCGGGTACGTGATTACCGAGTTCACCGACCTACACTGGGAATGCAACGGTCTGCTGGACATGCTGCGCAACCCCAAGGTCTTCTACAATGAGCTCTCCACCATTAACACCCAGGATCTGCTGATCGTGCGCACCCGCACGGCCAACTTCTGGGAGGGCCAGCACTTCACGGCTGATATCCTGTTCTCCCACTTTGCCGATCGAGACGTGGAAGGCGCCACACTGCTCTGGGCGGTGGACCAGCTTGGCCTCAACGGGGTGATCCACAACGTGAGCGCTGCACGCGCCACTGTGTCGGTGATCGGGCGTATCGAGTTCGACGTGCCCCCGCTGGAGGAGAGCCTGGCCTCTCGAATTGAAGTGACGCTTCTGGGGGGGGACCGAAGCGTGCTGGCCAGCAACTACCTGGACGTGTACTTCTACCCGGCGGCGTACCGCCGGCCGCGCGCCACCGGTCGTGTGTCGGTCTATGATCCGCATAACCGCTATGGCCTGGCCGACCGACTGCGCGGCCTCGGCTACGTGGTCTACGACGGTCCGGTAGACCGCATGCCCCTTGACTCGGTGGCCATCGTCACCGCGATCAACCGGCGCGTCGCCGATTTTATTCGACGGGGTGGCCGCGTGCTCTACCTGGCTCGAGGCTTTAACCCGTTCGTGCCTGTGCTCACGCGCGAGGGCACCGGCTATAGCGGGGACTGGATCACCAACTTCAACTGGCTCAAGCGCGAGCCGCTCTTCGAGCGGATCCCGTTTGAGCACATTCTGGGAGCGCCCTTCCGTGCCGTCGCTCCGGAGCACGTCATGCTGGGCTTCGGGCCTGACGACGCGGATGATACGCTGGGCGGCATGGTCGTCGGCTGGGTGCACCTGCCGGCAGCGCTGCTGGGCCAGTTCCGCCATCAGCAGGGGAAGGTGCTGATTACCACTTTTAATCTCGAAGAACAGCTCGGCATCGATCCGGTGGCAACGATTATGCTCCACGAGCTCGTTGCCTATGCGGAGTCGCCGGCCTTCCAACCAAAGAAAGTGATCGATCCCTGGAGTGGTATTCCAGCGCGCGGTATCGCGCAACGGCTGGTTGCCGGCTAAACCCGCTGCCCTCCTCCCCACCCGCGACGTCGGTGAGGGGAGAAGGGCAGCGAGCGGACCTCAGCTATGGCCCAGGATACGCTTTGCCGCGTCGTATGCCTGGGCGGCGAACTCCGCCGGAGCAAGGTTACCAGCCATCGTCTCGTTCCACTTCGGCCCGATCTCCCGGTCAAAGTCGGGCCACTGCTTGTTCAGATAGAAGAAGCAGCCGTTCTCCGGCGTCGTTTGCGCCTGCAGCAGGTAGGCGCGGGCATCCACCCCCATCCGGTCCATAAAGTCCTTCTGTACCAGATCGGAGCCGCCCTTGATCGGCGAGACAGCGTGCCCGTCGGAGATGACATAGCGGCCAGCGTTCTCCGGCTTCGTGAACCACTTAAACACTTCCCAGGCCGCGTCCGGGTTCTTGCCCCGGCCGAGGAAGAGCGCATGCACACTGATGCGCCCGGAGATGTTCCGGCCGGCTCCGGAGTAGGGCAGCGTGGCCAGGCCCCAGCGCGCCGGTACCTTATCGGCGATATTGAACACCACCTGCATCCCGATCTTGCCGGTGGCGAAGATATTAATGTTCTGCCCGCCGGTGAGGGCCTGCGCTTCTTGACTGGTGGGATTCACGCGATGCTTGTTGCGTAGATCGGCCCAGTACTGTACCGCCTGGCGGTACTGCGGTGAGTTAAAGTGCGACCGCTTCGTGTTCGGGTCCCAGGGGCAGGTGCCGAAGAAGTTGCCCGCCACCATCCAGTTGTGCCCGCCGGAGAAGCCACCGCCCCAGCCATACTGGTTCTTCGAACGGTCAGTCAACTTGATGGCATACTCCTGGAACGTTTCCATGGTCCAGGACTTATCCTCTGGGTTTACCGGTGGATACTTCAGGCCCACCGCATCAAACATGTCGATATTGTAGGCCACAGCATCAACCGAGATACTGATCGGGTGGCCCCAGATATGATCGCCCTGCAGGAACGGGGCAATCGCCGTCTCCAAAAACAGGTTCTTCAGATCGATTTTGTCGCGCTTGAAGAATGGCGCCTGATCGATGATGAGTTCCTCGACCTCCCGCCACAAGCGTGGCCACTCAAAGAAGTCAACGGGATTCCCCGCTGCCTGGAACACCGTTGCCTTCTCGACCAGGGCGATGTCGGGGGCGATCGGCTCGATCTGGATGTGCGGGTGCTGCCTGTTAAAATCCTCCGCCAGCGCCACCTGGAGGTCCATGCGCGGCGGCCGGCTCTGATAGAGCAGCCAGACGATCTTCACCGGCGGCCTGCTTGCTCCCTGCTGGCCTCCTTGCGGCGGGCTTGCTGCCTGGCGAGCGCACGCGGCGAGCGCCCCGGGGAGCACTGTGGTGCCTTGGAGGATGCGGCGTCGCGTCAGCATAGGACCACCTCTCGTACGCTCCACGCTCTGCTCGATATTCTGTACGTCACTATACACTATGTCGGGAACACTATGTCTGGACCCAGTATGTCCGGGCATATCTCCTAGGCGGGAACGGCGCGCGCTATCGGCCCGACGTGCCGGGTGAGTACGGCGCCCGGCGTACTGCGCGCACAGTCCCGTGCCGGCACATAGAGGTAGAACCTTCCAGTCCGGCCTTCCAGGCAATAGTATTGGCGCATCGCCGCCCGAATGGCACGTGGCCACATCACCTGCGGGTCGGCCTCCCACCCCGGCCGGTCCATCGGAGCACTGAGCAGGAGCAATCCAAAGCGGCCATCGGTCAGGCGCTCAGTCATCTCGACCGGGCTTACCACACCAGTCGTGTAGAAAATATCGTAAAGCACGGGCTCGAAGACGGCCGGCTTGCCGGCAGCCACCGGCAAGGAGAGATCCTCTGAGAGTACGTCGCCTGGTACGCGGCGGATCCGCTCAACCAGAAGCGCGTGCCGTTGCCAGGCAGCGCGGTCGACCGCCCATGGGAGCACGCTGGCAGCACGGGCCACGTCTACAACGGCCATACCGGCAGCGCTGGCGGCGACCAGCAGCCAGAGCTGGGGAACCAGCCAGGAGGGAAGTCCGTTGGAGTCCGGCTTAAAAGGGAACTGGGGCAGGGCCAGGCCGGCGAGCAAGCCCACCGCAAGCGCATTCTCCAGCAGGTAATTGACGTCGGAGCCAGCCTTCAAAACAGCCGGCATCTGGCACAGCGTGATTGCCAGGTACAGGGTCGCTGCGGTCAGCGGCACGGGCAGGGCACGACCGGTCTGCAGTAGCGCCTCCGCTTGATCTCTCAGCCGGCACATTTCAAGCCCGCCTGTGCGAGAGCCCATCAGGGCACTTTGCCCGGTAGCGTAAACACGCCACGTCCGGCCTGCCGGCTCGTCACTTCGGTGCTGCCGGGCCAGGCGTCGCAGCAAGCACACCACGACCGCAGCATGCAGCCCCAGCGTGAGAGCCAGCCACAGGACAGGGATACGCAGTCCCCACAGCATATCCGGTGGGTTAGCGTTCGCCACGACCGCAGACTGGATGAACATCCCCTGGGACCAGCGGTCCAGCGCCAGCGTGCCCCCTGTCACCAGCGCGGCAAAGCCAAGCAGGTACGCAATGCCCAGACGGGGCCGATGCAGGGCCAGCGCCAGCGCCGTCGCCACCGGCGCAGCAAGATATGTCTGTTTGGTGAGAAAGGCAGCCAGGAAGCAGAACAGAGAAAGCAGCAGACGCCATCGCCCGGGGCTGCTGCGCCAGGCCAACCAGACACCGGCAGCGGTCAGGCCCAGCGCAGGCATGTCCACTCGCCCGTAGGCGGCCCATTGCGCTACCCAGGGCGTAGCGGCGAAGAGCAGCACGGCCGTGAGCGCGGGGCGCGCCCCGCGCTCACGGCACACAGTCCCATACAGGCACACGGCAGCAAGCGAGGCGCCGCCCAGACCCAGGGCTCGGGCCGGCCAGAGGACCGGCCCGAAGAGATCGATCAGGCCGGCAAGAAGCACGTAGAACAACGGCGTATAGGCAGCGACCAAGTATGGATATCCTGCCACAGGCTGGTAGAGTGGCTCGCCACGTGCAAAGCGGGCCGCGACGCCCAAGACGATACCCTCACCGTAGTTAATCTCAAACGGATGGGGCAGCACCGTCAGCGCCGTGACCAGGCCGGCCGCGGTGCCAATACCAAGGACAAAGACCGTTGCGGCTGCAGCCAGGCGCGCGGCCCGGCTGTTCTGCTGCTCTGTCGGTTGACGTCTGCCCTGACGCGCACTGTGGTGCTGCCTGCCGTCATCGTTGACGCTCATTCCAGCGCCCTGCTAGAATTCGCTGCGGAGGGGTGGCCGAGTGGTTTATGGCGGTGGTCTTGAAAACCACTGAGCGCAAGCTCCGTGGGTTCGAATCCCACCCCCTCCGCCTGTCTATGCTCCCGAAGTGCCTGTGACCACACTTCCCCGTAATCACCCGCTCCTCGCTGCATAGGACATACGTGCACGTGCCGTATGTCCGCCGCGCTCTACCTGTGACACCCTGAAGCGCGGCCTGCATGCCGAAGTCGCTGTACTCTTCGGCCCGGCCTTCGCCTTTGCAGTACGTCAAGGAGTAGCAGGGCTGTGCTGCCCTCCACCAGTTCCGGCTAGCAGCAGCTCCTCCTTAAACTGGGTCCGGTAGAGTTGCGCGTACAGGCCACCGCGCGCCAGAAGCTCCCGGTGGGTCCCGCTCTCAACGAGCTCACCCTGCTGCAGCACCAGGATCTTGTCCGCTGAGAGGATCGTTGACAGCCGGTGGGCGATGGCGATAACCGTGCGGCCGCGCATCAGCGGCTCCAGCGCGCGCTGGATGTAGCTTTCCGCGATCGAGTCCAGCGAGCTGGTGGCCTCGTCCAAAATCAGAATACGCGGGTTGCGCAGGATAGCGCGGGCAATGGCCAGCCGCTGCCGCTCGCCGCCAGAGAGCTTCACCCCACGCTCGCCGACGACCGTCTCGTAGCCCTCCGGCAGCGACATGATGAAATCGTGCAGGTAGGCTGCCTTCGCCGCCTCGACTACCTCGTCGAACGTGGCTTCCGGTCTGGCATAGCGGATGTTCTCCAGAATCGTCGTGTTGAAGAGAAACGTCTCCTGGTCAACGGTAGCGATCTGACGGCGCAGGCTCGACAGCGTCACGTCACGCAGGTCATACCCGTCGATCCGTACACAGCCTTCATCCGGATCGTAAAACCGCGGGATCAGGTTCACGATCGTGCTCTTGCCCGCCCCGGTCGGCCCCACGAGCGCCACGAGTTGCCCGGGCTCAATAGTGAACGAGATATGTTTCAGGATCGGCCGCTCCGGGTTGTAGGCGAACGAGACGTCCTGGAACTCGATGCGCCCGCGCAGCGGCGGCAGCTCGATAGCGCCGGGCCGGTCGCGGATCTCAGTCTGGAGCTCCAGGTACTCCTGCACTCGGTCAAAGGCGGCGAGCGCCTGCTGGAGTTCCACGTTCATGTGGGCGAAGGCGCTCACCGGACCGAAGAGCCGGGCAATGTAGTTGGTGAACGCCAGCAGCTCCCCGATTGTCAGTGAGCCGTTGATCACCTGCGCTCCGCCGTACCACAGCACCAGCGCCGGGCCGAGCGCCGAGAGAAAGGCGTTGATCAGCGACTGGCGTCCGGCGTAGGCCTGGATGCGCATGGCCAGCCGGATCGTCTCGCGGCCCTGGGCGGCATATCGTTTTGCCTCTTCCTCCTCGCGCTGGAGCGCCTGCACCAGGCGAATGCCCGCCAGCCCCTGCTGCAGCACGGCCGTGAGCTCGCTCCACGCCTCGCCGTGCTGCCGGTAGAGCCGGCGCATAATGCCGCCGAAGTAGCGCGCCGAGAAAAAGAACGGCGGCAAGAGGCTCAGCGCCAGCAGTCCCAGGCGCCAGTTCATCAGCATGACGGCCACCAGGATCCCGCTCAGGGTCAGAACCTGTGAGACGAGCGGCAGGAGCGTGCCGCTGATTGCCTGGGAGATCTGTCCGGCGTCGCGGTTGATCCGCGAGAGGATGTCGCCGGTCTTGGTGCCGGCGAAGAAACGCAGCGAGAAGGTCTGCACGTGCCGGTAGAGGCGGTCGCGGGCATCGAAGCTGACCTGCTGCGAGACCCAGGTCGAGATGTATCCCTGCACGAAGCCGATGCCGCCCTGCGCCAGCGGTAAAGCCAGCGTGCCGAGCACAAGCAGGCTTAACAGGCGCAGATCGCGCTGCGGCAGGGCCACGTCCAGCACCAGGCGCATCAGCTGGGGCTGCAGCAGGCCAAGGAAGGTGCTCAGCAGCATGGCGCCTACAACGAGGGCCATGCGATCGGTATAGGGGGCGAAGTAGCCGAGGATCGTACGCAGCCGTATCAGGCTCTCGCGCAGGCCATGCTGAGGAGGATCAAGGCCACCACGTCTCATCGCGCGCTCATCGATCCCGAAACACTGCCGTCAGGAAAGATGTGGTACCCCACGGCCAGGCACACGACCAGCAGACCCTCGCGCCGATCTGGATACATTCACTGTAATAGATACGTCCGGGGTATGACAACCTGGGGAAAAGGAAGCGAGAGGGGAGGGAGACGGACCCCTCCCCCGGCCCCTCCCCTAAGCGGTGAGCTCAGCATATGTGTTCAGGTACCTACCATGCCGGCTATCAACACAATCTTGCGCCTGCGGGACAGGGCTTTACCGCGCCCCAGCAGACACTGGCCGGCAAGCTCAGCAGGGAGATTTGAGGAAGGCCTAGTACGCCATATTACACCGTATATGTGGGGTAAGAAGAACGCTTCCCCTAAGCTCCCCTCCCCACGCGCCTGCTAGATACCCTTGAACGCTCCGGAGGTGAGCCCGGTGATGAGCTGGCGCTGGAAGAAGAGGAAGACAATGATCACCGGAATGGAGCCGAGCGTGGCCGCGGAGAGCAGGATGCCGTATTGATAGTCGTACGGACCGACCAGGGCTGCCACGGCGACGTTGACCAGCCACATGGATGTATCGGTCAGCACCAGCAGCGGCCAGAAGAAGTCGTTCCAGGCCCCGGTAAAGCCAAGGATCGCCAGCACGGCAAGGCCGGGCATCAGGATCGGCAGCGCCACCCGCCAGAAGAGCTGCCACTCCGATGCGCCATCGATGCGCGCAGCATCGAGAAGCTCATCCGGCACGGTCATGGCATATTGCCGCATCCAAAAGATAGCAAACGCGCCCACTGCATTGGGGACAATGACAGCCAGGTACGTGTTGAACCAGCGCAGCCAGACGATCTCGATGAAAAGCGGTACCACCGTCACCCAGAACGGGATGAGCGATGTCGCCAGCATGAGAATGAACAGTGCGTTCTTGAACTTAAAGGTATACTTCGCAAAGGCGAAGCCGGCGAGCGCAGCCAGGAAGACCCCGAGCGCCGTGCGCACGACCGCCACGACTGCCGTGTTGACGTACCAGCGCCAGGCGTTCGGAAAGAGCGTGAAGAGATCCGTCATGTTTTTTAACGTAGGATTCTTCGGCCACCAGACGATAGGCGAGGTGAAGATCTCGGAGTTCTGCTTGAACGCGCTCGTCCACATGAACAGATAGGGAATCAATGTCGCTGCCACCAGGATAAGCAGTACAGCATTGATCACCACGGTGGCAGTGATCCGTCCCAGAGGTAACGGTCGTTGCGCCCCACGCGCGGCCGGCCGGACCTCTACAGCCGTACCAGTTGCCATCCTACATCCTCCTTCGCAACGCTCCTCCACACCGGCTCCATGGCGACGGGCCGGCTCGCTACCTGACTGTTGGAATAGCCTGTTGCTCCTGTTCGCGGAAGAGCCACAGGTTCAGCAGGGAGAGGGCCAGAGTCACAACCGCCATGGAGTATCCAATAGCGTTGGCGTAGCCGAAATTCCCCACGCTGAAGCCTTGCAAGTAGAGGTAGAGGCTCAAGGTGAGCGTTGCATCTGCCGGGCCGCCGCCCGTCAGTAGGAACGGCTGGGCGAATAAGGCAAACGAGCCGGCGATCGCCTGAATCACAATAAAGAGCGTCATCGGGCGCAGCAGCGGCCAGGTAATATACCAGAAGCGTTGCCACCGGCCGGCGCCATCGATGGCCGCTGCTTCATACAGTTCATGGTCGATGCTGTTCAAACCGGCAGTCCAGTAGAGCGAGTTGATGCCAATGAAGTTCCAGATATTCATTAAAAACAGCGCGGTGAGCACGATCGTGCCGGCTTTGATGATATCCCCGATCACCGGGACATTATTGGTCACCAGGGGCTGAAGGAAGGGAAAACCAAACACCAGTGCACGGTCGCGCAGCCAGTCATGCTGGAGAACGATACCTGTGAGCCCAATACCGGCGAACCACCGCTCCACACCGGCCAGGAACTGGTTCAGCAGGCCGTACCGCTGGTCGAACACACGGGCGAACAGCACGGCGATGATCACGGCCGAGGTGACGACGGGCAAGAAGAAGACCAGCCGGTAGAAGCCACGCCAGCGCGGCGCCACGAACACCGATTGGATTGCCAGCGCCAGCAAGAGTGCCAGCGGCGAGAGCACAAAGATGCTGGCGAGGGTGAAGTACACCGTGTTCCAGAAGGCGCGGGCATAACGCGGGTCCTGGAACAAGTAGATGTAATTGCCCAGTCCATAGAACGTCTTTGGCCCTAGCCCTAGCCCTTTGAACAGGCTCATCCAAAAGCTATACAGGATAGGGAAAATGCCAAAGACAACGAAGAGGATGAAGAAGGGTGCAATGTACAAATAGGGAATAACCTCGCGCTGGTGCCGGCTCCACCAGCTCGCGCGGTAGGATGATACGGCTGCTGTCGTTGCTGCCATAGCCTCCTCCTTGCCCTGCGTGCTCAGCGTGTGTGCTCTTGCTCCTCTTTTTGATTTTATTTATTTATTTTTATTTATTTATTTATCTTAGGGCGTCGCAGCGCGCGTGCAGCACGGCTACGCTCGTTGTGTCCCTCTTCCACCTCCTCACGCAGACTCAAAGGCAATGATCCGCTCAGCCTCTTTAGCAGCGGCGGCAAGTGTCTCGGCCGGGTCGCGCTTCCCCTGCAGCGCCGGCACCAGTCCGACACGCACCATGGCGTCTGTCCCCTCCGGCCAGAACGGGGAGTTGTACCACTTGGGGATCTTGTCTGCGACCTGCTGAATGATTTCGCCCACGCGCTGGTTATTGAACCAGCCGATCGGCGCCGTGAGCTCCGGGCTGCTCCACGCTTTCTTGAGCGTCGGCCAGACCTGGCGCTCCTTGAAATCCTCCAGCACCGCATCGGGCGTGTAGTGCTCCCACAGCACGAACTCCAGCGCATATTCGCGGTGGCGCGCCGTGGTGGGGACACAGACACCGGTGCCGCCCCAGGTGGCTGTGGGCGCGCTATTGGGCACAGCACCCCACAAGGGCAGGGGCTGCACCATCCACTTGCCGTCGGTCTGCGCCATCTGCTGGCGCGGGAACCCCGAGATATTCCAGGAGGGCCCCAGTAGCACCAGGATCTCACCATTGATGAAGGCGGCCGGACGGGCAGGCCCGGCAGGCGTCACCATCGCCCAGGCCTCCCGGCCATCCAGGTTCGGGCCGTACAGGGCCGTCTGCTGGAATTTCATGGTACGTACCCCGGCGGCATCGTGCCACCGCGGCCGGCCCCGCTCGTCGAAAAAGCCACCACCCTGTTGGAGCGTCAGGATCCACCAGTAGCCCCAGCCAGTGATGTCAAAGTCGAGCATGAACACTTTGCCGCCCGTGTCCCGCTGGAGCTTCTTGCCGAGGTCGGCCATCTCTTCGTAGGTCCTGATCGGCGTTGGAATGCCGTAGCGTTCGAAGAGGTCCCAGCGGTAGGCCATGGCGCAGGCATTGAGCTCGTTGCCCAGGCCGTGGATGTCGCCCTGCCAGCTCCAGGGGTCGGTCGCAGAGCCCTTGAACAGGGCATCCTCCCCACCGAAGTCCCGCATGTACCGGTTTAACGGGATGAAAGCCACGACACCGCCCTTGATGAACTGTGAGTAGCGGCTGATCTCGATATCGACGATGTCCGGGCCGCCCTGGCCGGCCTGGGAAGTGATCATCATCTTATCGTGCATCTGGCTGTAGGGCAGCACCAGGAAGTTGATGTCAAACTGGCCCCCGTACTTGATTGGCGTGCCGCGGCCGTCGTTCTCACGGTAGTACTTCTGGAACGCGCGCTGCTGCCAAGCCGTGCGCGTCTGGCTGAACGCCCACATTTCCAGGAGCGGCCGTCGTCGCGTTGCCGCGGGCGCGCAGGCAACAGCAACGGGACTTATGAACGCTGCGGCCACCGAGAGGGCCGTATTCCTCACCATTTGACGCCTGGTTATTGGGAGTGTCATCGTTACCTCACCGCGTGTACACTTACCCTGGGGTAGTCTGGACGCGTAAAATTCCTCCAGTATGCCTCAGCGGCGCTCCTTCCAAGCAGCTACCAAAGCAGCGACACCCAAAGGAGCTACACCCAAAGGGGCTACACCGCTGGTTATGGCAGGAGGGTTTGCCTGCGAAGACCACAGGAGTGACCTACCATGGGCCCAATAGGGTTACATTGTTAGCCTAGCATGTCGTACACGCCATGGTCAATCCGAACATATGTACACGGATCAAATGTGCAGATCGTGAAATGGAGCCGCCGGCAGCTTGACGCCGGGCTCACCACGGCGCATCATGCAGGCCACAGGCGCACAGCCGAGGAGCAGCCGATGACGACTTCGAACATACTCGCTTCAGCCAGAGAGCTGGCCATCCGTTACGTAGAGGACTCGCGCGACCTCTTGCAACAGATCAATCGCGCCATTTGGAGCTATGCCGAGCCAAGCCTGCAAGAGTACCGCTCCAGTGCCCTGCTGGCCGACACGCTGGAACAGCATGGCTTCCGCGTTGAGCGAGGCGTTGCCGGCATGCCCACAGCCTTTGTCGCCAGCTACGGCCAGGGCCGACCGGTCATCGCCATCCTGGCCGAGTACGATGCCCTGCCCAGCCTGTCCCAGAAGGCGCAGCCGGTGCGCGAGCCGGTGACCCCCGGCGCACACGGCCACGGCTGCGGGCATAGCGTCTTCGGCACTGCCTGCATCATCGGCGCGCTGGCGGCCCGCTATGCCATGGAGCAGGCCGGCATGGGTGGCACCCTGCGCGTCTATGGCACGCCCGCAGAGGAGCTGCTGGTTGGCAAGGTGTACATGGTGCGCGCCGGACTGTTTGAGGATGTCGATGCCGCAATCACCTGGCACCCCGGCGACAAAACCGGCGTGACGCTTGGCTCGAGCAAGGCCATGGTGTCGGTGCGCTATACGTTCCACGGCCGGGCGTCGCACGCCTCGGCGTCGCCCCACCGCGGCCGCAGCGCCCTGGACGCCGTCGAGCTTATGAACATTGGCGCCAACTACATGCGCGAGCACATCAAAGAAGACGCACGCATCCACTATGTAATCACCAACGGCGGGATGCAGCCGAACGTGGTGCCACCGGAGGCCTCGGTATGGTACTTCGTGCGGGCGAACTCACACGCCGACGTCGAAGCCTATCTGGCCTGGCTGGACCAGATCGCTCAGGGCGCCGCGCTGATGACCCAGACCACCCTGGCCGAGCGCCGCATCGACACCGACTGCCACGAGGTGCTGCCCAACCGCGTGCTGGCCGAGGTGATCGACCGCAACCTGCGGCTGGTGGGGCCACCGCAGTTCACCGACGAGGAGAAGGAGTTCGCCCGGCAGATCCAGGCGACGTTCGATACCCCCGCCGAGGAGCCGCCGCTGCGAGAAGATATCGAGCCGCTACGCGAGGAGAGCAGCGGCAGCCGCGGCTCGACAGACGTGGGCGACGTGAGCTGGCAGGTGCCGACGGGCCAGTTCCGCGCCACGACGCATGCCAACGGCTGCCCCGGGCACAGCTGGCAGATCGTCGCCTGCACCGGCACGAGCATCGGTGAGAAGGGCGGCGCAGTTGCGGCCAAGACCCTGGCCTGCACCGCATTGGAACTTCTGACCGACGCTGAGGTGCTGGCCGCAGCGAAGAAGGAGTTCGAGGAGCGGCGCGGCAACCGGCCTTACACCCTGCTCATCCCGCCCGACCAGCCACCGCCCTTGCCCTGAGCCTCTCCATGCCGGATGAAGGCAGTTGACCACCTTCATCCGGCATGGCCCTTCATCCAGCGCCAAGACGGCGAACCGCCTTCGGCAGGAGCGCGTACGCCGTCGCATCCAGGCCGGGGATGCGAGCGCACTGGCCAATGCGCACATCCCCGCAGGCGCTGACCAGCATGAACGCCTCAGTCCGGCTCAAGCCCAGCAGCCGCATGGCCATGCGCGTCAGTTCCTCGACGGCGACCTCGACGGCGGCATCGAGCGTCGGACCGTTCCCGGTGGCAACCCAGTGCTCCGGGGTCTCCACCCAGACGCGCGCCGGCGCGACGCCCTTCTCCAGGTCCACGCGCACGGTCACCTCGGCGTTGATCTCGACGCCGGTGCCGCTGACCTCGCCGTCGCCCATGCTGGCGTGCACATCCCCAATGGCCAGCAGCGCCCCCGGCACCTGCACCGGTAGGTGCACCCGCGAGCCAGTGGTAATGGCATTGACGTCGAGATTGCTGCCCTGCGGGCCCGGCGCGGCGGTGTAAACTACGCCCTCGGCGGGCGCCGTGCCGATGACGCCGATCATAGGCCGCGCCGGCAACCACACCTTCTCGCCGAACACCAGCCCGCCGTCTGCAACGCGCACGATCACCGCCTCGGGTGCGGCGATGCCCTCCTGCACCACGCCTGCACCAGTGGCCGTGCGCACGAAGCCCTGCGACTCGAGCCGGATATCGAGGATGTCGACCACCAGCGCATCGCCGGGCGCAGCACCCTCAACGTAGATCGGGCCGGCAGCGGGATTGACCCGCCGCGGGTCACGCACGCGGACATAGGCGTGCACATCCTCAGGGCTGCGGATACGCCCGGTGGAAGCATCGTAGGTCTCAAGCACCAGGATTTCGCCCGGGCGGATGAACGCTACCGGCGGGGTTGTGGCAGAGAATTCGTAGGTGAGCTGATCGCGGCGGATACGGAGCATACGCTAAGAGCCCTCCGGTGCTCCTATGCCGAGCCGTCTCCACCAAGGGTTCAGGGCGCCGCCAGGATGCCTCGAGCGCGCGCCTCGAGTTCAGCCACGCCCTCGCGCGGCGACGTCCGCCCCTGGATGATGTCCAGGAAGATCGGGTTCCAGGCATCCCGCTGAATCTGGGCGGTCTTCTCCACCAGCCTGGGCTCCAGCTTGGGCGGCCACCAGCCCGTCATTAGCTTGCGGTAGCGCTGGGCGAACTGGTAATGGACACCCCCATCCGCTTGGAGCAGGGCATGCCGCCCGGCCTTGACCACCGCCTCATCGCCGCTCTTGCGGTTTGGCAGCACGGCGATGAGCTCGGACTCAAAGATCATCTCGTCGATCGAGCGCACCTTGGCATACTTCACCGCGATCTGCGTGTGGTCGTCGCCCTTATAGTTCTGCTGCCGCCAGACGGTCTTGCCATAGACCCCGCCATGGTTGACTTCTTTTGCGCTGCGGTGGTGCGGCCAGGGCAGGAGCACCTGCTCGAACGGCGTGCGCCCCTGCAGGGAATTGGCAATGGCCCCCAGGCCGCCGCGGCCCAGCACCGCAGCCTCCTGGCGGTTGTAGAGCGCGCCAGCCTCGGTGCGGGACCACCGTGGCGTCTCCGGCGGGGAGATCTTGAACTTGTCAAAGGTATCGATCAACCACTGGATGCTCTGGATGGCCGGCTCTCCGCGGAAGATCCACTCCCCTTGCGGGCTGATGCGGTAGACCAGCCCCCAGTTACGGGACATGAAGCTCCACTGCTCTTGCTCGGCCCAGGTGTAGCCCCAGCGCTGGCTCGTGGTCGCGCGGCGCATCGCCTCAACGAACTCATCGGTCGTCCAGCCATCGCGCTGCACCGCACGCCAGTCGACGCCGGCTTCCTCAACGAGCTTCCTATTCGCATTCATGCACCAGATCGTCGTGTACGTCGGCCAGCGCCAGTACTTCCCCTGATACTCGACGAAGTCCAGCACCTCGGGGTAGATGTCTTCACGGTCCTGCCTGGTATAGAAAGGCGTCAGATCGACCAGCAAGCCGGTCTGTACATCCCGGGACGAGCCGCCGAAGTGGTAGACATCGGGTGGTGTGCCGGAGGCTAACGCTGTCTCAAACTTCGCCGGACCATCGGTGAAGTTCAGCATGGTGAGCTCGATGGTGACGTTCGGGTGCTCCTGCTGGAAGCGCGCGATCGTCTCACGAATGTTTGCCTCGACAGCGTCCAAGGGACCTTCAGGGTAATCCCAGTGCTCGATGCGGTAGTGTTTGCTGGTCAACGGCTCGCGGCGTGCCGGAGCCAGTTGGCATGCGGCCACAGCCATGAGCAGGGCCGTTCCGCCGGCCCCCGTCCGAGCCAGAAGCTGCCGCCGCGTCCGATAGACAGGCGTCTGTGTCGCCTGCATCCTGACGTCCCTCCGGTTGTGCCCATACGCCGGGCTTTTGCGCAGCCCGGCTGCGCAGCTCTACGTACCCAGAGCATCCCTAAAGCTATGAGACGCGAACACACACCGTGGAGGCGGGCCCGAGGCTGTGCTCCCTGGGCTTCGCCGCGCCTTCGTGCCGCTTCCCTTGCGCTTCTGCCCTTCACGCCTGAGCGCGGGCGGCTTAGCCACCGGCGAGGATGCGGTTGCAGATCTGCTCCATCTGGTTGAGCGCTTCGTTCACCGCGATCTCGTTGTTAATGATCCGGCGCCACAGGTCAGCCGTCTCGCGGGTGATCTCATCGGGCTTCACCCAGGGGTACTCACCGCTCATATCGGCGAGCTTCTCGATGTCGACCAGGGAGGGGTACTGTCGCGTCACCTGCTTCCAGGCCTCGCTCTTGTAGAACTCTTTGCGGCCGGCAGCGCGCTTGTAGTGGCCGGCGAACCAGCGCTCCAGCGTAGGCTCGGCGTTCACATAGCTCATCCACAGCCAGGCCGCCTCTTTCTTGGTGCTGGCCTTGGCCATGCTCCACATGTTCGTCCACGTCACGCTGCCGGGCTGCTGTCCCTGCGGGCCCCTCGGATACGGCGCGAAGTCGAACTTAAGGTTCGGGTTGCGCTCCAGATGGTAGCCCGACGCCCAGCTTCCGGAGATAACCATGGAGATCTGCTCGTTCTCGAACGTGGCGCCCTGGGTGGGATTTGCTATGTTGTGCTTGTGCCGCAGGTCCACCATGAACTGCAGCGTGTCACGGCCTTTCTGGTCATTGAACAGCACGCGCTTGTAGTCCGGGGCGTAGAACTTGCCGCCGAAGGGATATAGCCAGCGGCAGAAGCTCTCCGAGCCACCGCCCGGCGGGGTAAAGCCGCCGCGCACGATCTGCTCGCCCTCGCGCTTGACCAGCCGCCGCGCCGCATCCAGGAACTGCTCGGCCGTCCACTTCCAGGTGAACTCGCGCGACGGGTTCAGCCCGACCTCGCGGAAGTGCTCGATGTTATAGGCGATCACCCCGGTGGCCGGCCCGTCGTACGGCACACCGTAGTGCTTGCCCTGGTAGGTGTTGTAGAACAGGCCAGTATCCACGAAGTTGCTCAGGGCCATATGCGGCGTCCTGGCCATGTATGAGTCCAGCGGTTCCAGCAGGTCGGCCTCCATCAGGTAGCGCACGAACGCCACTGAGACCTGCGACGTATCGACCGGGGTGCCTGCCGCCGAGAGCACGATCCACTTCTCGCGCACGCCGGTGGTGTTGGGGGCGAAGACGTACTTGACCGTAATCTGTGGGTATCGCTCGTTAATCTCTTTGGCCAGGCCCTCGAAATACTCCTTATGGAGCTGGCTCGCCTCAGGCGACCACCAGTCCATATGCTCCAGGGTCGTTGGGCCAATCGTTGGCTGGCCCTCCTGGGTAGCAGGCCTGCCTGCAACGCGGCAGGCCGTCAGGAGACCGCCAACACCGGCGGCCATACCCAATATTGCGCGGCGAGTGAGCAGTGCCATTCCAAGACCTCCCTTCTCGCTTTATCCCTTTGCTACTCATTCCCTGAATTACTCGGTCGTAGACGTGCTGTCAACAGGTGCTGCCGAGCGGATTGTAAGAACCAAACGGGTGCACAGGGCTTGCCGATCTCGCGCCGGTGCCGCACCGGCGCGAGGAGCGCAGTCCACTACCTCTCCGCGGCACGTGCACGTCCTGCGTTCGACCATGCCCGTAGCGGCGCCCCTGGTCTCATCGGGTGGGCACGGGAGACCGGTCGTGCGACACTGTCTGCGCCATACCACGAAGACCGGTGTCGTGGGCGGCAGGGGGCACGGCATGCCATGCCCCGACCGGGCCCCTGGCCTGCCGGCAGAGGAGGAGCAAAGGCGGGCATGATCGGCCGGAGGGGCGCAGCGCGCTGCGTCCCTACCCCATGCCGTGCCCCTCCCCTTTCGGGATCGGCTGCGCCACACCCTCTGCGTCAGGACGCAGGACCAGCGTCATACGCGGCAGGGACGCGTCGGTGCCGCGATCCATGCCATACGCGAAAACCTGTGTCCGGACCGGCCGGCCCATTTCTTCAACCTGCTCCCTATTGCCGGCCCTATCGCTCCGCCCGTCACGGCCTCCTTGCCATCCGTGCATTAATCCGCTCCCCGTATCCATTGACAGCCGTCCAGCAGACGCCCCCCACGACAAGGCTCATGCGTCGCCGGTCAGGAACGTCACCGTGAGCGCTTGCCGTGCCTGGACATCACACGCCCAGCTGACGCCATCCGGGCCTGCACGCCAGCTCTCCGGCTCGAGCACCCGCGCCGCCGGATCGAGCCGCCGCAGCGGCCGGCCATCGACCTGCACGGCACGCACGGCGAGGGGCTGCGGTAGCTCAAGGGTGAACGTCAGGTGGCGGGTCCCGAAAGGACACTCCACCAGGAGGGTGTAGCCCCGGTCGGTGTGTTCCAGACGCGTGGTCACCGCCGAAGAGGCCAGGGTATAGTCAGCCAGCTCGGCCGCGGTCATCCACAGGACGCGCTCTCCCATGTGCTCGCGAATGCGCCGCAAGACTTCTCGCAGCGCACCCAGCCCGGTCTCCCGGCCATCGGAGAAGAGGCTCTGCCAGTGGGTGTGCCAGACGATGGGGCCACCGCCACGGAAGAGCCGCACCAGCCGGCCGTCCTGGCCGTCTGCAGTGATGTGCTCGTCAATCCGCGCCGGCTCGTTGTAGGGGTCCTGCGTGCGCCACAGGGGATCGCCGGAGCCGCTCACGATCGAGACGCAGCCTTCGCCGGTCTGGGCATCGAGCAACATCGCCCGTGGCGGCACAAGGGGCGAGTATTGGTCTACATGCAGGAAATACCAGGCCACCGGCGAGCCAGTGACCCGTTTCACCGCATCGTGGATGGCCCGCCAGTAGGTCGGCTCAATGCTGCGTCCGAATGCCCCAGGAGAGGTCACGCCGGTGGCCGGCAGCCCGACGTTTTTCAGAATTTCCAGACCAAAGGCGATATACTCGGCCAGACTCTCGCGCGTGTGCCGCGGCTCCATCACCTTCTCGGGACAGTCGGTCAGGCGCAGCGTCTTCAGATCAAGCATGTACCAGTGCGTCAGGATTTCCGGACCAATGGAGAAGCGCGGCAGGATGTCACGGCGGCACACCTCAAGCCACGCCCGGAGTTCTTCCTGGGGGACGCCGCGCAGGCCCTGGTCGATGCGTCCTAGCCCGGCCGGGTAGGGCAGAACCGAGAACTTGCCGCGCACGCCGTACTCCGCACAGAGGTCGGCAAACGCCTGGAGGAACCGCACCGGGATATCGCGCACGTGCGGGTCGGGCCACTGCTCGTAGTACGCCAGGTTTTGGCAGGGGAAAGGATCGTCGATAATCAGGCAGATCGGCTGGCGGAGCAGGGGGAGCCGCACACGGACGTGCCCCGCAGAAGCCGGCGTGCCTGCGTCTTCACCGTGACCAAGCGATACACCAGGCATAGGGCTCTGCCTCGCCTACACTGTTTTCAAACAGTAGACGCGTACGTTACGCTCACCGGCGCAGCGCATGCAACCATGCCCATTCTATCAGTCGGATAGTATTTCAGCTAGTGAGGCAAAGAGGGCGGCAGGGCACAGCACACTGAGAGACAGCTTCTCAACGTAGAGCTGTGCCGATGAGGCCACCTATGGCATTGGAGGAGGACCTGTGCGTGAAGCGGAAGCCTCCGCCCCGGCGCGGGCACTGCACCCCCGTCCGCGGGTGCATGTTGTATCCCAGTATATTCCGGCAACGACAGGGCTGATCAGCGGCATCGGCGTCTTTGCCCTGCTTGCCGGACTTGTGCATCTCCGACTTCTGGCCGCGTTCGACCTGGCGGTCGCCCAAGCAATGCGCTCGCTCTGGAGCCCCTTGTTTGACGCGCCGGCTGCGGCGACGAGTATCCTCCTCTCCGGAGAGTTCTCCTTGCTCTATACCCTTGCCGGCTGCGTGCTTCTGTGGCGAGCAGGCTGCGGCTGGTGGTCTCTGACGCCGCTGGCCTTTCTCCCGTTGCTCGCCCTCGAGCTTGGGCTGAAGCTTGTGGTGAACCAGCCACTCACGCCCGAAGAGTTCCACCGAGCGGTCTCGTACCCGCTCGCCACTCTCACGCTGCACGGCTCCTTCCCCAGCGGGCACGCCACGCGCAGCGGCTTCTTCTGTGCTTATCTGGCGCAGCTCCTCCGCGCTCGCGGCGGGCGTCTGGCACGGCTCGCTCCGCCGACCCTCATGTGCCTGGCGGTGCTGCTGGGGATGACGCGAGCCTACCTGGGCGTGCACTGGGTCAGTGACGTCCTTGGCGGCCTGCTCCTGGGCGTATCGGCCGGACTGCTCGTAGCTGCACCGCCGGCAAGGCGGCTGCAGCAAGCATGCTTCTCTTCGGGGAAAACCACCGCAGGATAAAAAGGAAAAAATACCCTAAAGACCACGGCGGCGTGGTCTCCAGGCATAGCCCCTGAGGAAGACGCTGCGTCAAGCTAGAGAAGTGTGCGCGCAGGGGCTGGAGCGACGCGTCGAGAGGTACCCGCTGCAACGCCCACAGCAGCTGCCATTACTTCGTCACGTCAAAATGCTTGACCGGAAAAGAGCTACGTAGTACAATTGCTGCAGTTCCCGTGCGTGGCTCCTTACCGAGCCACGCCGTCCCCTGCTGTACTGTCGCTCCCCGAGTCCTCATGCACGCGCCCGCTCCGGCGGGGAAAGGAGCCACGTCCATGCCTGTCCAGCGGCCGGAAGACATGTATGGAGCATTTGCTGCGGCGTTCAACGCCGGCGACCTGGACGCCCTCGTCGCTCTGTTCGAGCCAGATGCCATCTTTATACCGGAGCCCGGACGGACCGTGAGGGGCCACGCGGCCATCCGGGAGGCACTCCAGGGCTTCCTGGCGCTCCGAGGCACGATGACCATTCAGCCCATCGCCATTTTCCCCACCGGCGATCTGGCCCTCACGCACGGCCGGTGGACCCTCTCGGCAACCAGTCCGGATGGCCGGCCTCTGACGCTGGGCGGCAAGACTGCTGAGGTGCTGCGCCGCCAGCCAGACGGCACCTGGCTGCACGCGATCGACAACCCCTACGGCACCGGCTAGCAGCTACTTCTGCTGCTGCCAGTATTCATCAAGCTTGAGCTGGGCCTGGCGGTTGGCTTCCTTCAGCCGACCGGTCAGGTTCCCCTCCCGGCCCTGCAAATAGGGTGTCACCGCGTTCAGCAGATCCTGGCCGATTTCGGTCGCCAGCGGTGACTTCAGGTACCGCAGGTAGCGTGCCTGGTCGAACAGCGGATACGTTTCCTTGCGCCCCAGGCCGGTGTCGGGATCGTTCAAGATCTCGGGATCGCGAGCGGCCTCTTTATTTCCAGAGACATCCGCGGTGTTACGCTGGACGGCCAGGCCGCCTTCCTTCGACGCGGTGAACTTAAAGAAGTCCCACACAAGCGGCAGCTTCGGGGTCCCCTTGGTGGCACAGATTAAGATGCCGCCACCGTAAACGTTGTTCGCCGGATCGCGCGGGCCAGACGGACCGCTCGGCACCGGCGATACCACAAACTTCAGCTCACGGTTGAGCCGGCGAATGTTGTCTGCCTGCCAGTTCCCGTTCAGGAATGACGACAGCCTGCCGATGGCAAAGATGTTAGCGGCGCTCCCGCTGGCGCCGGCCACATTGGCGCGCCAGGTATCGATGGCGCTCCAGCCGCCCAGGCGGTTGATAACGTTGGCGATCCACTCGAAGGCGGCAACGACCTCCGGGGCGTCGAAAAACACCTGCCGGCCATCGGCACTGAGCAGTTTGGCACCGTTCGCCTGCGGGAACACCACCCGATAATCGGTGCCCAGATGAGGAGCTGCACCAACCTGCTCGAAGCCGTCGGCACTGCGCCGGGTCAGGCGCACAGCCAGCGTCTCAAGTTGCTCGAACGTCTTCGGCAGATTTCGGGGATCCATCCCGCCGGCTTCCAAGTGGGAGGCGTTATACCACATGAAGTTGATGTCCACGTGCTGCATCATGGCGTAGTACTTGCCCTGCCACTCCATGATGTCGAGCGAGAAGGCGAAGAGCTGGCTCTTGTCCCACTTGTCGCGCGCCATGAGGTCATTCAGGGACTCGGCCAGCCCCTTGCCCGCAAAGACGGGCACCCCGGGGCCGTCGACCTGGTAGCAATCGGGTGGGGTGCCGGCGGCGAAGGCGCTCAGCAGCTTCGCATTGAACCCTTCCGGGCCCGGCGGAGTGACAATATCTACCTTAGGACCGCCCTTCGCGTTATACGCGTCCATGAGCTGCTTCCAGCCGACCGGCCCGCCGTGCGTTGGCTGGTCGATCGGCCAGGGCTGCCAGAGCTCGAACGTGCCGGTCAGCTTCCCCTGGGTAGGCTGTGGCGATCCGGCCGGCCCCTGACCAGCACGGCACGCCGTCGCTGCAGCGACGGCGGCCAACGGCATGGCAAGCGCTGCACGTCGAGTGAGACCGCGACTCACAGTCGGCATACCCTCCTTCCCCTTTCCAGGTGATGTCTCCCGCCCTTGCCCCACCATGTTCCTCACGAACACCGCTACTTTGACAGATGTAGAGAGTACTGTCAATATTTCTCACTAATTTCTACTAACCTATAGTCTGCGCCATTGTACGCTGCGCCACTGTACGCTACCAAGAGCAGGGACCCCTTTTCCATTTTCCATTGGCTGACGCGCTGGCGCGCCGACGTTCCTGGAATATACTTTAAAGAGCGCTCTCCTCTCCGAGACCTGGATGGTCCGAGACCTGGATAGTTGGATAGTACGAGATAGAGATCGTGGCTGCTGATATGACGTGCCGGGCGAAAGCGGCGGCGCCGCTCTTGCTGGTAGTGCTGGCCGGGCTGCTTGTGCGCGTGGGAATTGCCCTGGCCCTGGGCGATGCGCCCCCACGCGATGATGCGCTCGATTACGAGCTCCTGGCGCGCAACCTGGCGGCAGGGCACGGTTTCTCATTGCATCCCCCCGAACCGTCGGTCTTCCGGCCGCCCCTGCAACCGGCATTCGTGGCCTTGGTCTACCTACTGGCGGGGCCGTACCTGCTCGCTGCCCGGCTGGCGCAGGCGACCCTCTCCGCCGTCGTTATCCCGTTGACCTATGCACTGGCCCGCACGTTTGCGCCCCGGCGCGGCGCGCTGCTTGCAGCCACGCTGGTGGCGTTCTCCCCGGCGCTGGCCGCCCACGCGTCGTTGCTCCAGACGGAGACGCTTTTCAGCGTGCTCACCGCTGCCGCCGTGCTTGCCATGCTACGCGGCTACGTGGCAGCCTGCCAGGGAGCCGGCGCCGCGGCGGCGCGAGCCGCCTTCGCGGGCGCCCTGCTCGGGCTGGCAAACCTCGCTCGCCCCACGCTGCTTGCGTTACCGCTCCTGCTGCCTCCGATCTGGGCTCTGCTCGACCCGCGGCACCGCCGCGGCGCCGCCCTCGGCTGTGTGAGTGCGCTCGCTGCCCTCTTAGTCATCGCGCCCTGGACGGTGCGGAACTACGCGGTGTCCAGGGCATTGGTGCCGGTCGCCCTGAACCGGCTGGGGATGACCCTGTGGGCCGGCACCTATGTGCCCTGGCGCAACCAGTGGAAGAGCGACGCCGACCGGCCGGTGTACCTGCAGCAGGTCGACGTGGATACGGTGGAGGGCGATCGCCTCATGTTGGGCGAGGCCCTTGCGAACATCCGTCGCTGGCCCGCCGCCTATCTGGCACAGTGGCCCCTGCGCGTGTTTACGCTGGTACGCCCGGATACATCGTACTGGCCCTTTGGCGAGCTGGCAGGCACCGGTCTATGGTGGAAGCTTCCGCTGAAGGCCGGTCTTCACGTCGCCCACCTGCTCACCCTAGGACTGGGCGCGCTCGGCGCCATCCGCCTGTGGCGCGCCGGAGACCTGGCCCGGCGCACAGCCGGCTGGCTCATGGTCGTCCTGGGACAGTACCTGCTGCTGAACAGTCTGCCGCACACCGAGCCGCGCTTCCTCGTTCCCATGCTGCCGCTGATCGCCGCGCTGGCCGCCGGTGTCTTCCCAGCCAGAAGCCGGACTGGGGCAGCGGTTGACGCTCCTGAGGCAGGCAGATAAAATCGAAGACACTTGCCCCACCCAATGCATAGCTACCCAGTGCAGCAGAGGCCTGCATGGACCATGCACGGCTGTCCATGAGGGACTTTGCTCCATGGCGAGGGTAGCCCTCGCGGTAGTACTTCCCCGCACATGTGGACGAGCACGATGCCGGTGCAGCGTGCAGGAGACAAGACCGTGGACGAGACCCGCAACAGAAAGCGCATCCTGGTAGCCGACGACGATCAGGCGATCCAGTTCCTCTTATGCGAGCTGCTGCAGAGCGCCGGGTACGAGGTGAGCACCGTTCGGACGGGGGAGGAACTCCTGGCAAAAGTCACCGCGCAACGGCCGGACCTCCTGCTCTTAGACGTACGCCTGCCGGACATGAGCGGCCTAGACGTGCTGGAGCGCCTGCGCGAGGGCGATGCGAGCGTGCCTGCTATCGTGATGACCGCGTACGGCTCCTCGAACATCGCTATCCGCGCGATTCAGCTCGGCGCGTACGACTACATCACCAAGCCCTTCGACCAGATCGAAGACCTGCTGTTCACCATCCGGCGCTTCTTCCATCATCAAGAGCTTACGGCTGAAAACGCCGAGCTGCGACAACAGCTCATTCATGACCCCTCGGCGCGCATCGTGGGGCAGAGCCCGGCTATGCTCGAGGTGTACAAGACGATCGGCCGTACGGCCAATAGCGACGCCACCGTCCTGATCATGGGCGAAACCGGCACGGGCAAAGAGCTTGTTGCGCGCGCTATCCATCAGGCTTCCCCCCGCCGCAACTACCGGTTTGAGATCGTTCCCTGCTCCTCGCTGCCGGAGACCCTCATTGAGAGCGAGCTCTTTGGCCATGAGAAGGGCGCCTTCACCAGCGCAGTGGCGCAGCGCAAGGGCCGCTTTGAGCTGGCGCATAAGGGCACGATCTTCCTGGACGAGATCGGCGAGATGTCGCTGAGCACGCAACGCAAGCTGCTGCGCGTGCTGCAGGAGCGTGAGTTTGAGCGCGTGGGCGGAAACGTCACGATTAAAGTCGACGTGCGCGTCATCGCCGCCACAAACAAGAACCTGGCAGAAGAGGCTCGTGCCGGACGCTTCCGCGAAGACCTGTTCTACCGCCTGAACGTGGTGCCGATCTTTATGCCCCCTCTGCGCGATCGCAAGGAGGACATCCCATTGCTGGTCGAGCACTTCCTGGACAAGCACCGCTATGTGCCCGGCGCGCCGCCGGCGCGCATTTCTGAAGAGGCGCTGAATGCGCTCATGCAGTACGACTGGCCGGGCAACGTGCGCGAGCTGGAGAACACTATCCTGCGGGCCGTCGTGCTTGCCCAGGGCGGCCTGATCACCCCGGAGCATCTGACCTATGTGCGCAGCGGCAGCCGGCCGCTGCTGGATATTCACGAGCGCCTGCATAGCGGAGCCCGCCTGCAGGACCTCCTTGAAGAGGTACGCCGCCTTGCCGTGCGCGAGGCCCTCGAGCAGCACCACGGCGACGTTGAGCGCGCTGCTCGCGCACTGGGCATCCCGATGGAAGAGCTCAAGGAAATGCTCAAGCACTACGGCCTGCAGCCGGTCGCCTGAACCCACCCTGTCAGAGCAGCCATGGCACGGAAATTGCTCAGCAGAGCATTGCCGTCGTGCTCATAGGGAATTTTTTTAGTTTTTAGACGGCAGGCTCGAAGGCGACGATGGCAGTATGTCCGCGCGCAGCAGGCACCGAGGTGAAAAGCGCTAGCCGGGAGGCAGACCGTGCTCCCGCCACGGAGCGCAGCGTTACCACACCCGATACGCAGGCGCTCGAGCTCAGGCGCCTGCAGTTGCAGCCCGGCATGCTGACGCTGGCCCGGCTGGAAGGAGCGCTGGGGCTCATTCGCTGGGGCCTTATCCTTATCACCTTGGTGGGCGGCGCCAGGTCGGTGGCCGGCGCCACTGGCCTTCCGTGGCCGGCGGCTGCCGGTGCCGGGGTATATGGGGTGCTCTTGTTCCTCGGCCATAGGCGCGGCCTGCTCCCTCGTCTATACTGGCCGGTCGCTCTCGCAGATTGTGCCTTGATTGGTCTAGCGACCGCAGCTACCGGCGGCATGACCAGTGGGTTTCAGACAGCCTTCTTTCCGGTCATCTTTGCTGCAGGTATGCGCCTGGGCCCGTGGCAGCTCGCCACGGTGCTGGCTGCTGCAGAGCTTGCCCTTGGCCTTGCCATGCAGGCACCGCTCAGCCGGCTCGACATTGCCGTGCCATGGCTGGGGGTTCTCGCCCTCACCGCCCTTGCCGGCGCCGGTGCACGCAGCGATTGTGCCGCCATAGTGGCCCGATATAGCCTGCTCCAAGCGCTGCACCAGGCCACGACACAGCTGCACGCTGTCGCAGACAAAGCCGACCTCGCCCAGGCGACGGCAAGGGCCTGCTCGGCGCTCCTGGATACCGGCCGAGTGCGCCTCTTTGCCTTCCAGAGCGGCTCCCTTGTGGAGATACGCCAACGCACCTGGGGCATGTCTCCTCACAATGATCCGCTGCCGCGCACAATTCTGGAAAGAGCTCTGCACGAGCGGCAGCCGCAGTGGTGGATTGAGCCGGCGTCGCCCGGCTCTCCTCGGGGCTGGACATGCCTGGCGCTACCGCTGATATGGAACGGGGCGGCGCTGGGAGTACTTGAAGTGTCCTGGGACGGGCATGCGCCAGCACGCCATCGGGCACGTGAGACGCTTGCGCAGCAGCTCAGCATCCACGTGGCAATAGCGCTTGCCCATGTGTATATACATGAGCAGGCCCGTCAGGGTGCCGAACGGCTGGCATATCTCGGGCGCCACAAGAGCGAGTTTGTCGCCATGCTGTCGCATGAGCTACGCACACCGCTGACGGCGATCAAAGGCTTCGCCCAGCTGCTCCGCCGCACGCAGCCAGCTTCCACCGAGCTGGTGAACCGCTATACCTCCATCATCGAAATGGAGAGCAACCACCTTATTGCGACGATTGACGACATTGTACATCTGACGAACATTGAGGAAGGCCTGCTCCGGCTTCGCCGCGAGCGCGTCGATGTTCGTGTGGTGCTGGAGCAGGCGCTGGTGGGGCTCAAGCGGATCGCCAGTGTGCCCGAATTCCGCTACACTGGCGACTCCCGCCCTGTCTGGACGGTTTCCGACCCGGCCCGTCTGGAAGAGGCTCTGCGCAATCTGCTCTTTGCGGCGATTAAGTACAGGGCCGAACCTGCACGAGCGGAGGGAGAACGCTATCATTTCGACATCGGCGTGATGGAAGCGCCGGAGAAGGTCTTGATCTGGCTGGCCGACACCGCGCCGGGCCTCCACCGCTCGTATCACCTGTTACGCGAGCTCGAGACAGCCCCGCAGGAAGGGCGGAGCCTTTCAGGAAGTGGGCTCAGCCTGTATATTGCCAAGTACATCATCCAGGCGCTGGGGGGCAGCCTGGCTATCGGTCCATATCGGGGCGGGACGCGCTATGTTGTGCGCCTGCCAAAGGAAGGCTGAGCGGCCTGCAGGGACACTTTCTGGGGACGTTCGCCGGGCGCATCGGCACCCCTGCCGGCACCGAGGGTGCTGCGCTTTTCGGGTACGTTTGGCACGAGCTAGGCACGAAGCATGGAGCTAATCAGTATGGAGCTGAACACGGAACTCACCCTCCTGCCACAGCAGCAGCAGAAGGTCTCGCCGCGCCTGGTTGCCGTCAATCACATCCTTGAGCTGAGCTCACTGGAGTTACAGGAACTCATCGAGAAGGAATTGGAGGAGAACCCGGCACTCGAGCTGATTGAGACCACGGTGTGCCCCACGTGCGGTGCGGCGATGACGGGCCCCGTGTGCACGCACTGCCTGAGCCATGCTCAGAAATCGAAGGACCTCGTCGAGTTGCAACAGGACGAGGACGACTACTTTTCCGAGACGCCGGCAGGCGGCCTGCATCGCTCCGACGACGAATTCGATCCGATGACGATCGTGGCGACCCAGGTCACGCTGGAAGAACATCTCTTAAATGAGCTGCGTCCCATGCTCTCCGATGAGCAGGTGCGCATTGCCGAGTATCTCATCGGGAATCTCGACACCAGGGGGTATCTGGACTGCAGCGTAGAAGAGGCTGCCTCAGCCCTTGGCGTACCGGCAGAAGCGGTCGAAGAGGTGCTCAAGCTCATGCAGACCGTGGAGCCAGTTGGCGTCGGCGCGCGCTCGCTGGAGGAGTGTCTGCTCATCCAACTCGACTACCTGGAGGCACAGGGGATCTCGCATCCGCACGTGCGTGCGATTGTCAGGCATCACCTCGCCGACCTGGGCGAGCACAAATACGGACGCATTGCGCAGCAGCTCGGCATCACCACTGAGGAGGTTACCTCCGCCTCGGACTTCATCAAGCGCTTGCTCAATCCCTTCCCGGCGCAAAGCTTTTACAGCGGTGGGCGCAACGCCCATGTGGCCGCCGGGAGCTATGTCCTCCCCGATGTGATCATTTCGAAGCGTGATCGCGGCTATGAGATCGACATCGTCGAGTCTAAGCGCTTCTTTCTGAAGATTAACCCCTTATACACCCGTTTACTCAGTCACGCCGATGAAGCGAGTATCTCTGAAGAGGAACGCAAGCATATCCAGCAATACGTCTCGCGAGCGAAGCAATTCCTGGCAAACATCCACCAGCGCCGCCAGACCCTGCTGAAGATCACAGCGTGTATCGTGGCTCATCAGCGCGAGTTCCTGAGCCGGGGGGTGCGCTACCTGCGGCCGTTAACGCGGGCCATGGTCGCCGCTGAGCTGGGCATGCATGAGTCGACGGTGAGCCGGGCCACGGCCTCCAAGTACGTCATGCTGCCGTCAGGGCAAGTCATCCCTTTTAGCGACTTCTTCACGCCTTCGCTCAGCGTGAAAGACGTGATTAAAGATCTCATTGAGCATGAGACGGCGCCGCTCACCGATGAGCAGATCCGCGATGAGCTCACCAAGCGCGGCCTGCATATCGCCCGCCGCACTGTCGCGAAGTATCGCGACCAGCTCAAGATCTTACCGTCCTCATTGCGCTAAAGCAGCGCTAACGCGCCCCTGGAACGAAGTCCCATGCCCCTTACGGGGAAGACTTGCACGCAGCAGCTTGCTGCTCCCGCGCGTCACATCCTGCACGAAAAGGTACCATTGTCTGGTCGCTGCGATTCGATGCTACCGGCTGTGGAGCAGCGAGAGGCGGCAAGTTTGTGACGCCGCGCACGATGGTCTATCATTACCGTGCAGGCTGCGGTGACGGGCCTGCGCGCAGCTCCTATGCGAGCCAGCACGTCGCCATAAATTTCTACCTCGCAATGGCATAGCTAGTAATGAAGAGACAGAACCTGCGTATCCCCGGTCCAACCCCTGTGCCGGCCGCCGTGCGGCGAGCAGGCGCACGGCAGATGATCAATCACCGCGGGCCTGAGTTCGCTGCCTTGCTCCGGTCACTGGTCGAGCGGATCCGTCCGTTTTTCGGTTCCTCCGGCGATATCCTGTTCTTTCCCGCAGCCGGCACCGGCGGGCTCGAAGCCGCCGTGGTCAATACGCTCTCGCCGGGCGATCCCGTCCTGGCGGTGACGATCGGCGCCTTCGGCGACCGCTTCGCCCAGATCGCCCAGGTGTTCGGCGCCAACGTCCGGCGTCTGGAGGTTGAGTGGGGCCGCGCCTGCACTCCCGACATGCTGCGCGCTGCCTTGGCCCGGTGGCCGGACACGAAAGCAGTGCTGCTTACCCATAACGAGACCTCCACCGGCGTGCAACAGGACCTGCCGGCACTGGCCGCCGTGGTGCGGGAGCACGGCGCATTGCTGCTTGTCGATGCCATCAGCTCGCTGGGCGCCGTGCCCTTCGACGCCGACGGCTGGGGCGTGGATGTGGTGATCACCGGATCTCAGAAGGCGTGGATGGTGCCGCCCGGCATGACGATGCTGGCCGTTGGCCCGCGCGCCTGGGAGGCGAACAGCAAGGCGAAGATGCCCCGTCTGTACTGGGACTTCGTCGCAATGAAGCGCTCGATGGAGCGCGGCCAGACACCCTATACACCGGCCCTGTCGATCATGTTTGCTCTGGATGCCGCGCTGGAACGCATGCACGCCGAAGGGATGGAGCGTATCTTTGCCCGCCACGCCCGTCTGGCCCGGCAGACGCGCGACGGGCTCGTCGCCCTGGGCATTGCGCTCTTCGCCGACCCGGCGTATGCCTCCAACACAGTTACGGCGGCGTGGCTGCCTGAAGGGATCGAATGGCGTGCCCTCTCAAAGCTGTTGCGCGAGGAGTACGGTGTCGTCATCGCCGGTGGGCAGGGGAAGATGGAAGGTCGCATCTTCCGCATTGGTCACCTCGGTGCAGTGACCGACCGCGACATCGCCGGGGTGCTGCGCGCGCTGCGTGATGCGCTGGCACGGCTGGGCTACCGGCCGGGAACGACGACGGCGCACCCGCGGCCGCAGCTTGCGCTGGTCTAGGGGGCAGCACCCTCTTCCGCGTGAAGAGTTATGTTAAATAAATCATAGGGATACCAACAGATCTTACCTGCCACGTGCGACCGCATACGGTATGAAGCCCGTGAAGATTCTTGTTACTGAGAAGATCGACGAGGCCGGCCTCGAGTTGCTGCGCCGTGAAGCGCAGGTCGATGTGTGCCTCGGCCTGACCCCGGCGCAGCTTCTGGAGGTCATCCCCGAATACGATGCCCTGCTCGTGCGCAGCGCAACCAAGGTCACCGCGGAGGTGCTGGCAGCCGGCACCCGCCTGAAGGTCGTCGGGCGCGCCGGGGTGGGGTACGATAACATCGACGTCGACGCAGCGACCCAGCGCGGCATCGTGGTGGTGAACGCCCGCGGCGCCTCCAGCATCGCCGTCGCTGAGCATACCATGGCGTTGATGCTGGCCCTGGCGCGGCATATTCCCCAGGCATACACGTCGCTGCGTCGCGGCGAGTGGCGCCGCGGGGACTTCGTGGGTGTTGAGCTGCGGGACAAGACGCTCGGCTTGATCGGCCTCGGCCGCATCGGTGCCGAAGTGGCTAAGCGCGCCATTGCCTTTGAGATGCGTGTGCTGGCCTATGATCCCTTTGTCTCGACCGAGCATGCACGCCGCCTGGGAGTGACCCTGGTGAGCCTGGATGAGCTCCTGGCTCAGGCTGATTTTGTTAGCCTGCACACACCGTTGACAAAAGATACGCGACGGCTTATCAATGCCGCTGCGCTGGCGCGGATGAAGCCCGGCGCTCGATTGATTAATACCGCACGCGGCGAGCTGGTCGATTCCCAGGCCTTGCTCGAGGCCCTAGAGCGCGGCCACCTGGCAGGCGCCGCGCTGGATGTGTTTGACGTCGAGCCACCCCCGCTCGGGCCGCTCATCCTGCATGACCGCGTGATCGCCGTGCCGCATCTGGGGGCATCTACGGAAGAGGCGCAGGTTGCCGTGGCGATCGAAGTCGCCGGGCATGTGCTGGCAGCGCTGCGCGGGGAGCCCACGCCCGGCGCGGTGAACCTGCCGTACGTCTTGCCGGAGGCGATGCAGACGCTCCGGCCCTATATGCGCCTGGCCGAGGCGCTGGGGCGCTTCCAGAGCCAGCTTCGCCACGAGCGCCTCGAGAGCATCGAACTGGTCTACCACGGGGAGATCGCCGAGCATGATACCACGCCGCTGACCGCCGCCGCCTTGATGGGCCTGCTGGACGAGATCTCCGAGGAACGGGTGAACCTGGTGAATGCCACGGTCGTGGCGCGCCGGTTCGGCTTGCGCGTGGAGGAGCGGCGCAGTAGCTCCCCCCAGGGGAACTTCACCAACCTGGTCGAAATGACCGTGCGGGCCGATTCCCAGAGCTACACGGTCGCCGGTACGGTCTGGCAAGGCGAGCCCAGGATCGTCAGGATCGACGAGTACTGGGTGAACTTCGAGCCCTCGGGGAACCTGCTGATCACCCGCCATCGCGATCGGCCCGGCCTGATTGGCCGCGTCGGCACGATCCTGGGCAATGCAGACGTCAATATCTCCGAAATGCAGGTGGGCCGGCGCGTCCGGCGCGGTGAGGCGCTGATGATCCTGCGGGTAGACGAGGAGATTCCCCCAGAGGCTGAACGTGAGATCCGCGCTATTCCGGATATCTGGTCGGTACAGCAGGTGAAGCTGCCATAGCCCGGCTGCGCAGTGGTCCCGCCCGACAGCCGGGCGCAGCCAATCTTGGGGAGGAGTGCGCCATGCCTATTGATCCCGCCACCCTGCGCTTCGACCGGCAGTATCGCACCCCATATTCCGAGGGCTATAACATTCTCCAGGCCGGACAGCGTCTGGGCCGCGTTGACCTGCACTACACCACGACGGTCGTCTATGCCACGCTGGTGCTGGAGCGGGACCTCCCCGAAGGAGAGTTGTTCGACCTGATCGAACAGATCGATGAGAACATCGTGCTTTCGGCCGAGACGCACCGCGAAGACTTTCTGGTAACCGTCTTTCGCGGCACAGAGCTTGGCCTGTACGACGACGCTTTCCTCAGTGAGCAGCGGGGCGAGAAGTAGCTCACGACCTATTCAGCGGTCTCATCCCGGATCTCTCGCCAGGCGACCATCAGCATATTCTGCGGCAGCTTCTGCAACTTCACATCCTTGATCCCCACGCGTTGCAGACGCCGACGCACAAAATCTTCCACCGGCGCCCGTCCACCACCACGGATATACGCGCGGCACTGAGGGTTCGGACAGCGGAAGGGCACGCCGCTCACCACCAGGCGTGGCAGCGGCTCACCGCAAAGCGGACAGCGATAGGGGAAGAGGTAACGGTTGCTCTTATCCAGGATCTGCTGCTGCGCTTCCTCCACAGCGACCTGCTCGGGTGCTTGCACCATCTTTCGTTGTCACTGCCTCCTGGTCAGCAACATAGCATGCCGGCCGCTCTGTTCGCAACCGGGCGAGCCCGCCCGGCTTCCCCGCGCATTTGACGGAGCTCGCGCAAGCGCATACGCTACAGCCGGGCGAGCTACTCACCCGCCCGGCAGCGGTGGACACCGGCAGGGTGGCCATGTGGCCGTACAGATTTACGCATGCCCGCCGCATAGGGCGTACCGCTGGCATTCTACCGGAGAGCCCTAGCAGGAACCAAAGCGACGTCATAGCGGAGTAGAACAGCAATGAAGAAGGGTATCTGCTACGTGTGCATTCCGGACGCCGGCAGCGTTGAGGAGCGCCTGGCAAGTGCCAAAGCTGCCGGCTTTGAGGGCGTGGAACTTACCTTCCACGAGCCCGGACAGGGACCGCTGACCTTGCAGTCAAGCAGGCGCGAGGTGCAGGCCCTGCTCGATACCGTGCGCCGGGTCGGGCTGGAGGTGCCCAGCGTGATGTGCGGTGCAGCAGTGCGCACGACGCCGGTGCTGCATCCCGACGCAGGCGTGCGGGCCCAGGCAGTCCACCATCTGGCCTTGGCCCTCGAGCGGGCGAAGTGGTTGGGAGCCACCGCTGTGCTGCTCCATCCGGGCCAGTTACGCCCGGAGACCCCCTACGATGCGGCGTACGAGTGGACGCTGCAGGCGCTCCGGGACCTGCGTCCGCACTGCGAGGAGCATGGCGTCGCCATTGCCCTCGAGAACGTGTGGAACAAGTTCCTGCTCAGCCCGATGGAGTTTCGCACGCTTCTCGACGAGGTGAACCACCCGCTGGTCGGCGCCTACTTCGACGTTGGCAATGTGCTGCTCTTTGGGTACGCCGAGCACTGGGTGCGTATCCTGGGCCGGCGCATTAAGAAAGTCCACGTCAAAGACTTCAAGCGCTCCATCGGGACGATCCAGGGCTTCTGCCAGTTACTGGAAGGCGATGCCAATTATCCCGCCGTCATGCGTGAGCTGCGCGCCCTTGGATACGATGACTACCTCACCTCTGAGGTAAGCCAGCGGGATCTCCCGCCGGGCCAGACCATGGCCGATGTAGCAAAGCGCATCGAGCAGATCATGCAGATGTAGCCGGATACTCTCCGGGCAAGCACAATGGGCCGGAGTGCCTCGGCTAGCAGGCCACATTCTAACAGGCTACATTTTATTACGTCTTATAAAGATACGGCCCAAAGATACGGCCTAAAGATACGGCCTAAGGATACGGCGAGGAGGACGAGAGCACATGGCGTTCAGGCTGGCATGCAGCGGTATTACCTGGGGACGCGACGCCGATCGAGAGCAGGTGCTCGAGCAGATCGCCCGCGCCGGCTATGAAGGCGCAGTGGCAGGTGGCTGGCGTGGCCAGACGGCGCAGGAGATCCTGGCACACCTCGGCCGGTACGGCTTAAAGCCTGCGCCCGGCTATCTGGGCGCTCCCTTCTACGATCCGGCGCGCCGTGAGGAGATCCTAGAGCGGGCGCGGGCACAGGCTGAGCTCAGCGCTGCGCTGGGCTGCACCGAACTCTTCGTGGCCGTGGATGGTTCGCCACAGCGCTGGGCCACTGCCGGCCATGTGACGGCCAACCGCACTGATGGCCTGACCGAGGAGCAGTTCCGGCGCATGTGCGACGTGCTCAACGAGGTCGGCCGAATCTGCCTGGAATACGGCGTGAAGGCCTGCTTCCATAACCACGCCGGTACATACGTCGAGACCCGCGACGAGTACGAACGGCTGTGCGCGTGGACAGTTCCGAGCCTGGTGTTCCTTGGCCCCGATACCGGCCATCTCCGCTTCGGTGGCGATCGCGGAGTGGATTTTTATGCTCGCCACGCGACACGCATCAAGTGCATGCACCTTAAAGACGTGAACGAGGCCGTGCTTGAAGAAGGGCGCCGGCAGGGCTGGTCATACCGCCAGATGGTAGAGCACGGCGTCTGGACCGAGCCCGGCGACGGCTGCATCGACTTCCCGGCGATCATCGAGATTCTGCGGCAAGCGGGCTACGATGGCTGGCTGATCGTGGAGGTGGATCGCACGCCGAAGCCGACCCCCTGGGAGAGCATCACTGCAAGCTTGCGCTATTTACGGAGCCTGGGCCTGTAAGGCAGCGCCGGGTGACGCCGGCCCCGGCCGGCCGCACAGGCGATGCTCGGCGCCACCCGGCATGTCGGCCGCGTACCCTCCTCAGGAGCCTTAAGCGTGCATTTACCCTCTCCTCATGTGCCTTTACCGTACCTCAAGTCTGTTTGGGCGATACTTCCGTAGGGGGAAACGAGACAGCCTTCCCTGTACCCAAATTCATGATGCCCAGGTCGGCGTGGGCACGGCTGCCGACGTCGGTGTAGCGATGGGGAGTCTACTGCGTTGGGATCGCTCTTATCCCTCTGGACTATGCTGCGGCTGGTAGGGCCTGCTGCCGCCGCATTCCTGCTCACTGTTGCCCCGTGGGTACTCGCACATTCGGTTGCCAAGGCAGCGTGGAGCGAGAAGCGCGCGGTGGAACGGGCAATCAGGGTAACCGTCGTAGGAGTGATCGAAAAGCTGTACCTCTGGGTGCCTGCAAAGCAGGACATCGCACGAGGCTTGGTGTGGGTCCGTCCCTGGGGGGTATTTGCGCTTACGGCACAGACGCGTCTACCAGAGGTACCGATCACACCGGGAGATCAGGTTGAGCTTACTTATGAGCTATACAGCCGCACCGCACTCACGGTGACCGTCCGGCAGAGCACCAGCGCCTGGGCCTCGTTTTCGTACTCATAGAGTACCTTCGTACTCATTCTCGTACTCATTTTCGTATTCATTTTCGTATTCATTATAGAGCACCAAATAGAGCACCAAATAAAGTACCAAGAGGTATGATCCAAACGGAGAGAGCGGCTTAAGAGAGTTTTAACCTCTACCTAACGCGGGGCTCACCACGCGGCCGCTAGTGCCGGCTACGCTAAGAAAACGGGAATTCCCCTCTCCGGCAGGAGGCCGGTCCTGCTGCGGGCTTGTGGCAGTGTCCCCCCGCGTTGCCACGGCGCACACAGGGTACACCGGCCATAGCGTCGGGGAACACCTCCCGTGTGGTCCCGGCGTGGGATACCTCGCCCTCCCCAACCCTGCACCCCTGCGCCGGGACCAGTCCCCCTCCTGACCCGCGCGCTGGAACTGCCCCGCTCATCGGTTCGACACAGCCTGCTGCGCCGGCTGCGCCGGCGTGGGGGTCACCGCCTTCGGGAGCGACACCTCGAAGCGCGCGCCTCCGTGGGGCAGGTTCTCTGCGCGGAGCTCACCGCCGTGCGCCCGTACAATTCCCCACGCCAGATAGAGCCCCAGCCCCATGCGGCCGCGACGTTCACTCGGCGTCACAGCGACACCCGGCTGCCCGTCAGGAGTAAAGAGCGCCGTCAGTATCTGGGCCGGAAGCCCGGGGCCGCTATCGCTCACAGCGATGTGGACAACACCCGGCGCTGCCCCACGCTCCGCAGACAGACGCACACTGCCACCGCTGCTCACGCGGAGGGCGTTCTCTAACAGATTGCTGAGCGCTTGAAGCATGCGCTCAGGGTCAACGAGCACGTCATCGTCCAGCGCATCGCCCTCAATGCGCACCTGGACATCCAACCGGGCCGCCTCGGCAGCATATTCATGGACCAGCCGCTCAAGCAGCGTCCTCAGACGTACCGGCTCACGGGCCAGCTCCAGGCGCCCGGTCTCCAGGCGTCCGATCTGCAGTAAGTCATCTGCCAGCACGGCCAGCCGGCGGGTATGGCTGCGCAAGCCGGCCAGCACACGCTCAACGCTAGCCTGCCCATCCCTGTCGCGCGTGTGCCAGCCGGCAGCCAGTGCATCGACGGCCACCTGCATTGCTCCAGCCAGGGCGTGGAGATCGTGCGCCTGCGCCGCCAGAAGCTCCCGCCGAGCTCGTTCCAGCCGCTCCAGCCGCTGCGCCATCTCGTTGAACACACGCGCCAGCTCACCCAGTTCATCGGGCGCATCCTCCGGCACCCGCTGGGAAAGATCGCCGGCGGCAATCGCGCGAACGCCCCGCACCAGCGCCAGGATTGGTTGCGTGACGCGAGCAGCCAGGGCAGCGCCCAAGGTGAGTGCCACCGCTCCGACGGCCAGGATACCGCCGGCCAGCGTAAGGTAGAGCCTCCGCACTTCCAGATGCACATCGCTCAGACGGTAGGAGAGGCGCACAGCCCCGACGATCGAGCCATCCTCGGCGCGTACAGGCACGGCGCGATACGCAATCTCAGCGCCGGCTCTACTGCTATAGTACGTTCCCGCCGCCTCTTCCCCCTGCAATGCCTCGCGCAGCCCAGGCTCGTCACGTGCCTGGCCGCTGCGCGGCAAGTCTTCCCTTTCTGTGCTGCCCGCCTGGATGCCATTCCGATCCACCACCAGCACCCGAGCATTCAGCGGCTCGCCCATGCGCAAGAGATACTCCTGGAGCTCGGCCTGTCGCCCGGCACTGAGCAGCGGTGCCGTCCGCTCTGCCAGCAACGCTGCCTCATCGTGCAGATCGCTCAGCAACTGCTGGCGGTAGAAGCTGTCCATCGACGCAATGACATAGGCGCCCGTCAGCCCCATAGCGGCGACGCTCAGGGCGACATAGGTCAGCACCAGCTTCCCGCGCAAGCCCAGGCGTATCCGGAGACGTCGCATCGCCCTCTCCCGCCCCAGCCATCCTACTCCCTGGCCGTACCGGCATGCGCAAGGCCGGCCCGGAGCGGTGCCCCAAAGCGGTATCCCACCCCGCGCACCGTATGCAGGTACCGCGGATGCTGAGGATCGTCTTCCAGCTTCTTCCGGAGCTGGTGGATGTAGACATCCAGCGCCTTTTCGTCGCCCACGAAGTCGGCGCCCCATACCTGATCGAAGAGGAACTGCCGAGGAAGCACACGCCCGGCATGCTGCATAAGAACCCGCAGCAGGGCGAATTCGCGTGCCGTCAGCTCAACCGGCCGGCCGCGCACCGTCACCGTGTGCATCGCGGTGTCGATGGCGATGTCTCCCACCTGCAGACGTTCAGCAGGGGGCAGCGCTGCCGTCATGGCAGCACCCGCACGGCGCAGGATGGCACGGACGCGCGCGATCAGCTCCGCCGAGGAGAACGGCTTGGTGATGTAGTCATCTCCGCCCGCTTCCAGGCCCAGGACCTTTTCTAATTCCTGGCGATGGGCGGTGAGGAAGATCACAGGAACGCCGGTGAACTGACGCAGCCGGCGGCAGACCTCGATCCCGTTGAGGTCGGGCAGTCCCACATCCAGGATGAGCAGGTCTGGGCGGTGCAGCCGTACCTGCTCGAGGGCGGCCCTACCGGTCGTCGCGGTCAGCACATGGTACCCTTGCTGCCGGAGCAACAGCGCCAGGGACTCGCACAGGAGTTCATCGTCATCAACCAGCAAGAGCGTAATCTGTTGTGGCTCCATAGTTTCCCTATAGCAGCTTCCCTATAGCCGGGGCTACCACATCCAGCCTCAGTGTACCGGTACCGATCCAAGCTGGTACCTTCACCATGAACGATAACGCTTGCTCCTCTGCGCTGCAAGCGACGCAGCAGCGCTAACTGCTTCTTAACGGTTTTTTAGGCTGGCCCTCACCCCGAAGCCGGACAGGTCTGCCAGAATAGGCTATGACAGGCAGCGGAACTTGCCTCGTATCAACCTCTGAGGATAGGGAAGGGTTCAGCATGCCGCTTGGAGCTGCGGACGGCAGGGTCGTCCGGCGCTCTTGAACCGTTGAAGCAGGCTATTCTGGCCAAGACGAGACGTCACAGCCATGTATCTGTTTACTGCAGCGCTCGTGTTGCTGGCCGCTCTGGCAATTGTCGCCTTGCTCCCTGAGCAGGGCGCAGGATCACTGCGCTGGCGGCACGCCGGAGTGCGCCTCGAGGTGCTGGTGGCCGCGATGCTCCTCGTTGGGTTCGCGGCGATTGGCATCATCCTCTGGCACTGGCTGCGTCTGCTCGTGTAAACCCGCCGTTACGTTGGAGGTGCTGGGCTAGCTGATCGCAACCATGCGGAACAAGGTTATGGCAAGAGTTCATTAAATAAAAAAATCCCAAAACAAAGCAGACCATAGAGAGGGGCGATAGCATACGTTCGGCGATATCGGTGTACCGGAGTTACTCATTATCCTGGTAATTATCATCCTCGTGTTCGGCGCCAATCGGGTTGCTGAGATCGGGGGCGCGTTGGGCAAGAGCGTGCGCGAATTCCGTCGCGCCGTCGAAGGACACGATGAAGCAAAGGTGAGCGAAAACAAAAGCGAGAGCAAGGCGGTTGAGGCACCCCCGCAGCAATCTCAAAGATCACCCTGAGCTTCTTGCGTAAGTATCTCGTCCCAGGGCTACTTAGTACAGGATATCCGCAGCAGGACATAGCGTGGATAGGGCGGATAGGTAAAGAAAAGATATGCCTGCAGGAAAGGTAGCGCATGCATGTTTGACATTGGCTTACCTGAGCTGCTGGTGATCCTAGCCCTGGCCCTCTTGGTGGTCGGACCCGAGGAACTTCCGACTCTAGCCCTGCGCGCCGGCCGTCTGCTGTATCAGTTCCGACGACAGTATGACGAGCTCACCGCGGAGATCCGCCGTGAACTCGAGGGCATACAACGAGAGGTTGAAGCTGCTGCTGGTCTTCTAGTGTCTGGCGAGACCGGCGCTCCGGCCACGCCTGTCCTGTACGCCGGTGCCCTCGGCGCAGTAGCCGGCCGGATGCCCCCTTCCCAGGAGCGCCCATTATTCCAAGCAAGTGCCCTCGGCCCTGTCTGTGGTCGCTCGCTTGTCCAGACAACACCTCTGCCCCCGTCCCGTGAAGTGACCCAGATCTTCCCTGTGCAGGATGGGGTTGTGCACGGTGACCGCGCTGCGGTCGAGGAGGTCCTTAGCGTCCAGCCGCAACGGTAGCAGCACTGCGACATCTCTTTGTCTTGCGCAGGTGAGGGGATGCAATGCTCACCGACGAGTTGCTCAAGCGCTTCAAAGATGACATCGTGCTCATCGAGCACAAATTCATCGATGGCACCACCCGGCTGGTGCCGCACTGGCGCCACGCTCATCCTCCGGTGCGTAACGTCAACGAGGAGGTAGAACAGAGTTTCAGTCCGCTGGAGCGTCTAGCGCTCATCGTCACCCGGCGGGTAGGCAGCCCCGGCTTTTTCATCCTCATCGCTACCTGGACGATCGTCTGGCTTCTCTGGAATACGCTTGGACCGAAGCAATATCGCTTTGATCCGGCTCCGGCCTTTGTCCTCTGGCTTTTCATCTCCAATATGATCCAGATCCTGCTCATGCCGCTGATCATGGTAGGGCAGAATCTGTTAAACCGACATGCGGAGTTGCGTGCCGAAGCCGACTTTGAGATCAACCAGAAGGCTGAGCAGGAGGTCGAAGCGATCCTCTTGCATCTGGAGCATCAGGCAGCCGCCATCGAGCACCAGGGCGAATTGATCCTGCGTATCTTACGTCATCTTGAAGCTCGAGCGGCAGCCGACGGACAAGCACGCTCAGTGCCATCGTAGCACCGTTGCGTACTTGGAGGGGTCCGGACGCTGCCGCGCAACACCCCCCAACCCGTGGCGCCCTAGATCGGTTCCCAACGCTGCTTTAACAGCGATGAGACAGAGGGAGCCGTTGACTCTCCGGCTCCTACTTTCATTCAATTCTTTTTGAGTTCTTTGCTTTCAATTAATTTTTCAATTAGTTTTCTAATTAATTTTTAATGGTTTAGTGCAACTGCTGTCTCAGAAGAGGAAAGGCACCAATGGCACGCGATCCGGTCTGTGGCAAAGAGGTTAACCCTCACCAGGCCGCTGCTCAGGTAGCCTATCACGGCGTGACGTACGCTTTTTGCTCCACACACTGCCATGAGGCATTCGTGCATAACCCCCAGAAGTACGCCGAGATGCTGCGAGCTCATGGGAGCGCCCGCCCTCATCGGCGTGATCTGGCCGGGCACGCAGCGCGGTGGCTGGAGTGGGCGGACCACTTTGTGTATGTGCTTGTAGCTCTTCTTTTCCTTGGTGCCGCCATGGCCATGGCAGGCTACGCAGTCCTCACATTTGTGCACAGCACCTCCCAATCGTTTCCCCTTCGCTTGATCACCTTTACCAACGACCTCCTGCTTGTATTGATCATCTTAGAGGTACTGGGCACAGTGCGCAGCTACCTCGCTACCGGCACGACCTCCCTGCGGCCTTTCCTGTATATCGGTATCATCTCCGCTACTCGTCGGATCCTTGCCATCGGCGCACAGTCAACGCTTGGCGAGGTAAAGGGAGAAGAGGCCTTCCGGCATCTCATGATTGACCTTGGCATTAACGGAGCGGTGGTGTTAGCGCTCGCTCTAGCACTGTTCTTGTTCAGCCGCGCTCAACTCAGCGAAGATACAGAGCCTGAAAGCGCCGCAGGCCCGCGGTGGGAGTAACCACGCAAATCGGTGAATGCAGAAGGCTACATAACATATATAGGTTTAAAAAATATAAATTTAAGGAGCAGCTCTCATGCAACGAGGATCGGCGCGCAGGGCACTCCTGACAGCCAGCGGCATCCTTGTGGGGGGTCTCCTAGCCGCGCGGTTGGTACGCGGATGGGAGGCCCAGAATCACGATCATCACAGCGAGATTCCGACAAGCGAGGGTACTATAGACGACTCCGAACAGGCAGCCTGGGAGATGGCTGAACAGATTCGAGGGACCATCCGAGTGCCTGATTTTCCAGAGCAGTCTTTCCTCATTACCGATTATGGTGCAACCGGCGACGGTCAGACGAATTGCACCGACGCTCTAGCAGCGGCTATTGAAGCCTGCACTACTACCGGTGGCGGTAGGGTGGTAGTTCCGGCCGGGACGTTCTTGACGGGGCCTGTTCATCTGCGCAGCAACGTCAACCTGTATCTTGAGCGCCAGGCAATCCTCAGATTCATCCAGGATCCGGCGGCCTACCTGCCGGCCGTCTTCACCCGCTGGCAGGGCATCGAGCTATTTAACTACTCGCCCTTCATCTACGCATTCGAACAGGAGAACGTAGCCCTAACCGGCGGAGGAATTCTTGACGGACAGGCCGGCGCAAACCACTGGTGGCCTTGGATGAGCACGCGCGTGCCCAACCAGCATGCTGACTGGACACTGCTCCAGCAAATGGCTGCCCAAGAGCTTCCTGTTGGGCAGAGGATCTTCGGCGCGGGACATTACTTACGACCAAACTTCATACAGTTTTATCGCTGCCGGAACGTGCTCATCGAGGGTGTCACCATCATCAATTCGCCGATGTGGGCTATTCACCCCGTCCTGTCGGAAAACGTTGTCGTGCGCGGCGTGACTGTCGTGAGCCACGGCCCCAACAATGACGGTTGTGACCCGGAGTCCTGCTCCAATGTCTTGATCCAGGGTTGCACCTTCGATACCGCTGATGATTGCATCGCTATTAAAGCCGGACGCGATGCGGACGGTCGCCGCGTAAATATCCCGAGTGAGAATATCCTGATCGAAGATTGCGTGTTCCGTAACGGTGCTGCCGGTCTCGCCATTGGCAGCGAGACAAGTGGTGGAGTTCGTGCTGTGTTTGCCCAGAACATTCGCATGCTTAGTCGTCATCTTCTACATTGTCTGCATATCAAAACAAACGCATATCGAGGCGGAATTATCGAGCAGATCTTTGTGCGCAACAGCAGCGCAAATCGCGTCGTAGCAGGCGCCATCGAAATAAACTTTGGCTTCGGGCACTATGAAAGGGGACAAGAGGAAAACTTCCTTCCGGTGGTTCGTGATATCTATGTTCGCAATCTCAGCGTTGAGGCTGCCACACATGCCCTGTCCTTGCGCGGCCATCCCGAGAGCCCCATCCAGCGCCTTCGCGTGACGGATTCGACCTTCAAGAGCGTAACTAAACCGAATGTCCTCAAGTACGTGGAGGACATCCGGCTTCGCAATGTCTTCATCGCGGAAGGGGTCTGATGCGACGGGTGTGGCGACTTGTAAGTGCGCTGCTTTTGGGGAGCGGCGGTGGCGTCACTGCCGGCGCTCTTCTCTTCCAGTGCACGCACGAAACGCACCATACACCTCCCGGCCCTGCGCTCCAGTTCAGCGATCCTTCAGCCGAAACGCCACCGCTCTGGACTGGAAAGGCACGGGTGACTGTGCTGCTCGTGGGCCTGGATGCACGTGCAGGCGATCCCGATCCACCGCGCACAGACACCATCATCCTTGCCTCACTGGATACAGCGGAGAAGCGGGCTGCGATCGTATCGATCCCGCGGGACCTGTGGGTCCCCATCCCGGGACACGGCTACGATCGCATCAACGCAGCCTGGCCGCTTGGTGAAGCACAACACCGCATGTCGGCACAAAAGCGAACCGCTTCGTCGCCGATCACTGGTGCGGCCTTACTCCGCCAGACAATCGAGGCAAACTTTGGCATCCCGATCGATTACTTCGTGGCCATCGACTTCCAGGGATTCATCCGTGTCATTGATGCCCTGGGGGGCGTACTCGTTGACGTGGAGCGCCCGCTCAAGGATAACGAATATCCGAGCTTTGACTATCCGCACTACGAACGCATCTACATTCCGGCCGGGCTGCAAATAATGGACGGCATGACGGCCCTCCGCTACGTGCGCTCTCGCCATCAGGACAGCGACTTCGGCCGGCAGCGCCGGCAGCAGCAGGTGCTCCTGGCAGTGCGGGAACGGCTCCTGAGTCTCCATATGGTGCCTCGACTTCCCCAGCTCATCAGCGCGCTCCGCGACACAGTACGCACAGATATGCCGCTTACAGAGATACTGGCCCTGGCCCGCATCGCGCTTGAGGTAACGCCGGAACGGATCACCACGCGCGTGATTGACGAGACACTGACCACTCGTTGGATCACGCCGGGAGGAGCAGACGTTCAGCTCCCCAAGTGGCCGGAGATACGGCGCATGCTCGCCGAGGTCTGGGGCGTCAGCCCGCCTAGTGCCGCTGTGCCAAGCCCGACCCTACCGGTGAAGCAGGTGCCTCACGCCCGCGTAGGCACGGCGACCGAACAGGCAATGGGCGCGAGGAGCCAGACGGGTACAGTGCCGCCCTAAGGCATGCGATGGAGGCCCCCATGCTCCAGTTCACTCATCCAGGTGCTCTTATTCTGCTGATCGTTATCCCTCTCTTCTTCTGGATCAGCCGCTCTGCCTGGCATGGACCCGGTCCAACGTTGCAGCAAGGGGCAGCTCCAGACTCTCTATTGGGGCCAGGAGTCGCAGTAGTGCTACGGAGCATCGTAGCCCTGCTCCTTATCCTCGCTCTTGCAGGACTGCGGCTGCCGACCGTCCCTCGTACTCTTGCCGTAGTATTCGCGCTAGACCTTTCAGATTCGATTGCTCCTGAGGGACAAGAAACAGGCAAAGCGTGGATTCGCGCTGCCCTGCGGCATATGGAGCCTGACGATCTGGGCGGCATCGTCCTCTTCGCCAAAGAGGCGCGGGTCGAGCAGGCACTCTCCAAGCAGCAGATGCATCTTGTGTGGGGCCCGGTCGGTGAGACCAGTGCAACAAACATCGCCGCGGCCGTGCGCACGGCCGCGGCGATGTTCCCACCAGGCGTCGCACGGCGTATCGTGCTACTTTCTGATGGAAACGAGACAAGAGGTCACGTGCTCCAGGTACTCAGCGAAATACCGCCCGGTACTCAGATCTCAGTTGTACCGCTGCCCAGCAGGGAAGACGGACCCGACGTTGTGATCGAGCAAGTGCGTATGCCGCCTGCCCTGCGCGAGGGCGAGCCATTCGATATCGAACTTACCCTGCGCCAGCGAAGCATAATGATTCCTGCTCGCATGCGACTCTGGTTGGATAACCAGCTCATCGCCGAGCAGCAGCTTACTCAGGCGCAAGGCAACTATTCGCTGGTATTCCGTCACCCAGGCCTGCTGTCGGGTTTCCATACGCTGCGGGCCGAGGCAATCTCCACCGGCGCCAGCATGCAATCCACATCTACTGCCTGGGCCTTCACGGTGGTTAAAGGCAAGCCGGTAGTACTGCTGGTGACACGGCATCCAGCCGACGTGGCGCCGCTGCAGGCTATTCTGCAACACTCGCAGATTCAGGTTGAGACTGTCTCACCGGAGCAGGTGCCCGACGATCCTCAGCGCCTCTCCTACTACCAGGCGGTCGTGGTGGTAGATACTCCGGTTGGAAGCGATGGACTGGATTCATCCCGCCTGCATGCCTTAAGCGAGTATGTGGGGACCCTGGGCGGAGGGCTGGTGGTACTCGGCGGCCGTACAAGCTACGGTGTGGGCGGTTACCAAGGGACTGTTTTAGAACGCATGCTCCCGGTAACTATGTGGCCTCCGTCGAAGGAGAACACCCGTAGCATTGCACTGGTGCTAGTAATTGATAAGTCCGGCAGTATGGACATGGCCCCCGAAACCTCTCCTTTCCGCCCACGCTTAGGCGGGCAGCGCGCTGGCGACACGAAAATGGCCTTGGCACGTGAGGCTGCCATGCGCACGGTGGACGCGCTGCACGAGAGTGATCAAATCGGTGTGATCGCGTTCGATGACCTCCCTGAGTGGGTAAGCCCCCTCATGCCAGCTGGTAGCAAAGAAATGCGCACTCGCATCAAAGCACGTGTTGCTCGAATCGAGGCAGGTGGCGGCACTAACATCTACAAGGCTCTTGAGCTAGCTCTTGATGCATTGTTGCGCACTCAGGCAAGACAAAAGTACATTTTCCTCATGACAGATGGCGTAGACAACAATCCCAATCAACCGTTTAGCCAGCTTATCCAGCGTATTCATGATGCTCAGATCTCTCTATCTACCCTCGCTATCGGAGAAGACGCAGACCGGAACCTATTGCGCCAGTGGGCTGAAATCGCCGGGGGACGGGCTTACTATGCCGCACAACCTAGCGAGATCCCTCAAGCAGTGCTCACTGAGGTGCGCCAGGTCATGCAGTCACTCCTTGTGGAACAGCCGATCTATCCAGAGGTACACGACCGCAGTGCGGTGCTCAGAGGGCTCGACTCAGGGAACCTCCCACCACTTCAGGGATATGTACGCACGCGCCCGAAGAACACGGCAGAGGTGCCCCTGGTGACGCAGTTTGGCGATCCCCTTCTGGCGCACTGGCAATATGGCCTTGGCCGCGTGGCAGCCTGGCTATCAGATGCCGGAACTGCTTGGGCCGACGCCTGGTTGGAACGCCCGGACATACAGCAGTTTTGGCCTCAGCTTCTTCGCTGGACGATGCCCCTCCCGATAGAACGCTCGTTACAGGTCGCAACTACTATTGATGGCGACGATCTGCTCATCAACGTTGAAGCCCTGGCTCCAGATGGCTCTTTCCGCAACCTTCTTCCAACGAAAGCCCGTATCGTGACACCCAGTGCACAGGAGATCGAGGTTGCGCTGCCACAGACAGCGCCTGGACGGTACCAAGCCCGCGTGAAAGCGCCAGAGATCGGGCCTTATCAGCTCACCGTAGAACAGTATGAGAGCACCTCCCCTGCCATTCTACTCGCCAGCGAGACAACCGGGTTCGTCATCCCGCACCCTGCCGAGCATGCACCTCCCGGCACGAATGAACGATTGCTACGGCGGCTGGCAGAAGAGACGGGTGGGAGGGTACTGCGCGCACCCGCAGAGGCGTTTTCTCACACGGACATCATTACACGTGAACCTGAGGAAATCTGGCCGGCTCTGCTGACCGGCGCAGTTGTGCTTTTCTTAGTAGATGTTATCCTGCGGCGGCTCCGCGCGGCGGCTGTGGCGGCTTCCTGGCTCCATAGCCTGATGGCAAAGCAACGGCCGGCATGGCTGCTGCAGGTGTGGCAATATCTCCCCTTCAGCCAGGACGGCAGGAACCTCATGAACCGGAGAGCCGGCGTTGAATAATAGTCGTTATGCGAATACTGATGCTAAGAGTGGACCGTACTTCAGCAACCAGCACGCTATGTTGCCTATACTATTCTTTCTGACCAGCGCCTGGGTGATATGGCAGGCACGCGCAGTGCTGCCACCCTTTGTGCTTGCTGCGATTGTCGCCTACGTGCTTTCTCCCGCCATTACGGCAGTACATCTGCGCTTACATATTCCCAGACCTGTGGTTGCAGTTAGCCTTTACGTTGGCCTGGTACTCACTGCTGGTGTAGGGATCGCTGCACTTGAACCCCATCTCGTGCGCCAGACCCGCGCGCTTCTCAATGATTTCCCAGGAGTGCTGCGTGATCTCTTTCTCCACGCCACCGGAAGCCAGCAGCTCGAGCTCTTCGGGGTGACACTCGATGCTGAGTACCTTGCACGCGCTGCTGGCCACTCCCTCGCCACAGCCTTCGATACCCCGACAGACTTGCTGCGTATGGCTGAGCGTGTGCTCCAGGGCGCGCTTGACCTAGTCGTTTTCCTTGTCACGCTGCTCTACCTTCTTCTCGATGGCCCGCGCCTGAGCACTTACGTGCTCCAGTTTGTACCGGCGCAGCACCGAGCCGAAACCGAACGTATTACACGGCAGATCCATGAGCGGCTTGCTCGTTACCTGCGAGGGCAACTTCTACTGGTGGGCCTGATGGCGCTGGCTTCCTGGGTCGTGCTCCATGGTGTGTTCCACCTGCGCTTTGCCATCCCAGTTGCCATCGCTACTGGCCTTCTAGAGGTTATCCCCTTCCTTGGGCCAATCGCTGCGACGGCGCTGGCAACAAGCCTGGCACTTTGGCAGTGGGGTCCACACGCTGCACTCGGGGTTATGGTTGCCTATGTTATATTACGGCAGCTCGAGGACCAGGTGATCATGCCCATTGTTATTGGCCGAGCAGTGGAACTCCATCCACTGGTGATCATCTTCGCGGTCTTAGCCGGAGAGCGTCTCGCCGGCGCGCTCGGCATGGTGCTCGCTGTCCCCATCGCCGCGGCGGGGAAAGTGCTCCTGGAGTTATGGAACCCCCAAGAAGGGTAGCAGTCGTGCCAATGCTCATGTCCTTCTGTGGAGGAACGCATGCGTCGACGTTCGCTGATCCTGGGAACGCTCGGTCTATCGAGCAGCGCGCTGGTGACTACTGCGGGCTTAGCCGCGCCCGGTGCCTGTCAGCACCACTCTGTACTCAAGGAAGAAGAAAAGGAAGAAAATCCTTTCCCTATCACCGCGCGGCTCGCTCAGGCCCAGGACGCCTCTATCTGGGCTCTGCCGCACGAGGGCTGGCTCATCAGCACGGCCGGCATCCAACGGCTGCTGCAGTTCCGCGATGGCCGGCTGAGCACGCAATGGGTGCGTAGTTCCTCCGATGGAGAGCCATGGCTAGCGCCGACGGAGGAGTTTGCGCTCACCGTGGAAAATACCCGGCTCGATGGCGGGAGTGGCTGGGTGCTGGCCGGAGTCGAGGCAGGGGCAGCGGGTCCGCGTTCCTGTGAGCTGCGCCTGCGCCTACGCCCTCGCGGCCAGAGCGAGCTGGGGATCGCTCCGATCGAGGTCACCGTAGGCTACGGCGCATACGCCGGTGTTGCTGTCGTCGCGCAATGGGTAGCGGTGCGCAACCTGGGCCCAGCGCCGGTGCGGATCCATACGCTGGCGCCGGCTTTGCTGCGCGTCACCCACTCTCCGACGTCGTTGTGGAACTGCTACGCGGTGCCGAACCGCGGACCCTGGGCGCACCGGGCAGATTTCCCCGGCAGCGCGTCGCTCGAGGTCGTTGCCGACCTGACCAAACAACTGGAAGCGCCCTGGGCATCTCTGATCATCCTGCGCGATGGCCCGGCCGATGCCGGGCTATTTCTCGGCTGGGCCTGGTCGCATGAATACCAGATTACCATGGTCCCCGAGGGAAGGGATGTGCGCGTGACGGCCGCCCATCGGTTGGGCTCTGGCTGGCTCCTGGGTCCCGGAGAGACTATGCCGTCGATGCGGGTCTTCCTGGGATTGTTCCATGGCAACCTCGAGGATGCCGGGCGGGCTGTGCGCCGGTTTGCTCATCTTCATGTCGTTCCACCGCCGGTGTTAGCAGAGCCGCCGGCGGTATGGAACTCGTACAGCAGCCTGCAGCTGGATGTGCGAGAGCCCGCTTTGCTGGAAGAAGCTGCCCAGGCAGCTGCGCTGGGGCTGAACGTCTTTGTGGTAGACCACGGATGGGAGCGGCGGGCAGGTGACTGGCGGCCGCGGCCGGAGCTATTTGGTGAAGATGGTGCCGGGCTGCGTCGAGTGGCCGAGCGGGTGCATGCCCTGGGCTTGCGCTTCGGGTTATGGGTCGATCTTGGAGAGGCCGCACCTGATGCGCCGATCCTGCGCCAGCAGCCAGCGCTCGCCGCACAGCTCCGCGGCACGGGCAAGCTCGCCCAAGGCTATCAGGGCGCGCACTTGCTGTGCCTCCACGTCGCCGGCGAGCGGGTCGCAGAGGAACTGCTCCGCCTGATCGACACCTACCAGCTTGACTGGCTGAAGTTTGACCAGCCGCAAATCGCGCCTTGTGTGGACCCGCGGCACGGTCATGGGACCAGCCCGGAAACCGGCGGCTATGCGAACATCCTGGCGCTCTACCGCGTGCTGGATCACCTGCGCCGCGAGCGGCCAGGGGTAGTGCTGGAGAACTGCTATAGCGGCGTAGGGTACCTGGATTATGGGATGATGGCGCGGACGGATGTCGGCTGGCTCACCGACGACGGCGTCACCGGCGCTGTTTCCCCGGCGCATCTCCAGCAACTGTACCGCATTGCGGCCATGACCGCACCATTGCGCTATCTCTTGCTCTGGGCAGCCGGGCGGCCGGATCGCGCCCCGCAGCACCTCGCTTATCAGGCAGCGGCATACATGACCGGCCTGTGGGGCGTCTCCTACCGGCTGGCAGCGCTCACCGGCGACGCGCGGGCGCTGCTCCAGCGCCTGGTGGCACGCTACAAACACATAGGACCGCTCCTCTACGAAGGCGAGGCAGTGTTCCTCCTGCCCAAGCGACACGCGCCGGCATGGTACGCTGTGCAGTACACAGCCCCCGATGCCAGCCGCGCCTTCGTGCTCACACTGCGCAACACCGCCGGCCCTCGTGGCGAGCGCGCGGCAGACGACGAGACGGTCCGGCTCGTGCTGCAATTGCTTGATCCGGCAGCTTGGTACGCTGTCTCCGTGGAGCACGCGAGCGGAGAAGTCCAGACCCTGGGTTTCCTGAGCGGTGCTGCCCTGATGAAGGAAGGAATCCCGCTGGCCCTGCCGCGTCCGGGCGTAGCGTGGGTCTCTGTTGAGGCTCTTGAGGCTGAGTGAGAAAGGGCTGGAGAAGGAAATCGCACGCCTCTCGTCACAGCGCCGACAGCCAGACTGACCCTCCCCCAAGGTTCCTCTGCCACATGCAGGGGTCTGGTTGTCTCCGGCCTCCTACTCGCCCCAGAGTTCCAGACTCCGCTCCATATCCAGCCGCACCAGCTCGGCCACGATCTCGCCGATCTCCCGCGGGCCGAGGTCGGCCCCGGTGCGCAGGCGCACAGCGGCCGTGCCCGAGGCCGCCTCCCTGTCGCCTACCACCAGCATGTACGGGATCTTCTGGAGCTGGGCGTCCCGGATCTTGGCGTTCATACGCTCGGGCCGGTCATCCACCTCCACGCGCAGCTTGTGCGCGGCAAGCTGCTCCGCCACCTGCCGCGCATAGGGCACATGGCGGTCGGCGATCGGAATCACCACCGCCTGCACCGGCGCCAGCCAGAACGGGAAGGCCCCGGCGTAGTGCTCGATCAGGATGCCAATGAAGCGCTCCAGCGAGCCGTAGATGACGCGGTGGATCACCACCGGCGTCTTCTCCGTGCCGTCGCGGTCGGTGTACGTGCAGTTGAAGCGCCGCGGGAGCTGGAAATCAAGCTGGATAGTACCTGTCTGCCACTCGCGACCAAGCGCATCGCGCATCAGGATATCTAGCTTGGGTCCGTAGAAGGCGCCCTCGCCTTCGCCGATCACGTAGTTGCCCGGCCCGGCATGCTTGTCCAGGATACGCGTGAGCGCCGCCTCGGCCTTGTCCCAGGTCTCCGGATCGCCCATGAAGTCGCGGGGGCGCGTGCCCAGGCGCAGGGAGTACTTCAGCCCGAAGATGCCATAGAAGAGATTGGCGATCTCCAGGATGCGGTCGTACTCTTCCTCGATCTGCTCTTCGGTGACGAAGATATGCGCGTCGTCTTGCTGGAACTTGCGCACGCGCAGGAGCCCGTGCAGCGTCCCTGACCGCTCATAGCGGTGCAGGATATCGCAGTCGGACAGCCGCAGCGGGAGGTCACGGTAGCTGCGCTTTTTCAGGTTATAGACCACCATGGCGTTGGGGCAGTTCATTGGCTTAACGCCATAGGTGATATGCTCCTCCACCGGAATGATGAACATGTTCTCCCGGTAGTGCTCCCAGTGCCCCGACGTCTCCCACAGGCTCTTGTCGTTGATGAGTGGCGCGGCGATCTCTTGATAGCCGCGCTTTTCGTGCTCCTCGCGCCAGAAGGCCAGCAGCGTGTTCAGCACCTTGAGGCCTTTGGGCAGCCAGTACGGCATGCCGGGGGCCGTCTGGTCGAAGTGGAAAAGCTCGAGCTCGCGGCCCAGCCGGCGATGGTCGCGCCGCTCGGCCTCCGCCCGCCGCCACAGATACCGCTCCAGCTCTTCTTTGGTATGCCAGGCCGTGCCATAGATACGCTGGAGCATCGGCCGGCGCTCGTCGCCGCGCCAATACGCTCCGGCCACCGTCAGGAGCTTGAGGGCATCGGCCGGGATCTGCCCCGTGCGCTCGACGTGCGGCCCGCGGCACAGGTCTTCGAAGCCATCGTGCCGGTAGGTGCTCAAGACCGGACGCTGTCCTTCGGGCAGGCGGTTCCCGTACTCATCCGTGCCGCGGGAGAGGATGTCCTCGATCAGCTCCAGCTTGTACGGCTGGTGCTTGAAGAGCTCGCGCGCCTCCTCCGGAGAGATCTCGCGCCGGATGAAGGGATAGTCTTCTTTGATGATCTCTTTCATCCGTGCCTCGATCTTTTCGAGGTCCTCCGGGGTAAGGGAGCGAGGCAGGTCGAAGTCGTAGTAGAAGCCGTCCTCGATGGGCGGGCCGATGGCCAGCTTCCCCTCGGGGAACATCTCCAACACTGCCTGCGCCATCACATGCGCTGCCGAATGGCGGATCCGATAGAGATCGGGCTGATCGACATGTTCGTCTTGCACTATCCTAGCGGGTTCCGCCCTGTTCGTCTGCGCCATTTGCGTCTGCCTCCCTGAGAAAAGCCGGCAGGCCCCTCGCCACGCATGGGACGAGGGGCCTGCTTGAGGTTGCTCGCGGTTCCACCCAGCTTCAGGCGCCCCGCGGCGAGCAGCTGCCGCGCGGGACACCTGCACTCATTGTGCCGTAACGCGTTGCTGCGTGCCGGCTTACTGCGTGCGCCTCAGGCACACGGTTCAGCCGCAGGCTCCCAGGTGGTTTTCCCCGCTGCCGTGACGAGGCGGCTTCCAGCCGGTGGCCGCCACTCTCTGGCCGTCCGCGACGCGGCGGGTACTCGTCCTGATCATCGCCGTTTTCCTATACCCTTGTCACAGTGCACGTGCGGCGGCCGTTGCCGGCTCTCACACGTTTAACTGGCTATCAGCATAGCATAGCCCGCGCGATGGCGGCAAGCGCTGCGACGCCGGGCCCGAGCTATCCGGCGCTTCCTCATAGTATCTCCAGGCCAGTGCTACACGCCGGATCTTCTTCGCCATAGCGGGCCTGGAGCATATTCCCCAGGGCTATCAGCCAGGCGCCAATCTGCCAGATAGCATGGTGGGAGCGCTGCTGGCGTCCAGCCAAACGCCGCTGAGCATCCTGGGCAAGACGGCTCGCACGCTCCTGTGCGGCCTCGGACCGCAGGCGCTCCTGCCGGCTGTGTATGACGAACTCCAGCCAGGACGGATCATGCATTGCCATCTCCTTGCACTTTTACCATTCCACACCCGAGGTTGCTGGCTGCGCTCCTCCAGTGGGCTGCGGTTCAGCACGCCGCGTCCGGCAGGCAGTGAACCCGAGAACAACTCAAGAACTCCCAAGAGCCCGTGGGAGCACCATGGCCAGCAGCACGAACGTGCCGGCGCCCAACAGCACGATGCCCAGCGGCGCGCTCAGCCGGCGGCCCTGGGGCAGGTTTTTCTCCGTCGCCATGACCGCACCCAGCGCCAGCATCCAGGCGACGTTGCCGACCCCCACCGCGAACATCAACAGCATCAGCGACCAGCAGCAGCCCAGGCAGTAGAGCCCGTGGTGTAGCCCTAGCCAGAGCGCCTCGGTGAGGGGCTGCCGACCGTGCCAGTGGCTCATCACAAAGCTGAAGGGAGAGCGGCATTGCTCCAGACAACGACGCTTGAGCGGCGTGAACTGATACACCCCTGCGATCAGCAGAGTGCCGGCACCGAGTAAGCCGGCGAGATCCCTGAGTATAGGCGCGGCGGCGACGGCGAGATGGAGTCCCAGATCAGCCACGTGCACCAGTAGACCGAAGAAGCTCCAGACGGACAGATAGCCGGCGATGAGCAGCCCCACCAGTCGGGAGTGACCGGGGTGCCGCCGCGTGAGCGCCGCGAAGAGGTTAATCAGCGGCAGGGACGTCGGCAGCATCATCGCCACGGTCATCACCGACCAGCCAGTAACAACAATCAGGAGCCGTCCGGCGCTTTGGGCCGGCACCGTGTCCAGCGCCTGGTGGTTCAACAGCCAGGCATACGGCGAGGCGCCCCAGAGCAGCAGTGCCAGCCAGGCGAGCGCACTCAGGAGGGCCACGCTCACAAGGAACGGCCGGCGGTCGGTGACCGGGACCCACATCGCGTCCCTCCTCCCATAGCAACTGCGGCAGCGCCCGCAATATGGCGCTGCCGCAGGCAAGGCATCGGGTTCCGCTTCACAGAGGTCAGCCTTCGAATTCGAAGCGGAAGAAGCCCTGGATGGCGTTGTGGTTCTGCAGGTTCACGTCGGCGAGGCCGTACGGCGTGCCATGCATCTGGAATACAGGGGCCTTGGCGACATAGGCGGGCGAGCCAGGGATGGTCGAGAAGATGCTCTCATTGAGCGTGGTCACCTGGCCGGTGGGCCCGCGGTATGGCGTCAGCTCAGCCTCCACCACCGCGCCGATGCGCAGTGTGCCCTTCCCCTCGCTGACGGCGAACGTCACCGGCAGCCGCTCCACCGCCACGAGCTCGCCGACGAGCTGCGCCAGATCGGCAAGCGGCCCGCCGTGCTTGCCTGTCCAGGCATCCACCAACGCCTGCTGCTGCGAGGGCGTCGCCCCATCGTCCACGGCCAGGACGGCTCGCCAGCCTCCCTGGAGGATGTTGCCAGGGATGTGCACTATACCAGCCACGGTACATCCAGAGACATCGACACCGCCGATCGTGCCTTTCTCGATGTGCCAGGCAGTCACGCCCTCGCAGGTGCCGTAGTCCGGGTCCTCTCCGATCCAGCAGGGGCACAGCACCTTACAGTTACAGACCTCCAGCAGGTGTCCTTCCAATTGATACCCCATCTGAGCTCTCCTTTCTGTCCTCGCGCAGCCTTTGGTACGTTATCGCCCTTCCATGGGCACCTATGTTTCGACCGTATAGAGATCGGCTTTGGCCGCCTGGCTCAGCAGCTCGACGAACCCCCTGTTCCACTCCAGGAAGCGCCGGCTTTGCCAGAGCTGCTCTTCCAGCCGCAGAAACTCGCCTGGGTCGTCAAGCTCGTACTCCGCGATCAGGTCCGGCTGGCCCGGCGAGGCGAACGCTGCGGCGAGGCGGCGGACCTGCCAGCGGCCAACCGCAGCACCGGCGACCTCCCGCACCAGAGCGTCCAGCTCGCGCAACATGGCCGCGGCCTCGTCCCGGCGGCCGGGCTTAGTGAAAAAGAGCTCCCGAAGAACGTATGGCATGCGCATTCCTCCCAACGCTGCCCACCTGTTGAACTGCAGTCCTATCCCGGCGAGCCCTGCGCTACACCTGTTGCAGCAATACAAGAGCAGGCAGGTACTGCAGCAGGCAGGTACTGCTCGGGCATCGGGATACTTACCGGATGCCTGGGCCACTAAACATCCGGCAAGCCCTCGATGCCGGCAGTCTACTCCACTACGGGGCGGCTGCCATCTGTAGGTTTACAGATTTTCCGGGGTGGCTGGTGCAGGACGCCTCTCACGCCGGCCTGTTCGCCAGGGCAGCGTTGATCACCGGCACGGCGGCGCGCAGCGCCTCGGCAGCGCCTCTATTGCCTTCCCAGATGTCGTTCAGCGCGGCGTTTAGGGCTTTGCTCGCATCCGCCGCGGCATAGCCGGGCAGGATCGGGCGCTCGCGGTCGCTCAGAAGCGCCTGGAAGAAGACTTTGCCATAGTTGCGCGGGATGGTGCCGGCCGCGGCCAGCCGGTCCAGGCTGCGGTTGACCTCGGGGTCTTTGATCGTGGTGATATAGTTGGGCAGGTTGGCCCGCAGGTTTGCACCGGTCTGCATGACCACCTGGCGCTCTCGCTCCGGGCCCCACATGAAGAGCGTGAGCGCCCAGCTTTGTTCAATGACCTTGCTCACGCGGGCGATGCAGGTGCCGCCCGACCAGGTGATGCCGCCGTTGGTGCCGGCGGGTCCCTTCGGCAGCGGCGCCACATCCCACTGGAACTGGGCGTTCTTCATGATGTCCGGCACGCGCCAGCTCCCCGACATCACCATAGGGAAACGCACCGGCGCCTTGTAGAACATCTCCCACACGCTGAAGCCCTGGTACTGCGACTGCCGCGGCGCCACGCCGCGGCGGTGGATCAGGTCGGCGTACCACTGAATGCCGTTGTATGCTGCCGGCTGGTCCAGCAGGCACTTCGTCATGTTGAAGGGTTTATCATAGACCTCGCCGCCGTTCGCCCACACCCACGGCTCAAAGAACGAGTTCACCCAGCCCAGGCCCCACTGCACCACGTCACCGCCGGGGGTGCGCTCTGTGAGTGCCCGCGCCGTTTCAAGCAGGTCATCCCAGGTCCAGCTCTCGGCCGGCAGCTTCAGGCCGGCGCGGTCGAAGGCATCCTTGTTGTAAAAGATACCAATGTTCACCGGCCCGTTGGGAAACTCGACGATCTTGCCCTCGTAGGTGTACTGGCTCTGCAGAGACGGCAGGATGTCGTTCCAGCGCGCTTTCGCCGCATCGCGCTTCACCAGAGGAGTCAGATCGGCCATCGCTCCCTGCTGGACGAATGGATCCAGCTGCGAGCGGTCGAGGGCGAAGATGTCGGGCGGGTCGTTTGCCACGATCATTGATGTCAGCTTATCGAGGTAGGAGACCCCGCTGGGAATGGTCATCAGCTCGACCTTCACGCCGGGGTGCTTAGCGCTGAACTCGTCCCACACCTGCTGGTAGACCTCGTCGCGGGGCCGGTCCCAGTGCAGGTAACGGATCGTGCCCGGCTTGAGCTGCGCCGACGCGCTCTCGCCTGCTGGGGCAGGTGTCCTCACGCCACACGCAGCGCCCAGGAACGAGAGCGCTGTGGACCAGGCGATGGCCCTGCGCCGGGTGACGGATGCACGAACACGGAGCGGGAGTGACTGGGACATGGCTACCTCCATTCGGGACGCACCCTCTGCGCGATATCCGGCTTGCAGACCGGATATCTAAACGCCGCAACACTCTCCTCATAGATCTCCTGCTACGGGCAGGAAGCTCAGCGGTTCCAGCCGGCCTGGATTTCACGTACCTGCACCAGCTCCTGCGGGTCCAGGCCCCGGCCGTTCGAGGCCGCTACATTTTCTTCAAGCTGGGCGATGGTGCGGGCGCCTGGAATAGCGCACGACACGCCGGGGTGGCTGAGCACAAACTGTAACGCCGCCTGGCCCAGCGTTCGTCCAGGGCGCTCCAGGAAGCGAAACTGCTCGACGCGGGCGAGTCGCTGCTGGAGCTCGGGCCCGCGTGGACGGCGCCATTGCTGCTCCGCAGGGAGCTCCTGACCCGGCGGGAACTTACCGGTCAAAAGACCACGCGCCAGCGGCGTGCGCACGGTGATACCGATATCATGTTGCATCGCCAGTGGCAAGAGGTCCTGCTCGGCTTCCAGGTCTAGCAGATTATAGTTGATCTGCAACACATCAAAGAGCCCGTGCCTGATGCACCAGATCCCTGAGGCCTCGTCGCTGGTCGAGATGCCCAGCCAGCGCACCTTGCCCTGCTCTTTGAGCTTCAGCAGCGCCTCGGCCCAGTCGTTCTGCTCGAGCTGCTGCACGGTGGGGCTGTGGAGCTGGTAGACGTCGATAGAGTCGCGGCGCAGGCGGCGTAGGCTGTGCTCGACCTCGCGCAGGATGGTTGCCGCTGAGAACTCGCGGTTCGCGTAGTCGTTGGTCATCACCGGCACGCCGACCTTGGTGGCGAAGTAGACCGGCTCCCTGGCCGCCACGACACCCAGCACCTCTTCGCTGCGGCCCTGGTTGTAGCTGTTGCTGGTGTCGAAGAAGTTGACGCCCAGGTCGAGGGCGCGCCGCACCAGCGGGTACCAGTCTTCCAGGATCGTGCCGGGGTCACCGATGCGGTTGCAGCCGAGCGAAATCTCCGAGACCCGCAGGCCTGTGCGGCCCAGCCGGCGGTAATGCATTTCCTCTCCCCCTCCTTACTGCGCGTGCCACCCGGCGGTGCAGTCTAGATGGATGATCGGGAGAGGTCAACTGCTCTGTGGCATATGGTCGGCGCCGGCTACCCCTCACAGGTGACCGAGAGCAGGTGCTGGTAGCCGGCCCTGTAGGAGACCGTTAACGTGCGGCTCGCCGTAGAGACTACGTACTCGCCGGGATGGAGCAGCCGGCCATCGAGCTGGACGGCCGAGGGGCGGTTGCAGGCGAGCGTCATCTGACTGGGCACGCCCTCCGGGCTATACGCGGTCACCAGCAGGCGCGTGGCAGTGCGGCCGTCCCGAGTTACCGGCAGGGCGCGCTGCGTGAAGGAACTCGGCGTCCACATCACCCCCGGCGTGCTGCGCAACAAAAGCAGGCGGAAGCTCTGGGGCGGAAGCACCAGCTCCAGCTTGTCTTTAACCGTCCGGTAGTGCTCCGTCGAGGCATCGAAGAGCGTATAGGTGCGGCGCGGATCAAGGCCTAGATCGGCAAGCTGGAGCTGCACGCGCTTTGGTTTTGTCTCCCGGTTGATCAGCCCCAGGTAGGTCATGCCATCCAGCGTCGTGGCAACGTAGGTCGGCCCGAAGAGCGAGTCGGTGCGAGTGTCGCCGCCCTGGAAGGCGTTGTAGTGCGCCAGCCGGCTACGCAGCATGGCCAGCGTGCGGGTATCCATTGCCGCCAGGTCGAAGCTCAGCGTCGTCCGTGCACCGAGCGCCAGGCCGGCCTCCAGCCAGTTTAGCATCAGCGTACGCTCAGCAGGGTCAGTCGGGTCCTCTGCCCGTGCCGAGCCAATGTCGGCGCGCTCGCCCAGCACGAGCATCTGGATCACGCCGTAATCCAGGTGCTCCAGCAGCCCGCCGGCCGGATACCGGTTGGTGAAGGCGGGGTAATCATCGCCGTAAATAAACGTATGCACATAGGGAGCAGCATAGGCCGGGGTGGCGCCGCTCTGGACATACACTTCAGGATTTAATGCAGAAATAGTGCGCCAGATCGACCGAAGGATCTGCAGCGCCGGCACCAGCGGACGGCTGCGAGCGCGCTCCTCGGCCGCCGGGTCAAGCTGCCGCCAGGCGCGCTGCAGGAGCACGCCGCGGTCGGCGTCGGCCAGGCCATCGATGAACAGGCCATCAGCGCCATATTCAACGAAGTAGCGCTGCAAGAGCGCCTCCATATAGGCGCGCAGCTCGGGGTTCTCGTAGTCGTAGAGGTACGCCTCCGCCGGCCGGCCCTCGATATCGTAGCGATCATCACCGGGCAGCGGCCCCAACCGGATGAGCCAGTCGGGGTGCACGTCGATGATGCCTTTCAAGCCCATCCAATTGTTCTCGCGCCATTCATTGTCCAGGTACGGCGTGGACAGATACATGATCAGGCGAATGCCGTGGGCGTGAGCATAGTCCACCAAGGCCCGGATGCCGCTGGGGAATTTCTCTTCGTCTACAGTCATCCAATCGGCGCCCTCGCGCCCTTCGGAGACGTACCAGCCCGCATCAAGGAAAATGTGCCACGGGCCGAGGTCGGCCAGGTACTGTGCGATGTAGTCGATCTGCCGGCGCACATCAGCTTCGGTCACGTTGATGCCGGCGGCATACCAGCTCCCCCACTGCAGCTTCACCCATGACGGCAGCGGCGCCGGGGGGTGAAGCTGGGACATGATGCGCCGGTATTCCGCCAGTGCGGTGCGTGGATCATTCGTCTCGACCGGCTGGATGAGGAGGCGCGGTGCCTGCACTATCTGATGAGCGGCCATAGCCTTGCCGCCGGCCTCCCCGGTTCGATCGGGTGGGAGCACCGCCGGGTATGGCAGCTCATAGGTGAAGGCAGCCAGCTCACCAGGGGCGTCCTGCCTGGCGCGGAAGAACGGGGCCGCCTCCGTGGCATCGAGCGGTGCCAGTACCAGGCCGACCGGCCGGTTCTCCGAATACAGGAAAAGCGGCCGCCCCGGCGACGCGTGGTCACTTCGCACGATGCCATCTGGATAAATAAGACCGCGCCGAACGCGGTTCTGGTCGGTGAAGTATGCGGTGGCGCGCTGCCCGGGCAGGGCAAGCCCGTAGCCTGCCTGTGCGCTGCTTTCGTCGAAGTAGCGCAGTGTACGCACCACGAAGCCATCGGGAGCGGCCGGTACCACAAGCTGCAGGGTGACGTAAGGCCGTCGGGCATATGCACCGACGCGGAGCTCGACCTGAGCCTCCTCGTCAGGCAAACGGCCACGCAGGGTCAGCACCTCGCCGTCCCCCAGTACCACATCGCGCAGCGCAGCCCGCTCCACCGACGCGAGCACTGCATGGTGGGCAAAGGAAAGCCAGGCGCCCGCGCCGGTCTGGATGGCGGGGAAGAGACCGCGAGCCAGGACGCGTTGGGCGGCGGTGTCGAGCAATGCCAGAGCCGGCCACGCCGGCTCGCCACTGGGGTGAGGCTCCGCTGCTCGCTCAATCAGGATCCCAATGCGCCCACCGGCAACGCCGATCCCGACCTCGGGGAGATCCTGCGCCGCAACCCGCGCCGGCAGCAACGGCGCGCCGCCGGCTAAGGCAGCGAAGAGACGTTCCTCTACGGCCTGCAGGACCGGGCCGGGACGGGCAGGTGCCTGCTCCAGATCCTGGCGCGGCCGGACCGGCGGGCCGCCACGACGGATCAACACCGGCTCGCCCCACACCGCGTAGGCCGGCGCCAGATCAGGAGCAAGCGGCTCAGTACAGAGCAGCAGCCGCTGAACGCCGGTCAGCCCAACCCGCACCGGCTGAGGCGGCTCACCAGGCGGGACAGGATCGCTGGCAAAGAGCTCGCGGCCGTCGCCGAAGATGCGGAAGCGCACAGCGCCGCGCTCGCCTGCCGGAAGCGCGTCGTCGGCCACGCCGATGAGCACAGAGAGCGCCTCATAGCGCCCTTCAAGCACATATTCGATCTCCGACGGAGCGTATACACCGATGCCGCGCTCCAACAACGTGCCGCCTACCCAGAGCGGCCGGTCGGTGAAGCTGGCGCCTACCCGTGGCAACGGATCATCGCCGACCGCCGGCCAGTTCGTCACCGCACGCACCCAGGGCAGATCAGTCAGCGCCACCGGGGCAGCGCGGCTCTCCGTCGCCGGAGGCAGCACCGTCGCCAGCACAGCCAGGCAGGCCAGGATGATTCCCACGGAGCGCCGAATACCGTAACTCATTTTACGTCAACCGTTGCGCGGACGCGCACGTATGTGCGTCAGCAAACGCTCCTACTGTATCACGGAGCGTATCAGGTACAGATAAGAGCAGGATAAGGAAGGTGTAAAAGGTGCGTGAAAGGTCATGAAATTAGGAAATTCGGTTTAGCCAGGCAAGGGGATAAAACCACACAGACCGGTGGCCCGATGTGCCGGCTTGCACCGCCGGTGCACCGAGATTACCCACGCAACAGGCTGCGGGGATCACGACTGAACCAACTGAGATCGGGCGGATCGCGTCGCGGGGGCAGCGAGCGGAAGTACTCGATCAGCGGGCGGTCATCCGTAATGATTGGCCCCGGCCCGGCATAGCGGCGGAGCTCGGCGTCCGTGGCGGCAAACCAGGAGATAATCTGAGCGGTATTTGTCACCCCAATCTTCGCCAGCGCCTCGCGCACCTGAGGGTCATGCAGCTTCGCCTCCAGCACGCCACGGTCGATGGTAATGGGCTGCTTCGAGCCGATCAACAGATCGCCGCTGAACCAGAGGGTCACCTGGGGAAAGACCTCCAAAAACGTCCGCATGATCAGCTTGTACTCGAAGTCGGAGAAGGGCGCCAGCCATTGCACCATCAGGCCGTCGTCCTCAAGGGCATTGTAGGCCAGGCGGTAATACTCCACCGCGTAGAGATTGTTGCTCCCCGCATCCCATGGCCGGATCACATCACCGGCGATCACGTCGTAGCGCCGGGTGGTCAGTAACAGGTAGTTGCGCGCATCATCGATGTGCAGATGCACGTTCGGCCGGTTGAGGACGTCGCCGTTTAGCGAGCGCCAGTAGCGCACCGCCTGCACCACGCCGTCCGAGAGCTCTACCGCGTCCACACGGGCCTGGGGATAGCTTGCCACCGCTGCAGTAGTCGTCCCACCGCCAATACCTACGATCAGCACATTGCGCGGATCGCGGTGTAAGAGCATCGGCAGATGTCCGATCAACGCGTGGAAACGCACCAAGCCGGGATCATCGGAGGCCTGCCCGCGGCTGTTCGTGTACATGGTGGTGACACCATTAGGCCCTTTGACCAGGGAGACCGTGTTCTCCAGCGCTTCGCGATACCACAGTACCTGAGCGTCCGGGAAGCGCGAGCGAAAGATGCGCTCATACATGTCCGGCGCCGTGCGCGTCAGGTGGACCGAGGGGAGGACCAGAACGAGGACCAGAGCGGCCCGCACGAGCAGGTGCGTGCGCGTGGCAACGGCCAGCAGGGCAAGGCCAAGGGCGAGGTTCCCGTAACCGAGAATGAACAGACTGCGCTGACTGCCTGCGAGCGGCACCAGCAGGAAGCCCGCCAGATACGAGCCGAAGATCGCCCCAAAGACGTTTACAGAATAAATCCGGCCGACGCGCCGGCCCACGTCCGGGCGGCCCTCTGTATAGACGCGCGCGGCCACCGGGAACGTCGCCCCGAGCAGGAGCATCGCCGGCAGCACCGTCACCGCCGCGATCAGCGCCATCGTTCCCTCTTCCGTCTGCACCAGCCCGCCACCCCCGGGCCAGGAGCGCAGGCGCTCGATAATGGCGCTCATGTCCGCCAGCGCATGCACCGAGGCGATGGCGCAGAGGGCCACTGCTAACTCGATCAGACCAAACACCAGGACCCAGTTCAGCCGCCGACCCATCAGGGGCGTTACGAGATAGCTGCCCAGGGCGATGCCGAGCAGCACGGTAGTGAGCATCAGCGTAAAGGCGTAGATCGACGAGTTGAAGAAGAGCGCCAGCACCCGGGACCACACCACCTCATAGGCGAGCGAGATCCCGCCGGAGATGCCATAGGCCCAGAACACCACGCTGACCGCAAGCGCGGGATAGGGCGGCGCGGTCGGTGCAGGCGCGGCCTCCTCATGCGCCCCGGCGCCGGCTCGGTCTACGCCCCGGGCCGACGGAAACACGAACGAGAGGATCACCGCGGCGATGCCAACGGCGATGTTAATAGTCGCGGCAGTGTGAATCGTCGCCGTGGTGCCAATCCCACCGATGAGCACGAATCCCGCCGTGAAGCAGCCAACGATGGCCCCGGCGGTGTTACACGCATACAGCAGGCTGATATTCGCACTGTGTCCCTGCTCACGCAGGAACGACGAGCGGATGATGATAGGCAGGGTAGCCCCCATCAGGCTGGTCGGCACCAGTAGGATGCCAAAAGCCAGGAGCAGGCGCACCAGACCTGCCAGCGCATCCTGACCCTCCAGGGCCAGGTGCACCTCCCGATAGAAGCCCTGGAGCCAGGTAAAGGCCGAAGGGGTCAGCAAGCCAGTGAGGCCGATGAAGATTTCGACCAGACCGTAGAGGGCCAGCGGCCGGCGCACGCGGTCGGCCGGCCAGCCCCCCGCAAAGCTCCCCAGCGCCAGCCCGGCCATGAACGCGGCCAGCACTGTGCTGATCGCATGCACGGTCACGCCAAAGGCCAGGCTCAGCATGCGCACCCAGACGACCTGATAGATCAGGCCGCTGATGCCGGAGCTGAAGAACAGTACCGCCAGGGTCAGCAGCACCAGCCAGCGCTGCGTCCCTTCTGTGAGGATGGCACGGCTGCGCGGGAGCGGCACAGCCTCGGCGCGGGCAGCAGGCGCGGTATTCGATCGCATGCGTGATACGTCTTCCAAATGTGTTCCAAATGTGCACAAAGGCTCTCAGCGAGCCCCTCGGTCAGGGCGTATACACAGACAGTGCGCCGGGGGCGCTTATCCTAGTCCGTGTATACCGCACCCAGCACTGCAACGTCTGGGGCGCATTGTAGTAGACGCATCACGGGCTGCGCAAGCGCGGCAGACGGCAGCCTACCTGGGCCTACCTGGCTGCCTTCTGGAGCGCCTGGTCGCTCGCGCGCGTCATGTTCACCGCTGCTTCTTTGACAGATACTTCATTGTTAAGCGCCTTTGCGAACTCAGCGCCAAAAGCTCGATGAAAGTCGAGAAAGCCCACGACCTTATCGTAGTTCTTGCTCCCCGTGGTGATCGAGTCGAGGGCGTACTTCATGCTGGGCGGCAGGTTCTGGAGCGCCTTCGGGCTCGTTGCCACGGACTTCAGGATCGGCAATGAGCTCACATTCAGCGTGAGATACAGCTCTTGGATCTCGGGATGGTACAGTTCGATGAGCACTTGCACTGCTTCCAGGAGCACACCACGCTGTCGGGCCTTCGTCGTCACCAGATAGTTGCGCCCTGTGGTGAGGTACACCGCCTTGCCGGTCTTTGGATGCTTCGGCCGTGGCAGCACCTCCCAGGCGAACTTGCCGGCGATCGCGGTGGTCAACGCTGGGCTCGGCACGGTCAGCTCTGTCATCACGTAGTTGCCGGTGTTAAAGTTAAGCCGCTTCTCGCTCGCTTCGCGCGGGGACGGGGCCACTTGATAGCGCAGTACCAGGTCGGCCAGCCACTGGAGGATTTCAATCGACTCAGGACGGTCCCAGTACGACTTTGTTCCCTTTTCATCCATGTAGGGCACGTCGGCAGACCAGAACCAGGTGTAGGGGGTACTGTAGTACTGCACTAAGGTCCCGTCAAATGCCCTGCGCTGCTCTGTCGCTCCGCCCTGGGGACAGATACGGTAAAGTTGACGGCCCTGTGCCCGGCGGCGTACGATGCACCGACGGGCGATCCCGCTGCATCGCACCGGAATAGGTTTTCCCTCCTAAGCTACACGTAAGGTAAGACGGCAAGTGGAGTAGCGATAGAATTCTCTCAAGGGGAGTTGAGCTGCCGTGTTCATGAACCTCAATGCCGGCGCGATCGGCATCCGCATCGATCTCGAAGGGGCGATTGCCCTGGCGAAGAAGCACGGCTTTGCCGGGGTCGATTTCAGCATCACGGAGGCGGCACGGCGGGCGGAGGAGCGCGGCATCGATACCGTGCGCTCGTTCTTCACCGCTGCCGGCGTCCGCCCGGGCTCCTTTGGCCTGCCGGTGGAGTGGCGCGGCGACGAGGCGAGGTGGCGCGAGGGGCTGCAGCAGCTTCCACGTCTGGCGGAGCTTGCAGCCGCGCTCGGTTGCCAGCGCTGCGTGACGTGGGTTCCACCCGCCTCCGATGAACGCCCCTTTGACGAGAACTTTCGGTTCCATGTCGAGCGATTTCGTCCTATCGCCGAGATCCTGCAACAGTCCGGCTGTCGCCTCGGCCTAGAATTCATCGGCCCGGCGACCTCTCGACGTGGCCGGAAGTATGTGTTCATTTACACTCTGGACGGGATGCTCGAACTTTGCCGCGCGATCGGCACCGGCAACGTAGGCTTGCTGTTGGATTGCTGGCACTGGTACACCTCGCATGGCACCCTGGACGATCTGCGGAAGTTGACCAACACGGATGTCGTGGCTGTGCACCTCAACGATGCGCCGGCAGGCATCCCTGTGGATGAGCAGATCGACAACCGGCGCTGCCTGCCCATGGAGACCGGCGTGATCGATGTGCCGGGTTTCCTGCGGGCGCTCAAGAACCTGGGTTACGACGGCCCGGTGACGGTTGAGCCGTTCAACGAGCGCGTACGGGCGCTGTCGGCGGATCAGGCCTGTGCGGAGACTGCCGCGGCGCTCCGAAAGGCATTCCAGGCCGCCGGGATCCTCTGAGCCTGGTCGGGCGCGCCGTGCGCGGATGAGCCGGCCGGTAGTCCCGCAACCGAGAGCCGGAATGCCCGTGCTATAATTCGCTAGTGCCTGCACGTTGTCGCCGGCTCCACCTGTCTGTCCCGTTGCCTCATCTCATCCTCTGTGGCTCAGCAGAGAGCGGGGCTGGAAGCCAAGTCTACTGGAGTGGTTGAGCCTTGGAGATCGGAACCGTTCGCCCAGTTAAGATCGAAGAACAGATGCGCGAGGCGTACTTGGAGTACGCCATGAGCGACATGGTGCGCTCGCTGCCCGACGTGCGCGATGGCCTGAAGCCGGTGCACCGACGCATCCTGTACACTATGCATGAGCTCGGCCTGCGCCCGGATGGGGCGTTCCGCAAGTGCGCCGGCATCGTGGGCGAAACGCTCGGGAAGTATCACCCGCACGGTGAGGCGCCGGTGTACGAGGCGCTCGTGCGCATGGCCCAGCCCTTTACCATGCGCTATCCCCTGGTTGACGGACAAGGGAACTTCGGCAGCATCGATGATGATCCGCCAGCGGCGATGCGTTACACAGAAGCACGCATGACCGCTATTGCGACAGAAATGCTGGCGGACATCGAGAAGGAGACCGTCGATTTCGTTGATAACTACGATGGACGCCTGAAGGAGCCGACGGTCCTGCCCACCCGGCTGCCCAACCTGCTGGTGAACGGCGCCAGCGGCATCGCCGTGGCTATGGCGACGAATATCCCGCCGCATAACCTGCGCGAGATTGTCGACGCGCTGATCTACCTGATTGACACGCCCTCGGCCACGGTGGATGAGCTCTGCAACATCGTCCTCGGGCCCGATTTCCCCACTGCCGGCATCGTCCTGGGGCGAGATGCGATCAAGCATGTCTACGCCACCGGGCACGGACGCATCCTTATGCGCGCCCGAGCACATATCGAGGAGCAGCGCGGCGAGCGACGGCAGATCGTTATCACTGAGCTCCCGTATCAGGTCAACAAAGCTGCGCTGATCCAGCGCATCGCCATGCTGGTGCGCGATCGCCGCATTGAAGGGATCGCCGACCTGCGCGATGAGTCCGACCGCCAGGGCATCCGCGTGGTGGTCGAGGTGAAGCGCGAGGCCGATGCCCGCAAGGTGCTGAACCAGCTCTACAAGCACACGCCGATGCAGAGCGCCTTCCACGTGAACATGCTAGCGATGGTGGACGGCCAGCCACGCGTGCTCACGTTGAAGATGGCGCTGCAGCATTTCATTGACTACCGCAAAGAGGTCGTCATCCGGCGCACGCGCTTTGAGCTGCGCAAGGCACGCGAGCGGGCGCATATCCTGGAAGGCCTGCGCATCGCTCTGGACAACCTGGACGAAGTTATCTCCATCATTCGTAGCTCGCGCACGACCGAGACGGCGCAGGCAAACCTGATCAAGCGCTTCCGCTTCTCCGAAGAGCAGGCGCGGGCGATCCTGGCCCTGGAGCTCCGCCGCCTAGTGGCGCTGGAGCGTCGCAAGATCGAGGAAGAGTACGAGCAGCTCGTCAAGGAGATCAAGCGCCTGGAAGAAATCCTCTCCAGCGAGAAGCTGGTGCTGGCTGTGATCAAACAGGAGCTGCAGGAACTGCGCGAGAAGTACGGTGATGACCGGCGGACCAGGCTGGTCGACCAGGAGGAGTTCACTGAGGAGGACCTGGTTGACGACCAGGAGGTGTTGGTCACGATCTCGACCCGCGGCTACATTAAGCGCCTGCCGGAGGAGGTCTATCGTTCCAGCCGCCGCGGCATGAAGTCGGCGCTGGGTATCGGCAGCCGTGAGGAGGCCGTCGAACGGCTGCTGCTCAGCAATACTCATGATACGCTGGTGCTCTTCAGCAATCGCGGCCGGGCCTTCCGGCTGAAGACTACAGAGGTGCCGGATGGGACCCGCCAGCCAAGGGGTGTGCCGCTGAACACCTTGATCGGGCTTGAGGCAGAGGAGCGCATCATCGGTGGCGTGTCGGTCCGCTCGTTTGAGGATGCCGAAGCTGTGCTGCTGGCCACCCGCCGCGGCGAGGTGAAGCGCGTGACCCTCACCGAGTTTGCTACCACGCGGGCCTCCGGCGCCGCAGCTATTGCGCTCGAGCCGGGCGATGAGCTGGTGTGGGCCGCGCTCTCCGACGGCGGGGCAGAGATCCTGCTGGCAACACGCGAGGGGCAGGCTATTCGCTTCTCTGAGCAGGAGCTGCGCGCCTCGGGCCGTGGCTCGGGCGGGGTACGCGGCATCCGCCTGGAGGAGGGCGATGTCGTTGTGTCGGGCGACCTGGTCATTGCCGGCGGGGAGATCGTAGCGGTGACAGTCCTGGGCGCCGGACGGCGCACGCCGGAGAGCGACTTCCCGGCTCAAGGCCGAGGTGGAGGCGGCGTGCGGGCGCTGCGGATTACTGCCAAGACGGGGCCGCTCGTCGCGCTGCGCGCCGTCCCGCCCGGCGATGCGACCCTCGTCGTGCTCACTCAGAACGGCGAGGCTGAGCGGGTGTTCTTGGGGTCCATCAAAAGCGGCGGTCGTGCAGTTGCGCCTGCCCCACTTATAGAGGTGGGCAAGGGCGATGCGGTCACCGACGTCGCCTACCTTGGCGGTCCCGCAGAGCTGTCTCCCACGAATGGGCCTTCGACTTCTTCACACAGCCGCTCTGGCTCGGAGGTCGGCGAAGAGGAAGCATCTCCTGTCTCTAGGGACACGCGCCGCCGGTCTCAAGGTAGCGGGTCGGCGCGCGTCGGGGCAAAGCCGGCGGCCGGGCAAACATCGAAAGCTCCCGGGAAGACGTCCACCTAACGTGACGGTGCCCCGTCTTTCTCCCCCGGCATCAGTAAGGCCTAGCAAGGCCGGGACCTGCCGGTCCGGTGCACTCTTCTTCGAGGAGCCCTGCGCTGTGCCGGACCGGCGCCCCGTAAGCTCATGAGAGTCCGACAATCCTCAGGGCAGGAGCCCCAGGGGGTCACGGAAGCTCCCGTTCACGCGGGTCTCAAAATGCAGGTGCGGGCCGGAGGTGATGCCGGTCATGCCCACATAGCCGATCACCTGTCCCTGGCGTACCGTCTGGCCAACCGAGACCGGTAGCCCCCGCCCGAGGTCGAGGTGGGCATAGAGGGTAGACAGGCCGTTGCCATGCAGAAGGACCACGTGCAGGCCGTATGACCCGCGCGGGTTGCCCGGTACCGCCAGTCCGGCGACCGCAACGACCCCATCGGCCGCAGCGACCACCGGCGTGCCGATGGGTGCAGCAACGTCGATGCCGGTGTGGAAGCGTTGCGCGAAGGTGCTTTCGCCGAAGCGCGTAGTTAGAACGCGTGAGGCGATAGGCCACGCCAACCCGGCGGCTGAGACACGGGACGGCTCCGTGTAAATAGGTGCCTGGCCGCCGCGCTGGGCAGCTTCACGGCGACGGCGCTCTTCCTCCTCTCGCCGGCGCCGCTCTTCTTCAAGGCGCCGCAGCTCAGCCGCGTACGACTGCTCGTACTGTCGGATCAGGCTCTCATACTCACGCGCTTTCTGGTCAGTCTCGGTGTACGCTTCCTCCAGCTGGGCACGCTCAGCCTGCACCGCTCGCAGCACCCGCTCGCGCTCGGCTCGCTGGAGGTCGAGTTGGCGCTTTTGCTCTTCGATCTGCGCCCGCAGTTCTCGGATCTCTTGCTCGCGCGCCGCCAGCTCCTCGCGCTTCTTGCCGAGCTGCTGCTGCTCGTTGCGCACCCATTGCACAACCCGCTGGTCTTCGCGGGCCAGGGTCTGCATCATCGACAGCCGCTGCAGCACATCATGGAAGCTCTTTGCACCCAGCACCTGCTCGATCAGGCTGGTCCGGCTGAGGCGATACATCATCCGCATCCGGCCGGCCAGCCCCTGCAGGTGGGTCTGGGCCACAGCTTCCCGTTCCTGCAGCTCATGGGTCAAATCGTATACCTGGAGCTGAACTTCCTGCATGCGCCGCTCGTTGCGCGATAACTCCGCCAGCGTGGCATAGATGGCTGTCTCGACCGCACGCAACTGCTGTGTTGCCGTGTATTCGCGACCGCGCGCCTCCCCCACGCGGGCGCCCAGGACGTCACGCTGCCGCTCGACCTGCTGCTTGGCCTGCTGCGCCTGCCTGATCTTGCTCTGGAGCTGCTGGAGCAGCGATGGTGTTTGCGCTGCAGCCAGCTGCGCAGAACTCACGGCCAGGAGAAGGCTCAAGAGCAGGCTCGCGAGAGGCAGCCGCGCGCGTCTCCACATCCCGCGTGTCATACCCCCTCGTATCTGCCGGCGCGCTCATCGCGCACAATCCTGCCATCGTGCAAGGCAACGACGCGCCGTTCCATAGTATCGACGACATCTCGGTCATGGGTAGCGATCAGGGCAGTCACACCGGACCGGTTAATCGTGGCGAGCAACTGTACGATTTCCCACGCCGTGTCCGGCGGCAGGTTCGCCGTGGGCTCGTCAGCGATCAGCACGTCTGGCTCGTGTACGATCGCGCGAGCAATGGCCACGCGCTGGCGCTGGCCACCGGAGAGCTGCCCGAGCGTGCGTCGGGCTTCTGCGGCAAGGCCGACCAGCTCAAGCGTCGCCATCACGGCACGACGCATCTCGCGCCCACCCACATGGGCCACCTCAAGCGGGAAAGCAACGTTCTCGTAGACGGTCTTTTGCGGGAAAAGCTTCATATCTTGAAAGACGACCCCAATGCGGCGGCGGAACGCCGGCAGATCTCGCTCGTCCAGGAGCGCGAGGTCCTGGCCTTCGACCAGAATACAGCCGCTGGTCGGTCGCTCTGCCCGGATGAGCAGCCGCAGGAGCGTGGACTTGCCGGCCCCGTTTGGACCGACCAGGAACACGAAATCCCGCCGCGGCACAGCCAATGTCACGTCATCCAGCGCGCGGGTGCCGTTCTCGTAGATCTTCGTGACGCTCCGCAAGACAATCATCCTGCCTGCTCGACAGCTCCACCCCGACGGCTACACGTTGAGAAAGCGCCGCACGGCCAGGTAGCTCCCCGCAGCCCCCACGGCAGCGCCAATGGCCAGCATCCCCACGTTTAGCTTGACCAGGAACCAGGGATCCACACGTAACGGAAGGAACGTCAGTACCCCGATGAACGCTTGCATCGCCGGCCCATACGCGAGCGAGACGGCCAGGGCAGCCAGGGTGGCCCCGGCCAGACCGCACAGCGTGCCCTCGAACATGAACGGCCAGCGCACAAACCAGTCGGTGGCACCGACCAGCTTCATGATCTCGATCTCCTCACGCCGCGCATACACGGCCAGGCGGATCGTGTTCATGATGACGAAGAGCGTCACCACGACTAGGCCGCCGATTGCCAGCAGCCCGATTCCTCGCGCCAGGTTGGTGATCGCCAGGAGGCGGCTCACCACCGGCTCGTTAAAGTCAAGGTCCTCCACCGGCGGCTCGCGGCGGATCTGCTGGGCCATCCCGCTCAGGGCATTGGGATTACGCACCCAGATCTCCAGACTCGCCGGCAGCGGGTTGCCGGGAATAGCATCCAGCACATCGCGCCGGTCGGCCATGTCGCGGCGCAGGCGCTCCAGCGCCTCTTCTTTTGAGACATACTCGACCCGCACGACGTTGCCGTTCTGGAGCAGCTTCTCGCGCAGGGCGGTGACCTCCCCCGGCGCGGCGTCGTCGCGCAGGTACACAATCAAGTTGACCCGGCTCTCCAGGGCCTCGATGGTGATGTGGAGTGCGTGGAGCAACACAAGAAAGCCGCTGAGCATTGCCACCATAGCCGCGGTGCTGAGGATGGCGGCCAGGCTCATCAGGCGGTTGCGCCACAGGTTGGTCAGCGCGCTTACCCATGCATAGCGCACGTAGCGCACCGCTACGCCCAGCGGCGCCGGTACCTCCATCTGGATCGCTGCCATCTACTCGTACCCCGCGTTCACCTCATCGCGGACGATCCGCCCCTTCTCCAGCTCGACCACCCGTCGCCGCATGATATCGACCAGCTCGCGGTTGTGCGTGGCGATGAGCATCGTCGTGCCCAGGGCGTTGATCTTGACTAAGAGCCGGATGGTTTCGAACGCCGTCGCCGGGTCCAGATTACCGGTCGGCTCGTCGGCGATCAGAATCGAGGGCTTGTGGACGATGGCACGCGCAATCGCCACGCGCTGTTGCTCCCCACCGGACAGCTGATAGGGGAAGCGATCCGCATGCTCTTTGAGCCCGACGAGCTCCAGTGTCGGCGGCACGAGCCGCTCGATGCTCCGCCGGTCGTGCCCGGCCACTTCCAGGGCGAAAGCCACGTTCTCAAACACCGTTTTATTAGGCAGCAGTTTGTAATCTTGAAAGATCACACTGACCTTGCGGCGCAGGTGCGGGATCTCAGACCGGCGCAGGCGCGCCAAATCCTGTCCATTGACAAACACGCGGCCCGAGGTCGGGAGCTCATCACGGATGAGCAGTTTAATAAACGTCGATTTCCCGGCGCCGCTCGGCCCTACCAGGAACACAAAGTCACGCTCGGGAATCTCCAGGCTGACATCCGTAAGAGCTCGCACCCCGTTCGGGTAGACCTTGCTGACTTGGTGCAGAACGATCACGCGGGCACCACTCCGTTGCTCTGTACGACACTAGTCACGCACACTATCGTCATACATGCTCTACACGGCTACTGTTCACGAAAGTTGATCTCGTATGTTGCCGGCACCTGAGCGATATGCTTGCTAATCGGTGGGAAGATTGCCTTGTACGGCTCTGCGCTGCGCAGCGTATAGGTGCGCTGCGGCAGAAGCCCCATCGTGGAATCGATGAAGTCGTAATTGCCGGCCTCGTCCACCACCGACGTGTAGATCTGCCCATCGTCTCGCACAAGCTGCAATCGCAGCCCGACGAACGGTGTGCCATCGCGGCGCAACACCTTTCCACCCAGGTGCCAGCGCGTGTTCGCCGGATAGGGCGGGATCGGCGGCGGACCAGGAATAATGCGGTCGAGTGTAACGACCAGGGTGGCAGGAAGCGGCGTCGGCGAAGGTGTGGGCGTCGGCGTTCGCGTCGGCGTCGCCGTGGGCGTCGGCGTCGGATTGAGCAGCGCGTTGAGTTCCTGCCACTTTCTGTCGGCCTCTTCCGTGGTCTGGCTGGGCGGCTGGAGCTTGCGGGCCTGATCGTACTGGGCCAGCGCCAGCTCCTTTGAGGCGCGCGCCTCCTGCGTGCGCAGCTGATCGCCATACTGGACCAGTGCCTGCGCCAGCTTCTCCTTTGCCAGGCCGTTGGCGAAGCCGCGATCGATCGCATAGACCTCGTTCAGACGCGCGATTGCCTCGCGAAGGTTCTTGTCCTTCAAGGCGTCCTCGGCCTTCTGCATCGCCGTCGCAGCTTTGAGCTGCGGGGCCGCGATGGGGTTCTCCGGCTCGATCTGCAGCGCCTGGGTAAATGCCGAGATGGCCCCGGTGAGGTATTCCACCCTGCTGGTGGCAGCGTAGAGGCTCAAATCCTGCATGCCGGCATTAATAAGCGAATCGCGCAAGAGCGGCTTTGCCTCGCGCCCATCAGGATGCTGGTAGTTCGGCTGCGCCTGCACGATCACGCTGAGCAATTCGGCAGCAGCGCGGAAATTGCCTTCGTTGTAAGAGACGGCTGCGCGCTCGAAGAGTTGCGCCCGCACCAGCTCTTCGGGAGAACGCGCCGGAAGCGGAGTTGGTGTCGGCAGCACAATGCGCGCGATCGTCGGGGACGGCAGCGGAGTCGGTGTCGGTTGGAGCGAGGTGATGCCGGCCACCCGCAAGACGAGAGGAAGCCCGTTCAGAGGGGCCAGTAGGAGCACCAGGATCGCCACCGCAGCCCATGTCCGCCAGTCCAGTAGCCAGCCCACGCCGCTCCCCGCGGAAGCAGGCTCGGCGTCAACAGCGACCGGCTGGGGAGCCAGCGGCTCGTACACCGCCGCTGCCTCCGGCGCGCCATCGGTCGGTCCGAGGCCCTCGTCCGAGGGGTGAGTCGGCGGCACGCGCCGATGCGGTGCCGGAAGCGGACCGGCGTGAACCGCCTCCGGAGGCGCCACCGGGGTGCGCACCTGCGCCGCCGGTTCTTCCAACAGGGGCGGTTCAAGCTCCTCGGCCTCGACCGGCACCTCTAGACGCTCCCATGGCTGGGTAACGCCACTTCGCACCGGCATGCGCGCCCGCGCTGCGGCATGGGGTGGGGCCACGGCGGGACGCGCGGCCGCCCAGCGCATCAGGCGGGCGCGACGCTCTCGCACTGCAACCAGCCGCGCGGTAACCGCATCGTCGCTGACATAGAACCGGCGCACGAAGGGTGAGCGCGTCGGCCCCGGCCGGCCCGGGTCGGCCGGGAGCGGGACGGGGCCGGGGAGAGGGCGTGCCGTCAGCGCCATGACCTGCGCGGCCAGCCACTGTCGCCCTTCGCTGAGGGCCGGCACCGCTGCTTCGATCGCTCCTCGCACGGTGCCCGCATCAGGCGGCCGCTCTGCGACCTCCAGCCGCGCACAGTGCGCCAGCACCTCCCGGAGCCGGGCCGCAAGCGACGTGGTCTCAGTCCCTGGATCTGAGGCTAAGACTTCGTCAAGGAGTACCCCCAGGGCGTAGAGATCGGCGCGCTGATCGAGGGCGCGGCGCTGCTGGGCTTCCGGGGGATCGTAGAGCGTACGCGGCACACGCAGTGCAGCGGCGATCGCGGCACCGACCCCCAGTCCGGCCAGACAGACCCGCGCCTCCTCGTCGACCCATACGAAATAGGGACGCAGCGCACCATGGACCAGACCGCTCGCATGCAGGCGCTCCAGGAGAGCCAGTAGCTCAACAGCGAGGGCGGCAACCGCCCCCGGAGGCAGCAGCACCTGCTCAGCCAGCAGAGCAAGGCTGGTTCCCCTAGGTCGCGGCCAGCAGAGTGCCAGCGTATCGCCGGCAGCGATGACCTCGCGGAGGGACAAGACACCGGCGACGTGCATGCGTTCGATGGGCTGTACAGCGCGCTCGACAGCGCGCTGCACCGCCGCGTCCGCCAGCAGCTCCGGAGAAAAGCGATAGAGGAGCGCCTGCTCGCCGCCTCCAGCCGTCCGCGCCAGAAAGAGCGTGCCCGCGGCATCGCCGCCGATCAGCCGGTCGAGCAGGTAGCGCCCGATGTGAGCGCTGCCCGTCGTTGCGGTCATGCTCGCGCGATCCAGGAACCAGCAGCAGATGGCGAGTGCATGAGATGCCTTTATGTACGGAGCGCCGGCGGCGAGCCACCAGGCAAAGCCACCGGCAGAACGGCGCACCGGACAGATACAGCTCTAGCACCGGCCCGGCCACTCGCTCGTCCCGTGTCGGTGCTTTTGCTCATTGAATGCCTTTGCTCATTGAGAGCGAGAAGCCGACACTTCGCTCATCCACTAGCGAAAACTAGGACGAATAGCGCCTGACCGGTACGCGCCACGGCGGCATTCTACCGGGCCACGCAAAGAATTGTCAACGTTTCGCAGCGCTAGAAGCTATGTCACGCCCCCGCCCGGAGGATGAAAGCGATGCCAGAGGGTGTACACAATGCTCGAGAGAATAAGCAGCCCCACGAGCCCGCCGGCCACGGCCGCGACAATAACGCCGTAACGCTGGAAGAAACCGCTCCAGAAGCTAATCGAGCGCTGCAGGAAGCCCTCCTCACCGCCGGTAGGCTGCCGGGGCGCTTGTCCGGCCTGGCCGGGCGCCGACTGGCGGCCCCCTTCGCGGGCTACGCGGCGCAGATACTGGTGCCAGTCCTGTTCAAGCTTCTCGGTGTCAACGTTCAGCACCTTCCGGAGCGCATCGTCGGGCAGTGTGCCTTCTTTGAAGGCGCGGAGCAGCTCGCCAAACTTCTGCCCGCCGTACGTCTCTATGATGTACTTGACCACGGAGTAGCTCTGGGCATACGCCAGGGCTATTCCCGTATCATCACTGGGGAACTGGCTGGCCAGCGAGCGCAGCGAGATCAGGCGGTTCTGCCGAAGCGCCTGGGCCAGCGCGGCCTCAAGCTGCCGGAGCTCCTCGTCATCACGCATCAAGTAACTGGCCAGCCCCTCGTTGAGCCAGCGCGGCGGATCAGCGTAGGGGTTGTCGGTGAGCTGCCCCACAATCAGGTGCGCAAGCTCATGGCGCAGATAGTCAACAGCCTGCGTCAGTCCCTGTCTGGTCGGCGGCGCGTATACATAGACACGATCGGTGCCGGCAGCAAGACCCACAAGACCGGGCTGGGGCCGCGAGCCTACAGCACTATGGAAATCCTCCAGGCGGGCATAGGCGTAGATCTTGACCGGCTTCTCCAACCGAACCTGGAACTCCTGCGAAAGCTGCTCCAGGATAGGCACCGCCTGGGCTAAGAGCTCTGGACCAACGACGGTATCCCCCGAGTACCAGTACACCGTGACCCGGTCGATCGAGCGGGAGCGCCAGTTGAAGCGCCGGTCTTCATACAGGATTTCCTGCTGCGGCGTGCGAACGACGTTCTCGTCAGCGTCTTCCAGCTCCCAGAAGTAGCTGATAGTCACACCCGGCAGCAGCACATCACGCACCCGCCAGGTGTAGGTGGCACGCACCGCCGTGCCCGGGGCAAATTGGGCGTAGCGGTAGCTCAGGACAGGCTCATCTCCCACCCGCCAGAGCAGCGTGATCCGCTCAATGCGGCGATTGGCGGTGGCCTCAAGCAGGAAGCGGATCTCGTTAGGGAAGTCGATCTCCGCGAGACTGGTGCGGACCTGGACGTTTAGCGCTGCCGGCTGTTCTACCGCTGCGGGCGCAGCGGCCTCCGGAACGGCCGGCGGCGACTGGGCACGCGCGGGTGCTGCGAGCTGCAGCAGGAGCAGCAGAAGGGTCAGGAGCACCATAGCGCGCGCCCCTCTGCTATTCCGGCGCCGGGAGTACCGGGAAATAAAACGGGCAGGCAGCGTGCCACCTTCACGTTGCATCGTGTACCGCCTTCCTGTGCGCAGGGACGGGCTTACTGCGCCGCCACTGTGCTCTCACGCCGGACATTCCAGCGCAGGTAGGCCTCGATAAAGTCGTCGATCTCACCATCCAGCACAGCGGTGACGTTACTGGTCTCATGGCCCGTACGCAGGTCTTTCACCAGCGTATACGGGTGGAGAACGTACGACCGGATCTGGTTCCCCCAGCTCTGCTCGACGAACTGGCCCTTCAAACGGGCCTGCTCCTCCTCGCGCTGACGCTCCTTCAGTTCCAGCAGGCGCGCGCGGAGGATGCGCAGGGCGATCTCGCGGTTTTGGATCTGCGAGCGCTCATTCTGGCAAGTCACGCGAATGCCGGTCGGCTTGTGCACGATCCGCACCGCCGAGTCGGTCTTGTTCACATGCTGGCCGCCCGCACCGGTCGCCCGGAAGGTGTCGATCTCCAGGTCTTCCGGGCGGATCACAATTTCGTCGCTATCGTCCTCCAGCACCGGCAGCACTTCAACCAGGGCAAACGAGGTATGGCGCCGGTGGGCGGAGTCGAATGGCGACAGCCGCACCAAGCGATGCTCCCCCTTCTCGGCCTTCAAGTAGCCGTAGGCGTGCGGACCGGTGACCTGGATGGTGGCACTCTTGATCCCCGCTTCCTCGCCCTCCGAGAGATCGAGCACCTCGGTCTTAAAGCCGCGCCGCTCAGCCCAGCGCAGGTACATGCGCAGCAGCATCTCCGCCCAATCCTGGGCATCGACGCCGCCGGCGCGCGCATGGATGGACAGGATAGCGTCCGAGGCATCATGGGGACCGCCCAGCAACAACGCAAGCTCAGCCTGCTCCACTTCGTGCTGCAATGCGGCGAGCTCCCGCTGCAGCTCGGCCACCAGCGCTGCATCCCGCCGATCTTCGCTCTCAGCCTCTATCAATTCCGCCAGCTCGCGCAGATCGCGGGCACGCGCGGCAAGCTGCTCCCAGTGCTCAACCTCATCGCGCAGGGCTCCCAGGCGGCGCATCACCGCCTGGCTGCGCGCCTGGTCCTCCCAGAAGCCGGGCTGGAGCGTTGCGTCCTCCAGTCGGGCGATCTCTTCCCTCTTGGCGGGCAAGTCAAAGGCGCACCTGCATCGTGGAGATGCGCTCTTCGAGCGCGCGCGCGCGCTCGGTCAGGTCCTCTAGCAAAACAATCGTCATCGCTCTCACCCCCATACATTTCCCTGATGTTGTATTTTTATTGTATCATTCCGCTGATCTGCCTGCAGGAGGCAGGTGTGAGTGGCCTACCGGCCGTGGCACTTCTTGTACTTCTTACCGCTCCCGCAGGGGCAGGGATCGTTTCGGCCGACCTTTTTCATGACCACCGGCGCGCTGGCTCCCACCGTTGCGGCGCTGCGCGCCGGAGCAGCCTGGGCGCGCGGCCGCGCCGGTGCGGGTGCCTGCGTCGGCTGACCGTTCCGCCGCAGCACTGGAGCGCTGGCTGCCGCCTCCTCCTCTTTGTTAGTTACCAATTGGGTCGTTGGCGGTGGCGCCGGCGGCGCCTGCTCAAAGCGCAGCCGGTAGAAGAGGTGCGCTACTTCGACCTTGATGTTCGCCTTCAGCTCCTCGAACAGGCGGAAGGCCTCGGCCTTGAACTCCACCAAGGGGTCCCGCTGCCCGTACGCGCGCAGGCCAATCCCCTCCCGCAGGTCTTCAATGACCGTCAGGTGCTCCGTCCACAGGTTATCGATCACCTGGAGGAGCACCCACCGCTCCACCTGGTGCACCAGCTCCGGCGGGACGCCCCTGATCCGCTCCTCGTACACCTCCTCTGCCCAGGTGAGGAGCGTGTCGCGGATCTCGTCCTTGCTCAATGGCTCCAGATCCGCCAGCGTCCTGCCGGGGGCACCATCCGGCAGCCCGAGCATATGCTTGACCTCGCGGTAGAGCCCCTCGAGGTCCCATTCCTCCCGCTCGTCAGATGCCAGATGGTTCTGGATCATTGACTCCAGCACGTCGGCAACCATGTCCAGGATGATCGGCTTCAGATCCGGCTCCTGGAGAATGCGCAGCCGCTGGCCATAGACGACCTCGCGCTGCTTATTCATCACGTCGTCGTACTGGAGCGTGTGCTTGCGGATGTCGAAGTTGTAGCCCTCGACCTTGATCTGGGCGTTCTCGATCGCGCTGGTCAGCACGCCGGCCTCGATGGGCTGATCGTCCTCAAGGCCGAGTTTGTCCATCAGGCCGGCAATACGATCGGAGCCAAAGCGACGCATTAGATCGTCTTCGAGCGACAGGTAAAAGCGCGAGGAGCCGGGGTCGCCTTGCCGTCCGGCCCGCCCGCGGAGCTGGTTATCGATGCGTCGCGCCTCGTGCCGCTCGGTACCGATGATATGCAGGCCGCCGAGCAAGAGCACCTCCAGCGACTCCAGCGAGCGCCCCTCCAGCATGTCGCGCGTGATCGTCGGATACTTCTTCATGATTTCCTGGGCCAGGCGCTCATGCTCCTCGGTCCAGGGCTCGTCGGGGTCGCCCGTGCCACCCAGCTTGATGTCCGTGCCGCGGCCGGCCATGTTCGTGGCGATCGTTACCGCACCCTTCCGACCGGCCTGGGCGATGATCTGCGCCTCAAGCTCGTGGTACTTGGCGTTGAGCACCTGGTGCGGGATGCCACGCTGCGTGAGCAGCTGGCTCAGCCGTTCTGACTTCTCGATCGAGGTCGTGCCAACGAGCACAGGACGCCCGATCTTATGCAGCTCCTCGATCTCCCGCACTACCGCCTCGAACTTCGCCTTCTCAGTCTTGTACACCTGGTCGGGGAAGTCCTGCCGGATCATCGGACGGTGCGTCGGGATCACCACCACGTCCAGGTTGTAGATCTTCTGGAACTCCTCCTCCTCGGTCTTGGCCGTGCCGGTCATGCCGGCCAGTTTCTTGTAGAGGCGGAAGTAGTTCTGGATGGTGATGGTGGCCCAGGTCTTGGACTCGCGCTGGATGCGCACGCCCTCTTTTGCTTCGATGGCCTGGTGCAGCCCCTCCGAGTAGCGCCGGCCGTACATCAGGCGCCCGGTGAACTCATCGACGATGATCACCTCGCCGTTCTTGACCACATAGTCGCGGTCGCGCTGGTACAGCACCTGCGCCTTCAGGGCGTTGTCCAGGTAGTGCACCAGGCGGTAGTTGCGCTCGTCGTAGATATTGTCAACGCCGAGCAGCTTCTCAACGCGGTCCACCCCTTCCTCAGTGAGGATGACCGCCCGCATCTTCAGGTCGACCTCGTAGTCGCGCCCCTCACGAAGCTGGCGCACCACCTGGGCAAAGCGGTAGTACAGCTCCGTGGGCTCCTCCGCCGGCCCGGAGATAATCAGTGGCGTGCGCGCCTCGTCGATGAGGATGTTATCAACCTCATCGATGATGGCGTAGTTCAGCTCGCGCTGCACCCGCGCTGACAGGTCATATACCATGTTGTCGCGCAGGTAATCGAAGCCGAACTCGGAGTTCGTGCCATACACGATGTCGGCGAGATACGCCTCCTTGCGCGGGATCTCCTGGAGGAACTCGCCGGAGCCCAGCGGCGTGGTGCGCGGCGAGCCGTCCGCCGGGGGGGCATAGATCAAGGCGCGATCATGCTGGATGCAGGCCACCCGGAGCCCAAGCAGGTGGTAGATCGGCCCCATCCACTCGGTATCACGGCGGGCCAGGTAGTCATTCACGGTGACCACATGCACCCCACGCCCCGGCAGGGCATTGAGGTACGCTGCCAGCGTGGCCACGGCGGTCTTGCCCTCGCCGGTCTTCATCTCGGCGATCTTGCCTTCGTGCAGCACGATTCCGCCGATGAGCTGCACATCGAAGTGGCGCTGGCCGAGCGTGCGCTTATTTGCCTCGCGCACCGCAGCGAACGCCTCGGGCAGGAGATCGTCCAGGCTTTCGCCCTGCTCGTAGCGCCGCCGAAACTCCTGCGTCTTGGCGCGCAGTTCCTCGTTCGAGAGGCGCTCGAACTCAGGCTCCAGCGCATTGATCTTCGCCACTTTCGGCCAGTAGCGCTTCACCTCGCGGTCGGGCCCACCGACCAGCACACGCGTGAGCCATCCAAGCATTGCCGTTCTAGTCCTTATTGCCGTTCTAGTCCTTAACGATGTGCGCCGCATCCGGCCTGCCGGCCGGACGTCGCCTTCTCGTGCAAGCCCCTGCAGGAGAAGCTAGCACGCGGTCCCGCAGACCAGCACGCCGGACATGTGTTCTCCTAATCTTAACAAGACACTATGCCGGGCCGCAGCCCGGCGGCTCAATTGTACCACGCGCTGCAGCCCTCCCCTCTTCGGGCTTCGGCTGCGGGCCTGCATATCTGCACGATCGTGCCAGCGTGGCAGAACAGGCCAAAGCAGGTCACACCTGGCTATTGCGCGCCGCGCTGCGGCAGGCTTAACTTACGCTGTGCCAACGCCCTACCCACGCCGCTTCTACGCTGAGAGTGCTCCAGCAGCGAGGTGCTCCGCCCAAGAGGTCCTGCCGGTCCTCTTTGAGCTGGTGCGGCCGCGCTCGGTCGTCGATATAGGCTGCGGCACCGGCGCATGGCTGGCAGTCTTCCAGGAGTGGGGCGTGCAGGACGTGCTCGGCATCGATGGTGCGCACGTGCCGCGCGACCGGCTGGAAATCGCCCCGGAGCGCTTCCTGGTCCATGATTTGACCCACCCACTGCGCCTGGACCGGCACTTCGACCTCGTGCTGGCCCTGGAAGTTGCCGAGCATCTGCCACCGCAGTGCGCCAGCCTGTTCGTCGAGAGCCTGGTCCGGCTCGGGCCGCTGGTGTTGTTCTCGGCAGCGATTCCCTTCCAGGGCGGCCTGCACCACCTCAATGAGCAGTGGCCAACCTACTGGGCCGAGCGGTTCGCAGCCCGGGGCTACGCGCCAATCGACTGTATCCGGCCGCGCGTGTGGGAGAACGAGCGGGTCCAGTGGTGGTACGCCCAAAATCTGCTGCTCTACGCGCGCTATGACGCGCTAGCAGCCAATCCGGCGCTTCACGGGGCGTACCACGCCTGCGCCGGGCGCCCGCTCAATCTGGTGCATCCGCGGCGCTACCTGAGCGCCGCAGACCTGCGCACCATCGGGCCACGACGGCTGCTCGCCGCGCTTCCCCTAGCCTTCTGGCACAGCATCCGCCGTCGGCTGGATACCAAGCCGGCTCTACGTCAGATGAGGTAGCGCAGGCCGAGATTAAGCAGCTGCGCCTGCCCCTCAGCGGTTGTGCCCGTATCCAGCATCGTGGCGAGGGCACACAGGACGTATCCGCGCAGGTCGCCGGCCTCCTGGCTGGTGGTGCGCTCGAACACAACCGGAGTGAGCCGCACGTCATGGCCCAGCAGGCTCGCCGTGCTCGGTACAAACTCAATGTGGAGCTTCTGGCACGTGCCCTGAATCACCGCCACCGGTAAGACAAGGGCGACGTCGGAAACTTCCTGGGCGGCTCTGGACTGCGCGTCGGTCAGCGTGCCGCTGAGCGTGCCCACGGCCACTAACTGCTCATCCTGGGTGGAGAACCGCTGAATACCGAAGGTTCCGCTGAACGAGCCGCCCTCATAGGTTCCAGAAACGCCCACAGCCGGCCCAGGAATCGGCGTGGCCTCCGCTGCAGGGGTCTGAGCCATGGCCGGCTGCACCATACCGGCCACCAGCAGCACGGCGAGGCCGGCCAGCACCATCAACCTGGTCAGTCGTCGCTGCATGGACTTCCTCCTATAGCCCTTTTCGCTCGCAGCCTTCTTCGCTACAGCAATTTTGGCTATAATTGAGCACATACGCTCTCAGGGTATACAAGAAAACGTGCCGGTCAAGGCAGGATGCCCGCCTGCGCTTCCCAGAGAGGGGCGATGAACTATACTATGATGGCGGTACGCAAACAGCATAGCAAACAGCACCGGCCGGTCCTATATAGGACCGATAGGACCGGTAGAGGAAGGTTGTGCCTGTATTAGCGGATGGTTAATGTGTCGGCCGCGGCGAACCGGCCGGGCTGCGTCCTGAAGGAGTGCAATCGGCGAATTTTCTGCATGAATTGCACGGAACAGGCCGGCCGGGCCCCAGGCATCTTTGCACGGTCCACGGTCTTTGGCGTGTGGCGACGCCTTTCCGTTCAGTCCGCGCTCATAGCTCATAATCCGTTGACAGCGCGCCGCTCCGAGCGATTCCCAGTCTCTGGGAGGTGACGCCATGTCCCAGGCGATGCCAACTGAGTTCCAGATCAACGGCCGAACCCTGCGCCTGATCCAGGGCGACATCACAACCGTCGAAGCCGACGCTATTGTCAACGCCGCCAATACCAGCCTGCGCGGCGGGGGCGGCGTAGAAGGGGCGATCCACCGTGCCGGAGGACCGGCGATCTTGGAGGAGTGCAAACGCTTTCCCGGCTGCCCCACCGGCGAGGCGCGCATGACCACCGGCGGCCGGCTGCCGGCAAAGCATGTGATCCACACGGTCGGCCCTGTCTGGCGCGGCGGTGAGGCGGGAGAAGATGGCCTGCTGGCATCGGCGTATCGCTCCAGCCTGAGCCTGGCTGAGCAGTTCGGGCTGCGTACCATCGCCTTCCCCTCAATCAGCACCGGCGCCTATGGCTTTCCTATCGAGCGTGCCGCCCGCATCGCCTTGCGCGCGGCGCTCGACCACCTGCGCATCGGCGGTTCGGTCGAGACAATCACCTTTGTGCTCTTTAGCGCACATGACCTGGACGTTTACCGCCAGGCACTGGCCGAGCTGACTGCCCGCCCATGATCGAGCTCGACATTCCAGGCCGGGGCCGGCTTGTCCTAGCATATCTGGTCCTAGACGTGAACGGTACCCTGGCCGTAGATGGAACGTTACTGCCGGGTGTGCTGGAGCGCATCCAGCAGCTGCGCCGGCAGCTCCAGATAGCGCTGCTCACGGCTGATGCCCACGGCCGCCAAGCTGAGCTGGACCAGCAGCCCGATCTTCGAAGCAGTGCACCGCGCCAACATGGCCAAGGTCGGCGGCCCACGACGTCCTGATGGGAAGCTCCTCAAGCCCGACGGCTGGCAGCCGCCTGACCACCAGCCCGCGCTGGAACAGATGCGACTTCCAGTGAAAGAGTAAGTGGCGAGGGGGTTGCGCCGACATTTGGCTGGGAGTAGAATTGAGTGCGCGCGAGTACGTCCAGGATGCGTCGTCTGGGCGACCGTCGTCGTGCGGGCATCTGCGCTTTGGCGCAGTAGCTCACCTGCGACGGCAGAAATACGAGCCAACAGCTACGCTGACAGCAATCGAAACGCGCGGAGGAGCCATCACATGGCAGTTGCCACGGAGCCGATCGTCAGCCTGACCGAGGCCGCAGTGAACCAGTTGAAGGAGATCCTGGCCAAGAAGGGGAATCCGGACCTGAGCCTGCGCATCGCCGTCTATCCCGGCGGCTGCTCCGGGTTCCAGTACTACATGGCCCTGGATGACACCCAGAACGAAGACGACCTGGTCTTCGAGGTGAGTGGCATCCGAGTCGTGGTGGATGAGCTGAGCTCAACCCTGCTCGAAGGCAGCCAGGTCGATTATGTGGACAGCCTGATGGGCGGCGGCTTTACGGTGCACAATCCAAACGCGGTCTCGACGTGCGGCTGCGGTCACTCTTTCCGCACGCAGGATCAGGCGGGCAACGCGCAGCGCTGCCATTAGCCCACCGCAGGGACGCAGCCAGATGTCCCCAGCGGGACGACGGCCTGGCTGCTGACCGGTAGGGCGATGCACCAGGGCAAACACACGGCCTCGAGCAAGCGCTGAAGGCCGTGTGTTTGCTTTTTGCGCAGTAGGGATCTTCGCCTGTTTACCTGCTATACCTGCGCACGAAGCGGTGCATCCGCTCCAGCGCCCGCTCGAGGTTCTCGATCGAGCTGCCGTAGCACACGCGCACGTGGCCTTCCCCACTGGCACCAAAGGCGCTGCCCGGCACCACTGAAACCTTCTCCTCGAACAATAACCGCTCGGAGAACTCCATAGAAGAGAAGCCGGTACAGGCAATACTGGGGAAGGCATAGAACGCGCCCTGGGGCTCGTGGCAGGCAAGGCCGATCTCGTTGAGCCCTTTCACGATCAGCCGCCGGCGCTGGTCGTATTCCGCTACCATACGCTGGACGTCCGCCTCGCCGCAGCGCAGCGCCTCGATAGCCGCGTACTGGCTGGGCGTCGGCGCGCACATCATGGCGTACTGGTGCACCTTCATCATGCCTTCGAGGATGTCTGCCGGGGCACAAGCATAGCCTAGCCGCCAGCCGGTCATGGCGTAAGCTTTGGAGAAGCCGTTGAGCAGGATGGTGCGCTCTCGCAACCCCGGCACGGAAGGCACACAGGTATGCGGCACCCCGTACGTCAGGCGGTCATAGATCTCGTCTGAGATCACATAGAGATCATGCTCGACGACCAGGCGCGCGATCGCCTCTAGCTCGGTCCGTTCGAGCACCGCGCCCGTCGGGTTACAGGGGAACCCCAGCAGCAGTACCTTGGTCTTGGGCGTGATGGCGGCACGCACCGCCTCGGCCTTCAGTCGAAAGCCATCCTCCGCCCGCGTGGGCACCGGCACCGCGGTGCCGCCGGCCAGCACCGTCAGCGGCTGATACGAGACATAGGTCGGCTCAGGCACAATCACCTCATCGCCGGGATCAAGTAACGCCCGCAGGGCAATATCCAGGCCCTCACTCACCCCGGTGGTCACGATGATTTCCGTGGCCGGATCGTACGAGACGCCGTACAGCCGCTCGAGATGCTCGGCGATCGCCGCGCGCAGCTCCGGTAGGCCGTAGTTGGATGTGTAGTGGGTCTCGCCTGCATAGAGGCTATCCACCGCACGCTGGAGGATGTGTCTGGGAGTGATGAAATCTGGCTCCCCGACGGAGAGCGAGATCACATCCTCCATCGTGGTCATGATGTCGAAGAAGCGCCGGATGCCGGAGGCAGGAATGGCGCGCACACGCCGGGAGAGAACCCCCCGGCGCGGCCGCGCGCCGGAGGAGGCCACGCCTGCCAGGTTCGGCTCCGCAGGGGGACGGTGGTTTGGAACCTCATCCGGTACGGAACGCTGCGCTCCCTGCGTCGCCGGCGCGCCCCCGTCGGCAGGCGTCTGCTCGCTCGTCATCATTCCCCTACTCTACGCTCCGAGGATAAATACTCCCCCCGAGAATCCAGGGCTCGGTACGTACTTGCCGGGCACGGCTCGTTCCAGCCGTCTGCGCTAGGCTACCCAAGCTTCGGCCGCTCCCGGTGGAATGTGGTGCTTTGCTCGTAGGCGTAGGCTACACGCAAGAGGGTGCTCTCGTCAAATGGCTTGCCAATCAGCTGCAGGCCGACCGGCAGGCCGCCGGCAAAGCCGCACGGGATAGAAATCCCAGCGATGCCGGCGATATTAATCGGCAACGTACATACGTCAGACAGGTACATCTGCAGGGGATCCTGCGTCTTCTCACCGAGGCGGAATGCCACAGTTGGGGAAGTCGGCGTCGCCACGACATCCACCCGTTCGAAGGCCTGATCGAAGTCCTGCTTGATCAGCGTGCGTACCTTTTGCGCCTTCACGTAGTAGGCATCGTAGTAGCCTGACGAGAGTGCGTAGGTTCCCAGCATGATGCGCCGTTTGACCTCCGGGCCGAACCCATACTGCCGCGTGGCGCTGTACGCCTCCCAGAGGTCATCCTTATCAAGCGCCGAGTAGCCGTACTTTACTCCGTCGTACCGGGCCAGGTTTGAGCTGGCCTCGGCCGGAGCGATGATGTAGTACGTGGCGAGCGCGTAGTCCGTATGCGGCAGTGAAATCTCTTCGATCTCGGCGCCCAGCCGACCAAGCTGCGCGATCGCCTCGCGCACGCACGCCTCCACCTCCGGCTGCATGCCGGCGACGAAATACTCCTTGGGCACCCCGACGCGCAGGCCGCGGATGTCACCGGTGAGGGCAGCGCGATAGTCTGGTACCGGCACATTGGCGCTGGTTGAGTCGGCAGGATCATGGCCGGCAATGACCTGCATCACCAAGGCGCAGTCGGTGACGTCTTTGGTCAGCGGCCCGATTTGATCGAGCGAGGAGGCGAACGCCACCAGACCATAGCGTGAGACGCGCCCGTATGTTGGCTTCAGTCCCACGATGCCGCACAGCGCCGCTGGCTGCCGGATGGAGCCGCCGGTGTCGGAGCCAAGAGCGAAGAGGCACTCGTCCGCAGCGACGGCAGCCGCCGAGCCGCCGCTGGAGCCGCCGGGCACCCGCTCCAGATCCCAGGGGTTGCGTGTGGGGAAGAACGCCGAGTTCTCGGTGGACGAGCCCATGGCAAACTCGTCCATGTTGGTCTTCCCCAGCAGCACAGCCCCCGCCTCGCGCAGCCGCCGCGTGACTGTGGCATCATACGGCGGCACGAAGTTCTCCAGCATGCGAGACGAGCAGGTGGTGAGCACCCCACGGGTACAGATGACATCCTTCAGCGCCATAGGGATACCGGTCAGCGGACCGGCTTCGCCCGCGGCGATGCGCCGATCGGCCTCTTGCGCCTGTTCCTCGGCGAGCTCGGGCGTGACCGTCACGAAGCTGCGCACCAGGTTGTCTACCTGGAGAATACGCTCCAGACAGGCACGGGTCAGCTCAACGGAGCTGATCTCACGCCGCGCCAGCAGTTCAGCTGCGCGGGCGACAGTCAGGCGGTATAATTCCTCGGCCATAGGGCTTATGCTACTCTTTGACGATTATTCGGCACTGTAGCCTGGTACAGCGACGGAGCCGGCCGCACCCTGCAAGCCATCGACCCCTGCAGCAGGTGCTTAGCCCTCAAGCACCGCCGGCACCCGGAAGTAGTTCTCCTCACGGCGCGGGGCATTCAGCAACACATCCTCGACATCCATTGATGGGCGCGGCACGTCCTCGTCAAACACGTTGCTGAGGACGGTCACCTGGGCGGTGGGAGGGATCGCCGCAGTGTCAAGCTGTTGCAACTGCTGGAAGTGATCGAGCACGCGCGAGAGCTGCTCCCGAAACAGCTCGACCTCTTCTTCGGTGAGCCCGAGGCGAGCGAGGTAGGCCACGTGCAGTACATCTTCCCGACTCAGTGGCATAACGGCCCCTTTACGCTGGATCGTCCTGAGAGCACTCCGCAACGTATTCTCACCGAAGGCATACCGCTAAGATTATAGCGGATTGTGTCGAGGAGCGCGGCACAGGCCGTGGAGTACGTACTCTCTGAACCTGTCCACCAGCGGCGTGCGGCGGCGCTCGAGGGTGCCGTCGGGGGCGCCGCGGAGGTCCCACAGGCCCATATGAGCCAGGTACCGGTCCAGGGGGTAGCGGCCGCGCAGGTACGTCCAGGTTACGAGAGAAAACAGGGGCCACCAGGTGTAGCCGATCACCGGAAAGCCGTTCTGGTGCAGGCGGCATACGCGCGCGATCGCCTCATCCATCCAGCGGGCGCGTACGGCCACGGCGCCGCGCGCCGCGCACTCGGAGATAAAGACCGGCGCGCCCGTGCGCGCGTGGTAGATGCGTAGCAGGTGCTCAAGGCCATCGGCCCCCAGGTTCGGCAGGCGTTCGTCCAGAGTATCCCCCCGGCGATAGAGCTCATGGGTGCTCCACTGTGGATAGTAGTTCACGCCGATCCAGTCGGCACGGAAGCCCGCGCCTTCTGCGCAAAACCAGGTGAGCTCTCGCTCAGAGACACGCAGCCGGTCGACCAGCCAGCACCACAGCGGATGCTCTGGGGTGACACGCCCATAGAGCAAGTCCAGCCCCAGGTAGTTGGCGTGGTCACGGAGCTCCACCTGAGGCTGCAGTGAAGGGTCCTGCGTGCGATAGATGGCACCTGCCTCGACATGTACGAGAACAGCATCCGGCACGAGCTCACGGATGGCGCGTGCTGTGCCCACAATGCCGCGGCAGAGCTGCAGCAGCACCTGCACATAGCCCCGCCAGCTTCGGGCGTACGGTGGCCAGATGCCCAGCAGGCCGCTGTAGCGGGCGTTGATTGACGGCTCGTTTAACGGCGTATAGTAGCGTGACAGGCTGCGATACCGCTCCAGGAATGCCCGTACATAGGCCTCGACACGCTGCGGGTAGTCGGGGCTGAGGAACTGCCGCTCCAGCCACAGCGGCGTGCCGTAATGCATCAGATCGACGATAGGGGTGATGCCCAGGCGCGCCACCATGTACTCAAGTACGCGGTCGGTCCAGGACCACTCGAAGCGGCCCGGCGCCGGCTCCACGCGATGCCAGGGGATGCCGTAGCGCATGAAGCGCACGCCCAGCTCAGCGGCGCGATCCAGGTCCTCTCGCCAGAAGCGGTAGTGTTGGGTAAGCTCATACTCGTCCAGAGTCCGCCCGGTACGAGGATGCGGCTGCGTGACGAACGTATCCTCGATCCCAGTTGCCCAGATAAACGTTGGTTGTGCCATCACTCCTCAGCCGGTAGCAATCGGTGCAGCACGCGGCTCTGAAACTCGGTGGCCAGGCAGTCCATGTAGATAACATCGTACGCCCGTCCGCCGATGCGATGGGCTTCGCGGCGGCGTCCCATCACGCGAAAGCCGGCCCGCGTGTATGCGCGCACCGCTCGTTCATTGAAGCTGTAGACCCGCAGCATGATGTTATGCAGGCCCAGCGCATGAAACCCGTAGTCGAGCATCAGGGCAGTGGCTTCGCTGCCGTAGCCTTTCCCCCAGCAGTCCTTCTCGCCGATCATGATGCCGAACTCGGCAGTGCGATGACGATGGTCGATGGCATGGAGTCCGGTGTTGCCGATGGGCCGCAGCGTGGCGAGTTCATAGATCGTAAAGCTGACATCTCGCTCACTCTTACCGATCCGCTCATACCATTCTTCTTCGGCCTCCCAGGTCATGGGACGCATGCCCACCGCCAGCGTGCGGGTGACCTCGAAGTCGTTGATCCATTTCAGGTACAGCGGCAGCAGGTCGCGGCGGTGTGGCCCCAGGGCTACCTTCTCACCAACGATGTTCAGAATGGGTTGTTCAGGAAGAGTGCCGGCCATCGATGCCTCCTATGTCCCCCTTAGTGCGGTGTCGCCGTAGCCGGTCAGCTCCACGTAGCCACTACCGCTCACCGGCCGCCCATCGTTGGACCGGCCCTGCACGCGTACGGCGCCCTCCCAGTAGCGCACTGTGAGGTCCAGCTCCTGGTCAGGAAGGTACGGGGTGATCTCGACCTCTAGTCCCTCAGATGGCACATGCAGGCGCCAGCGCACCGGATAGCGCGCGCCGCTACGAGGGCTCTGCCAGTATCCCAGCGGCTCGATCTCAACATCGGCCGAGCTAAGCCGGCGTAAAGAGCCGTCGCCGCGTACGAGCGTGCCTGCGCTGAACGGATCGGTGCTGCCGTCCTGCTTGCGCAGTCGGTAGAACATCAGATCCTGACCGTCGGCAAACTGCAGGGCAAACCAGTCCCAACCGGCCTGGTCCGGACCAAGGGCGCTGGTGCTCCATTCGCGGTCCATCCAGGCCAGGCCCTGCACTGCGAAGCGTTGCTCGCCGATACGAACCGTTCCCGTCGCAGACATCCGCGTAAACGAGTAATAGTACGATGCGTTTCCGAGCTCAGGCCCTTTCTGGCTCAGCCCATCGTTCCCGTGGAGCACCGGTGGCGCGGTGCTGTCGAGGCTCAGGTCGATCGCTACGTCTCCCTGCGCAGCCCGCAAGCGCATGGGCAACACGTCGTCTTCCTGGGCTTCCACAGACCAGTCCTCCAGCCAGACGCGGAACGGCTGTGCCTGCGCGCCGGCTAGGCCGAGTGCACCGCGGCTGAAGCGCTCGAACGCGTGGAAGCGGCTCCCGGCCACATCCGTCACCGCAAAGTGGGCCATGTACATCTGGTTGGTGGCCCAGGACGACTGCCGCGGCGGCAGGTCCGGCGCCAGGGCGATGCGGAAGAACGTGAGCTCGAAGCCGAAGTGGCGGCCATCCGGCGTCTCCAGATTGCCCGTGTAGTACCACCATTCGGTACGGAACTCGGGATGCGGCCCGTGGTCGGCCGGAAAGGTGAACGGCCGTGGCTCGGTCGCGCGGGCGTATCCCTCCGCCGAATCGCCGCGTAGCTCCTCGGCGACGGAGAGCGTAGCGCGTAGGCGCGCCGGCTGCGGCGGACGCGTGAGCGCCCAGCCGGCGCTAAGCAGGAGCCCACCGCCAAGCAGGCTGAGCAGCAGCCAGATCCGCAGTAGACGTCTCATTGCTTCCCTCGCGCTATGGATGCCCCTTCTACCGGCGCCGAGCTATTTATCGAACGAAAGAGCGAGCATCACCCCAGGATATCGTCCGTGCTGAGCCGAAGATCGGGAAAGGCCTGGAGTGTAAGCGGCTGACCACGGCGCAGCACCAAGACGTCGTCATACCCGCGGGGAGCCGGACACTTATACACCTCAACCGTAGCGCGGGTGAGGTCTACGAGCCACGCTTCCGGAATCCCTGCCCGGCCATACAGGACAATCTTCCGGCGATCCTGCTCCACTGACGTGTCGGCGACCTCAACAACGAGCAGTATGTCCTCCGGGCCGGGATGTCCGGTACGGTAATAATCGGGACGTCGGCGCACCAAAGCGACCTCCGGCTGTGGCTCGGAATAGGCGCTGAGCCGGATCGGGTTCTGCACGCGGACGATGACCTGCGAGCGCAATAACCTCCCGAGCACGTCGCTGAGACGATCCACGCACGCCGCGTGCTCGCTGCCCATGGGCGCTATGTCTACGACTTCTCCTTCGATCAGTTCGACACGGTCGTCTTCTGAGAAGATCCCGGCCCATCCGGTGGTAGTCTTCCACGGTAAAACGATGCCTCGTGGGTTCCGCCATCAGCTCGGCCTCCGAAAGTACGTCGCCAAGAGCGCGCTATCCCATCTACTCCTCGCGCAGCGCCAGCGCCGGCGAGGTGCGCGCCATCTTCCAGGCCGGATAGATGCCCGCCAGCACGGCAGCGCCCACCGCCAGCGCGATCGCCTGTGCCAGCACCAGCGGCTGGAACTGGAACTGCAGGGTCCAGCCAAACGAGCGCAGATTGACCACGTAGATCAGCACCAGGGCCAGGGCAGTGCCGGTCGGCAGAGCCAGCACTCCGGCAGCCAGGCCCATTAGCCCGGTCTGCGCCGTCACCAGCCCCCAGACCTGTCGTGGGGTGAGCCCGAGAGCACGCAGCACACCCAGCTCACGCGCTCGCTCGAGCTGCAACGCCATCAATGCCGTGAGGACGCCGATGAAAGCAACCAGCATCGCCAGCAGCCGCAGCACGCCCGTGATCAGGAAGGTGCGGTCGAAGACTTCGAGCGAGGCCTGCCGTAAGGCGCGATTCGACCGGATCACTACCTCCTGATCGGGCCCCGCCAAACGCCGGAGTTCTTCGACCAGTGCGTCGACGTCTATGCCCGGTGCAGCGTACAGCCCCAGTGAGGAGATGCCCCGGTCATCCCAGAACTGCTCGTAGGTGGTTCGGCTCAGCATGACCACGCCCTGGTCCGAGCCGTAGTCATAAAACACACCGGCAATGCGGAAAGCGTGCTCACCCCGGTCGGTACGCAGGCGGATCACGTCGCCGGCATGCAGGCGATGGCGATAGGCAAATGGCTCGGAGATAATCACCGCGCCTGCCTGCTGGAAAGCCGGCCAGACCTCCTCAGGCCGGCCCTCTTTAAACTCGAACGCGGCGTAGACGCGCGGCTCGATACGGATGGCGACAAGCCGGACCAGTCCTGCGGGGGTGTCGATCGTGACGCCGCGGTACGTGCTGAAGGCCTCGATACCCGGGGCGTGGGTGAGCCGCTCCACAAGCGCCGGATCGAGTGCTCGCTCTGCGCTGCCCGAGGCCGGCGTCGGTGGAGCCACATAGACATCAGCGCGCAACGAGGTTGCCAGCCAGCGCACGACGGTTTGCCGGAAGCTGCTGACCATCGTGCCCACGCCGACTGTGACCGATACGGCCACCATCAGCGCGGCGATGGCAACGGCGGTACGGCTGAGCGAGGCCACCACGCCCCGCGCCGCCATACGTCCCAGCGTGCCGAACGCTCGTCCGAGCAGTAGACGAGGCAAACCCATTAGTATAATGGTGGCCAGCGGCGTAAGCAGCGCACAGCCCAGAATAATGGCGAAGAGCGCGCCAAAGCTGAGCAGCAGGCTCCGAGACGGGACGATAAGCAGGAAGAGGCTGAGCAACAGGAGCAGCACACCGGCCGCGGCGGCGCGCGGGACAAGGAAGCGTAAGCGCGCCTCAACAACGGAGCGGCTGAGCACCGCCCGCGGCGGGGCGCCGGTCGCCTCGATAGCCGGCGCCAGCGCGCTCACCAGCGTGGCCCCCAGGCCGAGCACTGCGCCCTTAAGCAGCACAAGCGGCTCAAGAGCGAGCGAACTGACGGTCAGCGTGAAATAGACGTCGTTAATCGTCTGCGTGACCAGGCGCACCAGCCCGCGTGCTAGGACAACGCCGAGCACCAGCCCCAGCACGGTGCCCAGAACCCCTACCGCCAGCGCCTCCCCAAGGATCAGTGCCAGGATCTCCGAGCGGGTGACGCCGACGGCACGGAGCGTGCCGATCAGCGTGCGCCGCTGCACGACGGTGAAGGTCATAGTGTTGTAGATCAGGAACATGCCCACGATCAGCGCCTGGAGGCTCAACGCCGTCAGGTTGAGCGTGAAGGCGCGGGTCATCTGCTCAAGGGCCTCAGTGCGTGCTCCGGCGCGGAGGATCTCTGCGCCGGGCGGGAGGGCGGCTCGCACGCGCTGCAGCATCGCCTCGCCGGCCGGGCCCTCCGGCACGATCAGGTCGATGCGGCTCAGCCGGCCGGCCATGTCCAGGATTTCCTGGGCAGTAGCGATATCGACGATGAGCAGGCCCTCCAGGGCGCGCCGGCTCAGCGCGTCGTGCGGCTGCAGCACCCCGGCCAGGGTGAGCCGGCTGGTCCGGCTGCCGGCGCGCAGAACAAGCCGGTCGCCTGCCTGCAGCCCCATGTGCTGTGCTGTCTCGGCAGCCAGCAGCGCTGCATCAGGTCGGGTAAGTAAGGGAGCGAGCAGCGCCGCCGCTTCAGCGCTGGAGCTGCCCAGATACGGCCGGAACGGGCCCTCGGCAAAGGGATCGACGCCCACCAGGTGCAGCGTTCGCCCGATCTCCCCCGCGCAGCGAGGACCGACGCAGGACACCATCACATCAGCTTCGACGATCGGGGCGCTGGGGCGGATGCCTCCCTCAACCCGAAGGGCTCGATAGAGGCTCTCCGGTAGCCCGGCCGGTCCGCCGACGATCTGGTGCGTGGCCCGCCCGGCGACGGCTTCTCCTGAGAGCACAAATGCCCGGCGGGCGCTCTCGTTGGCCAGGTCGATCGAAACGACCACGGCAGCACCCAGGGCCACCCCAAGGATGGAGAGCCCGATCAACCATGGATGCCGGAACAGGTGCCGCAGGCCGGCGCGCCAGAGCACTCTGCTCACCGGAGTACCCCCACAGCGCGCTCGACCAGCCGTCCCTCGTGCACGGTGAAGACGCGGTCGGCCAGGCCGATGACCTCCGCGCTGTGCGTGACCATCAACATGGTCTTGCCTGCCTGTCGAGTGAGGCGGTCGAGGAGTTCGAGCACTTGGCGAGCGGTGTCCAGGTCCAGGTTCCCGGTCGGCTCATCGGCCAGGACCAGCAGCGGATCGTGCACCAGAGCCCGGGCAATGGCGACCCGTTGCTGCTCGCCGCCCGAGAGGCGGTCCGGAAAGCTCCGTGCCCGGGCGGCCAGGCCGACCTGCTCCAGGAGCTCCAGCGCAGCCCGGCGCGCCAAGGCGCCGGTGCGGCCGTTCAGCTCCAGCGGGAGCAGCAGGTTCTCTTCGACCGTGAGCGTGGGGATCAGGTTGAAGAACTGAAACACAAAGCCGATATACCGGCGGCGAAAGAGCGTGCGCTCCTGCTCGGACAGCCTGGTCAGGCACACGCCTCCGATCGTCACTTCGCCTGCAGTAGGCAGATCGATGCCGCCGACCAGGTTCAGCAGGGTGGATTTGCCGGAACCACTGCGTCCCAGCACCACGGCCAGCTCGCCGCGCCGCAGCGTCAGATCGACCTCGCGCAAGACGGTATGCTCCCGCTCCCCTTCCTGGTACACCTTGGTGATGCCGCGAAGTTCGACGAGGGGGTCCGCGTCGAGGTCGGGAACGTGCCGGTCGCCTTGAAACTGCTTCATATTGGTTCTAATTGGTTCTAATCTAAGTTCAGCAATTTGGTTTTATCTAGAGCAATTAGAGCAATCTAGTTCTAACTAGTTCTAATCGGTTCAAACCAATGGCGCTCCTGGTTCTGAAGCGAGCATACCCCCGTGGAGCCGGGCTCTCTGCGGCCTGCCCCCATGGCCGGCGCACATCACCAACAAGTATAGCCGGATATGGCTTACGCAGAGCCCGAGCGTCAGGGTCAGCACGACCGGCATGGTTTGGGTACAATACGGCAACGCATACCCTGATCTCCCTGGAGCTGAGAGGACCTATGCCAAAGTATCGCTGCCTCATGGTCGGTGCCGGCGGGATGGCCGGTAACTGGATCCGCCGCTTCTTTCGCCCTTTCGCCGATCGCCTGGAGATCGTTGCCTTAGTGGACGTGAACCGTGAGGTGCTGGATAGCGTTGCCGATGAACTGGGGCTACCGCCCACCCGTCGTTTCACCGATATGCGCGCCGCATTCGAGACGGTCGAGGCAGACTTCTGCGGCATTGCCATTCCGCCCACCTTTCATCGCGATGCCGCGGTGCTCGCCGCCGCACGTGGCCTGCATATCCTCAGCGAGAAGCCGATCGCCGATACGTGGAACGCCTGCATCGATATCTATCGCGCCGTCAAGCGCGCCGGAGTAAAGATGCAGGTGATCCAGAACTACCGGTACGAGGCACCGATGCTCACGTTCCGGCAGGTGCTGCGTGAGGAGCGGCTGGGCCGGCTGAACTACTTGATCGGACGCTTCGCCGCCGACTACCGCGTGTACGGCTCCTGGGGCCGGGCGTTTCGCCATGAAATCCCACACGCCCTGCTCATCGAGGGCGGCGTGCACCACCTGGACATGATCCGGAATCTAAGTGGCTCGAACTGCCGCTTCATCGCCGGCTGGGAGTGGAATCCGGCCTGGAGCACCTCGAAAGGCGAGTTCAACGACCTATACGTCATGGAGATGGTCAACGGCGTGCACGCTGCCTACGAAGGTTCCGGCACAGCGGCAGGGCTGCAAAATACCTGGCACTGCGAGTACTACCGTGCCGAGTGCGAGGAGGGGACGCTGGTCATCGACGCCGACCGCACGGTGCGGATCTACCAGTGGACGCCCGGCCGGGGCCTGCGGATGGAAGAAGTTCCGCCGGTCCGTGTGCCATACGAAGGGCATACCTGGCTGGTGAATGCCTTCCTTGACTGGCTCGACGGTGGCCCGGCCCCTGAGACCCCCTGGACGACAATATGCAGAGCATGGCGATGGTTTTCGCGGCCATCGAGGCGTCACGCACGGCGCAGGTTGTTGATGTCCAGGCGATGATCCAGACGGCGCTGAAGGGTGTTGACACCGTTTTTTGATTCAATTATGAATCAAAATCAACTATAAATCAATTATAAATCAATTATGAAATTATGATGGATAAGAAAAAAGGCACTGATCCTTAGACCTTCTAGCGCAGAAACCAGAAGGCAGGAGGTGTACAGGGAAAGGAGGGTAGTATGTGGTTCGGCATCATCGGGCTGGGCCGCATGGGCGGCAATCTAGCCCGTCACGCCATGGAACAGGGCCATCACGTCATTGGCTACAGTCGTGATCCCGACGATATCCGGGCGCTGGCCCACGAGGGGCTTGACCCGGCCTGGTCAATCGAGGAACTGGCTGCCAAGCTGAACCCGCCACGGATCGTTTTCATTTATGTGCCGCATGGCGCACCAACTGAACAGGTCTGTCAGACTCTGCGGCCGGTGCTGGCTGCAGGCGATGTCGTCGCGGACGGTGGTAACTCCCACTGGAAGGACTCGCAGCGACGGCATGCCTTCTTCAGCGAGACTGGCATTCGGTTCCTGGACGTGGGCACCAGCGGCGGTGTGAGCGGGGCCCGGAACGGCGCGTGCTTCATGGTTGGTGGTGATCGAGAGGCATACGACCTTGTTGCTCCACTGCTCCGCGACCTAGCGGTGGACCCTGAGGGCGTTTACTTCGTCGGCCCGCCTGGCAGCGGCCATTTTGTCAAGCTCGTTCATAATGCCATCGAGTTCGGCATGGTTCAGGCCATTGCAGAGGGCGTGGAGCTCCTCATACGCTCAGATTTCAGCCTCGACCTGCCGGCGCTCTTCAATAACTGGATGCATGGCTCGGTGATCCGGAGCTGGTTGGTCGAGCTTATGGGCCGAGCGTTGACCCAGTACCGCACCTTTGACGAGCTGTCTCCATATGTAGAAGACACTGGGGAGGTTAAGTGGGTGCTCCAGTGGGCGCTTGATCAGGATATTCCTGCGCCGGTCGTAAGCACCGCGCAGACGGCGCTTATGCAGTACCGAGATCTTGATTCGCCGGCTGCCAAGGCAGTCGCTCTCCTGCGCAACCAGTACGGCGGGCATCCCATCCACCAAAAGACATCACTGGGCTGAATGTGCTTTTGACCCGGCAAGCACCACGCGCGTATACTGGCGCCTGGTTGCGGGCATGGTGGAGACTACGTACCGGTCGATCTCGATTATCATTCCAACAAAGAACGCCGGGCCGCGCTTTGCGCGTGTGCTGCACGCGCTGGCCGCGCAGGACGAGCCGCGGCCCAGGGAACTTATTGTCGTCGATTCGGGATCGACCGATGGCACTGTGGCCCTAGCCGAGAACGCGGGGGCACGCCTATACCATCTTCCGGCCGACGAGTTCACGCATGGCCGGGCCCGCAACCTCGGTGCAGCAGCCGCCACGGGAGACGTGCTCGTGTTCCTGGTACAGGATGCCGAGCCGGCTGAGCCGGGCTGGCTCCGGCGGCTGACGCGCAATCTTGAACAACCCGGCGTCGCCGGCGCCTATAGCCGCCAGCTCCCGCGCCCCGACGCGAGCCCTATGGTAATGTACTTCCTGCGTACCACCTACCCGCCGGTGCCGGCCGTGCGCCGACCACTTCGCAGCGGGCGCGCCCGCCTGAGCGATGTCTTTTTCTCCAATGTCGGCTCCACGATGCCGCGTGTCATCTGGGAGCGCTTCCCATTTAACGAGCGAATGGTAATGAGCGAGGACCAGGAATGGGCGCGCCGGGTGCTAGCGAGTGGCTACTCGCTCATCTATGACGCCGCAGCCTGCCTTGTGCACTCCCACGATTACGGCATCCGCACAATCTTCCGGCGCAGCTTCGACAGCGCAGCCTCCTTGCGTGGGGTGTGCGACGATACGCTCGGCGGGATGGCCGGGCAGGGGCTCAAGTATGTCCTGGAGGAGATCCGTTTCCTGATCCGGCAGCGGCAGGCGCATCTGATTCCGTATATGCTCGTGTATGAGGCCAGCCGCAGCCTGGGTACGCTGGCCGGGCGCAATCATCACCGCCTGCCGCCCGGCCTGAAGCGATACCTGGGCTTGCATAGCACCTACTGGCAGGCGGTGGCAGCAGCAGGATCATGAGCCATGCGTACCCGCGGGATTGTCTTCCCGGCGATCCGCCGGGCGGAGTGGGAGACGATTGAGCTGCCCGACCCAGGAGAGCTTGCGCCGACGCAGGTGCTCCTGCGGGCGCGCTGTACGTTGATCAGCGCCGGCACAGAGATTGCCATCTACTCCGGGCAACACATCGGCTACACCATTCCTGGGGCTACCTATCCACGCCTGCCCTTCCGGCCCGGCTACAGCTTCGCCGGCACGGTAGAGGCCGTGGGCTCAGCAGTGACGGACTTCCGTCCAGGCGACCGAGTATGCTCCGGCTCGCGTCACGCCGCGTTCGCCGTGGTGGATACCGCGCGCTCGGCACTCATCCGCATCCCCGACGAGGTCGGCTTTGAGGCGGCAGCGCTAAGCCGCCTGGCGACCATCAGCTTACATGGGGTACGGCTGGCCCGGCTCTCATTGGGCGAGCGGGTAGCGGTGTTCGGCCAGGGATTGATTGGCCAGTTCGCCCGACAGCTCTGCGAACTCGACGGAGCGGCTCTAACTATCGCCATCGACCAGATCGATAGCCGGCTCGAGGTGGCGCGGCGCCTGGGCGCCACGTATACCCTCAACCCGCAGCGCGACGATGTCCCGGCGCGTGTTCGGGAGCTCACCGGCGGCAGTGGCGTCGAGGTGGCCATCGAGGCAACCGGCAATCCTACGGTTATCCCCACTGCCCTGGCGGTGACGGCGACGCTCGGGCGCGTGGTACTGCTCGGCAGTCCGCGCGGCCGCGTCGAGATCGACCCATATACCGATGTACACCGCAAAGGGCTGGCCCTGATCGGTGCCCATGCCAGCCTGGCCCCGCAGCGGCCAAACGCCTGGAACCCGTGGACGGCCGAGGCGAACAACATCCTGGTGCTTGAGCTAATGCGACAGGGCCGCATGTGCACGGAAGGCCTGGTGAGCCACCGCATTCCCGCAGATGAAGCCCCAAACATTTTTGAGGAGCTCACCGTGCGGCCGCAAGACTTTTTAGGGGTCATTATCGAATGGTAAGCCCGCGCCGGCGCGGGCACCGTGGTGCACCGGGAGCCGGAGAGCCATGGCCGGCACACCATTAGTCACTGTGGCAATCCCGAACTGGAACGGGCGCCGCCACCTCGAGCGCTGCCTCCCCGCTGTGCAGGCGCTGCGCGGCGTGGCCTTCGAGACCATCGTCGTTGACAACGGCTCCACAGATGGCTCGCTGGAGCTGCTGCGCGAACGCTTTCCGTGGGTCCGCCTCATCGCCAACCCGCGCAATCTCGGCTTTGCCCCGGCCTTGAACCAGGCTATCCGCGCCTCAACTACCCGCTACATCGCCGCGCTGAACAATGACGCTATCCCATACCCTGACTGGCTGTGCCGGCTGGTGGAAGTCGCGGAGCAAGACAGCCATATCGGTTCATGCGCCTCACGCATGGTCTTTGACAGCCACCCGCACCTGATCCAGTCAGCCGGCATCGCGATGAACTGTGCCGGCATCGCCTGGGACCGCCACGTGGGCGAGCCGGATCGCACTGCGCCGGATGCACCACCAGAGGAAGTCTTCGGCGCCTCCGGGGGCGCGGCGCTGTACCGCCGCGCCATGCTCGATGAGATTGGCCTCTTCGACGAACGCTTTGGCTCCTACCTGGAAGACGTCGACCTTGCTTGGCGGGCCCGGCTGGCCGGATGGCGTTGCCTGTACGTCCCCGCTGCCGTGGTGCGCCATGCCCACTCCGCCACGGGCGGCGAAGGCTCGCCGTTCAAGAACTACTACCTCGGCCGCAACAAGCTCTGGTGCATTGCCAAGAACTACCCCTGGCCGCAGGTCCTCTGGTACTTGCCCGTCATTGTGCTGTACGACCTGGGCAGCCTGCCATACACGGTGGTCGTGCGGCGGGACCCTTCACCGCTGGTCGGGCGTCTGGCCGCGCTGCGCGGCCTCGGCCCGGTCCTGGCGGAGCGGCGCCGCGTGCAACGGCTGCGCCGGATCTCGTGGCGGGACTTCTGCAGCTACCTGGAGGCCCTGGAGCCCCCGCACACGCTCTTTCGCCGGTATCGGGTCACCCGCACTATTGCCGCCGGTCGTGACCCCGCCCGCGCCCTCTGAGGAACCCGCACAGCCCCCGGCCTTGTCGTTTCTGTCGCTGGGGCGTGCAGAAACGCGTGACACCTCCTAGCGCTCGGGTTGCTGGCGCGTGAACGCCGGTGTTTGCTTGAGCCAGAGGACGCGGCGCTCCTGCCGGCCGGGGTTCGGAGGCGCGAGGGGCACATCGTCCAGGCCAAGCGGTGTGCGCGGACGCGGCGCCTGAGATTGCAGGGACGTGTTTGCTCCGTTATGCGCGGAACTCGACCTGCCGAAGGGCCCCGGCCGGTTGCGCGGGCCTTTCTCCAGCCTGGTCGCCTTGATGATATGCGAGACATAGCGATCAGGGTCAACGTGCTGCGGATTGAGGCGGGCGTAGCGACCAAGGATGGAGAGCCGGTGCAACTTGAGGAGTTCGGCCACCAGGCCCGCATCCGTCTTCTGGCGGTCGTACTGCGTGAGCGCAATCAGGGGACGGTTCTGATAGGCGAAGACCGCGTCGGCAGCGGCTTCGTGCTTGAGGAGCTGTTGGTTGGTTGCGCCGCCGTCGGCGAGCCAGGTCATGTCCTGCACAACGACCAGACCGGCGAACCCATCGCGCACCGCTCGGTCGATCTCAGTGAGCTGAAATGAGATGATCTTATACGGGTCGAACTTGCCCTCGACAGAAAGAGCGCTGCGATCAGCGATGCACAGAAGTGCGCCGGCGGAGATATGCTGCTGGGTCCAGGTATCCTCAGCCTGGCCGAGATCTACTAGACGCCGCTCGTCAAACGTCTCCACCCCTGTCCCGCGGCGGTAGAGGCCGGGCTGGCGTAACTCAAGTGCCCCGCGAAAGAGTAGCTCTCGCTTCTTATCTCCGATCCAGAGACAGCGATAGCCATCCTCCAGTCCCCGTGCGATCACCACCGCCGCGATGCTGATGAGCTCCTCAACGGTGCTGTAGAAATGGCATAGATGCGATCCTGGACGGATGATATGCCGTCGGCCCTCCAACTCAAGCTCCATAGACGCACTGCCTCCCTGCCGGCCCGGGGTGCCATCCATCCTCTCAGCAACTCCCCAGCATACCCACGCATGGCGCAACCTTTACCGTTGCGTTGCGCATCATAGCATGCTGTATCAACACTGCCGAGAATCCGCCTCCGGCATCCCCCAAATGGCCTGCCCCAAAACAGCCGATGGTACTGCCACAGTGGCTAGCCGTACAGGTATAATCCGCTGTGTAGGAGTGGTACCGAGCGATGGCTCCTAGCTGTATCATCGGATACCTTTACGGAAACTTGATGAATCTCTACGGGGACCGTGGCAACATCATGGCGCTGGCAGGGCGCTGCCATCGCCGCGGGATCGAGTGCCGCATCGTCCCCATAGGCATTGGCGACGAGATCCCGGTACGGGAGTGTGACCTTTATTTCTTCGGCGGCGGCCAGGATCAGGAGCAGGCACGGGTCGCCGAAGATCTTGTGGGCCGGGGTGAGAAGGCTGCTCGCCTGCGCGAGGCCCTGGAAGAAGGCGCCGTGGCTCTGTGCGTGTGCGGGGGGTATCAGCTGCTGGGGCGATACTACCGCCCGCACGGACAGCCGGAGCTGCCCGGCGCCGGTATTATCGACTGCTGGACCATCGCCGGGCCCACGCGCTTCATTGGCAACGTCCTCGTGGCCGCCGATCTGAGCTGGAGCGGGGCACACGCCGCGGGGAGCCGGAGCCCAACCCTGGTCGGCTTCGAGAACCACAGCGGCCGCACGTATCTCGGACCAGCTGCCAGACCGCTGGGCCGAGTGCTGATCGGGGGGGGCAACAACGGCGCCGACGGCACGGAAGGGGCAGTGATGCAGGTAGGACGCGGCTGGGCCATCGGAACCTACTTGCATGGCCCGCTGTTGCCCAAGAATCCCCACCTCGCCGACACTCTGATCCGCCTGGCCTTGCGGCGCCGGCATGGCGATGTCGAGCTGCCGCCGCTAGATGACCGGCTTGAATGGGAGGCGCACGAGGCTGTCGCAGGCCGAGCGCGGGCGCTACGGCGCTGAGGACGGTCGCGAGGACGGCGAGCGCGGCAAGGCCAGGCCCCGCCGCGCTGCTGCCGCGGTGTAGATCGTTTCGAGCATGCGTGCCGCGGCATCCCAGGAGTAATGCGTCACGGCCCGCTCACGGAGCCGCTCCCCCAGGATCCTGCCACGCTGTGGATCATCCAGCAGCGCGATGATAGCCGCCGCCAGTGCCTCGCTATCCCCTACCGGTGCGAACACCCCGAGCTCGCCTAGAATTTCCTCGGCGACCGGGGTCCGGAACGCCACCGTCGGCAGGCCGCACGCCATGTAGTTCAGCAGCTTGCCGTTTCCCTCGGTCTTGGAGAGCTTGGCCGACACAGCAACATCCCCCAGGCGCAGGTAGCGTGGCGCTTCAGTATAGGGGATGCGGCCGGTGAAGGTCACGTGCGCGCTGATGCCCAGCTCTGCAGCCAGGCCGGCATAGCGCTCGACGCCTGGGTAGCCCATAATCAGAAAGTGCGTGGCCGGCCGGCGAGCCAGGATGGTGCGTGCGGCCCGCAACAGATGCCCGATGCCCTGGTACTCCGCCAGAAGCCCCAGGAAGACCACGAGCTGTCGATCGCCCGGAATGCCCCAGCGTGCCAGGAGCGCGGCGCGCTCGTGTTCGGCTCCGGCGGTGGTCCACGCCGGGGTAAAACGCGCCGGATCTACACAGTCGGTCACTGTATACACGCGGCCGGCCAGCGCCGGCTGGTTTTGCACCAGCATGCGAGCAGCGCTCTGCGTCGAGGTGACGATCGCATCGGCGCTGCGATTGATCAGGCGCTCCAGGAGCCGGAAGGGGGGCTCGAGGAAGCTGCCGGGGCGCAGGAAACAGTGGTCGATCATCTCAGCCGTGAGGCTGCCCTGGTAATCGAAGATCAGGGGCGCGCCCCACAATCGGCTGGGGAGGAAACCTATGAACGCGCCTTCATGCAGGTGAGCGTGAACCACGTCGGGGCGTCCGGACAGCCCACGCTGCAGGGTGCGCACCAGCAGCAGCGCGTCAAAGTAGAGCTTATGCCAGTGCGAGCCGACCCGTACCTCGGCGTGCCACGGCACGCGCGGGATACGGATCGTGCGTATGCCCTCGACGTCCGCCCCGGTGTGATACGTGCAGATAGTGACCTCGTGCCCCAGCCGCTGCAGCGCCCGCGCTTCCTCAAGGATGCGCACGTGGCAGCCATAGTCGGCAAAGAACGACGTGGGAGCTATCTTCAAGATGCGAAGTGGCACGCGCAGTCCGGCTCCTTGGTGCTCTCTACTATCTGCAGGTGAGCCTTACGATTGCCTGGCTGGGGGCAGTCACGCTACCGCTTCCAGACAACGATCAAACGGGTACCTGGTTCCGTATGGTGCTCATGTTCGTCCGCGGTGTGGCACGAAACTCGGCCCAAACCACCAAGGCGATGGACGCGCCTGGGAATTGCATCGAGCACGTATCCTAGCAGAACAGTTCGGGCTCTGCGATTCAGAGCGGCCAAGCACGTGTGCCTGCCGGGATCTCCTGCCAGAGCCACGGCCGGGTGAGCGCCGAGGTCATCCGCGCGACCAGGGCCATCTCGCGCACATCGTGGACGCGCACGATGTGCGCCCCACGAGCGATGGCAAAGGCAACCGTCGCCGCCGTGCCCTCCAGTCGCTCTTCCGGCGGCTGATCCAGCACATACCCGATGAAGCGCTTGCGCGACGGGGCCACCAGGATCGCCAAACCAAGCGTGCGGAGTTCGCCAAGATGATGCATCAGCAGCAGGTTCTGGGCAAAAGTCTTATCGAACTCCAGGCCTGGATCAACGCATAACTGTGACCGGGCAATGCCGGCCTCCATGCACCGTGCCACGCGGTCTTGGAAATAGGCCACTATGTCGCCGAGCAGCGAGCGATATTCCGGACTGGCGCGGCTGATCTTCGGCTTGTCCTTCAAATGCATGATCACGGCGGCGGCGCCCGTCTCGGCAACGACGCGCCGCATCTCCGGCTCCTCCAGACCGGTCAGATCATTCACCATCGTGGCGCCGGCGGCAAGCGCCTGTGCGGCAACCTGCCACTTGTAGGTCTCTACCGAGATCGGCACGTCGACCTCGGCAGCAATAGCGCGGATGACAGGCAGGACTCGCGCCAGTTCCTCCTCCACGGTGATCGGCTCGCCGGGCCTGGCCGACTCTCCGCCAATGTCGATAATGTCGGCGCCCTCGGCAACCATGCGGCGCGCCCGCTCCACCGCCTGCGGCAGAGAGAGATAGCGGCCGCCGTCGTAAAATGAATCCGGCGTGACATTCAGGATGCCCATCACGTAGGCGCGCCGGTTGAAGTCCAGGGTGTGCCGCCCAAGGCGCATGGGTGGCGGCACGGCGTCGTAACCGTCCAGCGCTTCCTGGATGGCTTGTGCGCAGGCTTCGACGCCGCGCTCACGCAGGAGTACCAGGGCACGGGCGAACTGCGCACGCGTGGCCGCACCCAGCAGGTCATACGCCCCTGCTGTTGCGCCGCCCGCCGGATAGACCGTCCCTCCCACAGCCTCCAACGCTTCGTGCGCAGCACGCGCCTCATCCGGGTCGGCCGTGCTCACCAGCACGTAGCGGAAGAGCCCCTGCTCCAGCCTCTCTGAGGGAATGGAGTGTCCGAGCTCTGCCAGCGTGCGCGCCAGCGCCACCGGGCTCTCAGCTTCGATCACGCGCGCCCGTGCCATTCTCCGCCTCCTTAGCTAGCTCTCCTCTCCCCGACGTTCTCCCTCTACCCACCGCTCAACCTCCTGCACGAGCTCAGCGAGCGCTGCGCCGTCGGCACGGCCGGCCGCCCGGCGCCATCGCTGCCGCAGCTCATCTGTCCACCTCTCGAGCCGGGCGGCCGGCCGTGGGAGCTGCAGGCTGCGGAGCTCGGCGAAGCTCAGGTTCGGCGTGCCGACGCCGTTGATCAGCCGTTGAATCTGCGCCTGCCCGTAGCGCCCTTGGAGGAACAGCAGCGCGACAACTGGATCATAGCCGCGCAGGCGCACACGGTCTACAAAGCACGATACGGTAGCCGGCGCATCCTGCTGGAGGCCACTGGGGCTGAATGGCGGGTCCCACAGCGCCATACGGCCGATGGCCACGCCGGCCACCCCTGAGCGGGCAAGTAACAGATCGCCGGGACGAAGCCGCGCGCGCGGCGGATCCCATGCGCAGTGCGGCACGACGCGCGGCGCGCGGCTCAGATCAATGAAGCCGCGGCGCAGCGCGCGCTGGCCGATGTACCAGACGCCGTCCGGCCCGGAATACTGTGGCGGCTGCCCCGGCCGGATAGCCCCATAGCAGATGCCCTCAGCCACCTCCCCCAGAGTGATCAGGCCATCCCGGAATGCCTGAAGGGTTTCTACAGGCTCACGAAAGCGTGGGTGCCAGTAGCCGGGGTCTAAGCGCCGCAGCAGCTCGGGAGGCAGGTGGCCGCCCGGGGCAAGCGGGTGCCGCACAGCGCCGGCCGGCCCACAGCCTCGGTCGGCGAGCCATGCCCCAACCTGGTGGAGATACTCCTGGAGCGAGCAGGCCGCTGGACGGTCGAAGGCCACCAGCGCGACCGAGCCGGCGCAGACACGGCCCTCGCGCCGGCGGCACACCAGCGCAGCGGAACGTGCCTGCGTGCCGGCACGGCCAAACGTGCCGGCCGGCAGCGAGACCACCGCATGGACCTCGCATCGCTCATCGAGCAGCCGGCGCGCCGGCTCAGCCGCGGCATTAGCCAGCAAGCCCTCGGGCACCACGACAGCGATCCATCCCCCAGGCCGCGCCAGCAGCGTGAATAGCTCCAGGAACAGAAACTCCGGCGCAACGCCGCGCTCCGGCAGCCGCGGCCCCAGGCGCGCCGGAAGGTCGAACCGTCTCAATACCTCCGGATCGCGCACTTTGTCGCCGATGCCACGAAACGGTGGGTTGCCCACCACAAGGTCAAAGCAGCCGGCCCAGGGACGCCCCGCGCGCAAGGCGTCAAGCTCCTGCAGGGAGACCTGTGTACCGGTCGTCTGCGGGAGCGCACCGACAAGCGCCGCGGCACAGCGGCGCAGCTGCGCGGCATCGAGGTCCCAGCCGTGCAGCTCAGCAAAGCCGCGAGCCAGGGCCTCGCGCAGGAAGGCTCCGTCACCGCAGGCCGGGTCGATGACACGCCAATGCGACGCTGCCGGGACCGCGTCAAACAGAAAGCGCACGACGTCGGGCGGCGTAAAGTACTGGCCGAGTGACTTACGCCGCGCCGGCCCGGCCGGCTCTGCATCAGGCAGCCGACTGCTCTTCCCCGTGTCCCTCACAGCCGCGCCAGCGCCTCCACTACCACAGGATCATCTTCGGGAAAGACAGTGCGAGGATCAAGGAGCAGGCGATCGCGCTCGACCCGAGCAACAATCGGCGGCCGGCCAAGCCGGAGCGCCCGAGCGAGTTCGGCAGGATCGCGGCCGGGGATCTGCACCGAGAGGAGCGCTGTCGGTAAGGTCTCGCCCGGCAGCGAACCGCCGCCTACCGCCGACTGGCCGGGCACGACCTCGCAGTGCAGCTGTGGGGCGCGGCCGGCCAGCTCCTGCCGCCACCGCTCGGCGCGCGCCTGCAGATGCTCCAGGGGGGTCGCGATCATGCGCCAGACCGGCACGCGTGCGACAGCATCGCCACGGCGGTAATGCTGCAGCGTGGCGACCAGCCCGGCGATGGTGACCTTATCAGGCCGCAGCGCGCGCGTGAGCGGGTGGCGGCGGAGCCGTTCCACCAGCACGGCACGCCCCACGATGATGCCTGCCTGCGGGCCACCCAACAGCTTGTCGCCGGAGAAGCACACCAGCGCTGCTCCAGCGCGAACCGACTCCTGCACCATCGGCTCGCGGGCCAGCCCGAACTGCGAGGTATCGAGGAGGGAGCCGCTTCCCAAATCGTCCAGCACCGGAATACCGCGCTCCTTCCCCAACGCCACGAGTTCCTCGAGCGGCGTCTCGTGCACGAAGCCAATAAGCCGGAAGTTACTGCAGTGCACCCGCAGGATCAACGCTGTGTTTTCATTAATGGCCGCCGCATAGTCGTGGATGTACGTGCGGTTCGTGGTGCCGACCTCACGCAGGCGTGCGCCGCTTTGGGCCAGGATTTCCGGAATGCGCACACCGCCACCGATCTCCACCGCCTGGCCGCGCGAGACGATCACCTCACGGCCCTGCGCCAGGGCCGTCAGCACCAGCAGCACCGCCCCGGCGTTGTTGTTCACGACCAAGGCATCCTCGGCACCGGTAACCTCACGCAGGATGGCCGCGGCGTGGACATGCCGCGAGCCGCGCTCTCCCGCCTCCAGGTCGTACTCCAGGTTTGTATAGCCGCGCGCAGCCTGGACCATCGCCGCGATCGTCTCCTCGCTCAACGGCGCGCGGCCCAGGTTCGTGTGCAGGATCACGCCGGTGGCATTGATCACCGGCCGGAGGGGCGGTTCAAACAGCAGGCCCAGCCGGTCCACGACAGCCTGAGCGATCTCTCCGGCATCCGGCGGCTCGCCGCCGGCCAGCACCGCGCGCCGGTGCGTCTCGAGCTCCCGGCGGACCAGGTCCGTCATGACTTCCAGTGAGACCCCAGAGGCAGCCGGGTGCTTCCCCAACAGCTCGAGCACGCGCGAGACCGCCGGCAACCGGCGCAGGCGTTCGTGGACCGCACTTGTTGAATCACCGATGCCGGAAGACATCGCTCCGTGCTCCGCTCCGTCACGCGCCGTACCGCTCAAGCTTGAGCGCATGTCCCATCAGGAGTGGCATGAGCTGCTGTGCAGGCAGCACGCCCAGGCTTCCCCGTCGGCAGGCACGCTCATTGAAGCCGTCTACGCCGTCCGGCCCATCGGGGATGCACCATTGCGAGTGCACCAGCAGCGGCACCGGATGCCACGAGTGACTGCGCAGGCGCGACGGCGTCGAATGGTCGCCGGTGATGGCCAGAACATCCGGCCGCAGCGCCAAGATGCGCGGCAGCACGGCATCGAACTCCTCGATAGCGGCCACTTTGGCGGCAAAGTTCCCGTCCTCGCCAGTGGTATCGGTGTTCTTATAGTGCAGGAAGAAAAACTCATAAGCATCCCAGTGCCGCTCAAGCGAGGCGACCTCGTCCTCCAGCGACTCGCCGTGTTCAAGCACATCCATGCCCACCAGGCGCGCCAGGCCGCGGTACATCGGATAGACAGCGATGGCACCGGCCTTGAGCTTGAACGTCTCGGTGAACTTTGGGATGTTCGGGTAACGTGCAAAGCCGCGCAACAGCACGAAGTTCGCCGGGCGCTCGTCTTTGAGCAGCGCGGCAGCCTGCCGCACGAACTCGTTAGCCAGCTCGGCGCTCCGCCGGGCTGCCGGATCGTCGCCAATCGGCTCCACCTGCAGCGGCGGCAGGCCCTCGCGCTGCGGGTCTGTGTCGGTCAGGCGATCGGAAAGCCCCGGCCCGCGGAAGATCACCGCCGCGCGGTGTCCGCTCTCCGTCTCTACGAAGAGCTGGACGCCAGGCAGTTTGATCGTGCGCAGCTTCTCCACTAGACGGCGGTTCAGCTCGGTCGAGATCCGGCCGGCGCGGCGGTCGGTAATCACACCGCGCTCGTCGATCGTGGCAAAGTTCATGCGCGCACACAGGTCGTCAGGGCCGACCTCGAAGCCGATCCCCAGGGCCGAGAGAATGCCGCGCCCGACGTTATGGACGATGGGATCGTACCCGAAGAGGGCCAGGTGCGCCGGCCCGCTCCCGGGCGAGATACCCGGCGCGACCGCCTGGGTCAGTCCGCAGTTGGACCGCCGCGCCAGATCATCCAGATGCGGTGTCCGTGCCGTCTCCAGCTCCGTCTTTCCGGTTGCCGGGTCGGGGAAGCCGCCCAGGCCATCCAGCACCACCAGCACGATTTTTGACGGTGTGCTGATGCTCAGCTCATGCAGCACGTGCAAGGGGACCACGCGTTGCTCTCCTTATTGCGTTGCTCCAAACTGCGTTGCTCCAAATTGTGTGGCTCCAAGCGCTCCGGGCGGGCCAGCATCATCGGGCCGCGCGACCTAGGATAGTGTACGATCACATGCGGCTGCAAATTGATCTGCGCGGCCCCCGGCAGGCAGCAAGGCCGGGGCGCGAGCCGCTATACCGGGGAGTTCGGTACCAGACGCCAATTCGCGAGAGTACCGTCTACAAGCCATAAACGCACAGCCGCACCACGCATCTGCTACGAGAGGAGCCCCGATGCCAGAAGTCATCACTCTGGGCGAGACGATGGTGCTGCTCGATCCGGCCACGCCCGGTCCTTTGCGCTATGTCCATGAGTTCACCAAGCGCATGGGCGGGGCCGAGACCAACTTCGCTATCGGTGTGGTACGCCTGGGGCATAGCGCCGGCTGGATCTCACGCCTCGGCGACGACGAGTTCGGCCGCTTTATCCTGCAGACCGTCCGCGGCGAAGGGGTCGATACCTCCCAGGTGCGGATCGATCCCCAGGCACCGACGGGCTTGTTCTTCAAAGAGCGTCTCGGCGAGGCGACCGGCGTGTACTACTACCGCGCCGGTTCGGCGGCCAGCCGTCTCGCGCCGGAGGATATCGACGAAGCGTACGTGCGGTCCGGCCGGTGGCTGCACGTCACCGGCATCACGCCGGCCCTCAGCAGGACAGCCCGCGACGCGGTGCTGCGCGCCGTCGCTGTGGCGCGCGCCGCCGGTCTGGAGGTGTCGTTCGACCCCAACATGCGACTGAAGCTCTGGTCGCGAGAGCAGGCGCAGCCGGTCTTCCGTGCCCTGGCAGCGCAGTGCACCGTGCTGTTGCCGGGCCTGGATGAAGCGGAGATTATGCTGGACGAGCCGCCGGGCACTCTGCTCGACCATGTTGCGACGGAGGCAGGCCTGTGGGAGGTCTGCGCCCGCCTGCATGCGCTCGGGCCTCGTATTGTGGCATTGAAGCTGGGCGAGGCAGGCGCGGCAGCTTCGGACGGCACGCAGATCGTACGCGCGCGGCCACATCAGGTGCGTGTGGTCGATCCAATTGGCGCCGGCGACGCCTTTGCCGCCGGGCTGGTAACCGGCCTGCTGGAGGGACTGTCACTGAGGCAGGCGCTGGAGCGAGCAAATGCCATGGGCGCCTTTGCCCTCACCGTGCCCGGGGACTGGGAGGCGCTCCCTTCCCGAGCCCAGCTTGAGGCGTTTCTGGCTGGAGCGGGTCGGGTGTTGCGATAGACGAGCAGCGGCGTGCCTTACGTGGCACCCGGCGGACGCTGTAACATGCGGGCGCGGGCGCGCCAGGCCTGCCAGGAGACCGGCAGCAGGGCTCCCACAGCGAGGGCAGATGCGAGAATGCCGGCCGTCCATAGCGGCGGGTCATAGCTGAACTCGACCCGTCGCGCCCCGGCCGGGAGTGCGATGGCGCGGCCGAGCAGGTTGGCCGTATAGATGGGCGTCTCGCGCCCATCGACGCGTGCCTTCCAGCCCGGCAGCGGTGCATCCATCAGCACCAGCAGCCCCGGACCAGTGGCCTGCACCTCGATGCTGATGCGCCAGGGTGTCTCTGTCACAATCCGCGCCGAGGAGCGCGCCGGATCAAGCCGTGTGCCTGCCGGCACCTGCGGAGAGCCCTCGATCAGTGGCTCGCGGACGACGGTCAATGGGCCGGCTTCAAGGAGCTCAGCGAGCTGTTGCTGGGTACGGGCCGCGCCCACAGAGCGAAAGGTCCCTGCCAGCGAGAGGCGCGGCCAGGCGTCTGCCACGCTATACAGCAGCACCCGCGTTGTGCGGCCGGAGGCATACTCGACGGGAATAGCTGCCTGCCGGCGCAGGACCGAGTTAGAGAACTCTTCTCCTTCCAGAGTGGTCACGTATGCTACGCCCAGCCTGGCCAGCCAGGGCAGCCGCTCGATGAAGGCACGGCGGCGGGTAGCCGCATCCAAGCGTCGATCCTGGGCAAGGCCGGGCGTCTGCGCTCGCTCGGAGCCCAGGTAGGCCAGCACCATAGACTGGCGCCACGTCATGAGGTTCTCATAGCCGTCCAGTTGCGCTGCTCCATAGTCGGCGCCCAGGTTCGGCGCCAGCAGCTCTTTGGGGACGCCATAGCCGAGCGCGCGGGCCTCGTCAGGACTGGGCAGGCGCCCTAGCGAGACCTGGAGTTCGTAGCGCTGCGCCTGGGGCCGCCAGGCAAACACGCGCGCGGAGTAGCCCGGCCCGGTCGCATCTGCTATCAGGTCGAGCGCCTGCGGCCGTCGCAGCACCTCGGCACGGGGGATCACAGGCAACCGATCAAAGTAGAACAGTACCAACGTCGCGGTTGCGGCAAGCGCAATGCCGGTGGGCCGGAAGCGTCGCGGCAGCCACAGCGCCGCCGCGGCAAGCAGCAGGTTCGCCGCAGCAGTCGGCATGACCGGACCGGTAATGGCAATGCTCTGTCGGAGCGTGTCCAGGTACACGCCGGCCAGGTTGCGGTAGCGTTCGAGCTCGCGGCTGTCGAGCGGTGCGCCGGCCTGGTGCTCGGCACGGCGCACCAGCCAGGCATGCAGCGCCGGCTCGATCTGCGGAAAGGTGAGCCACAGCAGGGTACTCCCGACGACGAGCACGACCCCTCCAGCGAGGAGCACACGACGGAAGCGCGCCAGCGGTTCCTTGCCCTGCGTCAGGTCAATGCCCAGTTGCTGGAGACCGAAGCCCGCCAGCAGGGCCAGCGCCAGATGCATGGGGAACAGAAAGCGCACCGGGTCACGAAAGAGCGAGAGCGGCGGCACCTGCCGAAGGTAGGAATATAGCGGGAGCCAGTGGCCCAGGGAGAGCACCAGCGCAACGAGCGCAAGGCCCAGGAGGGCCAGCACGATCGGCCGGTAGTAGCGCCGCCACAGCGCCGGACCGGCCAGGAGCAGCGGCAGCACGCCGATAAATACGAGCGGCTCGGCGCGCACGATCCGCGGGACCTCCAGGCCCGGCAGAACCAGGCCCAGCAGGAACGCATGGGGGACGATCGAGCCTTCGGCTGCCTGCTCTGCGCTCAGTCCGGCGCCACGCACGCTCTCACCGAGCAAGGCCAGCGTCGGCAGCCAGCGGTACAGGCTCAGACCGGCGCCCAGGATACTCGCCAGCACGAACCAGCCGAGTGGTTGCCACGCGGCCAGGAGCCCGCGGGCTAGAATGGGGCCCGCGAGAAGCAGCGCCAGATACAGGACGGCTAGCAGGTAGGCCAGCAGGATCAGCTGGGGATGCCCTGCCAGGAGGGTCAGTCCCAGCAGCAGGGCAAAGAGCGGGACCCAGGGCCACGGCGTCCACCGCAGCCGGCCGGTCAGATACAGCAGAAACGGCGTGTAGCCGAAGACGGCGTGAAAGTTGTCGAAATGCACGCTGGCGAGCGTATAGCCGTTGTAGCCGTAGAGCACAGCACTCAACCAGGCCGGCAGCGGGAACAGGCCGAGCGAGCGGGCAAAGAGGTACATGCCGAGAAGGGCCAGGACAAAGTGCACGGCCATCGAGATGTTGTAGCCCTGCCCCCCCGGCGCCAGGAGGTTCAGGAGCCAGGTAAGCGGCGAAAGCAGGCTATATTCGCTGAAGGCGACGGGAAAGCCGCCCAGCAAGTGGCTTGCCCAGAGAGGCAAGACGCCTTGCCGAAGCCAGAACGACTGCCAGCGCCACCAAACCTGATGGGCTAGAAACGTGTCTCCGTCAAAGAGCACATCCCCAAACAGCAGGAGCCGCCAGAACGGCCAGATGCCTAGGCCCAGGAGCGTGAGGACGGCAAGCAGCGTGAACGCACCACCCCGCCAGGGGTCCGGCATCGACCACCGGAGAAGAACGCGCCGGCCGCGACGGCCTGCCTCCATCCCAGGCGGGCCTGTCTGGACAGGAGACACCGCCGGCGCGGAAGCGGTCGCTTCATGAGCGCTCGCCGGAGAAGAGCGTTGGGGCTGGGATGGCTGTGTCATGATCTAACCCATTATAGCCTGCCGGCGAAAAGTACCGGCTTCTCGCCCCGCTGCAAGGCTAGCCTCGCTGTCAGGGCACCCCACCGCGTATACTCCATGTGGTCGTGCTTAGGGCGTGCCGAACAGTAACGCGCGCTCCCGTTCATCAGTTCAAGCCGGGGCAGCGGAACACGAGGTCGCCTATGCGAGTTGCCCAGCGGACTGCCCGCTTCACCGAATCCGTGATCCGTGAGATGACGCGCCTGATCGACGCGTACCCCGGCCGGGGCATCAATCTGGCTCAGGGCTTTCCCGACTTCGAGGTACCCCAGGAGCTGCGCGATGCCGCCTGCGCGGCGATCCAAGCCGGCCTCAACCAGTACTCCGTGACCTGGGGAGCGCCGTCGCTGCGGCGTGCGATCGCGGAGAAGGTAGTCCGCTTCGGTGGCCCGCAATTCGACCCTGATCGAGAGATCACCGTCACCTGCGGCTCCACAGAAGCGATGGCAGCGGCCTTGCTTGCCCTGGTAGACCCCGGCGATGAGGTGATCATCTTTGCGCCCTATTATGAAAACTACTGGCCCGACACTGTCTTGGCCGGGGCCAGTCCGCGCTTCGTCCTGCTCCGTCCGCCGGATTGGTCGTTTGACCCTGACGAGCTGCGCACGGCCTTCGCCCGTCATCCACGAGCGATCATTGTTAATACTCCGAACAATCCTACCGGTAAGGTCTTCTCGCACGACGAACTCTCCCTCATTGCCGGGCTGTGCCAGGAGTACGATGTGCTGGCCATCACCGACGAGATTTATGAGCACCTGGTCTACGAGGGACAGCACATCTCGCTCGCTACGCTGCCCGGCATGCGTGAGCGAACGGTCACCATCAGCGGTATTTCCAAGACGTTCAGCGTGACCGGCTGGCGCGTGGGCTATGTGCTGGCGCCGGCACAGCTCAGCGATGCCATCCGCAAAGTACACGACTTTCTGACCGTTGCGGCGCCGTCGCCCTTCCAGGCCGCAGCCGAGGTCGCGCTCCGCCTGGATGCGCGCTACTATGCCGATTTACTCGCCGGGTACCGACAACGTCGCGCCTATTTCATTCCGGCGCTGCAGGAACTCGGCTTTCGCTGCCGCCCGCCGACTGGCGCCTACTACGTCCTGGCCGGGATCGAGGCCTTCGGTGACCTTGACGATGTGACTTTTGCGAAAGAGCTTGTACGGCGCTGTGGCGTGGCGGTGGTGCCGGGCAGCAGCTTCTATCCCGAGCCGGCGATGGGCCGTACGCTGGTACGCTTTTCGTTTCCGAAGAAATTAGAGACACTGCAAGAAGCAGTGGCACGCTTGCGCGTCGGCTTGCCAACCATGTTGCCATAACGCCCTGACGTGCAGTGCCTGTTCCTTGTCGCGCCCTGGTGGCTGTGATAGGCTTCCTGAGCAGACAGGCTGAGCGCGACTCAGGAGCGAACGATGAACTGGCTCGAGATCGAGATGCTGCTGCGCGTCATACTGGCGTTTGTGCTGGGGGGTATCGTCGGGCTGGAGCGTGAGGTGCGGCAGCGCCCGGCCGGCCTGCGCACACATATCCTCGTGGCCATGGGTTCGGCCACATTCACCCTCGTCTCAATCTATGGCTTCATTGGCCAGGGCACGGTGCGTGATCCGGCCCGCGTCGCCGCCCAGATCGTCACGGGAATCGGCTTCCTGGGGGCGGGCACGATCTGGCGCACTGAGTCCACGGTCATTGGACTTACCACGGCCGCCAGTATCTGGATGGTGGCAGCGATCGGCATGCTCGCCGGCTCAGGCATGTATCTGCTCGCAGTCTTCAGCACATTCCTGGCCTGGCTCACGCTGTATGGCATCCGCCGCCTCGAGCGCAAGACCTCCAAGCGCCGGCTGATCGGCGAGCCCTCCCTCATCCCCGACGAACTGGCCGAGAGCATGGATTAGACGATTGGGGGCTATAATCTCACTGGAGCGGGCTGGTGGTCCGCCCCGGCAAGGTGAGCTGGGAGTAAGGGACAGGGGTCGACCGTCGCGGGATAGAACGCATGGCATTCTTGCACCTTCTCCGCGGGCTCGGCGGTGAGGCATGGCTGCGCCGGGCCATGCAAGAGTTCGATGAATGGCATACGCTCGAAGCGCAGGAGACGCGGCGTTTCCAGGAGGTACCGGTGTCGCCTGAGGAGGCGGCCCGGGCCGCCCAGGTGCGCGCGCAGCTCGCCCGCGAAGGCAAGCTGCCGGCGCGCGCTGTAGAGATTCCCTACACGAAAGTAGACTTTGTCTCCGAGCGCCTGAAGAAGAAGCGTGCGGAGCTGGTAGCGCGGCGTGCCGAGCGGGAGCGCCGGCTGCTTGCCGCGCTGCAGCAGGCCGGGTTACGGGCCCGTTCGGTGGGCGATGGGCTGGTCGAGGTGACGGGGCGGGAGGCGTTCTGGGACGAGCGGCTGCGCGCGGCCGGTGTAGAGGGGCCGCTGCTCTCGCCGCACGCCACCCGAGTACACGTCTACGAGCATCCCCATGGGGACACGCTGGACCAGGATGCCTGGATCCAGCTCTCCCAGCTGGGCGGGCTGGTCCAGATCGATTACCGCGGCAACGACAGCGCCTTCGCACAGCGCGTAGCCCAGGCATGCGCCTGCGCCGGCCTGCATGTGCTGGAGCCGGAGGACCTGACACGGCTGCGCGCCGAGCTAGAGCGTCGCGGGCATCCATTGGGCCTCTGGGCATTTATCTAATAAGTTAAGTGGGGAATGCGGAGCGAGTTGCTGGGATAAGGGGTCGGCCATGGCGGCAGAGAGCACCCGGGTCTTCTTCGGGCTGATCCTGCTGGCAGGTCTGGTACCGCTGGGCCTGGGGCTGTGGGCGGTGAGCCGGCCGCGGGCATTCGTGCGCTGGTTCCAGGCGTATGCCTTGCCCGGCATGGAGCTCACCACCGCACACGGCTACGCCTTCGGCGCCCTGTTCATCTTTGTCGGGGCCGGGCTCATTCTGGCAGCAACCCTGCGCATGCTCGCCTTTACCAGTTAACCGAAGTTCACCGAGAGCGTGCAGAGATGGGAGGAGTGGCAGTCGTGGCAGAGTCAGCAGCGCACTTGAACGGAACTCCGACGGCGCTTCCCGAAAAGCACCTGCAGTGCTGGGACTGCCGGCAGCAGTCGCGCCTGCAGGCCAGGCCGAGCGAGTGGGGCGTGTGGCTGGCGATCTGCGGCGTGTGCGGCGCTGAGAACTGGGTGAGCCGCACCTTGTATGACACCTTTGAGCCTGTGCCGGGACATCGCACGGCGCAGGATGCTCGTATGGCAACCGCAACGGTCACAGTAGGCGAGGAAGTCGCGTAATGGCTGCAGTACCGCTGGTGCTCGGAGCAACGCGGTCCCGGCGGCGCGAAAGCAGGGCAATGGCTCCTGGAGAGTCCGATGCGTAGTGAGGAAGAGATCCGGCGCGCTCTTGAGGACGCGCGCAGCGACCTGGCCAGTTTACAGGCTAGGCTGGAGGTGGCGCGCCGCCGCCCGATGGTCCAGCGGGACGCCCTGGAAGAGGCCACGCTGACCACGAGCATCCAGCTCGTGCGGGAGCGACTGGCGGTGCTCGCCTGGGTGCTGGGAGAAGATGCAGATCCCATTTCGCCTTCCACATCGGAGCCCTGAGAGCGATCTCCCAGACACAGCTGAGGCAGCCGGTGCGGCGCCTTCGGCTGACCTGGAACAGGCGATGCGGGCGCTCGATGTCATCGAGGCCGACGTGCGGCGCGCAATGCGTGAGCTCAAACGCCGCCGTGCTCAGGTGCCGTCCACCTGGCAAGCGGCCCCGCAGGAATACATCGCCCTGCTGGCGATCCGCGAAGGCTGGGCGATGAGCCTGGGCACGCTGGTGAAGACCTACCGCCACCTGGGCCGGGTTCCTCCGCCGGAGGTGCGCCGCTTCATCCAGGACTGGTACCTGCGCGAGCGCCGCGACCTGGGCGACGCCCTGCGGGACGCCACCGCCTGGTACGCCGCCTGGACTGCCAGCGGCTATCCTCCGCCGCGAGAACCTGGTCCTTCAACTGTCGAGTAGCTGCCCCACGTTTTCGCTGCAGAGCACGTGAGACACAAATAGAGCTTGACCGGTCACGCTCGCTATGGCACAGCGGTGATGCTGGCTCAGCCTGGCGTTCGCCCCCTCCTTGGTCGCCCTCGGGGCACTGAGGTCACCTACGAGATGCTCTGAGATGACCAAGGACGCAGTCGCCGCGCCGAAGGGCAGGTAGCTCGGGCTGGCACGGCAGAAGGCGGTATCCAACCGCGCCATCAGCGAACAGCCACGCGGATCGGCCGTGCTCGCAGGCTCTCCACAGCGATTGCTACGCCGACTGTGAGGGGGGGACACTATTGTGCGTGTCCTGCCGGTGTCACTGGTAGCAGAAAGCCTCCATGCCACATAGAGCGCTGCGCCTCTGTTCACGGCAACAGAGTGCTCGATGAGCACCCATAGGTAAGTCGCCTGGGAAGCCGCCGGGGCTACAGCCGGACATGGACCCGCCGGCCCTTGAGCTCGCGCTCGAGCTCGCGGCGCATATCGCGCTCAGCGATGGCCTCGCGCTTGTCGTACTGGCGCTTGCCTCGGGCGAGGCCAAGCTCGACTTTCACCAGCCCGTTCTTGAGATAGACCTTCAGCGGCACGATGGTCAGGCCACGCATGCTGGACTTGCCAGCCAGGTAGCCGATCTCGCGCTTGTGCAGCAGGAGCTTGCGCGGTCGCGTGGGCTCGTGGTTCTCCCGATTGCCGTGTGAGTACGGCGCAATGTGCGCATTCACGAGCCAGGCCTCGCCATCTTCAATACGCACGTAGGCATCCCGGAGATTGATCCGTCCCTCGCGGATAGACTTCACCTCCGTGCCGGTCAGCGCAATACCGGCCTCGATGGTCTCTTCAATATGGTAATCGTGGTAAGCCTGCCTGTTCGTGGCGATAACCTTGATTCCCTCGGCCATGCCCGGCTCCTTCGCAGTGCAATGCGCCGCTCACAGAACTATACCACGGCGGCGCCGTGACCGGATGGCCGCCCGGGGCGGTTTCCCTCCTTGCGGGCCCGGCTATAATTCAGCCGGGATATCTTCGCCCATCAGCAGGCCATCATGTGGTTCGCCCCCGGGCGATGCCGCCATGCCTGACCTGGTCAGGGCGAACATCTCGGACGCTACATCTCTGTACCGCTCGCGTCGCATATCCAAAGGCTCTCAGGCACGAACCTGAATGGGCCTGCAGGTCACGAGGCAGAGAAGCCATGGACGAACAGGAGCAGGTGCCGCCGCGGCAGGAGCAACAGGAAAAGGAAGAGCCGCAGTCAAGCGAAGAGGCGGCGCGCGCCCAACTGCGTTACTACCGGCTTACCGGCAAGCTGGAGAGCATCGTTGATTACTACATCGAAGAAGAACGCAAGACCGGGGCCTGGGAGCGCATCCTGCAGAGCGGCAAGGGCAAGCCGCTGACATGGCTGCAAGAGCCGGAGAACCCTTACATCCCGCCCGAGCAACGGCTCTCGTTGAAAATCCTGGCCGATGCCGGCTTTGCCCCGGAGTGGATCGAGGCCCAGCGCGAGCTGATGCGCACGCTTGACGAGGCCGAGCGCTTCGCCCAGCGGCACATTACCTGGCTGAAGGGGGCCGCGCGCGGGCGCCGCCATCCCGCCGGCTCGCTCACGGAGCTGCTCCTGCTTGATCCCGCGGCCGCCGCAGCCCACCGGCGCGGGCTGGAGCGCTACCGCGCCTACTTCGAGCGGGCAAACGAGCTGATTCAGCGCTATAACGACCTTGCCCCTGAGCGACAGGAGCGCCTGCGTTTCTACCGGCCCGATGAGGAAGCTGCTCGCCTGGAACAGCGCTGCCGCGCCGCGCTTAGGAGCCAGGGCGCCGCGGCTGCACCTCCAGGGTCATGATCTTCTTGGCCGGCAGGTCGAACGCCACGCTGCCGTCGGCGGCGACTGGCAGCGCATCGCGGCGCTCCTCGAGGATCGACGCCTGCCACGCCGCAACGATCCCTTCATACAGGCAGAGCCGGCCGCGGCTCCCCTGTGTCGACGGATTGTACAGCCTCACGATGAGCGTGTCGCGGTCCTCGCACTTCTTGACCGCGCTCACGATCACATGGTTGCCCTCTACCCAGAGGAAGGCGCGACGCAGCGGCAGGCTGCCGGGGTACCCGGCGGCACGCCCGGCTGCCGCGGCATCCTCAGCCTGGTAACAGCGCAGCGGGACCGTCCACTCGTTGGCCGCGCGCACCAGGTCGGCGTACTCCCATGTGCCGGCATGTGTTCTGAGGGCATAGCGGAAGACATGCGTGCCCGGGCACTGCGCGCCCGGCGTGAGCAGGTGCGGCCCGGCGCCGCGGCGGATCGTACGGGCGTAGGTAGCTGCCCCCAGGTAGGCCACACAGCGCAGTAAGGTCAGGGCGATGCCGCTGCCGCCATTGGCGCACGGGATGATGCCGTACTCGGCGATGCCGGCGTTGAAGATAGCCAGGCCCGCCTCGCCGTCCGACAGATCGACAAACAGCCGCTGCGGGTGCGTGTCGGGCGGGTCTTCGTTCCAGACTTCCGGCGGCGGCGCCGGATAGCGGTTGGGACGCTCCACCACGTCGAAGGCCGAGTCAGCGTAGTGCGTCTCAGTGAGGAGACCTGCCGGAAACAGCACGCGCAGGCGGTGATCTCGGGCGGTGTTCGTCACCGTCGTGGTAACGTCCACGTGCCGTGCCCCGGCGGCGAGGCTCACCAGTGATTCAATCGGCACATCGATCAGCCGGCTGGAGCGGCTCAGCCGGTCCTCGGTGGCGCTCTCGGGCACACGCAGGCTCAGGGCGATGCGCAGTGTGGCGACGGCAGCGCTGTCTTCTACCACCTCGATCTGCGCCTGAGCGCCCAGGCTGGTGATGATGCGATCTTGCTGCGGCGGGGCAAAGGTGTATTCGTCGCCTACATCCCCGCCATCCTCGAAGCAGAGCAGCCCCTCGAAGGTGCGGCCGGTGGTCTTGTCCAGTACGTCGAGGGTGCCGTTCGGCCGGACCGTCACGCGCAGGTGCTCGTTCTCCAGCGTGTCCAGGCCGCGCAGGATGCCGCCGCGCACGATCGCCCGCCCCGCGGGCCCGACCGGCAGGTCGGTCGGCTCCACGGTGTACGTGCTGTAGCCGGTGCCGGGCGCCTCGGCTACAAAGGCCAGGCGCACCTCGCGTACGGAGACATGGCGCGGCACCGGCACGAGATCAGAGTGATCCAGGGTCTTGACCACCCGCCGGTCACTCCGCACGCTGTGCGGCACGATCGTGCCGTCTGCGGCCCGGACGATGAAGCCGCGGGCCTGGCTCTCCAGCGGCAGATCGACGGCGGCCTCGACCAGGTCGCTGCGGTTCCAGGGCAGCGGGTTAAACACGTGCAGCACAGGACGCCCGGCCGGCAGCGAGGAACGATCGATCCGTTTGGTAATCTGGTGCAGCGCTTCTGTGGCCACCTGCTGGGCGATCTCATGGCTCCACTGGAAGCGGGTGAGCATCTGCTCGTGCACGGGGTCGATGGAGCACCCGCAGATGGAGTCATGCGGGTGATTTTGCAGCAGATATTTCCAGCTCTGGCGCAGGAAGCCGTGCGGGTATGGCTCACCCAGAATCCATGCCAGGGCAGCCAGCGGCTCGGCGTAGCGCTCCAGTTCCTGCTGGCAGCGGTGGTTCCATTGCTTGAGGTACACCCGCGCCGAAGCCACGCCGTAGAGCAGGTAGTTCGGGTACAGGGTGCCGCTCCGGTTGACCTCCCGTAGCTCGCCGCGCCGCAGCGGTAGCTCACCGATCCTTCGGCGCACAGCCTCGACGTATTCCGGGAGGGTGCTGTGGACCAGGTGGGCGTCCTCGAGCTGCCGGTTGAGTGCCTCGATCATGGCAGGGATCTCCGGCTGGGCCGGATGGTGATCGACCCCGTTCATCAGCAGCAGGTGCGGCGTCGTGGCGACGGCGGCCAGCTCGTTTTTGAGCCTGACGATACGCTCCAGGGCAGCGGCCGGGTCGGTAGGGAGGTTCGCCGCGTTGCCATAGCCATACCGCTCGGGGAGGTGCAGCGCCAGCACCCGCGAGCCGTCCGGCGCCTCCCACCAGAGCTCTGAGGTGAGGCCCTCGCGCTCGCCGGAGAGCCCGCGCCAGATCACGGCGTTGTCGAAGCCGGCGTCGCGCAGGAGCTGGGGCATCTGGGAGACATGCCCGAACAGGTCGGGCAGGTAGCCGACTGGCATGGGCGGCCCAAAGCGCGCACACACCTGGCGACCGGTCAACAGGTTACGTACCAGCGCCTCTCCGCTGACCAGGAACTCGTCCGGCAGGACGTACCAGGGACCGATCAGGATACGGCCCTGCTGGACGTGTCGGCGCAGGCGCTCCTCCTGCTCCGGGCAGACCTCAAGATAGTCCTCGAGCACCACCGCCTGTCCGTCCAGATGGAAGGCGCGGAAGTGTGTGTCTCGATCGAGGATCTCCAGCAAGTCGTCGATCAGTCGCACCAGCCGCATGCGGAAGCGCTGGAACGTCAGGTACCACTCGCGGTCCCAGTGCGTATGCGAGATCACATGCAGCACATAGCCTGTGCGCTCGGCTGCCTGTGTCGCTGCGGGCGCGCTCACGATGCTCTCCCTCCAGGGTAGGCAGTCTACCGGCGCACAGTATAGCCTATCCGGGCGGCCGCACCAGGGTCAGCGTGGCAGAGAGGCTTGCGCCCTGGAAGGTGGCGGTGACGACAACCTGACCGGGCTGCGCCTGCGGATCGACGCTGACGTCGAACGTCTGACTCGTCTGGCCGGCCGGGACGGTCACGCTCTGCGGCAGCCTCACCGCGGCGGGATTCGATGCCGCAAGCGTGACCGTCCCGGCGCCCGGCTGGGCCGGGCTGCTGAGCGTGACCACGCCGCGCGTCCTGCCGCCGATGGCGACCGTGGCCGGATCGAAGTTCAGGCCGGCGAGGGGAGACTGCGCGATAAGCCAGAACCACATCTCGAAGTCGCCGCCGCGCCGTCCGTCGCCGCTGGGCAGGCGCAGGTCGGTGGTTTGCGCACCGCTGCGGCGCACGCCGAAGGCATCGCCGTCCAGATAGAGTTCTTCGCGGTCGAGCGCGGCGATGAAATTCCCCTTGAGGGTGAGGCGCGCCAGGATGCGACGGTCTTGCAGCCTGGGAAGCAGGACTGCCAGGATCCTCTGCAGCCAGTCGAGGGCGGGCCGGCTGGGGACCCAGAGAATGTCCTGCTCTTTCGCTGCTACCTGTGCTGTCAGCACCAGCGGCTGGAAGGCGACCTCCGGGGCACCCCAACGAGCGAAGTCCTGGCTCTCTGCCGACACCGGCAGCTCGATAGTGACGAAGCAGGTGGGGCGGCTGACCATGTCCGGCTGGACCACAGCGTCGCACCGCAGCACGATCCCCTCGGCCAGTGCCTGAACGAGAACATTGCTGTCATTGCGCAGCCGCCCCGCCCGAGGCAGGACAATATCAGTGATGTGAATGCCTGGCTCGCGGCCGCCCATCTGGCACAGCCGGTCAATGGCGTCCTGCACGGTGCGTGCGCCAGCCTGGGCCAGGTCCGGACACTTCGCCGGGTCGTAGGACACGGCCGAGGCGCGGCTGAGACCGGCGCTGAAGCGGATCGGCAGGTGCCGCCCGTTGACCAGCGTGGCCTCGACCTGCTGGCTCTGGGTCGTCGCGTCCACCTCCCAGGTGCAGCTCGCCGTGCCGTCCGGCCCAGTGAGCACATCCAGGGCAGTGACGCCGCCCTGGAGCCGGCCGTTCCCGGCCACCACACGGAAGCGCACTGCTACGCCCTGCACCGGCCACTCGCCGTTGGCAACGCCCACTCGCAGCGGCTGCGGTAGTGGAATGCGCGCCTGTAGCTGGGTGGGATCGGGCATGGCCTCCTGTCCATCGCCGCCGAGGTAGAAGAACGACGTGAGCTCAGTGAGGGGCGGGAACAGGTCGCGACAGTCCCCGACCAGGGTCCAGTTCGTCCCGTCGAAGCGCAGCAGGGCCAGTGGGCAGTAATGGTGCCCGATTCCGTGGCGTGGCTGGAACACCGGGCCGCCACTGTCGCGCGGCCACTCCACGTCCCCGGGGAGGGTGCGCGCCGGGATGAGCCAGTAGTCGCCGGTGCGGTACTCCCCGGCGGCGAACTCCACCTGCACGCCGTCTTCGAGCCCGATCCACTGCCCGGTCTGTACCGGGAGCGCCCCGGCCGAATCCCACCGCCGCACGGTGGGCCCGGTGCCGAAGTTCGCCATCGTGAGCAGCGTGTTGTTCGGCCAGGCGCGCACGGTGAGCTCGTTCCCCTGCACCGATGCCAGCTCGACCAGGATGCCCGGCTCGCCGCGCAGGACGCGGCCTTCATCGCTGAGCTCCACCCACTGGCCCGCTGCGAAGCCGGAGACCGCATCCTTGCCCGGGTCAGACACGGTGAGCACAGAGCCCTGAATGTTCTCCAACCGGGCCAGCATGGTGCCGTTGTCGCGCGACCAGAAGAATGTGGCCGTGCCGGCAGGGCCCGGCGTGACGATCTCGACGCGATAGAGCTGGTTCTCCAGCCCGCGGAAGCCGGCTCCTGGCGGCACAAGGCACTCGCCAACCGGTGTCTCCTCCGGCTCAGCCTGGGCGCGCAGCCGGCCGGTGCTTTGCGTCCCCGGCGGCGACCAACCGGCGCCGAACTGGTCGCATGACACGGCCGCGTTCACATCGCCGACGCGCAGCAGCTTCACCTGCCAGACGGTCTTGGTGCGCGTCGCCGTGTCCGGGCCGCCCAGGGCAACCTCGCGCAGCTCGGGCCGCTCGAGTGCGGTGAGGTGGCGCTGCCATACATCGAGGTAGGCCAGGTACGTCCCGGCCTGCCCCGGCAGCGCCGCGCCGGGGAGGTCCGGCTGTGCCGTGAAAGCGATCGCCTGCTCGTTCTCGCACAAGATGCCATCAACGTAGTAACGCCCGGCACCGATCTGCAGGGTGCCGGCCTGCGGCTGCACGGCGAAGCCGGCAGCGTGCATGAGCGCACCGCACCGCCCGACCAGATCGGCTGTGGTCGTCTCGTCTCGGTGCGCCTGAAGGTCTACCTGCTCGTTCCAGTCGGCATCGACCAGCACGCGCCCCTGCTGCAGCCGCACGCTGCTGAAGTGCCGCTCGGGCCGGAACGTCACTCGGGTGAAGTCGCCTTTCATTTGCCGTCCTCTCGTGTCGCGGGCGCCTGGCGCGCCGCCACCCCTTATGTCACGAAGAATATGCCGGCTTCTAACCCGACGCGCAGATACTCTTGCAGCGCCGTGCGCAGCAGGCCGAGCCGGGCCTCCTGCTGCACGAGGTTGTAGACACCCATCTCTCCCTCGTCTTCCGCCCCTCTCCTGATCTCCGGTGGGCAGGTTGGGGCAAGCTGGCAGTAGCCGGGCTGCCCGTAGCGCACCGACGTGAACTGCGGGCGCACACGGAGGGCAGCGGCCTCGGTCACAGGCTGGCAGCGGTAGCGCCGCGGCGCCAGCGAGCCGGGAGGCAGATAGCAGAACCGCACGCAGCCACTCTGCCGGCGCGCCACGCGCACCGTTCCGGCAAAGAGACTGTTGCCGGCATCGAGCTCGCGCATGCGGCTCTCACCCAGCACGGTACTGCGCTGGACTGCTACCGCCGGCGCGTCAATGGCGAGAGCCCCAGCACCGTCCACGATGCTCTCGCGCAGCTGGAGGGCTCGCACCGTGCCGGCGACGACCAGCGGCCCCGAGAGGGCGCGGTCGAGGGAGACCACCAGCCGCTCGTTCTGCTGCCCTGGACCGGCGCCGGCCTCAACGGTGAGCCCGCCCGCGCCCGGCACAAGCGTGCAATGACTGAGGCGCAGCCCGCCGAGATTGCCGGCGCGCACGGTCAGACGCCCCTCGATCAAGAGGCCATCCAGCACGAGCGTGCCCGGCTCCGGTGCCTGCGACGGAGCCGTGCCCTCGACGGCGATGTCGCCCAGGAGGTGCGGCCGCAGGCCGGTCGGCGCAAGCCGGCCCGACCGGCGAACCGGCGGCCCGATGCCCTCGGGCGGCCCTTCCGCCGGCCAGCTCGCGGCCACGATCAGGAGCAGGCTGCCCTGAGGCACGCGCACGATCGTGGGTGGCAGCCCGGCGCCGGTCAGGCCCTCGGTGTAGGTGCGGCTATCCATGATAGTGATGACGCCGGTTGTGCCCGGGGGCTGCTCGTTCCAACGTCGCACGGCCTCGCTCAGCGTCGTGACGATCTGGTTCTGGCCGGCCGGCGCGTCGTGCATGACGCCGAGCTGCCACGTCACCTCGCGCGCGAGCGCTGCCTCCACCGAGCGGCGCCGGTCGTATGGCCCGCCGCCCAGGTCGCCGGGAAAGCCATAGGCATAGCTCACCTCAACGCGGGAGGGCGCAGTGCCGGCCGGGAAGGCCAACCGGCCTGTTACCGGGTCCACGGCCACACGAATGGGTCGGGCCACCGGGGCACCGCCGGCCGAGGGCACGTACGACTTGCTTACAGGAGGCCGCCGCCAGTCCGTCGGTGGGGGAGCTGGTGGCGGCGGGTCGCTCAGATTACAAATCAGGAGTTCTTCGGAGGGAATGGCTTCCAGCGCAGCTCCAGGCGTCGCTTGTACGAAGACCTGGAGCACGGGACGCTCAGGATCGAAGTAGACTGCGCGTGGGGTACGGCCGTCCACGAGGGCCTGCCGCCACGCCTCCAGCTCGTCGTAGAGCGGCCGCCGCCGCAGCGGGGCGGGCACGTTCTCCTCAGCGGCAAGCTGCGTGATCTCCGCCTCAGTGCGCGGCACGTTGAAGAGCGGTGCGCTGATACCCAGGGGGCTAAAGGTATAGCGCCCCGGCGGGCCGGCAACAGCGCGGGCCGTCACCTGTGCGAGCGGATATGCCCCCAGCCGCCAGAGGAACAGGCCGACGTGCGGGATATCGTACCTCCCCCTCCCGTTATCGATGTGGCGGACGTCGGCGGTGTGCGCCGTGCTCTCGAAGGGGCTGCCGAGCAGCCCCAGGCGATTTGCGTTGTGCAGGCTCACCGTCCCGCCTTTGCCGGGCCGGACGTGATTAACGTGCTGGGTTGCAGTGAGCAGCTCGAAGAACTCGACCGCCCTGGCCGGCCAGGCGGTAGTGTCGCGGGCCAGTTGCTCCAGGACGGCCGCGGTGCCCTTGCGCCGCCGGTATGCCAGGGTGTTGGCCACGTAGGCGCGCTGGCTGAAGCCACCGGCCGCCGCGGCGCTGTCCAGCCCGCGCACGCGCAGCAGGTCGCCGATGTACGGCACCACCCACTCAGCGCAGGTCTCAATGAACCAGTTCTCGTACAACCCGGCGATGTCCTCTTCCAGGGCCTGGAGCTGCTCTTCCAGCACCAGCAGCAGGGCGCGCAGAGGCTCGCCCTGGGCGCGGTCGCGCCGACGGTAGAGTGCCGGTAACAGGTTGTACAGACGCTCGGCCGGGGGCTCGCTCACGGGGTCATCTCCTCCAGGCGGATGCCGCTGGGATTGATCAACAGCAGCTCGGCGAGTTCGATGCGATTCGCTACGAGCCGGGCTGCATGGGCGGGCAGGACGGTGGCCGGATGGACCGCCGCCGGGATGGGCGGTCGCAGGCGGAGCGAGCTCCAATTGATACGGAGCTCCGGCCGCACCGGCCGCAGCACGGGCAGTGCTGCTGGGAGCGCCGCGACTGCCGTGGCCGGCGCCGCTACGGCCACAGTCGCTGCGGTTGTTATAGGAGCGAGCTGCGCCCTGGGGAGCGGATCGAGTTCCAGGCGGTCGAGGTCCACGGCAATCACGCCGGTGACCGCCTGGATGACCGTGATGGCCTCTGCCGCAGCGACCGGCCGGCCGAAGGCGCGCTGTGCAAACGAGAAGGCGTCGAGCAGGGCCTGCCGCACCTGCGCCAGCACATCTTCCGGATGGTAGCGCGGGTCAATGAAGAGACGCGCTTCCAGACTGAAACTTCGGGGAATGAAACCGGCGATCTCCACGGGCTGCACCGGATCTTTGACGGCCTCGATCGCTGAGCGCAGGTTTTTGAAGAGATCGGACTGCGGGTCCACCTGGCTTCCGTCGGCTGCCGCCACGGTCACGTGCACAAGGCGTGTCTCGCCACTCCACAGAGCCACCGCCTGCGCCTTGCCGATGCCGGCGAAGGCCCGGGCGAAGTCCTCGAAGTCCTGGAGCGATACGGCGCGCTCGAGGGTGAGCACGGTCAGCGGGGCGTTCGTGCGTGCCTCATCCAGCGCCTCCGGTGCGGCCGCACCGGAGGCGCGCACTGGGTTGGTCACACCGCGGATGCCGAGCGGGCGGGTCTGCAGCAGGGTGAGGCTACCGGCGCGCACCTGCCCGGCCAAGCCGATGCCGCTGCGATAGGTCGCCTCGATGTTCTCTTGGCCGGTGGGCAGGCGCGCACCGCTCTGCCCGTCTCCGAAGATCACCGTCGTCGAGCCTTCGTCCTCGAGGCGTACCGAGTACACCTGTGCGTCCGGCTCCTGCGCATACAGCGATGGCACCTCCTGCCAGAGCACCCGATTGACACGCACCTGGAGCGTACTCAGGGCGCCGCTGGGCGTTGACGCGGAGATGTAGGTCAGCGGCGGCTTCTTCAGTGTGAAACGCTGGTGCGATGCCGCGCCGTTGCCGCTGCCAAGCACCTCGCGCACGGTCTCACCATGAGTGGCACGAGCCACGTTGGCGTTGATCACCAGGCTCTCGCGCACGAAGGCGTTCTGGAGGGGGGCCGTGAGCGTGATTGTGCGTCCGTCTGCGCCGATGGACTCGACAAAGGCCACCTCGCTCACCGGCTCGCTCTCCGGCGGCGCGGCGGCAGGTCGGCCGGTGAAGATGAGCGTCCGGCCTGCTGCGAGCCCCGCTACCGAGCCCTCGATGACGATCTCAATGCCCTGCACCGGGCTGGCAATCGGCCGCTCGGCCGGCACAAGCTCCTCGCTCTGGGCGTACACGACCGTCTGGCGCAAGCCAAAGCCGGCCAGGTTCTCCGTCGTATCCGGCTCGATGCGCGTGACCTGGGCAGTGAGGGTGAAATCCGTGCGGGCGTAGGCTATCACACTCCGGGCACGATAGAGCTCCACGTAATCCGGCCGGGCCAGCACCACCCAGCTTTGCGGCAGGACCTTTGGGTAGAGTGCGTCCAGATCAATGCGGTTGTCGCGCAGGCTGAAGTCCGGCCACTCGTCGGTACCGCCGTAGGCACGCTTGATTGAGTCAGGCATGGCGCGCCAGTCCGGCGCGTTGTGCCCAAAAAGGGCAGCGCGCAGGCGAAAGGCGAAGGCCCGGGGGTTATCCGCCGGCTCGACCGGCGGACGGTTGCTGCCCAGGCCCTCCTGCCAGGTCACGACTGTATAGCTCCGCTCAGGATCGTCCTGGGGCACCGGCGTGACCGTCTGCACGATGCGGAAATCCCAGCGCTCGCTGCCCGGATCGGCTGTGCGCTCATTGCCGACGAGCAGGAGGCCGTCACCGGGCTGGAGCTGCGTGTTGAGCCCCTTCAGGTAGAGCTCCCGGGTGCCGCGACCGATGGACTGTGACTCGAGGCGCTGTGGCCGCAGGGCATTCCATTCGGCCCGCGCCTCGATCTGCTCGATCGTCTCGAAGGTCTGGGGCCGCTCATTCTGGCCCGGCACGCTGAGCACCTTCACGCCCGCGTCGACGACGGCGCGACCAGGCGCCCCCGGGGCATCCTCGACGGTGAAGGCGAGAAACGTGCTCGCCGCCACGCCGGGGCTGAGCTCGTAGCCGATGGCGCGGGCGAGCTCCAGCACCGAGCGGCGCTCCGTGGCTGTACGCAGGAAGCCTTCGTTGGCGATGCGCTCCTGGTAGAACGTCAACACGTCGGCGGTGGCCGCCCAGGCATCGAGCAGGGCGATCGCCGGGTCGTCGACCGCGCGCGTGGTGAGCTGCTGGAGCGGGTACGTGCCTGCGTGTGGATCGGCAGGGTCATCCGGGAGGCGCACCTGCGGCAGCCGCGCTAGTAAGCGCTGCAAGAAGACCGGCTGCGTGCCGATGCGATAGCGCAGGGCCGGCAGGCCCGGCCGGTTGTAGAGCTGCAGCTGTGGCAGCCCCTTCTCGCAGCAGCCGCACGGGTCCAGGCCCTCCGCGCCGGCCGTAGCGGTCCCTATGTGATCGGTCATAGGCCACCTTGCATCACAAAGTCGATCTTGCCGTTCTCCGGGGTGTTCGGATCGCTGTCCACGCGAATGATCTCCAGGCGGCCAACGGCGAGACGTCCGGCGGCAACTTCTCCCCGCGAGGGCTGCCCCCAGCGGCGGAAGCGGTTTGGTTTGGGCGGGGTGTCGTCGGCGTCCACCCACTGCACGCCCGGCACCTGCATCGCCGTGGCAGTGATCTGGCTCAGGAAGACTGGCTGGCCAAAGGTGAAGTTATCCGGATGGAAGAAGCCGCGCCGGCCATCGGGGAGCTCGGTGTTGCTGAACGTCTCCAGCAGGGCCTGCTTCACGCTGCTGCGGTAATAGCCCGGCGCCACGCAGACCGTGAGCACGATCTCCAGCGGGATAAAGCGCGGGCCGTCGATTTCGATGTCATAGCCGGCGAGGCGGAAACGCTCCAGAAAGGCGCGCAGGCCGGTCTCGAAGCCTCCGTCCACGGGACGGCCGCCGCGGCGGTCTACGGTGATGAACATAGTGTGCCAGCTCCCGGTCCAGCGGCGCGTCGCCGCTGCCTTCTGCACCTCCGGGTGGCGCTCGGCTGCGGCGGCGTAATCTGCTTCAGTGACCGCACGCTCCTGGCGGCGAAAGGCCTGGGGGGCATCCAGCCGCACGCGCTCCAGCGGGTCAGGATCGGCGCCGCCCCGAGCCGGCAGTGGATTGCGCACGCGCTCGATGCCGCGCAGGCCGGTCACCACGGTCGCCAGCGCCTCGGCGCCGATGTTGCCGGCGCGGCCGTTGCCGGTGCGGCAGGTGGCGGTGAAGCGCGTGCCCGGCGCCGGACGCCGGCCCAGCGTCCCATCGCCGAAGCGTAGCGCCGCGCGGCCATCCTCCTCCATCTCGACCACGAACTCGGTGGCGAAGCGGTCGCTATTCAGCAGGTCGCGCTGCGGCCGCCATGGCTCGCCATCGGTCCGCAGCGTCACCGCCGGCACCACCCGGCGCACATCGACCACAGTGGCCTCCGCAGCCGGACGCAGACGTGCCGCCTCGTGGTCGTACGGCATGGCATGGGTCAGCCCGGTGCGCTGCAGAAATGGCCGGTACGGGCGCTCCCCGCCCGGCACCTCTGGCGGGCGCAGCTCCTCGCCGCGAAAGGTACGTCCGTGATCGGCCAGGACGACGTTACCCCGGGCAATGGAGGCTCCCGGCACGCTTCCCTCGCCGGTAGCGAACTCGCGCAGGCATAGCGGAAACGGCAGAGCGTCGGCGGCATCCCACCGCACGTCGAGCACTGTCTCGCCGGTGACGGGGTCCTGGAGCTCCACCGGCGGCTGCGCCAGCCGCACGACATGGCGGTGGCGCGGGTCGGCATCGACCTCCCGGCCACTTTCCGGGCCCAGCACCTCCTCGAAGAGCAGCACGTCGCCCTGCTGCAAGCCTAGGCCGGTGGCGCTGCCGCGCAAGGTGGCCCGGGTGGCGCCGCGCGGCAGGCAGCAGTTCGGATCGCCCCAGGTATAAAACGCGATAACATTGCGGCTGCTCCGCAGCGCCACGTCATGCATGGTCTCGAAGATGGTAGGGTTCTGCGCCTCCACCTGCGTTTCCTGCTCGGGCGGCAGTGCAGGTGGGGCTCCGGCATCGCGGCTGAGCAGGCGCGTGCCACGAGGCAGCGTGGCACCGTCCGCGCTGCTGCCGGGCGCTACCTCGAAGCACACCCAGGCGCGGGCGTTGCTGCCGTCATGGACGACGTAGTCGAGCAGACGGGCGTGGCGGCGCACCGACGGCCGCCGGCGCGCCGTACCCAGGTACGCCTCGGTAGCCACGGCGTCCTGGTAGTAACTGAGGTAGTCGGCGCTATACGCCAGCAGCTCGACCAGGGCGATACCCACATCGGCCGGATTGCGCTCCTGCCAGCCGGGCATGGTCACCGCCAGGCGATCCAGCATCAGGCGGCGGAAGCTGGCGTAATCTTTTGCCAGATAGTCGATCGGCGGCGCCGGCAGGACCGGCTGCGGACACGCCCGTTCCTGGAGGCAATCGAACTCGCTCGGGCAGTCCACCTTGAACGAGAAGGCCACGCTGGAGAGGATGGGGTCGAAGCCGGGCGGCGGCTGCTCGGGCTGCGCCGGCGAGAGCACCAGGCGCAGGACATAGGTCGAGAAGTCGCCGCGGGCATCGGTGCGCACGGCCAACACGCGAGTGGCATCCGGCAACGCTTCCAGATAGTCTCGCTCCGGCTGGGTGATCAACCCGCCCGGCACAGCGTTCGCCGGATGGGCCCACATCACGCCGATGGTGCGCACCCGCACGCCGCCCTCGATGCGCACGTTGGCCGCGCTGAGCCCGGCCACCGGCAGAAAGCAGTGCACCAGAAGAGTCTGTTGCGGCGGGCTCCCCTGGGGCGCCTCATCGTCCAGCACCTCCAGGAAGTCGATGCCGTTGACCGTTCCGGCGGCCCGCACCAGCGCCTTGCGCGCCTCGTCGGGGCAATAGAGCTGGGTCTGCATTGTTCTGTCCATTTAGCTGGTGAAAAGCTAGAAAGCCAGTAAGAAGCTCGTCAAAGAAACAGCGTCGAACATCGCCTGATCCGGCGTCGTCCGGCTACAGCTGCCGCGAGAAGCGCGCCACCTGCCGCTCCTGCCTGCGTCGCACGATGTACTGCACGGTGACCTCAAGCGTGGACTCGCTATTTTCCACCTGCACTGCCTCCACCTGGATAAGCTCGCCCAGCCACTGCTGCAGGGCTCCCTGCACCAGAAACTGCGTGGCGGTGGCCAGTTCGTCGCTGTTCGGCGCGAAGACGAGCTGCAGCAGCCCACTGCCGAAGGTCGGGCGGTTCACTCGCTCGCCTGGCGCGGTGAACAGCACCTGCTCGATCAGGTCGCGGATGTGGGTATCCTGGTCCGTCTGAGCGATCCGCCCGCGTCCGTCGATGTGGAAGGGATGGTCGATCTGCATCATGGGTCACACACCCTTTGCCTACTCCGGTCACATACCCTTCACGCGCACCTGCGTCACCAGAACCTGGAGCCCGGTGCCGGTGGGCACGCAGACCGCCTGGCTATCCTGCAAGAGCACCGGCACACCCATCGAGCGCACGCGCAGCGCCCCGGTAACCCACTGCGCCGTGGCACACGGCGGGTTGGGCGTACCGGTCAGGGCACAGCCCGCCACCATATACGGGCTCGTCTGGGTGACGATCGGCTGGCCGCTCACCCGCACGCGCGGGCTCACCACCGCAGGCTGCGCCTGCCCTGCGTGCAGACACAGCACCGTCGCCCCCAGATGCAGCAGAAAGCCCGGCATCGCTCAGGTCACCTCCAGCGCGCCGTTGTTGATCGAGACGCTCACCGGCGTCATCTTGATGGTGGCGGCGCTGTTGCTCAGCTCGATGCCGTCGGCGTTGCACACCAGCTTGAGCGGCACCGGCACCACCGGCGGGCCGACCTCGAGCGTGAAGCCGCCGGCGCCGGGCAGGTCGCTGAACGTCAGGGTGATGCCATCGGTCTTCAGCACCTTCATCTGGGCGATGGCCGGTTGGGCCGGCACCTCTCCCACGCCCCAGAAGCCGCCGCTCCAGATGGGGTAATCAGGATCCCCGCCCTCAAATTCCACCCAGACATTGGCGCCGACCGGGGGGATGGCGAAGAAGCCGACGCCCGGCCCGGCGAACGGCGCGCAGGGCATGGCCCAGCTCATCCGGCCGTCGCCCAGCACGGCCGGCACACTCACCTGGACCCGCCCGAGCTGCATCGGGTCGATGTTGTTCACCACTTTGCCGCGGTACTTGCCGAAGAACTGGCTCATGGGATCACCGCCGGTGTCGTGGCGCCGACGCCCTCGCGCGTGAGCGTAAAGCGCTGCGTGTAAGAGCCCCGGCGAATCATGTGCGTCACACTCTTCACGTAGTACAGGCCATCGTAGGTATAGCCGGCGCCGCGCAGGCCCACCAGGCCGCGCGCCTGCAGCAGGTCACCGTAGCGCAGCGCGTCCAGCTCGCCATCGGCGATGACTGCGTCGGTCGAGGCGTCCAGCATGCCCTGAGCGCGGGCGAACGCCTGCATCGTGTTCAGGCCGCTCTGGCGCAGGAGGCGGCGGCGTACGTTCGGCTGGTTGACCAGCCAGGCCGGCTGCGTTGAGAGCGGGGTACGCGTGCTGGCGAACGTCTGCACCGGTACCTGCTGGTTGGTCAGACGGTCCTGCACGGCGCCCGATACCAGGGTCGGCGCCAGGGCGTTGTTGCGGAAGTGGATGGAATTCACGTTCGTGTCGGGCCCCAGATTGACCGAGAGCGCTCGCTGAGGCAGGCCGGCGCGCACTGGCGGCCCCCAGTAGGCGGTGTTGGTGAAGGGCGCCGGACCCGGCGTAACGTAGAACACATAGCCGAAGCGTGCCGCAATGCTCTGGAGATACTGCAGATCCGTCTCCTGCTGCACAGGCACCCGCTCGATAGGGATAGGCGGATCGATCGCCGGAGGCGGGAACACCATGGGGAGCAAGCCGTACTGCGCGTACGTCAGGATGATCTTATTGGCGATGATAGTCTCGTCCTGCGCCGGGTGCTCGACGGATTTCTCCTCCAGGTCCATCATCACGCTCACATCCTCGCCGGTGACGGCCAGCGTGGCGCTGCCCGGCTCTGTGCCCGGCATGAGCTGCAGGTGGGTGATAATGCCGTCCATCAGAACGCGCGGCAGCGGGCCGATCAGCACCAGCAAGATGACGCGGTTGAACGGTCGCAGCAGGGGATTGCCCAGCAGCGGGTAATCGACCAGGTCAAGCGGCCCAGAACGGCCGGCCTGGAAGGTGAGCTGGAAGCCCGAGCGGCCCTGGTCGCTGTGCGTGACCTCGACGCTCTCCAGCGCCTCCGCCAGCAGTGGCGGCGCCGGCACAGCAACCGTGGGACCGATCAAGAGTGTCAGACGGATGCCCTGGATCATGTGTCGCGCCTCATGACGGCTGCGGCACTGGCACGCGCAGCGTACGCCCTGGCTCAGCAGTCAGTTCATCCGGGCGCATGGCGTCGTTGGCGTCGCAGATGCGCCAGAACTGCTCCGGATCATCGAGGGCGCGGGCGGTCAGCACATCGAGCCGCTCGCCGGACCCGACAGTCACCTCCCCGAGCAGCGGCAGGTCCTTGCCCTGCGGCAGGAAGCGGCGGCGCTTATAGCTGACCACGCGGCCATCGGGCGTGGTGAGCTGGGCGGTCTCAATGGTGATGTAGCGGCTGGTGGGCTCGAACATTCTGCTCCCTCTTAGGTCTTGTCTCTTGAACTTTACCCTTGGGCTTTATCTCTTGGACCTTACACCAGGGTGACGTTGCCGCCGGTCACAGCGGCGAGATTGCCGCCGCTGCCGATGGTTGCCATAGCCTCTTTGACTACCTGGTGAGCCAGGAACAGCGCATAGCCCGGGTGCACTACAGGGAAGTCGCTGTAGCTGAGCACGCGCAGCCCCAGCGACACCCGCGCTCGGATTGGGTTCAGCGCCGTGTCGTACATCTCTTCGGTGATGCTGAACTCGGTGAGGCGCACCGGCAGCACGCGTTTGGGCCCCCAGATGAAGAGCGTGAATGGCGCTTCCGGGGGGATCACCTCAATGGTGCCAGCCAGCAGCAGCGCGGTGTTCGTGATCACCTGCACACTTTTGGGATAGAGCAGCATCTCCAGCGCGGCCAGCTGGGGATGAATACCGTTGCCGGTAGCCTGGGGATCGCCCAGCTCGAGCTGGTCTGTGGCGTCGATCGCCACGTCCAGCCGGATGCGCTCGACCGGCGCCCCTTTCAAGCGCAGCGCCTCGGCGCGAGCGCCGCCTTCGCCGGCAGCCTGCGCCTGGAGCGTGCGCGTGAGCGTGTCAGGGTTGTACTGAAAGATGATCACGCTGGCGAGCGGGTTGAACGGATCGATGCCAACGATCGCTCCCTTCAGCAGCCGTGGCGAGCGTGCAAACGTAGTCATAGCACTGCTTCCTCTAGCCCGTTACAGCCTGCACGATGCGAAAGCGCACAGGCTGGCCCTCGTAGGTCACGATGAGCTCAGCCGGCACGGCGGCAGTGTCTGCAAACCGAAACAGCGCGTTGGCCGACATACCCAGGCTGTCCCCGGCTTCGACGAGCGGTCCAGACGGCCGCTCCAGCACCGGCAGTGGCCCGCCCTGGCTGTCCAGGAGCTGCGCATCAACGTCGCGTGCCTGGATCGGCGGCTGGCCTGCCGCGCGGGTGATCACTACGGTCACAACCCACTGGTTCGTGGCACGCTCCAGTTGGAGTAGTGCGGAGATCGACACGTTGGAGAGTGGTAGTGAGGATGGTTCAAGGATGTATTCGTCTAAGGCCATCGCTTTGTTTCCTGTAAGTCGTGCTCAGGTAAGCGCGACGCATCCAGTATCGATCCCACCTGCGCTGAGCCTTCGCTCATGGCACGGTAGCGGATCCACCCACACTCCACTCTGCACCTGCCAGGGTGGCTCCGCGGCAGGTGTCCACGAGTTCGGCATAGAAGTCGAGATTGATCTCCAGTGTGTCCCCGGACGCGCCGCGGATACGCGGGTAGTCATGGCCGACGAACCGGCAGCCGGTCGCCTGGTCGGGATTCTCAAACTTACTGGTAGGGAAGGGAATAGACCGATAGCCGTACTTGTAGTCGGTGCCACCAATGCGAGCACAGTCCTCCTGAAAGTTTGTGGGGGCTAGGGTGGTCCCGCACAGGCGGTGCGTTACAGTCGTGCCGTTGCGCTTGAACTCGCCCCGCACGTACTGCCGGTACTCGCCGCACGCGCAGCTACACGGTATCTGAGTGGGGGAGAACTCAGCGATCATGTCGAACGGCACGCCGAGTTCCGTACCGCTCAGGGTCGCCGGCAAGGAGACGCTGTTCGGGATATCCACCCAGGAGGCAGTCACACCGCAGGTTACACCCGCCGTTGGCGCAGCTCCGCTCTCGGCCATCACGGGGCCGGCGGTGATGGTTTCGGTACCCTCGTCCGTGAGGAACAGCGTGCTGCTCGGCACCGTGCGCGCGACCGGCCGGCCTGCCGGAACCACATGTATCCTGCCGAAGGCATGTCCTCCGCCGGACGCCTGCATAGGCCACGCACCGCGCCCGCGCGACAGAGAGCGCGAGAGCCCCGCGGGACCTGTGGAACGCTGCCGGGACAGCCGCTCCTCACGGCAGGCCGCGCACTCAGCACGATATCCCGGCGTGCTGCCACAGGAGCATGCTCGCTGGAGGGTGCCCCGCGGTACCGGTGTGATGCGGCGCGTCACGAGCGGCGTGCGGGCCAGGCTACGCATCTGCTTCTTCCCTCTCTGGTCTAGAATGCACGCGGCGCCACGCTCGGAGCCGTCGGGCGCCGCGTGAAGCTCGGCGGTAGCTCATACACGCACCCACGCTCGCGGTCCGCCTGCTGCGGCGGGATAAGGCAGTCATCGTCCGCCTCCTCAGAGCTGGATGCCGGCCGCAGCGCGCTCGGATCGACCGGCCCGAACTCGCCGGTGGCTTCAGCGCGCGCGGCCAGCGGGCGGCACTGCGCCTCTGGCAGCTCGCGTAGCGAGCCGCGGTGCTCGATTGTCTGAACCTGCTCAATCATCTCGGTATGGGCGACGCGCACCACGCCGACGCGCAGCAGCCGGAAGATGCGCTCCCACGGCCGCTCGCCTCGCCGCGGGTTGCGCAGGAACTGCTCGACGGCCTGGAGCACCTGGGGTGCGATCGCGTCGTCGGGCGTGAGGCCAAACACGGCCAGCCGGTCGGCCGGCTCCGGCACGGCGTTGAACAGGGAGACAAATTGATCGGCCAGCTCCTCCCGCGGGATCTCCTCGCCCAGCAGCAACACGGAGAGGTCTTCGGCCGAGCGAAAACCTGATGCGGTGATGACCTCGCCCAGGCGGCTGGACGGGCTGGGGCTCGGCCGCCGCCCGAGGAGCTCGCCACCGCCCTGGGGCTCCGGCAGCTGCGCGTCTGCACCGGCGCGCTGCTGCACCAGCTCGCGCACCCGCGCCGCGCGGCGCTGGGAGAGTTCCAGGTTGTGCCGCTCGGTGGCTTCCGGGGAAGCGTAGCCGAAGATACGCGTGACCGTGCCGCCAGCGCGCAGGCGCGCCGCCACGGCGGCCAGATTGGCCTCAGACTGCGCCCGCAGCGCCGGGTCTTCTGACGGAGACGTCCGGTCGAGCCGGAAGTAGTACCGGAACTCCTCTTGCCGCTCGACCGGCACCTGCTCACGCAGCTCTTCCGTGCGCGGCAGCACGTCTTCGATGCAACGATACTTGCGTACCGGCGCCGGGCAGAAGCACTGGAAGCACTCCTCCCGCCGCACCTCCGGGATATCCAGCGGGATGTCGAGGCGCAGGCCGCCGGTGACGCCGCGGCCCTCGCCGGCCTCGACGAACGGGCAGATATCGACGCCACCGGCAGGGATACAGACGACGCCGGTGCCGCGGCGCAGCGCCGGATCGAGCAGATCGTGCATATCGACGCGCACGCGCACATTGCCAAACTGGCCCCCCAGGGAAAGCTCGAGCTCGTTCGGCGTCCCCGCTCCCGGCAAATCCTGCAGGCGGCGAATGAACTGCGATTCCAGAAAGACCCGCCAGCTCCCACCCTGGAACACGAGCTGGGCGCGCCCACCGATCCCTTCACCAGGCGACTCGTTTGTGCCGAGGACCTCCAGGACCACGCGGCCGCCGACGCTGCGCCCGACCACGTTGACGTCGATGCCGACCCTGGCTGTGCCCGCCGGCGGGGCCTGGCCCTGCAGGAACGCCGTGGCATTCGACTGGAGCTGGCCATACACGTCGACCGTGGTCCGGCCGCGGCAGCGGCGGTAGGCCAGCGCCAGGTTGTTGAGGTCCGGGTTGTAGAAGATGCCGGTGCGCGTATCCTCCACCTTGCGGCAGGGGCAGGGCAGGAAGGTGCGCAGCACATGGACCTGCACCTGATCTGCGCCGCGCCGCTCGGCAGGAAGGCTGACCTTCCTGCTCTGGTCCTCACCGATGCCTTGCGGCGCGACGGGCTGGCGCCGGACCGCCGGACCGGTGGCAGTCGCTCGGGCAGGCGCTGCGGGCGCGGGGGCAGGGTAGCCCAGCACCTGCTCGGCCAGGCGATCGGCTTCGCTCTCCGCCGGGTCCTGCGCCGAGCCGATCGTGAGCTGTGGCTGGAGCGTATCGCTGGTAGGAGCCTGCTGGAGCACGTGCGCTAGCTCATGCGCCAGCAGACGGCGCCCGGCCGGGGTATGCGGCGCGTACTGGCCGGCGCCGAAGACCACATGGCGGCCCACGGTATAGGCCAGCGCGTTCACCGCACGGGCCGACTCGGCCGCCAGGCTGTCGGCGTGGACGCGCACCTGGCTGAAATCATGGCCGAAGCGCTGCTCCATGAAGGCGCGCATGGGAGGCTCGAGCGGCTGCCCCGGCGCGCCCAGCGCGGCATGGACCACCGGCGGCGCCGTTCCGGGGCCAGACGGCTGCGCTGCCCGCCGCCGGACGGCCTGCCGTTTCCTCCGGCATTCCGCGCATTCGCCATCCGGGCCGGGTGTGCCGCCACAGGCGCAGGCACGCCGCAGCATGCTGCTCTGTGTTCTCGGAGCTATCGGTGCAGCCGCCACCGGCCTGGCCGGCTGTGCATACGTGCTCTGGCTCACGATCTCTCAGCCCGCCCTTTCACGTCCCCTGCCTGCAGCGCGGTGCCGCTCCCGAGCCCTGCCAGAGCCGCAGCGCGGCGTGCAGCACTCAGGCTCCCTCAACACCGCCGTTTTGATCATGAATTTCCGTTCATCGCATGCGTCCACTACACGGTCTACTCGTTCACCACGTGTACATTCACCAGGTGTAATGGTCCTGAGTGTGCTAGCTTGGGTAGTCGCCTGTGCCGCGCCAGTCGTAGGCGGTGCCGGTGCCGGTGTGATGATGGATCAGCACATGACCCTGGCCATCGGCGGCACGTTCCTGGTAGACGGCCCAGTAGCGGCTATGGTCGGTTGGCTCACCGCTGTGTGTGGCCGAGGCCTGGCCGGCGAACCAGTCTCTGAGCTCGCGGGCGCGCACCGGCCTACCGGCTTTGCAGACCACACGGCCGTTCCGCCGCCGGTACAGCGCTCCAGTCCCTCCATCGAGCTCGGTGTACCCAGCGCGGATCAGCGCGTCGCTCAGGTAATGGGCGCAGTTGTTGCCCAGGTCCTCACCGCAGTCGCAAGCCCCGCGGTAGTTGCTGAAGGCGGTCGCCAGCGATTGCCGCTGGATCAGGACCGGCTGCTCAGGCGCGCCGGCGGGCGTGCGCAGGGCTACGGCCGGCAGGCCGGCACGGCCACTGACGCCTAGGCCGGCCGAGCCCTGCTGGACCACGTGGGTCAGCTCGTGCGTCAGCAGGCGCAGCCCTGCCGCGCTGTCGGGCCGGTACTCGCCCGCGCCGAAGTAGATGCGGCTGCCGGCGGTGAAGGCTCTGGCGTGCATCAGCCGGGTCAGCTGCGCTGCCTCGCCATCGGCGTAGATGCGCACCTGCGAGAAATCTACGCCGAAGCGCTGCTCCATGAAGCCGCGCAGCGGCGCCTCCAGGGGACGTCCGCCGCCTGCGCCCGAAGCCGGCACTACCGCACGCAGGACACCGGCGGCAGGCGCAGCTTCGGCCTCATGGCCGGCCAGCTCCTTGGCCTGCACGAGCTGCCCTTCTTCTTCCTCTTCAGGCACCGCCGCAGGCAGGCCGATCGGCTCCGGCGGCTCGCGGTACGGCTCCTCCTCTTCCAGCGGCTGCCGCTGCAACATCTGCAGGCGAGCTGCTGAGATCAAGGAGCAGGCCGGCGTCACTGCCTGCTGCCCCGGCGCGAAGGCGGCGGCAGGCATGCGCAGCACCTGCTCAGCGATGCGGTCGGCCTCCTGCTTGTAGCGATCGCCCGGCCGGCTGATGACCGGCTCCGCCTGGGACTGCACCGGCGCGGCGCGGTACACTTGCACACGGCCGAAGTCGCCGCGGCCGACGCTGCCCCCGGCATAGTCTCTCGAGCAAGACGAGAAGGGCTGTGGCGCCGGTCCCGCCAATATGTGCGCAGCTGTGCGCCGGGATGTCCCGGTGCTCCGCCCGGCTGTCCAGGAGCGAGGAGTGAGCGTCCTGGTACGGGCCTGCCTAAACCGGTTCACCGGCACAAGCCTCCATGTACTGCCCCGGCGACACGCGCACCGGCCGCCTCCGATACACATCCCGGCACCACCTCGAACGTCCCGCCATCCGGCACAAAGACATCGGCGCCCTGCTGGAGGTGCGACGCAATACCCTGCTCGGCGAGAAGGTGAGCGAGCTCCTGCTCGATGGCAGCGGTGAACCTGCTGCTGTCGGCGGGATCAAAGCCGTGCAGCACCAGCTCCTCAATATGCAGCTCAATAGTCCAGGGCACCGGACGATCGGTGCTCATACCCAGCCTCCGATCTCAGCATCGGTGAGTGCCTTCTCCAGCTTGGCGTACTCGACCCGGGCAGCGCGTAGCAGATGAGCCATGCATACCGGGGTGCCCTCTTCGGCGGCAAGGAAAGCAGCGTAGAGGGCGATGTTGCGGATATTCCCGCCGGCCACGTTGAGCCGGGCCAGCCGCTCGATCTCGAGTCCCTCGCGCGGCACGCCGGGCGGGAAGACGCGGCGCCAGATCTCGGCGCGCTGCGCAGCATCGGGGAACGGGAAGCTCACCACAAAGCGAATGCGCCGCAGGAAGGCCGGATCAAGCGCGCCCTTCATGTTCGTGGTGAGAATGGCCAGGCCGCGGTACGCCTCCATGCGCTGGAGCAGATAGCTCACCTCGATGTTGGCGTAGCGGTCGTGGCTGTCTTTCACCTCGCTGCGCTTGCCGAAGAGCGCATCCGCCTCGTCGAACAGCAGGATCGCGCCGCCGGACTCCGCTGCATCGAAGACGCGGCGCAGATTTTTCTCGGTCTCGCCGATGTACTTGCTCACCACCTGGCTCAGGTCGATGCGGTAGAGGTCCAGGCAGAGCTCGTTGGCGAGCACTTCAGCGGCCATGGTTTTGCCGGTGCCGCTCGGCCCGGCGAACAGGGCGCTGATGCCCAGGCCGCGGCTGCTCTTGGCGGCGAAGCCCCACTCGTCGTAGACGCGAGCGCGCTGCCGCACATGGACGGCGATCTCACGCAGCACCTGGAGCTCGCGCTCCGGCAGCACCAGGTCCTCCCAGGTCGCAGCCGGAGCGATACGCTGGGCCAGGTCATCCAGGCGCGGCCGGGCCTGGGCGCGGCAGGCATCCCACAGCGTCCTGAAGAGTGCGCCGGCATCGGCGGACGCGGGCTGCGCTTCTGTGGCTGCGGCGCAGGCGGCGACGATGGCCGGCGCGCCCAGGCTGAACTGCTGCGCCAGAGCCTCGAGCCCCCCGTTCAGCACTCCCGCGAGCGGCCCCAGTGCCGAGCGCCAGAGGATGCGCTGCTCGGCCGGGCGGGGGCGCTCTACATCCAGGCGCACCTGGGTGCGGCGCACCCCGGCCAGGGGCTCGCGGCCGGCCACGGCCACGAAGCCGTGCACGCTCTCGACGAAGCGGCGCGCCGCGCCCAGCGCCGGCTGGACTGTTTCGCCCACATCGAGCTCCTCGCAGTCGAGCAGCAGAGCGCTGCCGGTGAGAGCCGCCTCGCGTTCCCACAGGCGCGCCAGCGTCTCGCGCTCGGCCGGGTTGAGCGGCAGGTCGGCCGCCTGGAGCGCGTGCAGGCGCAGCCCAAGCTCAGCGCAGGCAGCCGCGACGACGGCGTGCGTGCCTGCCTGGGCCTCACCACAGAGCTGGAGCAGCGGCGGCTGCGCGCCCGCTCGCGCCGGTGCCCACAGCGCGGCGATGCGCCCAGCCAGCGCCTGTTGCGAGGGCGGCAGCACGGCGGGCGGGGCCACCGGGCTGGTGAGCCCGGCCAGCCGCTCATCGGTGCAGGCTACGCCGGTGAGATAGTGCAGCACGCGCTCGTCGATGCGCAGCGGGCACTGCGTGAGTGCCTCGCCGCGCTCAAGCTCGATCAGGTGCCACCGTCGCAGCGGCGCGCTGGGGCTCAACGCGCTCCAGTGCGCCTCCGGGAGCGCGGCCAGGGCCAGGCCGAAGGTGGGGCCGGCGCGTTGTACCACGTCCTGCGCCCGGGCACATACGGCGGCGAAACCAGCATCGAGCTCGACGCCGGCGCACAGCAGCAGCACGTCGCGTTCGAACGGCGAGAGACCAAAGGCCGCGCATAGCGTATCTAGCGCTGCCGGCGCCGGTAGGGCGCGCGCGGCTGCCTCCAGCAAAGCCGGCGCATCACTGTTCTCCGGTTCCAGCCGCGCCTCAGCACGCGCGGCGTAGCGCTCGAGCGCCTGCCGCACCAGGGCCAGCGCCGCGACGAGATAGCGCTGGTTCGCCTCATGCCATGTGACGGCTACTGTGCCATCTATCATCTCTGCCATTGCCAGACCGCTTGCTGCTCCTGCCCGTACCGGCGCCTGCCGGACTGCCGGTCGTTAGATCGTCAGGGTTGGACGCACGAACTGTCCGAAGGTCGGGCTGCCCGCGGTGGTATCTACTTCCAGCGGGCTCTGTGCGCCGTCCACCTGCACGCGCACGAGATATTGTCCGGGCGCCACGCCGCGCACCGGGATAACGATCGTATCCGCCCTCTCCGGCTCGCCGGGCCGGTCGCGCGAGGGTGCGGCGAAGCTATAGGCGAACGCCGAACGGTCAGCCGGTGGATTGAACTCGTTCAGCAGGAGCATCACGCGCTGCCGCCGGCCCACGGCCGGATCCAGCGTCACACTTACATCGGCCGAGCGAGTTCCGTCGGCAGCCGTCACCACGTTCGTAAGGGTGATCTGGTAGCCCCCCCCGACCTGCCGGATAACCGGCTGGAGCACGAATGGCGCGACGTTCGACTCCACGCCGTGGTGCGGCGTCGGGGGCGTGCCGATCAACCACAGGTGGATCACCTGCGCCGCCTGCACGCCGGCAAGCAGCCCGGCAGGCAGCGGCACGATAATGCGCGTATCGCTCAGGTCCGCCGGGGCTGGTGTGAGCTCGATCCCTCCCACACGCACACGCGTCACGTCGCCGCGGAGACAGCGGCCCTGGAGCGCGATGGTGCTGCCGGCCAGGATCGGCTCGCCGGGCCCAGCTGCCGGCACGACCTGCTCGATCACCGGCTGGCGGAAGGGCATCACAGAGACATTCCGCTCCCGCACCGGCAGGGCCTGCCGCGGCGTGATCTCGGGCTCGATCAGCACCACCGACGCCTGGTACACCACCGAGAGGGTGTACGGCACCTGGAAGAAGACCGACCAGAGCTTGGAGAGATCCTCCAGCGACATCGCCATCGGCGTGAAGCGCACCAGCTCGATCGCATCGGCCAGGTCTGACGCGGCCAGGAAGCTGTAGGACGGATCGGCGATCGTGTCGCGAATCATCTGGCGGGTCAGGGCCGGCTGGACGTGCAACAGGCGCACGACACTGCCGAGCAGGCGCTGCGGCTCCATCTGTGCCTCGTTCCCGTAGAAAGACAGCAGATAGTGCAGGTCTAGCGCCGCCTGTGGCCGCTGCACCAGCCGGCCGCCGGGATCGCGCGTGGGCAGGTCGGTGTTGCGCCAGGTCGGGTTCGGCAGCACCTGGTAGAGGTAGATATTTACCCCTACTTGAGGTGTGCCGTTGCCCGGGCTCTCCGGCCGCAGCGTGGTCACGGTAGCTCCCGGCACGTCGGCTCCGGCGGTCGCCTGGATGGCGCGGCTAAGCGTGGCCGTCACGGTGGCGATAGCCAGGAAGTTGCTCACGGCCCTGCCCCATCGCGGTCCCGCAAGTACTCGGACAGCGAGAGCCCAGGCCGGCGCGGCGCCGGGGATGGTGCGACCTGCTCGGTCAGCGGCGCCGCCCGCACTTCGATGCGCCCGATCGTCACGCGGACCGCCGGCACCGGCGTCTCTGCGCGCAGAGCTCGGGCAGGCGGTGCTCCGGAGAACCCCTCAGGCCGTCTCAGCGGTGGGACCGCGGCCGGCGCAGCCACTCTGCGCTGCGGTGTCGCAGCCCCACCGGGACGGCCAGCCACCGGCTCCGTTGCTTCGTGCAGCAACGCATCATCGAGGGGCGGCCCCGGCGTCGTCACCTGCCGGATCGGCGCTTCCAGAAGCCGCGGTGGCTCAGGACGCTGCGCTGCCGGGCGGAGCAGCGCAGGCCGGGGCTGCGGGGCCGCCTGCACTGGTTCGGCCTCAGGAGCCGGCAAACCGGCAGTGCCGGACAGGGGAGGGACTTCAGCTTGCGGCAGCGCGGCGACCGGCTGAGGAGGAGCGTCCCCCCGGTGCTCGGCGACGCGGGCGGGCAGCGGCCGGACCGGTGCTGCGTCGGTCTGCAACGGATGGACCGCTGTACCCTCCTGCCTCGTGGGCTCTGGACGGCTGTTTGCCCCAACACTCGACGGCGCTGTCACAGCAGACGCCTGCGGCGTCTGCTGTACCGCCATACGGGCCACGGTGGCTTCTGACCGGCGACGCATCCGGGCAGCCATGCCGGGCGTTTGCTCAACCTCGCCGAGAACCTCCAGCACAGTATCGTCCGGAGCGTGGATTGGCTGCACCGGCTCGAAGCGCGAGGGCAGCCGCGGCTGCAGCACCGGCGCAAGGCCGAGCACCCGCGAGGCCAGGAGCGTCAGAAAGTCACTCATGCGCCCAGGAACTCCAGATAGATCTGCCGCCGCCACGGGCTCATGCCCAGGATGTCCGCCTCGCTCCAGCCATAGACCGACGCCAGCGCATGTACGTCCTGGAGCAGCCGGTGCGCCCAGGCATCGAGCTCTGCCCAGAAAAACGACACGATATCGAAGAGCGCCGTCCATGCGCAGCCGCATTGCGGACAGGCAAGCTCAAGCTCGACCGTTGCCAGCGGATCGGCCTCAGCCAGGGACCGGATCGCTGTGTCAATCACTGTGGCCGGCACGTCGCCCACAGCCGGCAGGGGGCCACCGCCTTCGTCCTCGGCATGCACTGCCAGCACGCAGCGCTCGAGCAACAGGCGCCGGGCGTCTGCCACACCCGGAGCGCGGGCGATCGCGGCCAGATCCAGGCTATCAGGCAGGCGGAGGGCCAGGGCATAGCCGCCTTCCTGGATCGAGAGCTCCTCCGGCGGGGCAGCCGGCCCGGCCGCCCGGACCGCTGCCATGTCGAGCTCGATCTCCAGCCGCTCGCCACATCCAGGGCAGGTCGCCAGGCCGGCAAGCTGTGGTCCAAAGGTCTGCTCGCGCAGCTCCATCAACAGCCTGTCGCGCCGGCCGATGCTCAGCCGTGCCAGCGCCTCAGACGGCATCTCCGGGCAGGCCGCCTCCAGCAGGAGCAGCGCCCGCTCAACAGGCGCCCGCCCGTAGCCCTGCTCCCAGAGCTCCAGCAGTTCGGTGGTAGAGAGCGTGCGCATTCGCGTGGCCTGTTCGCGCCCGTCAGTCGCCTACGCCGGTTCAGTGAAGCTGGGCTCGCTTGGCTCCGGCACCTCGTAGTCCCGCTCCCAGCCTTCGTTCTCCAGCTTAATGTGCTGGATGGCCACCGCGTTGGCGTTGGCGTCCAGGTCCGGCAGGGCCTGGTATTCTGAGACCCAGCAGCGAAAGACTTTGTAGGCCAGGGCAAGCTGGCCGGCTTCGTTGTAGACCTCGATAATGATGTCCTTGCGGAAGTCCTTCAGCGAAGTCTCTGCCCCTAGGCCGGAGCCGAAGTTCCACACCTTGTTCGCCCACGTCTCGAACTCCGAGTCGTGGGTCACCCCGCGCTCGAGGGTGATGGCCTCATATTCGGTGCGGCCCGGCGACTTGCGGCTGGAGCTGGGGTCACCGCCCTCCCGATGCCGCACAACCTCCGTGGTGCGCCGCAACGAGCCGACCTTGCTCACGCCGGCAACGTAGCGGCCGTCCCACTTCACCCGAAACTTGAAGTTCTTATAGGGGTCGAACCGCTGCGCATTGACACTGAACTGCGCCATCGCGCCTGCCTCCTGCCTGTACAGTGATGCTTATGCCTGCACCTGGCCGGCCATCTGCTGGATCTTGATCACCACGAATTCAGCCGGCTTCAGCGGAGCGAAGCCCACCACGATGTTCACGATCCCCAGGTTAATGTCGTTCTGGGTGGTCGTCTCCTTGTCGCACTTGACGAAGTAGGCCTCCTGGGGCGTCTTGCCCTGGAAGGCGCCCTGCCGGAACAGGTTCTGCATGAAGGCGCCTACGTTCAGGCGGATCTGCGCCCACAGCGGCTCGTCGTTCGGCTCGAAGACCACCCACTTCAGGCCCTGGTACAGGCTCTCCTCGATGTAGAGCGCCGTGCGCCGCACCGGGATGTACTTCCACTCGCTGGCCGCGGCGTCGGCTCCGTCCAGCGTGCGGGCGCCCCAACTCACATTGCCGAAAATCGGGAAGGTACGCAGGGCATTGATCCCTAAGGGGTTGAGGCTGCCATTCTCCTCGTCGGTGAGCTTCACCGCCGGACGCGCCCCGCGTAGGTCGGCCTCGGTGCCGGCTGGCGCCTTCCACACGCCGCGCGCCGCATCGGTGCGGGCGAACACCCCGGCCAGCGTGCCGCTGGGACCGACGTTGCGCGGCCGGTTCTCGCTGAGCGCGTCGGGCACCTCCAGGCGCGGGAAGAACACCGCGGCATTGCGGTGGCGCAGGCCGTCGTTGTCGGCCATCCACTGGATCATCTTGGCCGGCGTGTTCACGCTCGCCGGAATATCGACCAGCAGGAACGCGCGCTTCTGCTCGCAGTAGGTCTCCGCAGCAGTAAGTACGCTGGCCATGCCGGGCGCGTTGAGATTGGCCGCCGACGGCAGGCAGAGCAAGTTGAAGATGAACGGATGGAGCGTGTCGAGGGCATACAGGCCCGTCTTCGCTGCCGGATCGCCAATGAGGGCGGCGCTATCGGGCGGATTGCCATCGGTGCCGCCGCTCAAGGACTGGAAGGCATCCTCCGGGGCGCCGCCGCTGGGCGTGGGCGCTACGGCGATCGGTGCTTCTCCCAGGCCCACATCAGTCAGGCGCACCAGGGAGGACTCTTCGTTCACCACGCGTGCGGCGTACCGCGAGTCGGCGGTGCCCATGGTGAGGTTGCGGTGTGTCTCGGTGTTCACCACCTGCATGCGCCCACCGCTGGTCACCACCTCGCGCACGAAGAGGCTGAAGCTGCCGGGCGCAACGCCCTGCACGACCGCCACCTGCAGGTTATTGCCCCAGGAGCCGGGGTTCGCTGCCTCCACGGTGAGCGTATTTTGCGGAGGCGACCCGCCCTGCAGTGTGCGCGTCGCTGCCTGCGGGTTGCCGGCAGCGACACGCACGACCCAGGCCACGCTGCCGCCGTTGAGGAAGAACTGCTGGATAGCGTAGCTCGCCTCGCTGCGCCGGTCGAGCCCCCCGAAGACGCGCTCGAAGTCGGCGAGGCCGGTGATGCGCACCGGCTGGTTCATCGGCCCGCGCAGGAAGAAATCAACGAAGGCGGTGTCGGACGTGCTCACGCCGGTGATGGCGCGCACCCCGCTGGGAATCTCCTCAATATAGACGCCGGGGAACGTATACGTGGCAGGCATGCGTCCTCCTCTTAGTTGCTGTCCAGCGTGCGCCAGAGGGCCAGATGGCGCTCGGCGATGTGTGGCCAGCTCTGCGCGTGGCAGTATTCCTGCGCTGCAGCGACCAGCTCGGTCAGCAGCGCGGTATCGTCCAGCAGGCGCCGGACACCTTCGATCAGATCCTCGGGCTGGTAGGTCACCTCACGAAGCTCCTCGAACCAGGCAACCCGCGAGGTGAGCACCGGCACGCCCGTGGCGAGGCCGACGCGCACTGCGCCGCTGGCCGAGGCATGAGGCACGTCGTCGTACCAGAAGACAAGGATGTCGGCTTCGGCAGCGAGCCGCCGCGCGATCTCGGCTGTCGGCAGGTACGCTCGCTCACGGCGCACCGGCAGCCCTGCCGCTGCGGCCTCCCATTCGGTCTCGATTTCCTGCCGCTTGGCGAAGCTGAAGAGCACGAGTTCCGTATCCGGCACGGCACGCAGCACCTCGAGCAGGTGCCAGAAGCCCTTGTAGCGCTCAAGGAAGCCGAATGCCCCGATGACGCGCCCGCGCTGCGACTTGCGTGGCGGAAACCAGGTCGGACATCCGTGCGGGATATGCTCGACCCGCCTGGACGGCCAGCGGCTGCGCAGGTGCCGCACGCCGCGGGCGGTGAATGCGACCAGCGCATCGGCCTCGCGCTCCCAGGCGCGCGCCGCCCGGCCAACCGAGTGCTCGCTCACCACTACCGGCACGCCGCACGCCCGTGCTTCCTGCACTCGCCGGGTGAGCGCGGTATCCTCGAACAGGCTGTCCTCATGCTGGACGTGCACGAGCCGCGCGCCGCGCAGATCCGGCAGGTCCGCTGCCGCGCGCACTGCCGGCAGGCAGCCGGCCAGGTGGGCGGTATACTCGGCCACTCCGCAGTGCAAGCCCCAGCTCGGGGTCCAGAGCACCGGCAGGCGGCGCAGCGGCCGCGGCGGCCGCACCACGCGCTCCATGACATCCAGCACCGCCGGGCCTTTCGTCCAGATAGTGCGGTGCCGCTGCGCCCACTCCGAAGCCGCGCGGCCCATGGCCCGCGCCTCATCGCGATGGCCGGCCACCCAGCGCAACCACGCGGCGGCCTGCTGCACGTCCGGCACCGCGCGCACGCCGCAGGATCCGAAGGGCGGCTCGTCGTACGGCTGCCAGGAGGCCGGCTCCACCGGCAGCACCAGGCCGCGCGCCTCGGCGCAGATGTCCGTCTGTCCCTCGGAGTTCAGCGCGATCACCGGCAGGCCGGTAGCCATCCCTTCCACCAGCGGCAGGCCGAAGCCTTCGTTGCCCAGCGCCAGCAGCACATCCGCGCGGCGATACCAGTGGGCGATGCCGCGGGTCGGTTCGTTATCGTCCACGAACTGGATGCGCGGATCGTCGGGCACGTAGTTGCCATACTTGAAGCGCGACTTCACGACCAGCCGCGCCGTGGGGTCGGCACCGAACGCCAGCTTCCAGGCCGCGATCGCTTCGCGGGTATGCTTGCGCTCGATCACGGTGCCGACGATCAGCGTGGTGAGGCCGTCTCGCTCAGGCCGCTCCTCGTAGTGATAGACGGCTGGATCGATCCCCTCCGGCACAACCTCGATTGGAGCAGTCACGCCGCCGGCACGGCAGAGATCCGCCACGAAGCGGGTGGGCACGATGACGGCGCGGGCGCAGTTCAGTGGCTCGATCCAGGAGGCCGGTAGCCGGCTGGACTCCCACATCGTGTTGATCACTAGGTCCGGCGCCTGACGGAAACGCTCCAGGTCGGGCCGGGGCCAGCAGAAGTAAAGCACCGGAGCCTGCGGATCGGGCCGCGAGCGCTGCACGAGCACGCACAGCTCGGCGGAGAGCCCGGCCGGATCCAGGCTGAGCGGCACGACGTTGACCGTAGCGCCGGCGCGGGCCATACCGAGCACCAGATACTCGGCCATGCTGCCATAGCCGTCGTAGATGGCGAAGGGAGCGGCCACAGTCACGCCCGTGGCGCCGGCCGGTCGGGCGATAGGCATCGCGGCGCGCCCGGTGCGCAGAGAGACGTAAAAGTCGCGATCTAGGGCGAGCAAGGCCGTAGCTTCATGCAGCGGTCGGCGCTCCCAGTGGGGATCACGCAGGTTCTTCGCGGCCGTGTTGCTGCCGTGAAGGATGGCGACGTAGAAGCTCGTATCGGAGATAGCGTGCAGGCGCTCAGAGGGGAGCCGTGCCACGAATGCGCTGTCTTCGCCGGAAGAGAGCTCAGGGAAGGGCTGCGCCGCCCAGGTGGAGCGGCGGTAGAGCAGCGTGCCGCCGGCCGGCCGGCGCTGTTCGCCGGGCAGCGGCCGGTAGAGCCATGCGGCCGCGCTATCCAGGCAGTAGTGCAGTAGCGCACCGGCGCCGCACACGTCGGCCCCTGAGGCAAGCAGTTCGCGCACCTGGAGGCTGAGGCGGTGCGGCGCCATCCAGTCGTCATCGTCCCAATGGGCGATCAGCTCCCCGCGGGCCAGGGCACAAGCGCAATTGCGCTTGGCGCCGAGCGGGAGCCGTCGGTCCAGACGCACATAACGGATGCGCTCATCGGCCGGCACCAGGTCGGCCACGGCGTCCTCGCCGTCGTCCAGGATGATCAGCTCCTTCCTGGGATAATCCTGGCGCAGGAAGTACCAGATCGCCTGGCCGACGAAGCTTCGTCGGTTGCGCGTCGGCATGATGCAGCTTACGAAGGGAACAGCGTCCATAATATGCGCCGAATATGCACCGAAATATACGCCGAAATATGCGCCGGAATATGCGCCGACGAGCGTTGTCGGTTTGCCTGCGAAAGCATCCCGCGGTTCAGCCCGGCGCACCGTCCTGGCCGGCCTCTGCCAGCCACTCTCGCAGGGCCCGGTTCATGCCCCGCCAGCCCCGAAAGCGCCGCGCCGGCGTTGTATCAGGTCCGAGAATTTCGCCATACACGAGCCGCCCGCGATGATCAAGGACCAGCCGCAGGATCACCGTGACATAGTGCATGCCGGCAAGGGTATTCCCGCGGAGCAGCGACGACATGCCACGGCCTCAGGCTATGATCTGTCCCACATCGGTGGAGCCGGTCATGTGCCAGGGTAACACAGCATGCTGAGGCCGGTCTGAAGCCGCACTGAGATCCAGGTGAACCGGTGCTGAAGTCTCAGTCAAGATCGGGTAGCGGGGGAGGCGCACCGAGGCATTTCGCCAACAGGGGCCGGTCAGACCGTCTCGGGAGCCAGGCGAATCTGGTCAAAGAGAGCGGTGGTGCGTTGCTCCGGCTCGGCGTCGAACTCGTCGTGCAGGATGCTGCAGCAGAGGTGGTACTGGCGGAGCGCCTGGGCGCGCTCGCCGCGGCGGACGTAGCAGCGCATCACCAGCCGGTGAGCATCTTCGCGGCAGGGATCACACTGGAGCAGGCGCAGCGCGTGGTCCAGGCAGGCGGCATAGTCGCGGCAGGCGAAGGCCCAATCGGCGAGCTGAGCGAGCACGGTGAGGAACCGTGCGCGCAGACGCTCGCGCTCGATCGCCGCACGCACGTCACTACCAACGCGCAGATCGCCTCGATAGAATTCCACTGCGCGCGCGAAGGATTCAACAGCATGCCGGCGGTCGCCGGCATGCGCCGCCCGCTCGCCTGCGCTGACCAGCGCGTCGAAGCAGGCGATGTCGATACCGATGCCGGCCTCCACGTTGAGCCGGTATAGGCCATCGGCGAGAAGTACCGGTGGGGCATCCAGCGCCTCGCCCAACAGGCGGTGGACGCTATAAACCAGGCTGTTGAGGGACTGGCCGGCCAGGAGCACGTCTTGATCGGGCCACAGGCCGGCGAGAAGTTCTTCACGCCGGACGCCATAACCGGGCTGTAAGGCCAGGGTACTCAGCAGCGCCTCGATCTTACCACCACTCCTGAGGGGAACGGGCCGGCCGGCCTTCAAGAGCTGGAAGGGCCCTAGGAGGCAGATCAGCACAGGCCAGTCCGTCTGGCCTGCCCCTGCCTGGAGCTCAAACCGGCGTGCTGCCGCCTCGTTCATCGCCGCTCGGCCGGTACATTGTGCAGAGGGATCGCCCGCCCAGCATCGGCGCGCCGGACACCGGCGGATGCCATATCTCGGTCGCGCTGGAGATTACTTCAAAATAACAAAACGAGTGTACCGGGTGGCGCGTCGCGCGTCAAGAGGCACGACGCCTTCAGGCGTCGACAGACGAGCGAAAAGCCGGATAAAGGGGGGAGGGAGCCAGATGGCTGGGAGCGCAGCCATCCGGCCCCCTCCCGCAAGCCTGAAGTGCTCACGCTAGCGCGCCTGGGCGCTCGCTTCGTTCGACGGCCCGCTCTCACGCCTGCCGTCGGTGGCCGTGACCACGTAGTAATACGTCACTCCAGGCCGGACATCAGAGTCAACGTAGCGGGTGCCCAGCACGCCGGCCACGTACGGCCGGCTGGCACTGGGGTCGATGCCCGGCGTAGTTGAGCGGTAGACGTTATATTGAACCTTCCAGCTGGAACCGTCCCAATCCAGGGCGATACTCCCGCGGCGCCCCCGCGCGCTCAGGTCGGTCGGAGCCGGCAGCGTCTCACCCGAGCTCGGAGTAGCGGTTGCCGCCGGTGTCGGTGTCGCAGTCGGCACCCGAGTCGGGGTCGCCGTGGGCTGCGCCTGAGGAGTCGGCGCGGACGCCGTTGCCGTGGCCGTCGGCGTGGGACTGCTGGGCACCGAAGTCGCAGTCGAGCTGGGGGCCGGCGTACGCGTCGCCGTGGCGGTTGCGGCCGGCGTAGGCGTTGCCGTGGCAAGCGGCGTGGCTGTGAGCGTCGGCGTGGCTGTGAGCGTCGGCGTTGGCGTGGCCTGGAGCTCCCAGCGCAGGGCCGCGACGGCCCCGCCGCCGTTCTCGTAGTATTCCATCTTGACCTCATGCTCGCCGCCGCTCAGACTGCGGCTGGCCCGATACTCGGTCGGCGGCTGGTCCCACCAAGCGTCGATCAGCAGGCTGCCGTCCACCCAGACGCGCACGCCGTCATCGGCACGAGCGATGAAGGTGTAGATGCCGCCTGGAGCGAAGTCGAAACGACCGCTCCAGCGGACGGAGAAGTTATCGCTGCCTACCCCCGGCACGGGGCTTCCCGTGCCCCAGTCATAGTTCACCGGTGCCGCCTCGCAGCGGACGACGGCCGCGCTGCCCGTAAGCGTACGGTTGGCATAGTACTCCGCCAGGTACGAGCCCGTGGGGCATGCGGTCACCGGCGTCGGCGTGAGCGTGGGAGTAAGCGTGGGCGTGGGCGTCGGCTGCGAGACGGTGGGCGCCGGGACAGTGAGCGCAGCCAGCAAATCGGCGGCGCCCTCGGCACGGGTCAGAGCGTTGTCCGGGCGGAACGTGCCGTCGGGATAGCCGGTGTCAATGCCGTAGGCACGCGCCGTCTCAATATAGGAGTACGCCGGGTGTGTGGCCGGCACATCGGAGTAGCTGGGCGACGATGGTGACACCAGCGGCAGGCCGCGCGCTGCGACCAACAAGCGCGCGGCGTCGGCGCGGGTGATGCCGGCATCTGGCCGGAAGGTGCCATCGGGGTAGCCTTGCACAACCCCCTGGCGCACCGCCGTCTCGATGTAGGCATACGCCCAGTGGCTCGTTGGCACATCGCTGAAGGTAGGCGATGCCGGCGTAACCAGCGTCCAGTTCATCTCACGGACGACCGCAGCTGTGGCGGCAGCCCGCGTGAGCGCGTCGCCTGGCGCGAAGGTGCTGTCGTCCCGGGCGGCGAGAATGCCGGCCGAGGCGAAGATCTCCATGGCGGCGCGCCGGGGCTCGCTCAGCGGGACGTCGGAGAAACGCGGGCTGCCGCCGTAGAAGTACGAGTGCAGGCCATCCTGAAGGTAAACGATCGCCACGAGCGGCACATCGCTGGAGATCACAGCGCGGCCGGACCAGGGACTGCCCAGCTCTGTGACCGCATTCAGATCCAGCGCGTACTGGCCGCCCGCCGGAATCGGTATGCCGCTGCGGCTGGCGGAGGCCGTGCCTCCGGTGTAGAGCGTCACGCTGGCCGTGGCTGCGGTGGGCCCTGGATTCTGCAGGTACAGTGCGCTGGTCCAGCCGTTCTGCTGCCGCGTGGCGAACCCCAGTTCGATGCTGGTGGCCGGGGTCTGCTGGCCGGTGTAGGTGCTGGGCGCAACGCCGACGGGCTGCTGGTTGACAACCAGGCGCACGGGACGGTCGGCGTTAACCGTCAGGCTCCCCGCAAAACCGACCGGCGCGGCCATGGCCGCGCCGCTGTAGGTCTTGGTGCCGCCGGCCGGCAGGGTATCCGGTTGTGTCGCGGCGATGGAGCCATCCGGATTGCGATACACCAGCGTGACGTTGGCACTTGCCGCGGCATCGAGGTTGGTCAGCGTGATGCTGCTCGTCCCGGAGGCCGCGGCAGAAGCCGGAGGCACGTTCGGCCCTCTGGAGGGCGCAGGCCCCAGGAGAAAGAGCCCCAGGCCGGCCAGCGCAAGGAGCAGCGTGCCGGCCAATGCGATGGCGCCGGCAGTCTGGGCGGCGCCTGCCTGTGAACGTGCGGCAATGTGGCTGAGCACCACATGCCATCCCTGCGATCGACCCATCCCTTCGCACATCCTCCCCACCGATTCGCTACGGAGACACTGTAGCGTGCGCGGCGCGGGAAGCCGCAGCCGACGGGAAGACGGCGCAACGCCGGCGGCAAGGTATTCCTACCAGTCCGAGAATCGGGCCAGATCGAGTGCGCTCTCTAGGCCTGGAGTAGTGGCCCAAAAGGCGGTCCCTCGGGTCCTCCTTCTGGGCATCAAAATCCTCCTTGCGGCGGGTGCGACGGCCGGCCCGGCGCCCCTAGAATGGGAATGCTATTCCCGGCTCGGTGCGCTGTGGCAGGGACGACGCGGGGATAAGGCCGGAGATACGCGGATAGAGGTGGGGATGTCTATGGTGCCGGCCGGCACGTCCAGGGAAGCGGTAGCCATACTTCCGGCCGTCACGGAGGATGCGGCTACCTTCTTGAAAGGCTCGCATTGGGGGTATGAGGCTGCCAAGCGCGTTCTTGACGTGGTCGTGGCGCTGGTCGTGCTGATCGCCTTTAGCTGGCTGTGGCTGCTGATCGCGCTGGCCATCAAGCTCACCTCGCCCGGCCCGGTGCTGTACGCCGGGCGGGCGGTGGGCCGCTACGGGCGGGAGTTCACGTACTACAAGTTCCGCACGATGTACCACAACTGCGATGACAGCGGGCATCGGAAGTTCCTGGAGGCGTTCGTGCAGGGCGGGGGCGCAGTGGAGGCGAACGGCAGGCCGGTTTATAAGTACGCCAACGACCCGCGGGTGACGCCCCTTGGACGCATCCTGCGGCGCACCAGCCTGGACGAGGTCCCGCAGTTCATCAACGTGCTGCGGGGCGAGATGTCGATCGTGGGGCCGCGGCCGCCGGTGCCGTACGAGTACGCCCTCTACCAGCCGCGGCATTGCCGGCGGCTGCTGGTGAAGCCGGGTATCACCGGGCTGTACCAGGTGTCAGCGCGCTCGCAGGTGCCCTTCGAAGAAATGGTGCGCATCGACCTGGAGTACATCGCCCGGCGGTCACTCTGGCTGGATCTGCAGATCATGCTGCGCACGATCCCGGTGATGCTGACGGGGCGCGGGGCGCTGTAGGGTCGAGCGAGCCTGGCCAGGGTAGGGACACGCAGAGACCGATGGATCTGTCCATCGTGATCATCAACCACCATTCGGAGCAGGTGCTCGGGGGGTGCCTGGCCTCGATCTTCGAGCAGCCGGTGCGCTGCGCCTGCGAAGTGCTGCTGGTGGACAACACCGGCCTTGAGCGTGGCTTTCCGCTGATGGAGCGCTACCTGGCGCAGGTGCGCCTGCTCACGCACACGGGCCGCTGGGGCTTCGCCAGGAACTGCAACTACGGGATCGTGCACAGCTGCGGCCGGCACGTGCTGCTGCTGAATGCCGATACGACCGTGCAGGCGGGCGCCCTCGACCGGCTGGTGGAGTACCTGGATGCCCACCAGCACGTCGGGGTGGCCGGGCCGCGGCTCGTCTACCCGGACGGACGCCCGCAGCCGTCGGTGCGCAGCTTCTCGACCATCCCCATCCTGCTGGTGCGCGGGCTCTACCTGGATCGCTGGCTGGCCGGCACGCCCCTGATGCGGCGCTACTTCCTGCAGGACCGCGACCTGAGCCGGCCGGGCCCGGTGGACGTGGTGATCGGAGCGGCGATGGCCATCCGGCGGGAGGCGCTGGAGCAGGTAGGCCTGCTGGACGAACGGTTCTTCCTGTACTTCGAGGACCAGGACCTGTGCTTCCGCATGTGGCAGCGCGGCTGGGAGGTGCACTACGTGCCGGCGGCGGTGGTGACGCATCACTACGAGCGCGGGTCGGCGCGGCGGGTGTTCAGCCGGCACTGGCGCTGGCACGTGCGCAGCATGCTGCTGTTCTATGCCAAGCACTACCTGCACCCGGCCGGGCTGGTGCAGGCATGGACCGGGCCGCGGCTGGGCAGCAGCGCCGCCGGGCCCGCGCCGGCGCGCGGCCGCGCATCGGCCTGAGCGCCCCGGTTCGGAGCGTGGAGCTGCTCAGAGCTTGTACAGGTGCCATGCGTATTGCGCTGATCCAGAGCTTCCTGCCCAGCCGCTCCCCCGGTGGAGTCGGGTACTTCACTCACCAGTTCGCCAACGCGCTGGTTGGGCGCGGCCATGAGGTCTGCGTTTTCTCGTACCATCCGCGGCCCGAGGGCGCGCGCTACGCGGTACGGACGCTCTGGCTGCCGTTTGACGAGCGCAGCCTGCCTGGCAAGCTGGCGCGGCTGTACTGGTTCGGCGTGGCGGTGGCGCGGCTCGACTTCAGCGGCTTCGATGTCGTCCACGCGCAGGGCGACAGCCACTTCCTGTGGGGGCGGCGAGTCCCCCTGGTGCGCACCTTCAGCGGCTCCAGCCTCGAGGAGGCGCGGCACGCCGGCAGCCTGAAGCGGGCGCTGATGTTCCTGAGCATCTATCCGTGCGAGCTGCTGGCTGCGCTCGGTGCGGATGCCTGTGTGGCCATCTCGCGCAACACCTGCCGCACCATCCCTGGTATTGGGCAGGTGATCCCCCAGGGGGTTGACCTGGAGCTGTTCCGGCCGGGCGGCCAGAAGAGCGCGCAGCCCTCGATCCTGTTCGTGGGGCACCTGCGCAACCGCAAGCGGGGGCAGCTGCTGCTAGACGTGTTCGGAGACGAGGTGCGGCCGCGACTGCCCGAAGCGGAGCTATGGCTGGTATGCGACGAGCGGGTGGAGGCGCCGGGGGTGCGCTCGTTTGGGCGGGTGTCTATGGCGCAGCTAATCGAGCTCTACCAGCGGGCCTGGGTGTTCTGCCTGCCCTCGGCCTATGAAGGGTTCGGGCGGCCATACATTGAGGCAATGGCCTGCGGCACGCCGGTGGTGGCCACGCCTAACCCCGGCGCGCTGGAGGTGCTTGAGGGGGGCAGGTACGGGGTGATCGTGGGGCCGGCCGGGCTGGGCCACGCCCTGGTTGACCTGTTACAGGATAGCCAGCGGCGGCAGCGGCTGGCGGAGGCGGGGCTGGTGTGGGTACAGCAGTTCGGCTGGGGGCGGGTGGTGGACGCCTACGAAGCGCTGTACCGGCAGCTCGTGCGACAGGCGGCCACCCAGCCTGCGCCCACGTAGCGAGCGCGGAGCTCTAGAAGATTTCGACCGGTTTTTTGGGCTGCCGGTTAAAGGCCGGGGCCTCTATGGCACGCGTATGCAGGTAACGCTGTTTCGGGATCTCCCAGAAGAACGCAAGTACAGCATGGAACGCTATGCCGCTGCCCTGGTGACGGCGCTCGGCGCGCTTGACGAGGCAGCGGTGCAGGTGTGCCAGGTGCGCCTGCCAGCGCCGGCGGACCGCTGGTCTGCCGGCCTGCGAGCCCTGCGCCGGGCAGGCGCCCTGGCGCGACGGTACGTGCAGTACCCGCTCTACGCCCGCGCGCAGCAGGGGCAGCTCAACCATGTCGTCGACCACGGCTACGGGGATCTCGTCTGGTTTTTGGATGCTAAACGTACACTTGTGACCTGTCATGATCTTGTGTTGTTGCGAGAGGACCTGCAGGAGGAGGCTGGCTACCCACGAGGAGCGCTGCTGCGTTTCCGCCGGTGGTGCCTGCCGGGGATGCTGCGGGCCGCGCGGATCATCGCCGACAGCGAAGCGACGCGGCAGCACCTGGTACAGGCAACCGGCTACCCGGCCGAGCGCATTCGTGTGGTGCCGCTGGGCATCGAGCCGCACTTCCGGCCGGTAGAGGATGCTGCCCGCCTGGAGGCTGTACGGCGGCGGTATAGTCTGCCGCCCAAGCCGCTGGTGCTGCACGCGGGCAGCATCGAGTTCTACAAGAACGTCGAGGGAGTGCTGCGGACCGTGACGGAGCTACGCCGGAGGGGGCTCGATGTGCACCTGGTGAAGGTAGGCGCCGGGCTCACGCGGGCCCAGCAGGCACTGGCCCGCTCGCTTGGACTTGCCGACGCGCTCACCTGTACCGGCGAAGTGAGCGAGGCCGACCTGGTGGCGCTGTATACCCTGGCCGATGTGCTGCTGTTCCCGTCGCTGCACGAGGGGTTCGGCCTGCCGGTGCTCGAGGCGATGGCCTGCGGCACGCCGGTGGTGTGCAGCCGGGCGCCGGCGCTGGTAGAAGTCGCGGGGGACGCGGCGCTTATGGCCGAGGCGCAGGATTCTCGCGGGCTGGCGCAGCAGGTGGCGCGGGTGCTCCTGGACGGGCGTTTGCGGGACGAGCTGGTGCGGCGCGGCCGGGCACGGGCGGCGCAGTTCACCTGGGAACGCACGGCGCGGCTGACCCTGCAGGTCTATGAAGAGGTGCTGGCGGCCATGGCCCAGCCGGTGCCACAGAGAGAGCAGGCCCGGGGGCCGGCATGGCCCGGCTGGTTGCGGGCGCTGGCGCGCAGCGCAGGGGGATGGCGATGAGAGCACGTGTGTATCCCGGACAACTGCCGTGGCGCTGGGAGGCGCTGAAGTACCGTCTGTACCGCGCCGCCATGGGCGACGGCGTCGCGATCTCCACAGCCGGGGAAGGGCCAGACGAAGCGCTCGAGCTTTCGCTGGCGGGGGTGGTGTACTACCTCTGGCAGAAGGGCGGGCCGAGCCTGCTGCGCGGCTACCTGCACCGGTGGCGGCTGCGCTCGTGCGGGCGGCGCTTCTTCCTGGGCAAGGACGTCACGCTGCTCTATCCCAGCTACCTGTCGGTCGGCGATAACGTGGCGATCGGCGCGCACTGCTATCTCAACTGCCTCTCGAAGCGCGGGGTCGTCTTTGGCAACAACGTGCGGCTGAAGGAATACGTCTGGCTGCAGTGCACCGCCCACCTCACCAATATCGGCGAGGGAGCGATGCTCGGCGACAATGTGTATATCGGCCCGCATTGCATCCTGGGGGCCGGCGGCTTCCTGCGCATTGGCAACAATGTCACCCTCGGCGCGCACGTGGACCTGCTGGCGGAGAACCACCGCTTCGATGACCTGAGCCGGCCGATCAACCAGCAGGGTGTCACGCGGCAGGGCATCACCATCGAGGACGACTGCTGGATCGGCAACCGCGTGATCGTGCTCGATGGGGTGACCATCGGCCGAGGCGCGGTGATCGGCGCCGGCGCGGTGGTCACCAAGGATGTGCCGCCGTACACCGTGGCGGCAGGCAACCCGGCGCGGGTGCTCCGGCAGCGAGGGCGTGGATGAGGGTCATCGCTACCGGAGCCCTGGCACAACTCGCTATGGAGACAAAAGGGCTGGCATGTGCGCTTGCGCTGAGCGGAGCGCTGCTGGCATCGGCTCTGGCCCAACCGGCATGGGATACCTCCGGCGGCGACGACGGCATGTACGTCATGCTGGCCTGGGCGCTGCAGCACGGGCTGGGCTACGTCCACGAGATCGGCACGCAGCAGATCACGCATACGGTATGGCCGCCTGGCTTTCCAGCTATGCTGTCGGCAGTGCTGTTTCTCTGGCCGCAGGGTACCGTGGTGCCGCCCGAGGCGCTGCGGGCGCTCAAGCTGGTGCCTGTGCTGACGTATGCCTATGCGATCCTGCTGGCATGGCTGTGGGTGCGCAGCATTGGCGGCAGTGCGCCGGCAGCGCTCGGGGTCGCTGTCCTTTTTCTCCTCCATCCCGGCGCGCTGGTCTTTTCACAGCTGCTGCGCGCCGAAATGCCGTACACAGCACTCTCGCTGGGCGCGCTCATCGCCGCCGAACACTGGCTCCTCCCGGCACGCCATGGAGGTACAGCACCCCGCAGCACCGAGATCTGGCGGCATGGCCTGATCCTGCTCCTGACCCTGAGTGCAGCCTATATCCGGCCGATCGGCGTGGCGCTACTGGGGGCGTGGCTGGTGCGGCTGCTACTGGCCAGGCGCTTCACACTGATGCTCGCGTACGCTGCGGTGGGCGGTCTGGCACTGGCCCCATGGGGGTGGTGGCTCCTGCAGCACCGCATGAGCGACACGGAGGCAATGCAGTATCTGTCGCGCAGCCACTTCGGTTGGCTGCTCCAGCGGGAGACCGCCGGCTTCGATATCTCCCTGCGCAGCGTGTGGGAGCTCCCGCAGTGGGCACTGGATGGCCTGTGGCTGTATGCCGGGCGTGGCACGCCACACCTCATCGTCCAATCCCGGCTGCCGCTGGAACCGGTAGCCGGGCTGGCAGTGACGGCGCTGCTGGTCGCCGGTGGGGTGGCGTGCTGGCGGCACGGTGCGAAAGCGAGCTGCCTATACGTGCTGTTCTACCTGGGCATCGTGCTGGTCTGGGAAGAGCGGACAAACCGGCTGTTCGTGCCGCTGCTGCCGCTGCTGCTGTACTGCCTCTATCGAGGGCTGGAGACGGTGGTGACCCGGCTGCAGGAACGCGTACGGTGGCAGCCGTCCTGGCCCGGCATGTGCCGCAGTCGGAGTGCAGCTGGCGATGTGGCGCGTGGCGCATCGACGCTGGCAGCCGCGATGCTCCTGGCGCTGGGAGCCAACTACATCCGTGTGGGGGCGCCGCAGCTCACGCAGGTCTATCAGTGTAGCGGGGAAGCCGGCTGCCTGTACCCGCCGCAGTGGCAGGCGTTTGTTGCTGCGGGGGAGTGGCTGCAGCTGCATGCCACCGCCGAGGACATCGTGCTGGCCACCGAGCCGGTGAAGCTGCGGCTCATGAGCGGCGTGCCGGCAGTGCCATATGTCCCGTTCGGCACAGACGGCACGGACGAACTTGCCCAGGCGATCGAGCGCTGGCGGGTGACATACATCGTCGAGGACGCCGGGCTCTACGCTGCTCCGAGGGCACAGTTCGCCACGAAAGAGCTGCGAAGGAACGTGCAGCACCTCCCAGGTGCAACGGTGGTATGGGAAGACCCAGCAACAGGCACGCGCGTGTGGAGAGTGACGCGCTGAGCATAGGCTAACCCCTGCCTGCTTCAGAAGGGTCGTCCCGGCTCCTATCAGCCCGATGCCGGTGGACGATCTGTATGGTGGAAGTGCAACCGAGGTGAGATATGTGGCATAGGCTCAATCGGTCGTCATGGTGGGGACCAGCCCTTCATGCCTCTGCGTCACCTGTCTCAGTGTCTCAAGGACGAGCAGCCGTAAAGCATGCAGCCGCGCTGGGGACTGCTCTGGGGCTGCTCTTGCTCGCCGTGCTACCGCCCGGCAACTTCTCTGTAGATGGCACGTCCATGATTGCCGTGGCCGAGTCACTGGTGACCAGAGGCTCATTTACGGTACCGCCTGAACTGGGCAAGCCCGGCGTTGGCGGTCAGCACTACTCGGCATGGTATCCGCTGGCTTCCGTGCTGGCGGTCCCATTTGTAGCAGCCGGCCTGCTCGCGAGTCGGTTCCTGGGGCTCCCCGGCCACTATCTCGCCATCGTCTGCGCGCTCATTCTGCCGGCGCTGCTCACTGCGGCAACCAGCTCATTTGTTTTCCTCCTCGCGCTTCGGCTTGGCGCAAGCAGGCGTGCGGCTTCGTTGGCAGCGATGGCCTATGCCTTGGGCACCATTGCTCTGGTGTACGCACGCACATTCTTTGCCGAACCACTGCTTGCACTCCTGGTGGTCAGCTCCGTTTACTTTACGCTGGGCGGTAGCCGGACCGAGGTGTTGCTTGCGAGTGTACTGGCCGGGCTGGCCATCCTGGCGAAACCCACAGGCATCATTGTGGCGCCACTTCTCTTCGGCTACCTGTTTGTGAAACGCTACCCGCTATCGGTCACCGTGCGACCGATCCTTGCAGGAAGCGCAGGGGTGCTTTTCTACATGGCATACAACGCAGTACGGTTCGGGAATCCATTCTCGTTTGGACAGCCGTGGATCTTCTCTGCAACGATGGTGCCTGAGGGGCTGGCAGGGCTGCTGGTCAGCCCCGGACGGGGGCTTTTATGGTACTCGCCGGTCGCACTGCTCGGCTTTATAGGCTTAGCCACGCTGTTTCGGAAACAGCCGTCCCGTCCGGAAGCAGGCCTCCTGGTTTTGATCTTTGTAGCTTTTCTCTTGCTGCACGCCGCCTGGCCCTTTTGGAGCGGTGGGCGAGCGTGGGGGCCTAGGCTCCTCCTCCCCACGTTGCCGTTGCTGCTTGCATGCGCGGCCATCCTCCCGGCGCGCTGGCATTCCTTGCTTCCTGCCCTGGCAATCGCCGGACTTCTCGTGAATGCGCCCACGCTTGTGGCGTTCTACGAGCGCTATGAAATCGCCGCCCACCAGGCAGGGCTGTCCTCGCAGCAACTCCTCTGGTCGCCGGCGCATGCGCCCTTCCTGCATATCTGGCAGGCTGCGTTCGAGCAGGTACGCGAGGCAAGCCAGACCGATGTACGCGTCCTCATGAGAGGCGCCGGCACCGCAGAGGAGCAAGGGCAGCTCCTGCGTGTGGTAGCGCTGTGGTGGTGGATGCTGCCTGTGGCGCACCTGACCCGCTGGCTAGGCGCCGCAGCGACACTCCTGGCGGCCTGTGTGAGCCTGAGCATGCTGGTTAGGCTACACCGAAACGCCTCTGGCGAAGCAAGGCGAACTGAGTTCCTCCACAGCTCGCTCGATCACAGCCGGTGCTGAAGCAGAGACGAAGGTGAGAAGCAAGGATCGATGCGGCTGCAGTGTCAATTCCGCCTGGCAGCAACAGTCCTACTGGTCTTACTGGCGCACTTTAATCCCAAGGCAGCAGGCAGCGACCGTTTTGTATATCTCGTCATGTCGCTTGTGGAGCGAGGTTCGATAAATATTGATCCGTATTATAGCAGAACCATTGAGCTTTCATATAAAAACAGCCACTATTTTATCAACACCAATCCAGGAATATCGTTTTTAGCAGCACCATTATGGTATGTCGTCAGCAAGCTTCTTGGGTTATCGCCACTTCAGAATCTTTTCGAAAATGAAAGCTTACACTTTCTTCTAGCCCATCTCGTTTCCTTTTTTCGCAACTACCGCTCTTCTCACTGCGGCAGGCTCGGTACTTCTCGCCAGACTGGTTTTTACCATCACGCGTGACAGCAACAGAGCCGTTCTCGCAGCCTTTCTTTACGCCTTTGGAACTCCGGCATTCTTTTTCTCAACTCGACTTCAACAGAATGCCGCGATTGCCAGTTTCGCACTAATGTTGTTCGTTCTGACATTTCATCCAGAAGTATTCGGAAAGGTTCCACAACGAATGCGTCTAATGATTATTGGTTTTTTGTCCGGATTGGCTCTTTTTGTTGACCTCTCGATACTACCTCTCTTGCTAGTCCTTGCAGTGCCCCTTGCTAAGCAGATAAAATCGCTAAGAAACATACTCCTGACTATTCTTTCCAGCCTGCCGCCAGTGAGCGCCTTAGCGCTCTACCAGCATGTAGCCTTCGGCAATCCGTTTCTACCTCCCCAGGCCTACCTAGTCGACCTTGGGACTTCGGTTCATGCCTCCGGTTTGTTTGGACTGGCTGCGCCGTACCCGGCCACGCTTCTTAATCATCTTTTCTCTCTAAAGAATGGTCTCTTCATCTATGTTCCTTTTGCGCTACTGTGTCTATGGTATCTCGTCTTTCCGAAGAGAAGACTATCAGATAGTTTTGCCGCGAACTTCACCTCCATGGAACGTTGGACGATCCTTGCTGTCCTTCTCGCTTACTTACTTTACGCCGCTGCTGTACGCTCATCGCAATACAGTGGGTTCGGTCCGCGGTATCTTTTGCCGATTATACCTCTACTCTGCTATATATTCGCTATGTACATGCAGGAGATTCCAAGCTGGCTTATGCGCCTGCTACTCGGTGCATCGTTCGTGATCAATGTAGCTGGTGCTCAAAGAGGGATAGATACGGATAACTTACTCTTTGTGCTGGCGCTGTTCGCCTTAAGTGGACCCTGGTTACCTATCTTGGACTGGGCCCGCGCCGAATTCCCGCAGATTTTCGGATATACACCAAGTGTGCTTAGTCCTGCAGGACTGCTGCTGCTTCTAGGAACGGCCCTTGCTGTAATGTGGCTGCCATCACAAATGAAACCGCGCCGATCATGAGCTTATCCAGCGAATGAGATTGATATTCATATAGCCGCATATGAAACCAGCGATGATGTAAGTCACCCAGCAGGACAATTGAGCTGGTGAATCGCTGCGCGTCCGGATACTATACTGCAGGTCGCTGCAGGCTTCCCATCCTGCGCGGTACTGGTCCCTTTGGACCGGATAGAAAGCAGTCCTAGCCTCCCTGGTCCAGCAGGGGCTCGTGCTGGGTACGCCTAGAGTAGTCCACCTGACGCTACTTTCGCCCTCATGCGCGCGTGCCGCTAAGCTGCTAGCAGGCGAGTGCACCATGGTCGAGCACTTCGCATCCTGAGAGCTCCTACGCTCGACGATACCTCAGGAGCATAGTCGTTCTCGCCTAGTGGAAACCTCATGACAAATGCGAGCGTGCTAGAGAATGAATCCGAGTAAATGTACGATTAATACCTATATATTTGATAAGCAGACAATTGCTGCTACCATTGGTAGCACCCCAGAGAAGGAAAGCTCACCGATGACCCGGTGTGAGGGACAGCGATCTAAGAAAGAAGCCCATGCTCAGAACCGCGAGAAAGATAACTTACAGATGATCAAATTCAATAGGCGGCGGTTTGGGAAAGTAGCCGCGGCACCGGCAGTGCTGGCAGCAGCCGTCGAGAGCGCCCAGCCGAGGATGCTCAGCGAGGCTGGTAGTGTCACCGTGGGCTCAACGACGGTGCAGTGGCCCGGCAAGCCGGCGACAAGTGCTCTGAATATTGTCTTTCCAAACGGCCACCGGCTGCTCTGGGACACCGACAATTGCCGGCTCTTCGCCTGGTATGATGAGCGTGGCGTTGCCCTCACCGCAGGGCCATGGAATGACCTGTGGTATCTTACTCCAGAAGTTATCGTCTACGAATTCGGGAAGGGGGGCACGTCCCAGGTGACCGCCTCTAACGATGCCTGGGGGACCATGGGTGTCTCGCGGCCGCAGTTTCTTGGATACACCACCACAGCGGACAGCGTCACGGTGACCTATCGCATCTCGAACCAGGGTTCCTTCAGCGGGACAACGACGTATCAGGAGACGTTTCGCGCAGAGACCCGAGTGATTGGCGGCGTGGCATACAACGGCTTTTCCCTCACGGCCACAGTCGATACCGGCGGAACGGTCCCCCCGGGCATCGGGACGGTTCACGTCGGGCTCATTCCGCGTCTCGCGCTGAATGGGTCGCAAGACGGCATGGACGGCTGGCGGTTTGATGGGGATGGCGGTGGCATTCGTCAGTGGCGGTTTGCCGATGCTATTGACAACCGATACGACAGTGGAAAGCAAACCTTCGCCATCGTCACGCATGCGCAAGGGACATTCGTGACGTATCCTCGTGACATCCGGCAGGTCAATGCCGGCAGGCCGCTTCTGGGCATACAGGCGGTAGACTTTAGCCCCCCGCGAAATGCGCTGCAGCAACTGACCGCAGGACCGCTCGTGTTTCTCTTCGGGTCACAGGATGCGGCTCGTCCGGCACCACAGCGCTACCTCAACGCCCGCTTTGCCGTGACCCGCGAGCAACTCCAGGTGATCGGGTTTACCTCCACCATGCCGTACTGGTTTCGCCCGTTTGACTCTGCCGGACCAGGACGGGTGAACTGGTCCGGCTACATGTCTTTTTGGAAGAACAATTACCAGCCCTATAGTATTCGCCGGCTTCGCCTCCTTGCCCATATCGACTGCGCACGATCGAGCACTCCCGGCGATCCTGCAACGATCACCGGCACCGCACCGCTCTTTCCTGAGCTCTATCTTCCGAATGCCGTCGAGAACCTCCCTGCCGGTGATCCGTACGTTCAGGGAACGCTTCAGGATTTCCGTGACCTCAACGATGCCGCGCGGGCACTGGGCGTGCACCTCGACTACTGGACCCGCGAATGGTACGAGGGGAAAGAAGACCCGACCAGGTCAACGGTCTGGTCGCGTGTTGATCGGACCTGGCCGGGATCGATCCTCTGGAAGCAGCACCCCGACTGGGCCCCGCAGAACCCGGATGGAACGCTGCAGCCGCAGCCTGTAATGACACCAAACCTGGCCCATCCAGACTACCAGGCGTTTCGCCGGCAGTGGGTCCATGATGGATGGTTTGTGCACGGCGTCCATGGTCTCTTCCGTGATACCGGTGGGTTTGCAACCGGGCATCAATGGTACAACGGTGTGGCCTACCACGTCGCGCCGGTTGATGTGGACTTCTGGGTCTATGTCCATTCCCTCGGACTGTACTTTCTCCAGGAAAATCCGGTGCCCCTCCTGCTTGTGGAATACAACCAGGCTGCCCCATGGGCAGCCCTGTACCGCGAATGGGGCGCACCGATGTGCTTCGCATCCTTTGGCCCGCAGGGGATGGTCACAAGCCAGCTCGACTGGTCAAACAGTCAGGTTGATGCGGCGACGGCGCGCCGCTATCACTGTGTGGCCGCCGGGGTGGGCTGCGACCCCGCACTGCAGATTCAGCCGGCCGTACAGGATGCGGTACGAGCAGAATATGCCCGTTTTGCCAGCCGGATGGACCGCTTCGGAATGCCAGATCGCGTCGAGCTGATCAATCTGCAACCTGCCCCAGCGCCGGCTCTGTCACTTCTGACGGCGATGACCGCAACCGATCAGCCCGCCCGTATCCAGGTCTCAAACATTTTTCACCTGCCGGACAGCGGACGGGTTCGGATCGGGAACGAAGTCCTGTGGTATGGGAGCACCAGTGCAGCATCTGAGGTAGGGGATCGCGGTGAGGGGTGGTTGCAGAACATTATCCGCGGCTACCAGGGAACACCGCGGGAAGCACATGCGGTTGGTGACCCTGTGGTGACTCTCGACGACAGCCAGCACTGGGACTACAGCGATGCATACTGGGTGTATGGCAATGGACCGGACGAAGTCTGGGTCCGCTACTCGGATGGGACCGTCTGGCAACGTGGTGGCAGTGCTCCGGCGACGCTTCCGTCGATAGCAAACGTGCAGGTCACGGTGTCCGGCACGAGTGCCACGCTCGTGTGGACCACTGACCGGCCCTGTGTGGGCTGGGTCGAGTACGATACGTTCGGTACACAAGAAATTCTTACAAGTCAACGACCAGCAGAGTGGTGGCCGGCGTATCTCCACCGAAGCGCTGCCACGGCTCTTGGAACGAGCCATACTGTAACCCTGCAGGACCTGCAGCCGGGAACGATCTACCATTACCGCATCGTCGTGCGCGGCCCGGCGCAGGCAGCGACCCCTGATGCAACGTTTACGACACCGAAGCAGACGGCTGTTACGCTTCAGGCACCGCTCGTGAACAAGTAGCGCTGTGCGCGAGGCTACTGACACTATTGGCAGCAGTAGCGCCGGGAGTATCAGTAAGCTGCTAATACTCCCGGCGGACGCTGTGCTGCTCTGTCTGTCAGTACTGTGTATAGTACGTAAGACAGCGCCGTACGACATGCTGCCACGTAAAGCGTGCGAGAATGTGCTGCCGCGCCGCGGCACCCATGCGCGCAACTGTCGATGGGTGATCCGCAATAGCATGAAGCGCCTCGCGAAGTGCCTGTGGGTCATTTGGCGGGATAATATACCCGGTCTCCCCGTGAACAACGACCTCAGGCATGCCACCGACGTCCGTACAAATGACCGGTGTTCCGCAAGCCATCGCTTCGAGCAGCGTTAGACCGAGCAGTTCAGCATTGCCATGCCAGTTGCCGTAGCAATCACGGTAGACGGAAGGAAGTACTACTACACTCGTTCGGCGATACTTCTCAATGAGTTCCTCATCTGTTACAGCGGTGCTGAACTGCACCGACTTTCCGTTTGCAAGCCGGCGCAAATGCGTGTAGTATGCCGGCGAGTAAGGCCGTCCCACAACTTCTAGTCGAAGCTGGTCGTCTACTGCCTGGATAAGATAGTCCACCCCTTTATGCGGTAAAAGACGGCCTACATACAACACAGTCCCTGACCTGGCCTTGTGAGAGGGTGATGGAGAGAAGCGCTTGGTGTCCACACCCGCATAGATGACTGCACTGCGCTTGCACCATCGTCCGGCCTCTTGCCAGAGCCTGCGGCTGAACTCCGAGACAAAAAGTGTTCCCGTAGCAAGACGCTCAATACACAGCCGGTGTCCCAGCGAATAGGGGGTCGCACCGCCGTGATCGGTGAGGAACACTCGAGTGGCGCGTCGAAAGAGCGCTGAAAGGATGGCAATATCGGTCGCGGGGACGGGAAACTGATGCGCATGGACGATGTCAGCTTTCAGGACAAGCATGGGAAGGAGCAAGCTGCAGGCATGTAGCGGACGTCGTAAAAGGAAGCGCGGGCAAGGCAGCAATCGAACTTGTAATGGTCCCTGGTGAGTGCTCTGGCTGCGCTCAGCGAAGGATACGAAAGTAGTCGGAACATGCTCAGCCATGGCCCGGGCGAGCTCGAAGCTGTAGCGCTCACCACCACCAACAATCGAGCGATCACCGAAGTAGGTCGGGCTCGTGTGAATGACGTGCATCACCTTCCTACGGTGGAATTATATAGTCCTGCCCCTCGGTCGCCCCTAGCGCATCGGCAGGCGACCAGGCCCCAGATGCCCTAAGGATACCGGCACAGGTATACGCCGGATTGTACCTGTCCGCTGTGCTATCCTGGCGGACTCGGTGGCGGATGCCTCTCTATCCAGCGCCGACACTGTTCGGGCTATACCCAGCATCAGCCAGAAACTGACCGCCGACACTGCTACGTCCAAGCTATTGCTCCCGTAGATGCCCAGAAACGATCCCGCGAGATAAGCAAACACCATAGCCGCGAGGTGTCGCAGGTCTCGATCGCGTATTTGACGCAGCACATGCCACGAATATGACAGGAGGGCGAGGTAGAGCCAGAAGAACGTTACCAGTCCCAATATACCCAGCTCATTAACGATACGAGCAAACAGACTCTCGGTAAATATAAACGCATCGAGAGAAACATAACGGGAACCAAGAGCGGAGATACCGGTGCCCTGTCCTAAGGGACTTGTGAGCACGGCTCTAGCGAGATTGTTCCAGGCTGCATGGAAACGGCTACTAATCAGGCCCCCCTGGCTCTCGGCAAAGAAGCTAGCGAAGCGACCAAGGATAGCCGGAGGGGCGAAGAAAGCAATCCCCAAGCCTACTGCCACCAGTCCGGCGCCAAGGCGCAGGAGAGCACCGGCCGCGCGCACGAGCATAAGCATGAGCATGATAGTCGCTGGAAGCAGCAGGTACAGGGAGCGCTGACCGCTTGCGATCACCGCCACAGTGAGCACCGGCAGAACCAGCCACGCTATCCGGCGCAGATGGGGTGCCCTGCGCAGGTGCATGGCGCCCATAACAAGCATAACTGAGAAGCCGAGAAACGTGGAATAGTGGGAGGGCCAGGAGAACGTCGCACTCGGCCGGAAGAGCACCGTCCCCTGGTAATACTCATCAATGATTACGAACATGGCACGCCGGAAGGCCGGACCCAGTGATGCATACGCTTCAGGACCCTGCACATACTGCATAATTCCGTATGCCGCGACAGGAATAGCAATAAGTAGCAAACTGGCCAGTGTTCGGTAGAGGCGCTGGCGTGTATTAAACAGTGCAGGAGCTATGATGCACAGAGGCAAATAGTAAAAGTACGTCTTCAGCCCTACCAGCCCTACGGCCAATGACCCTAAAGCAGGATTGAACATTTGAAAAACTGCCAGGGCAAAGAAACAGACCAGCGGCAGACCTAGCGATCGCGGTAGGGCTAGCCAGCGGCGGTGCTGCAGGGCATAGAGCAGGAAACCCGCATAGATGCCTGCGAGCAGCACGTCCTTAACGAGCAGCACGGCCGGCGTGTCCAGCAGGTTGCGGAAGAAGCCTTCGACGTACAGGATGACGAAGAACGGCAGCAGCATGCTGCGCCAGCGTAACATACCCAGCAGGAACAACACGCAGGCTCCAACGGCAACAAGCCATCCAGGAGCTGGAAGAGATAGTATTGCACCTTCAGTATCTGCCATAGGAACGAACAGCCCACTGAGAAATAGTTCGTTCAAATATCTCTTGCAGGTTGCTGCAATGCTGCTCAAAGCTCAGGTGTTCGAGCACCCAGGAACGTGCGCGCAGGCCCATCTGCCGTCGCAGGTCAGGATCCTCAAGCAGCCGACGGATCGCTTGTGACAAGCTACTTAAATCCCCCGGCGAGACGGCCAGTCCCGTCTCACCATCAATAAGCCAGTCTTGTATGCCGCCAGTGGCGTAGGCAATCACCGGGAGACCGCGCACCATTGCCTCAGGACCAACCATGCCGAATGGTTCAGGCCAGCGCGAGGGCACTACCATGAATGCTGCCTGTGTATAGAGGTAATCGAGCCCAGAGTCATTCAACCAGCCAAGAAACTCTACCCGCTCACTGAGGCCAAGCTGAAGCGCCAAAGCCTGATAGGTCTCGCGCTCAGGTCCATCTCCGGCAATGACAAGCCGCCAAGCCAGGTGCGTTAGCGATGCGAGAGCGTGCAATAGATCATCCAGGCCCTTCTCACGCACCAAGCGCCCGGCAAACAGGATTATGGGAGGCCGGACGGAGTGCAGTGCTGTGGGCACCCGAGATGTTGTGTAGATAGGGAGTGGAAGGATGAAGAGCTGCTCAGCGGCGAAGCCAGCAGCCAGAAAGCGCTTCTGTGAAAAGCGTGATGGGACGAGAATGCAAGCATGCCTCAGCCAGTGGTGCGTAGCACGTGTATGATGATAAGCGGCGAAAAGCGGCCGAGGTCGCCGCGTATAACAACCAGCCGTATATGCACTGATCAAGCAGGCCAAGCCAACGGTTCGTCCGCAGGGCTGGTTGGGAACGCGTAGCCACTGTGTTCCTGCCGGACATATCGCCTGGTAGTCGAGAGCATAGTACACGGTAGGTAATGTGCGAACCAAAGCCAGCCCGATATTCTCATTCGGTAAGAAGTGCACGAAAGCAGCCTCTGGTTGCAATTCCCGGATCACTTCTCTTAATCTAGCTACACCATTGCGTGCAGAACCTGAGAAGTGCATGAGTTCTGGGATGTGATACGTCTTCAGGTGTGACCATGAGCGCCCAGGATTACAGTTGAAGTAAGCTACACTGCTTTGGATGCCAATACGTTCAAGCGGCTCAAGAATCCGTTCCACATAGAGGTCTCCGCCCCCTATCGACCAGCCGAATCGATCAACAACATGCAGCAGCTTCATATAATTAGATTCTACATTGGCTCGTTACAAGATATTTATCTACCTGCCAGACACCTACATGCTCTGCAGCATCTCCTGGCAACGATGCTCCTAGCAGACCGAGATATAGGTATATAGCGTCATCGCAGCGATCTTTTCCCAGGTAAAGCTGTCCCTGTAGAGTGATCTCCCGCTGGCAACAAGCTCCTGCCGCAGTGCCTCATCTCGCCGAAGTCTCTCCACCGCTACAGCCAGCGCGCCTGGCTGCCCAGCCCGCACAAGCACCAGGTTCTTGCCATTCTGATACCTGCCGCTCTGATCCTCTGTCCCGGCATAGGCGACCACGGGTAACCCGTGGGCCAGGGCTGCTGCAAGCGCCGTGCTGCGCGGCGAGGGGCCGGAGGGGTGCGCGTGCACGTAGACATCAACGGCCTGGAGTGCCTGCGACACGGCTTCTGCGGAGAGACTGCCGGTCCAGCAGATACGCCGGGACACCCCAAGAGCAGCGGCGCGCTGCTGGACTGCCCGGCACCGTTCGGCGGGCACGCGGCCGATCACCAGCAGGCGTACCTCGTGCGGCAGTTCGGCCAGCGCAGCAACGACGCCCTCCAGATCGACCGCTGGATGCTGCGGACTAAAGATGCCTAGCACAAACACCTCATCGCTCCCGAAGAGCTGTCGGCGCAGCGCACACCGTTCGCTCGCCGAGAGCGGCACGACGGGGATATTCGAGCCCACCGGTACGACGAAGATGGCCGAACGCACATGTGGCAGCCGGCGGCCCAGCCAGGCAGCCCGCCGCTCAAGCGTCACGACAACGGCACAGGACGGAGCCGCCAGCAGAAGCGCCTGGAGGCGTTGCAGCAGCCCCAGTGCACGCCGAGCAAGCCCCCCTTCCCACGAGATGAACAGCTCGTGGAAGGTCACCACCGGCCGGGCAGGGCTGGCGAGCCGCACGAGCAGCGGCAGGAGGCACAATGCCGTAGGCAGGCCGCGGGGATGGAAGCCGTGAGGGACAAACTGGAGATGCATCACATCCGGCCGTTCGGCGCGCGCCAGCCTGGCCAGGTGGAGCAAGGCACGCGGCGACCATGCGCCGGGCACCTCCCGCCGCACATAAGGGGCTGTATTACCCTCGTCGGCCGCGCGCAGACGGCCCGGAGGCCCGAACACGACCACTGAGTAGCCCAGCGCGGCGAGATGACCGGCCAGGAAGTGCGTATAGTCGCCCACTCCCCCCTGGCCGCGCCATTCGGGCGTCACCAGCCAGATTGTGCGCCGCTGCTCGCACGTCGGGATCATGCTGCCTTCCTCATGCTCCCCAGCGCAAGGCCGGCCAGCAACTCCTGCATCTGCGAGGCCATGCGCTGAGCGGTGAACCGCTCCCGCACGCGCTGCCGCGCCGCCAAGCCCATTCGTTGTGCCCATTCGCGGTCGCTGAGCAGCTCCAGAATGGCTGCGGCTAATATCTCCGGGTCTCCTGGTGAAACCAGTATGCCGCTGACGCCATTCTCGATGACCTCCGGCATGCCCCCGAGTGCTGTAGCGATGACCGGCCGTCCCAGCGCCATAGCCTCGCTGACGACCACGCCGAACGGCTCCGGCAACACCGAAGCATGCACGACAATATCCATAGCCGCCAGCAAGCGGGGCACGTCGGCACGAAAGCCGGTGAAGGCGACGCGATCATGCAGGCCGAGCTGCCGGACCTGCCGGCGCAGGACCTCGGGATAGTCGGTATCAATGCCGAGCAGGGCATCGCCCACGATGACAAAGCGCGCATCCGGCCGCTCGCAGGCGATCCGTGCTGCAGCCTCGAGAAACACATGCTGGCCCTTCCAGCGGGTCAGACGCCCGGCGATGCCGATTAGCGGTGCATCACCGACATTTAGCTCCTGACGCACGGCAGCTGGTCCACCGAACCTCTGCGCCTCCTCATCCAGCGCCTCGATCTCCAACCCCGGATACACTACACATAGCGGCGAGGGAGTAGCATAGTACCGGCGCGCCGCCTCGAGCGTAGCCCGTGAGTGCGCGGCGATCATACTTGCGTGAAGCCGCGTCGCCAGCCAGTTGAGCGAGAGCGGGCGGCCGCTATCGCTGGGCAGCATATCGCACAACCACCACAAGGTAGGCCGGCGCACCAGCCGGGCGGCTAAAGCGCCATACAGATGGCCCTTCGTCCCATTACCGAAGAGCACATCGCTGCGGAGGCGGCGCGCCAGGCGGGCGATCTGCAGCACCACGGCGGCGGTGCGGTGCAGATGTCGAAAGCGTCCTGCCGGCACAAGCGTACACTCGACGTCCAGCGCCCGCAGCCGGTCGAGCAGGGGCCCGGGCGAGAGGCAGACGGCTGCAGGTGCGAACCGCGTACGATCCAGGTGGCGCAGCAGCCGCAGCAGCGCGACCTCAGCGCCGCCGATCTCGCCGGTCGGGGAAACAAAGAGCACACGGATCGCAGCCATCGATCCCTCTTGACCTACTTAACCTGTAATCCCTGCCTTGCGAGCGCGGACCAGTGTACGATTTGAGCCGGAATGTAGCCTGGACTATCCTGAACCGCTCGGCTTACCCTGTCGCTCATACTACTACTCGCCCTGGAGCACCCGCAGCCCGTGTTTGGCAGGCCTCCCACTGCCGACGCACCATCGCGTAGAGCCTTTCTAGCTGCTCTACGTACCGCTGTGGGTGAAACTCCTGCTCGACAAGGCGGCGGCCGGCCCGGCCCATCGCTGCAGCCAGCGCGGGCTGCCGGAGCAACGTGTCGATCTGCCGGGCCAGGTCCACCGCATCCCCCGGACGCGCGGCCAGGCCGGTCTCGCCGTGGCGCAGCCAGTCGGGGATGCCCCCCAGAGGAAAGGCGACAACCGGACGGGCATGCGCCATGGCTTCAGGTCCCACCAGCCCCAGCGGCTCGGGGTAGACCGACGGCACCACCACCACCGAGGCGGCAGCGTAGTAGGCGGCCAGGTCCGGCTTCAGCACCCAGCCGACGAACTCCACGTTGGTCAGGCCGAGCTGCCGCGCCAGACGCTCGAGCGCCGGGCGGTAGTAGCCATCGCCAGCGATCACCACGCGGCAGGGCGTGCGCACGTGTGGGATGGCCTGCAACAGGCAGTGCACGCCCTTTTCCTCGCTCAGGCGGCCGACGTACAGCACCATTGGGTCTCGTGGATACGGCTGCAAGGTGCGCTCGTCCGGTAACTCGGTGACCGTCGGCAGCACGGTAATCGCTCGGCGCGGGACACCTGCGGCCGCAACCAGCTCGCGCATATAGGTGGAGTCCACCGCTACATGCATGACCAGCCGGGCAAAGCGCCGGCTGCTGAAACACGACAGCAGCGAGCGGAGCACATGACCCGGCCAGCGCACGTTGCAGTGGCGCAGATAGGCGTTGACTACGCAGTGCAGGCCGGGCCCGCTGTGCGGGCAGACCGTGCCGGTGGTGCGCCAGTACCGGATGCCGCTGGGGCAGTTTAGAAGATGGTTGTGCACGAAGAAGACGGCCGGCCATTCCCTGGCGATGGCCTCCACGAGATAGACGTTATTTACCTGGTGGAGGTGCACGACGTCGGGGGCAAAGGAGCGCATCCAGGTCAAAGCCTGCTCGGCGAGGGCCGGGTCCGGACGCAGCCGGAAGGCGCACAGCCCTGGGATATGCGCCAGCGGCCGCGCCCGATCGACCTCGGAGATACCGGTATCCTGGCTATACACAACGGCTGTGACGTGACCGCGGGCTTCCAACAGCGCACAGGTATTGGGCACCGACTGCTCGGTACCCCCACCGCCCCTGCGGCCATATGTGTCATTGATATGGAGGATACGCATACCCATATCCACGTTCAGGCCACCGGCTGAACTACCGAAGGCTCTCGACACACTGCAGGGCCCTTACTCCGCTCAGGGCTCTCTCGTAGGCCTCCAGGGTGCTGCGGGCTGCCCGCTCCCAGGTGTATGTCCTGGCTGTGGCGCGCCCCTGCTCGCCGAGGGACCGGGCGTACGCCGGATCGCCCAGCAGCCGCTCCAGAGCCTTCGCTAATCCGGGCACATCGCGGCGAGCGACTATAAGACCATTCCTGCCATCCTCGATCAGATCGGCCATGCCGCCGGTAGGCGTTCCGACCACAGGCGTCCCACTCGCCATGGCCTCGAGGAAGGCCATCCCGAACCCCTCATAGAGGCTTGGAAAGACAAAGGCGGTATGACCGGCATACAGCTCAGCGAGCTGCTCTTCGCTCAGCTCCGGCAGCACAATCACGCGCCGGCGCATTGCGGGCGGGAATGCCCGCTGCACCTGAGCGGCCGGCACCCCTGCGCCGGCGACACTCAGCCGCATGTCGGGGCATTGCTGGGCCGCCACGGCGAATGCGCGAGCCAGATAGGTGATACCCTTCCGCGGGTGCCACGATCCGACGAAGAGAAGGTTCCGACGCGGCCGGACGTTCCCCTGGCTAAAGTAGCAGTGCTCGACGCCCGGCGCGACGACGGAGGTTCGTACCTGTGGCTGCCAGCCGCGCTGTACAATGTACCGGCGGTCTGTCTCGCACAGACAAAGCACGTGGTCGCTCAGCCGTGCCGCCCACTCCACCTGATGCAGTCGAAAGTAACCGAACCACAATCGATGCTGTGGTGAGATACGCTCCAGCCCCCGGCGAGCCTCTTCCTGCCGCTGCTCCCAGTCCAGGTGCTCCAGGCCCAGCACGCGCTTCACAAAGACGGGCGCCCGGCGCCGCGCACGCTGGACCAGTCCATACAGCCAGCCATCGCCACTGGCGATATCCACAACGTCGTAGCGGTGTGCCTCTCGAAGGACAGTCTGGGCGACGAACAGCGGGAACGTCAGAAACGCCAGACGATGCCCACTCAGGCGGGCGGGCATATCATCTTGAAATACGAAGTCTACCGTATGCCCGCGCGCCTGTAGCTCCTGGGCGAGCCTGAGCACCGATTTCGGCGAGCCCCACGTCCATCGCTTCGGATGATTTTGGCAGAAGAGAATACGCACAGGCTCCCTACCTTGACCCTACCAGAACCCTACGGGCGGAACTCAGCGTCCCGTTTCTGCGACCCGGCGGCGCGCGATCATCAGCACCTCCGAGCACAAGAGCAGGCGCTGCGGCACGACCGCCAGCGGCCGCGCCAGGCGGTCAAGCGCCTCTCCGAGCACCTGCGCCGCCGTCCAGATGTGCCCGCCCCACCAGCTCGGCCCGGCCGGCCTGCCCTCGTCTGGGGCATCGAGGCCGGCATGCCCGCCCAGCGGCCACCGCCACCGGCGCAGCCGGGCGCCGAGGCGAAAGCGCTGGTTCAGGCTGAAGAGCAGCGCATACAGCAGGGGGTGATCATCGCCTCGCTCGCTCTGCGCCAGCACCACCTCCAGACCGGCCTGCTGCAGCATCGCCCGCAGCGTGCGCGGCGTGAAATAGTAGAGATGCGTCGGCGGATCGATCCACCACCAGTAGCGTCCGTTCAACCGGAAAGCCAGGCTGGCGAGGTTGGGCACAGCAACCAGGATCAGCCCGCCCGGGCGCACCAGTGCAACGGCTCGCCGCAGCATCCCCAGCGGGTCAGGCACATGCTCGAGCACGTGCCGGATGGTCACCACATCGAAGCCGGCGGGTTCCAGCGGCACCGTTTCCAGGGTGCCGGTGCGTACATCCAGGCCATAGATACGGCGGGCATACTCGGCAGGCTCAGGAGCGATCTCGACCCCAACCGCCGACCAGCCGCGCTCCCGCGCGGCCACCAGGAAAAAGCCGTATGACGTGCCGACGTCAAGGAGACGCCGTCCGGTAGTGAGCCGCTCCAGCAGCGCCAGCTCGCGGTGCGCCTTGGCCAGCTTGCGCTCGCGCTGAGGCAGGAAGGCCTCTGGGGGATAGCGGTGTGCATACATCTCCGCCAGCTCGACAGCACCAAGACGCTCGGTTGCATAGACCAGCCCGCACCCCACGCAGGTCACCAGCACATGCGTCCGGCAGGTGAGGAAGGGCCGCGCCTGGGTGCTGCCGCACAGATTGCACGCCGGCGCGACAACGTGCCCGCCGGCAGCAGACAGAGCATCTAGCGCCACGCTCTTGTGAGCAGCAAGGTCGTTGAACGGACGAGCCAGACGCATCAGGTTCTCTCCCCACTACCCCCGCAGAAGCTCGTACCTCGCCAGAACCGGAGCCGGTCCACCTTCAAGCAGCACCTCAAAACAGGCGTGAAGGGCCACCCCCTCGCGCTCGTAGGTGTACGTCTCGGCCACGGCGCGCGCCGCCGCACGCATCCGTGGCAATTCTGCTCTCTGCCGGTAGAGATACTCCAGCCGCTCCGCCAGGACTGCAGGATCTCCGGCCGGGACGATAAAGCCATTCTCCCCGGGCCGGACGGCATCCTTCGCGCCCACCTGATCGGAGACGATCACCGGGGTGCCACTGGCCAGCGCCTCCAGCGCCACGTAGCCGAAACCATCTTCGATCGACGGCACCACACAGACCGAGGCCGCGGCATAGGTCGGCGCCGGATCGCCTGTGACAAAGCGGACATCGGGGCGATGCTCGTAGCGCGCCAGCAGGCGACGCATGAAGCGGCTGCCCGCCCCGCCATGGAGCACCAGCTCGGCATCCGGCAAGCGCGCCAGATCCCAGGCCTGGAGCAGGTACTGGATGCCCTTGCGCAGGTCGAACGCTCCCACGAAACAGACACGAAAGCGGTGGTCTCTGTCGAACGGCGGGAGTGGCCGGAAGCGGTCGAGCTGCACCGCCGGCGGCACCAGCACAATCTTCTGTGGTGGTAGCCCGGCGCGGCGAAGGCTCTCTGCCACCAGGGTAGACTGCGCGCGGATGAGGTCGGCCGCGGCGTACTCCCGCTGCACCTTCCACACCATCCAGCGCCCAACCGGCGAGGTGTGCAGGCCGTGCTTTCGATATTCCGCCCTGAGCACGTCGTGTAGGTGAGCAATATGGGTATTGGCCGCATGTAATACCGTACGGTACCCCTTGCGCCGGGCGACGTGCAGGGAAAAGAGCGCCTGGTCGGTGTAGCCGTAGAATACGTCACCGGGCGGGAGCTGCCGCGCCACCTGGAGATCGAAGGCATTGTTGCAGAGAGCCAGCATATAGTCGGGGCGGAAGCGCAGCGGTGTCCAGGGCAGCGCCCGGCCGAGCCAGGACAGGCCAACGCGGTGCACCGCTGCCTGCGGTACCTCGGGAAGGGCGCCGCCCGTGCAGAACACCGTCAGCGCGCCCAGGCGCTCCGGCCGGGTGGCCAGGCTGCGGGCGAGCTTATAGCCGCCTGTGCCCATACCGAGCTGGCCCAGTTGCGCCCCTACTGATAGCGTCACACGCAGGTTCATTGGGAGATGTCACCTGCCAGCAGCACGTTGTGTAAAAGCAGTCCTAACCCTTCCCTTCAGCATGCTTATTGATCGTGACCGCTTGCTAGCAATTGCTTTTGCCTCCATGTATGCCTGTAGTGTCTGTTCGGCGGTGCGACGCCAATCAAAACGCTGCACATGTTCCCGCCCGCGCCGCTGTAGCTCTGCACGGAGGCTCTGGTCACGGAGTATCTGCCGCAACTGGCGCGCAAGCCCATCAACATCGTGCGGGCTCACATAGAGCGCGGCGTCTCCCGCCACCTCTGACAGAGCAGAGACGTTAGAGACGACCACAGGAACGCCCGCTGCCATAGCCTCCAGCGGCGGCAGGCCGAACCCCTCATAGAGCGATGGGTACGCAAAAGCTGCCGCTCCGGCATAGATCGCCGGCAGGTCAGCATCGGGCACATGGCCGGTCAGCCTCACACATTGCCGTATATCGAGCCTGTCGATCTCCCGATAAAGTTTCTCGACACGAACCCCTGGCTTACCCACGAGAACAAGTCCAAGATCATGAAAGCCATCAGCGCGTAATCGTGCATAAGCTTGAAGCACAGCGACGAGGTTCTTGCGGACATCAAGGGAGGCCACACTCAAGATATAGTGCTCCGGCAGGTTGTATCGTTGCCTTACATCCGCGATCTGAGATGCTGAGACCTGTCGAAAGCGAGCATCAACACCGAGGTACACTACCCGGAGTTGCTCAGGACGAGCACCAAGCAATTCAGCAGCATCACTGGCAGTCGCCCAAGAATCACAGAGAACTATATCGGTCCAGGACAGTGCACAGCGGCGATAGCGCAGAAAATAGGTCGTGATGGGCTCTCCGGCATACATATCGGAAAAGCGTTCATGGATCAGATCGTGAATAGTCATCACCTTTCCGCCTGGAAAATACTTTGGCGGAGCAAAAAGCGGGGCATGATAGACATCAACTCGCGCCACTGTCAACCATATGGGCAGCAAGATTTGCTCTACCGAAAATCGGAAACTCCCACATGGAAACTTCCAGTAACTAAAGTTATGCTGCTTTACCACACGCGTCGGAGATCTACGCCAAAGAAGTATATAGCGGTTCTCTTGATCAAGTGCAGCAAGCGCCTGCAAAAGACAGCGCTCATAACGCTGCGTACCAGTTATGGGATGCTCAAGATTTCTTATGTCAATAGCGATTCGCATCGGATTCACCTTAAGCCTGGCGATTCACCAGGAGCTACCCTAATTAAAGACTGATCAGAGGATGAAGAACCTATTCGGAATGTGCGAAACACGAGCTTACACTGCCGGGAAAGCTCTCGACCTTCCAGTACCGCCAGAACACCCAAATATACCGTCAAAATTACAAAGAATTTAATGAGGGCAGTCACAATTTCACCAGCTGGTAGACGTAGGCTAATACCGAAGCCAGCGGCGCCGGCGATGAGACCCGCAGCAAGTGGGGGAAGAAACACGGAGCGATAGCGCGTATCGATAAACTCAGGCAAGCGCTTGCCGTAGAGATAGCCCAGCATGCATGCATAGCTGAGCCCTACTACCGCAGCAGCGCCCGACGCGCCAAAGGTGATGATCGCGGGCGGCAGAGCAAGCGCAAGCCCTGCAGCCTGGCAGATCCCTGCCAAGTTAGCAATCCGCATGCGGCCCGACATAGCAAAGACAGCACCCAAGTCGTCGGACAACGGACGTAAGACAGCATATAAGCTGAACCATTGCAGGATGGGTACAAGCGGTAGCCAGCGTTCCCCAATGACTAAGCGCACCGCATCCTCAGCAAGCACAAGCATGACGACAGCGAAAAGGAAGCTCAATCGTGTAATCGCCGTCAGCGACGCATTAAAGGCCTGTGAAAGCCGTATACGATCCCCTTGCAGCCGCGCATATACCGGCTGGGCAACGCTCGAAATCACCCATGTCACACGCGCCGTCGGGAGAGTTGCCCAGTTATATGCCCGGCTATAAAACCCGAGCGCGGCACTGCCGGCAATTGTGCCGACGAGGAAGTTGTCAAACTGTAAAATGGCAAACAGAGCAATACTAGAGAGGAGCGAGGCCCACCAGGGGCCAAAGCGCAGGAACCAACGGATCTCCTCAAGGTTCCAACGAACATCGCGCAGCCCCGGACGATCTGGACACACTTTCCAGAGCAGGATAGCAGAAAGCAGACGGTTCGTTGCATCGCCGGCCAGCAACGCCCATGCACCTGCTCCGGTCCAAGCTAAGATCAGTGCAACCCCACTTCCAATGCAAGAGGCCAAGGCAGTGATAAGACTCGTAGAGTGAAAGATCAGGTGCTTCTGCAAGAGGATGTTTGCATGACCACTGAAAGCATCAACAATCGAGAGTGCCAAAAAACACAAGAAAAGAGCAGCTATCTTCTGGTCATAGAAGCGCGCAACAAGCGGCGAGATCACAATACCAAAAGCCATCAACACTAGACTAGTGACAAGATTAAGCGAGAGATGTGTGGCAGCAACATTACGACTCATATCACGACGCTGCAAAAGCGCTGCATCAAAGCCCAATTGACGAACGAGCCCGCAGATGGCAACCAATGTGCCTGCCATAGCAACGCTTCCAAAAACTTCAGGGGCAAGCAGACGGGCCAGCAGCACTGATGCAAGCAGATTGCACACATATACAACGTAACTGCTAAAGCTTGTATATACTAATCCCCTCAGCACACGCGCAAAGAGCCCCTGATCGGCGGAAGCATCTTGCAAGGCTGCGATCAACAGCACCCACAAACGCCTCAGGAGCGGTAAGCAATCAGCTTGTGCAAACCTCGATAATATTTGCATAAATCTGATTTGCCAGCTAACTACAGCTACATATGCAACACTACCACTTGCTTGTAGCTATACGGGCGCAGGGCAGGCGCGACCCGCCCCAGCCAGGCGTCCAGGCCTTCGCACAGCCGTGTCGCCGTCCGGCTGCGATACTGCCAGAGCTTCTGGTCCAGCAGCCGGAAGAATTCAAAGAACGGATAGCCGACCGTGCACGTGCCGCCGAAGGCCGCCGCCAGCGCGGCAATCTGGGCGCGCCGCAGCGGATACTCACCGTCCGTGCTCCATTTGGGGATGCCGAAGTGGCCGCACAGCCGCCGCGCCAGCATCAGGAGCGGATTATTCGCCGAATTCTCCAGGAACACCGCCCGGCCCTCCGGCCGCAGCACCCGCCGTAGCTCGCGTCCCAGCGTCCGCGGCTCCAGATGGTGGAGGATCGCCACGCCGCAGGCCACGTCAAAGCTCTTCGGCGGAAAAGCCAGCGCATACGCCGACATCACCAGGGCATGGACGCGCTCGCCCACGCCGTTTTGGTACGCCCGCGCCTGCGTCAGGCGCACCCACTCATCGGCCACGTCGATGGCATAGACCTCAGCGCCGCGCAGCGCCAGCAAGACGGCGTGGTAGCCACTGCCGCACCCCAGGTCGAGCACGCGCTTGCCGCGCACATCGCCCACGCAGTCCAAGAACGCCGCATCAAGCGGATGCAGGCGATCCAGGTCAACCCGCAGATCATGCTGGAACGAGCGGGCGACCGCATTCCAGTGCGTGCGCTCAGCTGCAACCTCAGTGGTGGACATGGACCTCACCCCCCGCCCCCCTCTCCCCGTGGGAGAGGGGGAGACGGAAGACCGGACCGCTCCGCTGGCTCCTGCCCTGAGAGGAGAGGGAGAAAAGGACCGCTCCCCGTGGGCGAGGGGGGAGACAGAAGACGAGACCTCGCCCCCCGGCCCCCTCTCCCACGGGGAGAGGGGGAGACGGAAGACCGGACCCCTCCCCTGACAGGGGAGAAGGAGATGGGGGACGGTTGGCGGTGTGTCGGGTAGGAGAGAACGCAGAGCACGGCATTATTGCCCTCCGCGCCATTCGGAGACAACCAGCCGCGCACAGTTCCGCAGCACCGTTGCCACCCGTCGCACATAGAGCCAGGAGAGCCGCAGGTCCCGATCCGGCACGCCATGCAGGCGGGCCATCCATGTCCGCGGCGGGATGGCATAGCGCACCAGCCGTCCCAGCTTCTGGCGGCGTGCTCCCAAGACCAGCAGGTGCAGCGCCAGCCCGCGCAGCACCGGCGCATGCGTAAAGAGCCGCGCCGGGGGCTCATAACGTTCGAAGCGCAGCACGCGCGGCCGCGGCCACACGCGCTCGAACAGCCAGCGCTCCAGGCCGCGCGGCGCCAGCGCCGCCTCCACCCAGGCCGGCGCCCCCATGCCAAGCAGCTCCCGCAGGTAGCGCAGGGCATAGGACACCGGCAGCGCCACCCCTTCGCGGCGCGCCAGCTGCACGATGCGCGCCCAATCAAGCGTGCTGCCATACGCCTGCAGCAGCTGTTGAAGATCCATGAACCAGATCAGCCGGTAAAAGCCGTGATAGAACAGGTGCACGCAGGCCTGCAGCACCTGCTCCTCCGGCGCAAGGACAGAGATCGCCCGCCCTTCTCCCAGGGGAGCGGAGCGCAGGCGGGACCAGAGCTCACCCATGGCCGGGCTGGCCCAGCCCAGCTGCAAGAGATCGAAATGGACCTCCAGCAGCACCTGTGCGTGCGGCAGCGTACAGGCAATGCTATTCAGGCCATCGCCAGGATAGCGCTGCGCTGCCGCCAGCGTGCCCGCATCGCCCACCCCATAGCCTAGCTGCTGCAGCAGGGCGCGCACTCGCGGCCACGACGGCACCTGGAGCAGCAGATCGATATCGCCGTAGGGGCGCAGCCACGGGGGATCGTACACCGTGGCGGCCAGCGCCGGGCCCTTCAGCACGGCGTACGGCACGCCTGCCTCATCCAGCGCGCCGGTGAGCTGAGCCAGGCGCGCCTCGAGCACCGTCCGATGCAGGCGGTAGCGCCGGAACTGCTGCTCGAGGCCCTGGCGCACCTCTGCCGGCATGGGCAGGGAACCGTTCTGGGCGCACAGGTGCCACAAGAGTGGCAGGAGCCCGTGTATTTCAGCCGCCTCGATCAGGCGCCGCCAGCCGTGTGCATCGAGGTGCTCCAGCACGCGCCCGCAGAGCGCCGGGCTCACCGCCGCCCGGCAGAGCAGGCACAGGGTCGCATGCGGCTCAGGGACATCGGCCGGCAGCGGCGAAGAGGAGCGCGCGTGCGCCGGCACCGGTGCGACGGCAACCGCGCTAGACATCCCCCTGCTCCCGCATCAGCGGCTTGCGGGCGATCGTAAAGCGCACCGGCCGGGCCACGGCTGTGAACGCAGCCTGATTGGCGGACGTGCCCGGCTGCGGCACCGCTGCCTGAGGAGCGGCCTCCTCGGCAACCTCGTCCTCAACCTCGACGGAGCGGCCACGCAGATAGAGCTTGCGCGGGGCCGGCGCATTGGTGAGGACGATGCCGGCGAGCCGGCCGCCCGCAGCTGCCAGCAGGGCGGCGCTCTCCGTGACCGCATCCTGCGGCGTCTCCTCCAGCTCCACGACCAGCACCACCCCGTCGGCCGCGGCCGCCACGGGCGCCGCCTCGGCCGTCGCCAGGGCCGGGGCGCCGCAGATCAGCACGCGATCCACCGGCGCCTCACGCAGCGCCTCAAGGGTGCGGCGCAGAGCCGGCCCGGTCAGCAGCTCGGCCGCGTGAGGGCGCGCTAGGCCGGCTGGGAGCAGCAGCAACCCCTTCACCGTGGTCGAACGGCCGGGCGTCTCCTTCAGGCGCTGGAACACGCGCTCATCGTCGCGCTCAAGCACCGTGGCAAGCCCGGTATCGGACTCCATGCCAAAGAGCGCGCTCAGGCTCGGCTGGCGCAGGTCGGCATCGACCAGCAGGACGCGCTGTCCGGCGCGGGCGAGCGTGACCCCGAGGTTAGCCACCAGGAGCGTGTGCTCGCGCGACTGCAGCGGCGCGGTCAGCAGCAGGATCTTCGGCTGGGGATCGAGCGCCTGGAGCGTCACCCACAGCCGGCGCAGGTCTTCAGCCACCACACTATCCGGCCGGCGGGCTGCCACCAGGGCCTGCGCATCACGGCGCAGCAGGAGCGGCCCCACCCGGCCGAGCACCGGCAGGCCGGTCTTCTCCCGTACCTCCTCGGCGCTGTGGAAAGCTCCTTTCATATAGTCACGGGCGATAGCGATGCCGGAGCCCAGCAGCAATCCAAACAGGGCGCCGAGCGGCACGTAGAGCAACGTTCGATCGGGGCGGGCCGGCTCAGCCTTGGCCGCGCGATCGATCAGCAGGATGGCGCTGCCGGTCTGCTGCCGCAGCGGCGCCAGGGCCGAGAGCACCTTGATACGGTTATCCTCCGCCTGGCGGAGCTGTGCGCTGAGCTCGGTCGCCAGCGGCCCGCGCACCGAGTCGGTGGGGTTAATCGCCTGCAGCTGGGCGCGCAGGTCGGCGATCTGCATATCGAGATAGCGCAGCTCTTCCTCCATGCGCTGGCGCAGGAGCGCCTGCGGCGACGAGTCGGTCTCCGCCTCCTGCAGCGTCTGGCCGGTCAGCGCATCGGCAGCCGTATTGGCGAACTCGATCGCCGTGTTCGGGTTCGCGTGAGTGACCGATAGGCGGTAGATATTCGTGCGCGGCAGCAGCATACCGGAGATAATGCCATCGAAGCGTGTGCCCACGCGCTGCGACAGGCTGTCCAGGAAGAAATCTGAGCGCACGAACTCCGTGATCGTCGCCGCCAGTCCCTCGGCGCTGGGGTTCTGGCCCGGCAACGTCTGATACGGCACGACGGCGCTGACGCCGGCCGGATTGAGCAGCAGCCGCACGCTGGCCGTATACAGCGCCTGCGGCTGGCTCAGGCCATACACCAGGGCGACAAGCGCAAACACCGCCGCCAGGCCGGCCGAAAGCCGCCAGCCACGCAGCGCAATGCGCACATAGCGCAGCAGGTCTACCGAAGCCTCAGGTTCCATTCCCCGTCACTGCCTTGTTCAGCCTTGCTCCACTCGGCCTTTGACTGTCATGCCACAGCGAAAGGCAGGCCGGCTGCCGGTCGCCGAATGCGGCCGGTCCGGCCTGCCCGACGCCATTCTCTGCTACTGGGCAACGACGATCTGTCCTTCGCTCAGTCCCTTGAGCACCTCGGCATGCGTATCGCCGATCAGGCCCAGCTCGACATCGACGAACTGGCGCGAGTCGCCGTTAAACACCTCGACCACGCGCCGCTTCCCCACCAGGCGCACGGCCGACTTCGGCACCACCAGCACGCCCTCGCGCTGCCCGACGGTGATCGTCACCTGGGCCGACGTCCCGATCTCCACCCCGTCAGGCGGGAGCGGCACCTGGATACGCACCGTGCGGTCGATAAAGGCCAGGCCCTGCCCCTGGCGCGCCTTGGGATCCGCCTTCTCCACCACCGTGCCCTCCAGCGGGCCGCCTTGCACGCCAATCAGCTGCACCTGCGCCTTCTGGCCGGGCTCGACCTTGGCCAGGTCCGCATCCGGCAGCTCGACCACCACCTGGCGCTGGTTCGGATCGGCCAGCACGATGATCGGCACGAAAGCGCGGGTATCCAGGCCCAGGCGGCCCGTCACCGCCACGACCTGACCGTTAAACGGCGCCACGATGCGGGCGTCCTGCATGCGCTCCTGGATCTGCTGGACGGCGAGCTGCGCCTGCTCCACCGCCTTCTCCAGCACCGTCACCTCGGTCTTATCGGCGCGGATCGTGTTCGCCTTCTGCTCGTAGGCCGCCTGGGCCGTCGCCACCGCCTGTTCTGCGGCGCGCACGCGATCGCGCGCCTCCTGGAGCTTAAAGTAGTTCGGCCCCGCCTTGAGCTGCTCCAGCTTGCTCACCGCGATATCGTAGTTCGCCTTCGCCTGGGCCACCGCGGCCTGAGCATTGGCGATTTCCGTAGCGCTGGCCCCGGCTTTCAGCTGCTCCAGCTTGGCGCGGGCCACCTCCAGCCGCGTCTTCGCCTGGGCCAGGTCAGCCTGAGCAGAGAAGATCGAACTCTGACCGCCGCCGCCCTTCAGCTGGTCGAGCTTGGCCTCGGCGATCTGCAGGCGGGCTTTGGCCTGGGCGAGGTTCCCCTCCGCGCGGTAGAGCTCGCTCGGCGGCGGGCCGGCCTTCACCTGGCGCAACCGCGCCTCCGCCGCCGCCAGGTCCGCCTGCAGGGCCTGCACGTTCTGCTCCGCCACCGCGATCGCCAGCGGGCCGAACTCCCGCTCGCGCATCTTCAGCACCGCTTCGGCCAGCTGCAGGTTCAGCTCGGCATCGCGAATCTCGGATTGATCGCCCTTAGCGCGCGCCTTATCGAGAGCCAGCCTGGCCCGTTCGACGGCGGTGCGGGCATACACCAGCTCGGTGTTGGCAGTTCCGCTGCGCAACCGCTCGAGCTCGCCCTGGCCGCGCAGCAACGCCGCGCGGGCGTTCGCCACCGCGCGCTCGGCCGCCAGCACCTCATCCTGTGACGGTCCCTCGCGCAGGCGCTTGAGCTCTGCCTCGGCCGCCTGGTAGGCCGCCCGGGCAGCGGCCACCTCGCCCTCAGCCGCGCGCAGGTCCGCCTGTGCCCCGCCCGACTCGATCTGGCGCAGGCGAGCCTCAGCCGCCTGGTAGGCCGCCTCGGCGGCAGCTAGCTCCCCCTCGGCCGTGCGCAGCTCGATCCCGGTCGGTCCGGCCAGCAGGGCATCCAGGCGGGACTGCGCCGCACGCAGCGCCGCCTCCGCGGACTGCACCGCGGCCTCGGCGGCGATCACCTCGGCCTGCTCCGGCCCGGCCTCCAGCCGCTGGAGCTCCCGCCGCGCCTGCGCCAGGTTCGCCTCAGCCTGATCGAGCGGGGCGCGGGCCTGGCGCAGCTCCAGATCGATGTTGCGAGCCTGGGCCTGGGCCAGCCGGCTCTTCGCCGTCTCCAGGCGCACCTCGGCGTCGAGCAGGCGGCTCTTCAGCTCGGTCATATCCAGCTCGGCCAGCACCTGTCCTTCAGTGACCTCGTCGCCCGGTTTGACGTTAAGCACACGCAGCACGCCGCTGGAGCGGAAAGAGAGCTCGGCCGTGCGCGCCGAGGCCACGCGTCCCTGTGCCCGCACGGTGCTGATCACCTGGCCGCGGGCAACGGTGGTCGTGGCCCGGGCCGGCGGTGCGGTGGCCGCGCGCGCCTGCTGTGGCTGCACCATTGCGCGCAGGCGGTCCATAGACACCGGCACCTGGCAGCTCACCAGTGCCAGAGCGGCGCAACTCGTGATTGCCAGGGCTGTGCGCAGGCGGTGTCGGAGCGGTCGAGACGGGGATGTGCTGGTCATTGGTATGGCTCCTACGAATGGCTCCTATGATACGTTGGATAGACGGGAGGGAGAGAAGACCTCACCCCCGCCCCCCTCTCCCGCGGGGAGAGGAGGGGGAGACCCCTCCCCGCCCCCTCCCCCGTGGGAAGAGGGGAGAGGAGAAGACCTCACCCCCCGGCCCCCTTTCCAACAGGGAGAGAGGGAGAGGACCTCACCCCTGGCCCCTCCGCCCGCGGAGGAGACGGGAGGTGGCCGTCGAATTCGATCAGGCCGGCCTGGTGAAACTCCGCAAGCATGTTCTGCACGTCCGGCTGGACGCGGGCGAGCGGGACGCTGCAGGCGTCGGCCAGGACTGCGGCGATCTCGTCTGCGGTCAGGCTGCCGTCGCAGAGCTCCCAGATCGCCGCCGCGGTAGCGTTGAGCACGTGGACCTGGTCAGTGCGCAGGTTGTAGAGCACCAGCTCATCGTCCAGGTCGCTGGCGGTGACGTCGGCCACCCGGCGGGGCCGGGCCCGGCCGTTCGCTTCAGCCGGAAGCGCCATCCATGGAACCTCCGTGTGACCTCTCCTTCCGGACCCCTCCCCCCACAGGGGGAGACGAGAAGACCTCACCCCCCGGCCCCCTCTCCCTGTGGACGGGGAAGGACCCTTCCCGCCTCTGCCGCAAGGCAGAGAGGGGAGACCGGAGAGAGACACTCTGCGTCTTCTCACAGGCTACCGCACCGCGGCGGGGTCGTCTATCGGCACAGAGGCGTATCTTTCGTCAGCCTTTAGGCCCATTTCTGGTGGACCCGCGGGGCCATGCGCGACCCCGCCTTTTTGCCTACCTATCGTTCGCCGTCCTGCCCACCGCTGCCGGGCAGCCTAGGCCGGGAGCCGCTCCGGCGCGGCCGGTGTGTCGCTACTGTGTTCGCCGGCGAACAGGCGGTCGAGATACGCCACGGCACTGCGCAGGCTACCCATGGTCAAGGTAGAGCACGCTGCCCCCCGAACTAGCTCCGTCATCGCCAGCGTGAACGCACGGAAGTCGAGGCCCTCCGAGGAGGCGTAGCGCTGCCCGATCAGCCGGATGAGCGCTTCCCCACGGCCGAGAGGGTGAAGTGCGCCGGCACCCCGGTCGAGCCGGTAGTCCGGAAAGACGATGTGGGTAATCGGAAAGCCCGGTCCGGCAGCCGGCGGGAGCCAGCGCTGCACCCCCACCAGTAGACCCTCAGGCGTCGGGATACGCGCGTTAGGCTGCAGCCCCTCGTCCCAGCCCGGGAATTCTCGGGTAAGTGCCTGCATCCCTCCAGAGCGCAGGGCAACGCTCTTCGCAAAGGGCCAGAGCCGCAGGGTGCGGCGATCGACTACCGCCACCTCGTCGGTCAGATAGCCGTACCCATGCAGGGCGAGCGCAACGGCCAGAGTGGATTTCCCGCCGCCCGAACGCGCCGGCAGGAGCAGGGCACCGCCATTCCGGACGACCGCTGCAGCGTGCAGGAGATATGCGCGCCCGCTCAAATGGGCGACAAACACCCTGTTCGTATACCAGTCGAGCAGGCGCGCCAGCTCATGCAGCGCAAGGGCGGTGAAGCGCTCGGTGCACGCGCCGATCCGTGCATGGAGGCAGTAGCGCCCCGCCGGGCTTGAGGACGGCTGGGGCTCAATGGTCAGAGTACCGAGCAGCTCCGGGGTCTGCGCCCACCATCCGGCAGGTGTGCCCAAGAGCGCCACAACCAGCGCGGCTACCCGTTCATCCGGCGTCCAGACCTCCAGCGCGCCGTCCCCGTGCTGGATCACCACGCGCAACGGCATCCTGCATCAGTGCTCAGAGCGCACCACTCCAGACCCATCCAGGCACAGGCAGCCGCCCGCGACGCGAGCGCGACCACGTGCAAAGAGTAGCAAGGCGCCCGCCGGACACCGGCAACCCCGTGCCCTTTTCCCTATGCACAGCCGGCGGCTGGATCGCCCGGCAGCGGACACCCTGCCTGGTTGTACCCTGCGAGCACATCCTTCCGGCTTTCCGTTGCAGGATCTGCACAATTTGCAAATGCATCAACAACCCAGGTTCGAAGCGTGGTTTCGTTAATTGGGAAGCAGGTGCCGAGCTTCCTGATATTCAGCAAGGCTGCCGCCGCATGCCGCGTAAAGGCATTGATGCCGCCGCCTCCCAGGCATAATGCACTTTCCAGGGTGAGATTTGGCAGGATAGATCGACAATCAGCGTAACTATTGAAACTAATGTTGAACGCGCTGAGAAACGTGGTAGAGGGGCTAAGCCCCTGCGGCCACTGCGATTGATTATTCTTCCAGTACCCCGGGGTACATCCGCAGGGCGTTACTGTTCCGGTCGCCTGGGCAACGCTGACGGTCTGCATCACCGGCACAGTCCAGGCCACGGCAGCACCGGCCTTGACCAGGCGGCGGCGCGTGCCCCTGAGCAGAGCATTGCCGTGTGGAAGGCGTTCATCAGACATTGCCAACCCTCCTTGCTCTCTTCCCGATTCCACGGGCAGGGCCGTGCCTGCCGAATCAGGGCAGGCACAGGGGGCCTGCCCCCACAGAGATGATCTGGGCGACAGGCCGGCGCCGAACCAGTGTTGATCTGGATCACCCCCAGCAGGCACTCAGCGTGCGGCGCATACCTGCTGCACCAGCGCGGCAGCTTCGGCGGCGGTGCGGGCGCGTACGATAGCGCACTGCGCGCCGGCGACGGTACGCACCAGCGCCTGGAAGCCGGCGGCGCCCCGGGCCCGCCAACCGGAGACGTGCGGCAGCAGCATGGCCAGCGCCGTCGAGCGCGCCGGTAGCTCGATCGCCTCGGCATCGGCCACGGGCTCCCCCAGCCAGACCAGCCAGCGCACCGGACACGGACCGGCCAGGTCGTCGCCGGTCAGCCGCCGCTCCTGCCAGCGGACGCGCCAGGGCACGGCGCGCCGCGGGCTCCATACCACATGGTGCAGCGGCCAGTCCCCCTCGGGCGCATACACCGCGCCCTTGGGGAAGGGCAGGGCCGTGCCGCCCGACGGCGCAAGCGGCGTTACCGCATCGGCGAGATAGCGGAAGCCCAGGTCGAAGAGCCGCTGCCACAGCGTGTACGGCCGGGCGTCTCCCAGCGGCAGCAGCAAGACGGCCCCGCCATCCCAGGCAGCAGCGCCGCCGCGCACCAGCAGGGCGTCGGGCGGGGCCGCCCCGTCCTCTGCGCCGTTCCTGCGCCACGCGCTATAGCTTACCCCCTCGCTCAGCGCCGCCAGGAGTTCCAGGGGATCGGCCGCCCGCACGGCGCCGCACTCCGGGCCGTACAGGCGGTGCAGCGGCCGGATTGTATCCCGGCGCGGCGGCTCGATCACCGCCGAGTAAGTCGCTGCAACCTGCTCCTGGAGCTCCTGCCGGACCGCGTACGCATGCAACAGCGCGCGCACTGCGGCGGCAAACTCCGCCGTGGTGGCGCGCACGCGCACCGGCGTGCCGAAGATGCAATACATATCCTCTGCCGCCCACCCGAGGCGGTCGAGCGCATCCCCTCAACCGCCGGGCTTGGCGGCCTGCGTTGCTGCGACCTCTGCCGTGGCAACCATAGTGATCGCTTGTCCCTGCTCCGCAGCCGGCGATCGCACCTCGCCGTCGGCGGAAAGGGTCGCTTCCTCCGGTCCGGTGGCAGGGTTCTGTTTCTCGTGCACCATTGCGCCTTACATATACCGGTAGCTGTGTCGAATAACCTGTGTGCGAAAACCTTGTGGGTGAAAACCTGTGGGCTAAGGAGCCCGTAACGGCTCATGAACCGGAACTGGAACCCGATCTGTATGAACGAAGCTGCTCTCCCGGCGTGCATCACCGAGCAAGCGGTCAATGCAGGCCACCGCGCTGCGCAGCGTGCCCGTGGTCAGGGTGTAGCACGCTGCCCCCCGGACTAGCTCCGTCATCGCCGACACGAACATCCTGAAGTCCAGCCCTCCTGCCAGGCCATAGCGCTGCCGAACGAGACGGATCAATGCCTCACTACGGGTGATCGGGTGTAGCTCACTCCGTACGCGCCCGCGTTGGTAACGCGGAAACACGATGTGCGTTACCATGAACCCATCCCCAGGCTCATCGGGCAGCCAGCCCTGAGGGCTGACCAGCACTCCCTCCACAACCGGAAAAAGGTATTGCCCCCCTCTCCGTACTCGCCAGTCTGGAAACTCGCAGTCGAGCCTGGGAAGACTAGGATGTCGTAACATAATAGGTTTGGAGAAAGGCCAGATGTGGTAGGTATCTTGGTCAACTATAACGATATCATCGGACAGGTAGCTAAACCCGCTGAGCACGAGCGCCGCCGTGAGGGTAGATTTTCCAGCTCCAGACTCGGCTGGCAGGAGCAACGCCTTTCGGCCTGAGGCTATAGCCCCGGCGTGGATCAGATGATAGCGCCGAGCGAGCGAACTCACCAGAAGGTTCTGGGACGCCCAGTTCAGCCACCCCCACAGCTCAGGCACACAGGCTAAGACAAGCCTCTCTTCCATGGAGGCGCTGTGAAGTACCGCCTCTATTTTTAGAGCACTGCTCTTGCCATCAGCAGATCTCACGCAGTGCAGATCGATTGATGTATGTGGCGTCACGTAGCGACGCCACCAGTTGGGTCCTGCAGCGCAGAAGTTACGAACATGAGTACAAAGCCACGGTGAGGAGGTAGAGATCCTGACCGCAGCATCCAACACCTGGAGGGTGACAGCGGAGTGCATAGTCCTGGGCAAAAGCCGGTAGATCGGATGAGGGGCGAGCCATGACAGTGGCACTGCTGCTGTCATGGCTCGCCCCTCAGGCTAGCAAGGAGTGTGCTGGCTTAGCAACTCCCAAAAGGCAGCGACAGAACCTGATTCGTCAGCGAACACCCGGATGTGCCACCACAAGTGACGCTGTAGGTTACATTGACGCTCCCGCTGGAGGATGGACACTCCGATCCCCGTTTCACGAAGATGTCGATGTTCGCGCACTGCCCCGCGGCCAAGCTGCCGGGCAGAGTCACAGTAACCGCTCCAGATTGGCCATGGCCTGCACAGGTAATGGAGCTGCTCCCTGTGACGTCTGTACTATCAACACAGACTTTCGCACAGCCGTCCTGAAAGACTAGGAGAGCTGGCAAGGTGGCTGTGAGCGACAGGGATGTACAGGTGGTAGTGGCGCACACCCTGAAGCGGATGAAATATGCTTCCCCAGTGTTACAGCAGATCTTAGGCTGTAGGTCCCGCTCATCGCATGGGCCAAGGTTAGTCTTACGCAATGTTGGGGTGACAGTGACGCACGGCGTCACGGCAAACGCCTGCTGGGCCGTCAGGGTGTGCATCACCGGCACGGTCCAGGCCACGGCGGCGCCGGCCTTGACCAGGCGGCGGCGCGTGCCGCTCAGCAGGGCGCTACCACGCGGAGTAAGCTGATCAGCCATATCGAACGACTCCTCTCTTCCCCATGCGCCGGGGAATACCCGGCATGTCTACATCTGTTACCTTTATCTGACACCCCACCCATCCTCCCGCCAGGGTAGGCACAGGGGCCTGCCCCTACGGGGGATTGCGCCGCCCCTTCAGGCCAGGGTAGGCACAGGGGCCTGCCCTACAGGTGGTGCCCCCATCCCGACCGGGGCAGGCACGGGGGCCTGCCCCTACGGGCCGGTCCCTACGCGGGGATGGGTGGGGCGCGGCCGTGGACGGCGCCGGCTCGGTCGGGCCCCTCCTGGGGCGCCTGCGAGTCGGTCACGCCGGCAGCTCCCCGCCGCGGCGCGGGCTGGAGGTCCACCAGGCCGGCCTGGACGAAGCGCTCCAGCAGGGCGTAGACGTCCTGCTGCACCAGGCGCACGCTCACCCCATACTGCCGCGCCACACCGCGGGCGATAGCCGCCGGGGTGCGGGTGCCGTCACAGAGCCGCCAGATGGCCGCTGCCGAGTGGTTGAGCACGTGCACCTGCTGGCTGGCGCCGTCATACAGCACCAGCTCGTCGTCCAGCTCGGACTCGGTCACTGCGCCCGAGCGGCGTGGATACACCCATCTCGGCATCGCTGTAGCGGCTCCTTGGCCGGTGAAACCGGCCGCTTCCCTCTCCTCCGGCTGGCTACCGGGTCCGGCGGGCAGCCTGCCGGGCAAGCCCCGCGGCCACCAACAGCTCAACCGCTTCGCCTAGGTCCTGCGCCACAAGGTAACCGTTGCGTCCCTGCCGCGCCGCCAGGGCGTGTTGCTCCGCCCCGCGGCCGGTCAGCACCAGGATCGTCTGGCAGCCCGCCGCCTGTCCCGCCTCGATATCACTCAGTGCATCACCCACCAGCACGCTGCGGCGCAGGTCCAGGCGGTAGCGGCGCGCCGCCTCCAGCAAGAGCCCCGGCTGCGGCTTACGGCACTGACAGGCCTCCTCCGGGCGGTGCGGGCAGTACACCACCGCATCGATGCGCCCGCCGGCGCGCACGATCTCGGCCGCCATGCGGCAGTTGATCTCGTCCACCACCGGCTGCGGCACCATGCCGCGGTTGACGATGGCCTGGTTGGTGACCACGATCACGGGCAGCTCCAGCGCCGCCAGCCTGGCCAGTGCCTCCAGCGCCCCCGGCAGGAACTCGAACTCGGTCCAGCTTTTGACGTGATCGGGCCTGTTCACGTTGATTACGCCATCGCGGTCCAGGAAGACCGCAGGCGTGCTGCTCCTCCAGACCGGCCAGCCCAGCCGCGGCGGCGTGTAGGGCAGCACGCGACAACCGTTTGGCGAGACGAGGGCGATGCCTTGGCCCGGCCGTGCAATCATGTCCGCTCTCCCGCCTGCCCGACAAACACGCGCGCCACGCCCGGTGCTGTGATGTCGGTGGCGCCCTGCGGGGACGCCGACAGAGGCGACAGCGGCGTGTGCAGCAGCACCTGAGCCCCTTCATAGTCGAAGTGGAAATGCAACCGGCGCAGGCCCAGGCCGCCCAGCGCCTGCTCCACCGCTGGCTGCTGCTCCTCGCGGCAGTAGAGCAACAGATAGCCTCCGCCGCCCGCCCCGGTAATCTTGCCGCCCGCAGCGCCACAGGCGCGTGCCGTCTCGTAGGCCACGTCGATCTGCGATGTGGTAATGCCGCTGGCCAGGCGCTTCTTGTGCTCCCAGGCGCGGTGCAACAGCTCGCCGAAGGCATCCAGATCGTCTGCCTCCAGCGCCGCCTTCATCTCCAGCGCCAGTGCCTTGATCTCATGCAACGCCGCAAGCACCGGTCGGCGAGCCTGGGCCGTATGCGCCCGCTGCTCTTGCAAAATGGCCCAGCCGCTGCGACGCGTGCCGGTGTAGAACAGCATCAGTCGCCGGTTCAGGCACGCCAGCGTCTTGGGGGCAGCCCGCACCGGCTCCACGGTCACTGCCCCGTCGGGATGAAACGTGATGCAGTTCACGCCCCCATAGGCGGCAGCGAACTGATCCTGCTTGCCCACCGGGGCGTGGAGCTCCTCGCTTTCGATGGCGAATGCCAGCTCGGCCATGGTGTGAGCCGGCAGGCGCAGACCTTGTAAGGCAGCGATAACGTTGATCACGCTCACGCAGGTCGCGGCCGAAGAGCCCAGCCCGGTGCCCGGCGGCACCTCCGAGGCGATGAACAGATTGAGCGGCTGCGCCACCTGGAAATGGCGCAGCACCGCGTAGGGGATCTGCAGCTCGCCCGGGGGCTCCGGCAGGCCGGCTGTGCCGTTCCCGTTCCGGCTCTGTACACCCCCGGCCGCCGGGAGCGGCACCGCAGCGTGCTCTTTCTCTGCGACAGAGACCCGCAGGTGCGGCAGGCACGGGCTGGGCATGGCCATGGCCACGTGATGGTCCGCCGAGATCATCTGCAGGTGGCCGTTGGCGCCGGCGGTGACAATAGTATAGACGTACTTATCGATCGCCGCACTCAGCACCAGGCCGCCGAAGCGGGTGTAGTACGCCGGCAAATCTGTACCGCCGCCGGAGAAGCTCACGCGGACAGGGGCTCGACCGATCAGCATCACACACCGTTCCCAGACACATCGATTTGGTTGGCCGCCCAGGTTCGCGCGCCGTGCGGGGCGACTCCCCTGTGCAATCGCGTCTTTCAGTCTACTAAGCGGCGCTCTGCGTCGCTATGCCCCGCCGGACGGATATTTCGCACCCGGAGGGCCTATCAGGATGCATCGCAGGGCGTACGCCTGCCTGGGCCAACCGTGCCTTGCCGGCCCGAAGAGGCCCGCCGCATAATGGAGTGTCCGCTCTGCCAGGCAGGACGGTCGTGATCACCTGGGGGTCGCGATACGCCGCTGATCCTCGGTGATGAACTGCTCCGGATGAACTGCGCTGGTGATGAACTGCTCTGATGGACCGCGTGCCGGGAATGGGCGGTCGGTGCCGCCGGCAGAGCGGGGCAGCGCCCCGGCCGGCGAAGCGCCTGGTGTACCGCGCCACCGGCCGCTCCGCGTGTTGTGTCTCAACGCCACAGCCGAGCTGGGCGGCACGGATACCGACCTGGTAACAATGATCCGGGCGCTGGATCGCGCCGCCTTCGAGCCTGTCGTCGTGCTGCCACACCCCGGCCCGCTGGATGAGGCGTATCGAGCCCTCGACGTCGAGGTGCGCTACCTGCCGCTTCGCCTGCCCGGCCGCCATGGCCGACTGACCCAGCAGCTTCGCCACCTCGCCGCCGGCACGCGCGGGGTCGCCCGCCTCGCTGCCCTGATCGATCGAGAGCGGATCGACCTCGTCTATTGCAATTCGCTCCTGGCGCTCCCCGGCGCGCCGGCGGCGCGGCTGGCCGGTCGCCCGTGTGTGGTGCATAGCGGTGAGCTGTACGACCGGCCACGGCCTATCGCCGCCCTGCTCTATCACGCCGCAGGTGCACTGGCCGAACGGATCATCGTCAGCTCGGAGACGGTGCGCCGCCGTTTCCCTGCCTGGTGTCGAAGCCGCGTGCACACGATATACAACGGCATCGACCTGCAGCGCTTCCGGCCGGACTGCTCCGGCGCGGAGGTACGGCGCGCCTGTGGCTTTGCGCCGGATGCGCCGGTGGCCGGCTTCGTGGGCCGGCTGGTGCCCTGGAAAGGCCCCGATCGCTTCCTGGAGGCGTGTGCGCGGGTCGCTCAGGCGTACCCGCCGGCGCGCTTTCTGCTGGTGGGGTCCACCCTGGCCGCCTACACCGGCTACGCCGAGCGCCTGGAACGCTCTGCCGCTGAACTCGGCCTGTCCGGGCGCGTCGCCTTCCGGCTCAACCGCACCGATGTGCCCCAGCACCTGGCGGCGATGGACGTGTTCGTGCACGCGTCCGTGCGCCCGGAGCCGTTCGGCATCGTGGTGATCGAGGCCATGGCCGCCGGCCGGCCGGTCATCGCCACTGCGGCCGGCGGCGTGCTGGAGATTATCGATCATCCGGACGCCGGGGTGCTGGTGCCTCCGGGGGACGTCGAGGCAATGGCTGCGGCCATGCTGGCGCTGCTGCGCGACGGGTCTCGACGGGCCCGGCTGGGCGAGACAGCGCGCCGGCTGGCCCTGGAGCGGTATGATATCCGCATGGTGATTCAGAGGATCGAAGCGATCTTTCGCGCCGCCGCAGGCTCCCGGGCGGGCAGGAGGCCGGGGTGAGCAGGATCTCATGGCCGCCTGTCCTGCGCCAGATCCGGCGGCCGGGCCGGGACACCCTGGCGGTTGCGCTGAGCGGCCTGGGCATCATCGTGCTGGCCGTCTGGCTGGTGACATCTGCCGGCCTGTCGTTGCCCTGGAGTCCCGGCGTGCAGCTCCGGCTGGAGCGGTACGACCGGCAGGCGGATGCAGCCTGGATCGCCGTGCGCTCGCGTGCGGCCGGCACCGCGGAGCTGTACATTAATGGGGCGCTGGCAGATCGCTTCCCCATAGCGGCGCAGAGCCCGGCGACGTACGCCCTGCGGCGGGAGCAGCACCGGCTGACCCTGTCGGACGGGCCGCGCGCCGTGCGCGTCGAGACCGTGGTTTATCCGTCCCAGGGCGCGCCGCTCAGTGCACGGCCGCTGACGCTGACCCGGGCGCAGCTCGAACGAGCGGCCGCCTCCGCCGGGCACGAGGTACCGGCATGGGCCGGCGCCGCGCTGGGCCTGACCCTGCTCGCTGCCGGCGCAGGGCTCTGGCTGCTACCCCGGATCACGTCCGGCGCGCTGCGACCCGGCTGGGCGCCGCGCCGGCCGGGATGGCGTCGTATCCGGCCAACGCTGCGGCAGGGCGCGCCGCGGCGGAAGCCGCTGCATGCGGCGGACCTGCTGGCTGAGCTAGCCGGCCTGGACCCGCTGACGCCCTGGGGCGCGCGCCTCGCCGCGGATTTGCAGAGCATCCTGGCACTGCAGCGCAGCCGTCCGGCGGAGGAGCCGGCGCTGCACCGGAGCACCGCCCTGGTGGCCGCGATGCCATCGCCGCACCAGGTCAGCTTGCTGGCGGCCGCGGAGTTATTCGGCGCGCTGAGCACCCCACAGGGGGCACAAAGCCCTCCGGCCATGGCGATGCGCCGGCAGCTTGTACACCATCTCATCGCGTACAGCGCCGGGCGCGCCGCGGTGCTCCAGCTGGTAGCCGGCCGCATCGGTGTCGATGGCGCTCCGGTAAGCGACGAGCCGGTGCGTGACGCGGCGCTGTACTACCTGGCGGCCATGGCGCTCTTACGCACTATCGCCAACGGACACGATTCGCCGCGCTATCTGGGGTTCGCACGGCAGTTGCTGGCGCGCTACCAGGCCCTCACCCTGGCCGCGGTCGGCGCAAGCGACCAGGCGCCTCCACCCGGCGAGCCCGCCCGCCTGGCGGCCTACCTGCACTGGTGGCCGGATCCGGCCAGGCGTGAGCGCATTCGGGCGGTCTGGGCTGAGCTGATGCTCTGGCTGGCCGGCGCCTGTCCGGAGGCCATCGATGCCCTCGCCGCCGACATCGCCCGCCTGCGCGAGCTCCAGCCGCCCCAGCGCCAGGCCCTGCTGCACGCCCTTGCCGGCGCCACCGGGCGGTCCCACCACGCCATGCGCCACTGAGACGCCGCGCCGAGCCGCTCTTGCCCGTAGACCGGCACCTCCCGGATGCGCTATGCCTCAACCGGATTGCGCAGTACGCCCAGACCGGTGATCTCCACCTCGACCACATCGCCCGGCTGCAGGAGACGACCGGTCGCCGCGCCCACGCCGGATGGCGTGCCGGTGGCGATGATGTCGCCGGGCTGCAGCGTCACGAACTGGGAGATCCACGCGATCGTCTCGGCCACGTTGAAGATCATGTCACCAGTTGAGGCATGCTGGCGCACCTCGCCGTTCACGCGCGTCTCGAGCGTCAGCGCCTGGGGATCAGGCACTTCGTCCCGGGTGACCAGGTACGGCCCGATCGGGCCGAAGGTATCAAACCACTTGCCGTTGAGCCAATCGAAGAACGCCGTGCGCGGAGTGACCTGCCGCGGCACCGTGATGTTCAGGCTGCGCCCGGAGATATCGTTAAAATTCAGATACCCCGCGACATAATCGAGCGCGCGGTCGACGGGAATGTTTTTCCCGCGGCGGCCGATCACCACGCCCAGCTCGCCCTCATAATCCACCGCCGTGCAGATGCCGCCCGGGATACGCACCGGATCGCCCGGGCCGACGATAGTCGTGACGGGCTTGATAAACACCTGCGGCACTGTGGTGTCCTTGCTGGGCGGCTGTCCTCCGCCCTCGCGAATGTGCTCCACGTAGTTGCCGGCCAGGGCGAAGATCTTGGGCGGGGTGAGCACCGGAGCGCGCAGCCGCACCGCAGCAAGAGGCGTGCGCCACGGCCCCTCCGGCCGCCGGGCAGCGAAGTCGAGCGCAGCGCGCGCCGTATCCAGGGCGCGCTCGCCGGCCTCCAGCAGCGCCACCATCGTATCAAACATGTGCTCGACGACCCGCCCCGCCGCGCGGGCGGCTTCGGCAAGGTGTATCACCGTCTCGCCCTCGATGGCGCCGACGATCAGGCGCCCCTGAACCTCCGCAGTGACTAGTCGCATAGCTCCTCCTCAGTAGCTGTGTAGCAATAGCTGTGTAGCAATAATAGCCGCGTAACAATAACAGGTGGTGGAACGATCCACCCTGTAACCATCGCCCCGCTGCGCCCCTGGTATCATCGGCTGGGCATCACACGCCGGCTGTGCAGCACCGACCGCATCACGACGCGCGACCGGTATGATACCCGTAGGATACGCCGTAGAGGCACGGCATGGTGTGTCCGGTCATGTCCCACGCCACGGGCTCGCCCTCGCACGGCAGCCTACCACGCATGCCATGCCCGTAGGGGTGCAGCGGAAAGGTATGGTGGCACGCGCACAGGCACTGTCTGCAAAACGTTTCATGCCCGTAGGAGCGCGGCGCTGCCGGCGCGATGCCCGGCACGCGGCGCGATGAAGCATGCCAGGTCCGTAGGGGCACGGCATGCCGTGCCCCTACCGTATCCCGGTGTGCTCGGGGACGCAGCGGAGCCGCGCTCCTCCTGCTGGTAGTGTCCTGGTGCCGACCGGAATGAGCGCGTCCGGCGCTCTTGCAGTGCACGATACTCGGCGGCGGTGCCGGATGCAAGACCGCAGCGCCCTGCCGCTCCCATGTTACAATTGGCGTGGACAGGAGGTGGGTATGGCAGCGCACGCACCGCGATCAGAGGCGTCGAAAGACGCCCCGCCGGGGAACATCCGCATTCTTCTTGTGGACGATCATGCTGTGCTGCGGGCCGGGCTGCGCCTGTTGCTGAACGCCGAGCCCGACATGACCGTGGTAGGCGAGGCGGCCAGCGGCGAGGAGGCGCTGGAGAAGGCGCGTGAGCTCAAGCCTGATGTGGTAGTCATGGACCTCTCGATGCCGGGCATGAACGGCCTGGAGGCCACGCGGCGCCTGCGCAAGCAGAACCCGGACACCAAAGTGCTTGTCCTGACCATGCATGCCAACGAGGAGTACCTGTTTCAGGTGCTGCAGGCCGGTGGTTCCGGCTACGTCCTGAAGAAAGCCGCCGACCAGGAGCTCGTGGACGCCATTCGCGCGGTGCACCGCGGCCAGACCTTCCTCTACCCTGAGGTCGCGCACCTCCTCGTGCGCGATTACCTCCAGCGTGTGCGTGAGGGAACGATCGCCCCGGAGAAGGCGCGCCTGGACGTGCTGACCGAGCGTGAGCGCGAGGTGTTGAAGTACATCGCCGAGGGCTACACCACCCAGGAGATCGCCGAGAAGCTCTTTCTGAGCCCCAAGACGGTGGAGACGCACCGCGCCCACATCATGGATAAGCTCGATCTGCACAGCCGGGCGGAACTCGTGCGCTACGCGCTCCGCCGCGGCATCCTCATCCCGGAGAGCTGAGGCATCATGCTGGGGCTGCGATGCCTCATGCTTCCTACCGGAAGACTGGTGGCGTCGTATGTCACGTGCAATTTTTGTAGGGGCACGGCATGCCGTGCCCCTACCGGGGCTGTGCGGCAGCATCTCCGTTGGGAGGCGGGCGCGGTGTCCCACACGGGAGGGGCGCAGCGCCGCATCATCGTTCGCCATCGCGAGCGGGAACGCGGTCTCCCACGCGGTAGGGGTGCAGCGGCGCTGCGCCCTTACAGAGGCCCACCCGCCCGGAAGAGCAGAACGTGGCGGCCGCGCTGGACGGTCTGCCCGTGCTGGTTACGCAGTTCAACGTCGAGGAAAACCAGGCCGCGCCCCGGCTTGGAGGTGAGACGCTTCTCGGCGACGATAGCGCGGGCGCGGACGGTATCCCCCGGGCGTAGCGGCGCCAGGAAGCGCCAGTCCTGCACCCCTAGGTGGGCGATCAGGCTTTCCTCAAAGAGGCCAAGACGGGAGAGCAAGCCGAAACAGATGGCCAACCCGAGCAGCCCATGCGCCACCCGGCCGCCGAACTCCGTCTGTGCGGCGTACTCAGCGTCGGTATGTAAGGGATGATAATCCCCGCTCAGGCCGGCGAAGAGCACCAGGTCGGTCTCAGTAATAGTGCGGCCGGGCGTCTCCAGCACCTGGCCCGGCTCCCACTCCTCGTACAAGCGGCCTTGCACGCGATGCTCCTAGAGGACTAGAGGACTATCGGACCTGCCGGTCTTCTGCCTGTGCTCCACCGGCCGGCGTGGAGTGAAGACGCGGCTCGCCCTACTGCCCGGTCAGCTCACGGCGCACGAGGCGCGTGCCCTCAACCATGGCCTGCAGCTTCAACTGACACAGCCAGCGCGGGATCTGGAAGAAGCCACAATCGGGGTTGATATACAACTTCTCGGCCGGCACATACTTGAGCGTGGTGCGGATGCGCTCGGCCACATCCTCCGGCGTCTCGACGTAGAACGACTTGACGTCGATCAGGCCGGCGCCCAGCTCGCGATCGATGCCGTGGGCCTTCCACAAGTCAATCTCTTTCATCTCGCGGTTGGCAAACTCCAGGACGAACTGGTCGCAACGCGCCTCAAGGATGGCTGGGAACATCCAACTATAGTCGCGCTTGCCCCGCGGGCGGCTGGCCAGGTTGCCGAAGCAGATATGCAGGGCGATTTTGGCGCGTACGCCTTCAACGGCGCGGTTAAATAACTGCACGTAGTCGCGCAGCGCCCCTGGAATAATCGCGTATGAGGGCTCGTCGATCTGGATAAAATCAGCGCCTGCTTCGACCAGGCCCTTCAGTTCCGTATTGATCACCTCGGCGAACTCCCAGGCCAGCTCCAGACGGTCTTTATAGATGCGATCATCCTTCAGACGAATATGAATGGTCAGGGTCAACGGCCCGGGACAGGTGGCCTTCGTGCGCCGCGTGGTATGGGCCCGCAGGTACTGGTACTCGTCGATGATACCCAGGCCCTGCGGCACAGTGATGCGCCGCACCGGATGGTACCGCGGCACACTGTCGTAGCCGTAGACGCCCGTCTTGCGCAGTGGCTCCTCGCGCTCCAGGCCCTCCATTTTCCCGTAGAAGCTCTGCACGAAGTACCAGCGCCGCATCTCGCCGTCGGAGATGATGTCAACGCCGGCACGCTCCTGATCGAGGATCGCCACGTTCACTGCATCGTCGAAGGTCTCGCGCTGGTCGGTGACCCCGTACTTGCCTTCGCTGATTGCGTCCAGAGCTGTCCACAGCCACGCCGGGATGGCATGGCTGCCGACGACGGTTGTGGGCAGAATGGGCAAGGGCTCCGGACCCGATGGCGCACTCATGGGCTAGCTCCTTCAACCGACAACCCAACCAACAACACAACCAACAACACAACCAACAACCGACTATACGATCTGTACGGTCTATTTCCACCGCACGCCTTCGTGCCCAGGCATACTCAAGGACGGAAGCCGTGAACAGATTGCACGGGAACGGGCAGCATCACGCATCACAGGGCGTGCACCGCCCTTCCTGGACCAGCGGACCAAAGTGCGCCCGCAGCTCTGCCTTCTGCACCTTGCCCGTGGCCGCCGTCTTGGGCAGGGCGTCAACGACTTCGACGTAGCGCGGGCGTTTGTAGCCGGCCAGCCGCCGGCGCACGAAGCGTACAATCTCAGCCTTATCGATCTGCGCCCCCGCGCGGGGCACGAGCACGGCCATCACCGCCTCGCCCCACTCGGGATCGGGCACGCCGATGACGGCGCACTCCTTCACCGCAGGGTGTTGCAGCAAGACCGGCTCCACTTCAGCCGGGTAAATCTTCTCGCCGCCGCTGATGATCATGTCTTTGAGGCGGCCGGTGATGTAGAGATAGCCCTCGTCATCGAAGCGGCCCAGGTCGCCCGTGTGCAACCAGCCGCCGCGGAAGGCCTCGGCAGTCTGCTGCGGGTTGCGCCAGTACTCGGTCATGGCGTGCTCCGTGCGCGCCACGATCTCCCCAATTTCGCCGGAAGGCAGCTCGCGCCCCTCGGCGTCCACCACGGCCAGATCGCACTGGATATGGGGCCGGCCGCAGGAGCCGATCTTGCGGAACTGGTCGGGCGGCTCCAGGTAGGTGAGGATGCAGCCGGCCTCGGTCAGGCCGTAGGTCTGGATCCAGGGCACCTTGAAGGTCTCGATCACGCGCTCCAGCAGCGGCCGTGGCATGGCGTCCGACGAGCCCATGATCCGCCGCAGGGACAAGAGATCGTAGCGGCGTTGCTCCAGCTCCTGCAAGAGGCGGGTCCAGATCGTGGGCACCGCCATCATGGCCGTGACGCGCCAGCGCTCGATCGCCTGCAAGATCAGGTCGGGCCGCGGCTCCCACAGCAGGCCCACGGTGGCCCCAACGTAGTGGTAGGGCAGGATGGCACAGTCGGTGCCCCCGGTGTGGAAGAGCGGATAGACGTTCAGGTACACGTCTTCTTCGACCGCACGCATGTACAGGGCGAAGGTAGCCGCATGCAGCACATGCGCGCGATGGCTGAGCACCGCGCCCTTCGGCGCGCCGGTCGTGCCGCTCGTGTACAGGATGATATGCGGGTCTGTCTCGGTAAGGGCTACCTGCGGCTCGGTCTCCGGCGCGCCGTCCACGAGTTCGAGCAGGGTGCGGTCGCCGGGGGCGGCCTCGGGCGGTCGCTGCCGCAGCCAGACATAGTGCTGCACCGAGGGCATGTGCGGCCGTGCCTCGGCGATGACGGCGCCGAAGCGTTCGCCGGCGAGCAGCACGCAGCTCTCCGAGTTGTTCACCGCATAGGCGAGCTCACCGGCACGGTACCAGAAGCTAACAGGCACCAGAATCGCCCCGCACTTGGCCGCGGCGTAGTAGGTCACAACCCAGTCCGGGCAATTGCGGTCAAGCAGCGCCACGCGGTCTCCCAGGCGCACACCAAGGTCGATGAGCGCATGGGCCAGCGCATTGGCGCGGCGGTTCAGCTCGCCAAAGCTCAGCGCCTGATCCTCGAACAGGATGGCGGTCTTTTCCGGCCGCACCCGTGCGTTCCGTCGCAGGATATCGCCGATCAGCAACATGGCAACCGGCCATCAGACATAGCGTGCCGCGGCTCCTGCCGTGGCTTTCGCCGTGCAGCGCGGCACCTGCCGCGTCGCTTACGTCTTGCTATCTGTGGATGCCGTCGCTTTTGCCTGGGCGCGCTCGAGGAAGCGCTGCATATCGACCAGAAAGCGCTCGTGGCGGCAGGTCGCAATGCGCTCGAAGCCGTCCTGAGCCTCGATCTCAAAGACGAGCCGGCGGCGGTCTATCTCGACAAGGCGAGCGGTGATCTGCACCGTCAGGCCCACCGGCGTCGGGGCCAGATGCTGGAGGTCGATCCGCGTGCCGACGGACCCCTGCCCCGGCCCGAGGAATGGAGCAATACACCGGATTGCCGCCGCTTCCATGAGGCCGGCGAGGGCAGGCGTAGCCAGCACCCGCACCCCCTGGTTGCCGTAGCGGTCGGCGGTCAGCTCGGGCGTAACCGCCACCTCCAAAGTCGCTGTGATGCCGGGCACCAGCCCGGCCGGAGTCTGCTGAGCCATCCAGGCAGAGCTCTCCCTCTCTGACAGGCCTGCGAGAGCCGGCCTGTCGGGATATTGCAGAGGCACTATACGCCGCCGACCGGCTGAGTGCAAGGGCGAAGACCGTTCCCCACTGTAGCGCCGCGCGGGGCGATGCCGTCGTGGGCAGGCGAAGCGTCAGGCAGTGCGCACGACGTCGAGGAAGGGCGGGCCCTGGCAGAAGAGCACCGGCAGCGGCTCCGTCCGTGCACCGGTCACGCTGGCCAGAACCTGGGCGCGGCGGCGGCCGAAGCGGTCCTGCCACAGGCGAAGCCGGCCATCGACGGCGCGGCGGAGCGTGCACACCGCCTTGGGCGGAAGCACATCCGGCATGGCCAGGGTATAGGCAGCAATCCGGTGCAAGCGGATCGCTGCCAGGAGCGGCGGCAAGGCGCTCACAAACCGTTCGGGCCCCATGGCGGCGATGAGATCGCCAATATCCAGCAGCATGCGGGTGCGCTCGGGCTGGGCCGCAGCACAGAGCTCCACAAACCAGTCCACAAAGCCCGGATCGCTGAAGGAGGGAGCTGGCGTGATGATGGCGTTGGCGCTGCCCGGCCGGGGCCGGTCGAAGGGATCAATGACGCGCAGGCGCCCTTCGTCCACGGCTTTGACGAGGGCAGCGCGCATCCCGTAGCGCACGGCACGTGCCTGCAGGCGCACGAAGTCGGCCGTAGCCGGAAGGATGTAAATCAGACAATCGGAGGACTCAGCGCCCTGGTGCAAAAGCGCCAGCTGGAGCAGCAGGGGCGCATCGTCGTCCTCCAGCTCATACAGGTACACCCGGCCATACGGAACACCACCGCCAAGCACCGTATCCAGCGAGGGCAGCCCGCTGGATACCGCGTTGGGCACATGGAAGGCGGCGTGCTGGCGCAGGGGCGCAAAGAGCAGCCCGTGGCGCGTGCAGTCGAACGGCAAAGGCTCCAGAACAGCCAGACAGCCCCGCCGGCCATGGACCAGACGTACGCAGCGGCTTTGGCTCTGCTCGACCCTGAGCAGCTCAAAGCGCAGGATGATATCGGCCAGGGAGCGTTCCGGACGGTTCTGTGCCCGCGGCGCAGGCCAACCGGCCCCCATCAGGGTGACGACATGGCGGGCAGTCAGCCCGGCCAGCAGCCGGCGCAAGCGGAGGGTAAAAGGAACCCGGCCTTCCCAGGCAAGCTCAAGCGCCGGAGCGTGGTCGATGAGCACCCAGCTGGGGGCAAAGTCGTCAATGAGCTCCCAGAGGAGCCCGTCATCACCACTCTCCAGCGCTAGAGCGAACGGCGAGGTGTAGATGCACCGGAGCCGTCCGTCTTGCTCAAGCGCCTGGAGGTCCCACCCGATCGCCGCGGCCTCCTCGGCAAGCCGTTCACTGCTCAAGTGTACGCTGAGGAGCACAGCGTGTTCGCCGGCAGCCGCAGCACGACACACAATATGTAGGGCACAGGCAAGGTGTCCTGCCTCCGGCATGCCCTCCAGCAGCACCGTCTCGCCGGGCCGGAGGCCTCCGCCCAGCAACGTATCGAGCTCGGGAATATATGTACTTCTCGTCACCATCGACCGCCGTGGTGCCCCGATCCGGCGCCCTTGCCCGGCCGGCAGTACCGGCCCATCTCCCATGGTACAAGGCGGCTCTTAAATAGCTCTTAAAAAACCGGCGGTGTAGCGACGAGTTTTCCATGCCGTACTGGGGAAGCATCGGCGGCGGGACGGGCGCGAGCGTAGACATAGTCCGGGCCGCGCCGGCGCGTGAGCACGCCCTGATCGGCTAGCGTCTCCAGGGCAGCATAGAGGGCACCCAGCGGAGCACCCAGCCGAAGCGCCAACCCCTCGGCGGTATCAAAGGCGTACGGGAACTGCTCGAAAAACTGGCGGACGCGTCGCAGCACCTCGTCGGGAGCCCCCTCCGCAGCAGCCGCGTGCCGGTGGCGCGCCAGGGCCACGGCCTGTTCCAGATGGCGGAGGCGCTGCTCCAGGCGGAGCGCTAGGTGCGCGGGTGGCGCCGGTGCAGGCCGGTCGCTGGCGAGCAGCTGTGCCGCAACCTCACTGCGGCTGAGCCCGGCAGCCAGGAGCGCCCGGACTTTCAGCCCGCGCTCCAGGCTGCCGGCATCGAAGCCTCCGTCAGGCGCCGGCGGGACCAGTCCCTGTTTAACCCAGCGCAGGAATGTGCGCTCCCGTACGCCGAGCACGCGCGCCGCAGCCGCTGCCGACAGGCGCAGCCGGCGAAGCAGCAACGCCTGATCGCTCGGGGGCAGCAGTGCCGGCGAGCCATTCAGTGGCGCAATACCGCCACGCTCCTCCTGCTGTGCCACGGTTCGCTACCGCTCGGGCTGCTGCTGGAGCTCCTGCAAGGCGCGGCCAAGCTCGTCGACGGCATCGTCGAGCTTGAGCAAGCGCTCATAGAGCGCCCCCACCCTATCGGGCGGAGCAAGCACTTCTAGGCGCAGTGTCTCCAGGCGGTCCCAGAGTTTTTGCAAAGCCGAGACACTTGCCTGGAGCGGGAGCGTTTCGCGCAGGCGACGCAGGGCGCTCTCCAGTTGATCCAGTCGCTCGTTCACCGCCTCGCGCAGTTGCTGCGGTCCCATCGCCATTACCTGCGCGCGCCGCTGAGCACGCTCCTCCAGGACGCGCGTGGCTTCGCGCACCGCAGTGCGCAGGGTCGCCCCCTCGTCTAGCGCTCGCTTGATCAACAAGACCTTCTCCACCGCGGGGACGGTGAAGCCATCCTCGACCGGAACGAAGCCGCGCTGCACCCAGTAGGTGAGCTGCCGGCGCGTCACTCCACAGAGCCGGGCCACCTGCTCCGTGGAGAACTTCATGCGCGAGCCGATGAACTCCAGGGTCAGGCCACCTTCCCAGTCTAAGCGCTTCATACGTCACCTTCCCGCACTAAGCTCGGCTCGCGTTCCCACGAGCCGGCACGCGTGTCCATTTTTGTCCCGCTCTAACGCTTGATATCTCAACATCCTTGTGGGAAGACCGCCCCGAGTGTACAACCAGTTTCTGCCCATGTCAAGCAAAACGCGACCTGGCCGGAACACAGGATGGCGTGTTCCAGTCAGGTCGCGCATACGATAAACCGGTAGAAATGTCCGGTAAGAACTAGCCGGTAGGAAGAGAAACGAGGCGGCGGGAGCCGGCCTTAGCGAATCTCCACCTTTGCGCCCGCCTCAGCCAGCTTCGCCGCGATCCGCTCAGCTTCTTCGCGGCTAACGCCCTCCTTCACCGGCCGCGGCGCCTCATCGACGACCGCCTTCGCTTCCTTCAGACCAAGGTTAGTGATCTCGCGCACTGCCTTGATCACGTTGATCTTGTTCGGCCCGACCTCGGTGAGCACAACCGTGAACTCCGTTTTCTCCTCAGGCGGAGGCGCGGCCGCCTCGGCCGGAGCCGTCGCAGGGGCTGCCGCCGCCGGAGCCGCCGCGGCCACAGCCACTGGAGCGATGCCGAAGCGGTCCTGCAGCGCCTTGCCCAGCTCCACCAGCTCTAGGACGGTCATACCCTCAATCAGTTCGACAACCTGTTGTACACGCGGTGATGCCATGGGTTCCCTCCCTCATACGATTGCGTGCGTTGTGAATGCGTGCTTTATGAAAGCTATCACACAGATAATCTCCATCAATGGGCCATTTATGCCGGCGCGGCTGCCGGCTGCCCGGCCTGCCCGTGCTGCAACTGTTCGGCGCGAGCCTGGATGAGCAGCAGGAGATTGCTCACGCCTGCCTGCAGCAGTCCAAGCAGGTTGGCGATCGGAGCCTGCACACCTCCGACGACCTGCGCCAACAGCTGCGGCCGCGGCGGGATCGTGGCAAGCTGCGCCACCTCGGCCGGACTGAGCACGCGTCCGTCCAGAATCCCTCCCTTGATACGGAACACCCGCGAGGTCCGCGCCAGGTCGTTCAGCACCCGCGCTGCGCCGGCAATATCGTCGTAGCAGAATGCTGCGGCCGTCGGGCCCTGCAAGAGCTCGGCCAGTGCCTGGCCCTGCTCGCCGGCTGCCAGACGCAGCAAGGTGTTCTTCACCACCATAAACTCGCTGCCGGTGGGCCGGAGCTGATTCCGCAACTGTTGCAGATCAGGGACCTTCATGCCGCGGTAATCGGCCAGCACCACGACTTGGGCGCGGGCAAGCTTCTCGCGCAGCTCGGCAACTGTGGCTACCTTCTCCGGTGTTGGCATCTGCCCGTTCTCACCTCCTTTCCCCTATTTTCTTTTTTCTCCACCTTACTTTACTTTTCTTTGCGCGTCTTCTCCGTGCCTTGTCTCTCCCACCCCGTCCTTACGCTTCGCCTGCTTACCTATATGTAGGGTGCGCAGCATCACCGGGCAGCGCTCCCTGGCCTGTGCGAGCTGCGACGCCCCGGCCTTTGCTGCTCGCAGCGGGGCGCCTCGAGAGCGGTGGCTCCACAGCAAAAAGCCCCTGCGCCGTGACACGCAGGGGCATACCATACCGGCACCGTGCCTTCTCATTCGTGCACGCACACACCAGCGCACGTGCGTCCGAATGCCTGAAGGGCACCACTCATGAAAGAGCCCCCATAGGGAGGCATGGTGCCGGAAGTCGACTCTGCCTCGGCAGGAGATTAAGCCCGGCGCGCCGGTGGCGCCGGACGCCTGCGGTCTACGGCACAGGTGTTAATAGGCGACTATCCCGATCGCTTGCGTTGGACGTGCCCTCCCTTGTCCACAGACAAGCCGGCCTACGCCGCGGCACGCGCCAGCTCGAGGAGCGGCTGCACATCCAGGCGAATGCCCGGCCCCATCGTCGTACTCAGGGTAACGCTGCGAATGTACGTGCCGCGCGCCCCGCTGGGGCGGGCGCGGATCAAGGCATCGAGAAGCGCCAGCAGGTTCTCTTTCAGCTGCTCGTTCGTAAACGAGACCTTCCCGATAGGCACATGCACGTTGCCGGTGCGGTCCACGCGGAACTCCACCCGGCCGGCGCGAATATCGCGTATCACCCGCGCGAGATCCATGGTGACGGTACCGGTGCGCGGCGACGGCATTAAACCGCGCGGACCAAGAATACGTCCGAGCCGGCCGACCTTCCCCATCATATCCGGCGTGGCCACCGCCACATCGAAGTCTGTCCAGCCCTGCTGGATCCGCTCGATCAGATCATCGGCGCCGACATAGTCGGCCCCGGCCTCCTCAGCCTCGCGGGCTTTCTCGCCCTGCGCAAACACCAGCACACGCACGCGGCGGCCGGTGCCGTGTGGAAGCACCACAGTACCGCGCACCATCTGATCGGCATGGCGTGGATCAACGCCCAGGCGCACATGCGCCTCTACCGTCTCATCGAAGTTCGCCCGTGCGGTCTGCTTCAGCAGCTCAAGCGCCTCATCAAGCTGGTACCGCTTCGTCCGGTCGACCAGCTTGGCGACCTCCAGGTACTTTTTTCCGTGCTTTGGCATTGGTTCGTTCCTCTGGGTACAGACGGCTAGGTACAGACGGCCGTACCGGCCTCCCTCTGCGGGCCTCCCACGCCCGGCCCCGCGCCCGAGCGGCTAGTCCACCACCTCGATACCCATGCTGCGCGCCGTGCCCATGATCATCTTCTCGGCCGCTTCCAGGGAGGTGGTGTTCAAGTCCTTCATTTTGAGCTCGGCGATCTCGCGGATCTGCTGGCGCGTCACCCGGCCCACCGGCGCGCGCTTCGGCGTACCCGAGCCCTTCTCCACGCCGGCAGCCTTCTTCAGCAAGTCAGCGGCAGGCGGGGTCTTGGTGACGAAGGTAAACGAGCGGTCCTCATAGATCGTAATCTCGACCGGGATGATCATCCCGACCTGCCCGGCCGTGCGTTCGTTATATTCCTTCACGAACGCCATAATGTTGATGCCGTGCTGGCCCAGCGCCGGACCGACCGGCGGGGCCGGCGTTGCTTTGCCGGCCGGAATCTGCAGCCGCACGACAGCACGTACCTTTTTAGCCATGGATTACGTCTTCTCCACCTGCAGGAAATCGAGTTCGACCGGCGTCTCCCGGCCGAAGAACGAGACCAGCACCTTGACCTTCCCGCGCTCCTGGTTCACCTCGTCCACTACGCCATAGAATTCGGCAAACGGTCCGTCGATAATCTTGACCCGCTGGCCGCGCTGGAGGGTCATCTGCACCTTCGGCGCCTCCTCCTGGACCTGGCGGAGGATCGCCTTGACCTCGCTATCGGGAAGCGGGATGGGGCGCGTGCCCGATCCGACGAAGCTCGTCACCCCGGGCGTATTACGCACGACGTACCAGGAGTCGTCGTCCAGTTTCATCTGAACCAGCACATAGCCCGGGAACACCTTGCGCTGGACGGTACGGCGCTGGCCGTTCTTGATCTGGATCTCCTCCACCGTCGGGACCACGACACGAAAGATTTTGTCTTTCATGTCCATGGACTCGATACGGTGTTCGAGGTTGGCCTTCACCTTGTTCTCGTAGCCGGAGTACGTATGGATCACGTACCACTCGCCCTGCTGCTCGTCCGCCGGCGCACCGGTGGACGCTTCCGGACGTTCGACGGCGTTTGTTGTCTGCGCAACCGTTGTCTGCTCTGCCATGGTGACCACGCTCCTCTCCTGCCCGCGCTGGTGGCTCGCCTGCCGGCATCCCCGGCTGGGCCGGGCTACCTGAGCAGCAGCTCAAAGAGCCGTGCGAAGATGAAGTCCACCAGTCCGAGGAAGGCGCCCATCACCACCGAGAAGGCAATCACCGCCGTCGTCAGGCGGATCGTCTCCTCACGGCTGGGCCAGCGCACGCGTTTGAGCTCGTAGTAGGCTTCCTGCACGAACTGCACCGGCCCCCGCGGGATCCAGGCCGGCAGCGTCCGCCGTGCCGGCACGGCGCGTTGTCGCGCGCGCTGTGCCGACGCACTGCGGCCGGACTGAGATCGGGCCATGCCGTCGGCGCGTCGTGGTTCGCTCGTTGCCGGACGCGTCCGGCCCGGAAGCCATAAGGATCGTGAGAGTTTCATCGCCATCCGCCTGTGTGCCGGCCGCGGCCCCTAGCGCGTCTCGCGGTGGACCGTATGCGTGCGACAATGTGGACAATACTTACGCAACTCGAGACGGTCCGGATCGTTCCGACGGTTCTTCTCGGTTGTATAGTTCCGGCGCTTACACTCATTACACGCCAGTGTAATGAGAATGCGATCGGCCTTCTTCGCCATCGCCGACCTCTATGTTCGCTTTAACTTATTCTCTGAATGCACTCTAACAAGCAACGAACAACAACCAAACAACTGATTGAACGAATTGCTAACTCATCGCTTTACTAGTTAGCCGGTAAATGCAAGTTCTCCGGAGAGCGACAGGGTCGAGACACCTCGGGACCTGGCCGGTGCTGTCCCTGCTTCTGGGACATCGCCCGCGCCAGGTCCCGTACGTTTGGGGGTATCCTGCACACGCTACTCGACGATCTTGGTGATGACGCCGGCGCCCACCGTGCGGCCGCCCTCGCGGATGGCAAAGCGCAGCCCTTCCT